>Ga0308157_10000429_pt1 | contig 143560 bp, 151 predicted proteins | sample PhyBR1_FD_201035 | JGI IMG/M metagenome (GOLD analysis project Ga0308157, IMG submission 201035) | Phyllosphere microbial communities from UC Gill Tract Community Farm, Albany, California, United States - DLSLB.R1 | ecosystem: Host-associated > Plants > Phyllosphere > Unclassified | place... | reverse complement strand
GCCACCCTGAAGAAGGCCGGTTACCTGACCCGTGACGCACGCGTCATCGAGCGTAAGAAGGCTGGTCTGAAGAAGGCACGTAAGGCTTCGCAGTTCTCGAAGCGCTAAACCTTACTTCAAGGTCTTATCCAAAGGCTCCAACTCCCCGCGAGGGAAGTTGGGGCCTTTGGCCTTTAAGTAAGTACTTGCCTAAGCCACTATTAATCTTTTCTCATTCCGTACCCTTTACATTGCCTCAACGAGGATAAATCGAAGCAGAGGGCATATGATTGGATGCGATGGCAAGATTATTTGGGACCGATGGGGTCCGAGGAAAAGCAAACGAACTGTTAACTCCCGAGTTAGCGTTGGAACTGGCGCAGGCAGCTTCTGTGGTGCTGGGTCTAAGCCAACCAGAAGATGGGCGTAAGCCTGTCGCAGTGGTGGCCAAGGACCCACGGATCAGTGGCGACTTCCTGTCCGCAGCAATTGAAGCTGGCCTAGCCGCTTCAGGCGTGGACGTCATGGATGCAGGAACGCTACCAACTCCCGCAGCGGCCTTCCTGGTCGGGGACCTGAACGCCGACTTTGGCGTGATGATCTCCGCGTCGCACAATGCAGCTCCAGATAACGGTATTAAGTTCTTGGCCCGCGGTGGCAAGAAGCTTGATGACTCTCTGGAAGACGCCATTGAAGCGTGCCTGAAGATGCCCAAGCCTCGCCCAACCGGTGGCGAAGTAGGACGCGTGGCACGATTCGCTGACGCCGAAGACCGTTACATCATGCATCTGCTCCAGGCACTGCCTAACCGCCTCGACGGTCTAAAGGTCGTCTTGGACTGCGCCCACGGTGCAGCTTCAGGCTGTTCCCCAGAAGTATTTAAGGCAGCAGGCGCAGAAGCAATCGTCATCGGCGCAGATCCAGATGGCATCAACATCAATGATGGCTACGGATCTACCCACCTCGAGAAGCTGCAGGCTGCCGTGCTAGAGCACAACGCAGACCTAGGCATCGCTCACGACGGTGACGCAGACCGTTGCCTTGCTGTAGACCACGAAGGCACCGTCGTCGATGGTGACCAGATCATGGCCATCATGGCACTGGACATGAAGGACCGCGGTGAGCTGAAGGATGACACCCTCGTAGCCACCGTGATGAGCAACCTTGGCTTGAAGCTGGCTATGGAAGCTGCTGGCATCACCTTGAAGCAGACCGGTGTTGGTGACCGTTACGTTCTGGAAGGAATGCATGAAGGAAACTACTCGCTTGGCGGCGAGCAGTCAGGCCACGTGATCTTCTCCCAGCATGCAACCACCGGTGACGGCGTACTTACCGGTCTGATGATCGCAGCCCGTGTGAAGGCTACCGGAAAGTCGTTGAAGGAACTTGCTTCGGTGCTCACGGTCCTGCCACAGGTACTGATCAACGTACGTGGCGTGGACAAGGCTGCCGCACCAGAGTGCGAGCCACTGCTGAACGACATCGTTGCTGCGGAAGCACGTCTTGGCTCCACCGGCCGAGTCCTCTTGCGTCCATCGGGCACCGAGCCTGTAGTCCGTGTGATGGTTGAGGCTGCCACGCATGATCAGGCTCAGGCTGAAGCCGAGGCACTGGCAACCTCGGTCAAGGAACACCTTTCCCTGTAACCCAGCAGTCGTTCAGCAACTAATACGTAAATATCGAGAAAACTCACACCCCCATACGGTGTTCTGCACAAGAACCGCCTATGGGGGTGTGGCATGCTAACTAGTAGAAACTGACATCGGTTCGTGTTCTCGGAGAGAAGGACTTTTGTGACTCTACGCATCAGCGTGATCGGCACCGGCTACCTCGGTGCAACCCATGCCGCCTGCATGGCAGAACTGGGCTATGAAGTCATTGGCGTGGACGTGGACAAGGCAAAGCTAGAGGCCCTGGCGGCTGGCATCCTGCCATTCCACGAACCAGGCCTTCCGGAATTATTGCGTAAGCACGTTTCATCCGGACGCCTACGCTTCACTGACGACTACGCAGACGTAGCCGCCAATGCAGATATTCACTTTATTACCGTAGGAACGCCTCAGCGCTCGGACTCACAGTCAGCTGACATGTCCTACGTGGACGGTGCCGTTGACTCACTACTGGAACACATCACCGGCGATGCGTTGATTGTTGGTAAGTCGACCGTACCAGTGGGCACAGCACGCCGACTGAGCCAGAAGGTTGCCCAAGACGCTAAGCCAGGAAGCTCCATCGCCCTGGCATGGAATCCTGAATTCCTACGTGAAGGTTTCGCGGTGAATGACACCCTGCGTCCAGACCGTTTGGTTTATGGCCTAGACAACGAGCGTGGTTTGGAACTGTTGCGTGAAGTCTATGCTCCAGTACTTGCACAAGACGTGCCTGAAATTGTTACGGACCTTGAAACCGCAGAACTGGTCAAGGTCGCAGCGAATGCTTTCCTTGCCACCAAGATCTCTTTCATCAATGCTTTCGCAGAGGTGACGGAAACGGTAGGCGGTGACATCAAGACTCTGGCAGACGCTATCGGTCACGATAAGCGCATTGGACGCCGTTTCCTGAACGCTGGCGTGGGTTTCGGTGGCGGATGCCTACCAAAGGACATCAGAGCGCTCCAGGCGCGTGTGAGCGAGCTTGGCTTGTCTCAGACCATGGGATTCTTGGCAGAAGTTGATCAGATCAATCTTCGCCGCCGTGACCGTGTGGTGTCTTTGGCCTCCAGCATGCTGGGCAATGAGCTGGCCGGAAAGCATATCTGCGTACTCGGTGTAACTTTCAAGCCTGACAGCGATGATGTGCGTGACTCACCAGCCTTGGACATCGCAGTGCGCCTGTACAACGCGGGTGCCGAAGTATCAGTTTATGATCCCGAGGGCAACGCGAATGCGGCCGTACGCTTCCCACGTTTGAACTACGTTGACTCCTATCAGGAAGCGGCTCGTAACGCAGACCTGACGCTGGTGCTGACCGAGTGGCAAGAATTCCGTGACCTGGACCCAAACGAGTTGGGTGACGTCGTGGCATCCAAGATGCTTATCGATGGACGCAACGTATTGGACCGTCCGGCCTGGCGTGAACAGGGCTGGGTCATGACCGGTCCAGGAGAGTACTTTGAACTGCCATCAGTGCTCGCTTAGCTTCGGGCAAGGAGGCTCTTATCTGTGAGCAATAAAGGTATTCCCCCGAATCTCCAAGTCTAATTGACACAAACTAGTCGGTTTGTCGCAGAAGTTGGCGCCGTAAACAAGCGCTGCTCTTCTGTAACAGTCATGTAGCTGATTGCTTCAGATAATCTCTGATATTGGAGGCGGATACTGGAATTTTGTAAGAATCAAGAAGTTCGCAGTCTTGGACAAACGATGCCGCATTTTTGGGAAGATCTAAAAAAGGAATGCACGTATAAATGAATGAGATTTCATTTGTTAAAGATAGTCATCATCTCATTGAGGTATCGGATGCGCTGATGAACCTGATATTAGTGCTTCTCTAGACATCCATTGCTCGGCTATCCAAAGGAATCCGCCTTTAGGGTCAATAGTTGCTCCAAACCCGTGGACCTGGTCGGTTTCATTGAGGGGCGTTGGTACTAGGAGCTCCGATGGTGAAGGATTCTTGGACAATGAGCACTTATTTACAAGGCCGGTCAAGTATTCATCTTGGTTATTCCGAAGTGGACCAAATATTGCGTTTTCTCTTCGCGCTTTTTCTTCGTGTTGCACGTACGGTTTGCCCTTGGACAAGTATAGATGGATATCGGTAACTTCGCCTTCCAAAGGCATAACTGCGAGACGGGCCGCAGCTGAAGGTCTAATATTCTGGGGGCCAGTAAAAGGCAATTCGGTTGTTGCCTTGGCGAAGAGATCTGCCCCGAACCTGAACGTAACGATGTGAAGGACATCGTCCGCTACTTTCCTTCCTGAAAATCTTGAACCTAGGAAATTACTTTTGTCGATCATTCGGCTCAGAGGTGACGGTGAAGAGGACTGATCGCGTCCAACGATAAAACCTGGCTCGGGATGGAACGAATCTGCCCCATGCAGGCTGACCTTGAACTCGGGAAAAGCATCGTTACGACATTTGATATAGAACGAAGTGCCGTGCCACCAGATTCTCCATACGTATGAGTACTGGTTAGTTTGACGGTCGCCGACGACGATGTAGATCGATTTTAGATTGGCCATGGCGGGTGTCCTTTCAAGACATTTTTGAATCCAGCCGAGTGCTGGTAGGAAATTCTGAAATGTCTATTTTCAAAGGATCCCGTATGAAATAACAAAAAATTTGTAGATCGAAGGCATCCGGACCATGCGCACTCAACGCCCCCATCGTGCTAATTACTAGAAACCGAAATGCTTCATCACCTTTGGCAGGTTATCGATCAGACGCGAAGCGCTGACCGTACCTTCTTCTGCTGTGACGCGTCCAAGGCGACCATGAATGATTGCTGCGCAGGCCGTTAGCTCCATAATGCGACGATTAGGAACGGTACGTAGGCCTTGAGTGCCAGTGAGTGATCCGTCCGAGAGCAGGTAGCCAAGGATGCCTGTGAGTACGTCGCCACTGCCAGCAGTTGCCAGCTGAGGCGATGAATGGGTAACCACGAGGCTACTTCCATTCGGAGCAACGATGTAGTTGGTGGGACCCTTCAAAAGAACCACAGCGTTATAAGCCAAAGCTGCCCAGCGGGTCCAACGAATCGGATCCTGAGCAATCTCATCAGGAGTCACCTTGACGCCAGCACGGTTCAAGAGCATACGTAGCTCTTTGGAATGTGGGGTGAGGACTCGTGGCTGCTCGCTCGGGCCAGTAGGCACGACTTCCAAGCCTGAGGCATCAATGACGGCCGGTTGACGGCTAGCAAAGACTTCAGCGATAACACCAGTTGGGGGAGTACGTCCGTCAAGCCCAGGACCGATGGCCCATGCCGAAATCTTGGCGCCCTTGCCGTGAAGGTGACGACGCGAGGAAGACAGGGCTTCCTTGATCTGCTGATCATCCAGCGGTACTGACTCGGGAACAGAAACAGCAAGCAACGGCTGAATGGATTCCGGCACGTGGGTGCGTAGCAAACCAATACCGCAGTTCACAGCAGCCTTCGCGGTGAGCTGTGCTGCGCCAGGGTAGAGGTCAGAACCTGCGATGAGGCCCAATACGCCACGCTGATACTTGTGGCGTCCGGCATCTCGCCACGAACGGTGTTGGTTCAAAAGCTCTACTGCCGCAGCTTCATCGACCATCTGAGTCTCAGGTGAAACTGATGAAAAATCAAAATCAAGATCGGCAACGGAGATTTCTCCGGTGACCAGTGGAGCATCAATGGTCAGGAGTCCAGACTTCATCGCTCCGAAGGTGACGGTGCGATCAGCACGCAAGACGTTATCTTCAGCGACACCGGTTTCAGGATTGAGACCCGAAGGTACGTCGCAGGCCAGAACGTAGCTCTGTGCAGGGACAGGAGGCAATGGGGAACCAGCACGGTACCCCAAGCCGTAGAGCGCATCGATGATCAATGATGCGCCAAGCAGTTCATTTTGACCGTCAGCAAAATCGGTCAGGGTTCCGCCTGCCTTTTGGTAAGCGGCAGAAGCGTCAGCATGAACCTGGTCCGCGTATTGCAAGGCAAGAGTAGAGATTCCCTGCTGTTGCAGCTGAGCAAGGGCATACAAGCCATCGCCACCGTTATTGCCAGGTCCGATGAGGCCGATAACAAAGGCAGGTTCCGTGCCGGGTCTGTCAGCCAACATGGTGACTGCAACTGAAGCCAATTCTGCGGCGGCTTGCTTCATCAAGCTCGCTTCGCCACGCTTGGAAATCTCCTGGGCCTCAACCGCACGAATCTGCGCAACACTGTAGACAGGGATCATAAATCAAACAATACTCAACGCTGTCCTTTGATGTCCTATTTAATGCCAAACGTGTCGCTTATTCTTTTGAATAGGAAGAACTAGCGTTCGGCTACGACCATTGCGATGGCCATGTCTCCATCATGAGACATGGTCAGATGCCAAGAGGTAATGCCACGAAGTTCACTGGCCTTTGCCACGGAACCAGTGTTGTGAATTTGTGGGTCTCCGGCCTCATCTTTACGGATGGTGCAGTCTTGCCAGTTCATTCCAACTGGACCGCCTAGGGCTTTGGCGATGGCTTCTTTTGCCGCAAAGCGAGCAGCCAATGAGCGCAGTGGAAGGTCGCGCTCTTCCTCTGTGAAGAGTCGTTCGCGCAGGCGCGGGGTCTTTTCAAGCTGGCGGCCAAAACGTGGCACGTCAACAATGTCCACTCCAATTCCTGCAATCATGCCTTCCAGTTTATCTAGTGATTTAGCAGGCACGAAAACACGAACTTCACGTTGACGGTGTCCTGATAGGACAAGATGATTGGAGCTTTCAAAATTCTAGGCTGACATTCTTCGAACGAGACGCGAAAGAAATTGCTCAGTAAAAGTCAGACAGAGTTGAAATGCGGGGCTAACCTTGGAAAACCAAATCTAACCTGGCGTAGTCGGAAATGATGCCGGGCCGAACTGTCGGAGCGTTGGTGTCTGATAGGACTTGAGGCTCAGCGGAGAGGTGCTATAGAACAATATGGAAACTCATACTCGTAGTCCACGAGAACTTTTTGAGGGAAAAGAACACTATGAAATTCCTGCCTTTCAACGTCCCTACGTGTGGTCGGAGGAAGAGCAGTGGGCACCGTTGTGGGACGACGTTCGACGCGTGGCAGAAAGCGTAGTTGAAGCCAAAGTATATGATCCCGACGCTAATCCAGAAATTCAGCACTTCATGGGTGCCGTCGTCTATGAATCAAAGAGGCCCATTGCAGGCGACGTCACGCGCCACGAAGTTATCGATGGCCAGCAGCGTATGACCACCATTCAGATACTTCTTGATGCCGTGCAAGAAGTGATCCAGCGACGCAACCATGCTGAGCAGTCTGAAGCGCTCGAAGAGCTTATTATCAATGCCGGGGCAAGATTCAAAAGCAAGAAAGAACGGTTTAAGCTGTGGCCTTCGCAGGCAGACCGAAAAGCCTTCGAATACGCCATGGATGCTCCGGATGAAGCACTAGTTGAACATCGGATAATAGACGCCCACAACTTCTTTTTGGGTGAGGCTGAAGAATGGATTCTTGGAGTAGCAGATGAAGACGGGTTGGTTCCGCCAGGGAATGAAGCGCTAAGAGTTGAAGCTTTGAGCTCCACGCTTCAGTATCGGCTGGTGCTCGTTGCCATCGACCTGACGGGGCATGATGACGCACAGCTAATTTTTGAAACCCTCAATGACCGAGGCACCCCGTTACTCAAAGCAGACCTGATCAAGAACTGGATCTTTCGCAAGGGGGAACAGATTAAAGCTGATGTCTCTCGTTGGGCCGATGATCTCTGGGCAGAATTCGACGGCGAATGGTGGAGAACCGAAGTACGTCAAGGACGATTGACTCGTTCAAGAATTGATACGTTCTTGCACTATTGGCTGACCATGCGTCGGCAAGACGAGATCAAGGCGGATCAAGTCTTTCGAGTATTCACTGAGTATGCCGACCCGTATATGGAAAACGTGGATGGCGCCGAACGATTACTCAACGAATTACGCAGGGATGCAGACACGTTCCATAACTTCTCGGAATTGGAATCGGACAAGCCCGAAGGTCGGTTCTATTCTCGTGTCATTGAGCGTTTGGACATGGCTGCGACAACTCCGGTCTTCCTCTGGATGCTTTCACCTAACCATGGAATAGAGCCAGTCCAACGTCGTATTGCTCTTGAGGCTCTGGAAAGCTGGGCCATCCGTAGGATGCTTCTACGCCTGACGTCCAAGGATGTGAATAAGTTTGCCATTGTGATTCTCAAGATGCTGGATACCTGCGAAAAACAACAGGTGGGGGACAAGCTAGTCGAATTCCTGTCTAACCAAACGGCCGAGACACGTAAGTGGCCGACTTGTTCAGAGATGAAAGATATTCTGCCAGAGCAACGTGTCTACGGATTCATTAGGCAAGACCGGCTTCGAGTCATTTTCAGTGCAGTCGAGCAGCATCTTCGCACCAAGAACTCGAAGTACGAGGCGGTAAGTTTGCCAGTGAAGCTTGAAATTGAGCATCTCATGCCACAAGGCTGGAGAACTCACTGGGATCCTGAGCCGAAATTGGACCTAGAAAGCGCACAAGAGCGTGACAGGCTCGTGAACTCGCTGGGTAATCTGACTCTGGTAACCAAGTCACTCAACGGTTCGTTGTCCAACCGACCGTGGACGGACCAAGCTGCCACGGGCTTACGCGAAGGCGGGGAACCTGGCGCCGGAAAGCATCGGCTCTTGGACTCCTACAGCTTGTTGATACTGAACAAGGAAATCCTCGTCAACCATCCTCAGGAATGGAACGACGAGAACATCAAAGCGCGATCAATTACTTTGATAGAGAATATTTGCGAAGTTTGGAAGCATCCAGAGAGTGAAATTCTCATGGCTAATCAGGCGCAGTCTACTTTTTAGAAAAGAAATTGCGGGCATCCAGAAATTTGGATGCCCGCAATCTTGAATGGTGCTAAGTGGATTACTCCACGGTCACCGACTTTGCCAGGTTACGTGGCTGGTCAACGTCGTAGCCCTTAGCCGAAGCCAATTCGCAAGCGAAGATCTGCAGTGGCACGGTAGCCAGCAGTGGCATCAACAGGGTTGGGGTTTCAGGAACGAAGAAGACCCACTCAGCGAAGTCCTTCACTGCGTTGTCGCCATCCTCAGCAATCACCAGAGTCTTAGCGCCACGGGCGCGGACTTCCTGGATGTTAGAGACAACCTTGGAGTGCAACGAGTCGCGTCCGCGCTGGGATGGAACCACAACGAAGACCGGCTGGCCATCATCAATCAGAGCGATTGGACCGTGCTTGAGCTCGCCAGCAGCGAATCCTTCAGCGTGGATGTAGGCGATTTCCTTGAGCTTCAAGGCGCCTTCCATAGCCACTGGGTAGCCAACGTGACGACCCAAGAACAAGACCGAATTAGCATCGGCCATCGAGCGAGCCAGCTCCTTGATCTCGTCCGCACGATCCAGAACATCCTGAATCTTGGAAGGGATCTTGCCAAGGTCTGCAAGGATGTCCTTGATCTGTCCCTGGAAGAGGTTGCCGCGCAACTGAGCCAGGTACAGGCCTAGCAGGTAGGTAGCGGTGATCTGAGCCAAGAATGCCTTGGTGGAAGCCACAGCGATTTCTGGACCGGCGTGGGTGTAAAGGACGGCATCTGATTCACGCGGAATGGTAGACCCATTGGTGTTACAGATGGACATCGTCTTTGCGCCCTGCTCCTTGGCGTAACGCACAGCCATTAGGGTGTCCATGGTCTCGCCGGACTGGGAGATAGAAACAATCAGAGTCTTTTCGTCCACGATTGGTTCGCGGTAACGGAACTCGTGGGACAGCTCAACCTCAACCGGAATGCGGCACCAGGATTCGATGGCGTACTTGGCAACGGAGCCAGCGTAAGCGCTGGTACCGCATGCAAGAACGACAATCTTGGAGATTTCTGCCAACTCTTCTGGAGCGATACGCAACTCATCCAGGGTCAGACGGCCATCAGCGTCTGAACGTCCCAAGAGGGTATCTGCCACAGCTGCCGGCTGGTCAAAGATTTCTTTTTCCATGAAGGATGGGAAGCCGCCCTTTTCGGCGCTTGCTGCATCCCAGTCAACGGTGAATTCTTTACCTTCAGCAGGATTGCCGTTGAAGTCAGTAATGGAGTGAGTATCAGGGGTAATAGTGACAATTTGGTCTTGGCCCAGTTCCACGGCGCGACGGGTGAAGTCGATGAAGCCGGAAACATCTGAGCCGAGGAAGTTTTCGCCCTCGCCCAAACCAAGAACCAGTGGGGAGTTGCGGCGTGCAGCCACAACAACACCTGGGTGATCCTGGTGAACAGCCAACAGGGTGAAAGCACCTTCAAGACGCTGAACAGCCAACTGCATGGCTGCGGTCAAGTCACCGTTCGCTTCGGTGCTGTAGAGCTTGCCCAGCAGGGCAGCAGCTACTTCAGTATCAGTTTCTGAAAGGAAAGAAACGCCAGCGGCAACCAATTCAGCCTTGATGCCAGCGAAGTTCTCAATAATTCCGTTGTGGATCATGGCAAGCTTGCCACCATCGGCTAGGTGTGGGTGGGCGTTGCCATCACTCGGCCCACCGTGGGTTGCCCAACGGGTGTGTCCAATGCCGGTCATTGACTCTGGCAATGGAGCGTCAGCAATTTCATTTTCGAGATTGACCAGCTTGCCGGCCTTCTTTCGAGAATGAATAGCGCCATCGGCAACAACAGCGACACCAGCCGAGTCGTAGCCACGGTATTCCAACCGGCGCAAACCTTCAATCAGAACGTCGAGGGCGCCGTGGTCGGCGACTCGGCTCGAGGTTCCTGCATATCCAACAATTCCGCACATGTGCAAAATCCTACCGGCTCAAACCCCATCGATGGGAATAATCGTGCTTCACCCCTCAATTATTGCTATGTAGTAGCTCACTTCTGTGGTCCGATATGAGGGGGAGGGAATGCTTCCGCGATCAGGTTAATTGGGATGTGGAGCATATTCTTGGCAGAATTTGACCTCGTGGAACCACACGGAACACTTGAAACACCGATCTCGCCTTTTGTTGATCTTGAGCGCGATACTTGGGCGCGGCTCTCTGATCAAATGGAACAGCCGCTGAATATCGCTGACATTGAACGGCTACGTGGCCTAGGGGACGGACTGGACTTACAAGAGGTCCGGGACGTCTACCTGCCACTGAGCCGCCTGTTGTATCTCTACGTCGAAGGCGCCGGGGCGACGCATCAGGCAACCACCACCTTCTTGGGTGAGCAAACCACTCGAACGCCATTTGTTATTGGCGTGGCGGGTTCCGTTGCTGTTGGCAAATCAACAACGGCACGTGTGTTGCAGGAAATGCTACGCCGCTGGCCACAGACACCGGACGTTCAGCTGATCACAACTGACGGTTTTTTGTACCCCAACGCTGAGCTTGAGCGGCGTGGAATCATGCACCGTAAGGGCTTCCCGGAATCTTATGATCGACGCGCCCTGTTACGCTTCGTTTCTGCAGTGAAATCTGGTGCCCCAGAAGTTAGCACTCCGGTCTATTCTCACCTGACCTATGACATCGTCCCGGGGGAGCGGACCGTGGTTCGCCGCCCGCAGGTATTGATTGTGGAAGGTCTCAACGTCCTACAGCCAGCACGTACACGTTCCGATGGAACGGTCGGCTTGGCCTTGAGTGATTTCTTTGATTTCTCGGTTTATGTTGATGCTCGTACCAGTGACATTGAAGAGTGGTACATCAGCCGATTTATGCGTTTGCGTTCCGGTGCCTTCGCTGACCCAGCAAGCTATTTCCATCGGTATTCACAATTGACGGATGAAGAAGCTCGCGAAACGGCACACGGAATCTGGAAAAGAATCAACGAGCCAAATCTGAAAGAAAACGTGTTGCCCACGCGCGGGCGCGCCCAATTGGTATTGAGAAAATCCGCGGATCACTCGGTGAGGCGCATGCTTTTGAGGAAGATCTAATCTGAAATTTAATGTTCGATAACTGATCAGGAAGGAAACGTAACCTGAGAATTTGCCGAACTTATCGATTTCATTTGGAGATTTGTACTTGATCCTGTGATCTGCCTGTGTATGCTCTAAACATGCTTAAAGGTTTCCGCGATTTTATTATGAAGGGCAACGTTGTCGATCTGGCCGTTGCCGTTGTGATCGGTGCTGCCTTCGGCGCCGTAGTTACCGCCCTTGTTGACAACATCTTGATGCCACTGATCGCTGCATTGGTGGGTTCTCCAAACTTCGACAGCTTCCTGCTGCTGAACATCAACGGCGTAGACATCAAGTTCGGTGTGTTCTTGACCGCCCTTGTTAACTTCCTGCTGATCGCTGCAGCTGTTTACTTCGCACTGGTACTGCCAATGCAGAAGCTGAACGAAAACCTGGCAGCGCGCCGTGGCCTCACCGAAGAAGAGGCTGAGGAAGAGCCAGATCCACAGCTGGCCCTGCTGGAACAGATCCGCGACGAACTGAAGAACCTGCGCTAGACGCACCTATCAACCGTCTCCTAAGGGGCGGGCCGAGACATCGAAAGATGTTCCGGCCCGTCCCTTCTAGCGTTAATGCCGTGGTGTGCTGTACCGCGCAGGTCGCGACACAGCAACAGGTAGGGAAAAGTGGGAAGATGATTAGGTGAACTCTGAAGCGCTTGAAGAAAGCAACGTGACAACAAGTACCAGCGGCGCACAGGGCAGCGGATTTGAACGGCGTGCAGTGATTGATCTGTCGGCCATCCGCAACAACGTCAAGCAAATTTCTGACGTGGTAGCCCCCGCTGCAGTGATGGCCGTCGTCAAAGCAGACGCCTATGGACATGGTGCTATCCCAGTAGCCAAAGCAGCAGTAGAAGGTGGCGCCAGCTGGCTCGGCTGTGCCCACGTTACTGAAGCGCTTGCCTTACGAGCGGCAGGCATCCAGACTCCGATGCTGGCCTGGCTCCATACCGAAGACACTCCATTTGAGGCTGCCATTGACGCCAGTCTTGATCTTGGCGTGTCCGGATGGGAACTTGAGCGAGTTGCCGCTGCTGCTCGTGCGGTGCAGACCCCAGCACGGATTCATCTGAAGATTGATACCGGGCTGGGACGTAACGGTTCCACCATGGATGATTTCCCTGACTTGCTGAATCGTGCCAGTGCTTTTCAAGAAGAGGGCCTACTGCGAGTGGTTGGCTTGTTCTCTCACCTTGCCGTGGCCGATGAACCAGAACGCTCAGAAACTGATGAGCAGCTGGCGTTGTTCTCTAAAGCTATTGAGCTAGTGGAGGCTGCCGGGTTCCATTTGGAAGTTCGCCATATCGCCAACACCCCAGCAATTCTTTCGCGCCCTGATGCCCATCATGACATGGTTCGCTTAGGCCTCGGACTCTACGGTCAAAGCCCCTTTGAAAACGAAACTCCGGACAGCTTTGGGCTGCGTCCAGCCATGAAGCTGGTGACCCGGGTAGCGAACGTGAAGAAGGTGCACGCCGGACAAGGCGTTTCCTATGGTTTGAACTACAAGACCGAAGGTGAAACCTATCTGGGCCTCATTCCTATGGGCTATGCAGATGGCCTGCCTCGTATTGCAACCGGTGCACCGGTGACCGTGAATGGACGAAGCTATCCAGTGCGCGGTCGCATTGCGATGGACCAGTGTGTCATTGACCTTGGTCCAGAGATTTCACCCGAAGACTTTTTGGGTGCAGAAGCCATCATCTTTGGTGAAGGTGGGCAGTCAGTGAACACTTGGGCGCATGCGGCCAATACCATCAACTATGAAGTGGTGACGAGAATTTCACCACGAGTACCGCGCCACTATGTGGAAGGAAGCTGGGGAGAAGCCGGTGAATGAAGCGAGCCAAGAGTTCACCTGCCAGCTTACTGATCTCACGCAAACCGAAGCTCTTGGTCAAGCGTTAGGTGAGCAACTGAAAGCGGGAGACCTGGTGATTCTCACTGGTGCGCTCGGTGCCGGGAAGACCACACTGACTCAGTCACTGGGTGCGGGCTTGAACGTGCGCGAGGGAATTATTTCCCCGACGTTTGTCTTGGCACGCCAACACCCGTCGCTGACAGACGGGCCCACCCTGATTCACGTCGATGCCTACCGTCTGAAAGATCAGAATGATGTGGACACTCTTGATCTAGAGTCAACGTTGGCTGAGTCAGTTACGGTGGTGGAGTGGGGATTGGGGAAAGTTGAACACCTCTCAGATTCACGCCTTGAAATCACCTTAGATCGTGAGGTCAACGCCGTAGCAATCGAGAATCCTTGGGAAGAATCCGAAGAAGAATTGGATGAACCTAGAGAGTTCACGCTCAAAGCTATTGGCCCGCGCTGGGACTCGCAAAACTTTGCCCAGCTGAAAGACAACCTGCGCTCTGTTATCACTGCACAGCCCACAGGAGAAAAGCATGCCTAACTACCTGTCCATCGACACTTCGGCACATGCCTCGGTAGCACTGGTCGATTACACCACTGGTTCAGTTATCGCCCAGAAGACATCGCCTAAGGGCAATGACCAGACAGAAACTTTGGCCAGCTACGTCAGGGACTTACTGGAAGAAAACAACGAGCAAGGCAAAAACCTGGCTGGCATTTTTGTTGGTGTCGGTCCAGGTCCGTTCACTGGACTGCGTGTCGGTCTGGTGGCAGCTCGCACCTTTGGTTTTGTATGGAATGTTCCGGTCTATGGAGTGATGTCCCTTCATGCGCTCGCCGAACGTGTACTTCGTTCCGGGGAGGGTCCAGAGGAATTCCTTGTTGCTTCGGACGCGCGACGCAAAGAGTTGTACTGGGCACGCTATGACAGCGAAGGCAAACTGTTAGACGGTCCACATGTCTCGTCTGCCACCGATCTGCCTGCCTCGCGTGTCTATGGTGTGGGCGCCGGGATGTACGCTGAACAGCTGGAATCTGTTGGCGCGAAGCCTTGGGAGCAGTCCTTCGATTGGGTGGTGGACGCAGCGCATCTGGCCCATCGCGGAATAGATGATCTGTTGGCAGGCAAAGACCTATCCGACACGGCCCCGCAGTACCTACGTGAGTCTGACGCTCAAGTCCCAGCATTCATGAAGCAGGCCAAAGCATGAGCGTGACCTTACGCGAGATGACAGCGGAAGATATCCCTGCGGTTCATCAACTTGAGACTGAACTATTCCCTGAAGACGCATGGCCCGTAGCTGCCTTCGAATCGGAACTGGCGCAGAACGAAACTCGGAATTACTGGGTGTACGAGAACGATGATCAGATCATCGGCTATGCCGGACTGTGCACCGTCCTGCCTATCAGTGATGTTCAAACCATTGCCATTCATCCTGAATTTCAGGGCCAAGGGCTAGGGCGCAAACTACTGACACTTTTGGTTGAGACAGCCAAGATGCGGAACGCGCTGGATGTCATGCTAGAAGTCCGCTTTGATAATCCGACGGCTATTAGCCTGTATGAATCGATGGGATTCATTACGATCCACAAACGCGTTGGCTACTACAAAGGTGGCGTTGACGCGTTGATCATGAGACTGCAATTGGATGCCCCACAGGGACAAGAGGAAGTACACAAAGCATGAGCACTACTGAACCCATTGTTCTCGGCATTGAATCTTCGTGCGATGAAACCGGTGTGGGCATTGTGCGTGGCAATCGACTCTTGGCCAACGCGGTATCGAGCTCCATGGATGAGCACGTCCGTTTCGGCGGAGTCATTCCAGAGATAGCTGCCCGTGCGCACCTCGAAGCCTTTGTCCCAACCTTGCAGTCTGCCCTAGATACCGCAGAGCTGACGCTTGACGATATTGATGCCATCGCCGTGACCAGTGGTCCGGGACTGGCTGGAGCGCTCATGGTAGGAGTCTCGGCTGCCAAGGCTCTGGCCCTGGCTACCAACAAACCGCTGTATGGAATCAACCACCTCGTGGCTCACGTTGGCGTTGGCGTGCTCGAAGGAACAATTCTTCCTCCAACTTTCGGTGCTTTGCTGGTCTCTGGTGGGCATACCGAGATCTTGAAGGTCACTTCACTGACTAATGATGTGCAGCTGTTGGGTTCCACTATCGATGATGCTGCCGGCGAAGCTTATGACAAGACCGCACGACTTCTCGGACTGGGTTATCCTGGCGGGCCAGCCATTGATAAAGCTGCCAAGGAGGGGGACCGTAAAGCCTTCCGTTTCCCTCGTGGACTGACCCTGCCTAAGTTTGTAGGAAGCGAGGAGAACCCTGGCAAGCACCGTCATAACTTCTCCTTCTCTGGGTTGAAGACCGCTGTGGCGCGCTGCGTGGAACACTTTGAAGCCAATGGGGAAGAGATCCCCGTGGCCGATATCGCCGCTTCGTTCCAAGAAGCTGTGGTGGACGTGATTACCTCCAAGGCCGTTCGAGCCATGCAAGAGCATGGTTTGAAGACGGTGCTGCTTGGTGGGGGAGTCGCAGCCAATACTCGACTGCGTGAACTTCTCGCTGCGCGATGCGCTTCGGCGGGAATCTCATTGGTCGTTCCACCGTTTAGCTTGTGCACTGATAACGGTGGGATGGTTGCGGCCTTGGGCGCTCAGCTCGTCGCTGACGGTGTGGCTCCCTCAGGGCTGGACTTCGCGACAGATTCGTCGCAACCAGTAACCAACATTGTTCTGAGCTAAACTTCTTCGTTTCTTTCGTCTCGCGAAGTTCGTGAATAACCCACGAAAATAATCATCATTGCCACCTGGCTTGCGTCCTTAGATGCAAGCGAGGTGGCATTTTCGCGTCGTGTCTAAGTTCTAGGGAATCGACACAAATTTATCGGATGGCCATCATTCCTACCTCCTCGTCCCGATGATCGGCGCAGTGTTTACCTACCCTGAGCGTCTACAAAACGACAACTTGTCGTTGGAATGTTGGCCTACATGCTGAGTCGCCTGGCGCTTTTTGACGTTCAAAAAAATTCTCAAGAAAAGTTTGCTTAACCGATTGACCATCTGTGATTCGCGCCACTAAGGTTGTTGCTAAACCGATTAACCTCATAGAACGGGCAAGCAATGACTGCACAAGGTTTCTACCAACCCAACGGTGCGTGGGTAGGCGATGTCATTCCCTGGCAGGAGGATGGAGTCTTCCATCTCTTCTACCTTCACGAAGACCGTGGAGTCTCTGGAGGCGGAATGCCATGGCATCGCATCGTGACCAAAGACGTGGTGAACTTCGAAGAAACCGGAGAAGCAATTGCTTCCGGCGGAGCCACGGCAGATGACTACAACATCTACACCGGCAGCATCATCGTTGACGCCGAAGATACACACCACGCGTTCTACACAGGACAGAATCCAAACCATCTCGGAGAAGATGGGCGTGCGCTACAGCTGGTCATGCACGCAACCAGCCGCGATGGCATGGAAACGTGGCAACGCCACCCCGAAGACACCTTCGGTGCCAGTGCAGGTTATGAGACTGGTGACTGGCGAGACCCATACGTTTTCTGGGACGCGGATTCAAACCTGTGGCGCATGCTCATTACCGCTCGCCACAATTCTGGAGCAGAACGACGCCGTGGAGTCATCGCTCAGTGCACCTCCACTGACCTATCCACTTGGGAGCCGGTAGAACCCTTCTGGGATCCACGGCGCTACATCGCCCACGAATGCCCCGAAGTTTTCCAGTGGGGAGACTGGTGGTACCTGGTCTACTCGGAATTCAGCGACGCCTTCACCACCAGATATCGCATGTCACGCAGCCTCAACGGGCCATGGATTGTTCCAGAATTCGACACCTTGGACGGGCGGGCATACTACGCATCCAAATCGGCAGAACGAGATGGACGCAGGTTCTTCTTTGGTTGGATTGCTTCTAAAGAAAACTCATGCGATGCCGGTGCCTGGCAGTGGGCTGGAACCCTCTCGGTCCTCGAAGCGGAGCAACGTGAAGACGGAACCCTAGCGTTCCACCCACCAGCTGAGTTCCGAGAAGTCTTCCAAGAACCAGAAGATGTCCTAGCCGCTCAAACCCGTTTGGTAGCTAACGACGGTTATGCCGATCTGCTCTCTGAAGAAGACGCCCCAGCCTCATTCCGACTGCGAGCTCACTTTGAGATTGAAGAAGGAACCCGTGAAGTAGGCGTCCTGTTGCGGGCAAGCGCTGACGGCGATGAAGGCTATGCGTTGCGCCTCGAACCACAACGCAACCGCCTCGTTTTGGACCGTTGGCCACGCCGAGTTCCAGGTACCGAACAATGGCACATCGATGGAGATGTACCTTTCGCAGTTGAGCTTGAACGCCCAGCGGTCATCGGAGCAGGTCCTCACGAACTGGACATAATAGTTCACGGTGATTTGTGCGTTGCCACCCTGGACGATGCAACCGTACTCAGCACCCGACTCTACGACAAGCCAACCGGCCGCGTCGGTGCCTTTGTCGGTGAAGGTGCGGTCACCATCTCACAATTCACCATCGCAGCACGCGATATCGAAATCACTACTGAATCACCCCAAGAAAGCTTGGCTTTCACTCCATCGGTATAACCGACAATCGTTCTCAGACTTCCACTTGCACTACGACTTCAATGGAGAAACTCATCATGTCTAAGACAACTCGCCGCACCAAGTTCCTGCCCATCCTCGCCGCAGCAGCCCTTGCACTCTCCAGCTGCGGGGGAGGCGCAGGAGCCGACCCGTCCAACGTCAACCCCGAAGGGGAGATCAAACCTCGTGAGATTTCCTGGTTGCTCTCACGTCCAGCCGATGGCGGAGTGATCAAGACGATGGAACAGATCGCTGACGAATACGCAGAAACTCACCCGGGTTTCTCACTGAACCTCGTCACCACACCAGACCGTCCCTCCTACATTCAGAAGTACGAAACTCTAGCCGCCGCGAACAAGCTTCCAGAGCTCTTCGACACTGACGCCACACCTTTTGCCCAGAAGTTGGCCAGCAAGGGACAGATGATTGATGTTGACAAGCTACTCACTGATCTTGGTCTGAGCGATGAATACCGCGAGGCGGCACTGAACTACCAGCGCTTTGATGACGGATCCTTGTACATGGTTCCCTTCGAGTTCCAGCTGGAATTCTTCTGGTACAACAAGGACGTCTTCAAGAAGGCAGGCGTTGAAATCCCAGCTTCACTCGATGATTTCCCAGCTATGTGCGAGGCGCTAAAAGAAGAGGGCGTCACGCCTATCGCGCTGGATGGCAAAGACCAGTGGCCGCTGGAACGTTACATGTCCTACTACCCATTCCGCATGTCCGGACCGGAGTACGTACAAAAGCTGAAGACCGGTGAAGCAAGCTTCTCAGACCCAGAAGGCAAAGCTGCAGCCCAGTGGCTTTCGGATCTGGGCAAGGCAGGATGCTTCCAGAAGGGCTTCTCTTCCGCTGGCTACTCGGACGCACAGGGACTATTCACCAGCGGCAAAGCTGGCGTCTACAACATTGGTACTTGGGAGCTAGGCAACTTGGCTACCGATACCTTGGACGCTAAGGTCCGTGACGACGTTGACTACTTCACCCTGCCAACCATTGATGGTTCTGCCACCGCCGAGAACGAATACGTCACCCCCTCAGGCATTGGTATGGCCGTGAACGCTCAAACCTATGACCCGCTAGTACGCGACTTCCTGGCCTTCGCACTGGAACGCTACCCGGAGCTCTACGCTTCCACCGGTGCACTATCACCAACCACCGGAGCGAAGACCACCGTGCCTAAGACCGCCACCAAGCTGTATGACCAGGCCATCAAGCAAGCTGATGAAGTTGGCAGTGCCATCGCAATGCCGTGGGACACCCAGCTGGATCCAGCAACCAATACCCGACTACAGCAGGAACTGACCCTGCTGGTCCAAGGCGACATTACTCCAGATGAGTTCGTCACCACCATGGACGCCGCACTGAAGGAGAACGTCGGTGACTAGCGTTCTAGACACTGCCCCAGCAGCTCAGCCGGCGCGCGCTCGCCGGCTGAGCCGAAAGGCACCAACATCAATGTTGCCTCGTCGTTCCAAGCTTTCGGTGGCGGTCTTTCTTCTGCCACCGCTGGTTATCTACGGCGTTGCCGTACTACTTCCTATCATTCAGTCCCTGGTCCTGAGCTTCTTTAGCTGGGACGGCATTACCGACATGGACTTTGTCGGTCTTGATAACTACGTGAAAATGCTTTCTCGTGATGATGTCTTTTGGACCGCGTTTATCAATGCGGTGGGATACCTCATCATCTGTTTGGTTCTCCAACTTGGGGGAGCGCTAATAGTTTCCAGCTTGCTCACGGCTTTGCCGAAGGCGCGAGAACTGGTCAAGACCCTGTACTTGTTGCCAGCAGTGATCTCCACCGTGGCCATCGCCTTCTTGTTCCTACGGGTCTACTCGCTGGAGCCAGTAGGTATGTTGAACCAGCTACTTGAATGGGTTGGCCTTGGCCAGTTACAAACTGCTTGGCTGTCCAATGTTCAGACCGTCCTTGCAGCAGTATCCATCCCTGAAGGCTGGCGCTATACCGGCCTATACATGCTGATCATCTACGCGGCGCTGATCTCGGTTCCTCGCGAACTTGAAGAAGCCGCCCGTTTGGATGGTGCCTCGTGGTGGCAAGTTTTCTGGAACGTCCGCTTCCCACATATTCGTCCGGTGTGGACCACGACAACCATCATGGCAACCACCTTTGCCTTGCGTGGTTTTGATATTCCGTATCTGCTGACCAACGGTGGTCCAGGCCAATCCTCGGAACTGCTCACCACCTATATGTATAAGACGGCCTTTGTGCACACCGACTATGGCTATGCCAGTGCAATCTCGGTCTTCATTGTGATCGAGTGCCTCGTAGCCGTTGGCCTGATCCTTCTAATGCTGCGACGAAAGGAAGACTCGTGAGCACGACAGTTGAAGCTAAGCCTGAGGAAGCCATGATGGAGCCGCCAGTCGTCAAGAAGCCACAACCTTCGCAGGGGAGGCCACGAAAGCTCAAAATACAGCGCACTCTACTGACCGTGACCATCGTGCTCATCATCATCGTGCAGGTCTACCCGCTGCTGTGGCTGTTCTTGACCAGTTTCCGCACGACAGCTGATTTTGCTGGTGGCAATGCCTTCTCGTGGCCTAGCGAATTCACGTTGGAGAATTATTCGCGAGCATTTGAGACCGGAAATCTCGGCCTCAATATCGTCAATAGTTTGATTGTCACTCTTGGAGCCAGTGCACTGATCGTTGTCGCAGGCATGATGGCAGCCTACGCGTTAGAAGTCCTAGGTTTCCGACTCAGCCCGCTGGTCAGAGCCCTGTTCATGCTGGGCATCATCGTTCCAGTACAGATTGCCCTGGTGCCGTTGTTCATTGACTATTCGAAGGTAGGGTTGCTCGATACCCACCTGTCGATGATTGTTCCGTTGGCTGCCTTCTCGCTACCGATGTCCATTTATCTGTTCTCGTCGTTCTACGGATTCATTCCGCGAGAGACTTACGAAGCAGCTTCCCTTGATGGGGCCGGACCGTACAGAATCTTTGCCCAGATCACTCTTCCACTGTCGCTGAATACCATCGTCACGGTGGTGCTGGTTAACAGTATTTTCATTTGGAATGATTTCATCTTCGCCAATACCTTCGTGCTCTCCGACGGACTGAAAACCATTCCACTTGGCCTGCAGAACTACATTGGCGCCATGGGAAATACGGACTGGACAGCCACTTTTGCAGCTGTGTGCGTTTCGGTCACGCCACTACTCTTGGTATTCCTCGTGCTGAACAAGGCAATGATTCAAGGCTTGGAGAGCGGAGCAACCAAGGGATGAGGACAGAGAGACACAGTAAACACGGTGCTCCTGTCACCATGCGAGACATTGCCAAGGAAGCCGGCGTATCGGTGGCAACTGTCTCGCATGTAGTCAACAACAAACAGGGTGCACGCATTGGTGAGGAGACTCGCCAACGCGTGCACGAGGCCATCGATCTTCTGGGCTATCGAACTAATGCCTTGGCGAAAACCCTGTCGGTAGGATCCTCACGGTTTATTGGTTTGGTTGCTGACGCCATCGCGACCACGCCCTTCGCGGGTCAGATCATTCACGGTGCTCAAGATGAGGCGTGGAAACACGGCTACGTGTTGTTGGTGGCCAACACCGATGGCAATAAAGCCGCTGAAAATGATGCCATCGCCATGATGCTCGAACATCAAGTGCGCGGCATCCTGTACTCCACCTGGTACCACCGCGAAATTGAAGTCCCGGAATCACTACATCAAACCGACACGGTGTTAGTTGACTGTTTCTCCACCGGAAGCGGCCTGCCAGCGGTGGTTCCTGATGAAGAACAAGGAGGTAAGGCAGCAACGCAAGAACTCATTGATGCAGGCCATCAACGAATAGCGTTTATTAATACAACCACCCCTTCACCGGCATTGACCGGCCGTCTAGCTGGCTATCGCTCCGCACTTGAATCCTCGGGGCTCGAATTCGATGAGTCCCTTGTCATCCCGGCCGTACCTGAACAAGAGGGAGGTTATGAGGTAACTAGCGCGATCATCGCTTCTGGTGCGAGTGCTGTGTTCTGTCACAACGATCGAGTGGCCATGGGCCTCTATGACGGACTGAGGGTCCGAGGTCTAGATGTCCCTAAAGACATTGCCGTGGTGGGATTTGATAATCAGGAAGTCATCGCGGCCCACCTTAGACCACCACTGACCACGGTGGCCTTGCCACACTACGAGATTGGAGCCGCTGGAATACGAGTACTTTTAGGTCTGGAACCTGAACAAGACAATGCGTTATATCTGATCAATTGTCCGGCTATTAAACGCCAGTCCGTTTAGTAGCGACACAACTCTTCAGGCAAATTCAGAGGCCTGATTCTCCATAATTTCTACCGGCAATGCTGCCGGACTTCTCAAACTATTCCTCTCCCGACTATGCATAGACGCACACGCGGAGTACAGGAAGGAACGCGCAATGATGCACGAAATTTCTCGACGTAGTTTGTTTCAAATTGCTGGTGTTGGTGCACTAGGACTGTATGCTGCCGGTGCACTACCGTCCGCAGCCCGAGCGCAAAACTCGCAACGGGCTTTTTATCACATGACGCCACCCAAAGGCTGGCTGTGTGACCCACAACGTCCGGTATATCTCAACGGCACTTACCATCTTTACTATCTTCATTCCGGGGTGAACAACGGCAACGGCGACTGGGACCATGCAACAACGACCGATGGGGTCTCTTTCACCCATCATGGAGTCGCCATCGCACAACAACCAGACTTTCCCGTGTGGACCGGATCAACGGTAATTGATGAAGATGATACGGCTGGGTTTGGGCCAGGAACCCTCATCGCATTAGCTACCCAGCCCACCGATGGCATCCGCAAATACCAGGAGCAATACCTGTATTGGTCAACCGATGGTGGGTATACCTTCCAGAGCCTGCCAGACCCGGTCATCGTCAACACCGATGGTCGTAGTGCCACAACGCAGTCTGAAATTGAAAACGCAGAATGGTGCCGTGATCCGAAAATTCACTGGGACTCGGCCCGCAATGAATGGGTTTGTGTCATAGGACGGGCCCGTTACGCAGCGTTTTACACCTCAACCAATCTGCGTGACTGGCAGCTGAAGCGGAACTTCGATTTTCCGAATCATGACCTGGGAGGCATCGAATGCCCAGATCTCTTCGAAATGACCGCGGATGATGGCACTAAGCACTGGGTCCTTGGTGCCAGTATGGATGCCTACAGTGTTGACCTGCCAATGACCTACGCGTATTGGACGGGGGAGTGGGACGGCGAACAGTTTAACGCTGATGACCTAGAACCGCAGTGGTTGGACTGGGGTTGGGATTGGTATGGGGCTGTCTCTTGGCCTTCTGCCCAGAACCCAGAAACTCGGCGACTGGCGATCGGTTGGATGAATAACTGGAAATACGCGAATCGAGATGTCCCTACCGACGCCACAGATAACTACAACGGGCAAAACTCCATCGTGCGTGAAATAGAGCTTTCCGCACAAGCAGGTGGGAAGTATTCCTTGCTCAGTAGCCCGGTGAGTGCGCTGTCTTCCTATGCCACGTCGACGGTCCCCTTTGAGGATCAGAATGTTGACGGCAGCTTCGTCCTTCCTTGGAACGGACGCGCCTATGAACTTGAACTCGACATTAGTTGGGACTCTGCAGCGAATGTCGGTGTTTCTGTAGGACGTTCGGCGGACGGTAAGCGGCATACAAATATCGGCAAATATGGAAGCGACCTCTATGTGGATCGAGGGCCATCAGATCTGGACGGCTATTCATTGAGCCCCTATTCAAGGGCTGCCGCGCCTATCGATACTGGTGCACGGTCGGTGCACTTAAGAATCTTTGTAGATATGCAAAGCGTCGAAGTATTCGTCAATGATGGTCATTCTGTGATTTCGCAGCAGGTGCACTTCACTGAAGGAGATACCGGTATCTCTTTCTACACTGACGGTGGCCCGGCAACATTCTCAGGGATCAGCATCAAGGAGTTTGCTGAGCGGATCTGAGACGCAGATACTGCTTGCTGCAATTGAGTAATATCGACAAAGTCTCCGGTCCGAATGAAACATTTCGGGCTTGAGACTCCGAAAATTAGACAGTGAGAATTCGATTTCACATTAAGTACGGGAAAGCTCGACCTTAGGCATCAAGGTCGAGCTTTCTTTACGTCAACAAGGATTTTCGAACTCTGGTCCTATGCGTCGACGGACACCTTCGAATGGCGTAGGAACGGATCACCATCTACTTGCTGATCATCCTTCTTCAGGGCAAAGAAGCCGTAAATACCGGCAACCAGTACCACCGCCGAAATGGTGATGAATGTTTGCTGGTAGCCCAGACGATCGTGGAGTGCACCCAGGGGAGTGGAAAGAATAACGTTGCCAATCTGTGCCGAGACCTGGAATCCAACCATGTACAGGGTGGCCGACAGCGCTGGGTTGAAGTGCAGGGTGAAGTAACGGAACACCGGCAGGATGAACAGTGGAGTTTCGATGGCGTGCAGCATCTTGATGGCTGAAACCCACAGCGGATCATCGACCAGTGCGCATCCAAGGATACGGATGAACATAATGGAGACGCCCATGAGCAACGACGTGCGCACGCCAACACGACGCATGACGATAGGAACGATGCCCAACATGGCGGCTTCAACGAAGACCTGAACCGAGTTCAAGATGCCGTAGACTTGCTGGCCAATCTCCGGTGTTTCAAAAAGCCCGGTGTAGTAGTCGGGGAACATCTGCTGGTCAAAGACGGTGTAGAAAGTCCAAGACAGCATGACGAAGAGAATTATCAACCAGAGGCTTGGCAAGCGGAATAGCCTGAACATATCGCGCAAGGTCGGGGTGGAAGCCGGCGACAAGATACCGTCAACAGGAGCTTTCTTGATGACTGGTGGTTCACCGTTGCGGGAGAAAATCAGCAACAGGAGATGGATCAGACCAAGCGCGGATCCAATCCAGAAGTTCAGTGCAGGGTTGATGGTGAATAGGAAGCCAGCAGCCAGCGCAACAATGGCGTAACCGAAGGATCCCCACATACGTGCTTGTCCGTATTCAAAGTTAAAGCGACGGCTAAAGCGTTCGGTGAGAGCTTCAAAGAGACCAACACCTGCAAGGAAGCCAACCGAGAGCACGATGGAACCCAAAACAACGCCAGTCATAAAGTGCGACTGAAGCAGTGGCTGGTAGACCCATGTACAGAATGGGCCAATCAGTGCGGTCACCGCAGCCAGAACTATTGCTAGGTGTTTTCTAATGCCGAGCCGGTCCTGGATGGCACCGTAAGCAAACATGAGCACAAGTGTTGCCAATGAGTTCACCGAGTAAACGGTGCCCACCTGAGCGCCACTCAAGGCTAGTCCAGCGGATTCGCTGGTGAGCCAGATTTGGAAGAAGGACCACCAAATGCCCCACGATGCGAAGAACAGCAGCATCGAGAAGGAGCTTTGGAGGTAGGTAGGATTTTTCAGAGAAGTCGTAAAGCCAGCCATCTTTGTCCTGGATTCTTTCGTTAATGCTGTGAAGCGTAGTTATTGATAGCGAGGGAGAAGTCTTCAATCCAAGGGGGATTGGCTCCGGCTTGTGCCACTGTCAGTGCAGCTGAGGTTAACGCATGACGAAGTGCAACTTCAACGTCTTTAGAATCGGCAGGTTTTCCACTACGGAGTGCAAGCGCCAATTCCGGATTAGCTAATACGCCATAGAGCAGACCGGACATGAATGCATCACCGGCACCAATAGTGTCAACTAGGGTGGTGGGGGAAGCCTCGATATCAATACGCTGTCCGGAGCTGAGCGCTAGGCAACCGTCTGCGCCCTGGGTCATCACGACCAGGCCCGGTCCGAGGCTTGCGATGTGTTCTAGTACTTCCCAAGTTTCAAGTTCGGGGTAAAGCCATTGGCCATCAACATCGCTGAGCTTCACAATGTTGCTCAGAGACATCAACAATTCAATGCGCTCAACCGCCGAGTCTTTCTCCTGAACTAGATCAGGACGGAGGTTCGGATCATAGCTCCGCAACGAGTGAACAGATGCATTCTTGAATGCATCAACAATGCACTGGCCTGAAGGCTCGATCCATGCGGCGATGGAACCTGTATGAAGCAACTCGGTGGCATCATCAGCTTTGATAACAGGGATCTGCTGGTGAACATCAAAAGTGTAATGAGCATTGGAATGCTCATCCATCTCCACCTGCGCTACCGATGTGGAACGTTCGGTAATTGAGCCAGCAACGACTTTTACCCCGGCATCCTGAAGGTGCTCAGCAATTTGGTTGCCGTGGGCCTCCTGTCCGAACTCAGTGGAGAAATGAACTTCGTGCCCCAGACGGGCCAGTCCGACGGCCACATTCAGCGGTGAACCCCCGGGATGAGCTATCCCGTCAACAACGTCGACAAGCGATTCACCCATAACTTCGATACGACTCATGCGTTGATCTCCATCGCCTTGCCCGAGAGCTGTCGAATAGTGAAAGAAACGCTTGTGCCAGCAGCTGCGTGCAAGATCGCATAGGCAGGTGCATCTTCACCGGTGAGCTGATCCGTCAGGGAGCGGCGACCATCGGCGGCAAGGATTTCAATCGATCCATGATCCACCACGACCTGGATGCCTAGCTCGTCTATATCCGCTGGCAAAGGCATGCGCTGATTGGATGCATAGAGATCATGATCGACCTTGCCAGTCTCGCGACGGTGTTGAATCTTTTCGGAACCAACAGTCAGCTCACTGATCAGCGAGTTATCCGAACGGTAGAGAGAAAGTACCGTTGGCTCGCTTGTGCCCTCAGCAATATTCAACTCAAGTAAGGCAGGGGAGCCTAGCTCAATACGGGTGTCACCGGTTGGAGCATTTGTGCCGGGCTCAACTACCGTAGGCAGACCGAGGATGCGTTGACGAATCTCGAACTTACCGTCGCTGTTCTTGACTAGGTCCAGGCGACGAGCCGCACTCATGGAACCACGCCATCCATCGTGGGGGAGCTCGCGGGCATAGTCCCAGTTGCTCATCCAAGCGATGAGGGTCTGCCGATCTACTGGAAGACCGTGGAAGCTGACACCGGCATAGAAGTCGCGGCCCCAATCCAACCAGTCACCTTGCTTCAAATCCTTGTACTCGAAGCTCTCCCAACCAGGTTGCACCTGATCAGGAGTGAAGGTAGTGCCATCAAATTCACCAATGAAGTATTGAGTGCCGGAGCCTCCTGCAACACCACCTGGGTTCAGTGAAACAATCAGTACCCACTTGAGCTCATCGGTGCCTGTTACGGGCAGTTGGAAGAGGTCCGGGCATTCCCAGATTCCTGCCACTGCTGCCTGTGGGCCAAAGCTGGAAAGTTCGGTCCAATCCTTCAGATTCTCTGAACGGTAGAACAGCACCCGGCGTTCAATTGCTTCTACAGCAACCATGACCCAGTAAGAACCTTCTGCTGATTCGTAGCGGATGACCTTCGGGTCTCGGAAGTCTTTGGAGCCTCGATCAAGCACGGGGTTGTTCTCGTACTTGGTGAAGGTGGTTCCTCCATCTAGCGAGTACGCGATGGCCTGCGACTGGTTGCTCTCGTCCTTGGCTGCCGCGGTGTAAATGGCAATGACCGGTGGAATCGTTCCATCGCCAAAGCCAGTGGTGTTTTCATGATCCACCACGATGGAGCCTGAGAAGATGTCTGCGACATCGCCGTGCAGAATCGCGATAGGTAGCTCTTCCCAGTTCACTAGGTCAGTGCTGACCGCATGGCCCCATGACATGTAGCCGTGGCCAACGCCGTGAGGATTGTGCTGGAAATAGAGGTGGTACTGCTTTCCGTCAAAGAATAATCCGTTGGGATCATTAATCCAGTTTTTCTTTGCCGTGAAGTGTAGCTCTGGTCGCTTCACCGCGACCTGCTGTGTATTGGGCAACGCTGCCATCCTTCAATAAGAGAGTGCTAAATCCATTTAGCATAGAACTTTAGCAGTGTGACCCAGACCTCGCAATAGACTAGGGTCGAATATTGCAGGTATGACAGTGGCAAGAAGGAAAAGTGGAAAAACCGAAAACTAAGCGGGTCACCATTGCTGACGTTGCGCAGGCCTCAGGTATGTCGAAGGCTGCCGTCAGTATGATCCTGAACAATAAGCCCGGAACGCGCCTGTCTGCAGAGACCAGCGAACGTGTTCGCGGTGTGGCTAAGAAACTGGGATACCGTCCGAATGCCGCGGCCCAATCACTACGCAGTGGAAAGACTCGAACCCTCGGTTTTATTTCAGATCAGGTAACTGTTACCCGCTTTGCCTCGGAAATGATCACCGGCATCTTGCGTGCCGCCGAAGGGCGCGACCACACGGTTCTGATTGCTGAAACCTTTGGTAAGCCAGATCAGTTGGCAGAAGCTGTTACTCAAATGGCGCACAGAGATGTTGATGGATTGATTCTCGGGTTTATGGATTCACGCCAACGCGAACTCAACCTTCCATCCACTGGTCTACCGACCGTTCTAGTTAACGGCCTTGATGGGATTCCCAGTACTGCAGTGCTTCCCAATGAATATGATTCTGGCGCCAAAGCGGTGCAACGAGTCATTGAATCTGGAGCCCGTACAGTTGCTGTGATCGGGCAGTTGGAGAACGCTGAGAAGCTGCCAGAAACTTATCCCAGCATCACGCGGCGCTTTGGCTCAATTCGGGCAGCACTGGACAAGTCAGACTTGGAAGTCGTTGGTCATTGGGTGCTTGAGGACTGGAACCCTAGCGACGGATATACCGCAACAACGCAGATGCTTGTTGAGGGGCACCGGCCGGAAGCGATTATTTGCGCGAATGACCGTGTGGCTATGGGAGTATTTCAGGCGCTCGCAGAGCAAGGTTTGATGCCAGGAAAGGACTTGTCGGTCCTTTCCTTTGATGATGAAATCATTGCCACCTATCTCCGGCCGCAACTCAGTTCCATCCGCCTCCCTTATGAGGAGATGGGGGCGTTGGCAGTCGAGCTATTGCTGGATGGCAAGTTGGAGCCGGTGGAGCACCAGATTGATATGCCGCTGATTGAGCGTGACTCAATGAAGAATCATTGAGCCACGCCAAAGCTTAGGAAGCTGTCGCTCCTGCAATTACTGGGTTTTTCAGCTCACCGATTCCTTGGATCTTGCAGATCACCTCATCGCCTGCGCTGATTGCTTGGCTCTTGGCAGGGAAACCGGTCATGATGACATCTCCCGGCTGAAGGGTCATGAATCCACTGAGATAAACAAGGATTTCTTCCACACCCCACCCCAAGTTTTTCGTCGTTGAGGTTGGCAGGTCTTGACCATTGTGGACGATGCCGATTTCCAACTCCTCGTCATCTAAGCCCACGACGATCCAGGGACCAATTGGAGAGAAGGTGTCTGCGCCCTTAGCGCTAATCCATAACTCATCAGACTTCTGCGCGTCACGGTCCGTGACGTCATTGCCGATAGTCATGCCCAAGATCGCGTCGCGCGCAGTCTCTAGCGTGAGGTTTTTTGCCGGGGTGCCGATAACAATGGTGAGTTCGGCTTCTGGTTCCACTCGTGCTTCAGGATTGTCCAGCTTGATCGCGTCAAACGGACCGACCACCGAGCTGGCTGCCTTGTGGAATGCCTGGGGTGGAAGAGCGCGTCCTGGTGCACCGGTGTTATGGGCCATCCCAAAAATGTTCAATGGAGCGCAAGGGGCGAGGAGGGTGAATTGGTTTTCGGAAACCACGCTGCCGACTTCCCATCCATCGCGTGGTGCGCTGTTTTGATTCGTTGCCGAGGTGGGGAATGGTGAGTCGATGACCGTCCATTCACGTCCCTCGGGGGAGTTGAAGTCTTCTGCATCATTTCTCACGAAGAACTGTTCTGGAATGTGAGCGGTTGGTGCATCTTTAGGGTGAACGCGTGCAATACGGTATGAGGCCTTTGGCATGAGGACATCCTACCTCCTGCAAATGACCACTTGATGCTTCAGGTCACAATGCGACGGGACCTATTGAAGGCCGGTGGTTACCTGGGGTTTGCGACAGGATGGGGCGAGGTTTACCGGGCCGCTAAATCCCTGTGTGATCTTGCTATCATTTTGCCAAAAGTTACCTATCAGTAGGCCACTAAGAGCTTTGCTTGAAGTCCGGAATCACGCCGATGTATAGCCAGACAATGCAATTGCAAAAGAGAATTATGCCCTAAAAAAGAAGTTGACAGTTCTCAACCTTTTTTAGAAGGTTGAGTAATGTCAACTTCTGCCCCGCCTTTAGAATCCGAGGCAAAACCTGAAACGGCTATGAAGCCGTCGCAGGTCATGCTCTCCATTTCAGGTCTGATGGCTGCGATGTTCACCGTGCTGGTGTCATCGACGGTCATCGCGACCCCGATGCCAATTATCGTTGCTGACCTCCACGGTACAAACACCCAATACACCTGGGTGCTGGTTGCGGCCTTCCTATCCATGACCGTTTCCACCCCGATCTGGGGCAAGCTTTCAGACATCTTCAACCGCAAGCTGATGCTACAACTCGGCTTGATCATCTTCGTTGTTGGTACCGTTGCGGCTGGTTTCTCCAGCCAGATCGGTGGCGATACCCATGAAGGCGCAATGTCATGGCTCATCGGCTGGCGTCTGGTTCAGTCGGTAGGTACTGGTGGCCTGATGGCACTGGTACAGGTGGTCATCGCAGACATCATCTCGCCTCGTGAGCGTGGCAAGTACATGGGCATCATGGGCGCGGTCATGGCCGTGGGGCAGATTGGCGGCCCATTGCTCGGTGGCGTTATCGCCGATAGCTGGGGCTGGGAATGGTGCTTCTTCGTCTGTGTTCCATTCGCCGTAGGTGCATTAATCTTGATCCAGTCGACCCTGCACATCAAGCATGTACGTGGCAATGCGAAGATTGACTTCCTCGGTTCTGCACTGATCATCGCGGGCATTAGCTTGCTGCTTATCTGGATCAGCCTGGGCGGCAAGACCCCAGACTCCGGTGGATTTGCTTGGGACTCCTCACAGAGCATCACCATGGCTGTAGTTGCCGGTGTGCTGATCATTGCCACCGTGTTCTGGGAACTACACGTCAAAGAACCCATCATCCCGATTCGTCTTTTCGCCCAGCGCACCTTCGCGCTGGCATCCATTGCTTCGGTGGCCGTTGGCGTCACCATGTTCGGTACTGCAGTCTTCCTGAGCCAGTACCTGCAGCTTGCCCGCGGTTTCACCCCTACGCACGCAGGTCTACAGACCCTGCCGATGGTTCTTGGCTCCATGTTCGGTGCCATAATTGTCGGTCAGCTGATCTCTCGTACCGGGCGTTGGAAGATGTACGTCGTTGGTGGCGCCGTGGTACTGACCGCTGGTTTGTACCTGATGTCGCTCATCGACTACGACACCCCGCTGTGGTTCGTAGACCTCGGCATGTTCCTGCTCGGTTTGGGCTCGGGTGTGCTGATGCAGAACCTGGTGCTGGTCACCCAGAACTCCCTTCCACCGCGCATGATTGGTGCCGGTTCCGGTGCTATTGCCTTCTTCCGTAGCTTGGGCGGCACTATTGGTGTGTCCGTATTGGGTTCGGTGTTGGGAACCCAGGTAGCCGACAAGATGAAGGACGGAATGTCCAACGTCGTAGCAGAGATCAATAAGGCTGCCGGTGTCCCACAGCTCTTGGTTGATCACCCCGACTGTGCAGACAGCCTGGAGTCTTTGACCAGCGGCAAGGTCCCAGCGATCAATGATCTCTGTGAGCCAGTGCGTACCGTCGTGGAAAGCTCCTATGGTCAATCCATTGCCTTCCTCTTCTTGCTGGTTGTGCCACTAGCTGTGGTGACCTTGATCTGTGCCATCTTCTTGCCAAATAAGCCATTGTCCAAGAAGTCTGCTTCGGAGCAGATTGAAGAAGAACTGGGCGCTGAGCTTTTCTCGTTGGAGCCAGCAGAACGTGGTGGCCGTGGATACGAAGAACTCGTTGCTACTGGTGCCATTACCTTGCCAACGGACGAAGAGCTGGAAGAAGCGCGTCGTCAAAACCGTGAGGCTCGACGATTGGATGAGCGTGGGTTAGTTGAGCAAGTGATGCGCAACCGTGCAGCACAGGCCAACGCTGCCTTAGATACAGAACTTCCGCTGGAGCAGCGAATGGAAGCCGCCGAGGCGGACGCGCACCATGAATCAGCACGAGTTGGTGCCATGGTGGAGGAACTGCAGTCCAGCTTGGAACGCGCACGTGCTGCTCATTCCCAGATTGAAGACCAAGTAGCCAACGCGGTTAACGCTTTGAAAACCTATGACAACCGTTTGAACGTCTTAGGGGAGCGAGTCGATGAGACTGAGCGTGCGCAGCGTGAACTGCGAGACCAAGCTCGTGAAGATCGTAAGGCAGTTAGTCGTGCACAGGGCCGTCATGCGGCTCAGGTAAGTTCCAGCGAACCGGAGGCTACCGAAGAGGCGCCAATGCTGTCATCTGTCGACGAAGAACCAACGGGTGGTGCAACAAAGCAATCCCGGAGCGAAGAGTCGTGAGTAACGTCAATGGCTCAGCGCTGGATGATATCGAGGCCGCCTTTGCTCGGCTGGCTCCGGCGGTCAAAGGGCGCATGGCGGCGAACGCCAGGTCGTTCCATCCCGAACTGCGCGGAGCTGGGTTCTCGGTATTACGTGCGGTGATTCTAAGTGCGGTGCGCCGTCCAGATCAGGAACTGACGGTTTCTGAATTGGGTGCTGGCTGCCACCTGGATAAGTCGGTTGTTTCTCGTCAGCTCAAAGACCTGAAACAGTGGGGTCTGATTCAGGTGGAGCGTTCGCAACAGGATGCGCGAGTCTATTTCGTGAGTCCTACTGAAATCGCCATGCAGCGATTTCGGGAGATTAAAAAGAGTGCTCGCGAAGAATATTGGGACCTCTTCGCAGAATGGGATCCAAAGGATGTCTCTGAACTTGCTTCACTGCTCCTTCGTTTTTCGGAGCAAGTCGAGGAACGCTTCCGAGACTGAGCATTGACAGAGCAGAAGAAAAGTCGGTGGGCGGTAACTGATCCTTTGATCAGTTACCGCCCACCGACTTTTACTCCTGTGTCGTGCCGAATGCCTTAGTAACCACCGCGAAGACGCGAAAGTACTTCCTCTAAACCTTCCGGAATCTGCGCAGCAAATGTCACCATCTGACCGTTCACCAGTACTTTCGCTGACCTGACAGATTTCAAATCCGTGATCAACCGTTTCAACGGTAACCCAGATAGTTCCTGCAAATGCCGACCAATCGCCAACGCAGCAAAGACCACGGTCAAATGCGCATCAATCGAATCCTTTTCCCGGTGGAAGACCGGCCTAGCCCGCAAATCTGACTTCGTCATCCTGAACGACGCTTCCACCTGCCACAAATCGTGATAAGCACTAATCACCTGCGTGGCCGGCACCGATTCGATTGGCAGGTTCGTGACATAGCCCTTCAGGCCAGCCAGCATCCTGGCCCGCTCAATGACCTTCTCATCCAGCTCTTTCTCAGCCCCAGTCACCTTCAAGAACCGCACCTTCTTCAACGGTGCTTTCCCCTCAGCTACTGTCAGTGCTTTGCGTTCCATGAGGTTGATATTCCGGTTATCCCGGGCGAACCGCTTCGCTGACCACTGGTAAACAATGCGCCGTTCCCTTGCGTTCTTCCCCGTACCCATCACCCGCGTGGATTCAAGGACCTGACCGTTGGTGAATCTGTTGCCCTTGGTATCGAAATGCTCCTGCAAATCATAGGGCGCCTTGGTCAGTCGGGATCCGACAATGAATTTGAATCCTGCGTCCTCGATCGCATTCAAATTATTCGCCGAAAGCATGCCAGCATCGGCAACGACAACAAGATCGGTGATGCCGTGACGTTCTTGGAACGCTTCCAGCACAGGGATGATCGTGGTGGTCTCTGCCTTGTTCCCTTCAAACATATGCAGCTCCAAAGGGAACCCTGCCGGGTCAACGAGAAGTCCGACTTGGATTTGCGGGTCGACGCGGCGTTCTTTGCTCATCCCGACTTTGCGGAGTTTATCTTCGTCTTTCGCCTCAAAATGAAGGGTAGTCACGTCATACATCACCAAGGATGCCAAGCCTGCGGTGGCTGATCGGTAAGCAACCATGGCCTTGGCGAGCTGGTCGCGGTAGTCCTGTTCGATGCAGGTGCCCAGGCTGCGGAACAAGGTCCGCAACGACGGGTGAGGTGCATCGATGTCTGTCAGGACGCGGATGGTGACTGCTTTGGAAGTCGGTTCAATCAGCCTCGCCAGCACCATGGCTTTGAAGGCTGTGTCATCCAAGATGTTGAATCCGAGCCGGTCGTAGGCGACTTCAAGAATTTCCCAGAGGATCGTGGCTGGGGAGGCAATCACTTTCGCATCAGCGTCGACTGGAGCGCTGCGTGGACGTCCGGCGGCTCCTGTTTCCACGGGCAACTTTTGAACGGTCCAGTTCGGGACATCTGTCATGGCCGCAGGTTGTTGCTCGATGCTGAAATCAAGGGTGTCTTGGCCGGGCAAGAGTCGTTCTTTCGCGGTGGCAAGCAGGAGGGCGAGGTCTTGGTCGGTATTGGCGGAGCCCAGGTGTTCGATGCCGGTAACGGTTCGGCCGTTTTTCTCCACGATTTGCACTGCAATCGCACCGGAGGCGGTGCGAACCTTGCGGATGAATCGTGATCCCATGCTCTTCAGCGTACCGAAACACCTATTTTTAGTAACCACATCGCGACTGCGAGTCTCTTAACATTACAGGTCAGCCCGCATATCGATTTTCAGTTCTCAAAACATGGCACGAAACAGGTCTGAACTTGCTTCACTGCTCCTTCGTTTTTCGGAGCAAGTCGAGGAACGCTTCCGAGACTGAGCATTGACAGAGCAGAAGAAAAGTCGGGGGGCGGTAACTGATCCTTTGATCAGTTACCGCCCACCGACTTTTACTGTCTGGATTGACGTGCCTTATTTGCCGTTTAGACAGCCTTCATGCGCGCTACGTTATCGCGAACTACAGCCTGGAAGTCTCCACCTGAAGAAGCAAAGACCTTACGCTGGCGCTGGTATTCGGCGCCGGATTCAATAAGACGAATAATGCCCTGAAGTTCTTCGGAACAACCTAGTTGTTCTGCAACGGGGGCAAGCCGCTTGACCTCATCGCGTAAGTGATCAGTGACCAACATTTCGTCACCTTGAGCGTTCAAGATGATGATGGCATCTAATCCGTAGCGGGCAGCACGCCACTTGTTTTCAACACGGAACCAGGCTGGCATCACTGGAATCTTGTAACCAGCTTCGATAGACATTGACATGTCGTGGACAAGGCACTGGGTCAGTGCGGTAATTGCGGCGATGTCTTCTAGGGAACTGAGGCCATCACAAATGCGCATTTCTACGGTGCCCAAGCGTGGAACTGGGCGGACATCCCAACGAATTTCCGAGACATCGTCAATCACCCCGGTGTGCATCATGTCTGCCACGTGTGCTTCGTATTCGGACCAGGAGCCAAAATGGAAGGGAATACCAGCAGCTGGCAGCTGCTGGAACATCAAGGAGCGTTGTGAGGCGTAACCGGTGTCTTCGCCGCCCCAATATGGGCTTGAAGCGCTTAGCGCCTGAAAGTGCGGTTGGTAGTTGATCAGTCCATCGGTGATCGGTAGCGCTTTGTCGCGGTTGTCCAAGCCAACGTGAACATGCACACCGTAGATCACCATCTGTCGACCCCACCACTGGGTTCGGTCAATCAGCTTTGCGTAACGGTCTTTATCGGTTACTGGCTGCAAGGTTGGTGCAGCAAATGGGTGGGATCCGGCTGAGTAAAGATCTACTCCATGATCACCGGCGACGTCGTTGAGCATGCGCACATTGCGGCGCAGTTCATCTGCAGCACTGGCAACGGTGTTGTGCACTCCAGTGACAACTTCAACGGTATTCATAAGTAGTTCAGGTTTTACCGTTGGATGCTCATCATCGTGGCCAAGGCCTGCGTCATCCTTGAGCTGATCAAGTACCTTTTCGGCAACCGAGCATAAGTCCGCACTTTCGCGATTGACCAAAGCGATTTCCCATTCGACACCAATGGTGGATTGGGGAGACTGGGCGAACTCGATCTTTTGCACTGGGCTCCTAGTGATGACGTCTCGGACGGAGGGCTCCGGAGCCGAATAAACAGCGGGTGAAGACGCACCGAATACGATGTTTCTCCATCCCTATTCTATATATGAGAAAACTGCGGTGGGGATACTGAACTAATAGGAGGTGTATCACCATAGATTAGTGAGGGGATACCTCGAATGCCACTCGTTTTTCTCCAATACGGGCCAACATCAAAGTGGCTCGATTCTTGGCACTCTTTGGAACACCTGCCAGCAAGATTTTTCGGAGTTCTTCTGGAGTTGCATCGACTCCACGTTTCTTGATGTCGAGAGTACCGATGCCATTGGCCTTGACCCAGCTACGAAGCTTCTTCACGTTGTAATCATGAACCGCTAGGACCTTGTACCCACGGGCGAAGGGCGTTGAGATTTGCTCAGCGTGAGTAAAGTACGCGATGTGCTCATCTAATAAATGTCCACCAGTGGATTCTAAGAGCGTAGAAATCAGGTGTGAGCGGATGACCGCTCCATCGGGCTCGTAGATATGCGCTTCGAGTTCCCCTACCTTGGCTGTGGAATCTTCCTTGGCTGCTACCGGGCTGGTCAGTTCGTGCGCACCATCCTTATCGATAACCAGTGCTGCCCGCACTATGTCCTGACGCTTGAGCTTGCCAAACCATAGGCATGCTTCAATTACCGAGCCATGATCTGAAATCCACACGGACTCAGCATTAGCAGGAATAGCTTCATGGGGCAGACCTGGGCCGAGCTTCACACCCACATCGAGCCCTGAGTCCACGAGCTTCTCAACAAAAGACAGGGGAGGGGAGAAGGCTTCTGGGTCAAAGAGGCGGCGCGTGCTGCCTGAAATATCCGTGCGACGTGCTGGATCAAGCCAGACACCATCCACTCCGGTGAGATCGGTTTCTTCCGCACCCCCATGGACCACAGTCGCATTCTCAAAGGGCATGAGGTTCAAGGTGGTGGCTGCCGCGGTGGTCTCGTCCTTCTCTACGGCGGTGACTTGCAGCCCGGCGCTGGCTAGCGCGATGGAGTCGGTGCCGATACCGCAACCGAGGTCTGCCACGTGTGTAGCACCGGCCTTAGTAAAGCGCTGAGCATGCAGCCCCGCAATGGTTAACCGGGTTGCCTGTTCCAGACCGGCCGGGGTGAAGACTAATGAATCAGCGAAAGGTCCAAACTTTACTCGTGCCTTGTAACGAAGCTCTGATTGCGCAATAACGGCGCGGACCACCTGAGGATCGTGTCCTTCTTTGCGAAGTTTTTCGTTCAGCGTCCACGCCGCATCTTTGGAAGAAACCATGGATGGGTCAATGGTGGAAAGCAACTGCCAGCCCTCAGTAGAGAGTAGAGCCGCGAATTGTTCGTTGAGCGTTGAGTCGTTAGAAGCCTGAGCCATGATTCAAGCCTATCGTTGATCGATTGCGCGGTTGCTCGTTCAAGGTCTCGACGTTAGCCGAGTGGTGTGACCTATGTGACAGATCCGCGTCACATTCAGATTCTTTTGATCGCCATGAATAGTGGCGTTGTGCGGACGCGTCGCTTCATGGGGACCGTAAATCTAGCTCTGGGCGTGAAAAAACTATGAAGCAAGCGCACCGATTGAATTAGCAATGCTGTTTCATGGGATAGCAATTGTTTAGAAAGCGTAATCCTTTTCGGAAACCTTCAAAACCTGCTGGTGAGTAGAGGTGCCCCTGTTTTAGAGTCTGCCATTCGGTTCGTTTGCTCAAGTGCTGGTCATACTTGCTTTGCCTAGGTCGCGGTGAGTTCGCTAAGAAAAACTGAAGTGACTCAGGTCGCATTTGAGGGGCTGTTGGTGTTCCATGGCACCTGTGAAGAAATCTATGCAGCGAACGACAATGGCGTCGAGCGATCAAACCCCAACGGGAATCCAGGCAAGCGATGGCGCTGCCGACGCGACGCAGAACCAACTCAAGCGTGGCATGAGTAGCCGTCATCTGCAGATGATTGCCATCGGTGGATCCATTGGCACTGGCTTATTTGTGGCCTCGGGTGGAACTATCGCGCAGGCGGGGCCTGGCGGTGCTTTATTGGCCTATGCCGCGGTTGGACTCATGGTTTATCTGTTGATGCAATCGCTCGGAGAGATGACGGCCAAGATTCCGGTAGCGGGGTCTTTCCAAACCTTCGCCACCCGCTTTGTCTCTCCTTCCTTCGGGTTTGCCATTGGCTGGAACTATTGGTTCAACTGGGCCATTACCGTGGCTGCGGAACTAGTGGCCGCGGGTATCGTCATGAGCTTCTGGTTGCCCGATGTTCCCGGCTGGGTCTGGGCAGGGCTCTTTCTTGCAGCTTTGACCGCTTTGAATGCACTTTCCGCTAAGGCTTTTGGCGAAGGTGAATTCTGGTTGGCGCTCATCAAGGTGGTTACCGTGATTGCCTTCCTAGCGGCCGGTGTTCTGATGATCTTCGGCGTCTTAGGATCTCAAAGTGACCCACTGGCCAACTGGAAGGAAGGCAAGGATGTCTTCCATGGTGGTTGGCTATCGATTATCTCTGTTTTCATGATTGCCGGCTTCTCATTCCAGGGCACCGAGTTAGTTGGTGTGGCCGCCGGAGAAGCTAAAGACCCTCGCCGTGAAGTCCCCAAAGCGATCCGCCGAGTCTTCTGGCGCATCATGCTCTTCTATATCGGTGCCATCTTCATCATTGGCTGCTTAATTCCGTTCACCGATCCAAGCTTGCTGGCCAGTGGCGAAGCCGATGTCGCCTCCTCACCATTCACCCTGGTCTTTGAACGAGCTGGTATCGCCTTTGCGGCGGCTGCCATGAATGCAGTCATCCTCACGGCAATTCTTTCTGCCGGCAATTCGGGGCTCTACGCCTCAACCCGCATGCTTTACTCGATGGCCCATGATGGTAAGGCGCCCAAGATCTTCGGGAAGACCAATTCCCGTGGTGTTCCCGTCATGGCTTTGTTGGCCACCGCTGCCGTAGGGCTTTTCGGTTTCCTTACCGCCCTGGTTGGTCAGGGCGCCGCCTACACTTGGCTGCTCAATGTTTCTGGCTTGTGTGGCTTTATCGTTTGGGTAGGAATTGCTACCTCGCACTATCGCTTCCGCCGCGGCTACCTTGCCCAGGGCTACAGTGTTAGAGACTTGCCATACCGTGCACCGTTCTTTCCGCTCGGTCCCATCGTGGCGTTCGTAATGCTGATCGCCGTGATTGTTGGACAGAACTATCAGGCGGTCCTTGCGGGGCATGCCCTGGAGGTCCTTTCGGCCTATATCGGGTTGCCACTGTTCCTCGGTCTATGGTTGGTGCACCGGATGGTCACCAAGTCCAAGATGGTCAAATATTCCGAGATGGATCTGAGCGCTCCAGAAGACATTGAAGAGTCGGCTGCTGTGCGCTCTGCGCGAACCGGTGTGACGAACTAAGGGCTTTGATTAGCACTCGCCTTGACCGAGTGCTAAAGCTCGTCCTAAAGTCAGTGTTGGAAGTTCTATAGCCTTTAGGCTGTAGAGCCACCGCCTGACTGGATACCACCAACTGGCACCGCGACGACGGTTGGTCCAATGCCAGTAGGGCGCACCCCTACACCATTGGTTCATACACTGAAAAGGAGAGACCATGTCTGTCTCCATCAAGCCGCTCGAAGACCGCATTGTCATCAAGCAGGTCGAAGCAGTCACCACCACCGCTTCCGGTCTGGTCATCCCAGACTCGGCTAAGGAAAAGCCACAGGAAGGCACCGTTGTTGCAGTAGGCCCAGGCCGCGTAGACGACAACGGCAACCGCGTTCCACTGGACGTTGCTGAGGGCGACGTAGTTCTGTACTCGAAGTACGGTGGCACCGAAGTTAAGGTCGGCGCTGAGGAGTACCTGGTACTTTCGGCTCGCGACGTACTGGCAGTCGTCGTAAAGTAACGCCAACCTCGCTAACTTTTCAGGAGAAAATGCATGGCTAAGCAGCTAGCATTCAACGAGGAAGCGCGACGCGCACTCGAAGCGGGCATCGATAAGCTCGCTAACACGGTGAAGGTCACCCTCGGCCCACGCGGCCGTAACGTGGTGCTTGCCAAGACCTGGGGCGCCCCGACCATCACCAACGACGGTGTCACCATTGCGCGTGATATCGATCTGGAAGATCCATACGAAAACCTTGGCGCACAGCTGGCCAAGGAAGTAGCCACCAAGACCAATGACGTAGCAGGCGACGGCACCACCACCGCCACCGTGCTCGCTCAGGCACTGGTCAAGGAAGGCCTGAAGAACGTTGCCGCTGGCGCAGCCCCAGGCGATGTTCGTAAGGGCATCGAACTGGCCACCGAGGTTGTTTCCGAGGCACTGGCCGCGAACGCAGTGGAGGTTGCCGACAAGGTTGCCAACGTTGCAGCCATCTCGGCTCAGTCCGATGAAATTGGCGAACTGCTCGCTGAGGCCTTCAAGACCGTGGGCACTGACGGTGTCATCACCATTGAAGAGTCCTCGACCACCGCTACCGAATTGGTAGTGACCGAGGGTATGCAGTTCGACAAGGGCTACCTCTCGCCACAGTTCATCACCGACCAGGAACGCCAGGAAGTTGTCCTGGAAGACGCCCTGATCCTGATCAACCCTTCCAAGATCTCCACCGTGGCAGAATTCCTGCCACTGTTGGAAAAGGTTCTTGAAGCTAAGAAGCCACTGCTGATCATTGCCGAGGATGTTGAGGGCGAAGCCCTGTCCACCCTGGTGGTCAACAAGCTGCGTGGCCTGCTGAACGTGGTTGCCGTCAAGGCTCCAGGCTTCGGCGACCGCCGCAAGGCTATGATGCAGGACCTGGCTATCCTTACCGGTGCTCAGGTAGTCTCCCCAGAACTAGGCCTTGCCCTGGATCAGGTAGGCACCGAGGTACTTGGTTCGGCACGCCGCGTCACCATCACCAAGGATTCCACCACCATCGTTGATGGTGCTGGAACCGATGAGGATGTTGCAGAGCGCGTAGCCCAGCTGAAGGCTGAGCTGAACCGCACCGATTCGGAGTGGGACCGCGAGAAGCTCTCCGAGCGTCTTGCCAAGCTTGCTGGTGGCATTGGTGTCATCAAGGTGGGCGCCTCCACCGAGGTTGAGCTCAAGGAACGCAAGCACCGCATCGAGGACGCTGTGTCCTCCACCCGTGCGGCACTTGAAGAAGGCATCGTTGCCGGTGGCGGTACCGCCCTGGTCGACGCACTGAGCTCGCTGGATTCTGACGCACGCGTTGCAGGTCTGGAAGGCGACGTTGCAGCAGGTGTGGCCATCGTGCGCCGCGCACTGGTGCAGCCACTGTTCTGGATCGCTACCAATGCCGGCTTTGACGGCGCGGTTGTTGCTTCCAAGGTGGCAGAGTCCCCAGCTAATGAGGGCTTCAACGCCAAGTCCGGTGTTTACGAGAACCTGCTGCACGCAGGTGTCATCGACCCGGTCAAGGTCACCCGTTCGGCACTGCGCAACGCAGCATCGATCGCAGCCCTGGTGCTGACCACCGAAACTTTGGTAGCCGAAAAGGCTGACGAGGATGCGGAAGAAGCGCACAGCCACTAAGTCGCTGTAAAGGCTTTGAAGCCGCCGCTGGTCCACGTTGAATCGTGGGCTAGCGGCGGTTTCTTTTTGCTTTGCCTAGGTAGCAAGCAAATTAGAACCAATACTTCTCGTTGGGATCAGATGACGTCTGAGGTTTCATTGTCGGACGCTGGAATCAGTCCGACAAAGAGGTTGTCATCATGCTCTTGTATGGCCCAAGCGGCCAGAGAGCCGATCAAATGGGGCAACTTCAGAGCTCCGTCCCACTGGCCTGCAGCTGTGGAATTAGCAAGGACATAGCCGGCTTGAACGGTGGCGCGTATCAATGCAGCTTCGATGTCTGCATTGCTCAGTGTCTTTTTGTTCTCCAACTCCGCAAAACCATGCTTGAAACCGCTGACTTCGTGTTCCTTGAGCTTGTTCTTTAGAAGTTCGAGGTCAATGGATTCAATCCTAAATTCAACAGGTTCTGCTTTGAGACGGCGCATTGTCCGAACGAAGGGAACTTCGTAGTTATCTAATACGGACGGAGCCGACACCCAACTTTTCTCTTGAGCAGCTCGATTCGCTTTATCTGATTTTTTGCCGATATAAACCGCGCACCCATCGACCTGCCAAATATACAGATGTGTCTGATGGTCGCTGGGCGTTAGGACAATACCGACTTTCTCGAACCCGGCAAGCAACGTGCTGATTCGAGCAAAATAATTGTGTGCTGGCATCTGTACCCCCCCCAGTTATTGGCACGTAATTAATCGGTCGTGGCCGGCGAACAAGCTCGGTTGACCTCAAACTACCGTTCATTTCAATAAAATGCGGATAACTTCTGGTCAAAGAGCTACTGAAGCATATTCTGCCAGTGCCAGCTATGGGCGAGCTTCAACGCGCCGGAGCTTAGAACTTCAGTTCAGCCCAATGAGCCACTAATCAGATACAAGTCAACACAATACAGTCCGTGAATTTAATGCTCAGATTGGGTATTAACAGGGCATCAGCTGTGAACACTACACAGGGTCTATTGTTAGCATGGATGGTTGTCTGACGTGTCAAGGAGACAAAGCACCGAAGACTAGCCCGAGTTCCCGACGGAAGTTTTGCCTGTGACTCACACCCTCAATCAGCCCCGGAATAGCACCAAAAGTGCCAACTTCCGGGTCGACCTGCAGGGTCTTCGAGCCCTCGCAGTGCTGTTGGTGATGTGCTACCACATCTGGTTCTCCAAGGTTTCCGGGGGAGTGGACATCTTCTTGATGCTCTCCGCATTCTTCCTTACCTCTTCCACCGCTCGGCGAATTTCTCGTGGTGAACGTCCACCACTGATCACCGGATGGTTGCACCGCTTCTCTCGGCTCATACCCCAAGCTGCAGTAGTCATTATTAGCGTCGTGGTGGCCGCCTGGATCCTCTTACCAAGTAATCGTTGGCTTGAGCTAATCGATCAGTCCACGGCCTCACTGTTCTACAAGCAGAACTGGTATCTGGCTAACCATCAGGTCGACTACTACGACTTCAACACCTCATCTGCTTCGCCACTTCAACACTTCTGGTCCCTCTCCGTTCAAGGTCAGATCTTCATCCTTTGGCCCGTGGTGCTTGCCGTCAGTGCCCTGGTGTGGAAGCTGTTCTTCAAGCGCATCAATTTTGCTTGGGTGGCCTCAGCCTTCTTTGCAGTCATCTTTGTCTGCTCGCTAGTTTTCTCCATCAACATCACCGCCAATGATCAGCAGGTCGCCTACTTCCACACCGGCGCTCGACTGTGGGAATTTGCCCTTGGTTCGTTACTTGCCTTGGCTTTGCCATGGATTTCGACCCTGCCAGAGAAGATCCGACGCATCGCTGGTTGGGTCGGGATGGTCACCATTATTGGAAGTGGCGCGGTCTTGGATGTCCAAGGGCAGTTCCCTGGATTCATGGCTCTGATCCCTACTGTCGCTGCAGCATTGATCATTGCAGCTCCGGCACGCCGCGCTTGGGTTAACCCCTCGGGAGTCTTGTCGCTGAAACCGTTGGTGAAGCTCGGCGACCTGTCCTACGGTATGTACCTGTGGCACTGGCCAATGCTGGTCTTCTATCTTGAGCTGACCAAAAAGGAACATGCGTCATTCCTTGCTGGATCTCTACTCATTGCGGCCGCGATCTTCGCCTCGTGGTGCACCACCAAGTTCATTGAAAAACCTGTCATTGCGTGGCAACAGAATTTTGGCTTCCCCCGGTGGATGCCTCAAGCCGGGCTGAAAGCCATCAGCCAAATCGCAGTGGTAGCTATTGGTCTGGGAATCGCGAGCCTGGCGGTCACCGCCTGGGAAAACAATGTGGAGCACCGTCGCGCCCTGGCAGCCTCACAAACTGTCACCGATAACCCAGGAGCAACCGTCAGCGATGATTGGGATCCTTCACCGGCAGCGCTGACCCTACCGCTGGGCACGGAGCTCGAAGACGAATGGCAAATGCCCGGTAACTCCTGCGCTGGATCGAATGATCCGCAGGACGAGCGGATCATGTTCTGTGAGCAGGGCGGAAACTTTGATGGTTCCGCGGACTTGGTCATGCTCGGCGATTCACATATGCAGCACTGGTCTTCAGCGGCCGCCGCAGCCATTGAAGAATCGGGTGGTAGCTGGATCCTCGTTTACCACCCGGGCTGCCGATACGGCTACACCGTTGATGCTGAAAAACCCGAATGTGCTGATTTCCAAGAAGCAGCCGAAGAGTATGTCACCAACCTAGCGCCCAAGATGGTGCTGACTAACGCCAGTAAGACCGTGGCCGATCCGGATGAATACCTGCGTAGCCCGGGGGAGCAGGAAGTCATGGTGGATCACTATGCGCAGGCGATTCAGCCATTCCTGGATGAAAGCAGCCAGGTAATCGCGATGCGTGATACTCCGCGATTCACCTATTCCATTCCAGAATGCGTTGACTCAAACGCCAATAATCTTCAAGCGTGTGATGCTCCCGCGCATGAGCTGTTGGCACAGGTTAACCCGGTTCAAGAATTCCTGGCGGACCACGATTACGGAAACCAAGTGGTGTCATTAGACATGACGGGCTTGCTCTGCCCACAAGGGGTCTGCAAAGCTGTGATCGGTAATGTATCGGTGTACCTAGATGACACTCATCTATCCAAGACGTTTGTGCTCAGTGCAAAGCGTCAGTTCGCCGATGCATTTAGAGAGGCCACTGGCTGGAAATAAGTCCCGCTGGAGACCTGGTGTGGCATGAGCTTGGACACAGTGTCCCGCAAGGGAATAACTGCAAGGCCAAAAGGGCTCTACCATTTAATCAACCTCCGTTCTCGCCCCCGAAAGGTTCCTACGTGACTGAGTTCAACCCCTTTGCATTTGAAGGACTCACCTACGACGACGTATTGCTGTTGCCTGGCCCGACGGATGTGATCCCTTCGGAAGCTGACACCACCACCCGCTTCACCAAGCGCATCAACATTCAGGTGCCAATCAGCTCGGCAGCAATGGACACTGTCACCGAGGCTCCTATGGCTATCGCTCTGGCACGCCAGGGCGGCATCGGCGTGATCCACCGCAACCTTTCGATTGAAGACCAGGCCAAGCAGGTTGACCAGGTTAAGCGCAGCGAGTCGGGCATGATCACCGACCCTGTCACCGTGAACCCAGGAGCCACCTTGGCTGAATGGGACGAGCTGTGTGCCCAGTACCGTGTTTCCGGTCTGCCAGTGGTTGATGAGAACCGCAAGCTGTTGGGTATTATCACCAACCGCGACACCCGCTTTGTTCCTCGCGAACAGTACATGACCACCAAGGTCTACGAAGTCATGACCGGCATGCCACTGGTGACCGCCCAGGAGGGCGTCGCTCCAGAAAAGGTCATCGAACTATTGTCCAAGAACCGTATCGAGAAGCTCCCGCTGATTGATGACGAGGGCAAGCTGACCGGCCTGATCACCGTAAAGGACTTCGACAAGGCTGAGCAGTACCCACTGGCCACCAAGGACGACGAAGGCCGTCTGCGCGTAGCGGCAGCCGTTGGCTTCTTCGGTGAAGGCTACGAGCGCGCCATGACCCTGATCGACGCTGGCGTTGACGCACTGGTGGTTGATACCGCTAACGGTCATTCCCAGGGCGTATTGGACATGATCGCTCGCCTGAAGAAGGATCCTGCTGCTGCCCACGTAGATGTGATCGGTGGACAGGCTGCAACCTATGAGGGTGCCAAGGCCATCATCGACGCCGGTGCCGACGCGATCAAGGTTGGCGTGGGCCCAGGCTCCATCTGCACCACCCGCATCGTTGCCGGTGTAGGCGTTCCACAGGTGACCGCGATCTACGAAGCAGCTAAGGCTGCCATCCCAGCTGGCGTGCCAGTGATCGCCGATGGCGGTCTGCAGCACTCGGGCGATATCGGCAAGGCACTGGTTGCCGGTGCTGACTCGGTCATGCTCGGCTCCCTGCTGGCTGGTACCGCAGAGTCCCCAGGCGATCTGGTGTTCATGGGTGGCAAGCAGTTCAAGGCCTACCGCGGCATGGGATCGCTGGGCGCTATGGAAACCCGTGGCAAGAACACTTCCTACTCCAAAGACCGTTACTTCCAGGCAGATGCTCCTTCCAACGAGAAGCTGATCCCAGAAGGCATCGAAGGTCAGGTTCCTTACCGTGGCCCACTGTCTGCCGTAACCCACCAGTTGGTCGGTGGCCTGCGTCAGACCATGTTCTACGTTGGCGGTCGCACCGTTCCTGAACTGAAGGCTCGCGGCAAGTTTGTTCGCATCACCGCAGCTGGTCTGAAGGAATCGCACCCACACGACATCATGATGACTGTCGAAGCACCGAACTACCGTTCGCGCTAAAGTCATCTGAAAAGTCCCGTCCGGAATAACGCTTAGGCGTTGTTCCGGACGGGACTTTTTTGTTTCATCACTCGTGCATAAAAGTGGGGAGATTGCACCGCAGCAAGGTCAAATCTCGTACTTTTCGCTATTGGTTTGCTTGCGGTGCGCGTGGAAGGAATTGTGCTGGCAAACTCGTGTGATGAGTAGCCAGAGACCCGCGCCAAGGCAGGTTCCCAACGTATTGGCTACGACGTCCGTGAGGGTGGCATAGCGGTTGGGTAGTAAAAGGAGCTGTCCAAGTTCAATGAGGGCAGAAGTGACAAGCCCCAGCACACAGGCAAACCAAAAGCGGTGTAGTGCGAAGCTCAAAATGAGCCCTAATGGTATGAAGAAAATGACGTTGGCAGTGAACTCGACAAATTCGTAATTTACAAACGCTGGGATTCCATGAGCGTGGAGCCAACTCAATGCCGACGCTAGCTGGGGCCCGGCAGCAGAATCGACCGGGACTGGCCAGAAGGCGATGGATGCCATGGCCAGCACATAAACCAACGGCAGCAGCCAAAACCCACGAGACCGGCGGCGAAATAAAGTTCTCAGTGAATTCCTTAGCGACTGGTATCGGCCGAGGTTACGCGGGGCTCTCTGCAATGGCTCCGCTCCTTCGCTAAATTCTAATGGGCGTTTTTTGGGCATCGACCCGACGGTTTAGTCGCTCAGAGAATAGTATTCCAAGGATCGCTAAGACGAGAACAAAGACCGGGAAAATCCACAGCCCCACCCACTGGGAGACAATGCCGAACAGTGGTGGCATCAGCGTCGAACCAAGGTAAGCAGAAGCCATCTGAATGCCAATAATTGCTTGCGAGTTGTTGCGTCCAAAGTTGGTCGGTGTGGAGTGAATGATCGCCGGGTAGATTGGTGCGGCACCTAAGCCAGCAATAGCTAGCCCGGCGAGCGCTACGGCATTAGTTCCCAGTGGTAACAAGATCATGACGCCCGCGACCCCAACCAAAACGAAACCGCCGCGGATGAGATTCCTGTCGCCAATACGGTCGGCAACGATTCCTGCGAGGAATCGTCCTAGGGTGATGCCTATGAGGAAGAAAGAAGCAAAAGCGGCCGCGGTCGCAGGGGATACGCCACGGGCACCCACGAGGTAAGTGGACGACCACAAGATGGCAGTGCTCTCCAAAGCGCAGTAGGCGAAGAATGTTGTCAGGATAAGTACGACGCCGGGGATCTTGAGTGCTTTGGCCAGCGGAACATGGCCGGACGCTGGTGGCTGTGATGGAACAGCCTGGCTATCTGTGCTCACCTCGGTGAGCTGGTGTTCCTTGGATCGCAGGGTATTGACCTTGCCCCAAAGTGGCAGGGTAAACAGTAGAGCTGCGGTCAAGACAGCCTGGATAATTCCCACAATGTTGTAGGCTCCTGGCCATCCCATCCCTGAGGTTAGGGCATGGCTCATGATCAAGGGGCTAATCGATGCACCTACACCCCAGAAGCTATGCAACCAGTTCATATGGCGCGCCGCATAATGTAGGGCGACATAGTTGTTCAGGGCTGCATCAACCGCGCCAGCCCCAACGCCGTATGGAATCGCCCATAGGCAGAGCATCCAAAACTGGTCAGAGAATGAGAAACCAAATAATGCGGTGGCGGTCAGTCCGACGCTGCTTGCCGTGACCAATCCTGCGCCGAATCGGCGAGTCAGGCGTTCGGAAGCCAGGCTGGAAAGGATGGTGCCGATGGCGATGACCATCGTGATTATCCCGGCGAAGGATTGCGGGACATCTAAGTCTTTATGCATGGCCGGCCAGCCGGCGCCAACTAACGAGTCCGGAAGTCCGAGGCTGATGAAGGCGATATAGACGATGGTCAAGAGGATTGAGTACATAAAGTGCTGGCGTCCTTCACGGAACCTCGAAGATGATGGGAATCGTCACCGTCTGGACGACCTCTCCAAGTATATGTACGAACGTACTCAAATGTCGTGTATATTTTCTGGCATGACTGAGAAATATTTTGAAGGTGACCCGAGAAGCAACCGAGAAAGAATGCTCGCAGGGGATCTTTATATTTCGGATGATCCTGAAAATGCCAGACTCCAGCAACGTGGGGTTCAGCTAGCCGATGCCTACCACCGTGCCGTAGTTGCTGCAGATCCGCAGGCTCGCACAATCCTCAAAGAACTTGTCGGAACCTTAGGCGAAGAAGCACACGTCAACTCGCCGCTCTTCGTGGATTACGGCGAAAACCTACACATTGGCGCGCGAACCTTCATCAATTTAAACCTCACCGCCTTAGACGTTGCCACCATCACTATTGGCGAGGACTGCCAGATTGGACCGAACGTTCAACTGCTAACCCCCACCCACCCCATAGATCCACAGCCTCGACGTGACAAATTAGAAGCGGCCCAGTCGATCACCATCGGAGACAATGTCTGGCTCGGCGGTGGTGTGATTGTGTGCCCTGGTGTGAGTATCGGTGAGAACTCTATTATCGGGGCCGGTGCTGTTGTCACCAAGGACATTCCAGCTAATGTCATTGCGGTCGGTAATCCAGCTCGAGTTATCAGGACAATTGGATAAGTAGATGTCCACTCAACATCCGCCCACCGGATCACGACTCGGGCGTCGTAATGATCCTGAACGCCGAGACAAAATTATCGATGCCTGCCTGAAAGTCATTGCACAGTCCGGAGTGACCGGCACTTCACATCGAAAAGTTGCGGCCCAGGCAGGTGTCCCACTTGGTGCCATGACGTACTACTTTGACGGCATGCAAGACCTCTTGCACAGTGCGTTTACCAGCCTGGCAATCCGAGTGAGCGGTGAATTCGAACGTTCCATGGCTACGGCGACTGACAAACAATCAGCGTGTGAAAAAGTTTTCGAAAGGATTCTTCAAGCAAGTAGCGGTGATGACGATGAGCTAATCCTGTCTCATGAGCTCTACACCCTAGCCACGCGTGACACCACTTTTCGTTCCATCACTAGCGAATGGATGAGACGCAGTCGTATTGCGCTCGAGCTTCACTTTGATCCACTGACCGCCCGCTTACTGGACGCGATGATTGAAGGAGTCACCATCCATCGGGCGCTTGATTCAGAACCGCGTGACTCAAAGGAAATTAGGGCTGCGATTGCCCGTATCACGGGAAATCCAAGCTTTGATTCTTAGTGAGCTAGTTCGACCCAGAATCTAACTATTCTAGCGTCGGTACATGGCCAGGGATTCTATTGATTCAAATCAGACTGAGGGGAAGGATGGGCTCTGCAGGTTTCGGACGGGTCGCACTTTGTAGGTTTGTTACCCGCCAACTATGCGACACCCTCCTGCCTCCTTCGACTACTTGACCAACCCCTTGATCTCGGGGTCAGCTCTTCCAGCTCTGAAGATCTTCTTTCTGCTGCAACAGCTCGGGCTCATCGCCGAAGAAATCGATGAGAATGTCTAATGCCTCCAACGCACGAACGCGCCCGGCTTCATCGATCTGACCAGTAAGTCGAAGCAAGGTGAACGCGGCCGCAACGATGAAAGTCGCGTCCTCGTACCGTTCCTCTGCCGATGGGGTTTTGCCCCATTCGCCCGATATGGGGGCTTCGGTGATTTCCAGAACATCCGCCACAGTAGAACCGCTGTTTAGCTCATTGAGGTTTTCGGCAGCCTCTTGAAGGGTATCCCAGCCCTCGTCGGAACCGAACGGGGCAAACTCGCAGGACTCGTCTTCGTAGAATGTCGCGGTAAAGTGGCGCGTGAAATTCTCGTGGGCTCGTGGCAGTTCTTCTTCGTTCATTATTCTCTCCGAAATGGTACAGGCGGAACGCAAAGCGGTCACTGGCATGACACTAAGAATAGTTGAGCCCTGGCAGTCCTCAATTTCAGGCGACTTTGTAACTTTCATAGGGAGAAGATTAGAAATATGGGAATCTTGTTGCTCCTTTTTCAGCCTTCGCCTTGGGGTGGGTGAGATCCTCGTGACGAATCTCTACGATCTACGTGCTACTTCTTGCTGCAAATAACGCGTGCCTGACACGAAAAACGTTTGCGTCGGCTTTGGTGATCTAGCGCTCTGGACGTAGCAATAAGGTGAGCCGAGAGATAAACTGAATCAGTAATTAAGATTTGATTCAGTCAGGGAGCATTGTGGCCATCGAAATTGCAGCCATCCACAGCGCGATGTTATCCGCAGGGTTCTCTCAGCGCGCCTTGGCAGACCAGACCGGAATATCGCAGTCGACTTTGAGTCGAATCCTCGCGGGCGAGCGCACGGCAAAAATGCCAGAAATTATATTGCTCGCAGACGCATTAGGGTGCACCGTGGGGCAACTAACCGGCACTTCCTTATCTCGGCGGGTTCAATGTGCAGCGCGCGCCAGTGATGGCGCATCAATGGATATTATGCGTCAACGGCTTGTTCATTTCATGGAGCTGGACGCTTATCTTGAAGACCAGGGTATCTAGTTATGAGCAGTGAAGAACGCGCCCGCAACGAAGCGGTCTTGTTTCGAAAGATCCACAACTTAGGTGTGCAACCACTCGGGGACCTGGTTGCTTTGATTGAGCAGTCCACGGGGATCGACGTTGCTGTCTTGGATACGCCGGATGGTGAACATGGGATGGCGATGCGTGATCCTGAGCGCGACAAGATCTTCATTGCGGTGGCTCGAAGCACCAAACCGATGCGTCAACGGAGCTCCCTTGCACATGAACTTGCGCACGTAATCTTTGAGGACTGGGGGAGGGAAGATTTTACGAGACATTCAACAGAGGAGATTCGTGCTGATGCCTTTGCTCGCCACCTACTGATTCCCGTTGAAGGACTTCGCCAAATTCTTGGAGAGAAGGGAAATGCCGGGGAAGCAGAATTGTCAGATGTAGTTCAACGCTTCTTAGTTTCTCCAGCTTTGGCCTCTATTGCGTTGCGCGAGGCTGGATACATTAATTCGGCAGTGGCAAGTAAATGGATGCAAATGACTACTCCAGCGCTAGCGACTCGCTTTGGCTGGAGTGATCAGTATGCGGCACTCCAGCAAGACTCGAATCGTCCACGCTCTCCGCAAAAGCTCTTATCGAGGGCTGTCGCCGGTTACGTCGAGGGGGTGGTCAGTGCGCAAGCCATCGCAACCCTCCGTGGGCTCCCGGTTACTCAAGTAGCACGCGAACTGGACGATGCAGGCATCGTGCCTACTTTGCACGAAGCTACTGACATTGCCTTAGACGAATATCCTTCGGGCCAATCTGGACTGACCTCACAAGGCATCTAGCCATGAGCCAACGACCAATTATGGATGCGGGGCCCGGAATAAATTTCTTTGCCCTCAACAAGGAGAGACTGCTCTTCGCGACGTTGGGTGCATTGGCAATTCCTGAGACCGTGGACGCTGAAATTAGAAGGAAATCAGTCCAAGATCAACGATTCGAGGCTGCTGGAAGAGTCTTGGGGAAGATCCCGCAGCACCTGCTTGAAATACTTTCTGACGATGAAACGCCGGAACTTTCGCAAGCTGTCAGCCGTATTTCGAATCTGCCAATGAAGCAAAGAATGCGCTCTGGAAAAGATTTGGGCGAAACAATGGTCGTTGCCCACGCGGCTGTCACTGCGGAAAACGGTGGTCATATTTTCGTTTTAATAGACGACGGTGCTGGCAGACGTATGGTCGCTTCAGAGCAACGAAGGTTGGAGCGTCTACGATCAAACGGCAGGGATGTCGGCAGCATCTCATTGTTGAGCACACTCGGCGTCCTCGAAAGAGCATCCGGTGGAGAATATCTTCGGGAACGACATACTGCACACGACCTTTACATCAAACTTCGCGGTCTTGACGATGGATTGCCGCCATGGGAATCAACCCGACTCGGTTCGCTGGATTGCTGGAGAACTAGAGAAGAATAGTGAATTGGCTCGACTAGACCCAGAGATTTGTCACCGTATTTAGAGACCAGAACGCCTGCCGCTCCCGCGTAGAATAAGGCGCAGACAGCACCAATCGGCGCGGAAACATATTGACTGAGCGCGATCGCGAATAAAGGACATTATTTTGGGCCAGCCAGCCAACCTGAAGAAGCAAGCACGCGAACGCATGGCGCGCACGGGGGAGAGCTACACCACCGCGCGTAAGAACATCCTCACTGGCAAGCCGGAAAGCCCCAAGGCGGCTCGTGCCGCTGCCGCTCGCGACTATGCCAAGGAAGCTCGCGAAGCCAAGGCCAAGGGCAAAGTCGCCAAGCCAGCCCAGCCTGCTGCTCCAGCCCCTCAAGATGAGTTGCCGGAGTACCCAGCGCCCGAGGATGTCATCCAATACGATGCGGCACTCTGGCATCGCGTTCTAGTTCAGGCCGGCGTGACCAACCCTGTTACTGGGGCTCCGTTGAGCCAGGCGCTACTGGCAGGTCTTGCCGGTGGCATCGGCTTCATGGTTTTCACGTTTGAATACGAAGAAACCACTACCGCCACCTTGGTCACCCGTGCGCACCCGGAGCCATATACGCAAAACCTGCTGGCTCGCTGCGGTGCCAAAATCAACGAACGCACCACTGGCTCTGCGCAGAAGGCAGTCGAATACATGGACGCGGCGTTAGATGCTGGTCGCGCCGTTGTTGTCCGGGTCGCCATCAACGCACTGCCATGGATTGATGGTAACGAGGTAGACGAGGCCGAAACGATTGATCTTGCGGTCGTTGGAGACCATGAAGATGATCTGCTGGTAGATGACGGTTCGGGAGTGCTGAACGTTATCAGCCCAGCAGACCTGGCCTTCGCCCGGGCCAAGCGCAAGAAGGAAAAGCACTGGCAGGCATGGGTGCCATCTACACGCTCGCCGAAAGTGGAAGTTCTGGTAGCCAATACATTAGAAGCTATTGAAGAAACGACCTCCCGTCTTCTTGGAACTCGTGAACTCTCCGGGATTCCGACCCACTTCGCCAAGAACTTCGGAATCGCTGGTATGCGTACCTTCGCAGAACGCTTGCGCGATACCACTACCAAAACTGGGTGGACTCGCATGTTTGCCGAACCTGCACGGTTAGCTGGTGGCATGAATCAGCTTTCCGGTTTCCTCACCGACACTCGTTTTGGTGGGGAGGGCGCACTACGCGGACTCTACGCAGAATTCCTTGATGAAGTTTCGGGCCTGCCCGGCCTCTCAGCGCTAGGTGAGCATAGTGCAGATTACGTTAAGCTAGCCCAGCAGTGGGACGACTTTGCAGAACTGGTTGATCCAGAGGTCACCGTTGATGAGCGTAGCGCAATGTTTGCTCGTATGGCCGATGCGATTGAACGAATCGCCCAGGCTGAAGAGAAGGCTGCAATTGCGTTGGCAGGCACCGTTAAATCCTTGGCTACGCAGGCTTAGGCCACTCAAGTTCAGACTCTTCAAACCCTGCCTCATGATGTGTAAGAACATCATGAGGCAGGGTTTTACGTCACGCCCGGTGCCACTAGCTCCATGAAAATCAGGAAATCGCCTCAGACTTGGTAACCTAGTTAGGTGAGTAACGAGATTGAGATCGGCCGCGGCAAGCGGGCACATAAGGCATATTCCCTGGACGACGTAGCGATCGTACCGAATCGCCGTACTCGTGATCCGAAGGACGTTTCGGTATCCTGGCAGATCGACGCATTCCAGTTTGAAACCCCTATCCTGGGCGCACCAATGGACTCAGTGACTTCACCAGCCACTGCCATTGCCCTCGGTAAGCTTGGCGGTTTGGGTGTACTAAACCTCGAAGGCCTGTGGACCCGTTACGAGAACCCAGAAACCGTCTTGGCTGAAATCGCTGGTCTGAAGTCGGAAGCTGCTACGCGAAATGATCCTAAGATCACCGCTAAGCTGCAGGAACTATACTCGGCACCAATCCAGCCAGAACTAATTACCTCGCGCATTTCTGAGATTCGCGATTCCGGTGTTGTGGTTGCTGGTTCGTTGACTCCGCAACGCACCCAGGAGCACTACAAGACCGTAGTTGCTGCTGGCGTTGATATCTTTGTCATTCGTGGCACCACTGTTTCGGCCGAGCACGTCTCGAAGACTACCGAACCATTGAACCTCAAGCAGTTCATCTATGAACTCGACGTCCCGGTGATCGTGGGTGGCGCAGCTGGTTACACCCCAGCAATGCACCTGATGCGCACCGGTGCTGCCGGTGTTCTGGTGGGCTTCGGCGGCGGTGCCTCCTCGACTACTCGTCGTACTCTCGGCATCCACGCACCAATGGCCACCGCTATTGCAGACGTTTCAGCTGCACGCCGTGACTACATTGAAGAATCTGGTGGACGCTACGTTCACGTCATCGCCGATGGTGGAATGGGCAACTCCGGTGACATCGTCAAGGCCATCGCTATGGGTGCCGACGCTGTCATGCTTGGCACCGCACTAGCACGTGCCGAAGAAGCTCCGGGCGCCGGATACCACTGGGGTATGGAAGCAGTTCATGAAGCTAGCCCACGTGGTGATCGCGCCGAGGTTGGCACCGTTGGTTCCTTGGAAAAGGTCCTCTACGGTCCATCGCATGAAACCAACGGCACCTCGAACCTTGTCGGTGCCCTGCGTCGTTCGATGGCAACCACCGGTTACTCGAATCTGAAGGAATTCCAGCGCGTAGACGTTGTACTGTCTCCATACGAGTCCGACCGTTTTCGAGCCTAAATAAGCTACTGATTTTTAGCGTCAAGGCCTGCTCCTCCATTTTCCGTGGAGGAGCAGGCCTTTTCTGTACATGTCGTATGCCAACAGCCGGTCAGAGCCACTTATGCGCAACTAAGTAGATTCGCTCTCCTCACTCCACGGAATCGTAATGAAACAAAATATTGCGAGAATTAGTGGATTGCTTGTGAAATAAAAGCCATTTGTTTTGACTAAGTATCATTGACTGCACCACTTCAATGCTAGTCTGATGCTTCCGAGGAAATGCTGCTGAGCTAGAAATAGGGAATGATCTTGGCGGAACAGCTGGGGCAACTTCATTTGAAACCGCTGGCGGCGTTCTATTCCGATGACGCAATTATGGACTCGAATGCTATGTGCGGTTTCGGTCCGACAGGAATTGCTGGATTCAGAAGTGCAGCAAGAAGGCGTTGCTCGAAAGAGTCACCAGACATTAGAACAGAGGATGTAGATGTCACCATCGGCTACAACGAAATCGCCCAACAAGAAAACGGGGTTACTCATTTCTGTCGTGATCGTGGCTTTAATAGTCATTGCTGGCGCCTTGTACTTATCTGGTGGACTGGGGCGCAACCAAACTAGTAGCTTGCAGGATGTTCTAGCGGGTAGTGCGTCCCTTAACCCGCAAGAAAACACTAAAGATTTGTGTTCAACTGACCAATGCGTTGAAGGCTGGTCGACTTCAAATGGAAACTTCCTCCAATTTGAATCTCAAGGTGCTGCTGAACAGTTCGCGACCTATCTTGGGGACGACGCGCGACGCTGGAAGAATATTGTGCTCGATATGCGTGGCAAGGAACTGAGCTTCGATCAGAAGAAAGAAGTCATTGACACCCTATTTGCTAGTCGCGACTGGTCATAAATAGTTCGTGTAACGTGGCTAGGATCTGACGATAGATTCTGTCGGATCCTAGCCACTCTTGTATTACGGCACAGGGGTTAGCGAAGCCTTTTCAGATCAGAGAATTTGCTAGGTCCTAACGACTGGGGATCATGGATGGTTCCCCTCTCGATGAAAGTTGCCTGTTAGGTCAATCTCACCCCTCACCATTTCGAGTTCTACGGCAAATAGAAGTACGGTTAGAGGGTGTTTAAAACCGCTCTGAAGCTTAAGTGGATCGGCGCCCTCCTCGCAGCGCTCGCCATCGCCACCGGATTTGTTGCCCTCTCCGGATGGCAGTTTGGTGCCTCTGAGAGTGAACCCATCGTCAAGGTTGATAAGACCGAGAAGCCGGTGGAGCTGACAAAACACCAAGACATCGGCACCGAACTTCTTGGTACCAAAGCGGACCAAATCGTCACCTTCACCGGTGAATTCGTTCCCGGCACAGACCAGCTCATCGCTGACCGAATCGAAGACGGCAAAAAGGGCGTCTGGGTCATCAGCGAATTCAAGGTTGATGGTGCCAAACAAGACGCAGGCGTTGCAGTCGTCCGAGGCTGGCAGCCAGAAGAAACCACGCCATCGGCAGCACCCACAGGTGAACTGCAAATCACCGGACGATTGCTACCTAGCGAGGGACCGGAAAACGAACACGACTTACGTAGTAAAACTCTTCCCACGATTGCATCAGCACAGTTGGCTAATATCTGGGATTCCGTACTTTACGACGGCTTTATCTCGGCTCACGAAATCACTACTGTCAAGGGTGAGAGTGTCCAACAGCCTGGTATCGACATGATTTATGTTGGTCCGCAGCCACAGGAAGCTCAGATCAACTGGCTCAACGTCTTTTACGGAATTGAGTGGGTCGTCTTTGCTGGCTTCGCAATCTTCCTCTGGTACCGCATGGTGCGAGACGATTATCAGCGGGATCTGGACGAGGTTGCCGAGCGCGCCGCCCAAGCCCGCCAAGCAGGACCCGAGCAAACCCCACCGGGAAACAGCAACAACTAGCATCACGCACACCGACCTCTTTCATGACTCGGAAGGAATCACCAGCCATGTCCAGCACCGCCCCCGCACCAAAGCCTCGGAAATTTGGTGGCACGCCAGCGCAGATCCGCAGCGCCGCAAAGTTCTATAAGGTCTTTGCCTACATTACCGGTGTGATGCTGTTGCTACTGGTGGTGGAGATGATCTTCAAATACTTCTGGTCACTCGAACTCTTTGTCGGTGGCACTCTTGTCGATGGCACCGCTAACTCTGTGGGCCTATTCAACCGTGCAGAAATCACCGGGGGAGCGAACCTCTCCTTGGGCATCCTCATTGCTCACGGTTGGATGTACGTCGTGTACCTCTTCTCTGATTTCCGACTGTGGTCACTGATGCGCTGGCCATTCATGCGCTTCGTGACCATCGCTTTGGGTGGTGTGGTTCCGTTCCTGTCCTTCTACACCGAGGCCAAGGTACATGCAGAAGTAGACCGCGAGTTAGCAGCACATCCGAAGGCCGCCAAACGGTACTAATCGGGTCATAAAAATACTGTCAGCGGGCGAACCAAAACTCTTGGTTCGCCCGCTGTTTGCGTCATTGCCTTGGATTTGAGGGGGATGACTTGCCACTAGGTGACGCTGATGACAGCGCTCCGACTGTTTCACATGCGATGAACCGCGTAGACTGTAACGGTGACTACTGCTCCCCTCAATCCAGAACATAAGCCGGTTCTGGTCGTCGACTACGGGGCCCAATACGCGCAGCTTATCGCTCGTCGTGTACGTGAGGCCCGTGTGTACTCGGAGATCGTTCCGCACACCCTGTCCACCGAAGCCATCTTGGCCAAGAACCCTGCAGCGATCATCCTTTCCGGTGGTCCTTCCAGCGTTTACGCCGATGGCGCCCCATCCGTTGGGGCCGACCTGTTTGAAGCCGGCGTGCCGGTCTTGGGCATCTGCTACGGCTTCCAGGCCATGGCTAACGCCTTGGGCGGTACCGTTGCAGAAACCGGCCTGCGCGAGTACGGCCGCACCGCAACCACCTTTGAGGGCGAAGCCCGTTCGATCCTGGCTGGCGCCGCACAGGCCCCAACCGTATGGATGAGCCACGGCGACGCTGTCTCGGTGGCCCCAGAAGGCTTCGAAGTGCTGGCCACCACCGCCGGTGCTCCGGTAGCTGCATTCGCTAACGAGGCCAAGCGCCTCTACGGTGTGCAGTGGCACCCAGAAGTTAAGCACTGCGAGTACGGTCAGGACGTTCTAGAGAACTTCTTGTACAACGGTGCAGGGCTAAAGGGCGACTGGACCGCGGACAACATCGCTGATGAGCAGATCGAGCGCATCCGTGCTCAGGTCGGCACCGGTAAGGCCATCTGTGGCCTGTCCGGCGGCGTGGACTCGGCTGTTGCTGCAGCACTGGTTCAGCGCGCCATTGGCGACCAGCTGACCTGTGTCTTCGTCAACCACGGCCTGCTGCGCGAAGGCGAAGCTGAGCAGGTTGAGAAGGACTTTGTCGCTTCCACCGGCGCAAAGCTCTACATCGCTGACGAACGCGAACGCTTCCTGTCGGCACTGGACGGTGTCACCGACCCAGAAACCAAGCGCAAGATCATCGGACGCGAATTCATCCGTGCTTTCGAAGCAGCTGAAGCGGCGATCATCGCTGAAGCTGCCTCCGAGGGTGAACCAGTGAAGTTCTTGGTTCAGGGCACCCTGTACCCAGACATCGTGGAATCCGGTGGCGGCGAAGGTACCTCCAACATCAAGAGCCACCACAACGTGGGTGGCCTGCCAGAGGACCTGCAGTTCGAACTGGTTGAGCCACTGCGCACTCTGTTCAAGGATGAGGTTCGCGCGGTGGGTCGCGAGCTTGGTCTGCCAGAGGAAATTGTTGGCCGTCAGCCATTCCCTGGCCCAGGCTTGGGTATCCGCATCATCGGTGCAGTCAACGAAGAACGCCTTTCCATCCTGCGCAAGGCCGACGCGATTGCTCGCGCCGAGCTGACCGCTGCAGGTCTGGACGAGGAAGTCTGGCAGATGCCAGTAGTACTGCTCGCTGACGTTCGCTCGGTAGGCGTGCAGGGCGATCACCGTACCTACGGCCACCCAATCGTGCTACGTCCGGTGTCCTCCGAGGATGCTATGACCGCCGACTGGTCGCACCTTCCTTATGATCTGCTCTCGAAGATCTCCAACCGCATCACCAATGAGGTCGATGGGGTTAACCGAGTCGTTCTGGACGTGACCTCCAAGCCACCAGGAACCATTGAGTGGGAGTAATCCCATAGCTTGAAATTCCCCTGTTTTTCGCTACCTTCATGGCGAAGAGCAGGGGAATTTTGTGTTCTGATGGATGAATGTAGCTTGAAAATAATTATGGAATTCCATACGCCATTAAAATTGTCGGACGCACTGCCTTGCAAAAGGCGTTCCGGCAAGATCTGATGGCACAAAACAGTAACAAGTGGAACCACGTTGTCCAAGCGCGACATTAATGGGGCAAAGTTGGTGCCCAAGGGAACCGTTCAAAAGCTGCCGACCTATTAGCCAAGGCAGCCAGCAAGGGAAAACTCTATAGGGACGATAAGCTTGTGCAGGAATATCGATGGGTGTATAAGGGCAAGACGATTGTTGCCAAGGTATCGAAAAAGACTGGTCAGATCGCCGATGGATGGGTGAAGTAAAGATGGCGGATTCTAAGCTACTGGACTCGATAGAGGCTGGCCGTATCGATGAAGCGGTAGCCACTGCTATTCGTCGACAACCCGATTTTTTGCTTGAAGATTTTGACTACGAACGCATAAGCTACAACGCTGAATCTTATTGGGAATTCACTAAAGCCTGGATTGAGGCTGCGGCTAGTCTAGACAAACCCAAAATCGCCAGATGGGTGGTGGACATGGCTTTAGGAGAATTTGCGTACTTGGAAATTCAATCCGAAGCGGCTCAGATGTTGGCAGATTCGATTCACGAGGCCAAAGGTTTTCTGGCCAGTTTGATTCAGGACGTTTCTGTACTATCGGATAATCCCGATGCAGGGTTGTCCAAAAATCAAGTCCGAGAGTTGAACAAGGCGGCTTTGCTGCTCTCGCAAGTATCAATTCCAGGGGCTAGCTACTAGAAAACGCGTCGAGAAGTCTTGCAATGACGATCTGCTCCTGCAATTTCAGGTAGTTGGCCCAAGCTATTATTCTGTACGCTATGCATCTATCTACTCGATCGCACCAATTGAGCTAGGTGGCATCATGTTGTGCTTTGACGTCTCGTCGAACGACGTACTTTTGGCATAGAAGCCGGAAGTAGAGACGATTAGGTTAAACGCACCAAATGGTAGTTGTCATATGTCTCTGGCTGCTCGTTCACTAAACTATGATTGGGCTCGATTTGTTTCGACGATCGCACGCCCGCTTTGAACACGTAGTTCAGCTTTAAGAATGCGATCACTCCGGGTTCCATAAAAATCGACATCGAATAGCCCAATCTAGCTTTGCGAAACATGAACGCCAACACAAAGAGCAAACGGTTCCGCTTCTCCCAGTTAAAACGTGTTTCGCACCCCTGATCTTCAGGGCTTGTGCACTACGTTAGAAAGAGGCGTATCTGCACCGTAGTGCGCCTGAAAGTGGTCGGTTCAGTGAAGGGAATGACTGTCGTGGCTAGTGGACAGAATGCTGCCGCCGAGCGGGTAGCAACCTGGGTGAAATCCCTAGGACAAAGTGCGGGTGCCGATACCACCTTGCGGTTTGCTCCCTCGACGTCCAACAGCATTGACATCACCCACGCCAACCCTTCGGGGCTGGCGCAATTTCTTGCCGGACGACGCACCCGTCTATCCACCCTGCTTCATGACGCAGAACAGTATGCGACAGCACGTCGCACTGCCCGTGCCCTCGCATCGAAGATCAGTGAGCTCTGGGATGAGCGTGGCATCGATGTCGGCTACCTAGCCGCCGGTGTCGCCAACTGGCGTGCCGTCCACGACGGAAAGAGCGAGCCGGTCTCCGCTCCGATCATGCTGGGACGTATCACCCTAACCAAACACGTAGATGCCGATGACTACGACCTGCAGTTAGTTGGGCGTGCCACCGTATCCCCAGCATTCGTGCGCCAGTTCGAAGCAGATCACGATGCCAAGGTCGATGTTAATGCGGTCGACGCCGCTGCCTATTCCATTGCTCGCTTTGATCCGGTGCGCGGCATGGATGCGCTACGCCATCAGATGGCCGAAGTTCCTGGCGTTGTCGTGGGCCACCGCCTACTGCTGTCCACCTTCTCGGAATTGATGGACCCTGCCGACCCGGCCAAACTCACTGGCTCACACCCGGTGATTGAAGCACTGATTCGCCAAGATTTGAACGAACAGCAGGCCAAGAATGCTGCTGATTCTAAAGGCTCCGAAGCGCTAGCGAAGCTAGTGGCTGCCAAGCCGGGCAACGACGCAGCGACGAAATCGGATCAAGAGAAATCCTCCGATGCAGCCGGTGACGAGAACTCCAATGCAGGTGGCTCAAAGTCCGAGGAGTCTAAAGCTCCGGAAGAGGGCGGATCGCGCCTACGTCGGGTGCGCAACATCCTCAAGGACAGTACCCGCCCACGTAAACAAGCGGGGAATGCTGAAGAACCTTCAACTCGCAAGGTGCACACCGGAAGTACCACGCTGGCCAAATCTTCGGATGAGCGCGACCCAGAAGAAGAGCTTTACCTGCTGGATGCTGATGAATCCCAGTCGAAGATGCTGGACTACATCGCGGCCGGCGAATCCGTGGCCATCAATGCTGCTGCCGGTACCGGTGCAACCCAAACTGCACTGAACGCCGCCGCTCTACTGGCCGCTCAGGGCAAGCGTGTCCTCGTGATTGCAGAACAGCGTTCTGCCGCCGAAGAATTTGTGCAGCGTTTCAACCAGCAAGTAGATGCCGCCAGCCTACTTTTGGAGCCTAATGAGGATCCGGAAGCACTGCGCACCTTGCTGACCAAGGCCATTTTGCGTAATGAAAAAGCCACCGAACCGCAGTTGGGTTCATTGTTCAAGCGCCTGCGCGAATCGCGTCATGCACTGCACGAACACGTTAAGTCCCTGCACTCGGTCCGTAGCCGTTGGGGTTGCTCGCCCTACCAGGCCATGCAGGAGTTGGCACGCCTCTCCGCACTAGAACCAGCACCATCAACAACCGTCCGTCTGAAGCGTTCGGTCCTAGATTCTATGGGCCAGCGTGGACATGTTGCCGCGCAGCTCAAGCGAGCGGCACAGCTTGGCGCCTACTCCAAGGCACACACCACCAGCCCATGGCACGGTGCACCTCTGCGCAATGCTGAAGCAACCGAACAAGCACTGAACCTGGCCAGTGGCCTGGGACGTGACTTGCCGATCCTTCATGAACACATGGAGAAGATTGCCAAGCAGTCGCAGATCCGTCTGGAAGATAGCTACGACAAGTGGGGCGACCAGCTGCAGCTGTTGGTCGCCGTACGTGGCTCGTTGGACAAGTTTGAATCCGACATCTTCGAAGGCGACATCGATGATTTGATCGCTGCCACCGCAACCAGTGCATGGCGTCGCGAACACGGTGTCGAAATGGGCTCTATTGTTCGTTCCCGCCTACGCAAAATTGCCAAGGAATACGTCCGCCCGGGCATGCATGTTGCTGACCTTCAGGCAGCTCTGCAGGCAGTGTCTGTGCAGCGTGACGCTTGGCGTGCCATCGCCACCAGCCAGCGTAACCCTCAGGTTCCCGGCGGATTGTTGGACGTTGAAGCTGGCTACCACGACGCTGGAGCCCGCATCGACAAGCTATCCAGTATGCTCCCACCAGCCTTGGGCTCGCGCCTGCGTGAAATGCCGATCGCTGAACTGCTCGATACCATTGCAGCCTTGGTTGACCGCCGCGAAGACTTGGGTGAGCTTCCCGAGCGTACGTTGATCTCCGAACAGCTCACCGAAGCTGGTTTGGGCGATTTGCTCGATGACTTTGCCGAGCGTGAGATCGATGCTGATGCTGTTGATAGTGAACTAGAACTGGCATGGTGGCAGTCCGTACTGGACGCCATGATTTCCGGCGATGACTTCCTGGCCATGAACGACGGGTCGAAACTGGAGAAAATTGAGGCTGATTACCGTCTAGCAGATGGTGCTCACATCGCTGCCGGTCCGCAACGCATCCGCTGGGCCCTGTCTCGCAACTGGAAAGCTGCCCTGGCAGACCATCGGGCGGGCTCGCGGGCCCTGCGCGACATGCTTAAGTCTGGCGCCCCAAGTATTGATGGGATCTTGCAGCTAGGTGCGCCGCTTGCTAACTCATTGACCCCGGTCATTGTTTCAGCTCCGCTGCTGCTGGGTAGCGCCCTTCCAGAAGACGCCGAATTTGATGCGGTGATCCTCCTAGAAGCCAACTACCTGGCGTTGCGTGAAGTTCTTGATGCGCTACGTCGCTCCAGCCAGGTCATCGCCATCGGTGATGAAATGCTGGGCGGTCCAAAGCACTTCGAAGTTTCTGTTGACCCCACCGCGCGTGCGGTGGAGCGCAAGCAGGAACGCTCGGCGCTTTTGGCACTCAACAAGGTACTGGTCTCCGGTTCACTGTCCACCGTATACCGGGGGATTGATGAGGGACTGGTGGAACAGCTGTCCACCACTTATTACGATTCCAGTATTTCGCGCTTGCCGATGGCCGTGAACATCAGCGGAAATTCGCCACTGTTGCGTAGCGAATACGTGCCTGATGCCACCGGTTCACTGGCTAATAGTGAAGACGGCGTGCAGACCACCGCAGCTGAAGTGGCTCGCGTCGTTGACCTTGTCTTTGAACACTTCAAGAACCAGGGACGCGAGTCCCTAGCTGTCATCGCCTCGAACCGTAGCCATGCGGCAGCCATTGCCGAAGCGATTCGCGTTCAATTGCCAAATCACAAGTACGCCATGGAGTACCTGCGTTCCAAGCAAGAACCGTTTGTGGTGACCACCATGGACCGATTGATTGGCTTGCGCCGAGACGCCGTAATCTTTGCTTGGGGCTACGGCCGCACACCACACGGCAAGACACTGCATGAATTTGGTGCTTTGTCTCGTGAAGGTGGTGAGCAGCTCTTCGTTGCTGCGATGACTCGTTCACGTAGCCGGATGACCCTAGTTTCCAGCCTGTTGCCGGGCGATGTGGATCTGAACCGCGTCTACCGTGGAGCCCGTCAGTTCTTTGAACTCTTTGGACGTGTCGAGGCTGGTGACTCTGGAGTCAGCGCCATGCGAAACCCACGCTTTGATCCATTGGTTTCTGATCTGGCCCGCCGTCTACGCGAACGCGGAGCCATCGTTGCCGAAGATTATCGCGGTGTCCTAGATCTGTCAGCCCACGTCTTTGAATCAGAAGATAGCGGTATTCGCCCACTGGCCGTGGTTTACGACGGTACCGAACACTATGCGGAATTAACTGTTCGTGAACGTAGCCGGTTGCGCCCAGAATTCTTCGAAAAGCACGGCTGGCGTTATGTTCCATTGTGGACCATTGATGTCTTCACCGACCCAGGTTCGGTGACCGAAAGACTGGCTAAGGCCCTGCAACTGCAGGCTCCCACCAACGCCGAATCCACCGAAGACTCATCTTCGCGTAGCGCTGTGGCAGCGGCCCGACCGGTTTCGGCCCGAGACGTCACGACTGAGCCAGCTCCAAAGGAAAAAACTGGACTGCTCAAGTCAGCGAAGTCCAAGTTGGATCCTAAGGCTGAGGTGCAGTCAAAAGCGACAAATGACAATGTCGCTGATGGCAACGAAGCAAAGGATTCAAAGGTGTTAGCTGAAGATCCGAAGCCGGCCTCCCCAGCTCCGGTACCAGCAAGCCAAAATGCCGAACAGTCGGAGTCCAAGAAGTAATGACCTCTGGATCAGAACCAACGCGCGGTCGTCGTAAGCGACCGCGCGTTGTCGCACCACCACAGCATCTGGAACAACGCGTGCAACTCACCGGCAGCTACACGCCTGTTCCGCACTCAGCCACTGTGGACCGAGCCCTGGCTGAGCCACAATCAGCTGATGGTACGAGTTCCGCAGGTTCTGGCAACAAGCCACAACGCAGTACAGATCCATTGGCCGAATTCGTTGCCAAAGACCAAGACCCCCGACAGTGGGGCGATGCGACCGAAGACCTAGCGGAGCTCATGAAACGCGAGAAACCACCACACTGGGGTTAACAGGTCGGTCAATTAACCAAGACCGCCGAAACTTTCCCACGGGACACGGCACCGGAGAGATCATCCGAGAGGCTGCTAGCCGCAGCAACGACGATGATTCCTTCGCCGCTGGGGGCGGCACTATTGAGCATGCCAAATTCTGAATTGGATGTACTTTGTGGCACCCAGAGCACAGGCACCGACTTGGCGATCGTGCTGGAGGCAATTTCACGGTCAAAACCGTCACCAGTGGTCAAGACAATATCGACCAGTTGGCCTGGATGAAGCAAGGTCACCGTGGCTGGATCGCTTAGGCGCAAGGGAACAGCTACCGTTCCGTTGGTGGTGCCAGCCAGTAGTTGTTCACCGACCAATGCATACTTACGTATCACCGTCCCGGCGCTGAGCCCGACAGCTATACGCTGACCAACCAATTGTTCAGGGGAATCAAATACTTCGTTATCCTCTGGGTCTAGGCGTACGGTTTGAACTGAGAGATGATTGGCGACAATTTCACTTCCCGCGGGAATATCACTAGAGACAACGACCACTTCACGTTGGGTTAATTGGCCTGAAGAGAAAACATTGAGAACGCCAGCTAGTGCTAAGAGCGCAAAGGCTATCGCGAGAGGTTTTCGGTAACGCCTCAGCAGTTCACTACGAGTACGTGCTGGACGAATCTTTGGTTTCGGAATAGCTGGTGGTCTGGGTGCTGTGGTGGATCTAAAGAATAAGCTCATAGCACCATGCAAGCTGTGTCTCGCGTGCGCACGGGTTCATTGGCCACGAATTGTGTGTAAGGCTTCGGGCGCTAAGAGGGCTGGAAAACTAGAGGATTTGGTGAACTTTTTCCGGTGTGAACACCAAGTCCACTGGCTGGTCATGTTCCGCGACAGCGAAAGTCCCCGCCGGGACATATTCATTCTCGTAAACAACAGCCGCGACTCTCACCGGTGAATCCGCGATCAGCGGTAGGAAGCGATCATAATAGCCCCCGCCTTGTCCCAAACGGAGCCCCTGCTCATCAATGGCCAAGGCCGGGATAATCAAGGTATTGATGTCGTCAAAGAGTTCGGTACCAAACCGTGGGCCCACTGGTTCCATCACTGGAGCCAAAGAACTGCGCTGGAACTCGATGCCCGGGGTATAGGCAGCCCAAGATAAGGCGAACTCTGGTTCGCACACCGGTAGGAAAACTTCGATGCCTTCATTCACCAAAGCATCGAGGAGTTTCAGTGTTTCTGGTTCGCCGGGGGAGGACATATAAGCTGCCACCTTGCGAACGATTCCGGTGCTTTGCCTCAGATATCCCAGAACCGTTTCGGCCAGTTTTTCACCTAGTTCAGAGCGCGACTGAGCCTCGATGCGATCTCTGCCCGCGCGGATTGATGCACGTACAGCCTTCTTTTGGGAGTCGTGATTCTTCGCAGGGTTCACAGTCATGACACTAGCTTACGCACAACGCAACGAATTGCACCTGGCCTGCAACGCAATGCGTATAAACCGTTGAAGAGTATTACGATGTGCTCATGTTCTTCTCTCGTCGTGCCACACAGCTGGTCCCCGAATTGAGCTCGGATCGATTGCTGTTGCGTCAGTTGACCATGCGTGATGAGAACGAATGGATCACCCTGCGTTACGCCAACGCGCAATGGTTGCAGCCCTGGGATCCCACCAATCCGATGGGCCCACCCGAATCGATTACCTTTCGACAAATGCTCACGGGCAAAGATCAAGCAGCTCGCGAGGGCACCGGTTACTCATGGGCCATCGCCCTGCCACAATTGCATCAATCCAATCCACCACTGATTGGTCAGGTGTCATTGTCCTCAGTCCAGTATGGTGCTGCGCGCACAGCATCCATCGGTTATTGGATTGACCGTAATCATGCCGGATATGGCCTCATGCCAGAAGCTTGTGCACTGGTGATTGATCATTGTTTTACTGATCTTCAGTTGCATCGACTGGAAATTAACATCCGTCCGGAAAATGCGCCGAGTTTGAGGGTGGTCGAAAAGTTAGGGTTCCGAGATGAGGGAGTACGCCGTGCCTTCTTGCATATCGACGGAGCGTGGCGTGATCATCGAACCTTTGCCTTGAATCGGGAAGAGCTTTCCAGCACCATGCTCGAACGCATCTACGAACGCTGAGTCCAAAAGCGTGTTGGTTGACTCCAACAGTCCACAAAACGTTGAAAGTAGTCCCGAAAACTTATAGACACACCGACATATGTGCGTGTCACCGCAAGAAAGGTTGCATAGGGTTGATTTGAAAGAGCCGTACTCGGTTCTATGAGATTTGACCGACTCAATCGGTGATGGAGGACGCACATGGCTGGCACGTCACAGAGCGCTTCGCAGGAAGTTGCTGCGACCAAACTCAAAATACGTGTGCGTTATGGCCGATTGTCCGTCGCACTAGTCGGAGCACTGGCAGTCGTTGCAACCGTAATCGGTGTCATTTTGGCTCCATTCACCGCATTATCGTTCGGTACGGTTGGTATCTTCGCCCTAGTTGCCGTGCTGTCCTTTGCTACCTTGCGTATGCTCGCGGTGCGTGACCGTAACCGCAAGCTGCTAGAGCATCTGGAAGCTACCCGACAGAAGGCCTTGCAGACTCCTGCCTTTGAAGATTCTGCCAATCAGGTCATCAATCGTAAGAGTGAGGCAGACGAAGTCTTTGATGCTCGTCCTGGATCTTCTCGCCGTGCACCAGCCATTACCGCCGAGGAACTTCGTGCTGAAGCATTGCGTGTGGCGCATGGCCATGGTGGCGTGAAGCAGCCCGACACTTGGGCTCCAACCCGGGTGCCGAAGCCAACCTATGTTGAAGCATCTGAGCGTATCGCCAAGGCTGCAAAGAATGCTGATGAAACTGTTGCACCTCGTGTCAAGAAAGCTCCACTTCCATCCGAAGAGCCACTGCGTCCAAGCAAGCAGATCAGCCTGAAAGCTTCAGAAGATGCCAAGCGTTTGGCCTCTGAGGTTTCCGCGGAAGAGCGTGCGGCCGTGACTTCGGTAGCGGCCAAGCGTGCCGAGAGCGTCAAGGAAGCAGCGCCCAAGGAGCCTGAAGCGCCATCTGCGGAGACCGTTGCACCAGTGACCGGAACTCTGCCTGCAGCTGATCTGTCAGTTTCAAACACCAAGCCTCGTTTGAACTTAGATGCCGTGATGCAGCGCCGTCGCGCCTAAAACATTCACTCGCATGCAAGGAAGGCCCTCACTGAAAATCAGTGAGGGCCTTCCTTGCATATATTGCTTTTGGTGAGAAACGTTAACTAACTCATCGAGTCGTCAGAAGGCAGAGGCCCGCGGTTTCCATGGTGGTGAGCAAAGACCAGTGTTGTTTCGGTATGGCCCACCGATTCATCGGTGGCTAGATTATCGAGCACCCAATCGCGCAAGTGATCAGTGGAACCCACCGCAATATGCAGAAGATAGTCAGTGCCACCTGAAACGTGGAACATTGACAGGACCTCCGGAAGGCGAGGAATGCGTTCGACGAAGGTATCGATCTTTTCACGGTCATGGGCGCGAAGCTTTACTGAGATCAATGCCTGAACTGTCCGGCCCACCGCTCCAAGGTCTACTTCAGCGTGGTAGCCGGTGAGAATGCCACGCTCAACCAAGGAACGTGTGCGCAGTAAAGCGGTGGAAGGAGCAATGCCAGCCCGCTGAGCGAGCGTCGCATTGGAGATACGCGCATTGGCTACCAATTCGTCGATGATGATTCGATCGATTTCATCTAGATCGACGTTTGAATAATTCTCTGAGTGCGGGGACATAAGAATATTTCATCACATCCGGGAGCCTTCAGTGGGATATTTGGCGAATAAGCTAGCTCACGCCCTAACTGATGGGGAAAATAACGGTGAACAAACCGATATATTGGGGATATGACACGACGTTCAGAGCACACCGGTGAATTCTTCGATACCAGACTCGCAGCCTACTGCTTGGTGGAACACGATGGAAAGATCCTATTGACGCTCTGGGACATGCGCCATCGCGATCCGAAGTTCGTCCCTCGCTGGTCATTGCCTGGTGGAGGCATCGATCTAGGCGAACCTATAATCGAGGGTGCCAAACGCGAAGTCTATGAAGAGACTGGATATGCGGTGGGGGATCTAACCCTTTTAGATGTCACCACTGGGGTGATACCGGGAGCCAAACGCTACTCAGGTGAAGGGCACCCCATGCAAACTGTGGCGGTGACCTATCGTGCGACGCTCACCGGTGGCGAATTACGACATGAGGTCAACGGCTCTACCAGTCAGGCAGCGTGGTTCACCCGTGAAGAAATTCAGCAGTTGAATTGTATTGAGCGGGTGGAGAACATTCTGCGACTGACCGCACCTCGCGATTAGCCGTTGATTCAAAAGACCCTGTCATAGAATCAATAGGGATATGAACTTGCGAAAAACCTCCCGCCTTGCTGTTCTCAGCGTTGCCCTATTGCTGCCTCTGACTGCCTGCACTGACCAAGACCAGACATCTGAATCTTCTTCGGATCAGAATGTTGTTTTGAAGTTGGCGCGCGGTAACGAGCCGGTGGAGCAGGCCATGGGCGAGGTTTACAAAAACGCGCTAAAGGCTAAAGGCTTCGAAGTTCAGATCAACAAGTCCACGGATGATCCGTACCAGCAAGTACTTGACGGTGAAGCTGATATCGCTGTGGACTACGCCGGAGAAGCGCTGAGCATGGCCAAGGATGCGTCAAGCATCACGGGTGAAGACGGTGTACTTTCAGTCGATGAGCTAAAGAATCTGCGTTCGGAAATCAACGACTCGAACGATTCCGTCGAAGCCCTAGACCTCAGTAACGCGGATTCAGGAAAAGTCCTGGTGATGAGCCCGGCTGAGGCACAAACCCATAGCGTTGATTCCTTGTCGTCGCTAGCTTCAGCATGCGAAAAGCTCACCATCATTACCGACGATTCCGAAACCACAAACTTGGAAAGCGGCCTGAAAACTGCAGGCTGCCAGAAGCCTCAGCTTTCCGTGGTTCAAAGTGATGACCTGGCGACCCAGCTGCGTGCCTCCGTGGACCGAGCCGTTGCGATGAGCGCGGGCAACGCGATGATTTCCGATGAAGGATTCAAGAGCATCTCCGATACCGCCAAACTTTTTGACGCGCAGCCAATCATGCTGCTGGCCAACAACAATGTTAATAACAAAGCGCGTGGAGAATTGAACAAAATTACTGGGCAGCTATCTCAGCAGACCCTAGTTGAACTAAACCGAATGGTCAGCGAGCCAGGGGCGATGAAGCCCGCGCAGGCGGCGAACCGCTGGGAATGGATTATCGAGTAGCAGGACCTGGCACTGCTCTAGTAATTCGACCCCCAAGGATTTCGGCCGCACCCGACGGCGGTCGAGTAATAAGGTGTGTTCTGCACACCTGACATGAGAAAGTGTAATCATGGCAGAATTCAAGCAATCGACGAAACTGCACAATGTGCTGTACGACATCCGCGGCCCGCTCTTGGAGCACGCCCAGCGTATGGAGTCCGAAGGGCACCGTATCCTGAAGCTGAACATCGGCAATCCCGCGCCGTTCGGCTTTGAAGCGCCTGACGCGGTGCTTGTCGACATGATTCGCAACCTGCCTAACGCCCAAGGCTACTCTGATTCGCGTGGCATCCTCTCGGCACGTACCGCGGTATCGCAGTACTACCAGACCCGCGGTATCCAGACCATTGGTGTGGACGACATTTACCTTGGCAATGGTGTCTCCGAGCTCATCACGCTTTCGTTGAATGCGTTGCTGAACAATGGGGACGAGATCCTGATTCCTGCGCCAGACTACCCGTTGTGGACCGCATCGGTTTCGCTAGCTGGTGGCACCCCGGTGCACTACTTGAACACTGAAGAAGAGGGCTGGCTTCCTGATCTCGAAGATATGGAAGCTAAGATCACCGATCGCACTAAGGGCATCGTGATCATCAACCCGAATAACCCCACCGGTGCGGTGTACCCGAAGGAAACCCTTGAGGGCATTCTGGAACTGGCACGCAAGCACGGGCTCATTGTGTATTCGGACGAGATCTACGAAAAGATTCTCTACGATGATGCCGAGCACATCAACACCGCTTCGTTGGCCGATGACGTGCTGATCCTGACTTTCTCCGGTTTGTCTAAGGCATATCGTGTTTGTGGTTTCCGTGCTGGTTGGATGGCAATTTCCGGTCCAAAGCACCAGGCTAGCGACTACATCGAAGGCATCAACCTCCTGACCAATATGCGTCTGTGTGCCAACGTTCCGGCACAGCACGCAATTCAAACCGCTTTGGGCGGGTATCAGTCCATCAATGACTTGATTCTGCCTGGCGGACGACTCCTGGAGCAGCGTGACGCTGCCTATGATTTGCTGACCGCAATTCCAGGTGTCTCGGTGCAAAAGGCCAAGGGTTCGCTGTACATGTTCCCGAAGCTGGATCCAGAAGTGTATCCGATGCATGATGACGAGGTATTTGCCCTTGAACTGCTCAAGGCGCAGAAGATTCTGATTACTCAGGGCACGGCCTTCAACTGGGTCCGTCCCGACCACTTCCGCTTAGTGACGCTGCCGAACGTTCGGGATCTAACCGATGCTGTAGCTCGCATCGGACAGTTCCTCGAAGATTGGCGAGCTCGCGCTTAGCCACAGAAGTCAACACCATCGCACGTTCATTTTTGAACTCGTGCGATGGTGTTTTCTTATGCCCAGAATCCGAGGGGTAGCCGATGAGAATTATCGATTCTTGAAATTTATCGAAGTTCTGTTTCATTCTTCGAGACAGCATTGAATAATCCCAGTACGCTGGCAAATACCTAGATTTACCGTAGTGAAGTCCAAAGAAGGAGTATTCCTTGAGCTCATACCCAAAGAATCTAATCAAGGCGTTACGCGCGGAGCCAGACCTGAAACTCTCACAGCGGGCTACTAAAAATCCTGACTGGTGGCCCAAAGATGCGCCGCAGGACAAAAAGGCTGCACAGAAGCGGATGGATAAGATTGCTCAGCCACTCTCAGATCTTCAAGAACGCTTCTTTGCTGCGTCAGTGCAAGGAGAAGAAGCACCGGCAGTATTGCTGATTCTGCAGGGTATGGATACCTCAGGCAAGGGAGGCATCGTCCGCCATGTGATGGGTATTTTGGATCCGCAGGGCGTTGAACATCATGCGTTTAAGGCACCGACGAAAGAAGAACTAGCTCACGACTTCCTATGGCGTATCACTAATGCGTTGCCAGGTAACGGCAAAGTGGGAGTCTTTGACCGGTCCCACTATGAGGATGTCTTGATTGCCCGAGTCAAAGAACTGGTCAGCGCAGAGGTTTTGGACTTTCGTTATTCCAAGATTGTGGACTTTGAAAAGCAACTAGTCGAGCAGAACATCCTTCCCATCAAGGTGATGTTGCAGATCAGCAAAGACGAGCAGTACAAGAGACTCTCTGAGCGTCTCGAGCGCCCGGATAAGCATTGGAAGTACTCACCTGGGGATATTGACGATCGCTTGCTCTGGGACGACTACCAGCAGGCTTACGAGATCGCCATCAATCGAACCGATAGCAAGACTGCACCGTGGCATATTGTCCCAGCTGATCAGAAGTGGCGAGCCCGCTTATGCGTGGCCGAACTATTGCTTGATACCTTGCAGAAAAACACTGTGCCATGGCCAGAAGCCGACTTTGATGTGGCCGGCGAAAAGGCCCGCTTGGACGCCACTAAATAAGTTGCGGAAGCCCGCGCCTATTCAGAATCGGAGCCGATCTGCTTAGCGCGGGCTTGCTCAAGTCGCTGCGAAACGCCGTTGAGCCAGTTTTCGCCGTGCGTTGCTAAGGCTTCACCGCGCTCCCATAGTGCGAGTGAAGCTTCCAGTGCGACGCCACCGGTCTCCAACTGGTTAACGACCGTTAGTAGCTCTTCGCGGGCTTGCTCGTAGGAGAGCTTGGCAATGTCGTCAGGGATTTGTGCATTCATCGTGGCTCCAGACTAGTTTGAGTTAGTTCGCGGCATCGCCGACGGGAATTGAATCGGTTGTTTGGGCGACCAGCTGGCCCGACGCCAACCGAATGAAGACTTCGGTGTTCACCGGCGCATCACTGGCTTCACGCACAATATTGCCGTTTGCCAGTTGGGTGACCGAGTAACCACGTTCCAAGGTTTGTTGCGGTGAGAGGGCTCGGACTTGTGACTTCAGATGGGATATCTCATCCCGTGCTCGTTGCACCCGGTAATGCAATAGATCGCTAGAACGCTGTCTGTAACGTGCTAAGTCTTCGGCACGCGAAGTCACCATGACTTGTGGGTTAGCCAGTACGGGGCGTTCACGCACCGCGGCGAGTAATTGTGCTTCACGTTCCAACATGTTGTTGATGGAGCGTTCAAGACGGTTTCGAGCCATTTGCAGTCCGGTGAATTCTTCATTCAGATCCGGGACAATACGCTTGGCCGCATCCGTTGGTGTTGAAGCCCGAAGATCTGCCACATCGTCGAGGATGGGGCGGTCAGCCTCGTGACCAATCGCCGAGACCACCGGAGTCTGTGCAGCGAAGACGGCACGGACCAAATCTTCATTTGAAAATGGCAGTAGATCTTCTAGTGCGCCACCGCCACGGGCAATCACGATCACATCAATTTCGGGATCCGCATCGAGTTCTTTGAGTGCGGTCATAACCTGGTTGGCCGCATCAACGCCCTGCACCGCGGTGTTAATGATCCTGAACTGTGCTGAAGGCCAGCGTAGGGTGGCGTTGCGCAGTACGTCCTTTTCCGCGTCCGAGTCACGGCCGGTGATCAGGCCGATTCGTCCGGGAAGTACCGGAAGGGCGCGTTTGTGTCCGGGGTCAAATAGTCCTTCGGCACCCAACGCTTGGCGCAGTCTTTCTAGACGTACCAACAGCTCTCCCAAACCCACCGGGCGTAGGTCGGTGGCGTTCAGTGAAAGTCGTCCTGTTTTGGCATAAAAACTGGGTTTGACGCGGGCTACCACACGAGAACCCACTTGTGGCGTGGTCTCCAGCTTGCGCATCACCGAGGACCAAATGGTTACCGAAAAAGAATTATCGGCATCCACGTCACGCAGTGTCAGGTAAGCATGTCCGTTGCGCACATTGGCTTCCAGCAGCTGTCCCTCAACCCAGGCGAAGGGAGAGTTCTCAATATGGATTTTGAGCTTTTCCGAAAGGATTCTTAAAGGCCAAGGATTCTCCGCCGTGGTTTGACCGGCGGTGCTTGGCAAGCTCGCTGGTGTTTGGGGCTCCATACGGGCCGCTCCTTGAGAATCGAGACGTGGCACCAGCCTGCGCGATCGCTGCTGCACAAGTGAGACTACCGCATGACCCGGACAGTTCCGCGGATTACCGGAAGCGCCATGGAGTCAAACAAGGTGGAGAGTTGATGTCAGAACGGGTGAAGTTTGTGGTCATTTTCCCTTTATGTAAGCCGCACTCTGAGTATTTCCAACAATTCGGATAAGTGTTCAAGATGCCCTTGCTCCGGAACATTCACGCGCGGACACTGGTGTACACAGGGGGAACATTTTCAAAAGGACGCACTGTCATGTTTGGGGAAAATTTCCATCACTCCGCAACACGTTCACTGGGCGCGGTGGCGCTCGCCGTGGGCATGCTGGCAGGATCGGTTCCGTTAGCTGCAGTGGCCATGCCAGGGCAACAATTGGCGCCGGCTACCCGATCGGCCAGTCTTAGTATCGCTGCTGAAGTGTCCATCGACCTACCGGCACGGGTGCGCACCACAGATAATCTGAATTTGCGTACGGGCCCCTCGACCGCCTACCCGGTTCGGGTCAGCATTCCTAAAGGCACCTCAGTTCCGGTCATAGGGCGAGCCTCAACCGGCTGGTACCAGGTCAGCTATAACGGTCGCACCGGCTATGTCAGTGACTATTATGTGGTGGCGGCGAATGTGCGCACCCTCGATAGTTTGAATCTGCGTACCGGTACCTCCACGAACTACCGGATCCTGATCACTATCCCGAAGGGCAAAACGGTACCCGCATACGCCAGAGCCTCCAACGGTTGGTATCGAGTGAATTACGGTGGGCATACCGGCTGGGTCAGCGGCAGTTATGTGACCACCTATCCCAAGCCACCTTCGGCGCCATTGCGTTCTGGGCCCAACCGCACTTCAAAGGTCGTATTGACCTTTGATGATTGCCCGAGCTCCTTGAGCTCCTACAAATCGGCCATCGACTATGCCGCCAGCGCCAACATTGGATTGGTATTGGCTCCGACAGGATACTGCCTTTCATCCTATAAGTCGCGTTACGGAGTTGATCTGGCTAGCCTTGCCCGTGCCAAGGGGCAATGGGTTATCAACCACTCGATCAGCCATCCGGATCTGCGACCGTTGAGCTGTCGACAGGTCGGGACGCAACTGGGCGGCTCCGGGGTGCACACCAACTTTGGCCGTCCGCCCTACGGCGCGATGGATGGCTCGGTGCGCTGCGGCTATGACAGTCGAGGCATGGCCATGTGGACCTGGACTCGAGACACCGAAGACTGGAAGGTGAAATCCAAGTCGATCACCATTAGCCGTGCCTCTGCGGCGGCACCCGGTGACACCGTCTTAATGCACATGCAGTGGTACGGGTTCTCACCTGATTCATTGCGTCAGATCAAGGCTAATCTGGCCAAACGAGGGGTCGGGGTTTGCCGAGCCTACCGCGGCAGTGATGGCGCTGGCGCGATTGTCCGCACCAGCGTGAAACTGCCCAGTTCGCTGCCTTGCTAGTTGTCCTGGGTGCAGGTGGAGGTGGAACTCACAGCCGGTAGACGGTGGCACGGGTCATATGAGCATGGGCTAACTTGCATGCAGTTCGTAGACTAGAGGTATGGCTACTTCCACTTCCATCCCGGTATCGCTGCCAGTTCCTCGGATCCCACGCGTTCGACGCACCCCGGCCGAAATCGCAGCTGCCTCCCCGCAGGTATCCGAGCGCAAGGTTTTGCTCGCGGCTCCGCGTGGCTACTGCGCCGGAGTCGACCGTGCAGTGGTGGCCGTAGAAAAAGCTTTGGAGCACTACGGACCGCCGGTTTACGTGCGCAAGCAGATCGTGCACAACCTACATGTGGTTTCCGAGTTGGAAGCTCGCGGAGCGATCTTTGTGGAAGAAAACGAAGAAGTTCCCGAGGGTGCCCTCGTGGTCTTCTCCGCCCACGGAGTCTCCCCGGCGGTAGTGCAGTCCGCGGCGGATCGTAACCTGCAGACCATTGACGCTACCTGCCCACTGGTGACCAAGGTGCACCGTGAAGCCGTGCGTTTTGCCAAGAATGACTATGAGATCCTGCTGATCGGTCACGAAGGTCACGAAGAGGTTGAAGGTACCTACGGTGAAGCACCGGAGGTGACTACCATCGTGAATAATCCGGAAGAGGCCGACACCGTCCAGGTGAAGGATCCGGATAAGCTGATCTGGCTTTCGCAGACCACCTTGAGCGTGGACGAAACCATGGAGATCGTGCGTCGTCTGCGCAAGCGTTTCCCTAATCTGCAGGATCCACCCAGCGATGATATTTGCTACGCCACGACCAACCGTCAGGCGGCCATCAAGAACATCGCGCCACAGGCTGATCTGGTGATCGTGGTCGGTTCTGCTAACTCCTCGAACTCGGTGCGCCTGGTCGAGGTTGCACTAGATCATGGTGCGAAGGCAGCCTACCGTGTGGACTTCGCCAATGAGGTCGATGAGTCCTGGTTTGAAGGCGTCTCCACCGTGGGCGTGACCTCCGGTGCTTCGGTACCAGAGGTTTTGGTGCGCGAAGTGGTTGCGTTGCTAGGAGAGTACGGCTTCAACGATGTCTCCGAGGTGACCACCGCTGAGGAAGACATCATCTTCTCGCTGCCTAAGGAAATCCGTGGCAAGCTCAAGGAAGCTGGCGACGAGGAACGCGCCCTCGGTGGCCGCGGTTCCCGCCCGCAGGGCAACTAAAGAATTCACGCGTCAGTAGATCATTGCGCGTTCATCACTAGTAAAAGGTAGAATTTTCTCCCGTGGCTCTTACTATCGGAATCGTCGGACTGCCCAACGTCGGCAAGTCCACCATGTTCAACGCGCTGACCCGTGCCCAGGTGCTGGCAGCCAACTACCCGTTCGCAACCATTGAACCCAACGTGGGTGTCGTGCCGTTGCCTGACGCGCGACTTAAGGTGCTTGCCGGAATCTTCGGTTCTGAGCGCATCTTGCCAGCGACCGTATCCTTCGTGGATATCGCCGGCATCGTCAAGGGTGCTTCGGAAGGCGAAGGTCTGGGCAATAAGTTCCTGGCCAACATTCGTGAAGCCGACGCGATCTGCCAGGTGACCCGCGCGTTCGTGAACGACGATGTCATCCACGTGAACGGCAAGGTTGATCCGGAATCGGATATCGAGACCATCGCTACCGAGCTGATCCTGGCCGACCTGCAGACCATCGAGAACCAGCTGCCACGCCTTGAAAAGGAACTGCGCAGCAAGAAGATCGAAAAGTCCTTCATGGATGCCGTCCTCGCTGCCCAGAAGGTACTCGAAGAGGGCAAGACCCTGTTTGCTGCCGGCAAGGCAGCCGGAGTGGACTTGGAAGAGTTGGCTCCCATGCAGCTGATGACCACCAAGCCATTCATCTACGTGTTCAACACCGATGAGGCTGGTCTGGCCGATAAGGAGATGCAGGCCAAGCTCTCCGAGCTGGTGGCTCCAGCCGAAGCGATCTTCCTGGATGCACAGTTCGAAGCCGAGCTGGCAGAGCTCGAAGAAGACGAAGCCCTAGAAATGCTTGAGGATGCGGGCATCGAAGAGTCCGGTCTGGATAAGTTGGCTCGTGTTGGTTATGACACCCTGGGTCTGCAGTCTTACCTGACCGCCGGTCCTAAGGAAACTCGTGCCTGGACCATTCGCCGTGGTGCTACCGCTCCGGAAGCTGCCGGTGTGATCCATACCGACTTCCAGCGTGGCTTCATCAAGGCTGAAGTTGTTGGCTTTGACGATCTGGTGGAAGCCGGTTCAGTGGCAAATGCCAAGGCTGCGGGCAAGGCTCGTATCGAAGGCAAGGATTACATCATGAAGGACGGCGACGTCGTGGAGTTCCGCTTCAACGTGTGACCTGCCGCTTCTGCGTGCATCGCCCCGGTCGTCGATGACGGCCGGGGCGTTCGTCTTCTACCAGGTTCGTGGGTAATCGAGCGTCAGCAGCATGTCGTCGCGGATGTCGCGCAGGATCGTCTCATCGAGTTCGCCGATCCGGATGCCGCGCGATCGCTGCGGGGTGATGACATCGTTTCCGGGGCTCCACGCGCGGAGGACGGCGATGCGGGAGACGTGCGGGACATGATCGGGCAGTTCGCGAAGCCAGCCGAGCCAGCGTTCCGCGCTGATCTCGTCCTCGTGCGCAGGATCGGCCCGCCGGCCGATCAGCGAGTCGCAGTCGCACATGCGTGTTGTCAGGGTGAAGACGCGCGAAGAGCCGCGCACACGGCTCGAGCCGATGCTCATCTCTTCGGCGACGGGCGCGACGCTGAGCCGTTCCGTGGTGAATCGCTGGAAGTCGGTGGTGAAGGCCGCGGCGTTCACGGCCCAGAGATTGATCGCGCACATGGACGTTCATGCTATCAGCTCGGCGGGGGCGTGGCCCCACGATAAGCGCGCCGGGGAGGTGGACAGCGAGTCGGGATACTGAGACGTGATGAAGGGTGGAGAGCCGTGCAGGTCCTGCGGGAAGGGATGCATAGCGAGTGGCACTGGTGGCAGACAGATGGCTGTACGTACCGGAATGCGGCGGAGTTCCGGTTTAACGTGTACCGTTATTGACGGTCTGCGTTATAGGATTGTCCTGTGATCAGATCCTTCGCCGACCGCGATACGGAGTTCGTATGGCGTCGTGAGTCGGCCCGAAGGAATGATCCGCGGATCCACAAGTCAGCGAACAGGAAGCTCCACCTCTTGGATGCCGCGACAACGCTCGACGCGTTGCGAGTGCCACCAGGGAATCGACTCGAAGCGCTCAAGGGCGATCGAGCAGGCCAACACAGTATCCGGATCAACGACCCATGGCGGATTTGTTTCCGTTGGACCGATGCGGGCGTTGAAGACGTTCAGATCGTGGACTATCACTGAGGAGAAGATCATGGCTGAGAAGCTGTACCCGCCGATCCACCCCGGCAAAGTCTTGATGGAGGACTTTATCGAGGGATTCGGCATTACGCAGAATAAGCTTGCTGTGTCGATAGGCGTACCGCCGCGTCGCATCAATGAGATCGTGCACGGCAAGCGTGGGATCACGGCGGACACCGCACTGCGTCTGGGCCGCTACTTCGGCGTCTCGGCACAGTTCTGGCTCAACCTGCAGACGCAGTACGAGCTCGAACTCGCCGAGGATCGCGTGGCCGATCAGATCGCGGCGATCAAGCCTCTGAAGGTCGCGTGACCGGGCGCCTCGTCGTGGTCTCCGGGCTGCCCGGGGTTGGGAAGACGACGGTCGCTGAGATCGTCGCTGCGCGCACGAGGTCGGTCCACCTGTCCATCGACGCTGTCGAGGAATCCATTCTGGCCTGTGGCCTGCCGTCGGGGTGGAAGGTTGGCGTCGCCGCGTACGAGGCTGTGCGTGTGATGTCGGAGCAGAATCTACAGCTTGGTCACGATGTCATCGTCGATGCGGTCAATGACAGTGAGCAAGCTCGGCAGACCTGGCGCACCGCGGCTTCGCGAACATGCGCACGTATTGAGTTCGTGTATCTCGTCGTCTCCGACGTGCATGAGCACGAGCGGAGGCTCGCGAGCAGGGATCGCGGTCTTGTCCACGTAGGCGAGCCGTCCTGGACGGAAGTGCAAGGCCGCCGAGCTGTCTACGCAGCGTGGTCCGATGTAGTTCTTGAATTCGACATGGCAGCGCTGAGTTCGGATGAGGTCGCAGACGCACTCATAGCGCGCCTCGGCACGAGTTGAGGGCACGTTGGTGCTGATGGTTCTCCGTGTCGGGACTCGGCCGACTGCAAGTTCAATTTGTTGTCGCGCTTTGATGTGGCGTCTAGTCAGGGTGTGGCTTGGACGACCTGTACCAGGTGGCCGTCCGGGTCCTGAGCCCAAGCGATCAGCAGACGATCGAGCCAAGGCTCTGGTGGCTTGATGGGCGTTGCACCGAGGTTGATGAGCAGCTCGTAGCCTGAAATAACGTCATCAGTCCACAGGATCACTGCCGCACGTTGGCCGTCGGCGATAGGGTCGAGGCCGTGGTCTTCACGAGTGCTGGACTCGGTGGCCAGACCGAGGCGGTAACTGTCCATGACGAGGTCTACATGGATGGGTGTGCCTCTACACGTGGTGTGCGGAACGCCTCGTCGAAACCGAGCGCGCCGTAGAACGGGACAGTGCGGTCGATGTCGCGTGTGAATAGAACAACCTGAGGAGTCCGAAAGTGGCCCATCCCTCAAGTCTGGCATCGCCCGTCGCTTGGCACAACGGTCGGTGCCGACGACGCGGACACGGCCCCGGCACGGCGGACACGGCCCGCGCATGAACAGGAGTTGCTTCCTGCCGGAACTCAGTAGCACGTCGTTGTACTGCTTTACCTTTTGATGAATATGCCGTTGAACGGCGTCATTCCTTCTCGATCAGAGTGATCGTGTAGTCCTCTGGCGAAGGTAGTGCAACATGGTCGTCTCCGAAGGGCATGTAATTGACAGAGTGCAAGCGTTTATCGACGACCCAGAGCTCAAGGAATCCGAGCGTTTCATTTCCATCGGATACTTCAGCGAAGCTGAAGGGTCCACCATCATGCGCGATGGAACGAATACCGCCTGAAGGCGTTACGTCGATGAGAAAGCAATCGCATCCATCGTGCTCATAGCCTCCCCAGCTCGCTTTTCCCAACTGTTCTCGCGCAATCGAAGCCTCGGTGTCCGTGCCGCTACAGAGGATATGGAGTAGTGCATTTTCTAGGAGGTTGAAGCTCTCACTTACGGTTCGTGTGGCCCTGGTTTTCATGGTGCTCCGGTCTTCGATGAATGGGCAGCTGGTGGGTTAGTAGCCGGCTATGCGGTTGAGAGTAGTCACCAAATTCTGAAACGTGCGCCTACCCTCTGGCGTAAGCCATACGAGCGTCGCCCCATACCGGTTCTTGCGTTCCTTCGAGATCTCGACCAAGTCTCGTTCCTCGAGATCTCGGAGGATCCTCGACAGGTCTGACGTTGAGAGCCCTGTGGAGTCCTGAAGTGCGGGGTAGTCAGCCTGTTCGACTTGGCTGAGGTGAGAGAGGGTGACGAATCTCTTGGGGGCGACCAAATGGGGGTCGATGTCGGTATATGCCATGAGCGTCAGCTGCGGAGGAGAAGAACGAGGTAGAGCACGAGCCACGCCGCCGGCGCAAGTCCGGCAAAGATCAACGCCTCGGGGAAAGGGATCGTCTCGCCATGAACAAGCCCACGCCAGATGGGGATCAGGAGCCAGATCGTAAACGCTGTCGCGACGAAGACTCCTTTGAGGCGGGGCTCATTGGGGCGCTCCAGCCTACTTTTGATCCATCCATGCGCGATGATAATCGCCCCTAGCGCCAAGGGGGTTGCCCACCATGGATGTCCTGCCAAAGCGATGACTCCAGCGGCGAAGGAGAGAATCGCTGTAGCTGCAGCGCTGATGTGATCACGGCTTGTGAAGACGCGCCGGGGTCTGCGCGGTATCGAACCGAGCAGGTCACGTGCCTGCTCGGGGGACAGTAGGGGGTCATTGCGAGACTCTTCAGAAGTCATATGCTCAGGTTAGCAAGTAGTTTCAAAATTTGAAAGTAGTGATGTGTCCCAGTGCTGATATGCCTTTAGAGGTAGCGGGAATCAAGAGGTCGAAATCTGTGGCGACGTCGTAGAGTACCGGTTTAAGGTTTGATACTTCGACCTAGGCCTGATCACATTTAGACCATACAAGGTCGAGACTGGTACGCGAGAAATATCCCGATAGCCGACGACCTGTACGACGACCACCTGCGCAGACTGAAAGGAGAGTGACTGAGATGGCCAAGTCACGGAAGGACTTCGTCGCCACGAATTCCGTGGATCGGGAGCAAGTCGACGCACACAAAGAGCGGATGCTCGCTGAGGTGCGCGCCTATCGTCTCCGCGAGCTACGAAAAGCCGCCGGACTGACTCTGGCGCAGCTGGCCGAACGCATCGGAATGGGTCAGCGTCAGGTCTCCAAGATCGAGCATGGTGACCTCGAAAATGCGAAGATCGGTACGATTCGCAGTTACCTCAAGGCAGTCGGAGGCGGGCTGTCGATCGAGTATGTGTTGGGCGACCAGCGCATACGGGTAGATTGACCCCTGAGGCTCGCTCACCGCGTCGACGCGAAGCAGTTCCGGTGTAGCATCTGACCCTTCAACGGGTCTACCGCGACGTCAGTGGTAGGGATGATAATGACGGGTATGAATTCGATACAACGCCTTCGCCCTGCGGGGCTGGTCTCCAGCCCTGCCTTCAGCCACGTCGCGATTGTTCCGCCGGGGGCGACGACGATATACATCGGTGGGCAGAACTCAGTAGATGCTAACGGCGCACTGGTCGGTGCTGATGATGTGGCTGCGCAGTCGCGTCGTGCTCTAGCGAACGCGAGAACGGCATTGGAAGCGGCCGGTGCGACGATCGACGATGTTGTGCAGTGGACAGTTCTCTTCGTCGATGGTGCAGATCTTGCTGCCGCGTATGGGGCGATCGCTTCAGACCTCGCATCCGATGAACCGCCACTGGTGACCGGTGTGCAAGTTGCGGGTCTGGGCGTTCCTGGCTCGCTTGTTGAGATCGGTGCGGTCGCCGCTCTCATACGATGATCGTCGACCCGATGGGTGCGCGATGAAGTCGCACCTATGCTCAGTGTGCGCCTGTGTGCTTAGAAACGGACGGCATGGGAAGGCCAGAGGAGCATCCTAGGGTTTCGGCTCCAGCGCCTCCCTGATGCTAAATTTGCCTGAGGACCCGATAAATTGGAGGGCGAAGTTGAGGCTCCATCATGTGCAAGTATCCATGCCACGGGGCGCCGAGGATGAAGCTCGGCGTTTCTACAGTGAGGTTCTCGGTCTCCAAGAGGTTCAGAAACCGCCGTCCCTGTCCGGGCGGGGTGGTTGCTGGTTCCGAGCCTTCGACGGCGAAAGTATCATGGCTGAAATCCATCTCGGAGTTGAAGAGCCTTTTCATGCTGCAGGTAAATCACACCCAGGGCTGGTTTGCGAGTCGCTGAAGGAACTGGAAGAACTTGCCTCACGCATCGAGAGCAACGGGTTTGAACTGTCGTGGGCGGAACGGGATACGTTTGAAGGGTACGTGCGCTTTCATACGCGTGACGGATTCGGAAATCGCATAGAGGTCATGACCCCTACGGAGTTGTAGATTCCGTTTGATTGTTCAGCGTCAAAGGCAAGTAATGTCAGTTTTGTGGTTGATCACTCGGGTGAGAATCCAATGGAGGATGTCATCGCGCGTTTTGGATCTTCCGAAGACTTAACAGATGGGTGGGGCGCATGAACATGGGTAAAGAATTACTGGTGGGCACCGTTCAAGGCACTTTCTATCGTGCGATTGATCCCGAGTACCGCGAGTTCGCGATTGCTGGGTCACGCTCACCGGGCCGGTACTCACGGCAGGATGAGCCAACCCTTTACTTGAGTTCTTCAATTGAGGGAGTCGGCGCCGCGATGATCGCCCATAAGGGTGCCAGATCGGCGGCGCTTGAGATCATTGAGATCGAGGTTCAGGCCCCTGGGATTGTCGACTTCCGTAATCCAGACGCGTTGGATCAGGCTGGTATTGATTTGAGTGATGCGATCGCGCCGTGGCAGGACGTTGTAGCCTCGGGCGGTACACCTTCATCGTGGCTGGTACGCGACCGGCTGCTGGCCGCCGGCGCCAATGGATTAATAGACCCTTCGCGGAAACGGCCCGGCCTATGGCACCTAGTGCTGTTCCGTTGGAATGAGGCTAATGCACCGACCGTCCGGGGTGTGCAGAACGTGCCGACAGAGCTGCGCTAACATTCGCAGTCGGACAGGTAGTTTTGTCATTCCTGGTGTTGCCGTGCCGTGCCTAAAGCGCTTGAATGCCAATAGTCCGAGGCGGATCTCCAACATGCTCAATACTTCTGTTGGCCTCTGACAGCAGTCTGGATCGGACCATCAGGGCTGACACGGTTGAGCTTTAGGCATAGCCTGAAGGTATGCGCGAATGGAAGCCTGTTTCGTACCCGTCGATCAGCCCCTATTTGATCTGCCGCAATGCCGAAGAAGTGATCACGTTCCTAGAGGCGGCCTTTGACGGGATCCTGTTGCGTCGGTTCGACCGCCCCGACGGGTCGTTGATGCATGCCGAGATCAGAATCGATGACAGCGTGGTGATGATCAGCGGTGGCGCGGCCGAGGCAGTCTCGGCTCCGGCGCATGTGCACCTTTACGTGCAGGATGCGCAATCCTCCTTCGCCCGGGCCATCGAGGCGGGAGCGTCCGTCGTCCAAGCACCTGCCCGCAAGGACGAGGACGACGACTTGCGCGGTGGGGTCATGGATACTTCGGGCAACATTTGGTGGATCGCGACGCAATAAACGACTCGAAGAAGGCCCGCTGGCCATAACTTCGAATCGATTACCGCCCAAGTGGCAGTAGGATCGGCTTATGGGTGCAGAGCAGTTGGTTGAGGAGATTTACTTGGCAGGCGGCTGCCTCTGGGGAGTGCAGGCCTTCACTGAAACGCTGCCCGGGGTGATCCTCACCGAGGCCGGAAGGGCCAACGGAACCAGCCAAGGTCTTGATGGCACCTACGATGGGTATGCCGAATGCGTGCGCGCACAATTCGATCCGACGGTTGTTAGCGTCGAGCAACTCATGGCCTACCTCTTCGAAATCATCGACCCCTACAGCGTGAATAGGCAAGGACCTGATGTGGGGCAGAAGTACCGTACGGGTGTTTACTCCACCAAACCGGCTCACCTCGAAGTCGCCCGTGCTTTCATTGCTGCCAGAGACGACGCCCACCGCATCGCCGTCGAGGTGCTGCCACTTCTCAACTATGTGCGAAGCGCCGAAGAGCATCAGCATCGTCTCGCACGTTGCCCCGAGGATGCCTGTCATTTACCCACCGACATGCTGACCAAGTATCGGACGGATGTTGATGTAGTCGGCCGTGCGTGATGACCATTTGACTGAAGGAATTCCTTGTCGAGCATCCTGTGAACCGGGAGCGTATCGGAGTTAAATAGCGACACTGATCCAAATTCGAACATAGCGACCTCGACAATGTGCCGGCAGGCACGACTGGAGCTCTCTGGAGCAGTCGGACGAGAACTGATGGCGGAGACATTGAGCTTGGCACCACGGTGTAATTGACTTCTTCTGCATGCTTGGCAATGAACCTTTGAGCAACTAAAATTATTAAGTAGGTACGTACCTACACGTGGAGGTGGAAACCGTGACGATGATGAGTGCACGCGAGTTTAATCGCGATGTCAGCGCCGCTAAACGTGCGGCCGATCGACAACCGGTGGTGATCACCGACCGGGGTGAGCCTGCCTACGTCCTGCTGTCTATCGATGAATACAGGCGGATGGGTGAGCGAGGGACTTCGCTCGTTGATCGGCTGTGCATGGAAGATGATCTCGATATCGAGTTCGAACCTGCACACATCAATCTGCGGGTACCTGAGCTGTGAGTCATCTGCTCGATACCAACGTCGTCAGCGAACTACGCAAGTCTGCCGGTCGGGCAGATCCTCGAGTGCGAGCGTGGGTTGCCGGCCGTGTACCGTCAGATCTGTACCTGTCGGCGATCACGGTGCTAGAAGTTGAGGTCGGTATTGGCCGAATCGCGCGCCGCGACGCTGCGCAGGGGGAGCGCCTGCAAGCCTGGCTTGATAACCAACTGCTAGACGCCTTCGCTGGACGGATTCTGCCTGTCGATGTCCCGGTCGCACGTAGAGCAGCCCGACTTCACTTACCTGACCCGCGACCCGAACGCGATACGCTCATTGCAGCGACGGCCGCAGTCCATGGCCTCACCGTTGTGACTCGAAACGTCAAAGACTTCGCTGCGCTCGAGGTGCCGATTCTCAATCCATGGAACACCTAAGGAAGATTGTGCGCTCGCCGTTGGCTCGACGCCTATGGGCGTGCTCGTTGAAGAGAGAGCGAGAGCGTCTTGTATGAGATCGGGCCGGATGGGAAGTTCCATCCTCAGATGGACTAATCTCCTGATCGACGCATCACCGAAGAGCATCGACTGGTCAATCTTCTGACGTTGTGCGCTTGCGGATGTCGTGGGTCGGTCTTTCAAGGCCTGGATTAAGTTGGTGGGGAAATGGTTCCCGGGGCGTTCAACGGGCTAAATCATGAGTTCAAGTTCGAGCTCAGTAGATGTCTCCTTGAACCCTAGCCGCTGGTAGAGGCGGATGGGCTCAGTTGGATTGTTCGGCTCGACTTCCAGCTCGATGTAAGGCAGTCCCGCCTGCGCGCTGGCGCTGAGTACCTGGTTGATTAGGGCGGTGCCTAGCCCAAATTTGCGGCACGATTCATGAACCCCGATACGCGCTATCCACGCATAGTGCGTTGTTGCGTCTTCGTCTTCGTCCCATACTTCCGTGTGCGCATAGGCGACAATCTGATTCGCGGAGCGGATTACGGTGCTCAGATCGTGGCGTACCGCGGGTTTATCCACGAGCATTTCTTGCCAATGGTGGGTTGCCCACCTCGGAGAGCCGGGCACATCACCGAAGACCTCATTGTGTAGCGCGAGTTGAGCGTCTGCTTCCTGCGTGGGGTTAAAGGGGGCGAAAGTCAGACCTGGAGGCAAAACCACCATTGGATTCTTGTCACTAGGCTTCAGGGCGCGACGCATCGTCGTAGCTGAGTGAGTCGTGACGAACCCTGCCTCCTTCAGTGCCTGCACCCAAAGCTGATCTGAGGCATCTGCGGTAATACGCAGTCCTCGGGCTTCGTCTGACTGTTGCTCTCCGAGTAACCGAGCACGTTCAACCATCGCGGCGACCAGCGACCTCAGCAGCTCGATCGAGCGGGATTCAGGACGGAGCAGCGCGTCCAAGGCAATATACGTGGCGCCAGAGCGTGATCCGGTGATGCGAGCCTCAAAGCACCCGAGTAAATTGGCCCCCATGAACGCACCGACGACGTCAACTGCGTCGTCACTAAGCGCGTTGTGGAACTCTTCGGTTGCTTCGGCCAGTGCCTGAGGCGAGTTGGAAGTGCGCTTTGTTGAGTGAGCAAGGTTGAGCCATGCCTGAAGGTCTCGAACGCTCAGGTCTTGAATCGTCATTTTCTCGGTGTTGGTCACCCTCTAATTCTAGTAGCGGGACAGGTCAGCGGGTGAAATGGCAGCTGGTTGCGCTGGGCAGGAGACATGCATGGTTCATTAGACTCGACGCCATGCCGGTTTAAGAAGCTGTCCTTCGGTGGAAGTTTCTCTTATCGAAAATTGCCGATAGCTCGTGGGTAACACTTTTAGTCCGTCAGGACTCTGCAAATCCTCCCGCCAGAGCATCTTCAACTTGGCTCGGATCGCGCAGGTCAATGCTGCGACCGTGTACTGACGAGGCGCGGTGACTGGAGAGCGCCACGACGAAGTCAGCAACTTGCTCGCCAGTTAACGGCGAGCATTTTCGCCGGCCACAACTTGGCTGGCGTCATTGATCTGCCTCCGGGCCGCACAAAGTTATGCCTTGCGCGCCTGTGAATGGTGGGACTGGAGCCTGTCGACGACGAGGAATTTTGGGACTACTGATCGCCGAGACGTCTTACGAGAGTACAAACTTTCTTTTAAATACGCTTGCGCATATATATGAACAAGCGTATGTTGGAAACATGACATCAACCACTGTGCTGGAAGCGATCGCTGAGCCAACTCGGCGACGTATCCTCGACGCCATCCGCGATGGCGAGCGTTCTGTCGGTGATCTCGTAGAAATCATCGGAATGCATCAGCCGGGAATATCTAGACATCTCAAAGTACTGCGAGACGCGGGCCTAGTTGAGGTCCGTCGCGACGCCCAGCGAAGGTTATATCGGCTCCGAGCCCAACCGCTGATGGAACTGGATCAATGGCTGGAACCCTACCGGCTGGAATGGTCCAACCGACTGGACAATCTAGAACGGCATCTGGAACGCACCGCGAAACCAACCATGAGTACCGACTCCACCAAGGAGAAGTCATGAACGCCAGCACCACCGGAACCATTGAACGCACCGCCGACGGAGGACTCGTTCGTTTTGAACGTTTCCTTGCCTATCCGATCCAAGAGGTCTGCGCAGCGATTACGCTGCCGGAACGCCTGGGTGACTGGTGGCCACCAATGGCTGCAGAGATCACCGTAGACCTACAAGAAGGCGGAAGGATTGTCTTCGAGTGGCCAGATCTGGACTTCCCAACGATGGAATTCGAAATTACCCGAGTTGAAGCCCCAACGCTGCTAGAGCATAAACACACCAGCCCCGGCTCGTGGATGCGCTGGGAATTGGAAGAAACCGACGAGGGCACGCGACTGCTCGCAACATACTCTGTACCTGACATTGACATGGCGATCGACCGCGGCGATGTTGTGGGGCTGCACTACTCCCTGGACCGTCTTGATCCTGCTCTTTCAGGGAACCCAGTGGGTTGGGACAATGATGCTTTCCAAAAACTCCTTGCGACTTACGCGCAGGAACGACTTGGTAATTCTTAGGGCAAATATTGATCTAGGTGATTGAGTCGAACTGACTTCAAAAAGTTAACAAGCCCTTCTGACTTCTCTGATTGTCAGCGCCTGCTTCGACTGAAGCCTGTAACTATCCCTCAACTTCAATACGTCAATGCCCTCGGGTTTGTTCATTACCGAGGGCATTGTTTAAGTGTCACCGGGAGGAAGTACCGGTTTTACCGAGACGGTTTAGTGGACAGCGAGGTCGACGCTCGCGATCAGCGGCGCCACCGTGACCACCAGGATAAAGGCGCGCTCGGCAATGCCGAAAGTGCGTCGACGCAGAGGGCGCACAACCAATGAGATCACCAACGCCGCAAGGGCGATCGCCGCAACCGTGTCCAGTGTGCCCATTAGTTGGTGCGAGGAAGGGCTCAAGAGTCGGCCCAAAGGTCCAATAGTTGCGTAGGCGAGCGTAAACCAAGCGACAGCGAAGAGCAGATGTACCCGTCCACGCAAGGTCGTCTGGGAGCCCGACCTATCGGTGGGTACTAACGGCATGACCGCCAATAACACGCCAAGAATCAGGAGCCAGAAGCCGACGCCGCGTCGCGCGTCACCGCTCACCGTGTTTAGTAGAACCGTAAGCCCCAAGCTGATCCATGCCAGGGCGGCTGACCAAGATGCGGCTGTAGCCAATAGGCGAGTTCTTTTCTCCTCGGCGACGGCATAATCACTGACCGGTTCGCGTACAGGGTCAACTCCGCCTGGAAGAAAATGCAAGGTCACAAGCAAAAGCAGTCGGATTAAAAACAGTACTGCAGGGATTATGAAGAGTGTGCTGGCCATGGGAAACCTTCCGACAGTTGCTGAGGACTGGGGCTGGTTCAAACTCTAAAGATTCAAGTACCTTTAAGGTCAAGAGGGGAGATTCAATGAAAATCAGTGAAGTCGCACGCCTCACCGGACTTGCCCCATCGGCCATCCGCTACTACGAGCAACAGGACATGTTTAGCCCTGGCCAGGTAGAGCGAACATCCAACGGCTACCGTAACTACACCACAGGCGCACTGCGTCGCCTCGAACTCCTACAAGCTGGACGAGATGCAGGATTTACGCTTGCTGAAATGAAGAATCGCATGCGTGACTGGGATACCCTGCCGGATGAGAAACGGGCCGAGATCTTAAAAACGCAGTTGGACGTCATCGACGAAAAAATTGAACGACTTTCCGAAAGCCGTCGCCAGGTGCACGAGTCGCTGCAAACACTTCAGGAGCGACTCGGGACCACCGGCCAGTAGCTTGACGCTGGTGCACCCAAACAATGACGATGGGATACCTGAATCGTCTGGTCATAGAAATCGGATCCGCACAAACAAAGTGTGAGCGAGTTTGCCTCGTCTTAGGAGGTGGCCTGACCATTTTCGTAATCGGACAATTACCTCCAACACTGTGCACGACTAGTCCCGCTCATCGGGCTTTGAGTCTCGCGCGAAGCGTTTGGCCTTGGATTCTTCCGAGGAGAATTTATTGCGCAAAGCAGCCCAACGTGTGCCGCGGTCGCCACCAATCACATGGTCGCGACCACTAAAGAGGGCTTCAACACCCAGCTTCGCAACGAGCTCGGGATCGTTTTTCCACGAGTTATCTCCGAACTTCGTCTGCTGCATGCCAGCTCGGTCGTGAAATTCGGTCGCCGTGGCCCCCGGCAACAGCGCGGTCACGCTGACTCCGTGCTCGCGAAGTTCCTCGCGTAAGCCCTGAGCAAAGCTGTACATGAATGACCGGGTGGGACCATAAATGGATTCATAGGGCGTAGGTGTGGTCGCGGAGAGGGAAGTGGTAATGAGGATTCGGCCCGAACGCTGTGCCACCATGGCGCGAGAGATGTGCTTAGCCAGGATGACCTGCGAGGTGACGTTCAGTGCGAGTAGTCGCAACTCATCTTCGATATCTGTGTCAATAAATGCACCGCCCAAGCTTGCGCCCGCATTGAGCGCCGCGACATTCAGTGGACGGCCGAGCTGTTCGAATTCGCGCCATAAACCATCAACTTGTTCACGGTCGGTCAGATCTGCACGTAGTGGTATCACCGTGGTGCCTGGAAGTTTCTGTGGAAGCTCAAGTATGCGATCGCTGGCTCCGACTCCGATAATGTCGTATCCACGGGTAGCTAACTGTTGTGCAATGCGAAAGCCGATTCCAGAAGAAGCTCCGGTAACTAGTGCGGTAGGTTTCATTGATTGTTCCTGTCTTTTGTCATGCCTGTAAGTTGAAGCAACATGAATGAAGCTTTTGAGATCTAGGTTGTCACGTTGAGGCAGGCGAAGGCATCAATGCTTATAGAAAGAAAACCAATAGTTGGTTGAGCGATTTTCTTTCGGAACGGAAGTGCAGCCCAGCAAGTTAGGCCCTGTCTACCATGCATCTCGGCTGTTGTGGAAGAAGTGTTCATGCCGTATTTTCAGCCAAGGAAAAATGTTGTGCACGGGACCGACCGGCCCTAACTGAGGCTGCCAGGGTGGCGCGCGGTACGAGCCCGCGCGCCACCCTGGCCATCGCTCCTACCGCCGCGAAACCCGGTGGTTCTGGGTCAGTACGTGATCACCAATTCTGAAACCTCGCGTGATACATGCAAGTCCCAATAGTGTTCGGCTAGTTGCGCTGGCGTCTTGAATGGATAGCCCGGGGCGGGCGCCTTCTCGCCGATGCCAACACCGATAGCTACGTGCGCGACGTAGATGTCGGTTTCGACCAGCTGCTTATTCAGGTTTAGCGCCCAGTTGCGGGTTGCGGCCTGTGCGGTGTTCAGCGTTCCAAAGAACGGCACTGGGTCGATGGAGCCGGTGCCCGCAGTGAATAAGATGGTGCCGGTTCCTTTTTCTTGCATGGCTGGCAGGACCGATTGCACCGCGGCGACCGCACCGAAAAGTAGACCTTGGACTGCAGGGCGCAAGTTTTCGACTGTCACCTCAAGCGGGTTGACCATGGACTCAGCGTTGCCGGCATCGGGCGAGAATTCCGGGACGTCGATGGAACCGAAGCGCTCGCGGGCCTCGTCCAGTGCTGCGGTGATCGAAGCGGGGTCGCCCGCGTCGGCCACGATTCCGGTTGCCTCGATGTTCTCTGCAGCGAGCTGAGCAACTAGGGCGTCCAGCTTCTCACGATTGCGAGAAATCAGTGCTGCTTTGAATCCGTTCTGGCCGAACTTGCGGGCCAATCCTAGGCCGAGTCCGGGACCTGCTCCGATGATGGCGATGGTAGGCATAAAAAATTCTCCTGAGTTAGTGGTGAAACCGATTTCGGGAAATCGGTCTTAGAGGTTAATGAATCCGAGGATGGCTGAGACGGCTGCAATGACAAGCAGTACGACCGGAACCATAAAGTTCTCCGCACGCTTTAGGTGCACGATGATCGCACCGACCATCGCCAAGACCAGACCAATGGCTGCGATGGGTGCCAGGACGGGAGCGATGCCCGTGGCCAGCGGTAGGAACAGTCCGAGTGCGCCAAGGACCTCGACCGCTCCGATGGCCTTGACCGCGCCGGTGGAGGTATCTGTAGCCCAGGTCATGCCGGAGTCCGCAAGTGCCTGCGGTGTGCGGGCGAGCTTCGTGACGCCTGCAGCGAGGAAGACAAATGCCAGGATTATGTTGATGATCCACAAAGCGATGATCATGTTGCTTCCCTTTCTGTGAGGTCGGCACCGACAGTTGGCGATGCTCTGCGCAATGGTTACTATTTGTAACTAACGACATCATGAGTCATTATTGAAAGGCTTACAAAAGGCACATCAATGTGCCTGTGGCACAGGGGAGGAACCATGAGCATCGAATCTATTGCGCTGGATGCCACCGTATTTGAGCCTCTAACAGGCAACGAGGGAGCCTGTTTAGAGACCGGAATCGGCCAGGCGGTCCGCGACCTGCTGGACCGAGTGGGAGATAAATGGTCCTTGCTCATCATCGGTATGCTCCGCACTACCCAGCTACGTTTTAGCGAATTGCAACGGCGAATTCCCGGCATTTCCCAACGGATGTTGACCTTGAAACTACGCAGCTTAGAACGCGACGGTTTGATAACCCGCACCGTTTACGCCGAAGTTCCTCCGCGAGTTGAATATGAGCTCACCGCCATGGGTAGAACCCTCATTGAACCCGCCACGGCTCTAGCCTTATGGGCTGTGGAACATCAGCCGGCAATTTCTCATGCCCGAGAAGAATTCGACCGCAAAGACAAGTAAAGACTTCAAACCCCCTGAACGTGCATTTCTCAACACAGTCGAGGTGCAGGAAAAGTCCGCCAGTCCTTCATATGCTGACTAGAAACGATTGATGAGTTGCGGGTTCGACGACATGTCATCAGAGAGGAACTGAGCATGCTTGAACGTTATTTCACTGAAGAGTGGGAGTGGGAATGCTGTGGCGGGGATCTTCTAATCGGTCAAGACGTGCAGTTGTGCGTGGAAGTTGATTCTGAATATGCCCAGAACATGCGTGCCGAATTCACTCATGTCTTGCCCGAGGCCCTGACGGGAGTAGAAACTCACCATGATGACGACCCGGTGATCATCAACGGACGTGTTGTAGCGCTCCACGCGGTCATTGCTGACGTGAAATGGACCGTCACTCCACGCACAACACCCGACCCTGTCCCGCAGGTTCTTGGCGATGGCGTTGTCGTAAGCATTGGCAATACTGAGCTAGGACAGGCAGAAGGGGAGAACGTGAAGGGAACAAGCCGCCTCCTTCCGGTCTCAACGCTCCCGGACCGCAGTGTGGTTCCTGAAGATTCAGAGCCCGACTGTTCGGTCTTGGGCGAGCAAATCAGAGCAGACCTCAGCGGGTATGTGATCACCATCGAGGTCGACTGAACTGGATGATGTGATTGAGGTAGGCAAAGGATCTTTTAAGAGCCATAGCGCTCTGGGCATTGACTGTACGTAGTCACGTTCAGAAGATTGATGCATGAGCCTATACATCACGTATCCGGTTGATGACGTTGAGCGTTCGAGGGTTTTCTATGAAGCCTTGGGATGGGTGTTGAATTCACAGATTTCTAATGAATCGGTGGCCTGTTTTGCTATAGCTGAAGATCAGTTTGTCATGTTGGGAAGCCGGAAGATGTATGAAAGCGTCGGTGGTGCCTCAGAGCTGGTAGGTGGGCCGAATACGCCATCGAAGGTGACAATCTCGTTTGACCTGCCCAGCCAGGAAGCAGTCGACGAACTCGTAGAACGAGCCGGTGGCGCCGGAGGGAGAATCGGAGACACCGATGAGTACCCATTCATGTACCAGCGCCAGTTCGATGACCCGGACGGCTACCACTACTCACCGTTCTGGATGAAACCGGAGGGCGATTCTGTTCCTTAGAAATACTGTGGGCTTTCGGAGTTTTCTGAAATTCAGGCTACGATGAAATTTGGCTTATTTGAGCGGAGGAGTTGCCCACCTCGCTCGACGGAGGCCCGCAACTGACCGCCGGTTCACGGATGCAGCGCTCCGTGAATGACTGGGTTCAGATGGAGTGAGTGTTTGTCTGCGGCAGCTGAGCACCCGAACTATCAGTTGATAATCGTTGACGCCGAACAGTCTGGCCGGAGGCTGGACAAGTACCTGCGCTCTAGGTTCAAACAAGTGCCGGCGGGAGCGCTGTTCAAGCTAATGCGCCAAGGCCGCTTGAGGGTCAATGGGCGCAAAGTTCAAGAAAACTACCGGCTAGTCCTTGGCGACGAAATTCGGATGCCGTTGATTGATCAAGCACATCCAGTGCAAGAAGCCGCTCCCGTACCGAGATCACTGCTGAAACTCTTACACAATCGTGTGATTCATGAGGACGAAGACTTGTTGGTGATCGACAAACCGGCTGGTATCGCGGTCCATCAGGGGACCGATGTTTCGGCCGGGGTGATCGAAGCTTTTAGGCAACTAAGGCCGGATGTGCCGCACCTGGAACTGAGCCACCGGCTAGATCGAGACACCTCAGGGGCGCTGGTATTGGCGAAAACTCCAAGCATGCTGCGATTTCTTCATGATTTGTTGCGCGACAGGGAAGACGAAATTGAACGCCACTACCTAGCTTTGGTTGCCGGGTATTGGCCTGAAACAAAGCAGGAAATTCATGCTCCGTTGCGACGCATGGAGCATGCCGTCGTTGTCGATCCCCAAGGACAGCGGGCTGAAACACGCATAGCGGTCAAGCAACGTGTGGCCGATCGCGCTTCGCTACTTGATGTACAGCTGTTGACCGGGCGTAAACATCAGATCCGCGTGCATCTACAACACGAGGGGCACCCCATTGCGGGGGATGACAGATATGGTCGGAAGGACTTCAATCAGCGCGTTGCCGGTCTCGGAAGCAACGGTCTTTACCTGCATGCAACAAAGATTCTGATCCCGAAGCCGAATGGGCGAGCGGTACTGGTTGAATCGCCGATGCCACCGCGTTGGAGCCAGTTGATCAACGCCGGTTTGTGAGCAACGTAGTGAGCGTTTTTGAGGTCGTTCTTACTCGGTAGGTTCCTGCTCGGTGGACTGATCAATGAGATAGATGCGACCGCCAAAGGGATCAGCGAAGCTTGCCCACCAACCGCCTGGAATCTGCGCGGGCTCTTCAAGACCCACTAATTGCGCCCGACGTTTTTCAACCCAGGATTGAACATCGTCCACGGTGAGTATTGGCCCTGGTGCGTCGCTGTCTGAGGTTGAAACGTCCAACATGAGGGTGACATTGCCGTTGACGGGACTGACAGCTGCCGTGGTTTCTCCTTCCCGCCAATGCTCGTCCCAGCCGAGCACCTTGCAATAGTAGTCAAGAGCTGTGTTCAATTCGGGCACGGGTTGATAAAACATCTCAATGTTCTCCATGACTGAAAAGTAGCTAGTGGGAGACTTTTCGTCAATGGACAGCAGTGAATCTGAGGTATTGGCCCAGCACGAGAATGCGGTCCTAGCGCAGCAAGGGCAGCACAGCAATATAGAAGAATCGTGCTCGTATTAGACAAGACCCGAAGCTGGTTGGGGTTCTGGCAGTCGCATTACCCTCAGTGCCACAGCTGCTAACGCAGCTGCTCCGACCAGCGCCACGATTCGTTCCATGAGCCCGCCAAGTCCGATTTCTTGAGTTGGCGCGATGGCGAACATAGCCAGAGCGATCACGACTCCAGTGATCCGTGCCGGCCATGCTAGAGGTTTCCAATGGGGAATCTTTGTCAAGGCCGCGGCGAGAATGAAACAGCTAATCATGAACGCCACGACGCCCACCGAACTCAGTACGGCATCGAGCGTTCCCCCGAGATTTGCTGTTTGTGAATCTGGCGTGCATTCTGAATCGGCGAGCCGACAGGCCATCCGTTCGAAGGGAGTTAACGAATCTCCCAGACTGAAAATTGAGAGTCCAAGCAAAAGGATTCCGAACAGCCCGAGGGAACCTTGCCCACGAAAATGTGGCCATAGTCCAAAGAAGATGAACGTGGCGGTTGCTAGCCCGCATAAGGTGATGAGGATGACTAGAACCCAGCCATAGGGTGCGGTGACCGCATACATGTCGCTAATCGTGTGGGCCAATGGACTGTACTTTTGCCCCTGCCATATAGGTGCAACCAACCATCCCAGACAGAATACAATCTGGGCTATTAATCCGATCTTCGCGGCTGTGCGACAGCTCATTTTTCCATAGTAGAACTGCTCACAAGTGCTGGCTAGAGTACGTGTTGAATCATCTAAAGTGCTCGCGAAACAACCCACATGCCTCAACTAAGAAATACTCGCGAAACACTACCCACCATGAAGATGAAAACCTCATGCTAAACAGATGGGACACGAGTTAACCTTGGCAACACGACGAGACATCACCAACAAGGAAGCCCCGCTTTACGCCAAACCCTCCAAAAAAGAAAAAGGCGTCATCCTGGACCGCATCACCACCGAAATCGGATGGTCACGCGCCAACGCCAGCCGCCAGCTTCAACACGCCTTGCAACGACGCGGACCAGCCATCAGCATCAAACGCAAACCACGAGGCAACAGATACAGCTACGACGCAAGACTAGTCCTCCAGCACGTGTATCTCATGACTGGTCAACCTTGTGGGAAGTACCTAGCGGCCATCATGCGCAGCGCGTTAGACAACCTAGAAAACCATGCGGCCAACGGCTCTTTTAGCAATCTCAGAGCCCGATACGATCCACATATACGTGCTGAACTTTTACACATGAGCCCGGCAACTATTGACCGGTACCTCGCCCCTTTCAAGGAGCGGTTACATCCTGACGCGAAATCTTCGACGCGGTCCTCCAAGAACCGGTTCAGAGACATCATTCCTATCATGACTCGCATCAGGCCAATCGATCAGCAGCCTGGCATCATCATGGTCGATACCGTAGCCCACTGCGGGCATACCCTCAAAGGCGAATTCGTGTTCACACTCACCGTTACTGACCCGTTCACGGGGTGGACCATCAACACAGCGGTGAAGAACAAAGCGTCGAAATGGATTGTTGAGGCCCTCGACGAAACCAAGGGGTTATTCCCTTATGAACTGGATAGGATCCATTCTGATAACGGGTCAGAATTCTTGAATTCTGCCGTACAGGCCTGGGTGAAAACTAATAATTTGCAAGCTACTCGCTCGCGTCCAAGACATTCGAATGACAACCCTTTCGTTGAGCAGAAAAATGGGGATATTGTCCGAAAGGACGCGTTCTATTACCGGTATGACACACCCCGAGAGTTAGCTGTGTTGAAAGCTTTGTGGCTATTGGTGAACTTACGTAAGAACTTATTCACGCCGACAACGAAGGCCGTGGGGTACAAGGTCAGTAGGGCAGGGCGGCAGGTGCGGACCTATGATGCTCCGTGCACGCCAGCTGACCGAGTACGGCGCACTGGGGTCATGTTGCCACCTCAGCGCGAAGCTCTGGACAAGTTGTATCGAGATACGGATTTAGCTGAGCTGACCCGGCGGATCCATCAGTTGCAGCAGGAGCTTATTCGGCTCGCAGAGGCAAAAACCCAGGCACAGGTTCAGGCACGGGTTTCTTAGAGATTTCGCGAGCATTTTAGGTGAGTCATGCGGTCCGGTTTTTGCGAGCATATTGACTTGAGGCACTACGGAGTAACGGAAAAATCCGATTCAAATCTGGAATAAGCCTCAACGCGATCACTGCAATAGACACCCGGAGATGAGAACCGTGGAACAGAAAAGACAGGCGATCATGATCGAGGATTTTTGGACTTTGGCGAGTCACATATATTCATTTCTTTCTTGAAGTTCCAAATATCGGCGGCCATAGGGCACTATGAAGTTGCAACCAAGATGAGACCACTAAGCCGAAGCTCGGTCGATCACAGAAAAGGCGCCGCATATGGGTACAGGGGGAACGAACCCTTGGGACAGCGATGACGCAGCCGACTGGTTTGCCGAATTCTTTGACGGCATTGATGTTGACGCGCGAATTACCGCTGCCTTTGAAGATGAGGATGAATACGATCAGATTCGAGCCGCGTGCTACTTGCTCAACGTCCTCGGACGCGTTTACGTTTGGCCAGGGGATCTAAGCACACTTGATTCGCTCTTAGAGCGCGGAATTGAGCTGCTGGCCGCAATGCTTGAAGAAGATTCGGAATTCCGCGAACTTTGGGACGACGATGAAGAAGTCCTCGCCACCGTCGAACAAGAACTTGCGGACCTGAAAGAACGACTCAGTGAAAACACGGAAGATGACGACGAATCGGATGATTAACCGCTAGAAACTTGCGGTCATGATTAATGATTCAGTACGAGCGCGTCGGGGCGAAGACCAATGATTGGACTCCCACCAACGAGACGTAGCCGGGCTGAGCAGAGACGCCGGTGCGTCCTTGTTCTGGACGAGAGTTGTTCAAAGATGTAGATCCGCCCTGCACGGTTTCTTGCTCATTTTCCGCTCATTCTTGTGTTGAACACTGAACTGGAAAGCAAAAGCAACCAGTTTGGAGGGCAGATGAGCAACGAATTCCCGGAAACCCTGACAATGGCACAAGCCACCGGCGCTCGCCGGCGCAAGAGTACCGAAATGATGATGAAAGTTCCGATTGTCACCGCGACTTTCTGGGCGATTAAGATCCTCTCGACAACTGTAGGCGAAACCTTCGCCGACTTCCTTGCCGTAAATGTGGGGCTGGGTCCCATTCCTACCACAGGGATGATGCTGGGTCTGCTGGCCATTGCACTGATCATTCAGTTCCGCACCCGAAGCTACACGCCATGGATCTATTGGCTCACTGTCGTACTGGTCAGCATTGTCGGCACCCAGATCACCGACTTCTTTACTGACACGCTTGGTGTGAGCCTGTACGTTTCGACAACGATCTTCACTATCTTGCTCGCGGTCGTTTTTATCGTTTGGTACCTTCAAGAACGAACCTTGAAAATCACCTCAATCGATACAGTCAAACGCGAGGCGTTTTACTGGGCGGCAATCCTCACAGCATTTGCGTTGGGCACTGCCGCAGGAGACCTGGCTACTGAGGCGCTGGGACTTGGATTCATGTGGGGAACCATCATCTTCGGAACGTTGATCGTGGCGTGTGGCGTTGCAGCAAAATTGGGGATGTCCTCGGTGACCGCCTTCTGGATTGCTTACGTGTTGACACGACCGCTGGGCGCGTCCATTGGAGATTTACTGACCCAAGATCGCAATTATGGTGGTCTCGGTCTGGGAGCCTCAATGACCAGTGTTCTTTTCCTCGTGATCATCGTGATTCTGGTCGCCCGGGAACAGAGCAATGTTCGCAAATACGGAGTACTGATCAAGGGGCAAAAAGCCACTGGGGGACAACGTCGGGACTTGGCGTGGGCCTTTGGCGCCAGCGCTGCTCTGGTTATTGCCGCTTCGCTCATGACCGGCTCCCCATTGGTTCAGCAACCCGCCACGGCGGACTCAGCCAGTGGACAACATGCAACGCAGGGACCGCTAGGTGATTTGTCCCCGTTTTCGACGATCGTGGACGACGTGACCGCCAAAGTTAAGAGCGGTGATCTGGCGGCAGCGACAACCCGCGTCAAGGATTTGGAAACCTCATGGGATAGCGCCGAAGCGGGCATGAAGCCAAAATCTCCGACTAATTGGGGCACCATGGACAAAGCGATTGACGGTGAGCTCACCGCATTGCGGGCAGGCCAACCGAATCAGACCGACTGCCTGAAAGCATCAGTAAATCTGCAGAAAGTCATCAAGTCACTGTCGGCTTGAGATATTCACAGACAGGCTTGGCGGCCGTAGTATCTGTACGTCGGATACTGCGGCCGCCAATTGTGCAGGGAAGGAAAATAATTGCCAAGAATACTCATCGTCGAAGACGATCCAATGATTGGCAGCGTCTTGACCTCACGTTTATCTGAAGATGGTCATGTAGTGCAGCTGCTCACGGACGGACCTTCAGCAAAGCTTTACAGCCAGTTCGGGGACTTCGACATCATCCTGCTTGACCTTGGACTTCCGGGTCTCGACGGACTTGAAGTATTACGGGCAGTGCGGGAAAGCCAAGGCGCGGATAAGGGGCCCTCGGTCATCGTGACCACAGCACGGGGTCAAATCGACGATAGAGTCAAAGGACTCGATCTGGGGGCTGACGACTATTTGGTGAAGCCGTTCGCCTATGAAGAACTCCAAGCCAGGATTCGGGCAGTGGGAAGGCGCGGGTCGGTGCATCGCGGAGCGGTACTGAGAGCTGCCGGTCTTACCCTTGATGAAACTTCCGCCACAGCCACCGGAATAGACGGTCAGGAAAATTCCCTCACACGACGTGAGCTGGCATTGTTGCGGGCCCTGATGCTCCATGCCGGGCAGGTGCTTTCCAGAGCCCAATTAGAGGCGCAGGTCTACGACGATGAAGTCGATATTGAATCGAATGCCATTGACTTCCTCATTGGCAAGTTGCGAGTAAAGCTCGGGGCGAAAGCCATAAAGAATGTCCGCGGTCTGGGCTGGATGGTGGTCAAAGAATCATGAGTTCGTCAAATGCGTTGTCGTTGCGGACCCGTTTGATCACTGCCTTGATGCTGGTCATCCTCGTGGTCACTGGGATCGCGACGCTTTGGGCGTTCCAACGTGCACAGCTTGAAGCTAAAGAAGCCCAAGATGGGCTATTGACGCGAGTATCTCAGATCATGGATTCGCCTGGGGCAGGGTTTGCTCAGGGTGAACCGTCGGACGCCGCCGACGAATCGAGCCTGACTGTAGAAATTCTCGGTGCGGCTGACGGTGGGCATTGGCTCGACGCCAACCTTTCAGAGGGGCTGCAGACCGTAGAAACCTCACGCGGAGAACAGCGGGTCTATGTGAGGACTCTGGCCGATGGCCAGAAGCTGGCGGTGGCCCAAGCAACCGCGGTTCGGCAGGATGCCGTGAACGAGACTTTGATTTCCACACTGGCCCCAATTCTCATTAGCGCACCACTGATGATGGTGCTTGTCTGGCTGGTGGTCAGCTGGGCGCTTCGTCCGGTCGACAAGCTCCGCAAGGAACTCGCCGCCCGTGAAGATGGGTCTTTGGATCCGCTACCCGAGCATCGGATGCCGGCGGAAATCGCTGGGTTTATTCAGGCCCTAGAAGAGCATCACTCACGCGCAGCGACGGTATTAGAAGAACAGCAACGCTTTGCAGCAGAAGCAGCGCACGAGCTACGTACTCCCATAGCCGCGGTGTCCTTTCAAGCAGAGCATCTGGTGGCAGCCCGAAACGAACAAGAACGAAGTGAACGGGGTTCCGCTCTGACTTCAGGGTTGGAACGCTTGCGCGGACTGTGCGAACAGTTGTTGATTATGGGGCAGCCAGAAAATCGTCCGGATACCGCTGTGCCTCTTGGAGATATTGCCAGGAGTGTTGCCCAGAATCTTATGGTTTTACCTGAATCTGAAGACGCGGAGGTCAGTTGGGATCTTGACGGTTGCGAATCGGAATCCCTCCCGGAAATAGCGGGGAGGATCGTGATCCAGAATCTCGTTCACAATGCCATCCGCTATGCACGGGATGCGGGGCCAATAGAAATCTGTGCCCAACGGCTTAAGGACACGCTCGTCATTCAAGTGCAGGACCATGGGCCGGGAATTAAAGAGCCGAGCAAGGCGGTTGCTGCCTTTCATCGTGAAGCAGGACAACACATTCCAGGCTCAGGATTGGGTCTGGCAATTACGAACCAGACTGTGGCGCGTCTAGGTGGAAAGCTTGAACTTCTGTCTCGAAGCGATGGGCAGAGTGGTACTTGCGCAGTCATTACGTTGCCGCGCTAAGAACCCAGTGTTTTGACGGCATGTCAAAGGCACCGTGTAGGCGAATCCTCAACGTACCATCCCCGATATTTCAAGAGAAAACGCCACTAGATTCATGGGATTTAGTTCAAGAGTATTCGGGAACTTATGGGTTGCGATTGGCCCCGGAACTACTACTGCGAAGGTGGTTGTCTCGCGTTGTCGTGCTCGAAATTGAACTGCTGTTCGGACCATCGTATAGATTATTAATTGCACCCTTGCGAGAAAATCGTTACAAGACAGTTCCGACGGAGTCAGAGAATGCAGATTGACGTCAACCAAGCGTGGGCTACCTTGCAGTCCACAGGACACGTATCACTTCCAGGTGAGACGGCCGGATGGTCCAACGCTTCTAAGTGGTTGAGTGCGGTTCTAATTGGATTGATCGCTGTTCTGGCCGTCGGGTTTGTTATTGGGCTCCCACTGTTTTTCGCTATGAATGGGGGACTGTTCCCCGGATCGATTTTAGGGGTCATTGGTGGACTTGCGATGTTGGTGGCGCTCGGGTTAATCGTGCGTAACTGGCGTCGCCGGGGCAAACAACACCAAGTTGTTGAAACCCAGCCTGTGATCCTCGAAGCCACTGGATTGACATTACGTGGGGTAGGACCGATCCCATGGCAGGATTTCGGGATGGCTGAACGTCGAATGGTTCCTGCTGAACACGATTCTGGATACATACTGAGGGCCGTCATGCCATTGACTGCTTCGGGATTTCACAACGTGAACCAGCTGCTGCCTCCAGAGTTGCGCGACCGTATTTCACCTGCATCCGGGCCAATGTGGAATCGCCAGTACTCGAATATTTACGTTTCTGGTGTTTCAGGCCTGAAAACTGATGAAGTAATGTGGCTGATCAACTCCGCCCGGGAATTATTCGTGCGGTCCTGAACTAACCTTCTCTACAAATTGAGAGATAGATTCAGCGAGATCCAGCCATCGGAACGTAAAGTCTGTCGATGTCCAAAGGATGTCTCGGACTAGTTCTAGACAATCCTCCCGAATAGTGAAAAAGATCTGGCACTAAAGAGTGACTTGCCACGGACTAACGACTAGAGCTTTCGTTAGTCCGTGCCGCTTTCTTTATCGATTGCGTTTCGTAGGTTGGTAAGGCTTCTGTCCTGGGCTTCATGGCCCTTCTTACCCATCTTTTCAAACGGGTTCTCAGGGAAATCGAACAGGTAGGCAACGTTGTTGAATTTTTTGCCTTGCTTTCCTAGCCGAAGATAGGCAGCCAGCTCTTCTTCAACTCGTTCTCTGCGCCGCGCTTCGATGTGCTCGCCGAGTCTTAGCTGCCAACCGATTTGCTCCGTGTACTCCAGCACTCTGCGGATATTTTGCGCCCCCTCATCCGCGCCAATCGTGTTTTCCTCGTTGACTGTACGCTGAATATGGATTCCCAAATTCGCCAAGGTGGTCCGAATCTGTCCTCGTTCTTCCTCATTGGGAGGCCACCTGTTGAAGCTATATTCTTCGGCTTCTAAGAAATCATGTACCAGTTTGAAAGTACGGTCCCGCGCTTGCCAAATCGCTACCAGATCAGAACTGACAAAAGGTTCACCTTCGGGCCGGTAACCCATCTCGGTTCTGCGCTCATGCAGGGCAATTGCTTTTCCAGATGTGTCTACACAAAGTATCGCGAGCAAACGAGCAACAGGTACAGCACCCGTTTCGAGCATGACCAGCGCCGAAGTACGCAATCTATTCGCGTTGGAAAGGAGAGTATCTGTTAATTCGATGACTTCAGCCGCGGTCAATGAAGCTGGGAGTTCCTGTGACGTAATCATGTCTTCAGTGTGCGCCCAAGGTAGGACAATTTGGCATGAGCTGGAAGATGTTCACCAGCGCAGCAACAAGAATATTGCTCTCTTTCCCTTATTGCCCGTGAGACAAGTCGCTAGTATTAGCCGAGAGGCATTCTCGATTTCCGACGCACACGTATGAGAAGGAAAAATCCCCATGAATTCAGATCTTGATCTGGTCATTGAGCAAGTCATTCGGGCTCCGCGCTCAATCGTCTGGAAGGCGTGGACGGACCCGGCGAACTTTGCTCAGTGGTGGATTCCTCGGCCGTACACTTGTCGAGTCGAAGCTTTTGACGCCAGATCTGGGGGAGGGTTCATTACTCAGATGAGTGAAGACGGAATCACTTTCGTGCCACATATGGACGCAGCCTTTCTGGTTGTTGAACCAGAGCATCGTCTTGTCTTTACCAACGCGGTAGATTCAGCGCTACGTCCTGCCAATCCAATGCCGGTGGCGGTAACGGGCGAAATTACCCTCAGCGATCATTCTGAGGGAACCCTATACCGCATTGTGGCTCGCCATGGCGATGTTGCTGCCAGAAAAGCACACGATGATCTCGGATTGAGAGAAGGCTGGACATTCGTAACGCAACAACTTGCTACCCTCGCGGAGGCAAGCAGCACGAGCTAGTTTGGCTTTGTGGCGATTCCATCCAACCACAGGGTCTCTGACTCATCGCTGTGACTGCCTTGGGTTCCAACGTGTTTGCTGCTGATAGTTGGTCCCTTTTGAATCACGTGCACAAGTGCCATACCGTGACCGCGTCCCAGCTCGTAATCTTCTTTTAGCCAAGCTAGGATTTCTCCTGCTTTGACCCCCGGAGCGTCCAACCCTTTCTCATGAGCGATTGCTATGAGTTGACGTGGAGTGAGCTTCGTCTTTTTCTCAATGGTGTCCAGATACGCTTGGAACGACATTCGGTATCCCTTCGCAATCCGCAGGATTCGAGTGATGGTTTTATCCGCAGAATACACTTCGCCTGAGTGATCGGACAAGGCATCATCACGGACTTAGGGAAGCGCATGAATGGTGTTTTAGAAAAGCTGGCTGTCGTGGTTCGATGGCCAGCGTGTCGACCTTTAAGTCCAGGAGACTGAGCTTGCTTGGGGGAATTGTGGACTCCGGACGACAGGAATGACGGATCAATCCAATGATAACGTTCTTCTGAGCCTTGCTAAATACCGGTAGCCGGCAAATCGGTGACTAGCTGAAATAGGATGTTGCCCATGAACGAACCGACAAATGATGTGGCCGATGGCCAGCGTTGCACGGTCATAGCAGGAAATCACCGGGGAAAATCGGGTGTAGTTTCGGATGTGAACACCAGTAAGACCGGCGCTGTGACGATCACCGTGGTGCAAGAAGACGGCATCCGGTTCAAAACATTGGCCAAGAACGTTCGGGCTGATTCATAATTTCAGCCACATCGAAAATTCAACCTAACTGGTGGTAACGACCGCACCGGCAGCGTAGGCGGCCTGTCCAACATGCTGGGCTGCGTCATCAACGATGGAGACCAGACGAATTCCGCGGGTGACCGGAGGCTCCCAATTGCTGTCGATGACTTCATCAAGATCAACTTCAGCCAGCGACGCGACGTATTCTCCAAGGGCATGAGCACAGGCACTGACGTAATCCACCAGCAGTTTCTGATCATTGATTTTGATCTGTTCTGCCTGCTCACTTGTGTGGCCGTAGCCAACGGAGTCGCCCAACTCGCCTAAGCCAAAACGTTCACGGAATTCTTCCCACACCTGCTGTTTGCCGGAAAGATCGGAAAGCTGAACGTCGATCTCACGGCCGGTATGCCAGAGCAACCAAGCCACGGAATTTGGATGACCTGCAGGATGAGTATTCAACTGTTGAGCATTAAGGTTCGGCAAGGATTCGACGGCGTCGATAGGGCGTTGGATGAAATCAGCAAAAATCTCATGTGCATTCATAGCTCCATTGTGCCCGCTACTCCCGCCTTACGTTAGTGCGGTGCTCAAAGGACCTCAGAATTGTGCTTGGCTCTAGAAGCTACATATTGTCACTTATCGAGGAACTGAGATTCATTAGAACAATGGCCAGGGGACCGCTGGCATATCTCCGCTGTGCTGAGGGAAACTTGAATCGCTAAGCAAATTCGAGCAGCGTTGACCCAAAGCTTCTATTTCTGTAGTGCTGAGAAAGGATGTTAAAGCTTGGCCAAGATCCTGACTCAAAGCAACAAATAGATGATTGATGCCCTCACGCTCCTTGTCGTTGAGCGGTTCGCCAATCCAGCCCCAGAGGACAGTGCGTAACTTATGCTCCTCGTGGAAGCTTAGCCCATGGTCCACTCCAAAACGGTGCCCATTGGCCATGGCCAAAACATGGTCACCTTTACGGTCCGCATTATTAACGAGCACATCAAAAACTGCCATGCGTCTTAGCTGAAGTCCATCTTCGTGCACCAGGCTCACGTCTTGGCCGTTCTCATCCTGTCCTTTAAGTACACTCTTCCAACCAGTGGACGGTACTTCACTGGACATCACTAGATCCACTGGATGCTGTTCAGGATCAACTTCCTGCCACAGCTGCACCATGCCAGGGCCGAAGGGCCCCTCACGTAGCCACGTATGAGGAACAATGTTCCAACCCAGGGCTTCAGAAACTAGGTAAGCAGCCACTTCCCGATTAGCCAACGTGTGGTGGGGGAAATCCCAAAGAGGTTTCTCGCCTTTCACCGGTTTATAGACCACGCTCTGCTCACCGATGGTGCCGAGGAACGTAGCGTTCGAAGCTGTAGTGATTCGCCCGGTAAGTTCCAAATCCCCGGTGAACAGATCAACAGCGGTCATGAAAGTTCAGGTCCCTGGCATTCATGCCCTTCGGGATCAATGGGGTAGCCACAGCTTGAGCAGACTGGTCGACCAGCAGCAACTACTTCGTGAGTGCGCATGGCAAAGGCACGCGCAGTACCAACTGGCATTCGCACCTGCATTACAGCATCGGGATTCTCATCTGAATCTTCATCGGTTAGGGAATAGGCCTCTAGGACGACTTGCGCCACCGTGGCATCCCAACCAAGATTCATTGACCCGACACGGAATGACTCGACCACCTCTTCTAGCGGATCATTGTCCACCAATTCAACTGGCGTGTGAGTGGGAACGCTGAATGGATTATTGGCAACCGTAGCGACTTGATCAAGGATTTCGTCGATCATCTCGGCCACCACCGCGGCTTGTTGTTTCTCCAAAGCAATGCTTGCGATGGTTGCTCCGGTACGTGCCTGCAAATAGAAGGTTCTTGAGCCTGGCTCACCGATGGTGCCGATAACGACCCGATCTGGCCAATTGAATTCGTGAACTGTTGCGACCATTGCTACTTCCTTAGTTTCCTGCTCCGCCACCCACAGGGGCGTCGGCAGTCTTGAGTCCTGGGGCCAGCCAAGACAGGTCCCCTTCGTCGGTGTTGACGGAATGTACCCGCGGCGAACCAGAACCGTAATGCACAATCGACACCGAAGCCGGCCCAACATTAATACGCTGAAATAGGTCTAAATGCATACCCAGTGCGTCGGCCAATACTGACTTAATAATATCGCCATGGCTCACTGCCACCCAGACTGCTTCGGCCCCAAATTCTGCCTCGAAGCTAGCGTCAAGTCGACGGATCTCAGCTACTGCGCGTGCTTGCATCCCCGCCATCGATTCACCTTCCGGAAAGGTGACTGCCGAAGGGTTGGCCTGAACTTTTGACCATAACGCTTGTACGGAGAGATCTGAGAGTTTGCTACCTTGCCAAGCGCCGTAGTCGCACTCATTGAGGTCTTCCGCGAAAAGGATCTCTGGCGACTTGAGTTGTTGCTCGGCGATAAACCGTGCTGTTTGTTGGCATCGTTCTAGCGGGCTCGAAACGATCCCAGCTAGCGCAATTGCAGCCAATCGTTGTCCCGCCCGTGCTGCCTGAGTTTCGCCAGTTTCATCAAGGCTCACCCCCGGGGTGCGTCCCGCCAGAATGCCTGAAGCATTTGCTGTGGTGCGGCCATGCCGCACAAGAATTACTGTGGCCATAAACCAAGCCTAGTCATCGGCCTTGGTCCACGCGAGACTTTGGAGCTGAGTGCGAACGTTGAATCCAGAGACATCAAGCACCGGAGGATAATATCCTGAAGGACGAGAACAGACCGAATAGCGAGGAGTCACTTTGCCTGAGGACCAGTGGTTAGAAGTGGGGCCTGGCGTATTTCAACGACGATACGAGCCACTGGACGTTTCTATCGGAGTGGTCCTCGGGACCACGGGAGCGACTGTGGTCGATACCCGAAACAACCCCAAAGAAGGCCAAGAAATTTTGGCTGATGTTACTCAACGTTTCCATTTACCGGTTGTTGCGGTGATTAATACTCATGCTCACTATGACCACACCTTCGGAAACCAAGTTTTTCATGACGCGGGCATCGCTATCTACGGGCACCACCTGATCCCGAAGCATTTCCAAAACTACGAAGCACCGCACCTGAAGAAAGTACAAGAACAACCCGAGACTGAACTCGATAAAGAGTGGGGCAAGGTTATTCTTACTGCGCCCAGCCGCTTGATCGACCAGGAATGCACTCTGGATCTGGGCGGACGAGAGATCCAATTAGTGCCACTGACGGCAGGACATACAGATACAGACTTGGCCATCTATGTGCCTGATGCAAGTGTGTGGTTCCTCGGTGACATTGTTGAAGAATCCGGACCGCCGATGTTCGGTTCCGGAGCCCATCCGCTGGGGTGGCCCGAGGTGCTCAAAGAATTGCTAACCCGCATCAAGCCCTCCCATACGGTAATTCCCGGACATGGGAAACCGATCAACAGGGATTTCGTCGCAGAGCAACAACAGCTTTTTGAATCGCTAGCCAAGCATATCCGTCATGGTTACGAACAAGGCACGGCGCCGGAGCAATTGAGTTTCCCCAGCGTATTGCGCCAGTTATGGCCCGAGGATTTTCTCCGTGAAGCGACCATTGACGGATATGCCCAACTGGGGGATTAGTATTCGTTCTTGATTACGAAGTAGGAGCCACGGATAGTTCCGGCCAGCTTAGATTTTTGTCGTGCGAACTTGAACTTGTCCGCAAGCTCTTCAGGCACCTCCATGCCATCTGAGAGTTTAAAACCAACAGCTCTTTTCTCACCTGGAGCCAACCCGTAGAGAACATTGATCGAAAGCCCGGATTCGTAAAAGACATACGCGCGCTTGGCACCGTCGGCTTCGAAGACGCAAGCTTGCAATGGTTGGGAGTCGATGCGTAATTCCCGTTCCTCGAACAAGATCTTATGAACCCAGTCAATGACCTCGACGGCTTTGTCTCCGTCTTCGAGGACCAGGTCATGATCGAATTTGTTTTTCAGATAACGTGCCTCATTGGCGCGTAGACCTGCCAATGCTTCGGCAACTGGCGAAGTTTCCACACCAACGGTGGATACGTCTTTGAAATCGACCAAATATGACATGTTTGTCCTTTGCTCCTGAGACCTCAACGGTGATTGTTTATCCGTATCTTATCGGCTGGTACTAGCCAAAGGCGCTGAATCCGGTGAGGTCTCGACCTAGGATGAGAGCTTGAATCGATTCGGTACCTTCATAGGTGTGGAGGGCTTCGATGTCACCGACATGTCGGATCATATGATTCTCTAACAAGATTCCATTACCACCGAGCATGTCGCGCGCGGTGGCCGCAATCCTTCGAGCTGCTCTAGTGTTGTGATACTTCAACAACGAGGCCTGCGTAGGCAATAAGGTTCCGGCCGTTTGCTGGGCTGCTACGGCAACACACTGCAGTTGCATGTTGGTCAATTCGGCCAGCATTTGTGCAAGCCGCTCTTGCACCATTTGATGCGCGCCTAGTGGTTTGCCGAACTGCTCTCGCGTTTTCGCGTAGGTCAGGGCTGCTTCGAATAAGAATTGGGCGTGGCCAAGAGCAGACCAACCGACATTGACCCGGGTTTCTACCAATGCTTTGGAGACATCTTTGAAGGACTTAGCGTTAGACAACAGTGCGCTACGTGGCACTCGGACGTCGTTCAGTCTGATCTCTGCCTGTTCTATGGCTCGAAGGACTCCTTTGCCGCGTACGGCGGTGGCCTCATAGCCTGGTGTTTGCTGATCAACGATGAACCCTTTGATTTCGCCATCGTCCTGATCGCGAGCCCAGATTATGGTGATACCACCAGCAGCTCCATTGCCGATCCACTTCTTGTTACCGTTCAGGATCCAATTCTCGCCATCGCGTTGCGCGCTGGTTTCTAGGCTCACCGAGTCTGAGCCATGATGCGGTTCGGTCAGTGCGAAGGCACCCAACAATGTGCCGTTAGCAATTGGTTCGAGGTATTGTTCCTGCTGTTCTGGGCTGCCAAAGAGTCTGATGCTCCGAAGAACTAAACCACCTTGAACCCCGGCGGCAGCGGCCATAGAACCATCAGCACGAGAAATCTCCATCGCCACCAATCCAGCAGCCAATTTGGAGAACTGTGCATGTCCCGGGATATCTAGACCATCGGTCAGAAGGTCCAGCTCGCCCATTCGACGTACGAACTGAACTGGGTAATGAGCCTTGTCCCAGTGTTCGTTGATGACGGGAAGAACCTCGTGGGAAAACTTTCGCGCGCGCATCCAATGATCTCTATCCGCATCGGTGCGCGCAGAAAAAGCTGACAGGTAATCGATGTCTAGCGCTGCGTCTACATCGTATGTTTTCCACGGATCAGCCATGATTTTTACTCCTCCCTATTACTTCGTTCTGCTCGAAGCTGACGTTTAAGAAGTTTTCCCGACTGATTGCGCGGAAGCTGTGCAACAAAGTCCACACGCTTGGGAACCTTGTAATTGGCGAGTTTCAGCTTCACATGATCTTGTATCGCTTGGGCGGACAGCATCGCGCCTTCCTTAAGCACGACGATGGCTGTGATCGCTTCAATCCAGCGTTCATCGGCAACACCAACAACAGCCACCTCAGCAACTTCGGGCAGCTCGTAGATGCAGTCTTCGACTTCTCGAGGTGCCACGAGAATACCGCCGGTATTGATCACGTCCTTAATGCGGTCCACAACTTGGATATACCCCTCAGGGTCTTTGACTACCTGATCACCAGAACGGAACCAACCGTCGACAAAAGCTTCTTTGGTTTGCTCCGGCTTATTCCAGTAGCCACGCATCACCTGCGGCGAACGATATTGGATCTCTCCCGGTTCTCCATCGTCGGCGAGCTGGCCGGCAGAATTGATCACACGCGCTTCGACGAAAAAGACCGGGCGACCGCAGGAGGCTGGCCGAGCATCGTGCTCTTCAGGGCGCAGCACCGAACAAAGTGGACCCAATTCCGATTGGCCGAAGCAGTTGTAGAAGCCGATATCGGGGTAGCGTTCGCGCAGTCGAGACAGGACGGTAACGGGCATGATTGAAGCACCGTACTGAGCCTTCGTCAGAGAGCTCAAGTCACGCGTTGGTAAGTCAGGATGGTTACTCAGTGGCACCCATACAGTAGGAGCCAAGAACAATGATCCAATACGTTCATCCTCGACTCGTTGAAGAATTTCGGCGATGTCGGGTTTGGCCAGTAAACGAATGCTGGCACCTAAAGCGAGGTAGGGAAGCAAGAAAACATGCATGGCTGCCGAGTGGTACAGCGGCATGGCAATGAGTGGACGGTCCTCGGTCTCTAGGTCTAGGGCAATAATTGCCGAAACGTATTGGGCGATCAGGGCACCGTGAGTCATCATGGCCCCTTTGGGAGCCGAGGTCGTGCCCGAGGTATAAAGCAGCTGTACGAGATCTGCACTGACCAGCCCTATATCGGCAAATGGCTGATAATTCTCTTGCGCCATGGCGATATCGAATACGCTTTGAATAGCTGAAGCGGTGGGGAAGAAGGGCCAAATGTCACGGACCTCGGGCAGCTCCTGACGATCGATTAGGTCTTGTACCAACTGGTGTCGAGGCTCGTCGGTAATCACCAAACAGGCACCGGAATCTTGGAGTATGTAGCGAAGCTCCTCGCCTTTGAGAGCAAAATTTACTGGAACATGAATCAGTCCAGCTTTCGCACAGGCAAGGAAAAGGATTGCATAGATATCACTATTCGCGGCAAAGGCAGCAACGCGAGAACCTGCAGGAAGTTCCAACTCCTGTAGCTTGGTAGCAACTTGATCAACTGCCACCAATAATTGCTGATAGGTCCATGAGCGGTCTTCAAAACTAAGTGCGGTGGCCGAAGGATTGCGAAGAACTCCGCGATGTAGAAGGTTACCTATGGTGTTTGTATCGTCTAGGTCGACTGCTGACTCATCCGTAGTTGTGTTCATTGCTCAGTCCCTTCGCATTCAGGTGTAGCTAGAGCCGTTCAATGATGGTGACGTTCGCTTGCCCGCCACCTTCGCACATTGTCTGTAGGCCCCAACGGGTGTCACTTCTTTCCAGCTCATGCAGCAGTGAAGTCATCAATCGCGCCCCGGTGGCGCCAATGGGATGGCCCAGTGCAATGGCCCCACCGTTGACGTTGACCTTTTCTAGATCCGCACCGGTTTCTCGCTGCCAGGCTAGGACAACGGCGGCAAATGCTTCATTGATCTCAACGCGATCTATCTGATCCAAAGTCATGCCGGTCTTTTCAAGGGCATATTTGGTGGCGCGGATAGGCGCAGAGAGCATCATGATCGGGTCATCGCCTCGGGCTGAAACATGATGAATTCTTGCTCGTGGTTTTAGGCCATAGCGTTTCACCGCAGCTTCGGAGGCGATCAGCAGCATGACGGCCCCGTCTGACATTTGGGATGCTGTGGCTGCAGTGTGTAATCCGGAATCTACGATTGGCGTGAGGGAAGCCATTTTGTCGCGGTCCACCGCTCGTGGACCTTCGTCATTGCGCAATTCATCCAGCGCCAAGATTTCGCGGTCAAAGAAGCCCTGGGCTTGGGCGTGTAGTGCGCGCTCATGGGAGGTGACTGCGAAGTCTTCTAAGTGCTCCCGGGTGAAACCCCAGTGTTGTGCCATCATCTCGGCACCACGGAACTGCGAGATCTCCTGATCACCGTAGCGCGCCGCCCAGCGCTTGGAACCTTGGTAAGGATCGGGGAATCCAAATTCGGTGGCGGCAACATTGGAGTAAGACAGTGGGATGCTGGACATTGATTGGACACCGCCAGCCACGACAAGATCACTGCTGCCGCTGAGCACGGCTTGGGCTGCATAGGAAATTGCCTGTTGCCCCGAACCACATTGGCGTTCAACGGTGGTTCCCGGAACATGTTCGGATAGTCCTGCTGCTAACCAAGCGTTGCGCGCTATGTCCATTGCTTGCGGACCGAGTTGGTCGATGCAACCAAGGATGATCTCGTCGTATTCTGCTGAGTCAATATTGTTGCGCTCGACCAGCTGCGCTAGCGGTGCTGCTGCCAGATCGAGCGGGTGAAGTTGTGCCAGCGACTTTCCTCGGCGCCCCACTGGCGTGCGTAGGGCATCGATGATGTAAGCCTCGGCCATGAGGTTCCTCCAGAGTGTTCAGATCCAAAAGTCTATGTTTGACCAACAATGCCTAAGTCCCAAGGTGTTGTCTAGGGCGAAGAAACTATGATCCTTCTGGTTGCAACATGGCCACAGCAATCTCTTGAATATTGACCGCTGGGATGGCCGTTGACGCTTGTTCCAACACCAATAGCTTTGCGTTGGGGATTTCACGGGCTAACGCGTGGGCATTACCGATAGGGAAGAACGGATCCTGCCTGCCGTGCATGACCAGAGTCGGCAGGTTGAGCGTTTTTAGTCGTTCGCGCCATCGAGGAGCACAATCCAGCTTGGAAAAGACGATTCCCAATTGATTAGCCATGTGCGCTGGGGGGGAACTCTCGGCGGTGCGCTCCCAAATACGGGAGGCAAGATTTCTGGCTTCATCGGGATCGTTGCCTAAAATCACTGCCCCCTGCGCGGCATGCTCCGCTACTGCGTCGCGATCGGTCCAGTCGGGCATGGCGGCGGAGAATAACTTTCCCATGACTTCTTGATCATGATCCGGTAAGTCTTCATCGACAGGTCCCGGTGCAACGGGACGAGTACCGAACAAGGTGAGTGCGCAGAAACTTTGAGGAGAATCCAAGGCAGCAACTTGGGCGACCATGCCACCCACTCCTATTCCAGCTAGATGTGCTGGACGTTCGTCTAATTCTCGTGCCAAAGCAATGGCATCGGACGCGAGATCACGTAGGTTGTATGCGGGGTTCATCGGGTCAGCCGTAGTCGATTCACCGCTATCGCGAAGGTCATAGCGCACGACTTGGCGGCCGGCTAGCGCAAGATTTTCACACAGTGCATCAGGCCAAGAAAGCATGGTGGTTCCGCCAACGCACAATATGAGTGGATTCTTCGGATCTCCGAAGCTTTCAAAGCCTAGTTGAACACCATTGATATGAATCGTTGTCATGCCTGGAGTGCCCCATCGGTAGTCGGTTGAGTTTCCAAGAAAACGTCGGGCCTGCTTTTTCGCACAATGTAACTCTCACAGCTCATCCTGTCCTTCTCTGGCACACGCGTCAACAGCAAAGGCAGATGATTGATAGTCCTGAGACAGAGCCGTCGATTTTTAACGTCAATACATGAGTACCCGCGGGGAAGGGCGTTGATCGCCAACTTGTTGGCGCTGCCCAAGATGATTCTCTGGACACAGGTGAACGGATTGATGACGTGCTCAGTCAGTCTGTAGCAGGATGGTGAGGTATGAGCCGATCGCCGCAAAACATTCTGTTGTATTTGAAACCGCGCGAAGAACAAACGATTCGCGAGATCTTTGCAGAGTTGGCTTCGCGCGGATTTCCCATCCAATACCAGGAACCACACATCAGCATTACCTTCGCTCCAGAGCTTCCCGACGATGTTATTGCGCATGCTGCACAGCTTCTGCCACCGGTGATACCGGCAACTTTTCAACGAGTAGGAACCGTAGTTTTCGGCACCAAACGTAAACAGACTGTTGCTTGGTTGTTGGAAACAACTGATGAGCTGGAAATCGCTGCACGGGAACTCAGCGCATTGAACATTCATGGGCGAGGACCTCGATGGACACCGCATCTAACCATGGGTTTACGGCTTCCTAGACAGATCGTTCCCGAATACATCCGTGCGCTTGACGATCTGGGATCTACGCTGCAAAAGGAGTTCACCGCTCAGCGGGCTGGACTTTGGAAACCGAAAAGCCACGAGCTGATTCTCTTCGCGGGAGACTAGACGCACGCAGGCATGGTGCACGTTGGACACATTGAGCGCTAGTTCAAACAACAAGCTTTGAACATTAGAAACGCCCTATTGCTTGCTTTTGAGACTTGGAATTCAAACTATCAGTACCCGTACAAGAGTCAGGAAGCTCTTCAGGTAGCGATGTCCCCACGCGTCGAGCCGGAATCCCTAGCTTCACCTCGCATGAAGAGAAAGTAGCTGAACCCCACAACAATGTGTAAAACGGCTCCAGCGCAGAGGATATAAATACCTGGAAGGTAGAGCATGGAGAGCTGTTCGATTCTCCCGAAGGCTACACAGGCCAGACCCAACATGATGAAGGCTGTGCGAAACTTGCCTAGTTGCGATGAAGCTGGTGGCTCAGCCAAACGCAAGAGGAAATAAGTACACAACAAGATCAGATCGGTTAAGAAAATTACCACTCCGACCCACCAAGGAATCATGCCACCGACAACGAGAGCCACAGCGATAGCCACGATTCCGAGTCGGTCAGCAACCGGATCCAACAGGATTCCAAGTTTCGAGACCTGACCAAATTTACGTGCAATGAACCCGTCCACCCAGTCGCTGAGGCCGAAGGCTAACAGGAGAATGGCGGTGAGTGTTGGGCGGGTGTCGGTGACCAGGTAAGTGCAGATCGGGATGACAAGAAACAAGCGCAGCAACGTTATCGCGTTGGGGATGGTGGCCCAATCATTTCGAGGTGCTGCGTCCATTCTCATGGTTCGCTCCTTAGATCCTTAGTTGAACCATCGCCCACAAGACGCCAAAAAACAAGAGAACCAGTGGACAATTCTCTGTCTGGGAATTGGTGGTGCTATCTAAGGAAAGAGCTCGGTGATGATCTTAGGAACCGGTTGATGCCGCTAATAGTTCAAAGTCGGTTTCCTCGGTAGGCAAACCATTAACTTGTAGCGCCACTGAATGAGTGCCGGGGTAGTAGCGTCGTGTGGTGATGGCCCTGAACGAATGTGCTCGTTCGATTTTCAACGTCTCGCCTGGTTCCAGCGTGCGGGTGGTGAGCTTAAAAACCTTTGCAGATCTGGACCCGTTGGCCTTTTGATGATGCAGGACGTAGTCAATGGCTAGGGGCATTGCTTCGCTACCGGTATTACGTATCGAGGCGGTGAAGCTGACTTCTGCACCCCACTCAACCTGGGTATTACTCACGTATGGTCCGTCGATCTCAACGGTTGGGGTACCGAACCCTAGCAGTGCCAGGGCCTGTGGGTTGCCACGTTTGATGAGTGTCCGAAGTCCATGCTTCACCACTGACATGGTTGAAGGTGCAGGATCCTGCAACCAACGTTGCGCTGTTTGCAGGACAAGTTCTGGCTCGTTTCGGCTGAGATCATTGAGATGATTCGATACCGAACGGCGAACATATTCGCTTGAATCACGGTATAAGGCATCCAAAATGGGGATGGTACACGCCGGGTTTTTGATAATTTTCGGGACTCGAATAGCCCATGGGAGATATGGACGAGTTCCTTCACTGGCCAAGCGTCTAACATGCTCGTCGTCGGAGTGCGTCCATTCCTGAACGAATCGCAACGCAGCCTCAAGGTCATGATTTAGCAGGACTCGTATTGCAAATTCGGAGGTCAGCCGCGGGGTCAATTTACCCATCATCGCCATGGCATCGTTGAAGGCACCCTGCGTATTCTCACTGACTGCCCGTGTGGCCAACGCCGAGGTGACCGGCCACATCATCCAGCCGGTGAAGGACGGCGAAGCTTCGGCTGCCTTGATGACCGTGGCTAACTGATCATAGTCCTCGGGGAAGTCGGCTAAGAGTCCATCACGCAGGGAATCAGAACGCTCCCGTAAACTCAGTGGCTCAAGGTTGTCCGCCGCAGCTTTGAGGGCAGACAGAGAATTATGTGGGGCCACATCGTGGAGTTCTCGAATTAGCTGTTCGGCGACGTCGCTACCAATGAGTTGATCAGCAAAAGGCATGAAATCATTCTTTACCGGATCACCCCAATGCGCGAATCATGGCAATGCCAGAGTCTAGACGTGACCTAAACGACTGGAAGCCGCCAAGAACATGGCGGCTTCCCATCAAAGAATGTGGGGTTCTAATCTGAACGATTAGTTCTGGACGAGAACTTGAAAGCTGACGCCACCTTGTTCATCGACGGCCGCATCCAAAATCTTGTCGTCTAGTTCATCGGCGACGAGCTCATCGAGGTAGACCGGGCTGCCTTCGCTAGAAACGACGGTGTCGGTTTCTTCTGGCTGCGGAACGATCTGAATTGCAAAAGCGGCTTCCTGAGATGCCTCGGTTTTGTCGGCCTGGTGAATGCGTAGTCCTGCAGTTTCGGCTTCGGACTGGTTAGTGACGATAGCGGTCACAATGGATGCTGCTTGATCGGTCAGTGCGAGCACGGTGGCTCTCCTTCCGGTTGCGGACATACCAAGTTCAGGGCATGCGGGTGCCACGATTCCAAAAAGATCTCAGAAACTCAAATGCGCTTAACAGCTCCGAAATATCCTCACGGGTATGCTGTGGAATCAGATAGGGTCCGTGCCTAAATTTCGTAACGGCTATACGTGCCACTTCCATAACGGCTGTGTAAACAAAGGGAAAGAGCCATCAAACCCAAGACTTCCGAGCAGAGCGCGTCACGACAAAACATCGTTACCGGTCCAAGAGTCGATTTAGCCAGTTTTCAACTCAGCGACCTTGAAGCAGTACACATCTACACCTCAAATCCTGAGGTTTGTCGCTATTCCCTGTGGGGGCCAAATAGTCTGGCTGAAACCGAAGCGTTTCTCAACGATGCGATGGATGCGCGAGAAGGGCGTGTAATGGCAGCGGTACTGTTCTCCGGAAAGGTCATTGGCTCGGCCTCAATTTGGGTCACCGACGAGATCCACGGCGTAGGGGAGTTGGGGTATACCTTGAACCCCGAGTATTGGGGACAAGGTCTTGCCACCGAGGTGGCCCATTTGCTGATTACAGTGGGCAAAGAAAGGCTTGGACTCGACACGGTAGAAGCAACCTGTGATCCCAGAAATATTGCCTCCATTCGTGTATTGGAAAAATCTGGATTTGTGTTTGCTGAACGTAGAGCACTGGTCGGGGAACCGATCAGAGGAAGAAACGAATCTCTGGTCTATGTCTTGAACCCTCTGGGCGCGAACGAAAATCAAGACACATCATTCGACCACCAGAATACGGAGACTCTCTAGATGACTGCCAAAGAATTCATGGCACATCGAGAAGCGCCCCTGCCAGACGAGGTTGCCAGGCTCATAGCTAGTGTGCCGGAGTGGTTTGCGCAGCCCGAATCTAACGAGGAGTACATACAGTCAGCTCGGAGCATGGAAACTTGGGCCGTAAGAGACAGCGGAAATCATGTTCTCGGGGTGGGCTTGATTGACCGTCATTATCCGTGGGCTGTTGAAATTCACCTGCTTGTCGTGGAACGGAGTCAGCATGGAAAAGGAGTCGGCAGCGAACTAATCTCAGCGATCGAACGTGCGGCGCTCGCCGAGGGCGTGAAACTCATGCAGGTGAAAACACTCGGTCCCTCACATCCTGATACCGGCTATGAAAAAACGAGGAAATTTTACGAAAAAGTCGGATTCCTGGCCATGGAAGAGACTGAATTATGGGGAGAAGGGACACCCTGCTTGATCATGGTCAAGGCGCTGACTGAATAGAAGTCCCCGGATGTACGCTGAAAATTATTGAGGGGTCTATTGGCAGGCGGACCGGAGTTCGTAGACTGGGCTCGAACCACTTACTTCAGGAGGCAACTTTGTCGCTATATCAAGCACGCGCCCAACTACTGGCGAAGCAGCACGAATCCGGTGATCTTTTGGTGATGCCCACAGTCTGGGATACCTTCAGCGCATCATTGGCAGCTGACGCTGGATTCGCGAGTCTCACTATCGGAAGCCACCCTGTGGCAGACTCCATTGGAAGTGCGGACGGGGAAAACATGGAATTCTCTGATTACCTTGCCGTCGTACAGCGCATCACCTCTGCCGTTGAGGTCCCAGTAAGTGCAGATGTTGAATCCGGATATGGCCTTAGCCCTCAGGAGTTGTTTGAACGAGTCTTCGCTGCCGGGGCAGTTGGCGTCAATATTGAAGATGTGGTGCACAAGGAAGGCCGGCGAATACGAGATCGTCAGGAACACGCAGACTACATCCATGGAGTGCGCGAAGCCGCTGATGCAGCCGGAGTGGACTTTGTGATCAACGGACGTACCGACGCCATGAAACTGACGGATCATTTTGCTGATCCGTTGGCTGAGACTATCGCTCGAATCAAGTTGCTTGAAGAAGCCGGAGCGCGCAGTGTCTATCCGGTGGCGCTCTCTACCTCTGACCAAGTCCAGCAAGTCGTCCAAGCAGTCACGGTTCCGGTGAATGTCACGGCCCACCCGGTCACGGCTCACCCGGCAGGGGACTTATCGGCCTTGCATGAACTTGGAGTTCGGCGGGTTAGTTTTGGCCCATTGTGGCAAAAATGGTTGGCCGAAGTCTCCACTCAACAGTTGGCTGCTTGGCAACAGAAGTAGCTGCAAGAACTTTTCACACACGAAGAACCCACCACGTCGTTAGGGGTTGTGGTGGGTTCTTACTTCGCTTGAAGAGCGACTGCTGACGACGAACAACGAGAACGAGGATAGATGTTCTGGGAGAATCTGGTCTTTGATGCCAAAATGCCACACGAGCACGGCAAATATTGGGAAAAATTATTAAGTTCTGAAACCCTCACTGACAACGAAGGCGGATTTGAAACCAGACTGCGGTTCTCTCCGGAGCGGTATTTAGATCTTTGTTTTCCCTTGGTCAGTAATCCCGAACCGCATGCGCAACGCGTCTTTCCACTACTCAGTGCGGCTGACAAAAATGTCGCACTAGAAGTCGAAGGTGTGAAGCTGGCCCGAGAAGAGCGTGTGGACATTGCCGGCAGAGGATACTTAACATCCCGCGACCCCACCCAAACGCCAGCAACAACAAGACTGGCTGGTGTTGAATTACACAGCGCTGAACCGGAGCGCGACGCGAAATTTTGGGCCATGCTCACTGGTTTTCACAGATCGAATTCCGTGCCAACAGTTATTACGCATCCTAGTGGTATTGGCCCAGTGATCATGCTGGTTCACGAAACAACTCCCAAATCGGCAGCGAAATCATCAGTCCATCTTGATCTTCGGCTGGAAGCCCGAGATGACATCAATCAGATACTGAATGTCATACAAGAACATGGCGGAACCGAGCTAAAACACGAATGGGGTACAGTTCCTTGGCGAGTGTTTTTGGATCCTTCAGGCAATGAATTCTGCATCTTGCCTGCCCTCGCAGAAGATGCCTAGGACGCAATTAGCAGAAGAGCCGTGGTGGAAATCTGCTGTGCTTATCCACATTTTCATGCCTGACTAGCCGATGAGAGTATGCACGGAGTGAAACGGAATCCTTGCTCCCACTATTTTTGAAGACGGAATTGAGCGCCCCAAATGAACATGACCCGTGGAAGCGGTATGCCACTCTTGATGATTCACGGCAACGGGGTTGATCACCGAATTCTGTTGCCGTTGGATACAGTGCTTGACGAAAAGGGCATCTTTGAAAGGCATTACATCGACTTACCGGGGTTCGGGGAACGAGAACCGCTTTCGAATGCTGGAGGGCTCCCCGAGATAGCTGATTGGTTGGAGAACGAAATCCGCTCCATTGTCGGTGAGCGACCATTCGCTTTATTGGGCAATTCGATGGGCGGGCTGTTGTGCCAAGAAATGGCTGACAGATTCGCCCGGGCCGTCCAAGGGATGTTCCTTATTGCTCCGGTGGTATATGCCGTAGGTGAGCAACGGACATTACCTGAACAAGCAGTGTCAGTCAGAGATCAAGAATTGTTGAGTTCTTTGAGCAAGCAAGAGCGCGAACTTTTCACTGATGTTTCAGTGATTCAAACGCGACCGGCCTGGGAAGAATTTTCGCAGTGGGTTCTGCCCGGGCTCTTGTCCGCAAATCTGAGGGCGATGGCTAAATTATCCAAGCGCTATTATCTGGAACCGTTGCCGGTGCTCCGAAAAGAACAATTGATGTTTCCAGTAACAGTGGTTTGTGGGCGAAATGATCATGTCACCGGTTTCAAGGATCCAGCGCAGCTTCAATCGCGCTATCCAAACTTACATCTCAAAGTTATTGACGATGCTGGTCACAACGTACACAGTGAACAGCGGGAAATCGTCGAGCGTGAACTCCGGGCTTGGGCCAACGAGTTAGCTGTTTTCGGGAGCGAGACTAGCTAGCAGGCAGAGCGCTCTCCACATTTGGATATCTGGTGGAGTCCTGAAAATCGTAGTTGGGTAAACTCTATCTTCAGGCTAGTAATCCATCGAAGGCAGACGATGGTTGTTAGAAAGCAGGAAACAACATATGGAAGATCGAGTTGTTCTTCGTGAATGGACCAGCATTGATGAAGTTCCAGACCTATTAGATGTTTGGCGAAGCTCGGTTGAGGGTGGTTTGGACTTCTTGTCTGCCGCTGACTTGGACGCTGTGGCCACAGCCCTGGAAGCAGTGTACTCACAGTCGTTGCAGGTGCGTATTGCTGAGCAAGGCAAGCGGATTCTGGGGTTTTCGGCTTGGGACAATTCGGAAATCAGAATCCTTTGGGTGCGACATGAGGCGCGTCATCAGGGCGTGGGCAGAGAGCTGCTCAAGCACATCACTGAACACAGCCCAGAGATTAGTGTGCAGTTAGATACTCAACGTTTACTTGCCATTGAATTTTTCCAAACTTGCGGATTCTTGAAGGATCCAAACACCCTTGAAGATTCTTCTCGACGGCTCGTAATGCGCCATCGCCACTCATCGGCGCGTAACATGGCACGATAGTTTCATGAGTGAAAATAGCCGAGAAATTCGCGAAGTTAGTGTTCAGCGCACTGAATCACGGAAGTACACAGCCACTAGTCTCGCAACTGGGGCCAGCATCGAATTTGGCCAGGGCGAGGGATTGATGACGCCAGTGGAGCTATTGCTCGCTGCCATAGCAGGTTGTTCTTCTATTGATGTTGATGTCGCGACCACACGTCGCAGCGAACCTGAGAAATTTGATGTACGCGCAAGCGGATACAAACTTTCGGAGGATGGCGCCAGCCGCATGGATGACATTCACCTCGGGTTTGATTTGAAGTTCCCTGATACTGAAGAAGGACGCAAGGCCGCCAGTATGGTCGAGCGGATTGTGAAGCTTTCACACGATAAGTACTGCACTGTTTCACGCACGGTTGAGCTTGGCGCATCGGTTGTCAGTGAAGTAGTTGAATAAAGAGTTACAACTTCGTCTTGAGTACGCTGACTAGCGTTGAAATGTGGAAACTACAAGTCATTCCAAGGGAATTCACGGAATTGACGACTTGTGAACTTTCAAAATATTTTGCGATTCAGTAGTGTTTATGCGAGCTTTCTTTGGTTTTCGTTGAATAGCTAACTCAGGGCAACGGTTTTCGTAGTTGGAGCTGTTTATCTCCAATGAATCAGCCCGGCAAACCAACTCTTTGCCCTAGTCAGTGCCGTTCCTTCATCGTAGGGTCGAGTTGTCCCTACGTTGAAGGAGCAGACATGCAAACTGAGAACGTGTTAGGCAACATCGACTGGGCGTCAATGCTACAAAAAGTAGCTATTGCGCTAGTCATTCTCATCATTACGTGGCTTGTAGCGCGCATCGTTCGTTGGGCTGCAGCCAAATTAGTGACCAGAGTGAAGTTCCTGCAGAAACAGGGAAATGACGGAGCTCAAATTGGTGAGTCTCTGGGCAAGGTTGCCGGGCTGATAGTTTGGCTCTTTGGCCTCGTTGCTATCCTTCAAGTTTTTGCGCTTTCAGAAGTTCTTTCGCCGGTTCAGGGTCTACTTGGCGGCGTCATGTCGTTCATTCCGAACCTCATCGGCGCAGGCTTTATCTTCTTCATTGGCTACGTCATCGCCAATATTGTTCGTCAGTTGCTGACTACGGGTTTGAGCACTGTCGACTTTAGCGCTCTGGTGCGCAAGCTGACACCAGGGGACGAACCAGTAGACGAAGTACAGTCTCGCGAAACCCAGGCGAAGATCGTAGACATCATCGCAAACATTGTTTTTGCTCTGATCCTGCTTGTGGTCGCAATTTCTGCGCTACAGGTCTTGGGCATCGCTGCCATTTCGCAGCCTGCCGAGCAGATGCTGCAGCTGGTCTTCACGGCCATCCCGCAGGTCATCATGGCTCTGGTCTTGTTGGCAGTTGGTTTCCTTATCGCCAAGTTTGTTGGACAGCTACTGGAATCCACTTTGCAGGGAGTTGGAACTGATCGGGTTGTTGCTAGCTGGGGTGTTGTTCCAGAAGGTAAGAGCGCATCAGGCATCATTGCCGGCATCGTGAAGATTGCGATCGTCCTGTTCTTTGGTGTGATGGCAGCTCAGATGCTGAACTTCCCAGCAATCACCAATATCCTCAATGAGATTTTGGCGCTGGGTGGCAAGATCCTCTTTGGTGCAGCGATCATCGCTGCTGGCTTTGTCGTTGCCAATGTGATCGGCAAGTTCATGGGTGATACCACTGCTTCGAAGATCATCCGCTACACGGCCATTGCGTTGTTCGTGGCAATGGGCTTGAAGTACATGGGAATCGCCGACTCCATTATCAATATGGCCTTCGGTGCAATCGTTATTGGTGCCGCCCTTGCGGCAGCACTTGCATTCGGTCTTGGCGGTCGCGACGCTGCTGCTCGCACACTGAACAAGATCGATACCGACAAGCTGAGCTCGGACGGTCCGGATTCGGCACCTCCAGCTCCGCCGACGTCATCAGGTATCTAACCATTTCGAACAGAACCTTAGGGACATAGGAAACGTCGCGGAATCCTTTCAGGATTCCGCGACGTTTCTCTATTTAGACTCAGAATTCTTCTCGCCGTAGGGCAAAGGGATTGTTTGGCTCGGTGGATCGGTTTTTAGGCGGGCGTAGGCGTAAACATCGACTCTCGTGCCGTCTACCAGGAACTTGCCACGTTCAATTCCCTCGCGTAAAAAACCATTGCTTTCGGCCACATGCCGTGAACCAGGGTTATTTGCACGCAGACCCAGTTCCAATCGGTAATAGTCACGCACGTCAAAAAGATAGTTCACCATGGTGGCCAGAGCTCTGGTGGTAAGGGAACGACCTCGGTACTCATGGTGCATCCAGTACCAGAGCCAGGCATTGGAGTTTGACGAGTCTAAGGTTGCACAAACTAATCCCACTAATCTGTCATTGATGGTGATGGCCAGTGGGTACTGGGTCTTTTCATTGTTGACCAGAGTAGCCACATAAGATTGTGCCTTTTCGGCGGTATCTGCATCGCCTTGACGTCGCATATCTGGATGAGAAATGAACGCTTCATATACTTCTTGCGCATCTGAGATTCGCAATTTTCTGACTGTACATTCTTGGGCAAGATCGTGAGCAGTCGTCGTCTCGTGTTGCTTCGGCTCAGCCTGATTGGGGATTGTCAGCGTGCCTTGATGGAAAAGCATTCTCCATCGATCTTGATTGCGTAACCACAATGAACTGCGCAAGGTAGGACGCGGCCCGCCAGTTCTCCAACGCACTTGGACTAGGTCCGTTGCTAATTGGATCACTGCTGGATCAATAACATGCAACTTCGCCGTAGTGGATTCCTCACGGGCGAGCAATTCAACGACTTGGTCTCTGGTGTAGGTATTTCCGCTGGCACCAATCTCCCGAAAATTCTCATGTAAGAGAGCAAGGAGAAGCTTCTCGTTGCTGCGTACCGAAACGTCCAGCAGCTGCTGTTCAAGACCTACAACTTCGCGGAAAAGTTGAGAACCTGTAGGCAAGTATGTGGGAAAGCTCTGATGCTCCATGCCAGCAAGTACATCACAGAAGATGACGAGACTAAGTCAACTGCAGTTGGCTTTTATGTGATGCATCATGCTTATAATCGCAATTACTCCGCGGGAGCCTGAACCGACCAGGCTGAGAGGGCACTGAGCCGACCGCTACACCTGATGCGGGTCATGCCGCCGTAGGAAGGAAGCGTGCCCCAGTGCATGTGAATATTGTTGGTGCCGGAATCATCGGTCTAGCTATCGCGTTTGAGCTCAGCTCGCGTGGTCACACCCTCACCATCATTGACCCAGCTCCAGGCCAAGGTGCCAGTCACGCAGCGGCAGGTATGTTGGCACCGGCTGCAGAGACAGTCTGGGGCCAAGGGCCGCTACATCAGTTACTAGCGACATCGAATTCGTTGTACCCGCAATTCGTTGAACGCATTGCGTCAACCACTGGTCACCGACCGGATTACTTGCAATCTTCAACTCTTGTTGTTGCCGCAGAAGCTGCTGATCGCGAAGCCCTCCACGAACTGATTGAACTGCAGAATTCGCTAGGTCTAGCTACTGAAAAATTGCTCCCGAGCCAAGCCAGATCCTTAGAACCTGCGCTAGCCAGCAATATTGCCGGAGCTGTGCTCTGCCCGGATGACCACCAAATCGATCCACGCTCTGTAGTGCGTATCCTGCTTGAATATTTTCAAGAAAATCTCGTCTGCGAACGTGTCGTAGAAGTACTTACCGACAACCCGAACACTAGCGCCGTGCGCACGAGTTCTGGACAACTTCACGCAGCCGATCAAACTATTATCGCGACAGCCTTGGGCGTCGTCGGGGGAGTGGAGAAGCCTCCACTACGTCCTGTGTACGGAGATATTCTGAGAATCCAAGCGCCAGCCGGCCCCGCACTTTTAAACCGCATCGTTCGAGGCATCGTTCATCGCCAACACGTGTACCTGGTCCCACGTCAGGACCGGAGCTTGGTGCTTGGTGCCAGTGTGCGAGAAGACCACAACCCAGAAGTCAATGTCGGCGCAATGTACAACTTGCTCGACAATGCCCGAAGGCTCGTGCCTGGTATTAGTGACTGCTCGCTGAATGAAGTCATTGCCAGAGCACGTCCAGCCACGGCAGATGACCGCCCACTGATCGGTCGAATAAACCCAAACGTGGTGCTTTCAACCGGATACTCGCGCCACGGCGTCTTACTCAGCCCCTTGGGTTCTGCCCTCACCGCTGATCTCACCGAAAACATCACAACCAACCCCATGCTGAATGACGTTGATCCGCAACGTTTTTCAATCCCTTCTTCACCTCTGCCTATGGAGCAACATCAATGACATCGATCAACATCACCTTCAACTCACAACAAGTTCAAGTACAGACAGGAACAAGCCTCCGAGAATTTGTCAGTACCCAAATCGGCAAGGAACTCACTGCAGAGTCGAAGGCTGTCGATGGGAGCAAACTCGGGGTAGCTGCCGCCGTGAATGGTGGAGTCATTCCGCGTAGCGCCTGGAATGCCACAGTGCTTGAAAACGGGCACAGCGTAGAACTCGTCACCGCAGCTCAAGGAGGCTAACGATGGAAAATAACGAAGTCACCGAACTCGATGTGAACACCGATCCCTTCGTTGTCGCAGGGCGTACCTTATCGTCACGACTTATTCTGGGTACCGGTGGGGCCACCTCGTTAAGCACCTTGGAACGTGCGCTCACCATTTCAGGTACGGAACTAACCACCGTGGCCATCCGACATTTTTCTGCAGCCGGTGAAGGCAATGTTTACGAACTTCTGCAACGCAACAACGTTATTGCCTTGCCGAACACCGCAGGATGCTTCACCGCTCGAGATGCCGTACTGACTGCTCAGCTGGCGCGTGAAGCGTTGGAGACTGACTGGATCAAACTTGAAGTCATTGCCGATGAACACACACTTCTGCCAGATCCACTGGAACTGTATTCAGCCACGGAACAACTGGTAGCCGACGGGTTCAAAGTCTTCGCCTACACGAACGATGACCCAGCACTGGCACAACGGTTACAAGACGCCGGAGTCGCAGCGATCATGCCTGCCGGAGCCCCGATCGGTTCTGGACTAGGTATTTTGAACCCACATAATATTTCCACCATCGTTGCCCGTGCGCAGGTCCCCGTGATCTTGGATGCCGGTGTCGGCACAGCTTCGGACGCAGCGCTGGCCATGGAATTAGGCTGTGACGCGGTATTGCTGGCCAGTGCGGTCACTCGCGCACATAACGCACCGCTGATGGCAGCAGCCATGCGCGATGCGGTTCGTGCAGGTCGTGCTGCTCGACTGGCTGGTCGAATTCCACGCAGGGACACGGCACTCGCCTCCTCGCCGGCCGAGGGCATGATGCAAACCTTGGTTGGTGAATTCTGATGACACGCCCACCGCTGTGCGAACCGGCGACGGGAATTCTTCCAAGCCAACTGGCCCGGTATTCACGTCACCTGACCCTGCCTGGGGTGGGTGAAGAAGGGCAACGGCGCATCATCAACGCCAAAGTCCTGATCATTGGTGCCGGTGGGCTCGGAAGCCCGATCGCTAGCTACCTTATTGCTGCTGGTGTTGGTGAGCTGGCGGTTCTGGATGATGACACAGTAGAACTCTCAAATCTGCAGCGCCAGATCATGCACCGCGAATCTGATGTTGGTTTGCCCAAAGTGGACTCTGTTCAAAGATTGGCCCAAGAACATAACACCACGGTCAACGTTACGAAGTTGAACCAACGGTTGAGCGGTGGCAACGCACTAGAACTTTTCGCATCTTATGACCTGGTTATTGATGGCAGCGACAACTTCGCCACAAGGTATCTGGCCTCAGATGCCGCCGAAATTACTGGCACTCCACTGGTGTGGGGCACGCTCTTTCAATTCTCGGGCCAAGTCTCAGTCTTTGACCCCCGCACCGGTCCGATGTTGCGCGATATTTTCCCCGATGTTCCGGACGCCGATTCGGTACCAAGCTGTGCCGAAGGAGGCGTCTTCGGAGCCTTGTGCGGCGTGGTCGGATCGATGATGGCTACCGAAGCATTGAAGCTGATCACTGGAGCCGGGAGTACGCTCAGCGGCAAACTCTGGTTGTACGACGCGTTGAATGCCAGTGTGCGGTCCTTGGAATTTAGTGCCGACCCCCAACGAGAAAAAGTGACTGAATTGGGGCAATACCAGTCGGTTACTTGCGCGATCAATGAAAGTTTTTCAACCCTGAGCGTTGAAGAATTGAAGGCTCTGGAACAGGTCAATGACGTACTCGTTGTTGATGTTCGAGAGCAATGGGAGAGGGAAATTGCCTCGATTCCCCACAGCGTTCACGTGCCACTGAATGAATTGTTAGCTGGCCGACACGAAAAAATACCTGCCACGTCTGGAACCACGGTGATGGTTTGCAAGAGTGGTGCCCGTTCACAACAAGCAGCTCAATATTTGACTGAGCAACAAGGACACGCCGGAAAAGTATTCAGCCTCGACGGCGGAACGATACGGTGGTTTGCCGAAGTCCAGGGCCAACACATCGACTATTAGCTGGTGATGATCCTGCGAGTGCCATGTGATGCCAGAATAGTTTCATGACCTTCAATCCATCCTTAGAGTTTCGTGAACTAGCTAGTCAAGATGAACAACAGGCCATCGACGCACATGGGAGTATGGTGGCCGATGACTTCGAATTCTTGCCTACGTGGTCGATGGCCGAGTCGTGGGACAACTACATCTACCGTATGAGCGCGGGACGCCGTGGCGAGCACATTCCTGATGGATGGGTGCGCTCGGCTCTCTTTGGTGCCTTTGATGATGGTGAACTTGTGGGGCGAGTTTCGGTGCGCTACGTACTGAACGACTTCCTGCTGCAAAATGGTGGGCACATTGGTTATGGAGTCGTGCCTGAACATCGTCGCCGTGGAATGGCGGTGGCACTGTGCCAGTTTGGCCTAGCCGAAGTCGGACACGCGGGAGTGGACAGTGCGCTGCTCACCTGTGACAGTATGAATGCTGGATCCATTGCCACCATCCTTCGGTGTGGGGGAGTGCTAGATCCGCAACTTCCATCTCTGGAGGCGGCCGACGGTTCCAGGACCCTTCGCTATTGGATTTCCACCCAATCCAACCACTGATTTTCCGCGACTTTACTTGAAATTCTTGTATGTTCTGACACAGATCACCGGAGTATTTGCAAGAACAGCGTAAACTGGATTGTTGGGTCGACTGTGGCCCCGACTCCTTAGACCCAAAAACCTCGAGCGGAAGTGAGCCTTCACGCATGTCAGCTAACACCATTAGTCGCGATGAACTTCGCAACGTAGCCATCGTTGCACACGTTGACCACGGCAAGACCACCTTGGTCAACGCAATGCTCCAGCAGACCGGTGCATTCGACAGCCATGGTGAAACCGAAGATCGCGTCATGGACTCCGGCGAGCTGGAACGCGAGAAGGGCATCACCATCCTTGCTAAGAACACCACCGTGTTCTACAGCGGCCCAGCTGCCGAAGGCAAGAACATGACCATCAACGTCATCGACACCCCGGGTCACGCTGACTTCGGTGGCGAGGTCGAGCGCGGCCTTTCCATGGTTGACGGTGTGGTTCTGCTGGTTGACGCATCTGAAGGCCCACTGCCTCAGACCCGTTTCGTGCTGCGTAAGGCACTGAGTGCCAACCTGCCAGTAATCATCGTGGTCAACAAGACCGACCGTCCGGACTCCCGCATTGACGGCGTTATCTCGGACTCCATGGATCTGCTGCTGGGCTTGGCTTCTGACCTTGCTGATGAAGCACCAGATCTGGACCTTGACGCCATCTTGAACGTTCCTGTCGTCTTCGCTTCGGGCAAGGCCGGTTACGCTTCGATGAACCAGCCAGCAGATGGCACCCTGCCAGACAATGAAGATCTGGAACCACTGTTCGAGACCATCATCAAGCACGTTCCTGCTCCGACCTACACCGAAGGTGAAGTTCTGCAGGCACACGTCACCAACCTTGACGCATCGCCATTCCTTGGCCGTCTGGCTCTGCTGCGCATGATCAACGGCACCCTGCGTAAGGGCCAGCAGGTTAACTGGGCCCGCCAGGACGGCACCATGAAGCAGGTGAAGATCACCGAGCTTCTTGCTACCAAGGGTCTGCAGCGTGTTCCAGCTGAAGAAGCTGGTCCAGGCGAGATCGTCGCAGTTGCAGGTATCGAAGACATCATGATTGGTGAAACCCTCACCGATCTGGAGAACCCAAAGCCACTGCCACTGATCACCGTTGATCCACCTGCGATCTCCATGACCATCGGTATCAACACCTCGCCACTGGCTGGCAAGGTCAAGGGTGCCAAGGTCACCGCCCGCCAGGTGAAAGATCGCCTGGACAAGGAACTGATCGGTAACGTATCGCTGAACATCCTGCCTACCGAGCGTCCAGACGCTTGGGAAGTTCAGGGCCGTGGCGAATTGGCTCTGGCCATCCTCGTTGAGCAGATGCGACGCGAAGGCTTCGAGCTGACCGTTGGTAAGCCACAGGTTGTCACCAAGGTCATCGACGGCAAGGTTCACGAGCCAATGGAACGCATGACCATTGACGTGCCAGAAGAGTACCTGGGTGCTATCACCCAGCTGATGGCATCGCGCAAGGGTCGCATGACCGATATGGCTAACCACGGCACCGGCTGGGTTCGTATGGAATTCATGGTTCCTGCACGTGGCCTGATCGGCTTCCGTACCCGCTTCATGACCGAAACCCGTGGCGCCGGTATTGCCGCCTCGCTGGCCGAAGGTTACGAGCCATGGGCAGGTCCGATCGAATACCGTATCAACGGTTCGATCGTTGCCGACCGTGCCGGCGTGGTCACCCCATTCGCGATGATCAACCTGCAGGAACGCATGAGCTTCTTCGTGAAGCCAACCGAAGAGGTTTACGAAGGCATGATCGTGGGCGAGAACTCCCGCGCCGACGACATGGACGTGAACATCACCAAGGAAAAGAAGCTCACCAACATGCGTGCAGCTTCCTCGGATAGCTTCGAGAACCTGACCCCACCACAGACTCTGACCCTGGAAGAGTCGCTGGAATTCGCTCGTGAAGACGAGTGCGTTGAGGTTACCCCAGAGGCTATTCGTATCCGTAAGGTGCTGCTGAACGCCAACGACCGTGCCAAGGCAACCCGTGCACGCGCTCGCTCCTAATAGTCAGCGTAAATCCCACGGTAGTAACCTCTCTGCGCTCTGGCGCGGGGTTGTTGCTGCTGTGGTAGCAGGACTTTTCGGTACAGGAATCCATGCTTCCATCACCTATGTCGGTAACGATATTCCGCTGGTGTGGGGCGTAGGGGTAGCTTGGCTACTTCTTGGCTTACTGGTGTACTGGGCAGCAGTGTCCTCAGGGAAACTGTGGTCTGGAGCCTTGGCACTCATTGGCTGCTATGTCTGCGTGGGACTCATTTCCTATGTCGGCAATGACCAGCTGATCTTGGGTATGCAGTACTACCAATATCTGCCCGGCCCTGCATTAGCTTCGGCCCTGTGGATGTACGGAATGATCGTTCCTGCGATCATTGGCCTGTTGTTGGCCTTGCGAGTCATTCGCAAACAACACCGCCAGAACTAAACAGTGAAGGTGCACTAACCGCAAAGCGGTTAGTGCACCTTCACTGTTTAAAGCTATGAAATTTGATCTTGGGACAGAGCTTTAACCCTGGTCGCTCTGAACGCCGGTGATGTCTAAGTGATGGGCCATGAACAGCGAGGTAGCGATACCGCCTTCTTCGGGCTCACGCATTGCGTAATCTTCAATGACCGCGCGTAGTCGGGACATCATCTCTTGACGCGACTCGTCGCTCAGTTTGAGGCCCACCCTAATAATCTGAATTTCTTGAGGATCCAGACCATCGATTTCCTGTAGGAAGGTATCAACCAGCATCGGGGCGGCATCTGGGATACGTGTGCCCCACGATTGTTTGGTGCTTCGGTATGGAACTTCTTTCGCCCCGCGATTGCCGCGTCGGGCCTCTTCGGGGGCCAGATACCCATTGTTCACCAAGGTCCTTACGTGGTGCAGGGACGTGGCTGGATTCAGATCAAGTATGTCCGCGATTTCCTTATTGGTTCGCGACTCGTGGAGGCACAAACGCAGGATACGAAGCCTCAGCGGAGAGCTGAGTGCACGTGCTCGCGATTGGACAAGTTTGTCAGAAGGCATAAAAACAGCATACGGGAAAATCGGCGAGTGATTGGCAGAATCAAATCACATGTCGTCGAACGGCAGGTTTTACAAAGTGTTGAACGTGCAGAACGCTAGTTCTTGGGCGTCCGCGGTCTACGTCGTTCCGGGGCCGGCGGAACCCTTTTTGCATGTGTGATTGAAGAGCGAGGGATGGTGAGCAATTCAGATCGGGTCTGGACGGTGATTGAATCGTCGGTGACTTCTTGCAAATGACCTAACGCATCGCTAAAGCGTTCACCCGCTGTTTTAGCTTCCATAGACAGGCGGTAGCGAACAACTATCCGTTCACCGGGAGTCACATCACCAAAACTAAGCATTAATCCGCGTCATCTTTTCGTAAGAAGAATTCATCTAAACCCTCAGAGGCTGAAATGTGAATGGTCGGTTACGTCACAGCTGGCTCTCGGGCGCATCGATGTATTGATATCAGGACTAGACTGTAGTTTGAGTTGGTCAGGGATTCAAAGAGCATCCAGGAATCCGACTGGCTCGTGTTGAAACCACCAAGTGCAAGGAAAGGTCTCGGCCCTCGTGACTTACATCATCGCTCAGCCGTGCGTCGACGTGAAAGACAAGGCGTGCGTCGAAGAGTGCCCGGTAGATTGTATTTATGAAGGCGAACGCTCGCTGTACATTCACCCGGATGAATGCGTAGACTGCGGCGCTTGCGAACCAGTCTGCCCCGTTGAAGCCATCTACTACGAAGACGATGTGCCAGACGAGTGGGCTGACTATTACAAAGCAAACGTCGACTTTTTCGATGAACTTGGCTCCCCGGGCGGCGCCGCTAAGATTGGTAATACCGGTACTGATCACCCATTCATCAGTGCCTTGCCACCCCAGAACCAAGGCTAGGTTTTACTTTTATGCTTGAGCTCCCCGATTACCCCTGGAACCAGCTAGCTCCATACCGTGAGCAAGCAGCGAAGCACCCAGGGGGAGTCGTGGACTTGTCGATTGGCACGCCGGTTGACGACACCCCACAGCTCATCCAGGACGCGTTGACCGACGGCGCGAACTCCCATGGTTACCCCACCACACACGGAACCGTAGAAGTTCGTCAGGCCATCGTGGACTGGTTCGCACGCCGTCGCCAGGTCACCGGCTTGAGCGTCAACGATGTCATGCCGACCGTAGGCTCCAAAGAAATGGTGGCCTGGTTGCCACTATTCCTTGGCATCGGCGCTCAAGATATTGTGGTTCGCCCAAAAATTGCGTACCCAACCTATGACATTGGTGCACAGCTTGTCGGTGCGAAACCCATCGCTACTGATGACCTCGATGAACTATCCGCTGAAGAACTTTCGCGGGTCAAGCTCATCTGGGTTAACTCCCCAGGTAACCCCACCGGCAAGGTCACCAGCGCTGAACAGCTGCAAAAAATCGTTGAAAAGGCTCGCGAAATTGGCGCTGTAGTAGCCTCTGATGAGTGCTATGCGGAACTGGGCTGGGAAGAATTTGAAGGCCGCGTACCAAGCATTTTGGACCCGCAGGTCAATGGCGGCAACCTCGATAACTTACTAGCTCTGTATTCGCTGTCTAAGCAGTCGAATCTTGCCGGTTACCGTGCCGCCTTTGTTGCCGGCGCGCCAAACCTCATGCCGACGCTGATCAACAGCCGTAAGCACACCGGAATGATTGTGCCTGGTCCCATCCAGCACGCCATGGTGGTGGCGCTCAATGATGATGAGCATGTAGCTACGCAACGCGAGTTGTACCGGGCGCGACGCGAAGCCTTGCGTCCGGCTCTGGAAAACTTCGGCCTGAGAATCGAAGATTCGGTGGCCGGCCTGTACTTGTGGTGCACGCAGGATCGTCCAAGCTTCGAGACCATCGGCGCCCTCGCCGAGTTGGGAATCGTTGCTGGACCCGGTGCTTTTTATGGAACTGCAGGAGAACGCCACGTCCGCGTGGCATTGACCGCTTCCGATGAACGGATTGCGGCCGCCGTTGAACGGCTGAATTCTTCCGCCAATCGGTGAAGATGACAGTCTGATTAGCGGGATAGGGTCAAATCGCGGTATGTTCTACGGTGACGACTGACCTTTCGGAACTACACGCTTTCCGGTTAGGAGAAGCAATGACAGATACTACATCTGCACAGCTACATTTTGGAGAATCCAATCTTGAGCTTCCGGTAATTCCGGCTGCTGAAGGTAATGACGGATTCAGTGTAGCCCCACTATTGAAGACCACTGGGAACGTGACCTACGATCCTGGCTTCATGAACACCGCGGCCACCAAATCTGCGATCACCTACATCGACGGAGATGCAGGCATCCTGCGTTACCGTGGTTACCCCATCGAACAGCTGGCTGAGAAGTCCAGCTTCATCGAGGTAACCTACCTGCTCATCTACGGCGAACTGCCAACCGCCGACCAGCTGGCAGATTTCGACAACTCGCTGCGCCGCCACACCCTGCTGCACGAAGAGCTCAAGGGCTTCTTCGGTGGCTTCCCACGCGACGCACACCCAATGCCAGTGCTTTCTTCGGCTGTTTCGGCCCTGTCGACCTGGTACCAGGACTCCCTGGACCCTAAGGATGACGCACAGGTTGAGCGCTCGACCTTGCGCCTGTTGGCTAAGCTTCCAGTACTGGCTGCTTATTCCCACAAGAAGTCCATCGGCCAGGCTCTGCTCTACCCGGATAACTCGATGAACATGGTCGAGAACTTCCTGCGCCTGTGCTTCGGTACCGCCGCTGAGCCTTATGAGCTGGATCCAGACGTGGTCAAGGCCCTTGACCTGTTGCTGATCCTGCACGCAGACCACGAGCAGAACTGCTCGACCTCCACCGTGCGCCTGGTTGGTTCTTCGGAAGCAAACATGTTCGCTTCGGTTTCTGCAGGTATCCACGCACTGTCCGGCCCAGCTCACGGTGGTGCCAACGAAGCTGTGCTGAAGATGCTGCGCGAGATCCAGTCCTCTGGCATCTCCCCAGAAGACTTCATGCAGAAGGTCAAGAACAAGGAAGATGGCGTACGCCTGATGGGCTTCGGCCACCGCGTGTACAAGAACTACGATCCACGCGCCAAGATCATCAAGAAGACCGCTCACGACCTGCTGGCAAAGCAGGGCAAGAACGAGCTGCTTGACATCGCCATGAAGCTGGAAGAGACCGCGCTGAATGATGAGTACTTCATCTCACGCAAGCTCTACCCGAACGTAGACTTCTACACCGGCCTGATCTACACCGCTATGGGCTTCCCTGAAAAGATGTTCACCGTTCTGTTCGCGATCGGACGCCTGCCAGGCTGGATCGCACAGTGGCGCGAAATGATCAAGGATCCTGAACTGAAGATCGGCCGCCCACGTCAGTTGTACATGGGTGAAACCGCTCGTAACTACCCAGGCCTCTAAGCCACAAGGTATATTCAGCGTTCACTGACAAGGAGCTTTTCACCATTGATTTGGTGGCAAGCTCCTTGTCTGTTTTAACCACGAGGACGGGAGTATCCTTTGAGTCTAAGACCGCGGGGGTATGCCTAAAAGTCAGGTGGTATGCATGTACTTTCGTCGTGGAAATAATTGGTCTTTGGCGGTAAAAACCAATCAGACGATGTTGATGGCCCTGTACTTACGTGAACTTGGCGGGGTTGATCCCGCTGAGGCAGGGCCGAACTGTCGACTCACCTCGGTGATTAAAAATCGCAACGGCGCTGACACTTCGCACGGGCAATTCAAACAAGAATGGAGTGCTTGGTGGGGTGCGTTGACCTCGGGGGAGATCGATGCTGAGACTGCTCCTGAGCAAACCTTGCATGAGCATCTAGATCTGGAAGGATTTCCGGCGCTGGCTAAATTGGCCAAGGCTCACTATGGGCAAGCGACCGTGTTCGCCCAGCAGCATGCCGAGGAGTTCATCGAAAAGAGCGTGGACTATGTCCCACGACGCCTCGATGAATTAGAGAGAATTTTGTTGGATCACGGAGTGGATCACGATACGGGGGCCCAAGAGCAACAGATCCAACTCATCGACATGCCTTTAGACGAGCCTCGTGCGTGGCTGACGGGCCGGGCGACGATTGTTGCCAGTACGTCTCTCTTGCAAGATTCTAAGGCGTTCCACGGCTTTATTCAGCCGATGGTCACCATCATTTTCCCGAGTGCCTAAATGAGTGCTTAAAAGCGTGAGGGCCAGCCGAAGAGTTTTTCTCTTCGGCTGGCCCTCAACTGCGTTTAGTTTGCGTGCAGAGCGCTGTTCAATTCCACGGTTTGGCCGGCGCGAGCCAGAGCCTCAACAGCACCGGAAATCGAATTGCGGCGGAACAGTAGGTTAGGGACACCGGAAAGCTCCAACGCCTTGACCTGCTGGTCGCCCAAGAGCACACGGGTTCCGGCAGTCACGTAGAGACCGGCTTCTACTACCGAGTCATCACCGATGGAAATTCCAACACCAGCATTGGCACCGAGCAACACACGCTCACCAATAACGATGCGTTCACGCCCGCCACCGGAGAGAGTACCCATGATCGAAGCGCCACCACCAACATCGGAACCGTTACCAACAACCACGGAAGCCGAAATACGGCCCTCGACCATGGAGGTACCCAGGGTGCCAGCGTTGAAGTTCACGAAGCCTTCATGCATGACCGTGGTGCCTTCAGCAAGGTGTGCGCCCAGTCGAACGCGGTCAGCGTCAGCGATGCGAACGCCAGAAGGTACAACGTAGTCGACCATGCGAGGGAACTTGTCGACACCGTAAACAGTAACGGCACCGCGGGCACGCAGCTTCAGGCGGGTCACCTCAAAACCATCAACCTGGCAGGGGCCGAAGTTGGTCCATACGACGTTAGCCAAGTGGCCGAAAATTCCGTCAAGGTTGATGGAGTTTGGCTGCACCAGACGGTGCGAAAGCAGATGCAAGCGGAGCCACACATCAGCGGTATCGGCAGGGGCAACATCAAGATCGATGGTTAGTGAGAGAACCTTCTGGGTGGTTCCTCGGGCAGCGTCGTCTTGAGCCGCAGCGGCTAGTTCGCCGGAAAGTTCTTCGGCCAGCGCGAGTTCGCCAAGAACAGGAGCTGGGTACCACACGTCGAGGATGGTTCCATCGGCGGCAATGGTGGCCAGACCGTGGCCCGAGGCCAAACGGACGGCGGAGTCACTGGATGAAGTCACAGATTCTGAAGTCATACACTGATCGTATCCTCGATACCCCGGGTAACGTTGATAGATGACAGGCTAGTGAAGCTAGAGACGTAGGACGATGGATACCGTGAACGAATTGGACCTGCTACAGGACGTTGCAGTACTGACCGAACAGATCATGAACATTGAATCTGTTTCTGGGAATGAACGCGAAATTGCTGATCAGGTGCATCAGGCATTGCTGAAGCTGGAACATCTACAGGTTCATCGGGACCAGGACGCGATTGTTGCCCGCACCAATTTCGGCCGTGAACGCAGAGTAGTGCTGGCCGGGCACTTGGATACCGTCCCTTTGCCACGTACTGAAGGTGCAAAGGGCACAGTACCTGCCCAGGTCATCGACGGGGTGCTTTATGGCCGCGGCGCCACCGACATGAAGGGTGGTGTTGCGGTGCAGCTCGCTCTTGCTGCAGAACTAAAAGACGCCAAATACGATGTCACCTACGTCTTCTACGACCACGAGGAAGTTGAAGCAGCGAAGTCCGGGCTCGGACGCTTGGCCAAGAACTCCCCAGAATTGCTTGAAGCTGATTTTGCGATTCTGCTCGAACCAACCAATGGAACGGTTGAAGGCGGGTGCAACGGTACCAGCCGATTCGTGATTAGAACTCACGGTAAGGCTGCACACTCCGGACGTGCATGGATGGGCCACAACGCGATTCATGATGCAGCACCGATCCTGCAACGTTTAGCCGATTACCAGCCACAGACTATTACCGTTCAGGGATTGGACTACCGCGAAGGAATGAACGCGGTGCGCATCAGCGCAGGCATCGCCGGAAACGTGATCCCTGATTACTGTGAGGTCGAAGTCAACTATCGTTTCGCACCGGATAAGACGCTGGCACAAGCCGAAGCGTTGGTCTTTGAACTCTTTGAAGGTTTTGAAATTGAACGCACCGATGGTGCTGAAGGAGCCAAGCCCGGTTTAGATCAGGAGATCGCTGCGGATCTCATTAAGATTCTGGGCCAAGAACCTAAACCAAAATATGGGTGGACCGATGTCTCTCGTTTCTCGGCCCTTGGCGTATCGGCCGTGAACTTCGGCCCGGGTGATGCCTTGCTGGCCCACAGCGATGATGAGCATGTGGCGCAGGAAGATATTCGCACCTGTTTGAACTCGCTGCGGGCATGGCTCAGCTAGCCTGCAGGAATTCCAAATAAAAAAGCTGCGCTCCAAGCCTGAGGCTTGGAGCGCAGCTTTGTTCTCGCATGAATCACTGATCAGAACATGAAATTATTGTTCTTTTGAATCATTCTTGGTGCCTGTCTCGGCGAAGGTCACTGCGGTAGTTCCAACCACCGCCGGTGCATTCTTGGCCTTCTTGACTCGGGTGCTCAAGCGCTTAGAAACCTGCTCTGCAATCTTGCTCAAGGTGAAGTTGATCAAGATGAAGATCACCGCGGTAACAATCAGCGCCTGCAAGACGTTGCCATTAGGCGATGAGTAAGTTCTAGCGAAGAACAGCAGCTCGTTGAAGCTGATGATGTAACCCAACGCGGAGTCCTTCAAGATGACCACAAACTGACCGATCAATGCCGGCAACATGGCAACTAATGCCTGTGGAATCTCGATATAGCGCAGGGACATGCCACGGGTTAGACCGATAGCGATACCGGCTTCTCGTTGACCCTTCGGCAAGTTGTGAACGCCTGATCGGACCAGTTCCGCGACGACGGAACCGTTGTAGAAAATCAAAGCGGCTACAACAGCCCACAGCGCGGTATCCCCGGGCAGTTCTAGCGATCGGGAGAAGAACACGTTGAAGAACACGATCATTAACAGCACAGGAACCGCGCGGAAGAACTCCACGACCACCGTAGAGACCCCATTGATGAGCTTGTTCTGTGACAGTCGACCGATACCGAAGACCAAACCAAAAATCACCGAACCGATGATGCCTAGAATGGCCGCCTTGACGGTGTTCAGCAGACCAGGAAGAAGGTAATTCTTCCAGGTGCTCGCTTGAATGAAGTCATCCCATTGTTCTGGCTGCATCTGCCCCTTGGCTGCTAGCCCAAAGAAAATCCAAGCCACAATACCCACAGCGATTAGTGCGCCAATGATATTGATCAGCAGAATTCGGCGACGAGCCTTGGGCCCGGGAGTATCAAAAAGAATTGAAGCGCTCATCGTGCCACCGCCAGTTTCTTAGACAGCCACGTAGTCAAAAGGCCCACAGGGATCACGATGATTACGAAGCCAATAGCAAAGGTCAAGAAGATTGGGATGACAATATCGGAACGGAACTCAATCATCGTCTTCATCACCGAGGAAGATTCGGTTGCTACCGAACCCACAGCGGCAACGGTGGAGTTCTTGATCAACGCAATCAGGGTATTGCCCAGCGGAACTATGGCGCCACGGAAAGCCTGCGGAAGAATGATCAATCGCGCCGCAGGCATGAAACCTAAACCGATAGCTCGTGCTGCTTCAGCCTGACCCAACGGAACGGTGTTCACGCCTGAACGGATGGCTTCACACACGAATGCTGCGTGATACACGGCAAGGCCCAAAACTGACAGGCGGAAGAAGTTCGCTTGGAAATCACCGCCCAGGGTGAAGCCAAGTTGGCCATAAAGCGCCAAGACCGCGAACAAGATGATGATGGTCAGTGGGGTATTTCGAACCAGGTTAACGTAACTGGCGCCGATGGCTTGGAAGCTAGCCACGGGGGAGATGCGAAGCAACGCCAAAATTGTGCCCAGCACCAGCGCGCCGATGGCAGCCCAGAACGTCAGTTGGATATTGACCCAGAATGCTCCGGGAATGTCGTACTCAGTGAATATGGATAAATAATTCTCCACTGCAAGCCTCTGTCTCGATGGCCAAGGTGAAGGCCAAGCGGCTACGGGATCGATGAACAAAAAATTAGTTCATCGGGAAAATAAGAATGCCGCGGGGGCCAAGAACACTGCTTGACCCCCGCCGCATCGAAAAAGGTTAAGCGCAGGTATCTGACAGCTTTGGTGGGTTGGTCTTCGAGTTAGGCGTGTAGCCGGTACCCTCAGTGTTCTTGTCCAATGCTGCCTGCCAATCGCCGGAATCGATCATCTTGGTGATCGCTTCGTTGATGGCCTTGCACTTATCGGTGCCGTCTGGCAGACCTACACCGTAGTTTTCTTCGGTGAATGGCTTGCCAACAACCTTGAACTTGCCCTTGTAAGCAGGCTGAGCGGCCAGACCAGCAAGGATGATGTCATCGGTGGTGACCGCGTCGATGGTGCCACCGCTCATCTGGGTGACACACTCTGCGTAGCCCGGAAGTTCCTGCAGGTTGGTGCCTTCAGCGTAGTTGTCTTTGACCTTTTGCGCCGAGGTCGAGCCGGTGACCGAGCACAGGTTCTTACCATTGAGGTCTTCTGGACCGGTAATATCCGAGTCCGCAGCCACGAGCAGGTCCTGACCAGCAACAAAGTATGGTCCAGCGAAGTCGATGACCTTGTTACGCTCGTCGGTGATCGAGTAGGTAGCGAAGATCATGTCGACCTGGTTGTTCTGCAACATCGTCTCGCGGTTAGCCGACGGTGCTGAAACGAACTCGATCTTATCCTCGGAGTAGCCCAACTCGTTGGCAACATACTTGGCTACATCCACATCGAAGCCGGTGTAGTTATCCCCGTCTTTGAAGCCCAAGCCTGGCTGATCAAACTTGATACCAATACGAATCTTGTCGCCGTCAGCGGAGCTGTCCGAGCCGCCACATGAAGTCAGGGCCAGCGCGGCGACAGCCGCCATTGCAGCGATGGTGCCAAAACGATTCTTACGCATAATTCCTCCTGTTGGATGCGTGGTGATGAAATCAGTGGTTGGTAATGAGCTTGCCGAGGAAATCCTTGGCACGATCGGATTGCGGGTTGGTGAAGAACTCTTCTGGCGTTGCTTGTTCAACGATTTGTCCGTCGGCCATGAAGATCACGCGGTCTGCGGCTTTTCGTGCGAACCCCATTTCGTGGGTGACCACGAGCATGGTCATGCCTTCCTTGGCTAGTCCCACCATGGTGTCGAGTACTTCGTTGATCATTTCCGGATCCAACGCACTGGTGGGCTCGTCAAAGAGCATGACCTTGGGCTTCATAGCCAAGGCTCGGGCGATGGCAACACGTTGCTGCTGTCCGCCGGAAAGCTGGGCTGGAAGCTTATCGGCCTGATTGGCCACACCCACTCGCTCCAGAAGCTTCATCGCCAAGTCCTTGGCTTCCTGCTTTTTCATACCCTTGACCTTGATTGGCCCTAGGGTCACATTCTCCAAAATGGATTTGTGCGCAAACAGGTTGAAAGATTGGAAAACCATGCCGACGTCGGCACGCAACTTGGCTAGCGCTTTTCCTTCGGAAGGAAGCGTGTTGCCGTCAATTTTGATGGTGCCTTCGTCGATAGTTTCGAGTCGGTTGATGGCACGGCACAATGTTGATTTACCTGAACCTGATGGACCCAAGATCACCACAACCTCGCCCTTGGTGACCTCGAGGTTGATGTTGTTGAGTACATGCAGGGCACCGTAGTGCTTATTGACCCCAGCCAGTTGGACGATGGGGCCAGCTGGAGAAGCCTGAGCCTGATGATCGTTGTTCATGCAATAGACATTACTGGATGTGACGCACACTACGCGTGACATCGAACAAGTCACACACAGTTGTTACATAACTGTCACTTTAAGCGTGGCGCGACACAGTCGGGAACGTAGAGAATTAACCGATAGAGTGAAGTCATGGTTCATCAGCGAAAGAGCGAAGAGAATGCTCGTGAAGGGCAGCGGCATGTCGAAGCCAGCTGGCCAGGCAAGCGCCCCGAAGACCAGCTCGACCACTATCTGTTGGAGAGCCCTCAGGAGGACGTGACCCACACTGACGTCTGGCGTGTCCTGCGCATCCAATCTGAATTCGTTAACGGGTTTGGAACAATGGCCGGCACTGGACCGGCAATTGCTGTGTTTGGCTCAGCCCGTACGGATCCGCAGAGCCCGTATTACAAGATGGCTCACCACATTGGAACCCGACTGGCGGAGGCTGGGGTCACCACAATTACTGGTGGTGGGCCTGGTGCAATGGAAGCGGCCAACAAGGGAGCGGCCGATAAAGACGGCATCTCGGTGGGACTAGGCATTGAGTTGCCATTCGAAACTGGGCTGAACGCTTCGGTTAATAAGGGACTGAACTTCCGGTACTTCTTTGTCCGCAAGACCATGTTTGTGAAATACTCACAAGGATTTATTGTTCTTCCTGGTGGCTTCGGAACCCTCGACGAACTTTTTGAGGCTTTGACCCTGGTGCAAACCCAAAAGATCACTAGCTTCCCGATTGTTCTGGTGGGTAAGTCCTATTGGGGTGGTCTAGTGGATTGGCTGACCAATACCGTCGCAGCTGAACGCGCCATCTCCCCGAAGGATCTGAACCTGTTTATGGTCACTGATGATCCGGACGAGGCAGTGGACTTTGTGCTGGGCGCCAATGACAAAAAACCTGACACAGAAAAAGCCGTGTAGGGGAATTTATGCCGTTTTTGCTGATCTTGATTGCCATACTGCTCATTGGTGCAGTGGCGCTATTGCTTTCTGGCCAACGAAAAAAGCTGGGCGTTGGGCGACACTTCGAAGCCCCGAATGAACCAATCGTTGGGCTGGTGGAACACCAAGCATCCCTACCACCGGTGTTGTTGCCCGAAAACCCACGTGCCGAACATATCGATAAAGTGCGTTTTTCGTTGGGCCTGCGTGGTTACCGTTGTGATCAGGTTGATGAAGTTTTGGATGTGCTCGCTGCGGAAATTACCAGTCTGGAAAATACGATTCGTGACCTCGAATCACGGCGTGTGATTAGCGACACGAGCGAAAATTAGTAATAATAGAAGATAAGAGTCCCAACTCAGCCGGGAATCTGGGCAGATGATGGACAAGGCATTCGGTTGTGCGCAGCGCAGTTATGGTTGCGCGCGTTAGCCACAGACGAAGGGAACAGCTTAATGGCTGCTATGAAGCCACGCACTGGTGATGGGCCAATGGAAGTCGTTAAAGAGGGCCGCAGCCTGATCCTGAGGTTGCCAATCGACGGCGGTGGACGACTCGTCGTTGAGTTAAATGACGCCGAAGCGACCGAATTGCGCGACTGCCTTCTAAAGGTCACCGACTAATATTGCTTGTCGCAACAAAGCGATAAAAGGACCGACAATAATGAACTGCTCCCCAAAAGTTGGACTGAGAAATCAGAACTACTTCTGGGGAGTATTTTCATGCGAACACGCAGCACATTAACCGAGGGCCAACGAGAACGACTCGTTGATCTCTTTGAAGCCGGCAT
>Ga0308157_10000428_pt1 | contig 144054 bp, 130 predicted proteins | sample PhyBR1_FD_201035 | JGI IMG/M metagenome (GOLD analysis project Ga0308157, IMG submission 201035) | Phyllosphere microbial communities from UC Gill Tract Community Farm, Albany, California, United States - DLSLB.R1 | ecosystem: Host-associated > Plants > Phyllosphere > Unclassified | place... | reverse complement strand
TTTTTTTCAAGCCCCAGTGCCTGGCGTATTCCGTTCTCCATATTTCAAGCCAACATCACCTCATCTCCCTCTTTCCCCTCCAATCGTTACCTCCGTAGCGGGTTGCAAAGGTAGAAAAATTAACCGCCAATACAAATATTTATCGTCTTTTATTTCTATTAACAACATGGTGGAGCAAACTCCACCCACTATACGTTCTCTGTTGGAGAGTGTTAGCTTCGGAAAAAAAGCAATTTTGTTCGGCGAGCATTAATAAAAATGAACTTTTTTGGACGATTTGTGCTGGAAAATAAACCAGTTGTTCGGGAAGTGTTCGGGAAAAAGCATGTTTTGTTCGGGAAGTGTTCGGGAAGCCTTCGGGAAAAAGGGCCTTTTGTTCGGGAACTGTTCGGGAAGGCTGCGAGAAGTATTCGGGAAGTGTTCGGGAAGCGGTTGGGTCCGCATCGGGACCGTCCCGATGGAATGTCGGAAATTTCCCGAACCCTTCAGCCACCTGTCACCAACCCTTCAGCAACCTCTCATGACCGCCTCCAAAACGCCACTTACAGCTTTATCGATTATCACTGCTGCGAAATTAGTACTGCCCAGTACTCAATAAAACCAAAGTACAAGCCTCTATAGCTTCTATGTTGTTTTGAACCAATAATCGCTCCAGTGCGGAGTTCTCGGTACCTGGGTTAAAAATCACACGCTTCGGATTTGTTTCCAGAATATAATCGTGGTATTGAGCTTGTAAAGCCGGTCCTATATATAAAGTAATCGTATCTATATCATAGTGAATGATGGTCGGCCGTTCAATCTCCACCCCAGCAATTTCACCCCTTTTAATACCAACATTCACAATAGGATGGCCAAAGCGCTTCAGCATGTGAGCAGCCTTATAAGAATAGCGCGAAGGATCTGGCGACGCGCCAATAATCAAAGTCTTTTTCATTATGGTATGATTACTAGGATTTATCAAGGTTAAATTTCAAAAGCAAGCCAATCTGACCAGCATGATAGGCATGATGTTGGATCAACCCATTAATCAAAGCCGCATAAGTAACACCAGTACCCATTTCCCCATCTCTATCATCTTTAACTTCAGCTTGCCAACTCGTTGAGCTTAAGCTTTCGCACACCCTAATCAATTCTTCGTTGCTTGTTTTACAATTGAACACAATTTTTTCCCATTCTTTAATGGTTTCTGCTTGGGGTGTAGGCCAGTCCCCTGCAACGGGCTCCTTTGCTACTGCACCTAACAATCGAGAATTTACCTCATCAGTCCACGCCGTAATATGCAACACAAGTTCGGCAATGGAGTGGGCATTTGGAATAAAATGATAAAAAGCATTTACTGGATTTACTAGGTTTAATTGTTGCATCAGGTTGCTCCCATGCCAGGCATCTCCGTTAAAAGCTTTTTTAAGTTCAGTGATTAGCTTAAGTTCCATATCATTAGAACAATATTTTTCTCGTTAAAGTTTTATTGGTTAAGAATTGCATTAGCACAATTGATACCATCTATAGCCGCCGAAACAATACCGCCAGCATAACCAGCACCTTCGGCACAAGGATATAGACCAGTAATTTGCGGATGCTGATAAGTCTCCTTATCCCTCGGAATACGAACCGGAGAGGAAGTACGACTCTCTACTCCAACTAGAATCGCTTCATTCGTATAATAACCTTTCATCTTTTTCCCAAACAAGGGCAAAGCTGCTTTTAAGCTTTCAGAAACAAACTCGGGAAGTATATTGTCGAGCATCACACTTTTTGTACCCGGCAGATAAGAATTTTTAGGTAAATCTATAGAAAGTCTATTTTCTACAAAATCTATCATCCGCTGTGCCGGCGCAACCAAATTACCGCCTCCGGCTTCAAAAGCCAGTTGCTCTATTTCTCGTTGAAAGTTTAACATCCTTAAAGGATCATACCCCTGCACATCATTTAAGGTAACCTGTACTACAGTACCTGAGTTTGCAAATGGATTGTTTCTTTTGGAAGGCGACCAGCCATTAACAACAATTTCATCAACTTCAGTAGCACAAGGCGCAATAATTCCACCCGGACACATGCAAAAAGAAAATACTCCTCGCGTCTTCACCTGCTCAACCATGCTATAGTAAGCGGGAGGAAGAAACTCACTCCTTATATCACAATGATATTGCGCACTATCAATAACCTGTTGCGGATGTTCAATTCTAACCCCCAATGCAAATGGCTTAGCTTCGATTAAGATATTTTTAGCATGTAGCAATTCATAGATATCCCTTGCCGAATGTCCAGTTGCTAGGATAACCGAATCAGCTAAGATTTCTTGCGCCTGATTAATTACGACACCTTTGATCTTACCATTTTCGATTAAAAAATCTGTTAATTTAGAATCAAATCGTACTTCACCACCCGCACTTTCAATTGTTTCACGAATTGCAGAAATAATCTGGGGCAGTTTATTTGTCCCAATATGAGGTCGGGCATCTATCAGAATATCCTCATCAGCCCCATGCTGTACAAATATTTGTAGTACCTTATTAATATCGCCTCGCTTATTGGAACGGGTATACAATTTCCCATCAGAATATGTTCCTGCACCACCTTCTCCGTAACAATAATTCGATTCGGTATTTACAATACCTTCCTTATTAATTGCAGCTAAATCCCGTCTACGTTGCTTAACGTCTTTACCGCGTTCGATAACAATAGGCTTTAAGCCATTCTCTATACACTGTAAAGCTGCAAATAGGCCTGCTGGTCCCGCACCTACAATGATAACAGTCCTATCTTCTTTTACTGGAGGATAATTAAATGAGGTTGTTTCTGTAAAGAAAGTTTCATCAATAAAAGCTCTAATTTGTAAACGATAGATAACCTTTCTTGATCGAGCATCGATAGAGCGTTTAATAATTTGATAGGATTGGATGCGGCTAGCTTTTATTTTTAGCGTGGCTGCCAACTGTTCTTTGATAGCTTGGGCTTGAGCTACTAATTCTGGCGAAAGCGTAATTTCAATTTCTTTGATCATACTATAAAGTCGGGTTTTTATCCCGAACGTTTAACAAAAGTAAGGAAATCTTACAATAGATAAGTGCTAACGCTAGCGATCCAAATATTCATTTAGAATTTCTCTTAGTTTTGGATCGCTAGGACGTGGTGAATCGACGTTGATGATATGCCCGTTTTTATCGAACAACATAAACCTAGGAATTCCCGAAATATGATATACTTTCGAAATAGTTGATGAACCACCATTAGCAAACAACTGGATTCCGCCTAGGCGTTTGTCTGAAATGAACTTCTTCCACTTTTCCTTATCCTTCTCAACGTCTGTCGACACGCTTAGGAACACAACATTCTTATCGTGAAACTCTTCTTCTAATTTTTTCAAGAATGGAATTTCTGCGATGCAAGGGCCGCACCAAGTTGCCCAAACATCTACCAATACTATTTTCCCTTTGAAATCACCTAATGAAATCATGGTACCAGACCTATCAGGATAGGTGAAATTAATGGCCTCAGCTCCCGGTCTAAATTTGGCTAGCTTTAATTCATACTTTTTTTTCCGTGTCTTTTGATCTTCCGTAAGAAAGTACTTCTCATAACTTCCTATCATATCTTGGTAGCTCGTGTAAGATTTTAAAATGCTCGCTTCACTAAGCACATACTCGCCCTTTAAGGTGTCGTTTCCGATTGACATTACGGCCATTTCCAAATTCGGTTCGCGAAGACTTCTGTTCTTAAATGAAACTAAATTTTTCAACATAATTGTACCATAAGGAAAATTATACAGCCTAGCATTTTGAAGAAACTGATCTGCTTTAAAATTTTTTAAATAAGGGTTATAGTCGGCAACATTAGGCTGAGAGGCTCGAGAAGACGAGATAAATGCCAAAGCAAAATATGCAAGATCATATTCGACTGTGGTTTTCATGAGTTCATCAAATTCAGCATTATTTGTTTCTTTGCCGCTTGCCCAATTTTTTACTTTCGAAGCAAGATTTTCCAACTGGGGAAAGAATCCATTTAAATGACTAGGAATAAAATAAACCGATCTACGTTCAATGTTAAAGGCTAATTTATGCCACAGTGATAGTACTTCATTCTCCCTAGTATTAATACCTCTCAATAAATATGTAGAATCATTAAGTTCAAGATTAATTCTATCATTGCCCTTAACATATAGTTTAAATTTATTTTTAGGGTCTTGAGAATCTCCAAAGCCAATCACGTAGTAACCCTTATAATTCGGTTTAAACTTAAATTTAAAACTGGCATTAAACTTCGAGTTTACGGATGCTATTTCTTCCAACTGACCCGATATAATTTTAAATAACTTTATTGTTAATAGTTTCTTCTTTTTTGAAACCCCGTTAATTTCTGTGATTTGGCTATGTGCAGTGAAAATCGAAGTAAATAAAAATGCAAAAAATAGGAGATATAATTTCATTATTTTGTTTTATTAACTAATTCAGTGAGATAAATTTTCAGCAGGGGATTAGAAGGGCGTTTACAGCTGTTATAATCGAGCATTTTACCCTCTCTATTCAAAATTAGAAAGCGAGGAACCGCTGATTTTCCTATTTTTTCGAAAAACGGATCGTCGTATCCGTTCATTAGCAGCTGAAGCCCTCCGTCCAATTTATAGCTTTTTAACGTTTTCTTCCAAGTTTCCGTCCCAGAATCGCAAGAAATAGAAAGGAACACAATTTCTTCCCCTTGCATTTCGTGTTCGAGCCTCTTTAAGTAAGGTGCTTCAGCCATACAAGGCATACAACCTGTAGTCCAAACATCGATATAAATGAGTTTTCCTTTGAAATCGCTAATTGATACTTGATTACCATTTACATCTTTAAAAGTGTATTTACTTAGGTCAGTTCCTGGCATAACATTTTTATAAAATCCTATCCGCTGAGCAACTTTCGCTTTCAATGCTTTTATTCTTGTAGTTTTTTTTTGATCCCTAAGTAAAGGAAGCGTAACCTTAATTACCTCATTTATTGAAGCGAAATCTCCATATGAAACCGAACTTTCCAGCATCGCTAAAACATAATCTTCTTTTAACCTTTGATTTTCGATCAGGTTTCCAAAATCGGCTATCCAAGTATTGATGTTATGAACTTTTAATCTGCCTGCGTTCATTTTAGAAAACATCATTTCCGTAATCAACTGACTCCAGTTAGGGTAAATCACGATTTCAGGTAAAAGACGAATATCAAAATCCATGAAGTTCACCTCCATTATACTGGACATAAGCGGATAGACTCTCGATTCTATCAATTTTCCGTATACTTTATTTAGGTATTCCCCCTGTGCATTACCCAGTAACAGACTTTTTTTTCGAATAACTTCGGCTACCGTGGAGCTTTGAATAGCTTGAATTCGATGATGATAAGTTTGCGAATGACTGGCTGGATCAGACTCATTGTATGGATATTTGCGATTCAAATCATAAAGTAATTGATTTACGACACTTCCCTTACCGCTTAGTGTAAAGTCATCATTAACAATTTCCATCGAAATCTGGTCCCCAGGATTAAGATACATCTCAAATCCCTTGATTTTGTTAGCACTATCAGAAACTAAATAAAAACCAGCAGCTTTCAAATCCATGGTCAGTTGAAACTGACCATTCAACTTTACAATACCCGAGGCCACAGGTCTCCTCATCATCTCACGTTTGAAGATGTTAATGACTTTTATGCTTCTATTATTAACGGTACCTTTTATAACTGTTTTGACTCCATCTACAGCCAATGCATGGGTTGTCAACATCAAACCCAAACTTATTAGCATAAATTTCTTAACTACCTTTTCCATTACGCTTATTAGCCTTATTTATTTCTGTAATAATTCTCGCACTGTTCGAAAACTTCTCGGTTATGAACAACAGATATCGAATGTCTACACAAATAACTTTGTTTAGTTCCTGTTCATAGTTAAACTCTCTTGTCATCGATTCCCAATTGCAGTCGAACACCAGGCCGATTATTTTACCATCAGCATTTAGCATTGGACTTCCCGAATTCCCACCAGTAACATCGCCATTGGTGATAAAGTTGACCGGCATATCGCCATTTCCATTCTTTTGCCAGATCTCTAATAACTTTCTATTGAGGAGAAAATCTTTATTAACTGTATCAGCTTTTGCAATTAAGCCACTAAAAGAAGTTTGATAGGGAATAGTTTTCCCATCCAAGTTAAGATCGGAAATTTTACCGTAGGAGAGCCTTATTGTTTTATCAGCATCAGGATAATAGCTATCTCCTTTAAACTCAGCAACACTACTATCATAATATGCGGAACTTTTATAAAATTTGTTTGTGAATGAAAATACCCTGAACAATTCTCCAGTTTTCTTTTCAATCGACGATGTGAACTGAGTGATTGGATCGTTTAAAAGTGGCCTTGAAGGACTTTTTAACCAATTTTGGAGTTTTGTCGAATCTGAATAAATTGAACTTTGGAACAGCGAATCAACGTATTGATCTATTAGTAAATTGGTATTTAATTTCTTTGTAATAAATATATCTGGTAATAACTGTTCGGGTAAGCTATCTTTAAGGAGTTTCAACATTGCTTTTGTCATCCTTTTGTCTACCGCGACATTTAGCCTTTTGTAATGATAGGTTACCGTATTTGAGAGATCACCGCGCAGAGAAGGTCTTTTTTTTGAGCTTGCAACAAACGTGTTAAAAGATTCCCCAAAACCCATATTAAATTTGAGTATTTCACAAGCATCCATACATTCAGCATAGTAAGTTTGGGCTTTTAAAAAATCAGCCTTTCCTTCAATTTCAGCTTTTAGATCTTGCAAAGCAGTTAAATAAATACTTCTTTTTATTGTATCATTAAGCACCCACGTCATCCATTCCTTTTCATGGTTCTCTTTTCGAGCAATAATGTTTAATTTATTTACCCAGTAGTTCATCCCTATCGCATTCTTGTAATAATTAGCAGAGGTAGCGAATTTTTCGGCATAGGTTTGTTTAACGAGGGGGTCTTTGTTCATTTCATCTTCCCAAATGGATTGAGTAACTTTCCTTACGGAGATCATTGGCGGATTTAATACTTGCGTTTTTTCTTTAATCTTGAAGGAAAGGGCATTACGATCCGACATCCCTGGGTATCCCATAGACATGGCAAAATCACCATTCCGATATCCTTCTGTTGAAATTTTAAGCCAGGTCTTTACCTGTAAAGGAATATTCGCCTTAGAAAATGCTGCTGGCATACCATTTTTATCCGCATAAACTCTAAAATAGGCAAAATCGGCGCTATGCCTTGGCCACATAAAGTTATCCGTTTCTCCACCAAACTTCGCAACATCTTTTGGGGGCACTCCTACCATCCGCACATCTTCATAGTTAAGTTGTAAAAAAAGAACAAAAAGGGTATTATTCTTATATGCTTTAATTACAACTCTATATTTAGGATACTGGGCCTGGTATTTCTTCGCAATGAGCAATTGTGCATCTCGAATACTGTTGATTTTCGAATTTCCTTTTGATATTAACTCTGTTACTTCATCGCTTACATCCAGTATTTTTTTATTAATAGTTATTGACAATCCCTTAATAGGAAGTTCATGCAATTGATCCGTTGCCCAATACCCATTTTTATAAATATCAGATGTTGGACTCACATATTGCTGAATCGCATCGTAGGAGCAATGATAATTGGTAAGTATCAATCCAGTGTTAGAGATAATCGAGCCAGTGCATCCAGATCCAAATGCAATTACCGATTCACTTAAGGCACCTTCAGTTGTCCCCATCAGCTCATCAATCGGGATTTTCAACCCCATTGCTTTCAGTCGTTCAGCATTTTGCTTTTTCAACAAAGCAAGTAGCCACATACCCTCATCAGCTCGCAGTTGAAATACAGAGCAAAATAAAAAAACGACAAAGAGTGCGCTTGATAAAATACTTTTTTTAAGCTTCATTACTCACCCTTGTTTTTACTGAAAATAGACTCTAGCAAAGCCTCAAGGGTTTCTCCCCTTATCCCTTCCGCAATAATCTTTCCCGTAGGATCAATAAGCCAAAGTGCCGGAATACCGTCTATACCATAGTTCTTAGCAACCGGTGACCTAGTTCCACCAACTAAATCGGAGGCATTATGCCAAATTAAGCCATCTTGTTTTAGCGCATCTCTCCAAGCTTTTATATCAGAATCCAATGAAAAAGAAATAACTTCCAGACCGGCTGGATTAAACTTTTGGTAGATAGTTTTGGTGTGAATATTTTCTTCTCGACATGGCACGCACCAGGAAGCCCAAAAATCAAGCAGTACATACTTTCCTCGGAATGACGACAGGGATATTTTAGATGTACCATCTGGCTTTATTACCGTGAAATCAGGAGCTATCGCTCCCGGTGCCACTTTTCGGAGAATATCAGCTCTTGTTTTCATAGCAAGATAGTAGGGGTGTTTTGCGAAACCAGGTTTAAATACCGTTAACAAAGAATCTATCTGATCATGCTTCATCATCATTAGTGGTATTTTTGCTATATACAAGGCAACAACCGACTTGGGATAATTTTGAACTAAGGAGTCAGTATAGTTTTCTTGACGTTGCTGTACCTTATTGAAGATGGCTATTCGTTCTTCCTCGGTAAATTTATCTGCATTCATCGTCAAATGATTGTTTTGCTTAGATTGTTCTTGGGAAAATTTTTGATAATTATTCCAATGATCATTTTCTGGAGTTCCTTTAACGACCGCTAAGTAAATTCTCTCTTTTTCTCCAGTAATCTTTACCGTGCCTTTTTCTGCAATAAAATTAGCTGTTCCCCTGGCACCTTCAACCTTTAAATCATAAAGTTCATTGAACATTATAGCAGGCAAGGTGAATGAAAAATCACCATTGATTTTAGTAACCGTCGTTTTAACCGGAATTGAACTCGTTCTATTACGTGAAATTGTTATTTTGGCTGCCTTATCAAGGCCGCTGATGTTACCACTAACTTTGCAAAATACTTCTTGTGCAAAACTTGGTATATTTAATAGAAGAATAGCCATAGCTATTAATGCAATCTTAAGTTTGATCATTTTCATATTATTATTTTATTTGAGAAATTAATAAAATCCATCAACGCAAATGCTAATGAATTTCATTAAAGATTAGGTTTAATTATTTTGATTTATAGTTCATGGCAGAGATTTCACCGAAGCCAGTATAGGCTTTTATAGTGCCAAAGGCACCACTAACTTCGTTCACTTCGATCTGTAGAAGGGTACCTGATTTGGTGGTGGGATTAGTGAGAGCGACAAACAAAATTTTACCATCATTTGGATGATTGTTTACTTTAAACATCTTCATATTGGTAATTACACTTCCCGGATAGTTTGCTGATACATCATACATAAGGGTCGATGCCAAATTGCCTGCGTAGTTGTTTTGATAAATCTTTGTGTTTGTGGCGTGATACATGATATTTCCCTTGTTCCCAAACGCAAAATATTTCGCGGTATTTAATTCCGTGGCCCCACTGATGTTAATTTTAGCTATACCCCTATTTCCATCATCGCTCACATTAAATTTGCATACGTAAAGTTCCCGCGAAGATGGGTTGTTTTCATTCTGCATTACACAAAACCATCTATTATCAAAACCGTGTTCGGCATAAACCATTACCTTTCCAACATTCCGCATATCAAATGCTGCAGAAGCACTTGGTGCTTCAAATTGCCGAACGGTTCTATCGTAATCGATATACAAAAATCGCTTATGCTTACTGTCGTAGATTACACCAAAATAAGCCCAGTTGAAAATTGTGCCTATAAATGGTGCGGCAACATAATCTTCTCCAAAGCATTTTACGCCGAACTTACTGTAAACATTAATATCAGCTTGAGGAATAAAATACAAATCCCCGTTGTTAATTAGGAGTTCATTGTAGCTCCATCCCGCATATGCTTGAAATTTAACATTGTTGCTTGGGAGTGGGTTTATAAACATTTCACTATATGAATTTAGTTTACGCAGATCATTTCCGCCAAGGCGGACTCCTCCATCATTGGTTTTAGTGAACACATCAACCCAATGATTATCCATATAGTACACATTTGCAACTTCACCTTGAATTTTAGCTCCATTTGTTTCAGAAAAAACATTGGACTGAACATAATCAGTACCCGCTGGTAATAACTTGTTAAGTTTGTTGTTAACAACGATACTCAGATCACTCCCTGTGTTATCCCCATGCACAACCATCCATCCAATTGAGGCGTACGAGCTTATGGTAAATGGCATTTTAACCATTTGCGTAATACCCCCATTAGATTTATCAGTCACATATAACACCAATAAGTAGCTTCCCGGTGCCTCAATTACCTTATAGGAAAGATTTTTAGTAACTGCCAGTTGTTTATTAACATAAGTACCTGTTGACGGATCTGGAGCATAACTCTGTTGTACAAGACGCCATTCATAGGCTAAATTAGTAGGTGCTTCGATTGAATTCGTAGGATTAACCTTTACTAATTCATTTTGCTTCACAACAAAGGTTTTTGGTAATGCGTCGATGTCAACAAAATGACTATCCAAATTTTTATAAGTATAATTACCCTTGTCTTTAGCACATGATACTAAAAATAGGAATAGGGTAATCAGTGTTATGAAATAACAATTATTCTTTTTCATGTAAAAAGTTCTTTTAGATTAAACACAATTTTATTTACCCTTGTCCCCCAACACCCGTCCAAACCCAGAACCCTACAACCCCATTTTCATCTGTTAAGGGGGTATTTCCTGGCTTGGTATTATATTCGAGCAGGGCTTTTCTTACCAATGCATTGTAATAGCCCAATAGTTGGAGATTCATTGGATCAGGAAGTTCAGTGATATTACAAGCATTTAAGATAAATGCATATCTGGTTTCGGTAAATTCGCCGAAAGCATTTCTGTAATTCGAACTATCCCAAATATCTGGTTTAAGAAATTTATCTCCCCAGATAAAGATTACCTTTTTATAACGTTCATAGCCCTTCTTAAAATGATCATTCTCGGCTACCTCCAATTCGAGTCGTACAGATTTATCTTTCAATCCTGTTTTATAGATCACAACTGGAATATCAACTTTAAACATGTTAGCCGGCATTATTTTACTTTGAAATTTAAAATTTACACCTTCAATGGCGGTTGATTTTTCTGTATTAACTTTAATACCAATTTCCCGATCCGACTTTGATGGCTCGCCCATAATACAGGCTTGAAAGATAAGTGTGTCACTATTCCCTACATTTGGGTGAGCCGGAAAAGAATAAATTACAGAATCGCGCAGGGCAACGCTTCCCTCGCCAGGAATCTGAAAGAACAAACGTGGGTCATTTTTATACCCTGGAATATCTTTTTCGGAACAGGCGCTTAATATAGTGCTTAAGGAAAGAACCATTAAGTATATTTTTACTGTTGTCTTCATTTGATTTTTTTTTAAAATTTTAAATGATGAATAGCACATATTGTTATTTACCGAATTCAACTTCATTGTCTGGCAAAGGCATCACGAGATGTAGATCTGTTAACGTAATGTAGTGAGTGGGGAAGAACTCCTGTTTTGTCCTTTTACAATATGCAAAAATTTGCCCTTCGCCTTGAAACTCCTTTCTATATTCTTTTAAAATCTCTTCGCGAATAGCTGCTTCGTTTAAATTATTATCAAGCGGAATTGTTATTCCTCTATTCAATCGTACTTCATTTAGGTAATCTATAGCTTTCTGATTATCAACACCCACATTACATTCGGCGGCGATGTAATTCATTTCCGACCTACGGATTAGCGGTATCATCTCTGAATAAGCTTTTTTATAGTTTTCTGGTTGATAATATTTATAAAGGACATAATCATAATTAACCAACCTTGACGTGAACAACAACCGATAATCGTTTGAACCGACGGTGTTTGTCTCAAACATTTCTTCATAATAGTAAGAACCCCTGAAAAGCTGATTCTGTGGCAATGCAGAAATAAACCAAGTGTTAGCAATAGTCTTTAAGTCAAATACGTTCAAAGCAAAGAGGTTTTCTGTTGAGAATGTAAGATCCTTGTCTTTATCTGCTGTTGCAGCTATATTGGCTGTTTGAATCCATGGGAATATTTGATTTCCTATATTGATTACTTCCATTGCATTCGCAAGGGCGTTTACCTTATCATTTTTCCACAAATATGCTCTAGCTGTAATACCCTTTACTGCAAAATAATTCATTCTTTGATGGCGATTATTTAAGAACTCATCCGTTGAAGATTTGAGTCCCTTTTTGATGGGATCAACATTCAAGTTTGCAGCGGCATCTTGTAAATCTTTCAGGATTAATTCTATAACTAGGTTACCTGCTTCACGAGGTGTAACTTCGGTACTCAAAGTTCTAACATAAGGAATACTCAACTTGGTTAAGTTCGTCGAACCGAAGAGACGTAACAAATCAAAATGTAAAAACGCTCTTAACGCGAGTGCTTCGCCTTTAATTAGCTCATAGTTATTTCCTGTAAACAGTGCTTTATCCTTATCAATGTTATCTAGGATATTATTTACGTTTGCGATTGTATTATACATTCCCTTCCAAATATTATCGATTTGGTTCCGAACAGGAGCCTCGGTAAGATATTTGAATTGCGAAACATTATTATAGGTAGCGTTATTATAGGTGTCGTATTGTTGTGCAACAGCATCAACGAAACCGAAGGTCAATTCCCTGCCATATAACGATTGTGATTTCATAAGACTATAACAACCTATTAGTGCATCTTTATAGCCTTGTTCCGATTTAAGTAATACGGATGATTTAACTTTTGTGCGCGGCTGAACATCCAGCCATTTTTTGCAGGAACTAGCAAAAAGGAATATGAATAGTAACAGTAGAACTGTTGATAAGCTATTTTTCATTTCTAATTCTTTAAATTTTTAAATATTTAATTAAAAGTTAGCCATCAAAGTGAAGGCAAAGTGACGCGCAAATGGATAGGATGTACCTCTTTCAATACGAACAGTACTGAACTTTTTCACCTCATTTAAGTTAAGCATCGCCCTTAAACGTTGTAGCTTCATTTTCTTGACAAAGCCATGGCGGTAGAAGTCATAACCCAAGTTAAGCGCACTTATATCAAATTCACTTAAATCCTGTACAAATCGAGAAGTGGCCAATGTATTAGCATTCGATACTCCAATATTTTTAAACAGTACATTATCCCCTGGCTTTTTCCAACTATCGTAATAAGCGCGACTATCGACGTTATAATTTAATTGAGCATTCTCAACTTTATCTACAAGTGTTTGATTATAAATCTGCCCACCCATTCTGTAAAGTACAATTACTCCTAAGCTAAAACCTTTAAACTCAAAGTTCAAGCCCATGTTACCCATTATCTTTGCCTGGTTTATCCCACTTACAACTTTATCATTAGCATCCCATATATCTGTGAGTGTGCCATCTTTTTTAACAAAAATCTCTTTTCCAGTTGCTGGATCTATTCCCATTGAAGGAACCGCCCAAATAGCGTCAAGTGACTGACCTTCTTCAAACCTAACTAAAGGCCTGTTGCTAGTTCTGGACAACTGGTCTTGACTATTCGTAAGGCTTTGAAGAGAATTAGAAATTTTCTGTATTTTATTTTTATTAGCTACTCCAGATACAAAAAAATTAAGCGACTGCCTATTCGCACTATTCACAAGTGTTCTGTAATTCGCTCTAAATTCGACACCACTATTTCGGATTTGACCTAGGTTTGCCCTGTAAGATTCAAAACCAAGTGAAGGTGGAGTTGTAATATCTGTTAAAAGATTTGTTGTAATTGCATTATAAAAATCTAAGCGTAAACTAAGATGATCAAACAATTCGGCATCCAAGCCAACGTTATAGTCGAGACGTTGTTGCCATTTTAAGTCTTTATTTGCCAAGCCATTTAAAAATGTGCCGAGCATCCCCTGATAAGAATTATCCACAAAATAGTCATATAACAACATTGCTTGATAAGAATTGAAGTTTTGAGACCCTGTATAACCCAAAGACCCTCTTATCTTTAGCAAGTTTATATATTTACTACCTTGTAGAAATTTTTCATTATGAATATTCCATCCTGCTCCTGCAGACCAAAAGGCTCCCCAGCGTTTATCAGTCCCAAATTGGGATGATGCACTATATCTAATAGATAAATCGGCGAAGTATCTATTATCAAAAGAATAGTTTAAAGCCCCTAAAGTACCTATCTCTCTATTAATTGATTCAGAGCCAGACGGTTTACCATTTAATGCGTATTGCTTTGCAAAAATAATATTGTCCATTTTATCATTCGGAAAACCAATGGCGCTATGTAAATAACTCTCAGCATTGTCTTCGCGAACATTCAAACCTATATTTGTAAATAACACATGCTTGCCCAATACTTTTGAATAGTTTAAATTCACATCACTGCTTACCATAGAAGCTTTACCATCTCCTTTATCATATGTTCCTTTCAAAAACAAGTTCTCCCCTGTAAATCCTATAAAATTTGTGTGATTAGCCGGCAAAAAATTCTCTGTAGAATTAACTGTATTACTGAAGCCAAGGCGACCAGTAACTTTAAGATTCTCGTTAATAAACCACTCCAAGAATGTATTATTGGTAATATCGCTGTACTTCGATGTTGAGCGCGTATTGAGTGTTGCATTGTACATTGGATTATATACGTCTTCAGACAAGACAGGGCCAATGCCTAAAAATTTACGAATGGTGCCATCTTCGTTAGTTGTTCTCCAATAGGGATTCAATTTAGCGTATTCAGAAAAATCTCCGTAAGGTGAATTTATTGCATTTACATTGGTATATTGTGATTGATTTCTGAATAAAATATTTTTGTAACGATACGATACATAAAGACTTCCCCCCATATTTTTACGGTCACTTCCCCGCATTACACCTTGTGTGTTGGTCATAAAGAAATTTGCCCCTACGCGTAATCGATTATCGCCAGTTTCAAAACCAAGAGTTTGTTTGTTTGTGATTCCAGTTCTCACAGGTTGTGACAACCAGTCTGTATTTACGCCATTTTGAACTTCCTTTAAATTGGCATAATACAAACTATCATAGGCTAAACCCACTATAGGTTGAATTCTATCATAGGCCCCCAACTGTTTCTCCAAATTTAATTTTTCTGTGGCGTTTGCAACATTATAACTGCTTAAGTCTGGGCTTTCTATACTAACACTACCTGTGTAATTAATTCTCAACTCACCTGGCTTTACTTTTTCAGTTTCGATAACTATAACGCCATTGGCCGCTCGAGATCCATATAGCGCCTTTGCTGATGCGTCTTTTAAAATGGTTACTGTTTCAATTCTGTTAATATCTAAATCAGATACTTTTTCTATGGTCATTTCAAAACCGTCGACAATAAAAAGTGGTTGATTAGGTTTAGTAGCATATTGGCCTTTTAGATCTGGAAATGAAGATGCCCCTCTAATTTGCATATCCGGAATCTTATTTGGATCAGAACCGAAAGCAAGGTTATCTTGTATGTTTAAAGAAGGTTCAATATTTTTCAGACTTTGAAAAATATTTACTACACCTCCCCTTTGCAATTCTTGACGTGTAATTTTGGTAGCTGCGCCTGTGAAAGATTCTGCTCTGCGGTTAAAAATACCCGTTACTACCATTTCGCCTATCTCGGTGCTGCTAGTTTTTAAGGATATATTTAATGAAGTTCTTCCCGCAATTGGAATAACTTGCGATTCCATTCCCAAAAAAGTAACTTTTATTGAGGCGTTTTCTGTTACGCTAAAGTTAAAGAGGCCGTCTTCATCAGCTACTGTACCATTTTCAGTACCCATTTCAACAATATTTGCACTTCCTAGTGGCAACTTATTTTCGTCGGTAACTACACCAGATATCGATACTTTCTTAGGTTCAACAATTTTTTCGTCCTTATTGGTTTTTGGGCCAATAATTATTGTATTTTCTTGAATGCTGTACGCTAACTTAGAACCTGCTAATATTTGATCTAGTACTTTTCGAAAAGGTAAATTCTTACCTTTTATATTAACTTTTGGTAAGACGTTTACTTCTTCATGGTTATAAATGATATGAAGTTTTGTTTGTTTTGTTAACGCATCAATGACGGTTGAAACTGGAGCATTCTTTAAATTTAAGCTCACTGTTTGTACGGTTTGCGCAATCAGATTGGCTGAAAAGGATAAAAATAGCAGGATCAAGAGACCTTCTTTCCTAAAACATCCTCTCAAAAAGTTCTTCAGGGGAACCATTTTAATATGTTTTTTTTTCATTAGATTTGAAATAGTTTAGGTAATGACAATAAATAATTAGATGCTCGGTCAAAGCGAATTATTATCAGATTTACTTTTGACGGGTAATGCTTGGAACATTGCCCGTTTTTTTTGATTTTAGTTTTTGGTCGATTTTTCTACAATAATGGTCCTTTCTTTTAGGGTGAGTGTTAAGTTTGAAGTTTTCTGAATAATATTTAAAATTTTCTTTATATCGTTAGCTTTATCCGTACTACCAGAATAATGCAATTGTTTTAAGCTGTTATCCTTAAAGTCAATATCATAATCATATAGCCTTCCGATTTGCTCCATCAAATCTGCCATCGTCTCATTTTCAAATGCAAGAATTCCATCTTTCCAGGCCACAAAGCTAAATACATCCACATCCTGCTTTTCTATGCTTCCTGTTAATTTATTGAAATTCGCCTGTTGGTTTGGAGCCAACTCAACTTTATTTTCTCCATTAGCCGTGCTCACCATTACTTTCCCTTCTATTAAAGTAGTGCGGGTAGTATTTGAATAAGAATTAATATTAAATGAGGTGCCTAAAACTTCGACGTTCATGTTGCCATGGTGTACAATAAAAGGTTTCTTAGGATTTTTTGCCACCTTGAAAAAAGCTTCTCCTTTTTCAAGAAATACCTCTCTGGTTTTAGCCGCATCAAGGTTTACCTGATATTTAATCTTCGTATCGGCGTTTATCCACACTTCGGTTCCGTCACCAAGCATTAATTTGTATTCCGCTCCTCTTGGGATTATTAATGTATTAAAAATGGGAATTGCACCGGTATTTTCCCCAGTTTTATATACGATAGCATTTTCTTCTTGCACGAAGATCTGAGGTCCACTTAAATTAGTAATACCCTTTTTAGGCTCTAATTCTATTGAACTACCGTCACTTAAAATTAGGATGGGGCTTTTTAGTCCTCTATTTTCTTTATTTATCGCCATTATTCTTTCCTCTTTAGGGTTTCGGATCGACAATAAGTAAATCCCTCCAACCATCAGTGGCAAAAGAATTACGGCGGCATAGCGAAGCCAATTTGGAAAGAGCGGCTTAATACGTTCTTCTTTGGCTATCGCCGCTAAACGCGCACTAATAGAGGACCAATCACTAGTTAAATCAATTTCATCGAGATGGCTCTCTGCTTCTGCGAGTTTTTGATTTTCCTGCAATTGCGAAATCAGCAATCTTTCATCACTACTTAATTTCTGGTAACGATCATCGCTTATTTCTTCCCCATTCTTAAGTGCACGAAGAATTTGTTCCCATTCTGGCACGCCAGTGTTATATGATTTGTTCATCATTTAATATAAGTCGTTAAAAACTATGATTAGGGTGACAAGATGTTTTCTGAGAGTTTAAAAAAACAGCTAATTAGCTAATAAATAGACAGATATAATAAGCCAACTTAAGGATTGATCTGATAATTCTGTCCTTAAAAACGCATAAGCTCGCTTCATTTGGGTTTTAACCGTGTTAATGGAGATATTATTACGCTCAGCTATTTGAGCATAACTTAAATTATCAAAGTTATGGAGCATAAAAATTCTTTTACACTCTTTGGGAAGTTTATCGATAGCAGTCTTCACCTTACTATCGAGGACTTCCATATCGTATTGAGATTCGATATCAGCCACTGGATCAAATCCATCGTCCTTTAAAAGATGAATATTTCTTGAGGCATTAGACTGTTGGTTTCGTAAGTAAGAGACACTCAAATTTTTAACTGCCCTTACAGCATAAGACTGGAATGTGCTAGTGAGCCGGATAGTTTCACGACGTTTCCAAAAGTCTATATAAAACTCTTGTACAAGATCCTTCGCTACGTCAAGATCTCCTACTAGTTGAACACTTACAAGGCATAAAAATCTATAATGCATATGAAAAAAATCCTCAAAGCGAGTAATTGTTATGTCTTCATTTACCATATACTACTATATTTGCTTGATAATTTAATCAAATGAGCTGTTTACTAGCATCCAAATATGATTTTATTTATAATAGAAAACAACTTCTTAATTTTAGTCTGCACAAACATTTATGCGAACTGCTTAAGACCTGTTGTTGTCAATTCAATCCTGTTAACTTAAATTATGGCAACTTGTCAGTATTTTATCAGTTTTCGTAACAAGGCATGAGTATTGTTATCTAATTTGTAAATTAAGAAACTAAGTAAATCAAAAAACAGAAAAATATGAAAAAAATCGTAATTGGAGTAATAGCTGTTCTTGTATTAATTCTCGTTATTGGAGGATGTAATGGATATAACAGTCTAGTTAAAATGGACGTTGATGTTCAAACAAAATGGAGTAACGTTGAAACACAATATCAAAGAAGAGCAGATTTAATCCCTAATTTAGTAAGTACTGTTAAGGGTGCAGCTAAATTTGAGCAAGGTACTTTAACCGCTGTAATTGAAGCTAGAGCAAGTGCAAGTAAAATTACAATTGATCCCGATAAATTGAATGCAGAAAACATTGAGAAATATCAGGCAGCTCAGGGACAGATCACTCAGGCTCTTGGCAAATTAATGGTATTAACTGAGAACTATCCTGAATTAAAGGCTACTCAACAGTTCAGCGACCTTTCGGCTCAATTGGAAGGTACAGAGAACCGTATAACCGTAGCGCGCAAAGATTTTAATGAATCGGTACAGGCTTACAACACAAAAGTTAGATCATTCCCTAATAATTTAACTGCAGGCATGTTTGGTTTTGCTCCAAAAGCGGCATTTAAAGCAGAAGCAGGTAGTCAAAACGCTCCTAAGGTAGAATTTTAATCGCCTTACAACAACATTTATTGGGTAATAGCTGTTTATAATGGATAGTTATTACCCTTTACTTTATTTAACCAGAAAATATGTCCATTTTCACGAAAAAAGAACAAGAATTAATTGCTAATGCTATTGCAGATGCTGAGAAAGCTACATCAGGAGAGATCAGGATTGCGATTGAAAAGCAATGTCATGGTAGTGCATTTGAAAGAGCTACCCAATATTTTGCCGAGTTAGGGATGGATAAAACGGCGCAACATAATGGCGTACTTATATATTTGGCACATGAGGATCATAAATTTGCGATCATCGGAGATCGAGGAATTGACAGCGTTGTACCAGAAGATTTTTGGGAAACAACCCAAGTTGCGATGAAAGCTCATTTTTTAAGTGGTAATTTAGCCGAAGGTATTGTAGCAGGGGTTTCATTGGCAGGAGAGAAACTGGCTTTATTTTTTCCCTATCAAAACGGAGATGTAAATGAACTACCAAATGATATCGTTTATATGAATCAAGAGGAAAACAACTGATTATGAAAAGATTAATTCTCTCGGTAGTTTTTATACTTTGCGGTTATTTTGGCTTTGCTCAAAATTTTCCAGCAAATACCAATCGACTTGTAACGGATGAAACGAATACACTAACAAGCGAACAAATAGCACAGCTTGAAAGAAAATTGATTGCTTTTGACGATTCTACCTCTAATCAAATTGCCGTAGTAATTGTTAAAACAGTTGGCGATTATGACATCAATGAATATGCTCTTGAATTAGGCCGTAAATGGGGAATTGGTGGAAAAGCTAAAAACAATGGTGTGATATTGTTAATAGCCATCGGCGATCGTAAACTCTCTATTCAAACTGGTTATGGTTTGGAAGGCGCTTTACCAGATATATATACTAAACGCATTATTGAAAATGACATTAAGCCATATTTCAAGGATGGAAATTATTTTGCTGGTATTACAAATGGAGTAAACTCTATTATTTCCTTAACGAAAGGGGAGTATAAAAATGAGCAACCTAAATCAAAGGCTAAAAAAGGTGCTAAAGCAGGCGGTGCTGGAATGATAGTGATCATCATTATCGTAATTATTGTTTTTATTTTAGGCAAACGTGGTGGAGGCGGAGGTGGAAGCCAAGTAATTAGTGGCCGTGGTGTTGCAGAAGGATTATTATGGAGCTTACTCCTTGGAGGCGGGGGTCGTAATTCAGGAGGCAGCGGATTTGGCGGAGGCTTTGGAGGCGGAAGCAGTGGCGGAGGCTTTGGAGGATTCGGAGGTGGAAGTTTTGGAGGTGGTGGAAGTAGCGGTAGCTGGTAATCAGTTAACAGTTTTAAGAGTTAGTTTTCAGTTAATATTGTGTATAGAAAAGATCTTATTACAGCAGAAATAGAAAAGCTAGCTCAAGTATTGGCGCGAATTATGGGGCTAAAGGTTGAGCTTAAATTAGCTGAAGCAACACTGCTCTTTGAACAAACGATGGAGAACAGCTTTGGCTTGCCTAGTAGCATTTTAACAAACCCCTCCTTAGCGTCATTTGAGGCCTGGCTAAATGAAAGCGAACTTCCTGCAGAAAAACTTGACTCGCTAAGTGAATTTTTATATTATGAATTAGGGATTAGCGACGAGAAGAACCGTATTGTAGCACCAAAACTTAACTTGATTTACGAGCAACTTTCGAATAAACATAAGATCGTGCACCTTGTAAATCTGCACCGCCAAAAAACTATTCAGCAATACTTATAAAAAATCGTCATTGCAAGGTATCTTCGTCATTGCGAGGAACGAAGCAATCTGGTCGAGAGGCTACTTCGTACCTCGCAATGACGACAAAACATTAAAACATGGAGATTCTAAAGTGGCAAAAATTGGCCTCAAAATATTTAGTGAAGGAGAAATGGGCTACCTTAAGGGTTGATACCTGCAAATTGCAAGGAGGAGCTATTAAGGATGATTATTATGTGTTAGAATATCCTAATTGGGTGAACGCTGTTGCACTTACCAAAGAGGGCAAGATTATCCTAGTAAGACAATACCGCTATGCCGCAGATATCATCTCTTTAGAGATTCCTGGAGGTGTAATGGATGGCGATGAATCTCCGGAAACAGCTATTAAACGTGAACTATTAGAAGAAACAGGATATAGTTTTGAGACTTGTGAGCTTGTTGCCACTTTGTTTCCAAACCCTGCAACATCAAACAACCAAACTTTTACTTTCCTATTAACCGGAGGCATTAAAACTCACGAACAACATTTAGACGAGCATGAAATCTTAAACGTAGAAGAATATACCGTTGGTGAAGTAAGACAACTTTTAGCCGAAAATAAAATAGACCAGGCACTTCATGTAGCTGGTCTATTTTATGGCTTGGCGGCTTTATCTTCTCCTTTGTAATTAAATGAATGATTATCCTACCCCCATCTAAGAACACCGAATGTTTAATACCATTTTGACAAGCCTTATAAAAGCTATCGTCTAATATTGTATAAATATTAAGCTTCTGTATTTTCTTCCAAAATCACTTAGCGTATCTCTTCCCAAATCAACCATGCTGAAATAAGGATTAATATCAGCTAGCACGCTAATATGTTTATACTTTTTTAAAGAAATCAACAAATTAGTTTCTTTAGGTATTAAAGCCATAATATGACTGGGAATAGCATTGTATTTAAAAGTGTTAACGTGATCTCCTTTCTTAGTTAGAATATGATTATAGTGAGGTTCATAAGAATCCATCGCATACTCTATTATTACCGTACTATCATCATTGTTTTAAAAAAATAATGCAAAGGAATAACTCCTCTAGATTGAGCAATTAACTGACCATAAGTTATAATGAATGTGATTATTATTTTTCCCATAATTTAGACATCTTGCAAAAGCGTAGTTACCCAGCTCATTTGCTTAACCTTCACTAGACAGATTGGTACCTATTTTTACAGGAAAGACCTCAACCTTTTCACTACATTTTGAGCCATACAACATAATTAGCTGAACTTTTCCGTAAAAAATAGGCAAAAAGAAATCCTTTTCTTTTAATCTCTTGGTAAATTGCTCTAATGTAAAATAGTTCCTGTAAAGTAAAAAAAGACTATTATCCTTAATAAAAATTGACCATGCATTTATTCCATTCTTTTTTGGTGATTCGTAATAGAAAGAAATATCATTTCTCTTAAATCCATGCAACTCCCAATGTACATTAAAAAAAAAATTAATCTTGTACTGGTTCTCAAACGTTGAATGAAATCTACTGCTTATATCTTCAACATTTGTCCTGATATAAATAGTATCTTTTTTTACTTCTTGCGCCCGTAATTCGTTCAACAAAGCTAAATTCAAAGCAAAAACTATATATATATATATTTTCATAACATATTAATTACAAGGTATATTACTGTTTCTCATTAAGTCCCCCGCTTTATTATTATGTACCTGAGCTAAACTATAATTACCACCTGAATAATTGACCATTATTATATTACCATTTTCATCTTTGCAAACTTTATTAATATAATAGGCTGTAAGTTCTACCCCCTGATACGCAAGTGCTTCAAATCTATCTTCATCAAAATCTGTATGATTGGTATTATTAGCTAAAGAAAAAGCTTTAAGTCCATTTTTTATGATACCTATGTTCATAGCCATAAACTCATGATGCTGCTGTGCAAGTGTAGGTGTAGGCTGTAGCAAATTCTCTATTTTATCCATTAATTCTGGCAAGGTCAAATCCTTAGGCCCAATTGCCCACATACCTACTGCATGGTCACCAAACATTTCATAAGATTTTTGCATTAAATTAGCGTGAAAGGCCTCGTGCAATAACGTCTTAACCCAACTCATTTGGCTTTCATCATTGATTTTATTTCTATTTAATGTAATCGTATAGTTTTTAGGCTGATATGCATTATATGTAGTTTCTCCTTTGGAATTTGGGTCATTTACACTACCAATTTGAAAATTAATATTAAACCCTTTAGCGGTAAATGCTTGTAAAAGAGCTTTCATTTGTGTATTACCAGAAGAACCGTTTAAACCCAATAGTTTTTTAAGTAAGCAGTCTATCTTGGGATTATTGGTTATAGAAGTATCAAGTTTAATATCTTGCGTAGTAACTGGTGGTACCCCATCTTCTGGAGTTACACCTTGTTCCGTATCCTTATCACCTCCTCCACTACCTGGGCAAACAGAATACATGAAATCATACCACTGTTCTACAATTACGTCATCTACCCAATAAGAGGTAACCCAATAGTAATCTACACAACCACTAGAGCTCATTACAGCTCTATTATTGTTTTTATTCTTTTCAAAATTTTTATTTGGGACAGATCCCAAATCTTGTATTACGGGATGACCTTGCACTCTAATTTGGTTTCCTTCATCCAAAGTAGCCGCTGTTTTTTTTGAGAATGCTAAATCATAAAATTGGCTTGGCGATAAGTTTACCTGATCGTTAATACCCTTTGCGAAGACATTTACTATCTTATATTGATAGGTATTATTTACTTTGATAATTACTAGATTAAGCACGCCTTCTTTGCCTGTAATTTCAAATAGATTGGTTTCAACTGGCACGACGATTAAAGATTTACCTTCAACCTCTGTTACGTGGCTTTGTTGCCACTGCGGTTCCTGTATAATGATTGCAGAATCGCCACGACTTGATTTTATATAGCTTTGGCCTTGAGGCAATTGCGAATACCACTCCTTGGTTTCATCTAAAAGAGATTTATTTATCAATAGTTCTTTTTTACAAGAAAGTGAGAAAATTAATAATAGAATTACGAGAGAAGCAAAATGCTTTTTATTCATAGATATTTACTTAAGTTATACGAAGGTAATAAATTTATGTAAACGAAATATGCCTTGAATATCTCCAAGGCATATTTTATATCATATCATTAAGTTGTATAGCTATAGCAATTTAACTCATTTTCAGTTTCTTCTGGATATCGTTAACGTAAGCTTTAAATTTCTTATCTGTTTCTATTAAATCCTCTACGGTTTGACAAGCATAAATCACGGTAGAGTGATCGCGACCACCGAAGAAAGCTCCTATTGTTTTTAAGGAAGACTTAGTATGGCTTTTAGACAAATACATGGATATTTGGCGAGCCTGCACAATTTCTCTCTTACGAGTTTGTGACTTCACCATGTCAACTGGTACTTCGAAATATTCACATACCAATTTCTGAATGTATTCCATCGAAATTTCTTTCGAAGTATTCTTAATAAAGTTCTTCAACATTTGCTTAGCTAAGGCTAAATCAATGTCCTTTTTATTTAAGGTAGACTGTGCCAATAATGACACCATTGCGCCTTCTAATTCACGAACGTTATTGTCGATATTATGCGCAACGTATTCGATTACTTCTGCAGGAAGTTCAATACCATCTGCATACATTTTCTTTTTAAGGATTGCAATACGTGTTTCTAAATCTGGGATTTGCAAATCTGCAGATAGCCCCCATTTAAAACGGCTTAATAAACGTTCTTCTAAACCTGCTAAATCTTTTGGCGCTTTATCAGATGTTAGAATAACTTGCTTACCTGATTGATGCAAATGATTAAAGATATGGAAGAAGATATCCTGTGTTTTTTCTTTACCAGCAAAATTGTGTACATCATCCATAATGATCACATCCATTGCTTGATAGAAGTTAACGAAATCGTTAATTGTATTATTTTTTAGTGAATCTACAAACTGTTGGCAAAACTTTTCACAAGAAACATATATAACCAATTTATCTGGCATATTTCGTTTAATCTCGTTCCCTATAGCTTGCGCTAAGTGCGTTTTACCTAAGCCTACACCACCATATATCATCAGTGGATTAAATGACGTGCCCCCAGGTTTTGCAGCTACAGCATAGCCCGCTGAACGTGCTAAACGATTGCAATCACCTTCTATATAGTTTTCAAACGTGTAGTTGGTATTTAATTGAGGATCTACATTTAATTTTTTCAGTCCCGGAATGATGAAAGGATTTTTGATATCCTTATTGATCGATACCGGAATTGGCATAGATTGTACTTTTGCTTCTGCCCCATTTCCGTTAGAGGGCATATTTGTTGTATAAGGTGAGCCGCTGTTCGATGATTTATCTACAACGATATTATATTCTAATCGCCCTTCATCTCCCAATTGTTTTTTTACCGTTTTACGAAGTAGTCCAACATAGTGTTCTTCCAGCCATTCGTAAAAAAATAAACTAGGCACCTGAATGGTTAAAACGTTTCCATCTAATTTAAGTGCAGATATCGGCTCGAACCAGGTTTTAAAACTTTGGGTCGGAATGTTATCCTTAATTATTTGAAGACAGTTTTTCCATACTTCGGTACAAGTTTTTTCCATTGTTATTCTATAATTTGTTGGTTTTCAATGCTAATAAGGGTGCTACGGATACCCCCTTTTGAGTTATCGAATATTCAAAAAATTATCAACAAAAAGAACAAATTTTTCAATTATTTTGTAAGTAGTTCAAAAGCAGTAGCATATACTGCTTAACCTAAATTTTTTGTGTGGATAACTATATTTTAACACAAAATTAATATTCTCCAAACACATTTCTCATACAATCGGCAATCTCGCCCAGTGAGGCATATTCTTCCACAGCGGCAAGAATAAATGGCATTAAATTTTGATCAGATTTGGCAGCCTCACTTAAGTTTTCTAACGCTAGAGCAACTGCTTTATTATTTCTTTCTGATTTTAACCTTTTTAGCTTATCAGTTTGAATAGTTCTTATCGACTCATCTATATTTAATGTATCGGTAATTCCCTCTTTCTCCTGAGTAAATTTGTTTACACCAACGATAATTCGTTCTCCGGACTCTACCTCTATTTGATATTGATAAGCTGAATTTGCAATCTCTTGCTGGATGTAGTCATTCTCTATCGCATTTACCGACCCACCCATGGCATCTATTGTATCTATATAGAGTTGTGCAGCAGCTTCAATTTCGTTTGTTAAGTTTTCTATAAAGTACGACCCTGCTAATGGATCAACTGTATCGGTAACACCACTTTCAAAGGCAATCACCTGTTGTGTGCGCAGGGCAATCTTCGCAGCTGCCTCGGTTGGCAGAGATAAAGCCTCATCATAACCATTAGTATGTAATGACTGCGTACCTCCAAGCACCGCAGCCATCGCTTGATTAGTTACTCTAATTACATTATTTAAGGGTTGCTGTGCCGTGAGCGTACTTCCTCCGGTTTGCGTGTGGAACCTCAACATTTGCGCCTTTTCATCAGTAGCCCCTAATGATTTTGTGATTTTAGCCCACATCCTTCTTGCCGCCCTGAATTTGGCAATCTCCTCAAAAAAATTATTATGGCAATTAAAAAAGAAAGATAACCGCTTAGCAAAAACATTAATATCTAATCCTTTTGCCAAAGCAGCATTCAAATAAGCTTTCCCATTAGCCAGCGTAAATGCTAATTCCTGAACCGCTGTTGAACCCGCTTCGCGAATATGATATCCCGATATCGAGATCGTGTTCCATTTGGGCACCTCCTTACTGCAATATTCAAAAATATCGGTAATGATTCGCATAGAAGGTTTTGGAGGATATATATATGTACCTCTTGCTGCATATTCTTTTAAGATATCGTTCTGAATAGTGCCAGAAATTTCCTTCAAATCTGCGCCCTGCTTTTTAGCAAGTGCAATATACATCGCTAATAAAATCGAAGCTGTTGCATTAATAGTCATCGAAGTGGTGATCTTTTTTAGCTCAATACCTTCAAATAAAATCTCAATGTCTTTTAATGAATCGATAGCTACTCCAACTTTCCCCACTTCTCCCTCTGCCATATCATGATCCGAATCATATCCAATTTGAGTTGGCAGATCAAATGCAACAGAAAGCCCCATCGTTCCCTGAGCCAATAAATAATGATAGCGCCTATTTGATTCCTCAGCAGTAGAAAAACCTGCATATTGCCTCATTGTCCACAGGCGACCACGGTACATATCTTTTTGTATCCCTCTGGTAAACGGAAACTCCCCAGGAAGTTCTGATATGGGTTTACTTAAGGTATAAGTGGGTTTAATTTCAATTCCGGAAGTCGTAATATATTTTTTTTGCATGGCTAATTGACTAGGTAGTTAGCATTACTAACTACTTTACACCTTTAAAACAATTCTTGTATATCTTTCTTTAAATGATCAATTGTTAAATCGTAAGGGTTTTCTGCAATATCAGCCATGTGTTGTAACACTTTTTTACTTAAATCTATTCCATTTGCTGATTCGGGTAAACCTAATACTGCATTATTAATCATTGCGATTGTATCATCCTTCAGTTTACGGATTACCTGCCAACTGGTAGAGTTGATATACAATTGCTGGGCAATGTTATGTTGAAATTCAGCTTTAATATCATTTACGACTAGATTTTGTAATTCTTTTACACCTATTCCTTGTTGATGTAAGCGAATGAGCAAATTCGCAGGGTTAATCCGGTCAATAAAAATGATTGAACGTTCGTGGGCTTGTAACCGCAAAGGCAGCAATGATGCACTATGGGTTTGATTTAATTCAATTGTTTTTAGACTGAAAAACCGATGAATATCGCCTTTAACAACATAGTAAACTGCCATTAATGACCCGAAGCCCCCCAAGAACAGCACAATGACATCGATTAAAATCTGCTTAACATTCATAAGTATTGTTTAATTACGGTAATATTAACAAGGTATTAAAGGCAAAAATGTGCATTATTATTTATATTTGTAACAGATAAAATTTAAATAACATGAGTAACGCTGTAGAAACTGCTTTTGCACCTGTATCTTTTACCGAAGGTGCTGTTAAAGAACTTTTTAAATTAAAAGATCAGCAAGAGATTTCCGAAGATTTTGGCTTGCGTGTAGGCGTAGAAGGTGGTGGCTGTTCTGGAATGAGTTACGTATTGGGATTTGACCAAAAAAAAGAAGGAGATCAGGAGTTTATCATCGATGGGATTAAAGTTTTCATGCATAAAGCACATCAGATGTATTTATTAGGCATGCAAGTAGATTGGCAAGATGGACTAAATTCTAGAGGTTTTACTTTTAGTAACCCAAATGCAGCAAGCTCGTGCGGATGTGGCACCAGTTTCTCTGTTTAACGCATAAATATTTTGTAACATTTTACAAGGTCTCGTTGTCTTAACAACGGGACTTTTTATTTTTATGCCCTAAAGAATATATCTTTATCAAATGACCTATACCGAAAATGTAAGAATTGCACTGCAATCTATCAAAAGTAACCGATTACGTACTTTACTTACCGCACTCATCATTGCGATTGGTTTATCAGCATTAGTTGGTATTTTAACAACACTTGATGCAGTTAAAAAAAGTATGACAGATGCATTTTCAAGCATGGGTGCAAACTCATTTAATATTCGCAACCGTGGAACTGGAATTAGAATTGGGGGAAGCGGTAGAAGGCCAAAACCATTTAAATCTATTAGGTACGAAGATGCAATTGCCTTTAAAAAACGTTTAAATACGCCCGCTACGGTAGCTGTGAGTGTATTCGCGAGTGGAGGCTCAACGGTAAAATACGGCACAGAAAAAACAAACCCGAATATTAATATCCAAGGTTTCGATGAAAATGGCTTAGCTTCTCAGGGCCTAGAACTAGCAATGGGAAGGAATTTTAGTCCGCTAGAAGCTGAAAATGGCAATAATGTTTGTATTATTGGAGCTGAAATTGCTAAAACGATATTTAAAAATGAATCACCCCTGGACAAAATTATAACTGCCGGGAATAACCGATTAAAAGTAATTGGAGTCTTAGCTGCCAAAGGCGCCAGTATGGGGGCAAATACAGATAGGGCGGTATATATTCCTTTACTTAAAGCAAAACTGATTAATTCAAACAATAATCCATCTTATACCATTACGGTAATGGTTCCCAATAATGACTTGATGGATAATATTATTGGAGAAGCTACTTCTGAAATGAGAAATATCAGAAAGATTAAAATAAAAGAGCCTAATAACTTTGAGATTACTAAAAGTGACGCTGTAGCACAAACCTTATTTGAAAACCTTGCTTGGGTTGCTATTGGCGGTATAGCTATTGGTTCAATTACATTAATTGGGGCGTCTATCGGTTTAATGAATATCATGTTGGTATCAGTAACCGAAAGAACAAGAGAAATTGGTATCAGGAAGGCAATTGGCGCCAACCCCTCTACTATTCGCAAGCAATTTTTAATCGAGGCAGTAGTAATTTGCTTAATTGGAGGGGCACTAGGAATTTTACTGGGAATTGGTATTGGGAACTTGATATCTCTTTCTATGGGCGGGTCATTTATCATTCCTTGGCTGTTTATATTGGGTGGATTAGCCTTATGTGTTGGCGTTGGAATTCTTTCAGGCTATTATCCTGCGAAAAAAGCTTCTAAATTAGATCCTGTTGAAGCTTTGAGATACGAGTAAGGGTTATCTAACGATAACTAATTAGCCTATAAAAGAGTATTTTTTAACTTTCCATTAAGCAAACTTTGCAAACCAGGTGTATAGAGACTCTCCTTCAAAGCGTCAGCATGACGGAGGTGATGCATATCACTACCAACAAAATCAACTAGGTTATTTTCTACCATTTCTTCAGCGAGCTTCTTTGGTCCAGGGCCATAATACCCTGTAAGAGCAATCGCATTGACTTGCAAATTGCAATTTTGCTCCTTAATGCGAATATAATTATCTACCGACCCATGAAAATATGGATATCTTTCTGGATGTGCGAGAACAGGTTTATACCCATTATCTTGCATCAATTTAATCATATCATTAATGTTTGCAGGATAATTAATGAAAGAAAGCTCAAATAAAAGATAGTTATCACCGAAGGTTAGCACCGTTTTTTCTCTTATTTTTTTCTCGAAAGTTTCGTCCATATAATATTCGGCCGCTGCATCTACCTCAAGATCTATTTGATTTTGCAGTAAACCTTCACGCAATACGTCGAGTCCTCGGCGAATAGTATCGGGATTATTTCTAAAATAATCGGCCATAACATGTGGCGTAGCAACTAGCTTTTTATAACCCAAAGCTTTAAATCTTTTCGCCAGAGCAATCGAATCATCAATTGTACGCGCTCCATCATCAATACCTGGGATAATATGAGAGTGCATATCTGTACCAATAACCGAAAAATCGATTTCAGGCTCCTTTCGCTTCTTTTTAAATAATCCAAACAAAATTATCTCCCCCGATATTGTGTTTCATAATAAGATTGATAATTACCCGAGGTAACATTATTAAGCCATTCTTCATTTGCTAAATACCAATCAACTGTTTTTGCAAGTCCTTCCTCAAACTGCAGACTTGGAACCCAGTTTAATTCCTTCTGCAATTTAGTAGAATCTATCGCATAACGCAAATCATGTCCGGCCCTATCAGTTACAAAGCTAATCAGTTTAGCAGATTCGCCTTTTTCGCGGTTTAACTTTTCATCCATTACCTCACATAGCAAGTGGATTAGATCTATATTCTTCCATTCATTGTGTCCGCCAATATTATATGTCTCTCCGCTTTTTGCACCATGAAAAATGATATCAATTGCCCTTGCATGGTCTTCTACCCAAAGCCAGTCGCGTACATTTTCTCCCTTTCCATACACGGGAACAGGCTTGTTATTCTTGATATTATTAATAGCCAGAGGAATGAGTTTTTCGGGAAAATGATGTGAGCCATAATTATTTGAGCAATTAGAGATCACACAATCTAAGCCATATGTATCATGATAAGCTCGCACAAAATGATCTGAGCTTGCTTTGGACGCCGAATATGGGCTGTGGGGATCATAAGCTGTTGCTTCAGTAAACATTCCTTCTTCGCCGAGCGCACCATAAACCTCATCAGTACTTACATGGTAAAAACGCTTTTCCTGGTAATGCCCTTTCCAGTATTCTCTCGCGGCATTTAAAAGATTAACGGTACCAATTACATTGGTCATCACAAATGCCGTTGGATCAGCAATTGACCTATCCACATGAGATTCTGCCGCAAGATGTATTACCGCGTCAAAATTCTCGGATTGAAAAATTTGATTAATCTGTTTAGCATCTGTAATATCAGCTTTTAAAAACCTATAATTTGGCAAATTTTCTACATCTTTCAGATTGGCTAAATTACCAGCATATGTTAAGACATCTAAATTAACGATCTCATAATGGGGGTAATTAATTAAAAACCTTCGTACAACGTGTGAGCCAATAAAACCAGCTCCTCCTGTAATTAAAATCTTCTTCATTATATTTGCTTTGGCAGTCCCAAATCTACTGCAATATCTGAAACGGAGTTATATGTTTTACTTAATAGTGTATTTACACCCTCCTTTAAATCAAACTGCAAATCTTCATGCAGTTTATCAAACTTTTTTAGGGTAGTAAGTATTGATTTTACAAAAAAGACAGCAAGTAGCTGATCATAATTTTTAGCTAGTAAATAGGAACGTGTTTTACCTTTAGTTGGCATGTGGTTGAACAGGTAAATTCGCAACTCTACATCTTCAAAATCTGCTTTTGTAACTTTAAAGAAGTGATTAATCAATTTCAATAATTTACGTATACTTAATAAAACATCTTTTGAACTCAAGCTTTTTAATTTGATCAAATCTTGCACCGCCAGTTCAATTTCTTTTTTTAAACGAGTAACTCTTTCCTTCAAATTAACTTCATCTTCCAGCAATAAAAAATGTAACCGTTCCGTAAGCACCTTATCCTTTGCCACCAAACGGAGCAAAAGCTTATCTTTTTCCTTTGGAGGAAGAGCTAGAATTTCGGTCTTTAGATCTTTATGCTCACTAAGTTTCATTTAGTATGTTTTCAGTGGTGAGTTAGGCGATTTTTAAAATGGGTTATCTTTTAAATATTTCTCCCATTTCCATGCAGAGTTCATCATCTCATTGATATCTAATGCTGCTTTCCATCCCAACACTTCATTTGCTTTGGTAACATCGCCAAAAGTTTGCTCGATATCTCCTTCTCTTCTTTTACCGATTGTGTATCTCAGTTTTTCGCCAGTTGATTGCTCGAAAGCATTGATTATTTCTAGCACTGATGATCCTTTACCTGTACCGATATTAAATACTTCATAATTGGCCTCTCTTTCGTTTGCTAATCTTTTGATTGCAGAGACATGGGCTTTCGCCAAATCAACAACATGGATATAATCTCTAATTGCCGAACCATCTGGCGTATTATAATCATCTCCATATACAGTAATCGAATCGCGCTTTCCTATAGCTGATTGTGTGATAAATGGAACTAAGTTTTGTGGAACTCCATTTGGAAGTTCTCCGATTAAGGCAGTATGATGAGCTCCAACCGGATTAAAGTATCTTAAAACGATAACTTCTAAGTCAGCGTTAACAGCGCAAGTTTCTTGAAGTATTTCTTCGGCAATCTGTTTGGTATTTCCATAAGGGGATTCAGCCTTTTTAACCGGGGCTAATTCTGTAACAGGAAGCACATCTGGCTGGCCATATACTGTACAAGAAGAAGAAAATACCAATTTTATCTTGCTATTATAGGCTGTTAAAAGATTTATTAAGCTATAAAAATTATTGCGATAATACTTAAGTGGTTCTTGAACAGATTCACCAACAGCTTTAAATGCCGCAAAATGAATAATTCCTGTAATATCTTGATGTTGAGTTGCAAAAGCGGCTACTTCCTTTTCCTTACATAAGTCTAATTCCACAAAAGCTGGCTTTTTACCTGCAATTTTTTCAATCTGTTCCAGAATTTTGATATCTGAATTTGATAAGTCGTCTACAATGACAACATCATATCCGGCGTTAAAAAGCTCTACTACTGTATGAGACCCAATATATCCCGTACCACCTGTTACTAGTATCTTTGACATTATTTATTATATGTTTTAAAATCTTTATGTTCTGTATTTGTTAATGCATCTTGTGGCAATGATCTAAAATAATCGTAAGTTATCTTTAATCCTTCTGCCCTATTTACTTTCGGTTCCCAATTAAGTATTTCCCTTGCCTTAGTAATATCTGGTCGGCGTTGTTTTGGATCATCAACAGGTAAATCTCTGAGCACTAATTTCTGATTGGTCCCAGTCAGTTTGATAATCTCTTCTCCAAACTGTTTAATGGTAATTTCATCAGGATTTCCAATATTCACAGGCTGCGCATAATCGCTAAACAACAGTCTGTAAATACCTTCCACTAGATCGTCGACATAACAGAATGAGCGAGTTTGACTACCATCGCCAAAAACAGTCAAATCTTCACCTCTTAGTGCTTGCCCAATAAAAGCAGGAAGCACGCGTCCATCATTTAGTCTCATCCTTGGTCCATAAGTATTAAATATGCGCACTATCCTTGTTTCTAATCCATGAAACGTATGATAAGCCATAGTTATTGCTTCCTGAAAACGTTTAGCCTCATCATATACACCACGCGGACCTACTGGATTTACATTGCCCCAATATTCTTCGGGTTGTGGATTCACACTTGGGTCTCCATAAACTTCAGATGTTGAAGCTATTAGCATACGAGCCTTCTTATTTCTAGCTAAACCTAGTAAATTATGGGTCCCTAGAGAACCAACTTTTAAAGTTTGTATAGGAATTTTTAGGTAATCAATCGGACTAGCAGGAGACGCAAAATGTAATATATAATCTAAATCACCAGGTATATATACAAATTTAGAAACATCATGATGGTAAAACTCAAAACTCTCTAGCTTAAATAAGTGAGCTATATTTTTTAAATCTCCTGTAATTAAGTTATCCATGGCGATTACATGAAACCCTTCTTTGATAAACCTATCGCACAGATGTGAGCCTAAAAAACCCGCCGCTCCTGTTATTAATACTCTTTTACCTTTCATTATTCGGAAATTAACTTTCTTCCTATACTATTATAATAATATCCAAGATCTACCATTTTCTGAAGATCGAATAGATTTCGTCCATCAAAAAGGACTTTGTTCTTCAATACCTGATCCATTCTTTCAAAATCTGGATTACGGAACACTGACCATTCTGTCGCGATCAATAGTGCATCTGCATTTTCTAAGGCTTCGTATTGATTTGTAGCGAATGAAATTTTATCGCCCACAATGGCCTTAACATTCTTCATTGCCTCTGGATCAAATGCACTTATTGTTGCGCCGTGCTTTACTAATTCATCAATGATATATAAAGCCGGTGCTTCCCGAATATCGTCTGTTTCTGGTTTAAAGGCCAAGCCCCAAAGTGCAAAGTGCTTGCCTTTGATATCATTCTTATAGTATTTTAAAATTTTCTCAACTAATACTAATTTCTGGCGCTCATTTACCTCCATTACAGCTTTCAAAATCTGAAAGTCGTATTGATGACTATCAGCTGCGATGGCTAATGCTTGAACATCTTTCGGAAAACAGCTTCCTCCGTAACCTATTCCAGGAAAAAGAAAACGTTTCCCAATTCTATCATCCGAGCCAATGCCTTTTCTTACCGCATCAACATCAGCACCTACAATTTCACAAAGATTGGCGACTTCGTTCATGAAGGTGATTTTAGTAGCAAGAAATGAGTTGGCTGCATACTTTGTTAATTCAGAAGAGCGTTCATCCATAAAAAATATAGGATTGCCCTGACGAACATATGGCGCATATAGCTCGGCCATTAATTTTTGGGCCTTCTCACTCCTAGTTCCAATAACTACACGATCTGGCTTCATAAAGTCATCAACTGCAACTCCTTCGCGTAAGAATTCTGGATTGGACACTACGTCTATTTCAACCGTAGTATTTGCAGCAAAAACTGCTTGAACTTTATCGGCTGTGCCCACCGGAACAGTAGATTTATTTACAATTACTTTGTAAGAGGTTACTAATTTGGAAATATCTTTTGCGGCTCCTAAAATATAAGATAAGTCTGCAGCACCATCACCACCAGGAGGTGTTGGCAAGGCCATAAATATGATTTGGGATTCTTTGACCGCATGTGCAAGATCAGTGGTAAATGATAAACGACTTTGTGCGATATTTCTATGAAACAAAACATCTAAACCAGGTTCATAAATTGGAACTTCTCCATTTATCATTTTCTCGACCTTGGCCTTATCAATATCTACACAAATTACATCATTCCCAGTTTCTGCCAGGCATGTTCCCGTTACCAAGCCAACATATCCAGTTCCAATTACTGCTATCTTCATATATTTTTAGAAGGTTTTAGTTTTAATCATTTATCTTCGAACGAAGATAAGAAATTAACATTCAAAATGATTTGGATTTATAATATTGGGATTGCTTTATTTACGGTTATCACTAAATTTGCATCGATTTTTAATCAGAAAGCAAAATTATTTACTCAGGGTAGAAAAAATGTATTTGAGAAAATCGCAACACAGGTTGACCCAGATGATCGATCAATTTGGTTTCACTTTGCCTCACTAGGAGAATTTGAACAAGGAAGACCTGTTGTGGAAAAAATAAAATCCATTGATTCCTCACAAAAAATAGTCATTACCTTTTTTTCTCCTTCTGGATTTGAGATAAGAAAAAACTATGCAGGAGCGGATGGTATTTTTTATCTACCGATAGACACTGCGGCAAATGCCAAGAAATTCTTGCAATTAGTAAACCCGAAAATGGCGATTTTTACAAAATACGAATTTTGGTTTCATTATTTTACAGCGCTCCATCAAAACCAAATTCCGCTATATTTAATAGCTGGAATTTTTAGACCAAGTCAGGCTTTTTTTAAATGGTACGGAAATTTTAACAGGCGCATGTTAAAATGTGTGAGCCATTTCTTTGTTCAAAACCAAGAAAGCGTAGACTTGTTAAATAGCATTGGCATTAACGAAGTAAGCATTAGTGGTGATACTCGCTTTGATCGAGTTTATGAAAATGCAATATCGCCAAGGAGACTACCTGAGATTGAGGTGTTTTGTGGAGAATCGCCTATATTAATTGCAGGAAGTACTTGGCTTGCCGATGAAAAGTTGTTAGCCTCATTCCCTCAAAAATACCCTGATTGGAAGTTGATCATAGCTCCTCATGAGGTAAATGAACAGCATATCCAGGAGATTGAGAAGCTATTTCCAAGGGCTGTAAAGTTTTCGAGAATTATAACGCATGGAGCATCCAGTAACGAGCAAGTTCTGCTAATCGATAACATTGGCATGCTTTCTTCTCTTTATCAATATGGCAAGAATGCTTATATAGGTGGTGGTTTTGGCGCCGGCATACATAATACACTAGAAGCAGCTGCATTTGGCTTACCGGTAATATTTGGCCCTAAATATGATAAATTTCAAGAAGCGAAAGACCTTATCAATCATGATGCTGCAAGAAGCATAACAAATGAAGTCGAGCTTTTATCTGCGTTTAATTACTTTGCATCAAATGAAAATTCATCAAGCAACGCGAAAAAATATGTAGAAAACCAAAAAGGTGCTACAGCTATCATTATGGCTAATATATTTTAGCTTACTGCCATTTCGGCAAGTGCCTCGATAAATTTCGGATGATCATTTAAACTCTCTACCAATTGCACATGCTCGCCGCCTAACTCCTTAAATTCTTCATGATACTCTACTGTAATTTCATAAAGGGTTTCTAGGCAATCGGCTACAAAAGCAGGACTAAATACTAACAACCGTTTTTTACCTTCGGCAGCTAATTTTTTTAAAACATCGGTTGTATAGGGCTGTACCCAGGGTTCTTTTCCTAATCGTGACTGAAAACAAACGGTATATCTATCTTTAGAGATGCCTAATTTATTTGCTAATAATCTGGCAGTATCATGGCCCTGAGCGGAATAGCAAAACTTGTTGGTGTCATTTAAAGTTTCGCAACAATCATCTTTCTTTAAACAATATTTACTTGTATGATCACACTTTAATAATTGTCTCTCGGGCAAGCCATGAAAACTAAAAAGCACATGATCATAAGTTTCGGGCTGATGCTTTTGTGCATTTTCTGCAAAAACTTCGATCATTAACTTATTATCATGAAATGAGTTGACAAAAGAAATAGGTGGAATGGTTTGCCATTTTGAGACTAATTCCATCACCAATTGCATAACCGATCCCGTACTCGCTGAAGCATATTGCGGAAACATAGGAATAACTCTTATACTTTCAACTAAACCTTCCTTAAGTTTATTTAAAGCATGCTCAATGGCTGGATTTTGATAGCGCATGGCCAGCTCTACCTGATAATCGTCGCCCAATTTTTCTTGCAATAATTTAGCTTGAATTTCACTATAATATAAAAGAGGAGAGCCTTTTTCACCCCAAATTTCCTTGTACAATTTTGAGGTTTTAGGACTTCGGAAAGGTACAATAATACCTTTAACAAGCAAGGTCCTATTAAATTTAGGAATATCGATCACTCGTTCGTCCATCAAAAATTGATCGAGGTACTTTTTAACATCTTTTACCTCTGCGCTATCTGGCGTACCTAAGTTGACCAATAAAACACCTTTTTTTCCCATATTAATAATCTTCAAGCGCAGCTTTTACTTTTTCCATTAACCACATTGGTGTAGATGTTGCTCCACATATCCCAACTTTATCATTTACATTAAACCAACTTTGATCTAATTCATCAGTATTTGAAATAAAATAGGCGTTTGAATTATACTTTTTACAAACATCATATAACACTTTTCCATTAGACGACTTCTTTCCAGAAACGAAGACAATTTTATCAAAATCAGCTACAAATTTCTCTAATTCTTCATAACGATTAGATACTTGTCTACAGATTGTATCATTTGCTTTTACATCATAACCTCTATTTAACAACTCACCCTTAATTTGATAAAATTTATCAGTGCTTTTTGTTGTCTGGCTATAAAGTGTAAATTTATTTGGAAGCGCTAGCGTATCGAGTTCTGCAATATCTTGAAAAACAATTGCATTACCATTTGTTTGACCTTGTAAACCTATAACCTCTGCATGGCCATGTTTACCAAATATTAAAATTTGTTCCTCATCATCATGAGAATTCTTTATTCGATTCTGCAATTTTAGAACAACTGGACATGATGCATCGATTAACGTTAAATTATTTTTCAATGCAAGCTCATAAGTAGAAGGCGCTTCACCATGTGCCCTGATCAACACCTTTTCATTTTGTAAGCTCAACAATTGTTGATGATCTATAATCCGCAATCCTTTGGTTTTTAAACGAAGAACTTCTTCATCATTATGTACAATATCACCAAGGCAGTACAGATAATCATCTTGTTCTAAAATATCTTCTGCCATGTCAATAGCATAAACTACACCGAAGCAAAAACCTGATGATTTATCTATTGTTACATTTAAATTGTATCCCATTTTATTGCATATAATAGCTTACAAAAATACGGAAAAAGAGTTCACAAACTAAGGGTTATGGTGCTTTTTGTGATTGTTTTGATATCGCATTGACATAATGTTTGTTGTATTCACTTTTAAGCAATTGCAAACTGATATATTCTTCCGCTTGCCACTGATGTAAATATGCCTCAGCTGCTGGTTTTTGTTTATTTAAATAATCTGTTAAAATAACTGAAAAAACTAATTGAAATTGCTTCTTTGAGGCATTGATAACTTGGAGTACTCCTTTTTCAAAGCCTATATTCCTAGCATGACTCGAACGTATGCGCCCTTGAGGGAAAATTAAAACCAAGTTCCTGGGGTCATCTAATAAAGTCCCCGCATATTGCAAAGTCTCAATGACATCTTTTCCTTTATTTTCGGGAGCAAATGCACCAAAATACTTTAAATGGTTAATAGTTTGATAATCCGCACTGGTAACTAATACGTGAAACTGCTTTCTGAATACTTTTTTGTTCAATTGAAAAAGCATATATCCATCCCACCAACTAAAACGATTGGCCAACAATAATATCGCTTTATCGTCCTGTATCCTTAATTCTGTATAAGTAAATTTCGAAAAATTACTTTTAAAGATAAAGCCAAAATACCACGAATAACATTTTGAAATAAAACCGTTCTTGCGTGGATGATGCATTGTTTAGCTTAAATACACTCTATCCTCCTCGCCTACTACATCTAAAACAACATCAACTCGTTCTTTTAAAATTGTAGCTAGTTCGAGACCAACAAAATCTGTGGCAATTGGAAATATCTTATGGCTTCTATCAACCAACACTACCGTACGGATTTTCTTATGAGGCGTATTTAAAAAAACGCCTAAACCATAAGCTAAGGTTTTACCACTATTGAGCACATCATCTACCAAAATAATTACTTTGCCCGTCCAAGCGGCTTCTGGGATATCTGTTTTCGCTACCAGTTTGCTATTTAGCTTTTCAAGATCTACGCGCAGCAAGGTCACTTTAAAATCAGAAATTTCCTCGAGTACCGATTTTAATCGAAGCGCCAGCTTATAGCCTCTATCCCAAATCCCCGCTAGCACAATTTCTTGCTCGTCTAAATTATCTTCTAAGATCTGATAAGCAATACGATTGATTTTTTGCGCAATTTGGTTTTTATCAAGAACAAGTACTTGTGATTCGGCCATTGGTATTTATTTTTCCTATACAAAAGAACGATTTTAGCCCTCAAAAACAAACATTAAAAAAAATATTTTCAAATTGTGCAACTTTTAAGGTAACACATGCGTCTAATGATTAAACCTTAAAGAAACACTATGAACTTCAAAAAAATACTCCGACCAACTTTGGCACTGTTTACATTAGTTTGCATTAACTATGCGACTGCAACTGCGCAAGATAGCAAAACTGTTCCAGTTAAAAACTTTAATGGAATAACTGTAAGCAGTGGGATTGATCTTTATTTAACTCAGGGCTCGAACGAAAATCTAACGATCAAAGGAAGAAATGATGTAATCGAAAATGTTATTGTAGAGCAAAATGGAAGTGATGTTTTGATTAAATACAAAAGCGGGATGAATTGGAGCAGTTTGTTTAAAAACCAAAGCATTAAAGTATATGTAAATTATAAAAGTTTAAAAAGATTAGCTGCATCGGGCGGATCGGATGTTTATACCCAAAACACTTTAAAGACTGACATTTTAAGTTTAACTGCGAGTGGCGGCTCTGACTTAAAACTTGCGCTAACCTGTAAAGATTTAAGTTTAACTATTAGTGGAGGAAGTGATGCCGAGCTTAAAGGGAATGCCGAAAATTTAAAAGTAACCGCTAGTGGCGGCTCTGACATAGATGCTTTTGGATTTCCAGTTAATTATGCAAAAGCTACAGTTAGCGGTGGTAGTGATGCAAATCTTTTTGTAAACAAAATATTGGAAGCTGGGGCAAGTGGTGGAAGTGACGTGAATTATAAAGGAAATGCTTCGTTAAAGAAAACAAGTAGCTCTAAAAGTGGTGATGTAAACCACATAAGATAATAATTAGTTTAGTTTTAGTTTAAAGCCAATACTGTGGATGCAGTATTGGCTTTTTTTATATTATTAACCCTTTGGATATGGAAAATATACAAAATTGGCCCCTTCTGGAACTACTACGAAAACGCACATATAGCTTTCTGGCTTTTTATAGCTTTTTAAAAAATGCTCTTTCTTTTCCGGATTAATTATTCCTTTTTGAATAAACTCTTCAAGTGTAGAAGCTTGAATAGTCCAATCTGTATTTAAATCCGACCTGTTCAAAATCAATTCTCCAATATTTACCTCGTGTTGATGCGCAATAAAAATTGGATATGAGGATATCCCTTCCACAATAATCTCAACCGCTACCTCTTTAATAGACTCAGCGTAAAATAACAGATCTTTCTCCAAACTTACGAGTGGACTCTTCTTTTGTTCTTTAGGCTTATTGTCTCCGTCTTCACTAAGGTTGCCTAATAATTCTTCAGCGTTCATAAATTTATTTTAATGGCTATTATTTTCTCGTAATTGCAAAAGAACAACATTCTCTACATGTTGTGTATGCGGAAACATATCAACTGGTTTAATTCGCATTACCTCATACTTTTCTTTTAGTAATGCAAGATCTCTCGCCTGGGTGGCAGCGTTACAACTTACATAAACAATCTTCTCTGCCTCCATTTCCAATAAACGTTCTACCACATCGGTATGCATCCCAGCACGTGGAGGATCAGTAATTACAACATCTGGCTTCCCATGTTCGGCAATAAATTCTGCTGTTAAGATATCTTTCATATCACCAGCATAAAATATCGTGTTGTTAATCTCGTTTAACTCAGCATTGAATTTCGCATCTTCAATAGCAGTAGGTACATATTCAATCCCTACCACCTGTTTAACGCTACCTGCAATAAAGTTGGCAATTGTTCCAGCGCCAGTATATAGGTCGTAAACCAATTCATCTCCTTTAAAACCCGCAAACTCTTTAGTGATCTTATAAAGTTCGTAAGCTTGATCAGAATTTGTCTGGTAAAAAGATTTTGCACCAATCTTAAATTTAACTACTCCATCTTTTGCTCCTTCAACCGGCATTTGTTCAAAGATGTGATCTCTTCCTGAGTAGACCATTACCTCTTGATCGAATATGGTATCGTTTTTCTTTTGGTTTAAAATGTAAAGTAAGGAGGTTATTTCGGGAAATGATGCTTTTAGATGCCCCATTAATCCATCAATTTGTTCTTGCTCAGCGTAGGCGAAAACTACCACCACCATTATCTCACCTGTTGAAGATGTTCTAATAATTAAATTCCGTAAAGCGCCCTCGTGGTTACGCAAGTCATAAAAACTTAACTGATGTTGCAATGCATACTCACGTACGGCTAATCGTAGTTTATTGCTTGGTTCTGCCTGCAAATAACAATGCTCTACATTTAAAATTTTATCAAAACGTAATGGAACATGGAAACCCAGTGCATTCATCTCCCGCCCTTCTTCTTCGAAGTTCATATCATTGGCATCAAGCCATCTTTTGTTAGAAAAAGTATATTCTAATTTGTTGCGATAATATTGATTAGCTGCAGAACCTAAAATTGGCTCCATTTTACTTGTATCAATTTTAGCTAAGCGTTGAAGCGCAGCTTCTACGTTCTTATGTTTAAATCGTAATTGAGCATCATAATCCATATGCTGCCATTTACATCCTCCGCAGGTTCCAAAATGACTACAGAAAGGCTCTCTACGGAATTCCGATTTTGATTGGAGATTTTCAATAATTGCCTCGGCAAAGTTCTTCTTTTTCTTCACCACACGGATGTCTACAACATCCCCCGGAACTGCCTTATCTACAAAAATTACCAAATCATCAGCCTTGCCAACACCTTTACCTTCTTCGGCGATATCAATAATGCTTAATCCAGTAATCCTCATTGGTTCAGCATTTCTTCTGTTTCTACTCATTGCTGCAAAGATAAGGATAATATTGGGAGTGGGAAAGCTGGGAGAGCTTGAATTGGTTAACTGTTTGCCCCTTGTAAGAGCCTCCATATACGTAACGTTAATATTAAACCAATATCGAATTAAAGCAAGTAGATTAGCGCATCATCTTAACACCTTTTATTTACTAAAAATCTTTAAGATAAGCCCAAATAAACCTTGCCCTAAATTAAAATCTACATCGAACTTCTCATCAACGCTTACCGAAATTTCTAACACTTCAACGCTCATTACATTATGATTGAATTTAATCAAATATAACCAAATATATACCAAATACCAAAACGGTATACGTTATCCAAATATTTAAAGGCATTATGAAAGCTTAGCGAAAAGAAAGGGAAATAATTATCGATAGATGGTTACAGAGCCGCCTTTACTAGATAGGGCAATAGTTCTTTTTGAAAGGTAACGAAGTTCTTCCTTACATCGGCATCACTTACCGATGTAAAGGCAAATGAAAATACAATACTTTTACTCGCCTTTAATAAGAATGCTAATCCTCCTCTTCGCGCAGGATTTTTCTTAAAATGATCTAGCTCTAAATAGGCTGATAACAACAATGCTTCCAGTTGATCAGATAAGTGTTTTAAAAACTCCTGAGAGTTAGTATTTTCACGAACAAAGTCCCAGCCGATAAATTCATTGCACACGGTATACGACAACCTGCATGTTTTCATTACTAAAGCTGTTAAATGTTCTTCTTCATTGGCATACTGAACTTTATTACTTATTATTTCGTGAAGGTTAACATCCAAATAATCCATTAATATAGCATCTAAAACCTGCTCCTTACTATCGAAATATTTGTAAATTGTTGCCTTGGCGATTCTTGCCTTTTTAGCGATCTCATTTACGCTGGTTTTATGGTAACCATATTTTCTAAACAGCTCTTTAGCTGCTCTGATAATGCTTTCTTTTATTTTCTCTGGTTCCATTAATTAGTAACGCGTAAAGTATATCCGGAAATGGTAACACTATATTGCTTTAATGCTTTTTTGGCTGGCGCTTTAGCAGGGCCACCATCAATCAAGTTAAATTTTGCCCCACTTTTTTCGTCCAAAGCAGTCAGCCCGCCCGTTTCGATAATTACGGCATTTTTTTCCTCGGGGTTTACCGTACTGCATCGGTCAAATGCTGCGTAAGAATTATCTGCTCTACGGCAAATTATTAATCCTGCGATACCATAACCGTCTATGATAACTGATCCACCGGCACTACTGATCCTATTTAAGCGCGGATCGGTTATTGGCGCGCTAAAATTTACAGGTAAATTAGGCAAATAGTCTTCCTTCGCGCAAGAAACGCAAAGGAATAGCATCATTAAACCTAAAAACCTATTCAACATTATAGAATTACCGTTTTATATTGTTTTAAGAACCTAACATCATTCTCTGAAAATAAACGCAGATCCTTAATTTCGAATTTTAAATTGGCGATACGCTCAATCCCCATACCGAAGGCAAATCCACTGTATTTTTTAGAATCGATCCCACAATTTTCTAAAACATTGGGATCCACCATTCCGCAGCCTAAAATCTCTACCCAACCACTGTATTTACACATTTGGCATCCATCTCCCTTACATATAGTACAGGAAATATCCATTTCAGCAGAAGGTTCGGTAAAAGGAAAATATGATGGACGGAAACGAACTTTAGTTCCCTCTCCGTATAATTCCTGAACAAAATAAAATAAGGTTTGCTTCAAATCTGCAAAGGACACATTTTCATCTACGTATAGGCCTTCAACTTGATGGAAAAAGCAATGGGCTCTGGCCGATATAGCTTCATTGCGATATACACGACCTGGCATCAACGCTCTAAAAGGAGGTTTTCCAGCTTCCATCATTCGTACCTGTACCGATGAAGTGTGGGTACGTAAAGCGATATCTCCGTTTTCACCACCTTTTTTAATAAAGAAAGTATCCTGCATATCCCTTGCCGGATGTTCTTCAGGAAAGTTCAACGCAGAAAAATTATGCCAATCATCCTCAATTTCTGGCCCTTCTGCAACACTAAATCCAAGTTTATTAAAAATTTCAATAATTTCTCTTCTTACCAATGCCAATGGATGTCTAGCGCCAACCTCGAAGCCTTCTCCAGGTAGTGTTAAATCTAATCCAGCGTCTTCAGTCTTAAGTCCTGAATCCGAAATTAAATCATTTAAAGTTGCGTATTTAGCCTCAGCAAGCTGTTTAAATTCATTTAAGACTTTACCTAAAACCCTCTTCTCTTCTGGAGAAACTGCTTTAAATTGGTCAAAAACATCTTTTATGATTCCCTTTGTACCTAAAAAACGAATTCTGAATTGTTCTAACTCATCAGCATTCGAAGTATCAAATGCATTGATCTCTGCGCTGTAGTGTGTGATCTGCTCTTGTAACATGCGTCAAATATACGGCTAAAATTTCAACTTACGAAGTCGCCCGATTTGATAATCGACTTATGAAGTTTATATACGTGTCGCCTATTTAACCTTGTAGAGCCTTATTTTAAATTTGCATTAAAATAGGCAATTGTTTCCTTTAAAACAGCATCAACGTTTCCCATTTTAGTGAACTCATGATCTGCTCCTGTAAGCTGAACAAATTTATTAGGTATCCCCAGGCTATTAAGTTTATTGGTAAAAGCGTCGAATGTGCTTCGCCCTTGCTTCGGCAAGTCGCCCACTTCATTATTTTCGGGAAAAACCGTTAAAGTAGGTACTTTCAGACTCGCATTTGCCACATACAAGGGACTAATTGCCTTATAGTATTGATCGTTTGCAGGATCTATCGTATATCCAGTATAACGATATCCAGCCTCAAGAATATAATCGGGTAAAAACTGAAGCAGAAAGGGCGGAATATCAGAAAAAGTTTGATCTAGCGCCCCTGCCAAATTCACTACCGTTTTTACTTTGTTTGTATTTCTACTATCGTAGCTGTACAACAAGGCCAAAGTGGCTCCGGCACTATGCCCAGCAATTCCAACTTTTGTGTCGCTTACCTGCCACTCTTTGGACTTAGAAAGAGCATAATTTACAACTGTAGCCACATCTGCGACCTGATCTTTAATTTTAACTGCACTTTCGAAATGCTTAACAGGATTATCATAAAGTCCGGTAGCATCGACTAGCCTGTAATTAACATTTAGAACTGCAAAATTGGCTCTCACCAATTCTTTAACCAAGCTGGTAAAATCACTTTTATCACCCTCAATAAAGCTACCACCATGTACAAAAATAATCAGGCTAGTGCTAGCGCTCCGATTTGCAGGAAGATACACATCCATTTTCTGTTGCGAGTGGCTACCATAAGGAACATCCAATAAAGTTGCCGCTTCAACTTTGATAATCGGATCGGTAATTATTTTGTTCCCCTTTTTGCAAGTTAAAAAAGAAGATGCGACTATGAAAAGTACTAGTGATCGCCTAAAAATGTGCTTCATCCGTTAATTAATTATGGCGGGCTTGGATACCCGCCAATTTTCATTAGATTACTCCAAGTTCTTTTCCAACTTTTATGAATGCTGCAATTGCTTTATCCAAGTGGTGTTGTTCATGTCCTGCCGACAACTGAACACGTATCCTAGCTTTTCCCTGTCCAACAACTGGATAGAAAAATCCAACTACATAAATACCTTCATCTAACATTTTTGCCGCAAAAGATTGTGCTATTTTAGCATCGTAAAGCATTACAGGTACAATTGGATGAAATCCTGGTTTGATATCAAATCCAGCAGCAGTCATCTTTTCACGGAAATATTTGGTATTACTTTCAAGTTTGTCGCGTAATGAGGTAGTTTCCGATAGCATATCTAATACTGCGATAGACGCTCCAGCAATTGCTGGGGCAAGGGTATTAGAAAATAAATATGGGCGTGAACGCTGACGTAGCATATCAATAATCTCCTTTTTACCAGAAGTAAATCCACCAGAAGCACCTCCTAATGCTTTACCCAAAGTACCAGTAATAATATCAACGCGATCGATCACATTAAAGTGTTCGTGAGTTCCTCTACCTGTTTTACCAATAAACCCGGTACAGTGCGATTCGTCTATCATAACCAAAGCCTCATATTTATCGGCCAGATCACAAATTTTGTCTAAAGGAGCCACCGAACCGTCCATTGAAAAAGAGCCGTCCGTTACGATAATCCTATGCCTACAATTTTTAGCAGCAATTAACTGTTGCTCCAAATCCTCCATATCGGCATTCTTATAGCGAAAACGTTGAGCTTTACATAAGCGTACTCCATCAATGATAGAAGCATGATTTAACTCATCAGAAATAATCGCATCTTCAGCATTAAACAAAGGCTCGAAAACACCTCCATTGGCATCAAAAGCTGCCGCATATAAAATCGTATCTTCAGTTCCCAGAAAAGTCGAGATCTTAGCTTCCAATTCTTTATGCACGTCTTGTGTTCCACAGATAAATCGAACCGACGACATTCCATAGCCGTAATCGTCTATTGCCTGTTTAGCCGCTGCAATCACTTTTGGGTGAGATGACAATCCTAAATAATTATTAGCACAAAAATTAACTACTTCCGCTCCAGTACTAACCTTAATATCAGCTCCTTGTGGTGTAGTAATAATTCGTTCACGCTTAAACAGTCCTGCGTTTTCTATTTCTTCCAGTTCTTTTTGCAAAACTGGTTGTAGTGTTTTATACATATTTATTTTTTTGATGCAACCATTTATTGTTAAAATCAGTCCACAAATATAATATATTACCCGTTAACAAACTTTAACAGATTAAATACGTTAAATGCATACGTATATTTTAACTTTATCCTCTATATGAAGAAAGCTCCCCTCTTGCTGCTTATTTATTTAACTATTTCTACAGCAGCTTCAGCGCAATTTCAAATTAGTGGAAAAATTACTGAAACCAATGGAGATCCGATACCATTTGTTTCGATATATATTAAAAATACCAATAAGGGAGTTTCGGCAAATGCCGACGGAGTTTATAAGCTTACCACCGAAAAAGGGGCGATTAATCTCATTTTTAAAGCGATTGGATTTAAAACTGTTGAACGAACAATTCAGGTTAATGAACCTGTAATCGCCAATCAAGTTCTAGTGTCAGAAAGCTACACTTTAAACAATGTCGTTATTAAGCCAAATGCAGAAGATCCTGCCTACGAAATAATCCGGCAAGCTATTAAACTACGGAAAGAGCATTTAAATGAGGTGAATGCTTTTAGTACCGACGTGTATATTAAAGGATTACAGAAAATCGTTGGCGCACCAAAAAAATTCTTTGGTTTCGACGTTCAAAAGGCGCTGGAATTAGATACCAATAGAAAAGGCATTTTGTACCTGTCAGAATCACAGTCTACATTTAGCTTCCAACGACCAAATAAAATCAAAGAAACTATGGTGTCGTCAAAAGTATCTGGGCAAAACAACGCTTTTAGTTACAACAAAGCATCTGACATGATCATTAACTTTTATGAAAACCTATTGCTTGAAGGTAGTGGTTTGAGTTCGCGTAGTTTTGTGTCGCCCATTGCAGACAATGCACTATTTTATTATAACTATAAACTGCTGGGCACTTCTGAAGAAAACGGATTAACAATCAATAAAATCGAAGTCAAACCCCGTCGCAAAAATGACCCTGCTTTTGCTGGCACAATTTATATTGCCGACAATAATTGGCGACTGATGGGAACGAATTTATTTTTAACCGAAAGTTCAGGCATAAATTTCGTTGATACTTTAAATATTAGTCAAGAATTTAACAAAGTTGAAAATACTTTTCTTCCATCTAATATGAAGTTTCAGTTTAAAGGCAATGTAGTTGGTTTTAAGTTTGAAGGTTATTATATGAGCATTTATAGTAATTACAATATCCATCCAAATTTCCCCAAGAACTACTTCACTGCCGAAATTTTGCACATAACAAAAGCAGTAAACAAAAAAGACTCCTTGTATTGGATGAACAATAGGCCTATCGCACTATCGGAAGAAGAAAAGGACGACTATCATCGGAAAGACAGCATCGCTTTACTTAAAGCTACAAAACCCTATCTTGATTCATTAGAAAAGGCTAATAACAAATTCGGGCTCGGAAAATTCATACTCCGCGGGCACAGTATTAACAATCGATACGAAAAAAAATACATTCATTTAGACCCAATTATTGGCTCTATATTTTTTAACACGGTTGAAGGCTTAGCTGTAAAATACGGGGTGGATTTTCGAAAAGTTCTGGCCGATCAGAAAACAATTACAATAAGACCGCAAGTAAGATATGGATTTTCTAATCGCATATTTACTGGTAACTTAACTGGGTCATATTATTATGACCCCCTAAAAAGAGCAGCAATAAGTGGAGGCTTAGGGTCCACCATTTCGGATCTTAACGAATATGGATCAATGAGCTTAAGATCGAACTATATCAACACCTTATTATTTGAAACAAATCTTTCTAAGTTTTACAAAAAGGAATTTGCATATATGAATGCCACTCGAGAATTAGCGGATGGACTACAGGCTGCAGTTACTATTAACTACAATAAAAATTATACTTTACAAAACACCAATCACTTTACGTTTAGAGACATAAAAGATAGGGAACTAACCTCCAACAACCCATTTACTCCTTCTACCGAAACTCCACTATTTCCAACCTATACGTCGTTTAATGTGAATGTAGGGCTAACTTACACGATTGGTCAGCGTTACATCACTACACCATATTCTAAAATATATCAGGAATCCAAGTTTCCAAGGTTCCAGTTAAATTACAGGAAAGGTTTTAAAAATATACTTAACAGTGATGTAGATTATGACTTTTTAGGATTTGAAATTTATCAAGAACATATTAACACTGGATTATTTGGCAATATGTCGTTCGTGGTTGGTGCGGGAAAATTCTTAAATAATAACGCTATTTTTTATCCAGATCGAAAACATTTTAGAGGAAACAGTTCCACAATATTCCCTCCTAATTTAAGGAAATTTAGATATCTCGATTTTTATCAGTATAGTACTGAACGGGAGTACGTGGAAGTACATTTCGAACATAACTTCGCAGGATTCATGATGAATAAAATTCCTTTACTGCGTAAGCTAAAATTGGAAGAAATAATAGGTTTCAATTATCTAACTCAACCTGGCAAGAGAAATTATAAAGAGTTTCACTTTGGGATAGAACGATTGGGCTTTGGCGTAAGTTATGGCTATGCATATGATGGCAATAAGAAGGTTGACCAAGGGTTTCGGATTACTTATGGGCTATAACCAAGATCCTTAAACATCCTTTGTAAACTGAAAACCGCAAACTGAAAACTTTTTTCTTATATTTGCCACATTAAACGCCGTTTGCAGCGGTATCAATGAATTATGATATACAATACCTTACTTTATTATTGCTATTCTCCAATAGCAAATGCAGAACAATTTGCTGCAGATCACTTAACTTTTTGCAAATCATTAGGCCTAGTTGGTCGTATTATTGTTGCCGAAGAAGGATTAAACGGAACAGTTTCGGGCACTAAAGAAGCATGCGAGGCCTATATGTTAGCCATAAAGGCAGATGAGCGTTTTGCTAAAACTGACTTCAAAATCGATGAAGTTGCAGAACCGTCGTTTATAAAAATGCACTGCCGATACAAAGCAGAAATAGTTCACTCAGGTTTACGTGATACAAGTATTATTAATCCTAATGAAAAAACTGGAAAATACTTAGAGCCAGAAGAGTTTAGCCAGATGATTGACCGTGATGACGTTGTTATTCTTGATGTTCGATCAAATTACGAGCATAATTTAGGCAAATTTAAAAATGCCATTACGCTCGACATAGAAAATTTCAGAGATTTTCCTGATCAGATTGAAGCACTGGCACAGTATAAAGATAAAAAAGTGATGACCTACTGTACTGGTGGAATCAAGTGTGAGAAGGCAAGTGCACTGTTGCTACACCATGGCTTTAACGACGTGTATCAGTTACATGGAGGTATTATCAAATATGGTAAAGAAGCTGGAGGAAAAGATTTTGAAGGCAAATGTTACGTGTTCGACAACAGAATTGCAGTAGATGTAAATACAATTAATCCAACTGTTGTTTCTACTTGTTTAAATTGTGGAACCACAACACCTAAAATGATTAATTGTGCAAATCCAGAATGCAATGAACATTTCACACAATGTGATGCGTGTGGTGAGCAATTAATGGGATGCTGCTCTGTTGAGTGTACAACACATCCTCGCAAACGTCCTTATGATGGTACTGGATATTATGTAAAAGTACCGCAGCCAATTAATAGTTAATTCCAACCATGATCCGCCATATACCATAGGAGTCTCGGTGCATATTGCTTCTTATCCCCTTAAAGCGCTATTATACCGAGATACTATCGGATAGGTATCGGATAGCAAGGCAAGGGATACCGACCGGATCACAGGTGGGTAACGGCTGGAAAGCTAGCGTTAATTGGTGTAAATGCAGATTGCATTAAAATAAAAAATTCGGGAGTGTTCATTATCCGTACGAAATATTTATTTTGCACAATGAACCACCGAGTACTCAAATACTTTATCATTTTATTGGCTTGTTTTTCGATCTCTATCGAATTGATGGCTGATGACATACAGAGCATTGGAGTCCCCTACGTTCAAAATTATCCGAAATCTTCCTACTTATCTGGCAATCAGAATTGGTCAATTGCAAAAGACAAGAACGGTGTAATGTATTTTGGTAATGCGGAAGGTTTACTCACTTTTGATGGAAAATATTGGCAACAATATAAAATGCCGAACAGGCAAATTGTACGTTCTGTAGCTACTGCAAATGATGGTTTAGTTTACACAGGAAGCTTTGGTGAATTTGGTTTTTGGTCTTATCAAAATAAACAACTCCATTATACATCCCTTGTTAAACTTATTCCTAAACCTTATAAAATAACGGATGAAATTTGGAAAATATACATAGATGGTAAAAAAGTAATCTTTCAATCTTTTTCTACCATTTACATTTATGAAAATAAAAAAGTAGAGGTTGTTAAGGCTCCGAATGCATTTCTGTTTTTACATCAAGTTAAAAACAAGCTATTCGCCGAGGTACTCGGTAAGGGGCTTTTTGAGTTGAAAGGAAAGACCTTTATCCCCTTGGCAGGAAGTGAAATCTTAGGAAATACGGGTGTTCTTTCCATACTTCCTTATAAGGATAACAGTTTACTTATTGGCACTGGAAAAAATGGCTTATTTGTCTATGACGGGAAAAAGTTTTCGGCTCTTGCTAGCTTGGCTAATTCATTTTTAAAAACCTATCAGCTTAATAACGGGATCAAGATCTTAAATAAATATTATGCTTTTGGCACCATTTTAAACGGCTTGATTATTATTGATGAAAATGGCAAAATTGTACAGCGTATTAATAAATCTAGTGGTTTACAAAATAATACTGTATTAAGTTTATATGCAGATAATGAGCAAAACTTATGGGCGGGGCTCGACAATGGAATTGATCGAATTGAACTAAATTCTCCTCTTTATTTCTATTTTGATAAAACAGGACAATTTGGAACTGTCTACTCAAGTTTAATAGTGAAGAACAAAATTTATCTAGGAACAAACCAAGGTCTATTTGTAAGTCCATGGGCTCCAGAAAATGGGAATTTATTTAATTCCTTCGATTTTAAATTGATTCCAAACTCTCAAGGGCAAGTATGGGATCTTTATGAAATTGATAATCAGCTTCTCTGCGGACATAATGATGGCACATACAATATTACCGGTTCCCAAATGGAAAAAATATCGAGCATTAGTGGAGGCTGGACCATAAAAAAATTAAACTCAAACCCTAACCACCTAATCCAAGGAACCTATACTGGTTTAGTTATCTTTTCGAAAGATGCTTCTGGTAAATGGAAATTTAGTCACAAGATTGCTGGCTTTGGCGAACCTTCGAGATATGTAGAACAGGACAACAAAGGGGATATTTGGATTAGCCATGCTTATAAGGGCCTCTACAAGCTTACATTAAGCCCTGATTTAAAACGAGCAACCAACATTAAGTATTATGATGAGAAAAATGGTTTGCCAAATAATTTTAACATTAACATTTTTAATCTAGAGAATAAAATTGTTTTCTCATCTGAAGAAGGCTTTCTACTCTATGACGAAATCAGTAACCGCTTTACCAAATATGATGCGTTAAACAAAACCCTTGGAAGTTTCTATACGGCTAATAAAATTATTAGTGCAGGTTTAAAAAAATATTGGTTCATTAACCACGGAAAAATGGGTTTGGTAAATCTAAGTGAACCTGGAAAAACCGTGATCGATTCCAGTAGATTTAGCATTCTAGATGGAAGAATGGTACAATATTATGAGAATATCAGTCAAATTAGTTCAAAAATATATTTGATTAGTGTTGATGATGGATTTGTGATCTACAATACTACTAACACTGAAAGTCAAGCGAAAAAACAAAATTTACCCGCCGTATTAATTCGAAAAATTGAAGATATTACCGATAAGTATGTTACGATTACTGAAAATGGAAGCGATGGGGAAACAATTGTAATCCCTTTTAGCAGAAATAATATACGCATCTCTTTCTCCTTGCCCTATTATCGCCAGTCGAGAGTCAAGTTTCAATATTTTCTAGAGGGCTATGCGAAACAATGGTCTGATTGGAGTACCGCTACACAAAAGGATTTCACTAATTTAACTCGTGGTACTTATGTTTTCAAGGTTAGAGCCAAGATTAACGAGGAAATAACCAGTGAGATCACGACATTCGAATTTGTGGTAAGTCCGCCATGGTACGGCAGTAATTGGGCAATTGTATTTTATGTGTTGTTAGGTGTTATAGCCCTTTTTGCAGGAAAAAGAATATATGAGGCTAAACTAAAAAAGGACCAGCGATTAATTTCGAGTAAGCTTCAATTGGAGAAGGAGGAGTTTTTAAAACGCGAAGCTGAAGCAACGGAGAAACAGATTATCAAGATCCAAACTGAAAAACTGCAGGCTGAACTTGCAAGTAAAAACAGAGAATTGGCAAATTCTGCGATGAGCTTAGTTTACAAGAATGAGCTTTTACAGAAAATTAGTGAGGAAATGACTAAGCTAAAGGACGAGAATGGTAAAAAGCTCTCTGAAGACCAGTTGCGCAAAATTCAGAAGGTTATAGATGATGGAATGAATGACGAGCGGGATTGGAACTTATTTGAAAGCAGTTTTAATGAAGCACATGAAAGTTTCTTTAAAAAACTGAAAGCAAATCATCCAGATCTTGTTCCGAACGATTTAAAACTCTGCGCTTATCTCCACATGAACATGAGTAGTAAAGAACTAGCATCACTTTTAAATATCTCACTTAGAGGCGTAGAAATCCGTAGGTACAGATTGCGCAAAAAGCTTGAAGTTCCGCATGATAAAAACTTGGTCGAGTTTTTAATGGAACTTTAGTACTACATCATTACCTCTCATAAGGTCATTTTCTACACATCGCTGTCAGGCGAAAAAAAATTGTTTGTAGTAGTCTCCAATTAGAGCACAAAGCGCAAAAGACGTCGTTTTTATCCCAAAAATCAATATTATCTACTTGCATGAGATACTTCTTCTATTGCTGATGATGTATTAATGTATAGGTAAAAATACTTGCAGTTGCCAATCAAAAACAGAAAATTAGATTTATCAATTAAACAAATATGAATATCGGTATGAAAAAAATCTTTACAAAATTTTCTGTGCTAACGGTTCTTTGTTTACTCTTATTAAACGCTGCTTTTGCCCAAAACGTTACAGTTACGGGTAATATAAAAGACGATGGCAATTCACCCATCCCTTACGCAACGGTAATGATAAAAGGAACAAATAAGGCAGTTCAAACAGAAGCTAATGGGAATTATTCTATTAGCGTTCCTTCAGATGGCACTTTAGTATTTAGTTACTTGGGATATATTCCTCAGGAGATTGCTGTAAGTGGCAAAACAAAAATAGATGTTACGCTAAAATCAGACACTCGAAGTCTTGAGCAAGTAGTTGTGGTTGGTTATGGAACCCAGAAGAAGAAAGACCTCACTGGTTCTATTACCAGTGTTAACGGAGAGGATGTTGCAAAATTGCCTGCCGTAAATCCACTGGCATCTCTTCAAGGAAAAGTTGCTGGCCTTACCGTAGTCAACTCTGGTGGCGCAGGTTCACAACCTGTCATCCGCATCCGGGGTATAAGTAGCACCAATAGTGCAAGCCCACTTTATGTAGTAGATGGATTGTTACAGGATAATATTGATTTCTTAAATCCTGCAGACATTGAGAGCATTGATTTACTCCGCGATGCATCCTCTTCAGCTATTTATGGCTTACGAGGTGCCAATGGCGTGATAGCAATTACCACCAAGCGTGCTGCGAAAGGACAAACGCGTGTCAACTTTACTAGCAATATTGGTGTTCAAAAGGTACTCAACAAAATTGATGTCACCGATGCAGCTGGTTTCAAAAAATTATATGCTACGCAATTAACAAACATCAACGCTGCTCCTTTCGATTTTAGTAACTATAATGCGAATACTGACTGGCAAGATCAAATAATTCAGGAGGCCATGATTAATTCTAATAGCTTAAGTTTTTCAAATAGCGGTGAAAAAAGCACCACACTTGTTAACCTTGGCTATAACAATCAAGATGGTATACTAAAATATAATAACTACCAGAAATTCGTATTTCGCTTGAATGAAGAAATCAGGGTTAGTGACAAATTTAAAGTTGGCGGAAGCTTTACTGGCTTTCATTCTAAAAGCGATGCATCTGGTGCAAGCCTAAATGGTGCGATTTGGTCTGCCCCAATTGTTCCGGTCCAAACAGATGCCAATACCTATTATGCAATGCCAACATTTCAGCGTGCCCAAGTGGGTAACGTAGTTGCTGCATTAGAAAGAAGTCAAGGCACGTCGATCAATAAGAATTATAGGTTCAATGGAAGTATTTTTGGAGAATTGAAATTCCTAAAAGATTTCACACTCCGTTCTACTTTATATGGAGATTATGGTTTTAGCAACGGAAGAGGTTACACCCGCCCTCCTTTTTCATTTATCAACGTAGGTGAAAATGGTGGTGGAACTACCATTGTTAAAGATACCCAGTTCCGCTCTACAGTTAATCAAAGTCAGTCCGAAAGCCATAGGTATCAGCAGGATCATACCTTAACTTATGAAAAATCATTAACGGGCGGTCACAATATTACCGCTTTGGTTGGTTTTACTACTTTACGCTGGGCTGGTTCTAGTGTAAGTGGCTCTCGTACAGACAGTACCTTGGTTGTTCCTGGAGATCCAGATCTTTGGTACCTGGATGTTATCAATCAAAACAATATCATGAATAATGGAGGTGGGGGCTCGGAAGAAGCATCTATGGGGGCATTTGCCAGACTAAGTTATACTTACAATGGAAAATATCTCTTTAACGGTACGCTTCGTAGAGATGGTAGTTCAAGATTTTCGCCCGAAAATAGATGGGGTACTTTCGGAAGTGTAGGATTAGGTTGGGTGGCCACTGAAGAAGATTTCGTAAAAAATAATCTTAAAGGTTTAAACTATTTAAAAATCCGTGCATCATGGGGTAGACTAGGTAATTCTAATGGTGTGCAGTCGAATCTTTATCAGCAAGGCTTGTCTAATGGTTCTACTGCAGTATTTGGCGACAACATTTATACCGCAATTCAAAATGCTTACATCCCCGATCCGAACTTACGTTATGAAATCGTACAAGGAACTGACATTGGATTTGATTTGAGAACGTTTAATGATCGTTTGAATGCTGAAGTTAATCTATACGATAAAACGACGGACGGAATTTTAACAAGTTTCCCGTTATTAGCAGGTCAGTTACCTTTTTTCACGAACCTTGGAAAGATAAACAATAAGGGAATTGAAGTAAGTATGGGTTGGACCGACAAAATTGGATCAGATTTCACCTATAATTTCTCAGGTAACTTTAGCTATAATAAAAACAGAGTGGAATCTCTAGGAAATACTACAGAGTTTCAAATTACAGGAAATAGTGGTGTTAATTTAACTAATTCTGGCAAATCTATTGGCTATTTTTATGGATACAGACAAGTTGGTATCTATCAAACCGCTAAAGATATGTTAACGATGCCAGCTTTCTCTACTTCACAATTAGGCGATATAGCTTATGAAGATATAAATGGAGATGGCGTGATTTCTCCTTTAGACAGAACCTATTTAGGCACACCATTTCCGCCATATAGTTATGGCATGAGTTTATCTCTAGGCTATAAAGCCTTTGATGCGCTTATCGAAGGCCAAGGCGTTGCAGGTAACGCAATCTACACGCAACGTCGTACCTCAAACTTTGCAACACTTAACTATGAGAGCAATCGTTTAAATGCCTGGACTGGTCCCGGTACAACAAACGTAGAGCCTATTTTAGATAACACCCGTGGAAATAATTTCTTGTTTAGCTCTTACTATTTAGAGCCGGGAGATTATTTCAGGATTAGAACATTGCAACTTGGTTATACTTTTGGTAAAGCCGCAATGGCTAAAATTGGTGCCCAAAAATTGAGAATATTTGTTAGCGGCCAGAACTTAAAAACATGGACACAAGCTACTGGGTATACACCGGAAGCACAAATCGGAAGTATTTTAGGCGGTGGAGCTGATAATGGAGTATATCCTGTTCCAGCAGTTTATTCTTTCGGGTTAAATGTTACTTTTTAATCATTTAAATTTTACATAAAATGAAAATATTTAATAAAAATAAAAGAAGTCTTTATATAGCCTTAACAGCCGCAATAGTGATTTCAACAAATTCTGGATGTAAGGATTTTCTTGATACGCAAAGACAGGGAACTTACACGGCAGAAGATTATCCATACCCTCAAGGAGGAACGCCATATGATACTTTCCTATTTGCGGCATACGATGCTTTAAGAGCATACAATTATGTATCCGACGGGTTTATGGTTGTAACTAGCATAAGAAGCGACGATGCCGACAAAGGGAGTACCCCAACAGATGGAGGTGCAGATGTAATTGGAATGGACAACTTTCCGGCACTTACAAATGGAAGAGTAAACTCATTGTGGACAGAGTATTATACCATGATTAACCGTTGCAATACAATTATTGATCAGGTTAGAAACAATCCGGAGATTATAGCTACTGCCGAAATGAAAGACCAAGCAGAGGCAGAGGCTAGATTTTTAAGGGCATATTCATATTTTGTATTGGTTAGGGCGTATGGAAGAGTCCCTAAAATAGATAAAGTATTAGCTGTTACTTCAAATATCCCGCAAAGTCCAGCTAGTGAAATATACACCTTCATCGAAAGTGATTTACAGTATGCGGCCGCACATTTGCCAATTAGCTGGGAAAAAAAATTCATCGGAAGGTCTACCAAGGGTGCCGCAAACGGAATTCTTGCCAAGGTCTATCTTTATCAGCAAAAATGGGGACAAGCGATGAGTACAGCGAATATGGTCATGACTTCTGGGCAATATGACCTTTCTACTTCATATAATAATATTTTTGGTGAAGCTGGAGAAAACAGTAAAGAATCCATCTTTGAAATTCAGGGAACGGCAAGTGCAACTGTACAAACCGCAAACGGTATTCAATATGCAAGCGTTCAAGGAACACGGGGCAATAATGTTGAATGGAATAGAGGCTGGGGCTGGAACTCACCAAGTGCTGCATTAGAGGCTGCTTACGAGCCAGGGGATCCACGGAAAGAAAGGACGATACTTTATAGCAGTACAAGTGAAACAAAAAGATATACTGTTTATGGTCAAGAAGCTCCGCTATATCCAACAGTTGTACCCAATTTAAAATATAACCATAAAGTTCTAGCGCATCCATCGTATATAGCGATGTATAATACGAGAGGCTCTTGGTGGATGAACGTACGCATCTTGCGCTATGCCGATGTTGTTTTGATGTATGCTGAAGCTGCAAATGAAGTTGGAGGAACTGCGAATACAACAAGTGCCTTAGAGGCCCTTAATAGTGTTCGAGCTAGAGCAAGGGGAACAAATGCCAATGTTCTACCAAATATCACTACTACTAATCAAATCGAATTAAGAAATGCTATTCGCAGAGAAAGAAGGGTCGAATTAGCCATGGAACACGAACGTTTCTTCGATATCGTTCGCTGGGGCATAGATCAAGAGGCAATGATTGCCGCTGGTAAAACAAATTACAATCCAAATCGTGATCGCTTACTTCCTATACCGCAGCAACAAATCGATTTAAGTAAAAATGTATTAACTCAGAATCCCGGTTATTAACTAGTAAAAAATAGAAAAATGAAATTTTCAACTTTGTATAAAACAGCTTGTGCGGTAGGTGTAATCATTACTGCAACAGCCCTATCTTCCTGCGAAAAAGATGGCAATCCGAATAACTTGCCCGAAGTTAGTCCAGCAGATTACGAAGGCACAATAGGCGGCTTTAGAACTAGTGATGAAATCCTAAAAGATAACTTAGTAGCGTATTTTAGTTTTGATGATAACTATAGTGAAAAAAAGACCAATACAGCTCCTAGTCAAACCGCTGGCAATTCGCTTGTTGATGGCTTTAAAGGAAAAGCGCTCAGCTTAAACAATGGTTTTCTATATTTTGCAAATCAATTTGCCGCGTTGAAAACCGATGTATTTAAAAGTTTCACCATCAGTGCTTGGATAAAAATCTCAAATAATGGCTCAAAAAGAACTATGCTAATGCAATTGGCAAGACCTGGTGTTTTTGATGGCAGCTTAGATGTTAGGTTAAATACCAATGGATACCCAGCAAGTAACATAGATGTATTGAAAGTTGGCCCAAGATTTAGCACTATCGGTGGTGGATCACAAGATAACCTGAACGCAACTTTATCACCAACAATTGGTCCCAACAATTGGGTTCACCTAGTATTAAGCTATAATGGCGCCACAGGAAGATTTAATGTACTAACGAATGGAATAAACATTGGCAGTTATTCAGACAGAGGAACTGGAAATAATTTATTCAAAGCTAACGAGCCTAGTGAGTTTATTATTGGGGGCAATTACAATGTAATTCCTGGTAAGGCCGTTAACACGAGTACCGAATACGCGGCCATGACCGGAATAATTGATGAGGTTAAAATCTACAATGCTTTTATGCCAGATCCAGTAGTAAATGCAATGTATAAACTCTATCTAGAAAAAAAATAATTCGATCGCATGTAGTCCACAGTTGAATAAAATCAGCTGTGGAAACTACTGGTCTACAAGAGCGCATGAAAGTAAGTAGTAAAATTATTGTCACTATTTTCGCCATAATCTTTTATTCTGGTTGTAAAAAAGGTCATTCAAATAATCCAGTAAACTCAGACACCTCATTATCTTTTACTGTTAATGACGTAAATAACGGTTCCTTAAAGTATACCGGACTCAATTTGAAACCAATCATTAAGTTCATATTTATCGAACCTATTAATACCGCAAGTGTAACTAATGCAATTGAATTAAAGGATGTAAATGCAAGCACAATTCCAATAACACATTCATTTTCTGAGGGGAACAAAACTTTATTAATATCTCCCCAAAATAATCTATCATCATTTACCAGTTACACATTATCCATTACCGATCTTCTAAAATCAGCGGGGGGAGGAAAATTAATAAACCCAATAAACATAAACCTCATCACAGGTTTAGACAATAAAGATAAGTTCCCCAGAATAAGCGACGATGAGCTACTAGATCTTGTACAAAAACAAACACTAAGATATTTTTACGATTTTGGGCATCCTGTTAGTGGTTTAGCAAGAGAGCGTAGCACATCTGGAGAGACCGTCACCATAGGTGGCTCCGGTTTCGGCATTATGGGCATGATCGCAGGAATTAATCGCGGATTTATCACGAAGGCGGAAGGCTTGGAAAGAATTCAAAAAATAGTGACATTTTTGAATACGAAAGCCGATCGTTTCCATGGAGCTTTTCCACATTGGCTGAATGGAACTACCGGAAAAGTGCAACCTTTTAGCGCTAACGATAATGGCGCTGACCTAGTGGAAACTTCATTTCTTTTGGAAGGACTTTTAAGCGCTAGGCAATATTTTAATGGTACAGCTGTTGATGAAATTAAGTTAAGAACAGATATTAATGCTATTTGGCATGCTGTAGAATGGAATTGGTTTAGAAAGGACGGACAGGAAGCTTTATATTGGCACTGGAGCCCAGATAAAGCGTGGACAATAAACTTAAAGGTTGGTGGCTGGAACGAAGCGCTGATGGTATATATTTTAGCAGCATCTTCTCCCACTTCAACTATTCTAAAGAGCGTCTATGACGCAGGCTGGGCATCAAATGGAGCAATGAAAAATGGAAATAGTTATTATGGTTATCCTTTACCCCTTGGTTCGGCAAATGGAGGTCCTCTATTTTTCGAACATTATTCGTTTATGGCTATCAATCCCCTGGGGTTAATAGATGCTTATGCGAACTACGAGACACAAACGAAAAATCATACCTTAATAAACCGAGCCTATTGTATAAACAACCCTAAGAATTTCCCAAATTATGGGGCAGATTGTTGGGGTTTAACAGCAAGTGATACTTACAACGGTTATACTGCAAGTTCTCCTAATAACGATGTAGGAACTATTGCACCTACTGCCGCATTATCTTCAATGCCTTATACGCCCACAGAATCAATGCAGGCACTTCGTTTTTTTTACTATAAGCTTGGCGATAAACTATGGGGACAATATGGATTTAATGATGCTTTTAATTTAAGTCAAAATTGGTTCGACAGTCAGACCCTCGCAATAGATCAAGGTCCGATTATTGTCATGATCGAAAATTATCGTAGCAAACTATTGTGGAATTTATTTATGAGCGCTCCAGAAATAAAAACAGGAATGAAAAATTTGGGATTTACAAGTCCTAATCTTTAAAAACAAACGAATGAAATTAGTCTATATTATTTGCCTGTCCTTAATTTTTAGCAGTTGCGGAACACAACAAAAAAGCCCTTTGGTTATTCAGAAAAGTTTAACCGATAATGAATTACTCACTTTAGTACAAAAACAAACTTTCAACTATTTCTGGGATGGTGCTGAACCCATTTCAGGTTTAGCTAGAGAACGCTTCCATAGTGATAATATTTATCAGCAAAACGATAAAGATGTCGTAGCAACCGGTGCTGTGGGGTTTGGCGTAATGTCTATTTTAGTTGGTATTGAAAGAAAATTTATCACTAGAGCACAAGGATATGAACGACTAAAAAAGGGGGTCGATTTCTTAGAAAAAGCAGAACGCTTTCATGGCGCATGGCCGCATTGGATATATCCTACTGGCAAAGCAAAACCCTTTAGTAAATTTGATGATGGCGGGGATTTGGTTGAAACAGCTTATCTTGCCCAAGGCCTTCTATGTGTGAGACAATATTTTGCAAATGGAAATGCTAAAGAGAAAGCCCTTGCTGAACAAATCGATAAATTATGGAAAGGCATAGAATGGGATTGGTATCGCAATGGAGACAAAAATGTACTCTATTGGCATTGGTCGGCCAATGTAGGATGGAAAATGAATTTTGCAGTAACAGGATATAATGAATGCTTAATCATGTATATCATGGCTGCCGCCTCTCCTACCCATTCCATTCCCGCAGCAGTTTACCATGAAGGTTGGGCAAGAAGTGGAGCAATCAATACAGATATAAAGCCTTATGGCTTCCCAATTAAATTAGCTCATAACGGTCAAAAAAATAGCGTAGGTCCATTATTTTGGTCGCAATACTCCTACCTAGGCCTAGATCCCCGTGGGCTAAAAGATCGTTATGCAAACTATTGGACAGAGGTCCAAAACCATGCCCTAATCCATCATGCTTACAGCATCGAAAACCCAAAAAAATATAAAGGTTACGGCGATGATACATGGGGCTTAACGGCCAGCTATTCTGTAAAAGGTTATGCGGGACATAGCCCATCTGAAGATTTAGGCGTAATCTCTCCAACGGCAGCCTTATCTTCGTATCCCTACACGCCAAAAGAATCAATGAAGATGATCCGTCACTTATATGAGGACTTAGGCGATAAGGTTTGGGGGGAATTTGGCTTTTATGATGCTTTTAGTGAAACAGCAAACTGGTATCCTAAACGCTATCTAGGAATTGACCAAGGGCCGATAGTAGTAATGATCGAAAACGGTCGAACAGGTTTACTTTGGAACCTCTTTATGAGTGCTCCAGAAGTTAAAGCCGGATTAAAGAAACTGGACTTTCAAAGTCCCACATTATAAAGACTAAATACACAACCGATGAAAAGAATTATTCCTATATTTTTTTTAACTACACTCTTTAATTTCACTTTCGCTCAAAAGCAAAAAGCAATCCCGCCTGCACAGCAGAAAATGGATGTCTTTATCAGCAATCTACTAAGCAAAATGACTTTAGACGAAAAGATAGGCCAGCTAAATCTACCTGTAGCATCGGGTGATATTACCACTGGACAAGCTAATAGTTCGGATATAAGCAATAAAATAAAAGCTGGACAAGTTGGTGGCCTCTTTAACATTAAAGGTATTGATAAAATTAGGGCTGCCCAACAATTAGCCGTTGAGAACAGCCGTTTAAAAATACCTTTATTGTTCGGAATGGATGTAATCCATGGTTACCATACCGTATTTCCAATTCCCCTCGGATTAAGCGCAACATGGGACATGGATGCAATCAAAAAATCTGCTCGGGTAGCGGCGATTGAAGCAAGTGCAAGTGGTATTAATTGGACCTTCTCTCCCATGGTCGATATTGCCCGGGACCCTCGTTGGGGAAGGGTTTCTGAAGGAAGTGGAGAAGATCCTTACTTAGGTTCACAAATTGCAAAGGCGATGGTTACTGGATATCAAGGTAAATTGCAAGCTAACAATGAAATTTTGGCTTGCGTGAAACATTATGCACTATATGGAGCTGCAGAAGCTGGGAGAGATTACAATCCGGCCGACATGAGTCGCCTTAAAATGTATAACGAATACTTCCCTCCTTACAAGGCCGCAGTAGAAGCTGGCGCAGCTAGTATCATGGCTTCTTTCAATGAGGTTGAAGGTATTCCAGCAACTGGCAGCAAATGGCTGATGACCGAAGTATTGAGAAACCAATGGGGATTTAAAGGTTTTGTAGTTACCGATTACACCGGTATTCCAGAAATGATCGATCATGGAATGGGTGATTTACAAACAGTTTCTGCATTGGCATTAAATGCAGGTATTGATATGGATATGGTAGGTGAAGGATTTCTTTTAACTTTAAAAAAGTCACTAGCAGAGAAAAAGGTTACAATAACGCAAATAAATAATGCTTGTCGTTTAATTCTTCAAGCTAAATATAAATTAGGATTATTTACAGATCCTTACAAGTTTTGTGATGTTAGTAGAGCTGAAAAAGAGGTTTTCACCCCAGAAAATCGTCAGATAGCCAGAGAAATTGCCGCGGAAAGCTTTGTGTTATTAAAAAATAAAAACAATGTTCTTCCATTAAAACAAACAGGCACAATTGGTTTAATTGGTCCTTTAGCTGATAATACTGCTAACATGTATGGCACATGGAGCGTTGCAGCTTTATTAGATAAATCGGTAACCGTACTTCAAGGATTAAAAAATGCCTTAGGTGCAAATGCAAATATTTTAACTGCAAGGGGTTCAAATTTCTTAGCCGATTCGTTAATGGAACATCGATATGTTAACGTTCATAATCCAACCTACAAAAGAGATTCAAGATCAGAGGCTGAAATGATCAAAGAGGCATTAGAGGTTGCGAAAAAATCGGATGTCGTTGTAGCTGTAATGGGTGAAGGTTCTGAATTTAGCGGTGAAAGCAGCAGTGTTACTTCCATTGAAATTCCGCAAACACAGAAAAACCTATTAAAAGAGCTTGCTAAAACTGGTAAGCCCGTAGTGTTGGTTTTATTTACAGGCAGACCTCTAGCTTTGAAATGGGAAGAAGAGAATATTCCCGCAATTTTAAATGTTTGGTTTCCGGGAAGCGAAGCAGGTAATGCCATTGCCGATGTCTTATTTGGAAAGGTTAATCCTTCGGGCAAATTAACAGCAACTTTTCCCCAAAACATTGGTCAAATACCTTTGTATTATGCCCATAAAAATACAGGACGGCCGTTGGCAGAAGGTAAATGGTTTACTAAATTCCGATCCAATTACTTAGATGTTAGCAATGACCCTCTCTATCCATTTGGTTTTGGTTTAAGCTACACAACATTTAATTTTAGTGATATTAAATTAAGTTCAGCTACTTTAGCAAAAGGTAAAACGATAACCGCAACATTTACTTTAACAAATACTGGAAAGTATAATGGGAAAGAAGTAGTTCAATTATATCTTAGGGACATGGTTGCAAGTATTACCCGACCTGTTAAGGAGCTTAAAGGCTTTCAAAAAGTTAGCCTCAAAGCTGGAGAAAGTAAAGAAATAACTTTTACTATTGCGGAGAGCGATCTTAAATTTTATAACTCAGAACTAAAATTTGTTTCAGAACCGGGAGACTTTAAAATATTCATCGGACCAAATGTTAGAGATGTAAAAGAAGCTACCTTTAAATTTGTAAAATAAAACATAATGAAAAAACTTGCCCTCTTATTTATTTGTGCTATTATGCTAACTTCAGCTTATGGCCAAGGTTTGACTTCATTTAAAAAGGAGAACTTTATAAAGGGTTCAGACACGCTAAAATATCGAATTCTCTATCCAGAAAATTTCGATTCTGCAAAGATGTATCCTGTAGTTTTCTTTTTACACGGAAGTGGAGAGCGTGGAAATGACAATGAAAAGCAATTAACCCATGGGGCAAAAATGTTTTTAGACGAAGGATTTCGTAGCAAATTTCCGGCGATTGTTATTTTTCCGCAGTGTTCAGAAGATAGCTACTGGTCTAACGTAGAAATAGAAGCCGTAACTGGTAAAAGATTTTTTAATTTCCTAACGGATGGTACACCCACCAAGTCAATGTCGCTTCTGTTAGATTTAACAGCTCAAATAATTAAAGAGCCTTTCGCCGATAAGACTAAAATCTACATTGGCGGGTTGTCTATGGGTGGTATGGGAACTTTTGAAATATTAAGGCGTAAGCCGAAAACATTTGCTGCTGCGTTTCCCATTTGTGGGGGAGACAATACGGCCAACGTTAAAAAGTACAAGAATGTTCCTTTATGGATTTTCCATGGTGGTTTAGATGATGTGGTAAATCCTCAGCTCTCCTATAACATTTATCACGCCTTAAAAATGATAAACCGTATGCCGAAGTTTACAGTTTATCCAAAGGCAAATCACAATAGTTGGGATTCTGCTTTTGCTGAGCCTGGGCTGATGCCTTGGTTGTTTAGCCAATCAAAATAATAATCCTTCGCAGGTTAAGGTTGTTAACCTGCGAAGGTTAAAAATCTTACTCGGCCATGTTATGATAAACCGCCTGTACGTCGTCGTCCTCTTCCAGTTTATCAATTAATTTTAAAACATCAACAGCTTGTTCTTCACTCACTGGGTGATGAGATAAAGCGATACGTTCTAATTTTGAGCTTTTTAACTCAATCCCTTTTTCTTCTAAAGCTTTTTGCAAAGAGCCAAAATTCTCGAACGGTCCTTGGGCAACGGCAATATCATTACCTTCTTCATCAGCCTCCACATATAATTCTTCTAAACCAGCGTCTATTAACTCAAACTCTAATTCTTCTAAATCAAGATCATCTGACGGTACAAACCTGAAAATAGATTTACGGTTAAATATAAAATCTAACGAACCAGTTTTACCTAACGTTCCATTGGTTTTGTTAAAATAACTTCTAATATTGGCAACGGTGCGATTGGTATTATCAGTTGCTGTTTCAATTAAAACTGCAACGCCGTGTGCAGCATATCCTTCATAAACAAGCTCTTCATAGTTGGCTAACGATTTATCCGAGGCACGTTTAATGGCTGCTTCAACCCGATCCTTCGGCATATTTACGGCTTTTGCATTTTGCATTGCCGTACGTAAGCGAGAATTGGTTTCTGGATTTGCTCCAGAGTCTTTAACAGCCATTACAATATCTTTACCTATACGGGTAAATTGAACCGCCATTTTAGCCCAACGCTTAAATTTTCTTTCTTTTCTAAATTCGAATGCTCTTCCCATTTTTTCTTAGTATTGAGTTAAACGTTAGGCGCTAAACGTTCAGAACGCCAAACGCTATTCGCCAAACGCTTGTTTTTATTTCTTTAAATTTAATAACATATCTTCAGTCATTTTTGCAATGTCAAATGACGGTTTCCAGAACCAATCTTTCCTTGCAAAACTATCGTCTATTGAACTTGGCCAGCTATTGGCAATTTCTTGTCTTGGATCATTCTCCGTATAGCTTAGTTTAAAATCAGGAATATGCTTTCTTATTTCAGTCGCTAAAACTTCTGGTGTAAAACTTACGCCAGCAAAATTATAGCTCGAACGAATCGAAATCTGATTAGCTGGTGCATCCATTAACTCAATTGTTCCACGAATAGCATCTTCCATATACATCATAGGCAATTCCGTAGTTGCAGATAAAAACGAAGCATAACTTCCTTTCTTTAGCGCTTCATGAAAAATATGAATCGCATAATCAGTTGTACCACCACCCGGAGCAGCCTTCCAGCTAATTAAACCAGGATAACGTATGCTCCTAACATCTAAATTATACTTTTGAAAATAATATTCACACCAACGTTCGCCAGCCAGTTTACTGTTTCCGTACACAGTATTTGGATCCATTGTACAATATTGTGGCGTATTGTTTTTTGGAGAGTTAGGGCCAAAAACCGCAATAGAACTTGGCCAGTAAACTTTGGCAGTTTTAAAAGCTAAAGCTAAATCTAATACATTTAATAGCCCGTTCATATTCAAGTCCCAAGCTAATTTTGGATTTTGCTCACCCGTTGCAGACAGCAATGCTGCTAATAAATAAACTTGTGTGGGTTTGTATTTGGTAAAAATATCTTTTAAAATTTCTTTGTCAAGTACGTTTACAAATTCAAATGGGCCTGCATTTTTAGTCTCGTAATCCGGTCTGCGAATATCGCATGCCACAACATTATCATTGCCATATCCATTACGCAAAGCGTTAACTAGTTCTGTACCAATTTGACCATTCGATCCTAATACCAATATTTTTTCGTTCATACCTCTTGAGAAATTTGAGCAAAGTTAAAAAAAGGAACCAAACCTTATACTAGCCATCTCTTAATTTTTTACTAAATCGTTTTATTAATGTAAACATATTTTTACAATCAGTAATTAACTGTATAAATGCACCTAAGTGTAATTTGTACACGCATTTCTCCTCGATCTTTGATTTTATTTCTACTGGATTTCGTAATTTAAAGATATTTTACCTAATTTAATTGCTCAAAACACAAAACAAAACCTAACCGAATATTATGGACAGAAGAGATGCCGTAAAGAGTGTGGCCTTTTTAATTGGAGGGGCATTATCGGCCACTACTATTGCTACACTATTTGACAGCTGTACCCAGCCTGGCAAAAACAGTGAAAATCTATTTTCAGCAGATCAAGAAAAATTAGTTGCAGAAATTGCTGACATTATTCTTCCCACAACCGCAATGTCTCCAGGGGCTAAAGCAGCAGCTGTGGGACCATTCATTACGATGATGATCAAAGATTGTTACCCAGAAGAAGCTCAAAAAGCTTTCGTAAAAGGATTGGAAGATCTTGAAGAAAATTCTAAAAAGGATTACAGTAAATCATTTCTAGAAATTAGCGTTAAAGAACGTGAACTATTGTTGCGTAAACTAAGAGAAGCGACTATTGCTAGCCAGAAAAAAGAAGCTGATGAAATAGCAGAGGCGCAAAAACTGGAAGAAACTAAAGCACAACAACAATCTGCCAAAGAAAACATGACAAATCCTATGGCGATGAAAGAGAAACCAAATAAAAAACCTCAGTTTTTCGCTATTGCAAGGGACCTTACCATTCTTGGATTTTTTACTTCAGAAATTGGTGCTACAAAAGCTTACGAATACATTGCCATTCCCGGCAAATACGATGGCGATTACAAAATTAAACCAGGTCAACGTCTCTTTGTTTAGGTAACACATAAAACACAACAATAAACTATGAACTTAAATACTAAAGCTACGGCTCAAAATACTTATGACGCAATTGTGGTAGGTTCCGGTATAAGTGGAGGTTGGGCCGCAATGGATCTTACAAAAAAAGGATTAAAAGTGTTAATGCTCGAAAGAGGGCGTAACATCGAACATATAAAAGACTATACTACGGCCATGAAAAAGCCTTGGGAGTTCGAGCACAGAGGCAAACTTACTGAAGCACAAAAGAAAACTCATCCAGTTCAAAAAAGAGATTATCCATATACAGAATTCAATGAGAGTTTTTGGGTAAATGACGAAGAGTGCCCGTATACAGAAGTAAAACGATTTGATTGGTACCGTGGATTTCACGTAGGTGGAAAATCACTCATGTGGGGTCGACAAAGCTATCGGTTAAGCGACCTAAACTTTTCTGAAAATGCAAAAGACGGACATGGTGTAGATTGGCCAATTCGTTATAAAGATATTGCCCCATGGTATGATTATGCTGAGAAATTTGCGGGCATCAGCGGTCAGGTAGAAAATTATCCCCACTTTCCAGATGGACATTTTTTACCTCCGATGGACTTAAATGTTGTTGAAAAATCTGTTAAAAAAAGAATAGAAGATCACTTTAAGCGTTCAAGGATCATGACCATTGGTCGTGTAGCTAACTTAACTGTTGAACACGGTGGTCGTGGTAACTGCCAATACAGAAATTTATGTAGCCGCGGTTGCCCATTCGGCGCCTATTTTAGCACGCAGTCTGCTACCTTGCCCGCAGCAGTTGCCACAGGTAATTTAACTTTAAGACCTTTTTCTTATGTTACCGAGGTAATGCATGATAAAGAAACCAAAAAAGCTACCGGAGTTCGCATCATCGATACCGAAACCAATGAAACGATGGAATTCTTTGCCAAAATCATTTTCGTAAACGGTTCTACCTTGGCAACGACCCAAATTTTATTAAGCTCAACTTCAGAGGCTCATCCAAACGGATTAGGCAATGCAAGTGGCGAACTTGGTCGTAACTTAATGGACCATCATTTCCGTTGTGGCGCATCTGGCGAAGCCGAAGGATTTGAAGATAAATACATTTTCGGAAAACGTGCCAATGGTATTTACATTCCGCGCTATCGTAATATCGGTAATGATAAGAGAGATTATTTACGTGGTTTTGGCTTCCAAGGTGGCGCAAATCGTTCAAATACCCATACTGGCATTGCAGAAATGGACTTTGGTGGAGATTTCAAAGACTTAATCAGCACTCCTGGAAACTGGAATATGAACTTAGGTGGCTTTGGAGAAACTTTGCCAAATCGCGATAACAGGGTTACATTAGACAAAAGCAAAAAAGATAAATGGGGACAACCTGTAATCGCTATCGACTGCCAATTTGGAGACAACGAGTTTAAAATGCGTCAAGATATGATGAATGATGCAGCTGAAATGTTAGAAATTGCAGGCATGAAAAACATCAAAACTTTCGATAATGGTTCTGCACCAGGTATGGCAATCCATGAGATGGGAACGGCTCGTATGGGTAACGACCCTAAAACCTCCGTGTTAAACAAATGGAACCAAATGCATGAAGTGAAAAATGTTTTTGTAACAGATGGTTCTAGTATGCCTTCAATTGCCTGTCAAAACCCATCGTTAACTTTTATGGCATTAACGGCCAGAGCGGCAGATTTTGCAGTGAGCGAACTAAAAAAAGGAAATATATAAAAGCAGAAAGGAAAAAGCTTAAAGACTAAAGCGGCATTACATTGCTTTTAGCTTTGGTCTTTAAGCTTTCCGCTATAAAAATATGAAAGAAAAGATAAGAATGGGAATGGTTGGCGGGGGAAAGCAGGCCTTTATTGGCGCTGTTCACCGTATAGCTGCAAACCTTGATGGTTTAATAGAACTATGCTGTGGTGCCCTAAGCTCCAATCCTGAAAATGCAAAAGCTTCTGGCAAGGATTTATTTTTACCAGATGATAGAAGTTATACAAGTTTTGAAGAAATGATTCTCTCTGAAAGTAAATTACCTGCCTCTGAAAGAATGCATTTTGTAAGTATTGTTACACCAAATCACCTTCACTTCGAACCAGCCATGCTGGCCTTAACACATGGATTCCATGTATTAATTGATAAGCCCATTACTTTTAGCTTAGCTGAAGCAAAAGCATTAAAAGCCAAGGCAGATGAAACCGGACTATTAATTTGTTTAACGCATACTTATTCGGGCTATCCAATGGTTAAGCAAGCAAAACAAATGATAAAAGATGGTGAACTGGGGAAAATTAGAAAAATTTGCGTCGAATATCCTCAAGGTTGGTTGAGTTTACCAGCCCCAAGTGATAATAAGCAAGCTGCCTGGCGAGCCGATCCATCTAAAAGTGGAATTAGTGGTTGTATGGCAGATGTGGGAACTCACGCAGCACATTTGGCAGAATATATTTCAGGACTTCAAATCACTCAAATTTGTGCCGATCTAAATATCGTTGTTAAAGACAGGTTATTAGACGATGATGGTAACGTATTATTAAGATTTGATAATGGTGCGAATGGCATCTTAATGGCATCTCAAATTGCCGCGGGAGAAGAAAACGCCATTAAAATTCGCGTTTATGGAGAGAAAGGCGGCATGGAATGGCATCAGATGGAACCAAATACTTTAACCATAAAATGGTTAGATCAACCAGCTCAAGTGTACCGAACAGGTAATAACTATGTGTCTGATATTGCTAAATTTAACACAAGAACGCCGTCCGGTCACCCAGAAGGATATCTAGAAGCATTTGCTAATATTTATAGAAATTTTGCGTTAACATTAGCAGCTAAACAAGAGGGAACAGAACCAACAGAAGCAATGCTCGATTTTCCAGGTGCTATAGAAGGTATTAGAGGAATGGCTTTTATAGAAAATGTAGTAGCCTCGAGTAAATCTGATCAAAAATGGTTCGATTTTAAAATATAAAACAATGACAACAATACAAGGACCCGCTATATTCTTAGCCCAATTTATTGGAGACGAAGCCCCATTTAACTCATTAGACAATATCTGCAAATGGGCAGCAGACTTAGGATACAAAGGAATACAAATACCGACGCTCGACGCAAGGTTCATCGACTTGAAATTGGCTGCAGAAAGCAAAACCTATGCCGATGAATTAAAAGGCAAAGTAGCTGCTCATGGCTTAGCAATCACTGAACTTTCCACTCACTTGCAAGGTCAATTAGTTGCAGTAAACCCAGCGTACGACAAGCTATTTGATGCCTTTGCAGCTGAAGAGGTAAAAAATAATCCAAAAGCAAGAACAGCTTGGGCGGTTCAGCAACTTAAATATGCAGCAAAAGCTTCCCAGAATTTGGGTTTAAATGCACACGCCACATTTAGTGGCTCTTTACTTTGGCATACTTTTCATCCATGGCCTCAGCGACCAGATGGTTTAGTGGAGGAAGGCTTTACTGAATTAGCTAAACGATGGTTGCCAATTTTAAATGAATTTGATAATTGTGGCGTTGACGTTTGTTATGAAATACATCCAGGCGAAGATCTTTTTGATGGAGAAACCTACGAGATGTTCCTCGAAAAAGTGAATAACCATCAAAGGGCCTGCTTACTTTATGATCCATCACACTTTGTTTTGCAGCAATTAGATTATATTCAATACATCGATTTTTATCATGAGCGTATCAAAGCATTTCATGTGAAAGATGCTGAATTTAACTCAACTGGTAAACAAGGCACATTTGGAGGTTATCAAAGCTGGGCTAATCGTGCTGGTCGTTACCGCTCACCAGGTGACGGACAAGTAGATTTTAAACGTATTTTTAGCAAGTTAACTCAATACGATTTTAAAGGATGGGCTGTGATGGAATGGGAATGCTGTATCAAGGATTCAGAAACTGGCGCAAGAGAAGGTGCTGAATTCATCAAAAATCATATTATACCAGTTACCAAAAAAGCATTCGACGATTTTGCTTCCGCTGGTAGCGATACCAATCTTAATAAAGAAATATTAGGGCTATAAATAACAATAAACACAAATGAAAAAAACACTTTTAATTTTAAGCGCAGTTACTTTAATCTTAGCTAGTTGTGGCGGTTCAAGTACCGATACAACCGAAAAAAGCGCTACTACTGCAACCTCAGCACCTAGTCAACCTACTAAAAGCGGTGGTGAATTATTGATTGCAAAATCTGATTGCATAGGGTGTCATCACAAAGAAAATAAGATTATCGGTCCTGCATACCAAGCTATTGCTGAAAAATATCCTTCAAATGAGGAAAATATAAATTTATTAGCCAGCAAAATAATTAGCGGTGGAAAAGGAGTTTGGGGAACAGTGCCTATGACACCACATGCAAAAATCACTGAAAGCGATGCTAAAGAAATGGTTACTTATATTTTATCGTTAAAAAAATAACTTAAAAAAATTAAAACCAATGGATAAGTTAAAAAAAGAAAAAGACTCTACAAGTAGACGCGATTTCCTGAAAGCAGGCACAATTGCTACAGCTGCATTTATGATTGTACCACGTCACGTTTTAGGTGGCCCGGGCTTCTTGGCTCCTAGCGACAGATTAATTGTTGCTGGAGTTGGAGTAGGCGGAAAAGGCAAAAGTGATATTGCGATGTTTGCCAAAAGTGGTAAAGCCGATATCGGTTTCCTTTGTGATGTAGATACGCGTAGAGCTGCTGATAGTGTGCGAGATTTCCCTAAAGCGAAATTCTATAAGGACTGGAGAGAAATGTATGATAAAGAGCATAAGAACTTCGATGCTGTTTCTGTATCCACTCCCGATCATAACCATGCTGTACAAGCTATGGCAGCTATGCAATTAGGCAAACATGTATATGTACAAAAACCTCTTGCCCACGATATTTTTGAAGCAAGAGCATTAACCGCAGCGGCTAAAAAATACAATGTAGTTACTCAAATGGGTAATCAAGGAGCATCTAATGATGGCCCACGCCAAATGAAGGAATGGTACGACGCAGGTTTAATTGGTGATGTACACACTGTTTATGCTTGGACTGATAGACCTGTATGGCCACAAGGCATTCCATGGTCGGCTAATAAAGCAGAAATACCAGCAGAACTAGACTGGGATTTATGGTTGGGAACTGCTCCATTTAAAGATTATGTAAATAAATTAGTGCCATTTAACTGGCGTGGATGGTGGGACTATGGAACTGGCGCACTTGGCGATATGGGCTGTCACCTATTGGAAGCTCCATTTAGTGTCCTTAATTTAAAATATGCTACAGAAGTTGAAGCCAGTGTAGGCTCAGTTTACGTAGATGAATTTAAACGTGGTTATTTCCCTGATAGCTGCCCTCCTTCGAGTCACGTAACTTTAAAATTCCCTAAAACAAATAAGACTAAAGGTGATGTAACCGTTCATTGGATGGATGGTGGTATCCAACCAGAAAGACCAGTAGAATTAGGCGCGAACGAAGTTTTTGGAGATGGTGGAAATGGAACTTTATTTATAGGTACAAAAGGTAAGATGATGGCTAGCACCTATAGTGCAAATCCACGTTTATTGCCTTTATCTAAAAATGCAGATATCAAGGTAAAAGAGAAGTTCGCTCGTGTTAAAGGTCAGGCCGATGGCCACTATGCACAATGGGTGGAAGCTTGTATTGCTGGTCCTGGAAAAAATGAGCTAAGCTCTCCTTTCGAAATTGCTGGTCCATTAACAGAGGCGTTATTAATGGCTAACCTAGCGATTCGCGGTGCAGATATTCAACGCAAAGATGCTAATGGAAAAACCACCTACCCAGGAAGATATAAAAAATTGTTGTGGGATAATGACCTTATGAAAGTGACTAATCTTGACGAGGCCAACCAATTTGTAAAAAGAGAATACCGTAAGGGTTGGACTTTAGGTTCATAATTAATATTAAAATATAAAAAAATGAAGAAATACATATTATCTGCAATGCTTTTGTGTGTTGTAACACATATCGCAAGTGCACAAAAAGGATTTAAACCCTTATTTGATGGCAAAACTACAACCGGATGGCATACTTATAATAAAGCTACAGTAGGAAGTGCATGGGATGTTCAAGATGGAGCATTACATATGAGCCCAGCTAATAAGGGTAAAGACGGTGGTGGTGATCTAGTAACTGATAAAGAATATAGCAACTTCCACTTAAAACTTGAGTGGAAGGTTGCCCCAAAAGCCAATAGTGGGATTATTTTCTTTGTACACGAAGACAAAAAATATGGTCAGACTTACCTTACTGGACCAGAAATGCAAGTATTAGATAATGACGGCCACCCAGACGGAAAAATAACCAAACATAGGGCAGGTGATCTATATGACATGGTAAAAAGTACATCTGAGCCTGTAAAGCCAGTTGGAGAATGGAATAAAGCTGAAATCATTAGTAATAAAGGCAAATTAACATTTATTTTAAATGGCGTTAAAGTGGTAAATACTACTGTTGGAGATGATAACTGGAAAGCCTTAATTGCTGGAAGTAAATTTGCCAACTGGGAAGGTTTTGGAACCTACACAACTGGTAAAATTGCCCTTCAAGATCATGGAGATGAAGTATGGTATAAAAATATAAGTATCAAGGAACTATAATCAGATGAATTTAACCATTCGAATTAAGCTTTCCTTCATGATGTTCCTGGAATTTTTTATCTGGGGAGCATGGTTTGTAACAATGGGTACCTATCTAGGTAAAAATCTGTTGTCAGATGGTGTTCAAATTGGTTCCGCTTATAGTACACAATCGTTGGGGGCAATTATTGCACCCTTTATTATTGGGCTAATTGCTGATAAATTTTTTGCTGCTCAAAAGATCTTAGGATTTCTCCATTTAATTGGTGGGATACTCTTATGGTTTGCTGCTACATCACTAAACTTCGATAGCTTTTTCCCGTTTATACTAGGTTACATGATCGCTTATATGCCAACATTAGCGCTTGTAAATTCTATATCTTTCAAACAAATGAAAGATCCAGGGAAAGAATTTCCTTCGATTAGGGTTTTTGGGACCATAGGATGGATTATTGCAGGCTTAGTAATTGGGTGGTTAAACTGGGAACAAGATGGCAATTTGATATTTACCTTCAAAATGGCGTCCGTTGCTTCCATAGTATTAGGATTATTTAGTTTTTTGCTCCCTCATACGCCACCTGCTAAAAAAGATGAAAAAACCTCGTTTGGAGATATTATCGGGCTTGATGCAATTGGCTTGCTGAAAAACAAATCCTATTTATTATTCTTTTTAGCATCTGTAGCAATTTGTATCCCTTTAGCCTTTTACTATAATTTTACGAATCCTTTTCTAAATGAGGCGGGTATGAAATCTGCAGCTGGAGTTCAGTCATTGGGACAGGTTTCGGAAACCCTATTCATGTTGCTCATGCCTCTATTCTTCGTTCGCTTAGGTGTAAAGAAAATGTTGGCAATTGGCATGATTGCTTGGGTTCTTCGATATCTCTTATTTGCATTTGGTAATGCCGATTCGAATTACTGGATGTTGATTGGTGGCATTGTGCTACATGGCATTTGCTATGATTTCTTTTTCGTTACCGGACAGATCTATACTGATAAATTAGCGGGAGACAAATTTAAAAGCGCAGCTCAAGGGTTTATTACGCTAGCTACTTATGGTGTAGGAATGCTTATTGGATCTATTATTTCAGGGATGGTAGTTGATAATTACGTAATTGAAGGGGGCCATGCTTGGTATAACATATGGATTATTCCTGCAGCTATCGCTGGAGCTGTTGCCTTGCTCTTCCTTTTACTATTTAAAGACCAGAACAAAGAAGTTACAACGAAAAGTTAAATTTTGTTGTCCTTTTATTTACATATAATTTCTATCTTCAAATATGAAAGTTAAAAACTATATAATCCACATATGAATTCAAGAAGAGCTTTTATAAAGCAAACCAGCATATTAGCTGCAAGCGTAGCATTAATCCCATCTTTTGGCCAATGTATGTCAATTCAAAAACATGCGGTGGGCTTACAACTTTATAGTTTGCGCGATATTATTGGCAAAGATATCACTGGAATAATCGAAAAAGTTGCAGCTATTGGTTATAAGGAAGTAGAAACTTATGGATACAATCGTAAAGATGGGTTTTGGGGCTTGGATGCAAAAGCATTTGCTAGTCTCTTAAAGCAAAATGGCTTAAAATCACCAAGTGGTCACTTCGATATGGATGGCTTTATCAACGGAAAAGAAAGTGACAGTCTAAAATCCTATATCGAAGCAGCAAACACTATTGGAAGTGAATACGTTACCGTACCTTTTTTAGGAGGCCCAAGAAAAACTGCTGACGACTATAAAAGAATAGCTAATAAGTTAAATGAAGGCGGCAGGTTGTGTAAGGCAAATGGCCTTAAATTAGCCTATCATAATCACGATTTTGAGTTTGCAAAATTTGGCGACACTACTGGTTTAGGCATTATGCTTAGTGAAACTGATCAAAAGCTAGTTGATTTTGAATTGGATCTATATTGGGTGGTAAGATCTGGAGTAGATCCTTTAGCCCTTTTCAAAGCTTACCCTAAACGCTTCACCATGTGGCATGTTAAAGATATGGACAAAAGCAACAAAGATTTAAATACCGAAATCGGTCTGGGTGCTATAAACTTCAAATCAATCTTTGCCGAAGCCAAGTTATCGGGGATGAAGCATCTTTTTATTGAGCACGAGACCAATTATAAGCCTAATCAAATGGGCTCTGTGAAAACGAGTTTTGATAATGTCAATAATCAACTATTATAATAATCTTTCGGTAATCAGTTAATTCATTTTTAACTGATTACCGTTCTTTATTAATTTAGTGATTGATCTGCCTGACCTGGTTCTCCATGAGCTTCACTAATTAAATCTTTAATATCAGATTTTCGCTTTTTAGGAACGCTATGTGTAAAGTGAGGCACTTCAGGCTCTACAATGGCATTCGCAGGATGGCTTCCTAAAATCTTATCTCTATAGCTCAAATAACTGCCTTTTACTCCATTGCTTAAATCTTTGGCTTTATCTGCGATATTATGGCGCAAAGCTGAACCCTTGCTAGGAGCAAATAAAATACTGATAACTGCACCTGCAGCCAAACCCGCCACCAAAGCTATCGCTACTTGAGCATTATTTGAGCTTGATTTATGTGAAAGAAATCTTTCTACTAACTTATTCATCTGTCTATTCATAACGCATTTTTTATTAAAACAACAATCATTTTCGTAGATTGTTTAAGGATTTAATTTTGAAGCCAATACACAAACCCTTTCAAAGGTATCTGCCTTTCCATTCAAAGCAAAAACTTCAAACTTAACCACGTAAATCCCTATTTTATTTAAGTTCCCCTTTTCATTTCTTCCATCCCAGATAAAAGTGCCGTTTTTTGGGACATTACTATTTTTAACCAATCGCTTAACCACCACTCCGCGTTCGTTAAGAACAATTACATTGGCCAAATAATCTTGATTTATAAACTCGAAGTTAATTTGCAATACATCGTCAAATCCATCTTCATCTGGAGAAAAAACCTTATTGCTAAACCACACTTTATTTGAAATAGCTGAAGTTTCTTGTTGAGAGTTTTTATAAGTCGGCGTAGCAAAGCCATTCGATTGTGATGCAGATTTAAAATTCCCCTTCTCATTAGCTGTCTTTTCAAAAGAAACTCGCTCTAGCGAAACACCCTTTACAATTTGAAGCATAGAGAAATGCATATCTTCTCGATAATCGAAACGATCAATTACTCCTTGATCCCCTAGTAAAACAACCGTACCCTTTTCATTAGCATAAGTAGGCATAGCACTCATTTTGGTGAAATTATTTGGATTTTTCACTTCGTAGTGCTGTTTAACATCTTCTATATCCGTTGTTAATACCCAATAGCTTTTTGCAGGAATAAGAATAGGCTTACCACTGATAATTTTAGCATTAAAAGCATTTCCGCTCCCATCAATAGTGGCCAATTTTAAGGTGGCCAGATCCTTAAAATCAATTGTATTATTGTAGACCTCAACAAAATCTACCCCTCCAGAAATAGGGTTCACTAAAATTTCACTAATAAGCACATCATTCGCTAAAATTTCTTTCGCAATAAAAACCTTTGTCGTGTTAGATTTTTGGTCTATTAAATTACCTGCACAATCAGCTACCTGATAAACAGAAAGCGTATGTTCTTTACCCTTGTCAATCGGTGTATCCCATTTAATTACAACCGTCGAAAAATAGGGCGATTGAGGAATAGCACTAATTGGCAAACCGATCCCATTGTTTAAACTATAATTAGCCATGAGTGACCCGCTTAAGCTATCTATTGTTTTATCGAAATCAACACTGATCGTTTTTTCATCGATTACTGTTGCGGCAAGCATTTTTGGGGCTACGACACTTAGCTGCTCACGATAAACTGAGTTTTCTCTTCCAGGTGTTCCTCCACTTCCATCTTTACTTGCCTGCCAATTTTGGGTACCGGCACATTTATTTTTTGGATCTATCAGCTCTATGCTGTATCCACCCTGACTCTTTACAGCATCCTTATACCAATGTTCAGTATAAGCCACCTCATCTATTAATACATTTTGAGCATTGACCAAGCTCAATTTATCTCCATCATTATTTAAGGATGGCCAAGTCGAAAAACCAATAGTTCGTCCAAACACCTCGAAACGATTAATATCAGCCATAGCTGTTAAAATGAGATGCGCATTTGGTTTTAACGTATCCGCTAAAAAAGTAACTGTCGATGTTAAATCTCCATATTTCCAACCAGTTAAAATAATATAATGCTGAGTGGTGTTCCAAATCTCCACAAACTCTGCTTGTGGCAACCCAACAACCGGAGAAGGATCCGCAAAGATTTCATTGATCACTACATCCCCTTTTAAAGCAAGATAAGGCTTGATATAAAAGGTGCTTACCTCATTGTTTTGAGTTGTTACATTTCCTCTTAGGTCTGTTATGCCATTTACTTTTAATGAATAATTACCTGTTTCAAAGGCCTCAGCAAAGCCTAGCCTAAATATATTTGACGCATTAGTTGCTACCACTGAAGTAGGACTTCCAATTTGCGGCCCGATGATATAATTACTTGTAAGAAGAGCTGAGTTGAGTGTTAATGGTTCAGAAAATGTGGCCTCAAGTTCACGCTCGCCCACAATCTTTATACTTATTAAATGCGGAGGAGTTAAATCAGGAACCAGTTCTTCAATATTAAAATCATCAAATATAAAACCATCAGATCTAGTTGCTGTGTACTTCGCATACACACCGAAGTAATTTGTACTGGTATAAGTTTTATCGACAACACTTCCCTCCAATTCATAATCAGCGCTATTAGCTAATGCACTAAACAACTCCCATTTACCAAAATCATCCCGGGTTATTCGCATTTTTGTGGATAAATAGTTAATATTCACCCTGTTTTTAGGCGGACCATCTATAATTTTGCTAATTAAATTACCACTTTGCTTATACAAATCGTAGCTATCAGTACCCCCACTTTCACCAATCTGTATAAAATATCCGTTTAAATTGCCGCTTAAGTCTTCTTTATCAGCAACTAGATAAATTCTTGTCAAATTTGTTGTAGAGGGGTCAAAACTTAGTTGAACTGAAAATTCCCACTTCACATTTAAAGCTAAATTATTGGACGAAAAAATACTAACCGTTTGTGCTACAGCAGATAAAGATGATTTCAATTTCTTATCAGCCGTAATACTAAATTGCGAAACCTGACCCTTCCAAGTTGGGTTTTCAGTTAAATTACCATCGCTAAAGTCGTCGTGAAGCTGACCGAATGCAACTTTAGTGCATAATACCAGTAAAAAAAGCAAAGTTTTTCTCATATTTGTTGGATATTAGGAATTTACTTAATATAATAAAAATCAAAAAACGAATGAAAGTTGCAGTAGTAGGTGCCACTGGGTTGGTAGGTACCGTAATGTTAAAAGTATTGGAAGAAAGAAATTTCCCATTGATCGAATTAATTCCCGTTGCGTCTGAAAAGAGCGTTGGTAAGTTAATTACGTTTAAGGGTAAGCAGTTTCCAATCGTTAGCATGGATACTGCGATAGGCATGCGTCCAGAAATTGCCTTGTTCTCTGCTGGAGGAGGTACTTCACTTGAACATGCGCCTCGTTTTAAAGAAGCAGGTACAACTGTTATAGATAATTCATCTGCTTGGAGAATGGACCCTAAAATTCCATTGATCGTTCCTGAAGTGAATGCTGATACGCTTTCTATCGATGACAAGATCATTGCTAATCCAAACTGTTCTACCATTCAAATGGTAGTTGCTTTAAAACCCTTACACGATAAATACCGCATTAAACGTGTAGTTGTGTCTACCTATCAATCGGTAACGGGTACGGGTGTAAAAGCAGTTGAGCAAATGATGAATGAGCGTAAAGGCATCCATGATGGGGAGATGGCTTATCCATATCAAATAGATTTGAACGTAATTCCTCAAATTGATGTTTTCACCGAAAATGGCTATACAAAAGAGGAAATGAAGATGATCAATGAAACTCGTAAAATTATGGGCGATGAGAGCATCCGTTTAACAGCTACAACAGTTCGCATCCCGGTAATGGGGGGGCACTCTGAATCAGTGAACATCGAGTTCGAAAACGAATTTGATTTAGCTGAAGTTACTTCATTGCTGGAAAAAACAGCAGGAATCATTGTTGTGGATGACATTGCAAATTTAAAATATCCAATGCCTAAAGATGCACATGAAAAAGATGAAGTATTTGTTGGTCGTATTCGTAGAGACGAATCAATGCCAAATACGTTGAACATGTGGATTGTTGCAGATAATTTACGCAAAGGAGCTGCGACAAATGCAGTGCAGATTGCAGAATATTTAGTAAGAAAAGAATTGGTTTAAACAATCATTTGATCAAAACATAATATGAAAAGTGATGTGTAATGCGTCACTTTTTTTTATGCGATTAAATTTAATTATTTTGCCATTGTATTTATCCCCTGCCCCAATGAACCGAGTTAAAACTACCCTCCTACTTATATTTTTATTTTCTCAAGCCTGCTTTGCTCAATATCCTATTGCAAAACTTGAACAGGCATATCAAAATCTCCTTACAGATGAGCAGGCAAAGTATGCCATTACTTCATTATGTGTACTAGACGCCAATACAGGCAAGATCGTATTCGCTAAAAATGAAAATATCGGCGTTGCAACAGCATCTACCCTTAAAACTATTACTTCGGCAACAGCATTTAGTGTTTTAGGGAAAGACTTTCGTTATCAAACTACCTTAGCTTATAGTGGAAAAATCACTGCAGATGGCACTTTGCAGGGAGATTTGATCATCGTGGGCAGTGGTGATCCAACACTAGGATCATGGCGCTACGAGCAAAGCAAGGAAAATGTAATTTTAAGCCAATGGGTAAATGCCATCAAAGCAGCAGACATTAAAAAAATTGAGGGAAATGTAATTGGTGATGATAGTTTATTTGGTTCTCAAAGCATGCCAGAGGGATGGATTTGGCAAGATATGGGCAACTATTACGGCGCAGGCACTTCCTCATTAACATGGAGAGAAAATCAATTCGACCTTCACCTTAAACCGGGAAGCACTGTTGGGTCTGAAGTTAGCATCAGAGAAGTTGTTCCAGCTATGCCCTATTTACAGATTATAAATGAACTCAAAACAGGCTCGCAGGGTTCTGGAGATAACGCGTATGGTTATTTACCTCCATACAGCTCCCTTGCATACGTACGTGGCACCTGGGGCTTAGGAATAGGCAAAGTCGGCATTTCATTAGCAGTACCAGATCCTGCATTCGATGCAGCTTTTAGATTGCAAGACACGTTAAAACGACTAAATATTTCGAGCAAAGAAGCAACTACAGCTAGAAGGCTTAATTTAGCAGGATTAACCCTTCCCGCCATCACACAAAAATTAGCTACTATTACTTCCCCTTCTCTAAGTGAGATTGTTTATTGGTTCAATAAAAAGAGCATCAATTTATATGGCGAACAATTGCTAAAGACCATTGCCTGGAAATCCGGTAAAACACCTTCAACACGAGGGGGTGCTGCGTCTGTTATTAATTTCTGGGCTGCCAAGGGAATTGACAGAGATGCATTGAATATTTTGGATGGAAGTGGCCTTTCGCCTGGCACAAGAGTAACCTCTTTGGCAATGGCTTCCGTTTTATTTCAGGTTCAAAAAGAAGAATGGTTCTCTGATTACTTAAATTCTTTTCCAGAAAATAATGGCATGAAGTTAAAGAGTGGTAGTATCAATGATGTTTCGGCATACGCCGGATATTATACCGCTGCTAATGGAAATAAGTATATTGCCGTAATTAACATCAATAACTATAACGGTTCTGGGATTAGTAAAAAATTATTTAGAGTGCTGGATGCTTTGAAATAGCAGCTCTTTTCAAAAAAACAGTGTAGCCTAGCGTGAAAAAAATGAAAATAAGATCAATGCGTTTTGGAAGAATAATATTTATAGCCTGTGTAATTTGCTTTGGAAGTTGGTATATGTTAATGAACATAAAAGACTTTCAAAAGCTAGCTAAACACACAGGAAAATTCCCTTCTAAAAAAGTCTTTTATAAAGAGGTATTTCGCAATGATACTACCGTTTTGAAACCTTTGCTCTCTTATGAAGGTAATGAGAAAATTTCTCCCTTGCAATCCTATACTGATCAAAACAAATTTGATATTTTGCTTTATAAGATTAAAGATATGGAAGCTGCGCCAAACTTAGTCTCATTTGTACAGCAAACCGAACCGTTTGGAGCTGCAACTGGCGTCATTTACGACGGCTCGTATAAAGGGAAACAATTCCGATTTTATACGCTTTTGGATCACCCTAAAAAAGTTAATCATTTAACTATTGGTTATATAGGTGATGTAACTACAAAGCCCTTAGTAAAGGAGAATTTAATTTCATACTCTTTATCCGCGAATAAAATACAGGGCCTTTTTAATCAATCCGAAAAACCTTATTGGTATCTTGATAAGAGAATTCCGTTAACTAAATTTTCGGTAGAAATCACTTTTTTTAAGCAAAAAGATAACGGCTATTTTATCATGCTTACATTTCCTAAAGACAATGCAGTGATAACACAGCATCCATCAACTATTGACCTTATTACCCTATAAGAACATCGGGCTTTCTGCTGTGTTTACCAGCATCCTATATACTAATTAACCAGTACTTTATATCCAAATGCAATTCGAACTCCGCCCTTTTCAGCATAGCGACCTTAATAGCTTGGTAAAATATGCCAACAACTATAACATTTCTAAAAACTTAAGTAATAAGTTTAATTTTCCTTACACACAAAACGATGGAATTGCCTTCATCAACTTAGCGCTATCGGCAACGCCCCTCGAAATTTTTGCAATTGTGGTAAATGACGAGGTCGCAGGTTCAATTGGTGTACATCCGCAGCAAGATCTATATTGCAAAAATGCAGAGATGGGATACTGGCTTGCTGAACCCTACTGGGGCAATGGCATAGTTCCACAAGCAATTAAAGAAATGGTTAATTATGGTTTTAAAACTTTCGATATTACCCGGATTTTCGCCAGGACTTTTGATACCAATTTCAAATCGCAGAAGGTGCTAGAAAAAGCTGGATTTAAATTAGAGGGGGAATTTAAAGGTACTTATTATAAAAATGGAACTGTATATGATGAGATGGTGTATGCCATTAGAAAAGCTGATATATTCTAGGGGACTCCTGTCCCCATGCAGGACACATGCACAGCTACCCGGGAGTTTTTGAACGAGTATATTAAGCAGTAACCGAACAAACCTTAGTCAATGACTAGCTAAAAACACAAGTTATTAGATTTATCTATCTTTCTTAGCTTAAATCTTGCCTTATCTCTCAATTTTTTAATAAATTGCCATTTATTTAGCATTTCAATCCTTTTTCATGAAACAATTCTTAGCTATTATATTTTGCTTTTTAACGCTGCCTACGCTAGCACAAACCATCGAAGGTAGCCTAGAAACTACCAGTACCGTTGAAGCCGCTGAAACATTAACACCTATTGCTCCACAAGAAATAGCCATCATCCCCGAGCCTGTTACCCTCATTAAACAAGCAGGGCACTTTGTTTTACCGGCAAACATTTTAATTCAAGCAAACAAATCGACAGAACTAAAACAAACTGTAGCATTTTTACAGGAACGCCTAGTGAAGGCAACTGGGCACTTTGTAAGTGTTGTTCATACTCCATCGGCTACTGCTACTTTTAAGTTAATACTTAATGATAGGAACGACCCCGTTTTAGGAAATGAAGGTTACCATTTAACTGTCGGTTTAAAACAGGTGACCATTAGCGCTAATAAGCCTGCTGGATTATTTTATGGAGTACAAACGGTCTTGCAGCTTTTACCAAAGGAAATAGAAAGCCAAGAAGAAATTAAAGGCATAAAATGGACTATGCCCTGTGTTCAAATAACCGACTACCCGCGCTTAGGCTGGAGAGGCTTGATGTTTGATGTGGCCCGCCACTTTTTCACTAAACAAGAAGTAAAACAGTATATCGATGCAATGGTACGTTATAAGTACAACATTTTACATTTGCATTTAACAGACGATGAAGGTTGGAGAATTGAAATAAAAGGTTTACCAAGACTAACGGATGTGGGTGCATGGCGCGTAAAAAGGGAAGGTGCATTTGGCGATTTCATTCCGCCTACCGTGAATGAACCACGTAATTATGGCGGTTTTTATACGCAGGAAGATATTAAAGAACTTGTTACCTATGCAAAAGAACGCTTCGTAGATATTATGCCAGAAATTGATGTCCCTGGTCATAGCTTGGCAGCAATAGCGGCATATCCAGAATTATCGGGTACGCCAGATGCAGTAAATTATAGGGTACGAAGTGGAGAAAAAATTATGGATTGGAGCAGGGGAGCACCACCTTTAGCCTTAGTTGATAATACATTAAACCCCGCAAACGAAAAGGTTTATGTGTTTATGGATACGGTAATTTCTCAGGTAGCTAAACTTTTTCCATTCGAGTATATCCATGTTGGTGGTGATGAGGCCCCTCATAATTTCTGGGAAAAGAGCGATCAGATCAAGGAATTAATGAAGCGCGAAGGCTTAAAAACCATTCCCGAAGTTCAAGGTTATTTTGAACGCCGCTTAGAGAAAATAGTTCAATCTAAAGGCAAAAAATTTATGGCTTGGGATGAAGTGTTAGAAGGTGGTGTTTCGCCAAGTGCAGCAGTAATGAGCTGGCGCTCGATGAAATATGGCACAGAAGCTGCCAAGGCAGGTCACGAAGTGGTGATGAGCCCTACACAATATGCCTATCTCGATTATATGCAAGCTGACGCTATTACCGAACCGCGCGTATATGCCTCTCTACGTTTAAGTACTGCATATGAGTTTGATCCAGTTCCAGCAGATGTTGACCCTAAATTTATCAAGGGAGGCCAAGCAAATCTGTGGACAGAACAGGTATATAACATCCGTCAGGCCGAATATATGACCTGGCCGCGAGGCTTCGCTATTGCAGAATCTGTATGGTCGCCAAGAGAGAAAAAAAATTGGCCTAACTTCTTTGCACGCACAGAGCAGCATTTCAAACGCCTAGATATTGCCGAAACCAAGTATGCACCTAGTGTTTATGACCCAATTTTTTCTGTAAAAAGAGGCGCTGATAGACAATTACAAATCACGTTAAGCACAGAAGTTGAGGGCCTTGACATGTATTATAGCTTCGACAATTCATTTCCTGATCGCTTTTATCCTAAATATACAACACCATTAATCCCCCCTATTGACGCAACTGTTTTAAAAGTAATAACCTATAGAGGAAAAAATCCTGTAGGCCGCATGATGAATATGCCCATTGAGGAACTAAACAAAAGAGCTGGCAAGAAATAGAAAAAGAATACTTATTTTAGTAATACTTAACTATTTAACCGCTATTAAATGAAGTTTGTCAAGCCATTTTTCGCCCTCTTTTTTTGTGTAACTTCAACCTCATTTGCACAGAACACACAGGTAAAACTAACGCACAACTCAACAGCAAAAAAGATTGACATAACCATTGGCGACAAACTATTTACCAGTTTCCAGTATCCTGATAATATTGAAAAACCTTTTTTATATCCGGTTTTTACAGTTAATCAAACCGATGTTACAAGAGGCTTTCCTTTAAATCCCAAACCCGGCGATCCAACCGATCATCCACACCACATTGGCATTTGGCTTAACTATGAAAACGTAAACGGGCTCGACTTCTGGAACAACTCATATGCAATTCCTGCCGACAAAAAAGACAAATATGGGTGGATAAAAACAGACAAAATTATTGAGCTCAAAAATGGCAAGAAAGGAAGCCTAACCTATCATGCCAATTGGACGAATAAAAATAATGACATACTGCTTGAAGAAAATACTAAATTCGAGTTCAGTGCATTAGGTAATAGTCGGATTATTGACCGGATTACCACCTTAACTGCAGTTACCGAAGTTACATTTGCTGATGTGAAAGATGGATTTTTAGGCATGCGGCTCGCGCACGAACTGCAAATCCCTACCCAACAAGATCAGAAATTTACAGACGACAAAGGGAATGTAACCTTGGTAAAGGGCGGCACGGATAAAGTTGCCAATGGCAATTACCAAAGTAGTGAAGGTAAAATGGGCGATGAGGTATGGAGCACTCGCGCATCCTGGGTTAAAGCTTTTGGTAAAATGGGTGCCGACACCGTAAGCGTTACGATCATCGATCATCCACAAAATATAAATTACCCAACTTATTGGCATGCCCGGGGATATGGCTTATTTGCAGCAAATCCGCTTGGCGAAAAAGTATTTTCTAATGGAGCCCGCACTACTAACTTTAAATTAACAAAAGGAGAAAAAGTTACCTTCAAGTATCGTATCGTAATAGACGCTGGTAAAAATTTAATCTCTATCCCAACCATCAAAAATCTGGCAACAGACTTTAGCAAGCAATAATGATGAAAAAAGGAACGCTCATTCTTTTCGCCTTTATATTGATTAAAATCGTTTTACAATATTTGCTTGTAAATCCTATTTATGACTTACAACGTGACGAATACTTACATTTAGATCAGGCAAAACATTTAGCTTGGGGCTACCATTCTATACCACCTTTAACCTCTTGGATTTCGTGGCTGATTTTAAAGTTAGGCAATGCTTATTTCTGGGTTAAATTTTTCCCTGCCCTATTTGGTGCACTCACAATTCTCGTAGTCTGGAAAACCGTCGAAAGCTTAAAAGGAAGCTTATACGCCTGTGTACTTACCGCAACAGCCTTAACATTTTCGAGCTTATTGCGCATAAATATGTTGTATCAACCCAATTCCTTCGATATCTTAAGTTGGACATTAGTTTACTATACTTTTATCAGGTTTATTCAAACTGAAAATTATAAATGGTTATACTTTATGACGGCTAGCTTCGCAATAGGTTTTTTAAACAAGTATAACATTGTGTTTTGCTTACTAGGATTACTTCCTGCCATCTTATTAACCAAGCATCGAAAACTATTTTTACAGCCCAAGTTCTACCTAGCATTACTTATTGGCCTAATCTTGATCAGCCCTAATTTAATTTGGCAGTTTCAAAATGACTTTCCAGTTTTAAAGCATATGAAAGAACTTGCTGAAACCCAATTAGTGCATGTAGACAGAATGGATTTTGTGGAAGATCAAGTGATGTTTTTCCTTAGTTCCTTATTGATTATCCTTGCAGGCTTTATTTCGCTTTTTATTTATAAACCATTTAGACCTTATCAATTACTTTTTTGGGCACTCTCTTTTACTTTAACAATATTCATTTATTTAAAAGCAAAAGGCTATTATGCGATTGGCTTATACCCTATCTTTTTCGCATTTGGAACGGTGTATCTAAGTTATATTTTAAAGCATAGTTGGAAACTTTACCTCCGTATAATTCCGGTTGCAATTATTTTATTGCTCTTCATACCTTTGCTAGACCGAGCATTACCCTTAAAAACTCCTGAAGAATACTTTAAATCGGGCCGACAACATACTTGGGAAGACGGGGAAAAGCATCCTATTTCACAAGATTTCGCGGACATGTTAGGTTGGAAAGAATTGGCCACAAAGGTAGATTCACTTTATAACACTATAGCAGATAAAGAAACAATACTTATCCTGTGCGATAATTATGGACAGGCAGGCGCCATAAATTATTACACTAAAGTTAAAGGTTTAACAGCCGATTCTTTTACCAACGACTACATTAATTGGGTTAATTTTAATCGTGAAATCCAAACAGTAATTAGAATTAAGGATGCAGACAATACCGATTTTAGCCGCGACTACAGGTTATTCGAAAATGTTGTAAGGGTGACGAAAATTGAAAACAAGTTTGCTCGAGAAAAAGACACCCAAATTATCCTTTTAAGCAACCCAAAACTTAACCTTGCAACCTTATTAAGGAGAGAAAAGGCAGCAGGTAATTTGCAGTAACCGACTTCGTAAGTAGGCCTACTTACGAAGTCGGAATAACAAAAACTTGTAATTCATTTTTTTTTCGTAACTTCAATAAGCTTATTTTAAAGGAGGTTTATTATGAACGTAGTCCAAAAAGTTGAGCACTGGGGCGATGCCCATCACGCAAAATGGTTAGATGTTGTTCGCATCGTATTAGGCTTAATAATTTTCAGTAAAGGTATTGCGCTAGTTAGCGATACAGGTTACCTGCAAGATTTGTTGTTTCGAAATAGCATTTTTGCATTTTCTTCAGTTATGGCCAGCGTTGCATTTCACATCGTAGCATTCGCACATTTAGTAGGGGGTATTCTGATTACCATTGGCTTGGTTACTCGTTTCGCCGTGGTTATTCAGATCCCAATCTTGGTTTGTGCCGTGTTCTTTGTAAATGTTGCCAATGGCTTTTCTGCATTAAATTCAGAATTATGGCTATCCGTAATCGTACTTTGTCTTTTAGTATTATTTTGGGTAGTTGGTGCTGGTCCAATATCAGTTGATCAACAGCTTAAAAAGAAGAAATAACCTAATTACTTGCCTTCTTTTTAAATAAATCTTTCAGTTTATTACCTATTTCTGTAGTTGCTTTTTCTACGGCCTTCTTTTTTAATGTATCAACTTTTTCTTTTGCCTGAACTTGCAACTCCGCTTTTTTGTCGGCAACAACCTGAGCCACCACAGACTTGGTTGAGTTCGTGGCATCGCCTGGCCCATATTTTAACTTAATGGTTGGTTTAAGAAATGTACCTCCTAAAACTGCATTAATTTTAACGGTCTCACTCATAGAAACGTTAGTCCCAGCTTTGCTATTTAAGCTTGCAATAATAGCATTTGCAGCATCATTAACCTTTGAGCCTAACATTGCCCTAGGTACATTTAATGCTAATGCGTAATCCATCGTTTGATCTATACCGTTTGATCCTTGTACATTCATCACAATGCCTTTGGTTTTTATATCAAATGGAGAAACATTTAAACGACCATCTTGAATTTTAAACTTAGTTAAAACATTATTTAACTCAAGCTTTTTAAATTCATTCGAACCTAAACTAGCTGACAATTTATTTAAAGGTTCAAAACCATTCACAATCGCTTGGATAATATTGGTTAAACCTTCAGCATTGATAGAGGAAAATACCGGCATCATATGCGTATCTAAATCTGAATTGAATTTTAAGTTTGTAGAAAAAACACCACTTGCAAATTTGGCTATCGGTGCTAACAGTTTCACCGTATTAAAAGTCGAAAATGCCTGCTGAATATCCATCTTCTCAATACCAAAATCGATATCAACTTTAGGTTTCTTCGGATCAACGGTTGTGTAAGAACCATTCATTTTTACTGTTCCATTTAACATGTTCAAAGCCATATCTTCAAAGTAAACTGTCTTATCTTTCACCTGTAAAGCGCCCTTAGCATTGCTAATATCATACTTATCATAATTCACTTGATCAGCCTTTACCGCTAGCTTAAAATCAATATTACCAGGCACTTCAAAAACAGACATTTTTACATCACTAGTTGTTTTTGCATCAGTAGTTGGAGGCCCCATCAATTCATTCACATCAATTAAACGAGATGACAAATTAAAATTCCCTTTAAGCAATTGGTTCTTCTTAAATAGATAACTTAAATAATTATAAATTGAGCCATTAGCATTGAAATCACTTTTACCAACTTTTGCCACTAAATTACTTAGGGTTATATTTTGCGGACTAAAACTCATCTTTGCAGACGGCACACTCACAGGCATTGGGACATTTTTACCCGCATAAACAAAATTGTTAGCCTGCATTTGTCCAGCTGCCTTAAAGTTTTGGTACATACCTTTATCAACGGCCGATTTATTTCCAGCAACCTGGACATCGGCGATCAGAACACCACTCAAAGTCATATCCTTCATCGGAAAAATTGCAGTAAGTTGTTTTAGATCGAGGTTGCCTTTTAATGCCATATCTACAAATGGATCACTAATCGGTGTTTTAACTAATAGACGACCATCTATTGGCGTTGTACCAAATGCTAAATGAAATGAAGGAACATTTACCACCGTGTGATCCATTATACCATCAGGATTCGAAATAGCAGCCTTAACTTGAATATCATTAATCGCAGATGGTAAAGAAGGATATTTGATCTTACCATTGTCAATAGCTAAGTTAACATTAAAAGAAGGTATTGTTTGATCGTTATAAGTTCCTTTAGCAACACCATTCATGGCAAACTTACCGCTAGCTGCTAAATCCTTAAAATTAGCGGCATAAATGGCTGGCACCAGTGATAAGAAATTTTTTAAATCCGATTGCTGTGCGTCAAATTTAAAATCCATTACCATATCGGTATCATTTGGCATTGCCAAATAGCCGACTGCAGATAATATCAGTTCATTCAGCTTAATCTTGTTTTCGCCGAAAGTAAATTTCATCTGCTTCATATCTATCGCTATGGGCAATGCTGCATCGAGCTTTACATTGCTTAGATAAGGGATCCCTCCATATTTTACCGTTAACTTTTCAATAGCCGATTGCGTTGTTAAAGTAAATAAGTCTGACGTAAAATCTCCTTTACCCGTATGGTTTAGGTCTTCGGCTTGCATATAAAAGCCTAAAGAGGCGTCGTTATAGGTAACTTTGCCGTTTACAATTTCATATTTCTGTAAAGCAGCTTTGAAAGCCGATTTACTCGTATCAGCTGGTGTCTTTACACTATCTTGCTTCATAATATCCCAGTTTGCTTTCCCACTTTTAAGCACTCTCGCATAAATGGTTGGCTCATCCAATAGCACAGATTTAATCTCATAAGTGCCGCCCTTGATCACACTCATCAAGTTCAGATTCAATTGCAGTTGTTTAATATTCGCCAAGGTATCTGTTGCAAAACTATCTATTCCAACAACTGACAAATCGTTTAATTCTATGCCTAGATTGGGGAATGAACTGATCAAACTTAGGTCAAACTCCTCGAAGTTTACCTTTGCATTTACTTCATCATTGATTGATGATTTTACTTTGGCAACGATTTGCTTCTTAAAGATAAACGGAATACAGGCTGCGGCAGTGAATAAGATAACTAGCAGGATGGCGAAAGTGATGGCTATTTTTTTAAACATATTATATTTTCTACAAGATTTTAATACAAAAAGACAAATATTTAACCAATTAAAGCATAACTATTTTTTAAAACATCCTAATAGGTAAAAACCAAATTACAATTTGTTCTTTTAGGGGATAAAACGCTATCTTTCATTTTTAGATATAAAACATGAAGAAGTCTCTTATTGTAGCCTTATTACTACTTGCTACAAGCGCTTTTGCGCAAAACCAAAGTGCTAATTACTTTAAACTTACGCGTGAAGGGTTCAACGAAAAAAATGCCTATGCAACTACAGCATTTGTAGAAAAATATTTTCGTGTACCAGGCAATACAGGCTTCAATGCCAGCATCCATTATGTGGAAGATATTTTAAAAAAAGCAGGGTATGTTGAACAAAAAGTGAATGAATTTGAAGCTCCATTGACCTATCGCATTGAAAAACGTCCAATGAAACGCAACACTTGGGAACCAGTAAATGCTAGTGTACAAATAGTTGGCGAAAATGAACCACTTATTGCTTTTAAAACTAATCGCAATATGATTCCTATTAATTGTCCATCTACCCCAGCTGGAGGAGTAACTGCCGAAGTGGTATTTGTGGGAAAGGGAACAGCAGCCGATTTTGAAGGGAAAGACCTTAAAGGAAAAATCGTTTTTGGAGATGTTGCTACAGGCCGATTAGTTGGCGCAGCTGTAAAAGCAGGAGCTATTGGTGCTATGGGCTACTCAATGCCAAAATATACCCAACCAGAAGTACACCAAACATCTATTCAGTTTGGCAGCATGCAAGCAAACGCGGGCATTTGGTCGCTACTTTTATCATATGGCGTAAAAGAGAAATTAAAAGCTGCTTGCTTACAGGGAAAAGTTCAATTGAAAGTAGAAATTGCTACCAAAATATACGAAGCGGAAGAATTAACAATCGTAGCCAATGTAAAAGGTTCAGTAAAACCCGCTGAGCGTTTTGTTTACAGCGCACACGTTCAAGAACCGGGTGCGAATGATAATGCAACAGGCGTGGGAACCTTAGCCGAGATGGCGCGATTAACTGCAAGTTTAATCAAGTCGGGCAAATTAAAGCCACAACGTACGCTAACGTTTCTTTGGGGCGATGAAATCGTATCAACTGGACGATATATCAAAGAAGATTCACTACGCGCCAAAAGCATCCTATGGGGTATGAGCTTAGATATGGTAGGCGAAGACACAGAGAAAACTGGTGGTTCATTCTTATTGGAGAAAATGCCAGATCCATCGGCAATTTGGACTAGGGGTACCGACAAACATAGCGAATGGGGTGCAGGTGATGTGACAGAGAAAGATCTTTTTCCCCACTATTTTAATGACTTTATTTTCGACATCTGTAAAGCCCAGGGTAAATTTGCAAACTGGACAGTTAAATACAATCCTTTTGAAGGTGGAAGTGACCACACTCCATTTTTACAGAACAAAATCCCTGGCCTTTTAATGTGGCACTTTACTGATGTATTTTACCATACCGACAATGATCGAATTGATAAAGTATCTAGCAAAACGATGAAAAACGTAGGTGTTAGTGCCTTAACAGCGGCCTATACATTGGTTACGGCTGATGAAAACACGGCGGTGAGCACTGTTAACCAAGTTAAGGAAGACGCATTGATACGTTTAAAAACAGAATTCGAATTAAGTAAAAAAGCAATTGTGGATGGTAAAGCTGTAACCAATGAGAAACATATTATCGAAGTATGGGGTAAATGGTATACAGATGCTTTAGCAACTATCGGCACCATGCCAGTTGATGCAAAAACTACCAGAGTTGGCTCGGCAATAAAAGTAGCCACTTTAGCAGTAGAGAAACAAGTGCAGGCGTATTTGGGCGAGTTGAAATAACACCTACAATGCTTATCTTAGCATAAACCCTTAAACTTATGAATTTTCACACGCGTAAATGGATTAAGCCCGAAGATTTAAACCCTAATGGTGGTCTCTTTGGTGGCAGTCTTTTAAAATGGATTGATGAAGAAGCAGCAATTTATGCTATTGTACAGCTCGAAAACCCAAAAGTGGTAACTAAATATATGTCTGAGATCAATTTTGTAAGCTCTGGTAAATTGGGTGACATTATTGAGCTGGGCATGACTGCTACTTCATTTGGCACTACTTCTATTACCATGTGCTGCGAAGTAAGAAACAAAATAACTAGGAAAAGTATCCTAACGATTGATAAAATCGTTTTCGTTAACATTAACGACTATGGGGAACCGACGCCACATGGCAAAACCAAAATTAAATATATCGAAGAACAATTTGAAGATTTAAAGTAGCTCTTCAATATCTAAATCAAATGCGTTAACAACCAGTTGGGCCTGATTGTAGAAAGTATTTCTCTCTGCCAATTTGGTTTCGATAAAGGCTAGTAATTGTTCATCGTCCATTCCTTTCAGCAATGGCCTTTTTTCTCTATTATGTAACCTCGAAACTAACTGAGGTGGGGTCATCTTTAAATAAATTGTTTTTCCATTCGCATTCATCCATTCCATATTATCAAAAAAACAAGGCAATCCTCCCCCTGTAGCTATTACACAAGTTTCGGGATAGGGATAGTTTTTTAGCGTTTCTTGTTCCAGTTTTCTAAAGGCAGCTTCCCCATGCTCGGCAAAATATTCGGCAATAGATTTACCCTCTTGGGCAACCATCACTGCATCCAAATCAACCACCTCACATGCTAAACGATTAGCCAATTGCTTTGCTTTGGTACTTTTACCGCAGCCCATAAAACCTATTAAAAAGATTTTCATATTCACTTATGCTAATTTAACCCTAGGGTCAACCCAGGCATATAAAATATCAACCAAAATATTCATTACTACAAACACAAAAGCAATAAAAAGAATTGCACCCATTACCACCGGAAAATCCGACATTTCTAAAGCGGTAACAGTTGTTCTGCCCAGGCCATTATACCCAAAAATGTATTCTACAAAAAAAGATCCTGCTAACAAAGAGGCAAACCAACCTGATATCGCTGTAATTACTGGATTGAGCGCATTTTTAAGAGCGTGTTTATAAATGATCGCATTACGTCCCAGGCCCTTTGCTTTAGCAGTACGGATATAATCCTGAGCTAACACATCCAACATTGCACTCCGGGTTAATTGAACAATAATAGCCAATGGCCTCAACCCCAAGGTAATCATCGGTAACCACAGATTTTTCCATGTGATAACTTCGCCCTTAAAAGGATCATAGCTATATAAGCTGCCGCTCATGTTTAAGCCAGTATAATCGGCAAGTAAAAAACCAAACAACCAGGCTATAATGATTCCCGCAAAAAACGAAGGTGCCGAAATGCCCAAGATTGCAAATGAATTAGCTGCGTTATCTATCCATGTCCCTTTATGCACAGCGGATAGCACGCCCAACAAAACACCGATTACAGTTGCAAATAGCATCGCTGTTAAAGCCAGTACAAAAGTATTAGGCACCGTTTCTGATAAAATTGTAGTTACATCTCGCTTAGTTTGGTAAGAACGGCGTAAATAAGGAATTTTAATAACCACCACATCCTTTCCTGTTTTAAAAAGCGTTTGGTAATGATATTTTTCCTGGTTCTCTTTTGTTGCTGGATGAATGCTCAAGGGTAGCAAATCATTAATATATAGCAAAAACTGAACGGGCTTTGAGCGGTCTAACCCAAATTCTTTTCTTACTGCTTCCAGTGATTGAACATCAGAGCGTTGCCCCATCGTCATACGTGCAGGGTCGCCCGGCAAAATATTAAACAATACAAAAACAACCAGAATTACTCCTGCCATGACTGCCAGTCCGTATAAAAATTTTCTAATTGCGTAAGCGCCCATTATTTACTAAAATAGGTTGTAGAAAGCTCGTTAAAAGAAGGCAGGTTATGATAATGCCATTTATTAATGATCACTCCATTCTTTAGGAGTAAAATCCCAGGATTTGCTCTTACCATACTTTTTAATGGCACTGCATCTGCATAAAACACTTCCATAAACAATTTCATTTTTTTACTGAACACTGCAGCATCCTGAGCCGAATTTGAAGTTAATAATACCGATCTGATATTAAATTGTTCAACTGCATTTAAAGCAAGGGCATTGGTTTTAGCTACAGCTTCTTCATTTACCTCATTTAAGTTATAAGCAACTACCACCAAATTATAGAAAGGATTTTCGATAAGTTCTTTGGTATAATCAGTCCCAGAACCATCGGTGATAATTAGATCTTTTATTTTAACCTCGTAACCTTTTTTGATCAATTTCTTTTCTGGCTCGCCTACAATCTCCCAATTTTCATCTTTCCAAACTTCAAGTTTCATGTAATCCTTGTCGCTTATCTCTTTAGTTTCACCTGTTTTTTTATGCTTAAGCTGATACATAATTAAAAACTCGTCGACAGGCGCCCCCTCTGGCACTTTCATAGACTCAGGGATGCTTGAACCTACTTTATAAGGAAGGAAGTCAACAACAGGCAAGTAGCTATAGGTAAATATGCCAAAAAATAAAGACGCGATAAGAACAAAGGCCGACAAACCCAGTTGCCAATTTTTATGGTCGGTAAGGGGATGTATCTTTTCTCTATTGATAAAAAGATAAACTATCAACACCAATAAGATTAAGTCTTTCCCAAATGATTGCCATGGCGTTAGTGGAATTGCATCACCAAAACAACCGCATGAAGTTACTACTTTGAATGCTGCAGATACGAAGGTTAAAAAGGTGAAGAAAATAATAAGTGCCAAAAGCCCTTTGATTACTTGGTTACGCCAAAACCCAAATAGCAATAAAGCTCCTAAAACAATCTCCAATACGCACAATAAAATTGCAATACCCGTAGCCCAATCAGTTAAAAAGTTAAGGTGAAAGACTTCAAAATACTCTTGAAGTTTATAACCGAAACCTAGTGGATCATTAGCTTTAATCAGTCCCGAAAAGATGAATAAAAGCCCTACAAACCAACGAGAAAAAAGCAGCAATATCTTTTGCATATATTTTTATTAAAATTAAACGCCCAATTTAATCAATGCAAAAACAGCATAGTTTAGCATATCCTGGTAATTTGCCTTTACGCCTTCAGAAGCTAAAGTTTGGCCCAGATTATCTTCAATTTGCTTAACTCTTAATATTTTCATTAAAATTAAATCTGTTAAAGAGCTAATGCGCATATCGCGCCATGCCTCGCCATAATCGTGGTTTTTAGCAAACATTAAATCCTTAGTTTCTGTAACGCTTCTGTCGAACAGGCTTTCTACTACTTCGACTTCCATTTCGTTCGGATCAGATTCTGTTAACTCTAACTGGAGCATGGCAATTACACAGTAATTAACAATGCCAATATATTCAGAGGTAATATCCTCGCCCACTTTAGAAACCTTTTTTTCTTCTAATGTGCGGATGCGTTGTGCCTTGATAAAGATTTGGTCGGTAATAGATGCAGGTCTCAAAATGCGCCATGCAGTACCGTAATCTTTTGTCTTCTTTAAAAATAGCGTCTTACAAACTGCTATTATATGGTCAAATTCCTGAGATGTGTTTGCTGCCAAAACAATTAATTTTTGATTGTCTGTTTAAGCTGTTTTAATGCTTATTTTTGTATTTAAATTATGGCTAAAGATACATTTTTAAACCGAAAAGCAACACTAAATAGCAAGGGTAAATTGATAGATTTAAGTAGTCCCGCTGTAATGGCTATCTTAAATTTAACTACCGATTCTTTTTATGGTAAGAGCAGAATAGCAACTGTTGAGGAAGCCCTACAAAGAACTGATGGTTTTTTAAAAGCTGGAGCAAAATTTATCGATCTTGGCGCCTATTCTTCCAGGCCAGGAGCTGTTCATATTAGCGCAGAAGAAGAAATAGCACAATTAATCCCTGTGATAGAAGCTCTTATTAAAGAATTTCCTGAGACTATCTTATCAATCGACACTTTTAGGGCTAAAGTTGCAGAAATCTCCATTCATGCTGGGGCACATATCATCAATGATATTTCTGCAGGAAATTTAGACGCGTTGATGTTCAAAACGGTTGCCAAGTTAAAAGTTCCCTACCTCATGATGCACATGAAAGGAACTCCTCAAACCATGCAAGACAACCCCCAATATGAAGATATCATTAGTGAGGTGATAGCCTATTTTGCCGGTAAAATTAATACCCTACAACAATTAGGGGTTAAAGATCTCATGATCGACCCAGGTTTTGGCTTTGCTAAAACCGTTGATCATAATTATGAGCTTTTACAAAAAATGGAAGCTTTAAATTGTTTTGAACTTCCCATTTTAGTTGGCTTTTCAAGAAAATCAATGATTACCAAAGTACTGCATAACAAAGCAGATGAAGCTTTAAATGGTACAACGGTTTTAAATACGATTGCACTAACTAAGGGAGCATCGATTTTGCGCGTTCACGATGTTAAGGAAGCTGTTGAATGTGTTACGCTGGTTAATCGCATGAGCTAAAGCTCTGACAACTTTCTCTGCACATTGCTAAAAAGTTGTCAAAGCTAAATGGATAATTCTTATCTTGTGCAATATGAAGAGCCTCGACTTCGACTTCCTTAAAATCACCTGGGTTAATGTAATAGACATCATTGTAGTGGCCATCCTACTCTATTACATTTATAGTTTGATTAAAAATACCCTCGCTGTAAATTTACTCCTTGGTTTATTGATTATCTTTCTTTTTTACCATCTGGTAACTAGTTTACATATGGATTTGTTGTCTACCATTATCAACAAATTTATGAGCGTAGGGATTATGGCCTTGGTGGTCATTTTTCAGCCAGAGATTAGGCGTTTTCTTTTGCACATTGGGAAAAACACTTTTTTACAGAAGAATAAAACTTGGTGGGGCAACCTTTTTGGCAGCAAAGACCTGGAAAGAGATAACCTATTGAGGATTAAACCGATTATAGATGCTTGCAAGAGCATGAAAAAAACTAGGACAGGCGCACTGATTGTCTTCGTAAAATTTTATGATGATCAACTTTTTGCCAACAGCTGCGAGATTATCGAGTCGAAAATATCTAAACGTTTATTGGAAAGCATTTTTCAAAAGCACAGTCCGCTACATGATGGCGCTGTAGTAATAGCGGAAAATAAGATTAAAAGTGCAAGCTGTATTTTACCGCTAACAGATAATGAAAAATTACCTCCGCAATTTGGATTAAGACATCGCGCTGGCATAGGAATTTCTGAAAATACAGATGCCGTTGCGGTCATTATTTCTGAAGAAACAGGCGAAATTGCCTATGCAAAACAAGGCAGGGTAAGAATGAATGTTTCTTTTGGAGAATTGGAGAAACTACTCAACAAAGATTTTTAAAAATGAAAGAGCAAAGATTCTTTAATCTTTGCTCCTTGCTCTTATTAGCAATATTGTTCAAAAGCACCAATTAGGCTATCGGCTATCATTTGTGCCGGACGACCTTCTATTTGATGGCGCTCAATCATATGCACCAATTTACCATCTTTAAACAAAGCCATTGCTGGCGATGATGGAGGGAATGGCATCATGTAAGCTCTAGCTCTATCAACCGCATCTTTTTCCATACCAGCGAAAACCGTTACCAATTTATTAGGGTGTTTTGCATTCGAAGCAGCAAGTTTTGCTGCAGGACGAGCATTTGCTGCCGCACAACCACAAACTGAATTCACCACCACAAAAACAGTACCTTCGCTTTTAATAGCTTGATCTACTTCTTCTGCTGATTTTAACTCTTCAAAACCTACGTTAGTCAACTCTGCACGCATAGGTTCTACTAAATATTCTGGATACATCTTTTTTTCTTTTTTTTAATAAAGCACAAAGATAACAATTATGAGATGGGAAAATTGTAATCACATTGCAAACTTTAAAAGTTTGGCAACTTGATTACATTTTACTGATAGCCCTCTAAAATTCGTCTTACCTCGTCTTGATCATTTAATGCCGCCCATCCAAATATAGCCACTAACGCGATCGAGATCAGTATGATTAATATATTTAACGTTAGTCCAATAATAGCACAAACCCTACCGGCATTTAAATTTTTATATGAACTTTCGGTGTAAAGCATCATATTGGCAGCATACAAGGCTCGGTCTTTTTTACTTAAGATTAAAGCGACAATTGCCAAAATCAATCCAATTACCCCATAACAGCAACAGGTTACAATAGATAAAATACCAAGCACCAAAACTGGTGTAGCATTTGGCAATGAATGTTGCATTCCATAATTAAATCCATGTCCCATTTGAGGCGCCGATTGCTGTGGAGCAGGATTTATGGGTTGATTTGTATTTTCTTGTGGTTCTTGTGGTTGTTCTTCAGACATAGGTTAACTTAATTGATGGGTAAATATTTTATAAATATAATTGATTATGATAATTAAACTAATCCCTATATATAATATTTTAATAAAAAAGGCGCCATGCTTTAAATCAAATTTTAAATGGATTAGGGTGAATACACATAAAGCGATGAGGGGTATGGTAGCCGGATAAAGCTTAAAGGACTTAATTAACTCCCCTTGAAAAAAAGCCAAAATAGATCGCTGAAAACCACAGCCCGGACAATCGATACCTAAGTGTGCCTTTATGGGACAGCTTAGCAAATGCTTAGCTAAAAATTCAAAAACACCAAAAACAATAGCTGTTATATACAAAATAAACAAGGGGGTTAAACCTTCACAAAGGTAATTATCTTTATCTCTAGAAAAATTAGCTGTTTAATTTTAATCGAGCTAAATGACCGGCCAAATTAGCATTCACCAAATCGTGGTCTTCATCTAACACAATTTTCTGGGCAAAATTTAATTGTGCAATCATCCCATCAGCAATATGTTGAGGGAACATTTGATCGCGCTCGCCGAAAATAAAAAAACACTTAATGGCTTGTTTATTTAAATTCTCTACAAGCTTTTGTTGAACTGGACGTAAAAACCGCAAATAAGTAACCGTTGCATAAAAAGCAAACCGCAAATCAGGTGTAGCCATCTCTTTTTTCAAGATTTCATGATTTTTGGCATCAATAACCCCAATGCCTTTCGAAAAGGACAGCATGAGCTTTACGCCATTCTTACTTAACAACACCTTTCTGAAAACCAGATTTGCGAGTGCATTTCTTGCTAACACCTTAAATATAGGGGGTATTTTTAAGAATGCAGGCGCCATTAAATAGAGGGTATCGATTTTAAATAAGCCGCTCTCTGCCATCACAGCAGCATAATTTGTACCTAAAGAATATGCCATGATGGAAAATCTCTCAATGGACTGGCTTTTACAAAATGAGCTAATGATGTCGCAAAATTCAGTCTTCGAAAGGCCTTTTTTAATTTGGGCTATCGCATTATCTTTTAATTCAGTTTGCTCGTGAAAAAACAGATCAAATCCATAAAAGGTATATTCATTTCCAAATCTTTCCTTTAGCCACTTAAATTGCCTTCCGTGCATTCCATAGCCATGGAAACAGAGCATAACCTTCTCTCCTTCACCGAAACGATAATAATGTAGGTTTACAATGGAATGATTAAAAAAATGGCTTGTCATTGTTAGCGAAGATAATTCTATTAAATGGAACAGAAAAATTAACTAATTTTAGGCTTCAAATTTACAGATGCAAGTTAAATCTCTTTCAAACCCTTTCCTCCTATCCCTCACCTTTTTACTGCTGTTCATTAGCACCATATGCTATGGTCAATCGTACAAAAACGAGGCCGGCGCTATGGCCGAAAATGATGTCTATATCGCCTTTTTACAAGATCGATATTATACCAACGGTTTTTTTGTCTACTATCGCCATGCGCTCAAACAGGAAAACTTAAAGCCAATTATAGAGAAAAAGATCGTCGACTTCGAAATTGGCCAAAAGATCTACAACCCCTATTCTGCACATGCACCAGATGTAAAGCTGCATGATAGGCCTTTTGCAGGCTATTTATACGGGAGCGCTGCGCTCGGTTGGTTTTACAAAAACGAATCTATTTTAAAGGCATCTGCACAAGTTGGCATTATCGGCCCCCATGCTTTCGGCGAAGAAATGCAAACAGCCTTTCATAAAATAATCGGGACTTATACGGTTGCAGGATGGGAATATCAGGTTAAAGATGAAATGGCTTTAAACCTGAATCTGTCTTATCAGCAACTTTTTTATCATACCACAAACCGCAAAATAGATGTTAGTGGGACTTCGTCACTATTAGTAGGGAATACCTTTTCCGGAGCAAATGCTGGGTTATTGATCCGATTTGGGAATATGAACCCTTTTCATGAATCATCGTATGCCAATAGTCGAATTAAAAACAAACAGAACGACAACCGGAAAGTAGACCGAGAGTTTTTCTTTTTTACCAAACCACAGGTAAATTTTGCGGCCTATGATGCGACCATTCAAGGAGGATTATTTAACACGGATAAAGGTCCTTTAACTTTTGGTATCAAACATTGGGTATATTCACAAGAAATAGGCCTAAATTTTGCTTCAAAAAGGTGGAACTCGAAATTTATCGTTACGCTAAAAACAAAAGAAGTTGATGGCTCGGCAAAAGCCTACCATTATGGTTCGGCAGTACTGGCTTATAGTTTTAATTAAATGATTAACAAAATAGTTTTCTTTGTAGTTGGTGTATTTTCCTTGATGGGAACATCCAACCTTTTTGCCCAAAAAAAGGGTGATGCTTATGAATTTAGAGCTGTTTTTGGAGCACATGGATTGCAAGATCAAGGGCACTTATTTCAGGATAAAATTTATGGCGCTGATTTTATTTATAACAGAAGCCTGGAACATGACCCCGCTAACTGGATAAAACACACAAATGCCAAATCTTACGGCTTTATGCTCGTTTATAGGGATTTTAGTCGACTAAAAGGCATGCAAGACACTATTACTAAAGGCCTCGGTAGTTCTATTGGTTTGGTTGCCCGATTAAAAATTCAGCTCCTCGAAATTGGCAAAGTGAAAATTAATTTCATACCTGCTTTAGGTCTCTCTTATGTTACTAAGCCTTATTTCACCAATAAGCAAAACCGATATATGGGCTCGCACATCAATGAAACAATTTTAGGTGAACTGGAAGCTGAAATCCCCTTATCTTCCCAGATTAGTTTACTTGGTGGAGGCTCCTATTTGCACCATTCAAATGGCGGTGTGGTAGTTCCCAATGGGGGATTAAATACTGGAAATGTTTATGTAGGAGTTAAGTTTAATGAAAAGGCAAATCCTAATCACCAAAATGAAACTAGCTTCCAAACTTTACAACGAAATTCATTCGAAGTGATGGGAGGCTTTGGTTTTAGGGGTGTTTTTGAACAGCAAAAGGCGAAATATCGTGGAGGGCTGTATGCTGGATATAACTTATACGTAAATGATTTAATCACCCTAAAGGGAGGATTAGATGCTGTGTATTACTTTACTACTTTTGATCCTAATAATAATGCAGAGACTTTTCAAAATTATGGTTCCTCTTACAAACCATGGCGTTTAGGGGCAAGTGTTGGCGTTGATGCCAACGTTTGGAGAATAACTATCAATGGCCGTATTGGCAAGTATATTTATTATGATCGCTATTATAAAAATGCTACCTGGTACTGGGCATTCGGCCCAACGTACTTCATTACTCCTAAGCTAGGAATCCAAGCTAGCTCTTATATGCATTTTGCCCAGGCAGATTATATGAATTATGGTATTGTAGTGAAGATTTAGAATAGTTTAATGAATGGCATAATCTCTTCCAAGGTAAGCCCCAAAAACTCACAAGCATGGTATACTGTTACCTGCTGAAACTCACGTAACGCAAAGAAATCGCGCATCAGCGTCATGGTACGCTGACAAGTGCGGTCGCTCTTACCCGTAATCTGCTTCAGGTCGGCAGTGTAAAAAATTATCCTATGTAATGGCGCTTTCATTTTTTTAATTATTCACTCATCGAGTTTTTTATTTAATTATTTATATCTTAAAAATAACTAATATTCAGCCTCTTAACAACCGTTTTTACACTTTTACGAATATGGCAAAGGTAGGTAAAACACCCTTTGCCAAATTGTTAAGGGTAGGTAAAACACCCATTACCATATTCACAATAAAACACGTTTTTTGTTAAAAATAGTATAATCGAAAATAGCCTTGAAATAAAATTATTAGCGAAGAAACAAGCAAAATTCTGCGTAAATATTAACGATTGCTGTTCCAATTTTCAAATTAAAAATGTTGGCCATTTGAGGTTAAATATCCCGCGCCTATACTGAGCCTATACTGCGCCTATACCGACGGCAAACAGTACATAGATTTCGGCAAAAGCGTCAATATGCGACATTGCTGTACAAAAGCGACAAAACACGACAAAAGCGACATTCCCGATTTTTAATAGCCGCAATTTTACATCATGCAAGAGCAATGGTGCTTTTGTTTAAACAATTTAATATTATGGCAAAGTCCGAAAACAACGAAGTAATGTTTGGTGCCCGCGGTAAAGTGGGTAGTTTAGTAGTTTTTAAAAACTATCATGGGGGAACGCTCATTTCCAAAGCTCGTAAAAAACGAGAAGCTCCAGTTTACAGTGTAGACCAAGAGGCGGCAAAAGAGCGCTTCAGAGAAGGTGTAATCTATGCTAAAGGTGCGATACAGGATGAGATCCTCTCCGATTTCTACAGGCCGTATGTTCGTCCAGGGCGTTCAATCTACAACCTGGCCTTGGCCGATTTCTGTAAACCACCACAGGTTAAGAGCATTAAAACCCTAAATTACCAGGGAAGTATTGGCGATCATCTTGCCATCCGAGCCCTTGATAACTTTAAGGTAGTGGGGATAGCGGTAACCGTCAAGAAGCCAGATGGTTCCATTATCGAAACTGGTCCCGCAATATTAGCGCCTAATGGTGCAGATTGGATCTACACAGCAACTGTAGTGAATGAAGATGTTGGCGGTACTATTATTAGCGTCAAAGTGAGCGACACGCCCGGAAATGTAACTTTCTTTGAGCAAGTGATTACGTCTTAACCCAACAGGGCAGTTCTCGAAATGAAAACTGCCCTTTTTATATTGCTATCGCTTTTGGATAATCGATCTTATTCTGATAAATTATAGGTTTTAATTAAGTCTTTCGCACTCGCTACTTTTTTATCCAGCCCATTTTGTCTTTCTTTGCTCCACTCGTCTCCATTTAATAATGTAAGGCAATCGTCATAAGCTTTGCTGGTAGCTTTCTGAATTTTAACTATTTCTTTTTCTTTGTAATTCTTAAAAACTGTCCAAAGCATGAGATTATGTTCAAGCTGGATTTTGTTGCTAGCCGCTGCGCGATCAGCTGTAGATGCAGCAGCAAATTTGCTAGGATAATGTTTCACCTTATCCAGAAAGGACACCAAATACCCAACTTTTTCCTTTTTTGAGGAGCGATTGATAATTTCTGCACTTTTTTCTAGGTTTTCCGTGTCAATGTTTTGCGCAAAAGCAGTTGCCGATCCCATCGTCAACAAAGAGATTAGGGTGATTTTTAGTAGATTTAATTTCTTCATTAGCTAAATATACTCCTTTTAGGAGATTAAAAAACCATCCGTATAAAAAAAGCTAGCCTTAATTTTACACTCCTTAAACCATTCATACCTACCGCTAGTATAATACTATTTGGCTTTCATAAGGTTATGTCGTAAATTTGCACCTCATTTAAACAATAAACATATGTCATCAGTAGAGACAACTTACGTTCCTTATAAAGTTAAGGACATTTCACTGGCAGAATGGGGCCGCAAAGAGATTGGATTAGCAGAAGCAGAAATGCCCGGCTTAATGAGCTTACGTGCAGAATTCGGACCATCTAAACCTTTAGCAGGTGCGCGTATCGCAGGTTGCTTGCACATGACTATTCAAACTGCAGTTTTAATCGAAACTTTGGTTGAATTAGGTGCAGAAGTTACTTGGTCATCATGCAACATTTTCTCAACACAAGATCACGCTGCTGCTGCAATTGCTGCTGCTGGAATTCAAGTTTATGCTTGGAAAGGCTTAAATGAGGTAGATTTTGATTGGTGTATTGAGCAAACCTTACATTTCGGACCAGAACGTAAGCCATTAAACATGATCTTAGATGATGGTGGTGATTTAACTAATATGGTTTTTGATAAATACCCAGAGTTAATTGCTGCAATTAAAGGTTTATCTGAAGAAACTACTACAGGCGTTCACCGTTTGTACGAGAGAATGAAAAATGGCACTTTGCACTTACCTGCAATTAACGTAAACGATTCGGTTACCAAATCGAAATTCGATAACAAATACGGGTGCCGCGAATCGTTGGTTGACGCTATTCGTCGTGCGACTGATGTAATGATGGCTGGTAAAGTAGCTGTTGTTTGCGGTTATGGTGATGTTGGTAAAGGCTCTGCCGAATCTTTAAGCTCACAAGGTGTTCGTGTTATTGTAACCGAAATCGATCCAATCTGTGCTTTACAAGCAGCAATGGAAGGCTATGAAGTTAAAAAATTAGCTACCGCAATTAAAGAAGCTGATATTGTAGTAACAACTACAGGTAACTGTGATATTGTTCGCGAGCAGCATTTTAGAGCCTTAAAAGACAAAGCGATCGTGTGTAACATCGGTCACTTCGATAACGAAATTGACATGGCTTGGTTAAACAGTGCTTATGGCGATACTAAAGTGGAGATTAAACCACAAGTTGATAAATATACCATCGACGGCAAAGACGTAATCATCTTAGCTGAAGGTCGCTTAGTGAATTTAGGTTGCGCAACCGGTCACCCAAGTTTTGTAATGAGTAACTCATTTACCAACCAAACTTTAGCACAATTAGAGCTTTGGACTAACCCTGGTAAATACGAGAATAAAGTTTACGTTTTACCTAAACATTTAGACGAGAAAGTTGCTCGTTTACACTTAGAGAAAATCGGCGTAGAACTTGACGTATTAGATCAACACCAAGCTGATTATATTGGCGTTCCAGTAGAAGGTCCTTTTAAACCTGATACTTATAGATATTAATCATTCTCGTCATTGCGAGGAGTTGCGAAGCATGAAGCAAAGCAATCTTAATGTACTGCCCCCAAAATTAGATAAATTTGGGGGCTTTTTTATGACTTTTACAGCATTAACCTAGTAAATCCAAACTATAAGTTTGGATTTACTAGGTTAATGCTTAACTTTGAGCAATGATTAGCAGAAATCTACAATCCATTCTTTTGGACAAGCTCAAGAAGACTCCAGCTATAGCTATCTTAGGGCCACGACAAGTTGGTAAAACTACATTAGCTAAGCAATTAAAATCTGATAAACAGGAGAATCTATATCTAGATATGGAAAATCCTAACGACCAAAATAAGTTACAAGATGCTTTTAGTTATTTAGCCTTACATAAGGACAGTAGAATAATTATTGATGAAATTCAACTGATGCCACAGTTATTTGCTATTCTAAGGCCGTTGATAGACGAAAATCGTATAGCTGGTAGATTTATTTTATTGGGTTCTGCGTCGCCCATTCTAGTAAAAGGGGTATCCGAATCTCTTGCTGGCAGAATTGCTTATACAGAATTGACCCCCATCGGCATTACAGAGTTAGACATATCTTCCAACTATAAAAATAATTGGTTCAGAGGTGGTTTCCCAGAAGCACTGTTAGCAACAAATAATGAGGACGCAATTGAATGGCTTAATGATTTTATTAGAAGCTACGTAGAACGAGATTTAGCGACCTTATTTGGCGTAACCCTCTCGCCTGTAACGTTGCGTAATTTTTGGAGCATGCTTGCACATTCAAACGGAAATTTATTGAACGCAGAGGTTTTTGCAAGATCACTTGGGGTAAGTGCAACCACGGTAATGAAATACCTGGACTTTTTAGAAGGGGCATATATGGTTAGACGATTACAGCCCTGGTTTATCAACGCAAAAAAGCGGCTTGTTAAATCTCCTAAAACCTATATAAGAGACACTGGAATACTGCACAGATTACTAAATATAGCCAGTTTTGATGCATTGTTCGGTCATCCCGGAGTTGGAGCTTCATGGGAAGGCTACGTGGTAGAGCAAATTTTTCAAGCTAAACCTAACCACTTAGATCTGTTTTTTTACCGAACCCAAGCAGGAGCAGAATGCGACTTACTACTTGTTCAAGGCATTACGCCAATTGCATGTATAGAGATTAAATTATCTAATAGTCCAGTAGTATCTCGAGGGTTTGTGAACTGTATACAAGACCTAGCTCCAAAATATAGCTTTATCATCACACCAGAAAGTGACACTTACCTAGTGGGCAACGAGATTACCATAATTAGTCTTGTTAATTTTATTGAAACAAGACTAGCATTGCTTTAAGTAAAGGCAAATCTAAAAATCATAATTTAGGGAAACAACCACTATGAAAAATCTAATGCTTGCTTTATTTTTTAACCTTTTCGTAATTCCACTATTTGCCCAACTTCCACCCAAAGTAACAAATGATGATTTATTTGGAAAGGATTGTTATTATTTAAAACAAGCGCCCAAAGATAAAATCATCAAAGGTATATTAGTTTTAATACCTGGTTATGGAGAGCACCCCTACGCTGTAAGCGCCCAAACAACTATACTTCAAGAAGCAGAAAATAATAGCCTTGCTGTTATAATGGTTAATCTTACGCCCAATAATCAAAACTTCCCAATAGATGCTAACTCCATTTCAAAACTTGGAGAAATGATTAAACATTATTATACACAAGAAAAAATACCAGCCATTATGCCGCTTTATATAGGCGGCTTTTCGATTGGAGGCACAGCAGCATTAAAATTTTATGGTCAAAAAAGCAATGAGTTTAAGATCAGTAAGGTATTTGCTATCGACCCTCCATTGGACATGGTTAGATTAAGGAAATCTTTATTAAAAGGTAGAGAAAAGAATTTGGTCACAAAATTAGATTCAATTAGCCCAAGCAAAGAACTGGTAAAAGGCTTACAGGAATTATCAGTCTACAATCCAGATTTTACACAGCAAGAAATGTTGCCCAATTTTACCCAAACTGCCTTAAGAATTTATGCAGAGCCCGATATTTTATGGTGGGTCAAAAATAGAAGTATGGATTTATCGGATATGAATATCACCGACTGTGCTGGTTATATAAACAAGCTATTACAAAAGGATCAAAACCAAAAAATAGAACTTCTTTTAACAAAAGATAAAGGGATTAGAAATGGTAATCAAAAACATCCACACTCGTGGAGCATTGCTGATCCAGTAGATTTAATTAATTGGTTATTAAAAAATTAAGCTACGGCTAGATCTGAACAAACAAAATTAAATGAGTATGAGAATTCTAATGATACATAATTTCCATAAAACATTTACATCCTTGACCTTAAAACCTTAAATTTGACTAATTAATAATCACAAAATGAAATATATTACTTTTATATTGCTATTAAGCCTGTTCGGTTTTGCAGCAAATGCGCAAAAACCAGTAAAAAAAGCCATCATACAAAAAGAACTTAAGAACCAAACCGTAGAAATTGCCTGTGGCGAATGTAAATTTAAGATGGAAGGCAAAGGCTGTGATCTAGCAATCAGGATCGATGGAAAATCTTATTTCGTTGATGGAAAAACGGTAGATGATTTTGGTGATGCACATGATGAAAAGCATGGTTTCTGCAATGTAATTGCTAAAGCAAAAGTAACTGGGGAGCTAGTAAACAATAGATTTAAAGCAAAGACAATTACCCTAGAGCCAGAAAAGAAATAATCGAGTTATGACTCACCTATCCGTCAACATCAACAAAATCGCCACTTTACGCAACAGTAGAGGCGGCAATAATCCCGACCTGGTAAAGGTTGCGCTTGACTGCGAACGTTTTGGTGCACAGGGCATCACGGTACACCCACGCCCAGATGAGCGTCATATCCGTTATCAAGATACATTCGATTTAAAAGCAGTGATAGCCACCGAGTTTAACATTGAAGGCAATTGCCGTGAGCAGAAATTTATTGATTTGGTATTGGCCAACAAACCTGCACAAGTTACTTTAGTGCCTGATGTACTGGGCCAAATTACCTCAAACCACGGATGGGATACAATTAAAGAGCAAGCCTATTTAAAAGAAATGGTTTCCTTGTTTAAAAACGCAGGTATTCGTGTTTCTATTTTTGTAGACCCAGTGATCGAAATGGTAGAAGGTGCATTAGCAACTGGTACCGATCGTATTGAGTTGTATACCGAAGCTTATGCCAGCCATTACCATGAAGATAGCGCAAAAGCAATTGCGCCTTACATCGAAGCAGCAAAAAAAGCGAATGAACTAGGTTTGGGCGTCAATGCAGGCCACGATCTAGATTTAGATAATCTGCAATATTTTGCACAGCATATCCCGAATTTATTGGAGGTTTCTATTGGCCACGCACTTATTAGCGATGCGCTTTATCTGGGATTAGAAAATACCATTCAACTATATTTGAAACAATTAGCAGTGAATAGTAAGTAGCTTGTTTCGTACTTACCCTGTAGCATTTGGAAAATACAAAAAAGCAGAATACCTTTAACCAAAGCTTTAACAAGAGCTCTTTAAAAAACAATCCGTCGAAAATTATAATTATATCTCTGATGAAAAACCAAATCTTAATAGCCCTTTTATTTATTGCTGTGGCTTTTACAAGCTGCAAAGATGTTGCTAAAATAAGTTCAGAAGATGCAAGTGAAGTAATTACTGATTATTTAGAGGCCAATCAAGAATATAAAACCGCTCGTTTTAACTTTGGTGAAATGAAATTCAACAGCAAAAGTGAAATGGTTGAGCTCGAAAAATATAAGGCACTAGAAAACGAAGGTTATATCTCAATGACCTTACAAGAAGGCAAAAAGAAATTCTTATCAAAAGACAGCAGCTTCGTGTATGTCATTAAATTAGCAGATAAAGCGAGCGACCTAGTTCTTAAACAGGATGAAGATAAAGCAACCGTTAAAGTGGTACTGTATGAATTAGCCAGCGAAAAACCGGTTAATTTTAATATGGTAAATGATAACAATGCAAAGGTTACCGTATCTTTAAAAAAGACCAACACCGTTTTTGCGCCATTTCAAAAAAACCAAAGTGATAATAGCGACTTTATTACCAAAACTTACCGTTTAAAACGCGACAAAGAAGAAGGTTGGAAAGTAGTTAGATAATAAGCTAATTTTCTGATTGGTTAATTAGCAAATTGAGCCGCAAATTTGTACCTTTGCGCAACCAATTTTTTGCTACCATCATGAGTTTGAATATTCATTACCAAGAAGATTTTCAAGACCGCCACATTGCACCAAATGCAAACGATACAGCGGCAATGTTACAAGCCATCGGCGTAAGTTCTATCGACGAATTGATTGAACAAACTGTCCCTCAAAAGATCAGATTAAAAAACCCTTTAAACTTACCGAAGGCAAAATCTGAGATCGAATATTTAACCAACTTAAGGCAAACAGCTTCCTTAAATAAAGTTTATAAATCTTATATCGGTCAGGGTTATTACGATACACTTACTCCAGGAGTTATTTTACGTAATGTAATGGAAAACCCTGGATGGTATACGCAATATACGCCATATCAAGCAGAAATTGCGCAAGGCCGTTTACAAGCTTTGTTGAATTTCCAAACCATGGTAATCGATTTAACAGGTATGGAAATTGCAAATGCCTCTTTATTAGATGAAGGTACTGCAGCAGCCGAAGCGATGTTTATGCAATATAGTCTGCGTAAAAATCAACAAGCTGCTAAATACTTTGTATCAGATCAGGTTTTTGCACAAACGATAGATATTTTAAAAACACGTGCTCAACCTTATGGCATCGAGCTGGTGATCGGTAATCATGCTGAATTTACCGCAAATGCTGACTTCTTTGGCGCTATTGTTCAATATCCAGCAGGTAATGGGGAAGTATATGACTATACTACCTTTGCCGATACCCTTCACCACGAGAACATTAAATTAACTGTAATAGCTGATTTATTAAGCTTAACCTTGTTAACTCCTCCGGGCGAATGGGGAGCGGATGTGGTCGTTGGAACTACACAACGTTTTGGTGTACCAATGGGCTTTGGTGGACCACACGCTGCATATTTTGCTACAAAAGACGAATATAAACGCTCAATCCCAGGCCGTATTATTGGCGTAACGATCGATAGCAATAACAATTACGCATTGCGTATGGCGTTGCAAACACGTGAGCAACATATCCGTAGAGATAAAGCGACTTCAAATATTTGTACTGCACAAGCATTATTGGCAATCATGGCTGGCTTTTATGCAGTTTATCATGGTCCAAAAGGCTTAAAATTAATTGCAGAACGCGTTCACGGACTAGCTGTTTGCCTTGCAGAATCTTTAAGCCAAATTGGTTATGATGTTTTAAACAAAGCTTATTTTGATACCATTCAAGTAGAGTTAGGCGAGTTAACTGGTTCTATCCACAAAGAATGTTTAGATAACAACATTAATTTAAACTATAAAGGAAACCAAGTTAGCATTGCTTTAGATGAGACTGTATCTTTTGAAGATGTAAAATTATTAATTCGCATCTTTTCTAAAGTTAAAGGTATTGCTGCTGATAGTTTAACCATCGTTGATAACGTAAAAACGACAATTGCCGCTAACTTACAGCGTCAATCCGCTTATTTATCACATCCAGTATTTAACTCGCACCATTCAGAGCATGAAATGTTGCGTTATATTAAATCATTAGAAACAAAAGACCTTTCACTTTGCCACTCGATGATTGCTTTAGGATCATGTACGATGAAACTAAATGCAACTAGTGAAATGATCCCGGTTACCTGGCCAGAGTTTGGCAAAGTGCATCCATTTGCGCCTGCTGATCAAGTTTTAGGCTATTATACTGTTTTTGATGAGTTAGATAAATGGTTAAGCGAAATCACTGGCTTTGCAGCCATGAGCCTACAACCAAATGCTGGCGCACAAGGTGAATATGCTGGTTTAATGGTTATCAGAGCTTATCATCAAGATAGAGGTGATCATCACCGTAATATTGCTTTAATCCCTGCTTCTGCACACGGCACTAACCCTGCTTCTGCAGCCATGGCCGGAATGAAGATTGTGGTTGTTAAATCATTAGAAAATGGAAACATTGACGTGGATGATTTAAAAGCAAAAGCTGAACAGCACGCCGCTGAGCTTTCTTGCTTAATGGTTACTTATCCATCAACACATGGTGTATTTGAAGAAAGCATTATCGACATATGTAATATTATTCACCAAAATGGCGGACAAGTTTACATGGATGGTGCTAATATGAATGCGCAAGTTGGCTTAACTAGTCCAGCTAACATTGGCGCTGATGTTTGCCACCTAAATTTACACAAAACATTCTGTATTCCACACGGTGGAGGCGGTCCTGGCATGGGCCCAATCGGTGTTGCAGCACACTTAGTAAAATATTTACCCGGGCACTCGGTTGTAGATATCAATAATGAGAAATCTATCCCAGCAGTTTCTTCTGCACCATGGGGCTCGGCTTCTATTTTAATTATCTCTCACGCCTACATCGCAATGATGGGTGGCGAAGGATTAACTGACGCGACAAAATATGCTATCCTGAACGCAAATTACATGAAAGCGCGTTTAGAAGCACATTATCCAGTACTATACTCAGGAAGTCAGGGCCGTTGTGCACACGAAATGATTTTAGATTGCCGTGGTTTTAAAAACTTTGGTATCGAAGTGGTAGATATTGCTAAACGTTTAATGGATTATGGTTTCCACGCACCAACAGTTTCCTTCCCCGTGGCAGGTACCTTGATGGTTGAACCAACTGAAAGTGAGCCTAAACATGAGTTAGATCGTTTCTGCGATGCATTAATTGCTATCAGAAAGGAAATTTCGTCTGTAGAAAATGGATCTCTTGATAAAGCAGACAACCCATTAAAAAATGCACCTCATACTTCAGCGGTAGTTACTGCAAATGAATGGTCGCATGGTTATAGCCGTCAAACCGCAGCATTCCCATTACCTTATGTAGCCGATTATAAATTCTGGCCATCAGTTGGTAGAGTGAATGATAGTCACGGTGATAGGTCGTTAATCTGCGCCTGTCCACCACTAGAGAGTTACCTAGAAGAAGAAGTAACAGCATAAAGAAAAGTCCCGACCTAAAATCGGGACTTTTTTATAACCCCACATTGGTTCAACATCTCCGTCATTGCGAGTTCAACATCTCCATCATTGCGAGTTCACGTCTCCGTCATTGCGAGGTACGAAGCAATCTCACCAGCAGATTGCTTCGTACCTCGCAATGACTCTTTCATATTTTTTTTCTAGGTAGGGGTAACAATTTGCAACTTCCTTTAAATGCGCTACCATGGAACCGGTATCAGCATCTTACAAGGCTTACGCTTTCTAAAATTTCCTTCTAAGACTTACGATGTTAAATATGCATGTGGCTAATCGACCTCGTAAGTCTTATTTTTTTATTATCTTCAATTTATGAATAAAGCTATTTACCTTCTTCAAGTAACTATCGCCATTATATTATTGGCCCATGCTATTCCGGGAATGATAGACGGCGGCGTAAATGATTTTGGTAAATTGTTTCTAGATCAAATTGGCTTCGCTCCATTGGGCATACCCATCGCTTGGGCAGTTAAACTTTCGCATATTGTTTGTGCTATACTCCTTATAGCAAATAAGTATATTAAATGGGCCAGCATCGTCACTATCTTCGTAATGGTTATGGGAATTATACTTGTTCATTTTAAAGAAGGATGGTTTGTTGTGGGTGGTGGAAGAAATGGAATGGAATACAATTTTTTAATAATCATGGTATTGATTGCCCTTATTATTGCGACGAAAAACAACTTCACCAAACCTCACAATTAACACCAACACAAAAACGCTAACAGTGTTAACTTTTTGTCAAATTGCCATCATCTAAAAGTCAAATCCATTTTATGACCTGGTAAATTTTATAATCCTCCTTACTTTTGCTAACACCGTTAGGTTTTTTTAAAAATATGGTTTCAGCAAAGAGATTAAAACAAAAAGAAGAAGTTCGCGATGCTATTTTAGAGGTTGCCAGAACTATCGTTTTACGAGAAGGATGGCAAGCAGTTTCCATTCGGAAAATCGCCGACGCTATAGGGTTTAGCTTACCAGTAGTTTACACGCATTTTGAAAGCAAGGATGCAATACTCGAAGAGTTTGTGAAATTAGGTTTCGAAATGTTGAACGAAGAGATTGCGGCAGCAAAAGGCAAATCACTACAAGCTGATCAACAGCTAACAGCAATGGCTGATACCTATTTTCAATTTGCATTTGCTAAAAGAGAGTACTACCAAATGATGTTTGGATTAGGGATGCCTAGTTGTGAACGCGCGAAAGAGATTAGCGAAATCGGAGAATTTGCTGAAATGATTATCGATACCATCCAGCATATCGATCCCCCGATTGACAATGAAGAAAAGATTCGCCTAAAGTTTCACACATTCTGGTCTATCCTGCACGGATTAACGGCCATCAACATGTCCAATATGACAGCAACACCTAATGAAATGCAGCAACTTGTTTTGCAAGATGCGGTAAAAGGGTTTATCAAAAATATTAACAATTAATATAAATAGAAGATGAGTTTAATAGATGCTTTAAACTGGCGTTATGCCACCAAAAAGATGAATGGCCAAGCCGTTCCACAAGATAAAATAGATCAAATTTTAGAAGCTGCCCACCTAGCTCCAACATCATCGGGCTTACAGCCATATGAGATTATCGTAATTACCAATCCTGAATTAAAGAAGGCCCTTTTGCCCCATTCTTATAACCAGGCCCAGATTGTAGATAGTTCTCACCTTTTAGTTTTCGCTGCATGGGATAACTATACAGAAGATCGCATTAACAATGTGTTTGCACATACCCACAAAGAGCGTGGTACACCAGCAGAAAGCACTGTTGATTACCAAAAAACATTAGTAGGCATGTATGTACCCCGCACTGCTGAAGTTAATTTCCAGCATGCAGCACGCCAAGCTTACATTGGTTTCGGCGTTGCGCTTGCAGAAGCTGCCATGTTAAAAGTTGATGCTACTCCGATGGAAGGTTTCGATAACGCGAAATATGATGAGATTTTAGGCTTAACAGAACGTGGCTTAAAAAGTGTAACGATCTTGCCTTTAGGCTACCGCGATGAAACAGGCGATTGGTTAGCAGGCCTTAAAAAAGTACGCAGACCTAAGTCAGAATTCATTACTGAATTTGCGTAGTTATTATCCTCTTCACTCCTCTTCACTTTAACACTTTGACAAATTTTTAAAGTTTGTCAAAGTGTTAAAGTGAAGAGTTTAAGATCCTTTCCAATTGTAAAAATTTGTTAAAGATTCCTTCAAATGCTAAGCCCTTAATCAATAATCGATATATTAGCAAATAATCATACAAGGAAGCCATTTTGATGAAGTCGATACAATTATTTTTTGCAGTTTTTATTTGCTCAACATTAATCAGTCTGACTGGTTTTGCACAACAGGATAGCATTAACTTAAATACTATCCTTACCAAAGTAAAAAAATTGGCCGATGAGCAGCCAGTAGAAAAAGTATATCTACATTTTGATAAGCCCTATTATGCTGTTGCCGATACGATGTGGTTTAAGGCCTATGTCACCGTAGAGCAAAATCTCCCGTCCCCATTTAGCAAAATTGTATATGTTGAAGTATTTAACGCTAAAGACTCACTAATCAAAACAGTTAAATTACCACTCAAAAATAGTGTCGCCTATGGCAATATCCCCATTAATATGCAAAGTTTTAAACAGGGAAATTACTATGTGAGGGCTTATACCTTATGGATGTTGAACTTTAGCGATGATTATCATTTCACCAAAACCATTCCCATCGGAGAAGCTATAGATAAAGATTTAATTACCAATATTTCCTTTATAAATGAAGAAGTAGATAAAAGTATTAAAACCACTGCCAAAATCCAGTTTAGAGACCTCACCAAAAAAGTATATGCCAATAAGGTTGTAAACTGGAGCATCCTCTCTAACTTCGATGAAGTTGCCAAGGGTAAAGGTACGACCGACCAAAATGGCATCCTCAATATCACCGTGAATAGTAAAGCTGGCGAACTTATCACCAAAGGAAATATCTTAACCACTATTAATACAAGCGATAAAGAAACAGCCAATGCAGTTTTCGATTTAAAACAAACCACCAATGCAATTGATTTCCAATTTTTCCCGGAAGGAGGAAGTTTGATTTCGGGAATACCTAACCAAATTGGTTTTAAGGCTATCAATGCAAACGGACTTGGTGTAGATTTAAAAGCAAGCATCTTGGCCGACAATGCTGAAATAACAACTATTAGTAATTCTCACGCTGGAATGGGTTCTTTCTACATTACACCTGAGGAGGGAAAAACCTATACAGCAAAATTAACTTTTAAAGATGGCACCATCAAAACTTATCCGCTGCCTAAGCCAGACGCGAGTGGTATTACGCTACAAATAACAAATCAAACGCCTGAATTAATTAATTTAAAGGTAATTGCAAATACAGCTTATTACGAAGCAAATAAGGGAAAATCTTTTTTTATAGTTGCACAGAACAACAGTGTAGTTTATTATGCTGCAAAAGCGACATTGGCTAACCAATTGATAAGCGTCAGGATCCCTAAAAAGGATTTCCCGGCGGGTATTCTCCAACTTACGCTTTTTAGTGCTGAAAATACTCCTCTGAGCGAGCGTTTAACTTTTATAATGCCATCAAAGGGAATCAATTTAACGGTAAAAACAGATTTACCTGCCTATAAAACGCGTCAAAAAGTGATGATGACCTTAAATGCAACTGCTAATAGTCTGCCTATTGTTGGAGATTTCTCAGTTTCAGTGATCGATGAGCAAAAGGTTCCTATTGATGAAAACAATGAAACCACCATTTTAAGTTCGCTACTGTTAACATCAGATTTAAAAGGCTACATAGAAAAGCCTAATTATTATTTTAACAAAACAGACGAAAAGAAAATAGCCGAGCTAGACAAATTAATGCTCACACAGGGCTATAGAAGATTTTCTTACAAAGATATTTTAGCTGATAAATTTCCCGTTGTTAGCTACCTCCCAGAACAGGGAATATCTTTAACAGGTACTTTAAGAGATTTAACTGGGATGCCTGTAAGAAAAGGATCATTGCGCTTAATGGTGCCGGGCAAACCTATTTCGGCCGAACTTGTAACAAGCAACACCGGGCTATTTAACTTCCAAAACTTAGTTTTCCCAGATTCTTCTCAAGTGGTCATCAGTGCAAAATATAATCCAAATGCAGCAAACATGATGATCATTATGGACGGGACACCAGTGCCTAATCCTGGGAAAAATAGAAATGCAGTTGATGAAGTTAAAAATATAGATACCGCATTATCAGCCTATTTAAACAATAGTCAAAAACAATATCGTTACCTGCGTACCTTAAAAGAGGTTGTAATTAAAGGTGCTCCGGCTAAAAAAGTTAGTCACCGAGACCATAGTGCACTTGTGGGCTTAAGTCCAAACGCCGACCATGTAATAAATGCCGATGCATTTTCAGGCTGTGGAGGGATGTTTTTAGATTGCGTGAGATCGCGAGCAACAGGACTAACTTTTGATCAAGATAAATTTTATGTATCAAGGGATTATAATCAAGGAGGTAGAACGCCTGTTCAGGTTTTCCTCAACAATTTTCCTGTCGATGCACGAGATATAAATTCTGTAAACTTAGCGGAACTAGAATCGGTAGAGGTATTTTTAACTGACCAGCTCGGTACGGTAGATCGCGCTTATGGAACTAAAGGAGTATTAGTTATAAACACTAAAGCACCCCCTAAAGGCACGAAGATTAGTCGCCAAGAATTGCTTGACATGATCCCAAAGAAAAATATCATTACCATTTCTCCAATGGGCTACAGCAAAGAAAGAGAGTTTTATTCGCCAAAATACCTGCCAAATGCACCAATTTCGAATACCGATTTACGGACTACCATTTATTGGAACCCGAAGGTGATAACAGATGCCACAGGGAATTTTAGTTTCGATTTCTTTAATGCCGATGGTAAAGGTTCTTATAAGGCTGTTATAGAAGGCTTTGATAAAGATGGAAATATTGGCAGAGCTGTTTATCGATATAAGGTAAATTAAGGGTTAATTAATCTTTTATCGCATTACCGAAACCGGCGATCATTTTTTTCATCCGATTATAAGCCGTAAAGGAGTTATTATCCCGATCAAAATTAATGGAGATAAAACCAGGCTCATAATTTAGATAAAACTGTGTACCATCATTTAGTTTAATCTCTACCTTCTTAATATCGTTTGCTGAACTAAAAATACGATCTTCTTTTAAATTGCGCTCAATGTAACTTTGCGCAATAGCAGTTTTCTCCTCTGGAAAATTTGCTTTAAAGTTTAGCTCATCCCTATTGTCTTGAACGGTAATTGAAGTATGATGACGATTGCCTGAATTCTTGGTGCATGCGCCTAAGGCTAAACAGCCCATAAGGAAAATAGATAGGATTGTTGTTTTCATTTATATTTATTTTTTTAAGCCAATACAATATTTTAGTGCTTCAATTTGCAAGGGTACATGGTTACGACCAACTACTGCAAATACTTTTTCACCTTTCATCACATACTCCGATAATACTTTAACCATATAAACATTACGATACTCAGTAGATAAAACTGCGAGCTCATTTGTAATACGGTTTTCTTTACTTTGTGGATCAAACCAAGAAGCGGGAGCCTGCCACCACGCAATCTCTTTGCCAAATTGTTGCTCGAACACCTCGGCTAGTTGATCAATTGATTGGATTGCAGTTTCTCTGCCTAGCATTTTACTAACAATAGACAGCATGTTCTTAATTTCAGTAGTAAGTTGTTCCTTGCCTAAATCTTTTCTCGTTCTTAAACGCATAGCCTCTTTGCTTAACATATACATATCTACTGTGGTTTGAGGATGTTTACTTACCAAATAAGTATATAAATCTGAAATGGGCGGCTCCAAACTCTTTGTCGGTATTCCAGCTTTCTGTGCCAAATACCTAACGTACCCTGACTCGCCAAATTTTTGAATAGTTAAGGTGTCACTTGCTGCAATTCCACGATCTGGTCCTTCGTAAAATGCAAGCGTAGGTGTAAAACTATTCCATTTGCCTTGAATATAAACGAACTGCTGATGATTTGGTTCATCCACATGCTCAGCTCCGATATATTGCAAACTTCCTTTAGACGTTTCAAGTAATACTTCCCATTTAGTTGCGGGCGTTTCCTTCCAATCCTTATGCTTGATTAAATATTTTTCGAAATCTACCTTTTGTGCAAATACCTGATTAGCAAATAGGAATAGTAAAAAAATGGTGGCAACTTGTTGTCTCATCTGTTTATTGATTAATTAGCTCTTCCTTTAATATCCTCGGTAGCTGTTACTCTTGACCTTGCCGATTTTACTTGTTGGTTGCCAAAGTTATAACTTACACTAAATACGGCTCTTCTGCTAGTAGAGCGATTTTGAACGTGAAGATTTAGGTTCTGATAAACTATTTTACCAGCAAACTGATTCGTTAGAAATACATCTTCCATATTTGCCCTCAGTTTCATCCGTTTGTTTAACATACTTTTTTGAACTCCAATATTCAATGCATGACGCGGAGTGGTACTTTGTTCCTGTCCATATACGCTAGGTGAGTTTAACCAAAAATTAAGCTCTACCGAAAAGTTATCAGGTAATCGGAATGAATTCGAAGTATTTAAATTGTAAGCAACATTCGACCTATTGTATACTCCTCCTAAAAGATTGCCATCACTTACCTTCAAATAGTAAGCGCTAAAATTGTTTTGCATATTCCACCATTTAGTAGGGTTTAAAGGGAAGCTAACGCCAGCTGTATAATTTTGAGACCGTCCAATATTATTTCTATTTAACGTAATCATTCTCGTCGCATCATTTTGCTCGGTAATTTGAACAATCAAATCCCTTGTATCAGCATATGTTAAAGAGAAAGTGAAAGCACTTTTATAACTATAGCTAATCTCAAAGTTATCGGTAAACATAGGCTTTAGATAAGGATTACCATTTTCTACGGTATAAGGATCCAAGTAAAAAGCAAATGGGTTTAACTGTTGGTAATTTGGTCTATCAACCCTTCTTCCATAAGCATACCGAATACTGTTGTTCTTATTTAAATGCTGCTGCAAAAATACGGTTGGAAATAGTGAGACGTAATTTCTGTTTACTGTTCGATGATCGGTAACAGAAATACCTGTAGAGTTGGTATTTTCTGCTCGTAATCCAGCTTGGAATTCGAACTTCTTCCATTTCTTACTAAGATTGATATAGGCTGCATTGATATTCTCCTGGTACTTAAAGTTATTCGATTTCCCCAAGTCATTAACCCACACTCCGTTTAAAAATTCTGAGGCAATAAAATCATTATTCGTTGTTACATAGCTGCTTTTTAATCCGGTTTCTAAATTTGCAGTCGCTGATAACGGCAGAGTTAAATCTGTTTTTGCAGCGTAAACATCAATTTTCGTATCCGAATTATTGTTTAACATAGTCGTCTTATCTACCACTCCTGCACCATTTAAATATTTAGTATCAAAGCCTTCATCTTTTTTACTACCAAATCCAGAATAATCTACGTCAAATGTTAAACTTGCGCCCTCTTTCTTCAAATCATGTTTAAGATTAATATTTGCAGTTAAATTATTTCTTGGCGCTTTAGAATTAGAAACTTGCTCCAGAGAACTTGAACTAGCTATATTTTCCTTTAGCTCATTGATAGATAATTGACTTAGAAAACCCATCCTTGCATCAACCGTATTGGCATCAACCATTACACCTATTGTTGTTTTCGAATTTGCATAGTAGTCTGCCCCAAATTTTCCTGCATAACCCACTGCATTATTCGTCCTTCCAAAATTTTGCGAAAAACGACTAGCTAAACCACTGGATAAGGTAGTTCTATCAACAGCAATTTGATTGAAAGTAGCATTTCTCATAAATGCACCGTTTCCATAAACATTCCATTTTTGTGCACGGTGATTAAGATTCAGATTTACACCAGCACGATATAAATCTGCAGGAAAACCGCTTACTATACCCTGACCTACGTTAGAAGATAAACTTCCATTCGTTCCGAAATTTTTATTTCGCTTTAGCTTAATATTGATAATCCCCGCATTACCAGCAGCATCATATTTAGCAGATGGATTAGTGATTATCTCGATCGTACCTATCTGCTCACTACTCATATTACTTAGCATAGTGGTTAGCTCTGCACCTGATAATACATTTGGTTTGCCATCAATCATTACCGTAATACCACTTTTATTGTTGAGCCTAATTTGCTCATTTTGCCTGTCGATGATTACCCCTGGAGCTTTTTCTAAAACCTCTAGGGCACTACCTCCTGACGCAACAATGCTATTTTCAACATTGATGATGGTTTTATCTGCGCGATGTTCAATAAACGGTTTTTTTGCTTGTACAGTTACCTCTTTTAATTTGGTAACCGTGGCAGCTTTTGCTTTAACAGTGTCCGCAATTTTACCGTTATTTTGGGCAAAGGAAGTCCCACACGCCAAAAGGCATGCACTTAGTACTAGAAATTTTTTCATGGTTTTATTCTTCTATAGGTAAATGCTAGCTTATTGGCCTTCTACTGGTTTATTTAACTCTGCTTTACACTTAATGCCATCTTCGGTCATTACCCATTCCTTGTAAACTCCTTTTTGGTATTCATCTGCTCCGCAATTGTAATGGTAGAAATTTAGGTAACTGTAAACATTATCGTTTAACATTAATCGTGTACCCACAGGAACTTTTAATGTTAAATGAACCTCTTGGTTTCGCCAATTCGCATTGTCTTTTAATAAAATCCTTGGACTAAAAGTTAACGTGCTATCTTTTTGAGTAAAACTATAGTTTATATTTTTTGCATTTTGTAAAGCAATATTAAATGTTTTGCCTTGTGCTTCGTAATTCTGAATAAGCAACGGCTTTGAAGTTTCACTTTTCTCGATGCTAATATGAACATTCCTTGGCACCCTAAAAGGATGATCATCTGAATCATCAACAATGGTACGGTTCTGAAAACCTCCTTTATCAAGTTGATAATTTATGCTGTCTTCTCTATTTAGTACCATGCTTTGATCAGCATCAAGTATATAAGTACTAAAAGGTAAAATCGGTGTAGTTTGTACCAATTCTGCATGCTCTTTAAACTCCGAAGATATTTTAGCAGCGTAATAAACACTTACCGAAACTCCTGCTAACCAAATAATCAACAAGCCGAACGATAAAGTCTTATTAATAGCTGTTTTATTAAACGCAACCCGGATTGAAAATAATACCAAAGCTAACACTGGAACAAATAAGACAGTAAACGCAGCAAATGCAATGGTAGAACGATAACCTTCGTTGACAATCGAGAGTGGGAAATAATTATAAGTTTCTGTATCCCAAAATCCTAAAAATGCAGCTAAACATACTACAAGGCTTATTAAAAAAGCAGAACCCATTACAATGATAATCCCTGCAATTGTTTTAGAAAGTGCTCTTCCCAATGCATTGGCACCCCTGCCAATTGCACTCACAATTTCAGTAATAAAATTACCTGAACGCTTAACCATCGGATTTGACTGCATGTTTTCTTTAAAGGCGGCCAGTTCTTCCTCAAAGTTCCTTTTGTAGCCATACAAATTTGTCGACTCGCCTTTCATTTCCATTCTTTCAGATCGAGTAATCGCTCTTGGGATTGCAATCCATAAGATTAAGTATGCTAAAATACCTGCACCTCCTAAGAATACACAGCAAAGCGCAATTATCCTAATCCAACGAGCTTCAATATTCAGATAATGTCCGAGTCCTGAGCAAACTCCCGCAAGCATTGCATCATCCGTATCACGATATAATTTTTTATCGCCAGTATAGTTTGCAAAATTTGATGCAACTGGCTCATCTTCGTCAGTCTGGAAATCTTGCACACGACCCATTTGTGTAATTACACTTTCCACATCAACCAAAGTAATTACCTTAACTTGTCCTGCTTGAAGGATCTCTGCAAACATTTCGGCAATTCTGTTTTCAATGTCAGTTACGATTTCAAAATCATCTGCAGTTTTTGCAAAGTGCTGCTTAATTTCATTCAAATAAGCTGTTAGTATCTCATATCCATCTTCTTCAATGTGAACTATGGAGTTTCCTATATTTATAATTATTGTTTTCTTCATGGCTTGTTAAATTAATTTTGAGGAGTTGATGATTTTGATACACCATTTTGAGAAGTGGTAATGGCATACGCCAATTCTTCCCAGGTACCGTCTAATTGCTTCAATATCTGTAACCCTTCAGCTGTAAGCACATAATACTTACGGGGAGGACCAGAGGTAGATTCTACCCAATTGTAACTCAACAACCCATTGTTCTTTAAACGGGTAAGCAAAGGATATAATGTTCCTTCTACTACAAGCAGTTTTGCCTGCTTTAATTCCGCGATAATATCTGAGGCGTAAATTTCACCCCGAGATATAATTAAAAGCACACAATATTCAAGTATGCCTTTTCGCATTTGTGTTTGCGTATTTTCTGCTATCATAATACAAAGATATATGTTTCATATAGTATTATGCAATACATAGTACTATAATAATATCAATAAATATCATAACTTACTGATTATCAATGATAATAATTTTAACCTTAGAGCAGAAAGATTAAACTATGGGTATGTTTTTAAGGAATTAAGGGATTAGAATTTATTTAATTCACGAGTGCGAATTCGAAATTTCGGGATGTACACATTAACCAACAGTAAAAAAAAGATGTGCAAAAATCTAGTCACTAAGGCTTAGTTAATTTGAGGAGAAAAACCTTTCTAGGTAATTATTCCACTCCTAAAAGATGTATTAATAGGGTATTTTCAATATTTTCAAATACCTGTAAATCATTGGCTTAAGTTTTGATATAAAATTTATACAAAATCATCTACCTATGATTATCAAAGTTCAAAGCGTTTTATTTCCCTATGTCAGACAAAGGGAAATAAAAAAACCCACTAAAGCTAAAAAAAGTGATCGAATCATAGCCGATCGTATCGTAATGGCCTTACTACTGGGAATTACTATAGCTGCTGCTTTGCTTTTCTCTTAATCTTTAAGTACTATGTACTTTATTTCCCCACTTTTTAAAATAGCACTCATAAAGTAGTGCTATCGAGACTCCAGAAAAACAGTATACAAATATCTGCTTGTAAATTCTATATTTTCCAATATATAAACTCCAATCGAAAGCAAATGGAAAAATTGTTAGTCCGTATCCTATTATAAGAGCTATCAATATCTTCACTACTAGGCTTTGACTTGATTTCGCCATAAAATAGTATAAAATTATTGCTGGAAATATTATATAAAAGCTATATAGGCTCATTAAAAAATATACAAAAACCATATTTTTGTATTCCATAGCCTGTTCATAAGTTAGAATAACATCTATAATATAGTTTATTACGCTGGAGAGTAAACAAAAAAACAAAAACGATAATAAAAATACCTTTAGTTTTGTTGGTAAAATTGAATTAATCATCATCTTATATTTCTCTTAATCTACAACAACAACGTATCAATCCGGTGGGCTTGCACCATTTGTAAGGTTGGAGACCAGTTATAAATTGTAAAATGGCCATCTTGTGAGGCAACCAAGGCATGAGCATCTCGCTGGTCAAACACAAACTGGGCAGCAGAAAGATGTCTTGTTCCGCCTGTTTTCGCGGGGTGTACAACAATGGCATCTCCGCCCATTATTGGCTCTGAGAATGATATTTCCTGAATGTGCCCGCTGCTATTTGCCCTACCTGTTTTTGCGCCAAAAGCCAATAGTTCATATTGATCTGTAAGTATCGTAGCGCCATCAATTGCCGTTAAGCCAGCTAAATGATCAACTTCCCGCTTCAATGCACTTTGCCAAAAAATCTCACTTGCATCGGGCCTATCTTTATTAACTAAATCTGCCAAACCCTTATACGAAGGTTCTAAGGCATAACTGATCGGTTGAATAATGGACTGCTTCCATGTTTTAGACTGATGTGGAACAACCAACACAGCCCCACCTCTTCCATGTGCCCGCATGGAAACCGCTAATTGGATCAAAATATTTGCCGAATCATTCCAATAAGAATGAGCTGTTAAATCGAGTAGCGACAAAAGCATGGGTGGGCAATCTGGATTTCCAGCACTCTTTTCCTCCACGATTTTAATCTGATCTCCCTTTAAAACGGCTACATTTGTATATTTTCCAAAGCCGTAAATCCTACGATGCTTAATTACCAATAAGCCTGGCTCCGATACATCAACCACAAAACAATAATTAGGTATGCTTAATGTTGTACCCCAGATATGAAGATTATAACCATCGTGCCATACGCCAATATGTATCCCGCCCCGCTCAACACCTGGAGCTAATTTTGTTAAAATAGTAGGATTTAATTTTAACGTCTGATTAAACATTAATGGTTTTCCAGCTTGTTCTGGTGGTAAGAAAGCAATAGATATTTTCGGGGAATGACCTTCTTCCTTTCGTAAACTCGACCAAAAAGCTGCATCTAAAATAGCCTCGATTACCCTTGCTGGTGGCTGAGGAGCTAGGTCTATTTCGCCCTTGGCGTTAGCCTCAGCTAAATGCTTTGCGAAATGCGCTTCTACTTTTGATGCTACCAATTTTGCAGCTTGGTAGGTTGCTCTATTTACCATTTCACTAAGTTAAGAGATAAAAATTACTTATCTTACATCAATGCACAACATTTGCTCGTAAGCTAAATTTGTATCATAAATTATTAACAAATGGCACAAACAGTATTGCATAAAGCCAACACCCGAGGGGTGGCAGATCATGGCTGGTTAAAAAGTTATCAGAGTTTCAGCTTCGCTGGATATTATAATCCTGACAGAATTAATTTTGGCGCATTAAGGGTGCTAAATGACGACATCGTAACTGGCGGTATGGGCTTTGGTGAACACCCACACGATAACATGGAGATTATTTCAATTCCATTAGAAGGTGAGCTACAACATAAAGATAGCATGGGAAATGTAGCGACCATTAAAGCTGGTGAAATTCAGGTAATGAGTGCAGGCACTGGAATTTTCCACTCAGAATACAATTCAGATAAAGATAACCCTGCCAAATTTTTGCAAATCTGGTTATTCCCAAATCAGAGAAATGTAACGCCAAGATACGACCAGATTTTACTAGAAAATCAGCATAAGAAAAATGAATTTATTCAAATATTATCGCCAGACAAAGATGATGCAGGTGTTTGGATTTATCAAAACGCATGGTTTAACCTTGCCTATTTTGATGCAGAAAATAGTCGAACTTATCAGCTTCATCAGCCTGGGAATGGGGTATATATCTTTGTACTTAAGGGCCAAATTGAAGTAAATGGACAGCTGCTAGAAACCCGTGATGGCTTCGGTATTTGGGAAACAGATGCATTTGATATAAAGGCAGTGGGAGACGCAGAGTTTTTAGTAATGGAAGTACCAATGGAATTTTAATATCATATGTCTTTAATCCAAATTTTAATCATTGGGTCCAACCCGCCCATTATGGAAACCATCGAAAGGCTAATTAATAGAGAAGGTATTTGGAAGGCCACCATTGCCTTCTCCAATGATGATGCATTAGAGAAACTACACAGCACCAATTTTAAAATGGTGCTGTTGTGTGCTGGTATTGATCAAGAAAAATTGTTCAAAGAAAAATTGCTCAAATTATATCCAAACCTTCCTGTTATTACGCACTATGGTGGAGGCAGTGGTTTGCTTTTTGCAGAAATATATCAGGCTATTTTATAAAAATCGATAGCATATTTCTTCACTTTTTGATAAAGCTCATCTGGCAAAAATGGTTTTACGATTACATCGTTGATCGATAATTCGATAATTCTCGCTTCTATATCTTTTTTAAGGTTTGCCGTTAATGCAATGATGGGTATCTTTGCATCAAGCTCTCTGATCTTCTTCGAAGCTTCATAACCGTCCATTACAGGCATATTCAAATCCATTAAAATTATTTGATGGCGCTTTAAATCTAGTTTGCCCAAAGCTACCAATCCATCATTGGCAACATCAACTTCGGCTCCCCAATTTTCCAAAAAACTACGGGCTACCAATATATTGATCGTATTATCTTCTACCAATAAGATCGAAATTCCCTTAAACGGCTTCTCTTCTTCTTTTGATAAGTTGCTCGAAATATTTGCAGACTCTAATTTGTTAGTTGTTTTTCTAAAACTTTGAACAAAATAAAACGTAGATCCTTTTCCCTCTTCACTTGATACATTTAAAGAAGATCCTTGTAAATCTAAAATTCTTTTTGATATGGCCAAGCCTAATCCAGTTCCACCAAAACTTCTGGAAGTAGAAGAATCGGCTTGTGTAAACCGTTCAAATATGATAGACTGTTTCTCGGTTGATATCCCAATCCCCGTATCCTTTACCGCTATCTTAACAGAAACATCTCGTTCTGTTTGGTGCACTACTAACAAGCTTACTTCCACATAGCCTGCGTTAGTAAATTTAATCGCATTATGTGTTAAATTGGTGACCACTTGAAATATCCTAGTCGGATCGCCTATAACCTTATTTTTTAAGGTGGGGTCAACTGTTAACCTCAATTCAATATTCTTCTCTTGTGCATTACTTTGTAAACCTGCAACAATATTTCTGGTAATGGCCACTATATCCATTTCAGTATAGTCAAGCGCTATTTTCCCAGCCTCAAGCTTATTGTAATCTAGTATATCATTTACAATTCCCAATAGATTATTCGCAGAAAACAACATAATATCTAAATGTTCCGCTTGATCCTTTCTCGGATTATTCTTTAATAAAAGATGGCTCAAACCAATTACGGAGTTAAGAGGCGTTCGAATTTCATGGCTCATGGTACTTAAAAATTCACTTTTTGCCAAGAGGCCTTGTTCTGCTTGTACCTTTGCTTTTTTTAATTGAAAGGAAACTCTATGGGATAAAATCAAGGATTGCAAAAAGAAGAAACTCACATAGCCACTAAAACTTAGTAATTGTAACACCGGAACAATTCCCCAATAGTTTAAAAGAGTTAATCCAAAAGTAAACATTAAAGCCACCGAGCTAGCTAGGGCATATACAGAACCTGGTCTTTTTCTTCGGAACGCAACACCATAAATATAAAGTGCATACACGATACAAAAAACAGTGACTACTAAAAATGGATCTATTAACTGGGTAAAATAATAAGATGGTAATAGCAAAGTTGCTAAGCTAAAAACCAGACAAAGGGATGAAATAACATTAATAATTAACTTGTTTATGTCTTCCGGATACAAGTAACGCGTATACAAAGCAAACAGTCCAATTGCCCCGAATAAACTAATGTACTCTAGGTGAACCATAAAGTACCAATTTGAATCAGGCAATATGGTATGCAGCACGTAGTTGCTCACCCCCATAATTCGATAGCAATAAACGATTGAGTACAGCGAAAAAAGCAGGATTGCTTTATCTTTATTCCCTAAAAGATATAGGCCTAAAAAGAATAGTCCACCCATAAACAAGCAACCCGTTAACAGCAGGTCTATCGCGCCTGCCCTACTTCGGCTTAAGATAATATCGCTTGATTTGCCAATAAAGATAGGGTCTTTTATTCCGCCTTTGGAATGTACAAAATTCGCAATCTGAAGGGTTAAATTGGCGGTGTCGGTTCCCACAGGAATATCAAAAGCTCTATATTGCCAATGTGGTTTAAAATCTTTCGGATTATCGGCTACTTTACCATTTGCCGCAACTAACTTACCGTTTAAAAATAATTGATAGGAGCAGTAAACATCAGACATCGCAATGCGCAAACTTTCTTTAGTTTTAGGCAGCAGCAATTGGAGCGTGTAAGTAGCATAACCAAATGCTGGCAACTTCTTTCCATTTATCGTTAAATCATTCCATTTTACAGGAAATGGAACGTTTGTAGCTGAGGTAGTATTGGTAGGGATAATTAGTTTTTTCCAGTAAAATTTCCATTCTCCTGAAAGTGCAACCGCTTGATCAATTGATTGATTGCGAAGATCTAAAACACCATTTTTTGCCAGTGGCTTTACATCAGTAGCAAAACCTTTGGAAAAGCTAATAAGAATTAAAAAAATGGTATAACGAGCGATACTGAACTTCATGAAAAAATGCCTAATCTTAACTGAAATTAAAATTAGGCATTTTTCATTTAATTATTTATACGATGCTGCTAACTTTAATGCATTGTAAGCATTCACAATCCCTCCAGTTACGCATATATCAGAAAAAGGCACGCTAACAGGGCTACCGTCTTTTAAATAGGTTATTGTATGATTAACTTTCACAACAGATTTTAAGATGATTTCTTTTACTTGAACTGCAGTTAATTTAGGATAATAAGAACGAATAAGTGCTGCTAAACCAGTAACTACTGGAGCAGCCATACTTGTACCATTTTCCAATTTATAATTGTTTTCTGGGACAGTTGAATTAATATTTACGCCAGGAGCAAAAACATCTACATTAGTTTTGCCAAAATTAGAAAACTCAGCCTTTAGCGTTTCATCATCTACAAATCCAGATGCACCTACAGTGATATAGGAGCTTGCAACTTCTCCACTTAGATATCTTCTTGATGGAAAATTAGGGGCTATATCGATGTCTGCATTATCATTGCCCGCAGCTTGAACCAATAATACATCCTTGCTTACAGCATATTTTACGGCCTCATCTACAACCGATTTGTCTGGAGAGTACGATTTTCCAAAGCTCATATTGATAACTTTAGCCCCATTATCTGTTGCATATCGTATGGCGTTGGCCACATCCTTATCACGTTCATCACCATTTGGCGTATTCCGAACACCCATAATCAATACATTATCAGCAACACCTTTAATTCCTAAACTATTGGTACGGTCGCCCCCAATTATACCTGCTACGTGAGAACCGTGCAAAGCATCTGGGCCTTTGATATCGTTATTACCATAAAAATGCTCCTTAACATCATTTGGATTATCCCCAACTATATTACGGGGATCAAAATCTACATTATAATTAAAGTTTATTTGATCTCCATAATATTTAACACCTTCTAAAATTTGGGTCTCGTAAAATGTTTTGAAATCCATATCCTTTAAAATATCTTTCAATGCTTCCTTAACCCTAGTTTCTCTTTCGCCCTGTGGCTGAAAACCCTCTAAATCTGAAAGAGTTGGGTTTTCCTTGCCAATTTTTTTTATGACTGGGTCTAATGCACTTTTGAAACCCGAAACACCTGCATAGTTACTTCTTGCAGTAACTAGATTTTGCTCAAATTTTGTTCTGTTCTTAATAAAGGCATCATAATCAGCTTTATCCTTAGCTGGCACTGTTTCTGCCGTAAGTCCAGCGAAACGGATATTATCTCTTCTTACTAGTCGAGTTAGCTCTAATGTTTCATGTTCAATTGAACCAGTTGGTCCACCTAAAAAATTCCAACCATGTAAATCATCTTTATAACCATTCTTATCATCATCAATTCCATTTCCTGCAACTTCCTTTTTGTTTGTCCAGATTACGCGTTTTAAGTCTTCATGATTCAAATCTACACCACCGTCTAAAACCGCAACCAACACTGGTGTCGATTTTTTTCCCTTTAACAGCTCTTTATAAGCTTTTTCTGTACTTATTCCGAAAGTAGTATCTGTTTTAAGGTCTAAATTTTGCCAATTTGGTTTCTGGGCAATAGCGAAGAATGGTAAGGCACTAAGAAATGAGAATGCAATTAATTTTTTAATAGAATGAGAAGTCATATCAGGTTTTTTTTACAAATGTGTTATGTGTTAGTGGAAAAGAACGGTTTCCATACCGTTTTATTATCAGTTTGCAGTTTTAGCTTACAATTATACCATAGGTAGTCAACAATCCTGCCAAGCCTTCCGAAGAAAATTTTGCTTTTCGAAGTAGGTTCTTTTCAGGATCAATGGTAAAATTATAGGCTGTTGTAAAGTTTGATCCATTTAATATTGTTTGCATAAATACAGCACCACTTAAATCACAGCGATCAAAAACTGATTCGCTGAGGTCGGCTTCAGAAAAATCTGTTCCTTTTAAAGAGCAGTTGCTAAATTTACACTTACGATTCTTTTTCTTCATGAATGCCGCATAGTCTAATATACAGTTAGTAAAGCCTACAGTAAATAGAAAATCTTTAACATTAGAGAAATCTGATCCTACCAACTTACAATCGGTAAAATGAACTTTGTCTAGGCCAATGTAGCCAAGTTTTACCATGCTCAAATTGCAGTTCTCGAAAGTAGTGTTCGAGAAATCGCAGCCAGTGAAATTAACGTCAGTGAAATCGCAGCTCTTAAAACTACAATCTTCAAATTGAGTTTCCTTGGTGCCTTTAATTGGAAATGAAACTCTATCAAATATTTTGTCTTGATAATAAATACACTCTTCGCCTTGCATAATTCAGATAAGCGTCGAAATTAATAATTTCTTTCGAGTATTAATAGTTGTAACAAATAAGTGCTAAGCCAAAAGTTTCTTTATGCTATTTTCAATATCATCCAAATCAAAAGGTTTGCTGATATAAGCGTCGGGTGCAGCCATTTCACTCATCTGCTTACTCCTAATATTAGCCGACATTACGATAACAGGAATATGTTTTGTGAACATATCGTTCTTTAGATCATGACAGATTTCAATTCCATTCCCATCGGGCAACATTACATCCAATATGAAAAGATCAGGAATAGAATCCTTTAACTTCTTTTTCATCTCTTTAAATGTTGAGGAAAGCTGTAAATCATATCCCTCATCCTTCAATAAAAATTCGATGATATAACCTATGTCCCTATCATCTTCTAAAATGTGTATCCGTTTTTTCATGTCCTTAGTGAACAAAATTAAGGGAGTTATTGTTTTCCCACCTTTCATTTATTCAATAGGTAAGGTATTGTCGCTAGCGGTTTTTCCTTTGAAATCTAAGGCACTATAACCATAGGCACAAGCGAAAAGCATAACTGATATGCCAATAAAGAGGGTATTATAGTTATATTTTTCTGCGATATAAAAGCCCGCTAGCGGCGCAACAACCTGTGCCACAGACCAGCACATCATATAACCCGCAGCATATTGGCCTCTATTAAATTCATTACTTCGTTTAATTACAAACGTATTAATGAACGGCATTGAAAACATTTCACCAAAAGTAAAGCAGATCACACTGAACAGTCCAACAACTATCGGCAAAATTTTTGGGACCATTAATAATGCAAATGAAAATCCTACGATAACTACCCCGATAACGATATAAAAAACCGGTGACCTTTTGTTTTCCAATTTGCTGATCATGACCATTTCAAGTAACGCAATGATAAAACCATTCACACCCAAGATCAATCCAATCGTTGCTTCATTAATATGCCATTCTTCTTTAAAAAAAACCGGCACAACCCTAAACATCAAAAAGAAACAAGTGCTAAAAATGGTGGTCAACAACAAGAACTTTATGAATAGCACATCTTTCCAAGGTTTAGGTACAACTATCCCAGCTAATTTTTCCTTAACAGCTTTTCTATAGCCTATAACTTTGGGCAAAAGGAAAAGTATAGCTAAGCCAACTAAGATACTAACCACTCCATCAACTATAAACAGCAACCTATAGTTAAAGGATGCGATCAATCCTCCCATTGTTATTCCGAATGAAAAACCAATATTTGTTGCTAATCGATTTAAGGAATAAGCACGCGTTTCTTGGCCAGGTTTTGCATAAGCTGCAATCGCCGCAAAGTTAGCTGGGCGGAAGGCATCATAAAAAAAACTTATCAAAAATGACAGGAAACAAAGCGTAGTAAAGTGGCTAACTTGAGAAAAAGTCAGAAATAATGCTCCGCCAATGATAGAAGACAATATCTGTATGGGTCTAAAGCCAAACATATCGGTTAATTTTCCACCTGCTGCCGAGCCTAAAAAGGCACCAATTCCAAATAATGAAATAACAATACCCGCATCAGAAATAGAACGGTGTAATGATTGGGTAATATACAAACCCATAAATGGCACCGCCATGTACCCACAACGGTTAATTAGGATAACAATACTAAGTAGCCAAGTCTCTCTACTTAAACCTGTAAAGGAGGTTTTGTAGGCATTAAAAATTTGTCGGAACATGAGGTTTGGATTGGCTCTCAAAAATAGACATTTGCCTGTAAAATCCTATCTATAATTTCTGTATTTTTGACTTCAACTTGTCATCTATGTCTACAGAAATAAAATGCCCCAATTGCAACCATACTTTCCCAATAGAGGAGGTAATGGCAGAAGAATACAAACAGGACTTAAGAGAAAAGATGGTTTCTTTTACCAAAGCAAAAGAGGAAGAATTTCAGAAAAAGACAGCCGAATTTGAACAGCAAAGGAAACAGCAGGAATTGGCATTTGAGCAGAAACTGGCGCAAGAAAAGGCAGCTCTACAAGCATCAATGGCCGAAAATTTGCGCAAAACCATTAGTGCAGACTTTGAGAATAAACTAAAGATGCTGGACGACGCCAATAAAGAAAATGAAGAAAAACTAAAGCTAGCAAGAAGCAAAGAGATCGACTTTCTAAAAAAAGAACAAGAAATCAAAACTCGTGAAGCAGAGTTGGAATTGAGCATACAACGCAAATTACAAGAGCAACGCGAAGAGTTAGTGCAACAAGTTCGCAAGCAAGAGCTAGAAAAAAATAGTATTAAAGAAACAGAGCACCAACTCAGGGTTAAAGAATTAGAGAAGCAATTAGACGACCAGAAAAAGCTTGCTGAAGAAATGAAGCGCAAAGCCGAACAAGGCTCGATGCAATTACAAGGAGAGGTTCAAGAGTTGATTTTAGAAGAGTTATTGCGCAATACCTTCCCATTCGATTTAGTTGAAGAAGTTGGTAAAGGGGTGCGTGGTGCGGATTGTGTGCATATTGTTCGAAATCAATTTGGTCAGGAGTGTGGTAAAATTATTTACGAGAGTAAACGCACCAAAGATTTTTCGTTGGATTGGATAGAGAAACTGAAAAAAGATATGCGGAGCATGGGAGTAGATGTTGCGGTTATTGTAACACAATGCTACCCAAAAGGGATGGATTGCTTTGGTGAACGAGATGGCGTTTGGATTTGTTCTTTCGACGAGGTTAAAGCAGTTTCGTATATCTTAAGAGATGGTATTATCAAACTATTTGGAGCAGCAAAGTCTCAGGAAAACAAGGGCGATAAGATGCACATGCTATACGACTACCTAAATGGAAATGAATTTTCAGAGCAATGGAAAGCCATTCGCGAAGGTTTTATGAGCATGAAACTATCCATACAACGTGAACGTGATGCAATGGAAAGGTTATGGAAAAGTAGAGAAAAGCAATTGGAAAAAGTATTGCTAAACGCTGCTCATATCCGCGGATCAATTGAAGGAATTTCTGGAAACGATAATATCCAATTAAGTTTGGGCGAAGAGGATGAAGATTTATTGTTAGAATAAACTCTTCACCATCCAAATATCACAACCAAAATGGCCTGAATCCCCTAGCGCCGAACATTGATGCTTAAAGCCCATTTTTTCGTACATACTCACTGCTTGATTAAGTTCAGGCATCGATTCTAAATAGATGTTTTGATAGCCAAGCTCAATAGCTTTTTCAAAACATCTATTCATTAATTCTTTACCTAAACCCCTCCCCCTAGCTATTGGATATAAATACAACTTTACCAATTCACAGGTTTTATCGGGCAAACCTGCAGTCGGAAAAATCCCTCCTCCACCAATAATTTGACCGCCCTCTTCTACAACCCAATAAGCCGATCTAGGCGTTTCAAAAACGGAAGACAAATGGTTGGTGCTTTCATCAAAATAGGCTGTACCCGGTTTATTCGCCTTAAACTCAGTTAAAACGCTCTTGATGAGTTTACCTAGCTCAGCATCATCAGCTTGTTGTATTGGACGTATAATAGGCTCCATAAAGTATTTGAATTAAAGAACTCCTCCCATTAGCGGATCACTTATCGAATCTTCACCAGTTTCCACATGTCCTGCGTAGTGCTGTAAAAATTCGGCATTTCCGGTAAGTCGGACTTTAAAATCGTACCATCCTTTACTTTTCTGTAAATTCAAGGCTACGATCTTTTGACTTTTCCCCGCAATTTTTATTGATTTATTAGTAGTTTTATAAGGATCATCTCCAAGCTGAATTTCAATTGCTCGATCTTCTTGGTTATCAATAATCAATTGAAGATTTCCAGTTGGCTTTTTGAGGATGCCACTTTGCTCATAAACACAGGCTATCGTTAATGCTGCATCTTGCTTCGTGCCTTTAAACTCCCTAAAAAATCCATTCGGTCCATCAACACAAATTGCATAAGTTTCACCTTTAAAACTTAACACATCAAATTCATCCTCAATCTTATCGCCAGCTTTAACGGCATATGACCATGTTTTGCCTGGATCATTGCGGTATGTACTTCTTGTATAGACGTTAAATGGTGCTCCTGCAGCGGTCATTTTCTGCCCGAAACTAGTGCCGCCCACCTCGAAGCTTAATTTTAAAGCTGTTCTAGCAGTATTTAATCCTGCATTCACAAACAATTGATAAGGTAAAGCACAAGCCAAACGTGTTCCTTTCTCTTGAACAGGGGCAAAAGCCGAAGCATTTGCTTCAAATGGTAAATGGGCATTGATTTTAGCTATCTCCTCTCCCGACAAAGGATTTGGGGCAACTTGAGGAGGTTTGGATTTTGCATTCTGGATACCAGCAATTACATTATCCCTTTTAAGGCTAGCTGGAACGGCTAAATTTTCACCTTTATAAGGTCTAAAGGCAGAAGTTAAATCTCCACAAATTGCTCTCCTCCAAGGACTAATCACCTCGCTTTTAATATTTTTCCCTGTTTTCCGACTTAAAAAATGTTCTAAGAACATCAACGATGAAGTGTGGTCGAACACCTGTGAATTTACATAACCGCCCTTGCTCCATGGCGAGGCGATTACCATTGGCACGCGATAACCTAAACCTATCGGACTATTTTTCTTAAACTCATAATCAGCCCAAGGAGTTAAGCCCGCACTAACTTTTCCTGTTGATGCGTCATCAGGTTTAGGCGGCACAAAAGGTGGTAAATGATCAAAATATCCATCATTCTCATCATAAGTAAGGATAAAAATTGTTTTCTTCCATACTTCAGGGTTTTTGGTCAAAATATCTATCGCTTCCGAAACATACCAGGTTCCATATAAAGGCGAACTAGTATGATCAGAGAAACGCTGTGGTGCTACCAGCCACGAAACAGTAGGCAATTTTCCAGTATCTACATCACGCCTAAAATTTTCGAAAATATCTTCCTTCGGAATGTTTAGTGTTTCTTCTTTTCCTTGATCATTCGTAAATGTAAAAGGAGCCAACTTTAAATAGTCAGGGTTTTCAATATTGGATGAAAATGCTTTATCTATTAAATTCTTTTCACGTTGCGAAAGTTTGTTGTACTTAGCTAAAACTTCTTCCGCACTTAATGCTGGCCTACTCGTTTGATCCCCATTTTTACGGAAATAAGCTGCTAATTTAACATGATGACGTTTCACATATTCGATAGGATTATCACCATAATTACCAACCCAATCGTCTATTTCACCTTCGGGTAAGTTAGCTGTCCATATTTCATTCTGGTAAATTTTCCAAGAAACGCCATTATCTTCTAACACCTCTGGAAAAGTTTGCCAATCTACAAATGCATTATCGCGCGACTCGGCTTGTGAATTATTAACTGCAGCTATCGAATTCGCATCTTGCTCTGGGCGAATAGTTCCCGTCCAAAAAAACAGGCGATTTGGGGTTGTACCTGTTAACGATGAGCAAAAATTATGATCACAAACGGTAAAAGCATCTGCCATTGCATAATAAAATGGAACATCCTCCCTTTTGTAATAACCCAAGGTCATCAGCGATTTCACAGGAACCCATTTATCATATTTCCCTTTATTCCTAGCCGCAACCTGATCCGACCACGAATGTGGTAAACCTCCCTGCCAGGTTATTTTTGTTTTATTGATGTCTATATGAAATGGTGCATATGTTTTACCTTTTTCATCGTTTTGTAACCAAACCTTATGCTGATTAGGTAATGTTTTTGCACGCGGATCATTAAATCCCCTAACTCCTCTCATCGTACCGAACATATGATCGAAAGAGCGGTTTTCCTGCATCAAGAAAACAACATGTTCAGCATCATAAAAAGTACTGCCCGGCTCGGCATTTATCGCCATCGCCTTTTGTATCGACATCGGAATTACATTCGGCATCGCAAAAGCGCCCGAAAGTATGCTTGCTTTTTTTAGAAATTCTCTTCTTGAACTCATCTGTTTACATTTATTAGCTTTTAACTAAGCCACCCAGTCTTTTATTTTTGTACTCTGCTGTTCGCCCCTTTTTTGCTACTTACCCCTTTGCTCAAAAACAGGTTACTTTCCAGGTACGCTGCCATTCATCATTCGGAGCCAACCTAACGATTCCTTCTTTATCTATTAGTTGTTGATTATGATCAATCGAATCTGCAATACCACACCATGGCTCTAAGCAAATAAAATCAGCATCTTTAGCCGCCCATATTCCGAAATAAGGAAAATCTTCGAACTCAAAATTAATCCCATTGTATGTTTTTTTATTCATTAGAGAAATACTGTTGCTTTGGAGGTTTTTAATCACTAATGCATCATTATAAAAAGATTCATGCGTTAGGTATAATTTTTTGTCATCCAACACCAAGGTTGATGTCTCCTTCGAGATTAAATTATCTGTGATATGATGATAAGTAATAACATCATCGGCATTAAACTGCAAAAAGTAATCCGTATAAACGCCTTGTTTATTTAAGGGTGCTGCGAAAGCGGGGTGACCTCCAATTGAAAATAATAACGCCTTTGATCCAGGGTTACTTACTTCATAAGTACAGCTTAAAGTAGCGGCTGTTAGTGTATACCTCAGTTTTAAATTAAATTCAAATGGATATACCTGCAATGTTTCGATAGTGTTGGTAAGGGTAAATAAAAGCTCATTCGCTGAAATTTTTTCAACGTCAAAATCCATATCCCTAGCAAATCCATGTCTGGGTAATGTATAAGTTTTATGCTCGTATTGGTAGGTGTTCTCCTTTAATGCTCCAATAATTGGAAATAAAACAGGGCTAAACTTGGCCCAATATGCAGGATCTCCACTCCACAAATACTCAGTACCGCTATCTATGCCCGTGATATGTTGAAGCTCTGCTCCTTTGGAAGCAAATGACGCTCTAATATGTTCATTTTCGATGTAAAGTTCCATTACCCAAAACAATAAAATACGCTCATTACAAAATTAATTTTTCAAATCCTTACGGTAAATAGTGCCATTAAACCCTATTACCGAGTCGGGCAAACTACGAATTGTTATTTCTTCGTTCGTTACAGGCTTAAAGGTTTTCTGTGTAAAAGTTAAAGGTCTTTTAACAGGAATATCAATAACCGTATAAGCCTTTTGGGCCAATTCTTGATGTCCCAAAATTGGCCGAGGTCCATCACCAATGCAGCCCGAATTTAAAAGTTGCACTCCATTCTTTGTAGCCGGATAATAGGCATGTTGATGCCCGCTAATGTACATATCTATTTGATGGGCTTTAAAAAATGACAACGCACTATCGGGGTTTGAGTTTACTTCACCAGGCTTATTCTTCGCTGCAACAATCGCATATAAAGGTAAGTGACCTAATAAAATTCTCATTCTCGCATTTTTAGCAACCCTTAAATTTATTTGTTCTTTCATCCAAGTGTACAGCTCTGGTTTAATTTTAGCTCCCGAAGCATCCCAACTTAGGAAAAAGACATTATTTTTCAGGTAACTAAAGTAAAAAGGATAATGTTCTGAATCAACAAAAGTTAAATGTGTTAAATGTTTTTCGTCATTCCAAAATTGAGCTGCAATTTCACGATCTTTTGAGAAACTTGGAGAAGCATCGTGGTTGCCCAGCGTAAAACCAAATGGGATAGCTCTTTTTTGGATAGGATTAAAAACAACCGTTTTAAAGCTTTGCCACATCTCCTTAATATTTTGCGCTGTTAGCGACGCCTTTTGCCCCGCCACCATATCTCCTGCACATAAGATTATATCTGGCTTAATTTGATCCATTTCATTTAGCACTGCCGAAACATCTTCACTATAGGTTAAAGAGCCATAACCAGCATTTAAATCACTTATTAAGAGTATTTTTAGCGGCTTGTTCCTTGCTTCTACCTGCCAAAGCGGATCAGCTATGAACGTGAACGAAACAAGAAGAAGTGCTGAAAGTAGTAAAGATGTTAAAATAATACGCTTCATCGTTTTAATTTACAATCAATTTTTTAAACCCTGTACTCAAAGTATCCGCAATTTCTCCAGTTGGTTTTTGATAGATAATATATGCTTCCAACTGTTTCCGTTTAGCAACGAAGGCCAAAGCCTCCTTTACGCTCATTGCCATTAACGCGTTATCGTAACCATCGGCAGTGATGGCGTCTTTTGCAAATACCGTTACACTGATCATTTCATTTTTTAATGGATAGCCCGTTTTAGGGTCAATTAAATGTGAAATTCGCTGGTTGCCATTCATTCTATATTTTTGATAATTGCCAGATGTGGTGATTGCACCTTTTTTAAGCTGGAGAATATGCTTAATGCCCTGTCCTGATAATTCCTTATCGATAGGGCCTTCTATCCCAATCTTAAATAATTGTCCATTGGGTTTAGTTCCATTAACCCTTAACTCTCCTCCCACTTCCACCATAAAATCATTTATCTTATGTGAGTATAAGTATTTAGCAATTACATCTACTGTATAGCCTTGTGCAATCCCATTTAAATCAACATTTACACACTGATTTTCCTTTTTGATAGTTAAGTTATGCCAAGTAATCTTTTGCATACCAACGCATTTTAACAGGCTCTTTATCTTTGCATCATCTGGGAATTCCCCCTCTTTTTTGGGCCCAAATCCCCAAGCTTGGACCAAAGGGGCTACAGTTACATCGAATTTCCCATCGGTATCTTTAAAAATGTCACTTGCACGTTTATAAACCTCCATAAAATGAAAATCTACAAGCGTTCCGCTTGTAGATTCATTCAATTGATTAATGATCGAGCCCGGCCGATACAATGACATCGATTGGTCAATTACTTGGATTATGCTATCAATATTGTCCTTTTTAACAAATTCTTTTTCGGCATAATACGAAATCGAGTAGCTCGTACCTTGTGCGTATCCATTGATCTTAAACTCCTGAACCTGCCCCTTATCAGGTGTCAAAACATAAATCCCAGAAAATAATGCAAAAAGATATTTTACAAGATTCATTAGGAAGCTAGATTACCTTTATTTTCCCAGGTCTAGCTACAGGATATAACCCATCTGCATCTGGCAACAATTTAGGTTTAGCATCCCAGCTTAATTGATCAGGGAATAAGCTATTCTCTGCTTTCAAAGCATCGTCCCATTTAATAACCTCGCCCGAATAAGTAGCATAACGTCCTATGATTGAGGTGAAACAGCTTTTAGCCGCACGTTCTGCATCCCAAAATTTAAACTCTCTTTTTGAGATAGCGTCAAACAATTCGTCGTGTTCTGTTTGATATGGATTTGCATTGCCTTTGGTATTATGATTATAAAGTTCCTTACCCTTATGATCCCACAGTTTACCGCTATTATTAGCAGATAAATAAACCTTACCTTTTGTGCCTTGGAAACTTTCATCTACCCGATTATTAGTGCCTTCAAAATGGCGACACTGGCTGTAAATAACAGAACCATCGGCATAGGTTAGCTCTACTGAGTGATTATCGTAAATCTCACCATAATCTTTTCCAGTTCTCCATGCGCGACTACCTGTTCCTTGCACCGAAACTGGATAAGCATTTTTCACCCAGTTGGCAATATCAATATTATGAACATGCTGCTCAACAATATGATCACCGCATAACCAGTTAAAATAATACCAGTTGCGCATTTGATAATTCATTTCAGTTTGATTAGCTGTGCGTGGTTTTACCCAAACGCCGCCGCTATTCCAATATACTTGTCCAGATACAATATCTCCCACTGCACCGTCTTGAATTCTTTTTAAAACTTCTCTATAATTTGTTTGATACCTACGTTGTAAACCTACCACAACATTCAGTTTCTTCTGTTTTGCAATTTCAGCAGCAGCCAGCACTTTACGGATCCCAGGAGAATCAACGGCCACTGGTTTTTCCATAAACACATGTTTACCTTGTTTTACGGCTTCCTCAAAGTGCATTGGTCTAAAGCCTGGAGGAGTTACCAACAACACAACATCTGCCAATGCAATCGCCTTTTCATAAGCATCAAAGCCAATAAACTGACGTTCTTTTGGCACATCTACTTTTTCTTTAAATTTATCAGATAATAGTTTGTAGCTGTTATCAAGTCTATCTTGAAAAGCATCGGCCATAGCCACTAATTTTAAATTAGCTTTAGTGCTGAGTGCCTGAAAAGCAGCACCAGTACCTCTATCGCCACAACCAATTAAGGCAATTTTAATAGTATCATCAACAGACGACTGAACACCAGCCCAAGAATATCCACTCATCATTACACCACCAGCAACAAGAGCCGAAGTTTTTAAAAATTCTCTGCGCTCTTTTTGTGTTTCTTTCAAATTTTTCATGTTTATAGTTAGTTTTAATGTAATTGGTTTTAACGGTTATGTATTAGGTATCATTTATATATTCGGTTCGTTTTAGTAGTCCTTAATTGGAGCTTTGTTATAATAGGCTTCTATTTGCTCCTTACTTGGCGTATTTAATGGCCTAACCAATCTCACTCCTATAAATGGAGCTTCCGGAAACCACCAATTACTTTTCGGTATTTGAGGGTCAATCTGTTTCCATGCTGGATCTGACGCCTCTCTTGCCGAAGCGCGAAGATCCTTGGCTTCATCATCAAATGCTCCTCCACGCACTACTAAGGGATAAAGTTTAGCTGGGGTGGCTACAGGGTTACTAACTTCCTTCGCATTCGCTTCCGCATAAAAAGTAGGTAAGTATTGATCATAAGTCCACTCAGCAACATTCCCGTGCATATCATATAAACCCCATGCATTAGGTTTTTTTTGCCCTACCTGATGAGTTTTCTTATCACTATTTTCACTATACCAAGCATAGTTAGCCAGTTCCTTTTTATCATTTCCGAAGTAAAAATCTCCAGTTGATCCCGCTTTACAGGCATATTCCCACTCGGCCTCGGTTGGTAGCCTATAAAATATTCCGGTCCGTGTATATAACCATTTACAAAATTGGATAGCATTATACTGTGTCATAGCTAATGCCGGATGGTTTTGCTTACCCATACCAAAAGTCATGTCTAAGTAGGGCTTTGTTGGTCTAGTTACGGCATCAACCGCTGCAGGAATTGATTTTGAGCTTTGAGAAACTTCGTAATCTTTATAAAGGAAAAGCTCGAACAAATCCCATGTAACTTCCATTTTACCCATCCAAAACGGATCTAGCTTTACCTTATGAACTGGTTGTTCATCTGGGTTACCATTTTTACTTCCCATTAAAAAGCTACCACCTTGTATGGGTAGCATCTCATAAGAAACTTTGGTTCCATCTATGGTTTGACTATAGGTAGTAAATTTCTCTTGCGCTTTGCTATGAAGACCGACAAGCAGTAAGCAAAGCGTCGTAATTTGGAATTTGCGATTCATGCACTAAAAATAGGAAAAAAATATAGAAGTGTTAATCGATGCTAAAAATTATCCCGACTATTTGATTATTTCAACAATTTCTTTACGATTATCTGCAGCCTTCAAAAATCTAACGTGTACACTTTATCAGGATAAGACAAAGATATATTTGCAAAGTAATATCCATATAATCATTCGATTTCTGTAAAGCTATAGCCGTGTCCATTCCTAAAGAAGCTATACACTAAAAACAGTGTATGGAAACAAAAGACAACGATTTAATTTATTCAGAACGGACGAACAAGAACCAGCAATTTGATAAGCGGTTAATACAGCATATCTTAA
>Ga0308157_10000427_pt1 | contig 144313 bp, 123 predicted proteins | sample PhyBR1_FD_201035 | JGI IMG/M metagenome (GOLD analysis project Ga0308157, IMG submission 201035) | Phyllosphere microbial communities from UC Gill Tract Community Farm, Albany, California, United States - DLSLB.R1 | ecosystem: Host-associated > Plants > Phyllosphere > Unclassified | place... | reverse complement strand
GTTTACTTTCCCGGGCGGCTCTTTAATTGGGGATGATGCAGGCTTCCTGAACTTTGCCAAGATCAAGGGTTCACATACCGCGATGAAATCCGGCATGTTGTGTGGTGAAGCGGTGTTTGAAGCGATTGCGGCTGGCGTAGAAAAAGGTGGTGACTTGGCTGTTGCACGTGTGAGCGAGGGTGAAGACTTCTTTGCCAAAGAACTTACTGCGTATACAGACAAGTTTAACAACAGCTGGCTGAAAGAAGAGCTGTATAACTCGCGCAACTTTGGCCCGGCGATGCACAAGTTTGGCCAATGGATGGGGGGTGCATTTAACTTTATCGATCAGAACGTGTTTAAAGTGCCATTTACCTTGCATGATCTGGTACAGGATTTCGGTGCATTGAAAACCGTCGATGCGGCGAACTTTAAGCCGAACTATCCAAAACCGGATGGCAAGCTGACCTTTGACCGTCTGTCTTCGGTGTTTGTGTCCAACACGGTACATGAAGAAAACCAGCCGGCGCATTTGAAGCTGACCGATGCTTCAATTCCAGTCAACGTCAACCTGCCGAAATGGGATGAGCCTGCTCAGCGTTACTGTCCGGCGGGGGTTTATGAAATCATGGAAAACAATGACGGTTCGAAACGTTTTCAGATCAATGCAGCCAACTGTGTACACTGCAAGACCTGTGACATCAAGGATCCTTCTCAGAACATCACCTGGGTAACGCCGGAAGGCGGTGGTGGTCCTAATTACCCTAATATGTAGGGTAATCCTTGCGAGGCAGTGCCTCTCATATCCAAATATTTAATTTTTAATAAAAAACCCCCTTTCGAGGGGTTTTTTTATGTCATCTTAAAATGAAGACTAAAATATTCTGAATTAGCCTTTCTTGACCAAATAACGAAATTCTTTATTACCAGCTTCATCCAGCACTTCTTCTTGTAATAATAATTCATGACCCAAATGTATACAGAATTTTGGAATATCCCAAGACGTCGAATTATCCGTAGCATACACTTCCACCACATCACCCGATTTTGATTTACGAATCGCTTGATGCAACATCATTACAGGTTCAGGACAACGCAGTCCTCGTGTATTTAGCTGAATAGTGGGAGTAACAAGCGGTTCAGACATTCTTAAACTCGGTATTAAAAAATCATGGCTATTTTAACATAAACTTGAATGTCATCTTTTGCTTTCAAACGTCATCTCAAAATCACAAGAAATGATGACTCAAACATTCATGGAATACAGCTATTTTATAGATAGACATCTATATTTTCTCGGGTATGATAAAATTTGTTTTTTTAGATATTAAGAGTCTTTAGGAAAGATCATGCACGAGGAATCAGGCCCGTCGTGGGGCATGCGCGGCTTACGTAAATGGTTAAGCACTGCACCCGAAACTCGCGACGAACTGCTAAAATTAGTACAAGATTCACGTCGTTTTTTAGAACCCGATACTGTTGCAATGCTTGAAGGCGTACTTGACCTTCCTGCAACAAAAGTCCGTGAGGTCATGACCCCACGTACATCGATGATTAGCTTGCAAGAAGATGATCAGCTACTCGACATCTTGCATACCCTTGTAGAGTCTGCACATTCTCGCTTCCCGGTATTTTCATCTGACCAACCCGACAATGTGGTCGGCATTTTATTGGCCAAGGACTTACTGCCATTTTTGACAGAACCGAACAATAAAGTCGATATTCGTGCGCTTATGCGCCAGCCGATCTTTGTTCCTGAAAGTGCCCGATCCGACCAAGTCCTGCGTATGTTAAAAAATACCCAGACTCATATTGCAGTTGTGATTGATGAATATGGCACAACTTCTGGAGTAGTGACTTTGGAAGACATTTTAGAAGAAATTGTCGGTGAAATTGAAGACGAACATGATACGGTCGATGAAGAGGCTCAATACATTATTCCGGATAATGACCCTCAAACGGCGAATACCTGGCTCGTTCAAGCACTTACACCAATTGAACATTTTAATAATGTTTTAGATGCTGAATTTTCTGATGATGAAGTAGAAACTGTCGGCGGTTTATTGCTTCAAGAAATTGGTTTAGTCAGCGATTTACAAGGTCAAATCATTGAACTTGAAAATTGGGAATTCACCATTGTAGAAGCAGATGCACGTACTATTCATCTGATTCGAGCTGTCCGTAAATGAGAACATACTTTGATAAGCTGTTAAATTCCTCTCAACAAAAAAATCAGCTCCCGTTTATTTATCCCTTTTTAATTTCGTTGTTTTCAGGTGCCATGTTCAGTTTTGCGCTGGCACCGTATTATTACTGGTGGCTTGCACTGCTGTCCCCGGCCTTGCTCTATGCATCACTGCGTAAACGTTCGGCAAGACAAGCCTTTGGCATTGGCTGGGCTTACGGATTTGGCTTATGGTTTGTCGGTGCATTTTGGCTCTATACCTCTATCCATGTTTATGGTGATACCAGTGCCTTTTTAAGTATACTGATGATTGCTTTTATGGCTTTGGTGATGGGTTTATTTACGGCCTTACAAACCTGGATTTACCGTCGATTCTTCCCGGAAACACCGCTGACTTTTGCCCCACTTTGGGTGCTGTTTGAATGGACAAAAACCTGGGTATTCACCGGTTTCCCCTGGTTATTTGTCGGCTATGCATTCACCGAACGCTTTTTGGATAGCTATGCGCCGCTATTCGGGATCTTCGGTGTATCATTTGTAGTGATCATGCTGGCCTGTGCGCTGGTTGAAATTCTGAATAGACGTGTATTCTGGATCATCCCTTCGGTGATCTTGCTGCTAGGTGCTTGGGCAGCGTCATATCTCAACTTCGTAGAAAAAAAGGATGAGAAGCCACTTTCAGTTTCCCTGATTCAAGGCAATATTCCGCAAGATTTAAAATGGCTTACAGAATATCAAGTCAAAACCTTGATGATTTACGCTAATTTAAGTCGTACAGAATGGGGACGCGACCTGATTGTTTGGCCCGAATCCTCCATTCCCATGTTCCAAACCGATATTGAACCTTTCTTGGATGCCATGAAAGTTCAGGCGGAAAAATCAGGCACAGCATGGGTCACAGGTCTTCCTTATTGGGATTTGAAAGAATCTAAATCTGAAGGCATGCCAATGTACTACAACAGTATTATGGCTATGGGTGACGCGTCTGAAGGGTTGTATAAGAAGCAGCGTCTGGTTCCATTTGGCGAATATGTGCCTTTATCTGGCTGGCTCAGTTGGGTCTTACCCGCATTACAAAATGACCCGTCAATGAGTGGTTTCTCTCGTGGTGCGCGTGACCAAAAACCATTAGATATAAAAAACCATGCTCTTGGCGCGGCTATTTGTTATGAAGTGGCTTATCCAAACCTGACGCGTCGTAATGCCAGTCAAAGCGATTACTTGGTCACTGTCTCTAATGATGCATGGTTTACCGGTACTGCGGGACCTTGGCAACATTTACAGATGGTGCAAATGCGTGCCAAAGAAAATGGACGCTGGTTTATTCGTGCCACCAATACTGGTGTAACGGCCTTTATTGATCATAACGGTCATATTGTGAAACAGGCACCGACGGATCAAACCGCAGTCCTTCGTGGCGAATTGCCTGCAATGCAAGGTAAAACCTTATATACGCGTCTGAGTGACTGGCCGATTCTTGGTTTCTCATTATTATTGCTGATTTTAGGTTGGATTTATCGTCCGCGTAAAATTGATATTTCGTTTAAGTCACGGCGTTAAGGTTTAAATTCTCTATCCTGAACGAGCTTTAAAGCATTGCTTTTAAAGCGAAGTGCAAATGAAGGCTTAGAGAGACCCTTAAAATCGCTCCTCTCTTTAATCCTCTGCCTCTGGTAGAGGAAACTCCTCCCTTTAAAAGAGGGAGGTGGAGAAGGATGAAATAATCCCTATACTTAATAAAACAAAAAACCGAGGTCAATGCCTCGGTTTTTTGTTTCAACTGATTTTATAACTGGGTAACTAAATAAGACATCATGGCTGTTAAAAACAGCATGGGGATATAACGATAAACATTGACAGCACCTTGTTCTAAAGCTGAAATCTGTTGTTGTTTTAATTTTAGTACAGTCGTTTTAAGTGCCGACCAAAAGCACAGAATAAACAGTGCGCTGAATAAACTGATAGCAAAAAAGCCCACCATAATCTGGCTACTTCCTTCTGTGGCATGCCATAAACTTAGAATACCTTGACTGATCGGAAGCAAACTCAAAATTAAAAGAACAGACTTGAGCATTGCCCAATGAAATTGGTTAATTTCATCCGATATAATTAATGCTTTCATTCCATTCTCCCCGGTAAAATCTTTACCATTCAGAACATTATGCAAGCTTTTTAATAAATGGAAAGTCTATTTTTATTCATAAACCAGTCTTATTGTAACCATCAAACATGGTAATAATTCTTATTATAAATCTCAAACAGGGATTATTATTTAAATATATTAAAATTCAATACCTTATTATATATTTTATAATTAAGATTTATTATCACTTCACTTAGTAATAAACAGTTAGATTAAGTGAAGTGATTATTCTATTAATCCAGAATAAATCATGCTTCTGAATTAAGGCTGATAATAAATATCGGCATTTGTTCCATCACCGCCTTCTTTACCATCGGCACCAAAAGAATATAAATCGAATGCACGACCTTCGGCACCGGGAATGACATATTGAATATCATTATCCCAACTGTCTTTTGGATAACCACCTTTGACATAGCCACCCTGCATCCAGTTTTTTGCTGAAGCCGGCTGATTCACCAAGGCATCTAACCCTCCATCCTGCATGGACGGATATTTACCGTTATCCAGTTTGTATTGATCTAAAGCACCCGCCACCCCTTTTAAGGTAATGGCAGATGTATCCACCTTGGCTTTTTCACCACGTCCCATAACATTGGGTACAATCAGCGCAGCCAATACGCCCAAAATCACAATCACTACCATGACTTCAATCAGGGTAAAGCCAGTCTGCTTGGCTTGATATATTTTCCCTTGCATATAACTCTCTCGCAAAAATCGTTATCTTTATAAGATGGATTAAATCATATTATTCATATTTACAATCGGCAGCATCACCGCAATCACAATCACCAGGACAATACTGGCCATTAACACCAACATTAACGGTTCAAGTAAAGCCAAGAGTGTTGAAATGAGGGTAGTGACCTCCCGATCCTGCATGATCGAGGCTCGTTCCAGCATGCGATCCAGCTCACCTGACGCTTCGCCACTTTTGATCATTTGTACCATCATCGGTGGGAAATAACCACTGCGTTCCAGTTGCGTTGCAAGGTTGCCACCTTCGGTGACTTTCTCGGCAGCCAGATTAACTGAATCACGAATCACCCAGTTATTGCTCACTGCGGCACCAATTTTAAGTGCATCCACCAATGGTACGCCCGACTGGGTCAAAATAGATAAAGTACTGGCAAAGCGTGCGGCATTTATACCACGCGATAATTTACCAAATAATGGCAACTTGAGTGTTAAACGATCAAACGCATAATGCCCGGCAGAAGTTCTTAAAAAACGCGCCAAAGCAATAAAACCAACTACACTGGCTATCAGTAAAAATGGCCATGCCACGCGAATAAAATCACTGGCCTTCATCAGTGCCACTGTAATCCAGGGCAGTGCATCTTTATTTTGGTCAAAGGTTTTGACAATATCTGGAACCACGTAGGTCATGAGGCCCATCACTATTGCAAAGGACATCAGCATCAGGATAATGGGATAAATCATTGCGCCCTGTACTTTCTTTTGCATGGCAAAGCGGTTTTCGGTGTAATCTGACAACTGATCCAGAATTAAATCCAGATGTCCGGAGCGTTCACCGGCAGCAATGGTGGCAATATATAAGTCAGGTAAACGTCCGGCTTGCTGCAAGGCATTGGCTAATGAATGCCCTTCCATGACTTTGGAACGTACTGACATCAACAAATTTTGCACATGGGCTTTTTCACTTTGCTTGCCCACGGCGCGCAGCGCTTCTTCCAAAGGAATGCCGGCAGCCACCAGAACTGAAAGCTGCCTGGTAAACAAGGCCAAATCATAGGCGGTGATCTTTTTTTGAAACCAGCGGGTGGAATTGTGCTTATCTTTTTGCTCAACAGGATCGACCGTCACAGGAATAAGTTCTTTATCTCTTAACTGTTGACGAATCTGACGTGCTGAATCTCCTTCCAACACGCCTTTTTGCTGCTTCCCTGAAGCATCAATGGCAGTAAATTGATATGCAGGCATTATGATGCTCTAATTTTCCAAAAATTGCTTCAGCGCTGTTGCGTCTGACCACCAAAATCATTCATATTCTTGGATATAAATGATTCGCTCACTCTAACATAACTCGACCTTTAGCACGACGAAATTTGATCAGGACGCTTTGACCCCAATTTATGCCAAATACACCATCGACTTCATCCGACCTTTATCGCATTCGTGTTGCAGTACCGGTCTATATTTATGACTGTTTTGATTACACTTTAACAGCTGAACAATACCAACAAGCTGAAGTCGGCGCGCGTGTTCTGGTGTCATTCGGACGACAAAATCTGATCGGCATTATTGTCGAAAAATTAACCCAAAACACCCCAATTGATCCGCGTTTTAAACTTAAAGCCATTACCGAGTTGCTGGATGATGAGGCAATTTTAGATTCGAAAATCTTAAATTTACTCACTTGGTCAGCTCAATATTATCAATTTCCGATTGGTGAAGTTTTTCAGAGTGCCTTACCGACATTTTTGCGTCAGGGAAAGCCATATAATTTATTGGCGCGAATGTGGAAAGTGCTGGATTTAAATGCGGAAGCCAAAGTCACTCGCTCCGAAAAACAGCAACAAGCGTATAAAATTTTAAAACTGCATCCTCAGGGCACGACAGAAAATATTTTAAATTTAGCCGGGATTGAAACTGCAACACTCAAAGCGCTGGAAAAAAAAACCATTGTAGAATGTGTTCTGGAAAATCAGGATTTTAGCCCGCAGCCGGTGACGTTGGCGCAAATGCCGTTAACGGCGAATGAAGACCAAAAGAAAGCGGTACAACAGGTGCTGAAAGCACAAAAAAAATATCAGGCTTTTTTACTGGATGGTTTAACCGGTAGCGGCAAAACCGAAGTCTATTTACAAATCATGCAAGAAGTCCTGAAACAAGGCAAACAGGTCTTGGTTTTAGTGCCTGAAATTGGGCTTACTCCGCAAACCATCAGCCGTTTCCAGTCGCGCTTTCATGGCAATATTGTGCTGCTGCATTCAGGACTGAATGATTCAAAACGCTTACAAGCCTGGCAGGCTGCACAAACTGGCAAAGCCTCGATTATTTTAGGCACACGTTCGGCCATTTACACTCCACTACCAAATTTGGGTTTAATTATTTTAGATGAAGAACACGACCTTTCGTTTAAACAGCAAGAAGGTTTTAGATATCACGCCCGTGATGTCGCGATGTATCGTGCACATTTAGAGAACTGTCCGATTATTTTGGGTTCAGCTACCCCGAGCATTGAAAGTTATGCACTGGCTGACTCCGGGAAAATGACCCGTTTAGAGCTGAATCAGCGTGCCGGTGTGGCACTGATGCCCAAGATTCATCTGATTGATTTAAAAATTGCGCAGAAGCAAAATGGGATTAGCCAAAACCTGATTGATGAAATTCAAAAACGCTTAGATAAGAAAGAACAGGTGCTGGTTTTTTTAAACCGCCGTGGGTATGCACCGGTACTGATTTGTGAAAGTTGTGCTTGGCAAGCCAAATGTCCACATTGCGACGCTAACTTTACCGTGCACCGCCAGCCTTATCAGCATTTGCATTGTCATCACTGTGGCAGCATTCACCGCATGCCCGATCATTGTCCGCAGTGCCAACATACGGAACTGAAATCGATTGGCATGGGCACGGCTAAAGTTGAAGAACACCTGCAACAGCTTTTTCCCAATTTCGATGTGATTCGCGTAGACCGAGATTCCACCAGCCGGGTCGGTAGCTGGCAAAAAATTTATGACAAGATTCAGAAAAGTGAACCGATTATTTTACTTGGCACACAAATGCTGGCCAAAGGACACCATTTCCCTTATGTCACTTTAGTGGCTATTTTGGATATTGATTCAGGCTTGCTCAGCGTGGATTTTCGTGCCACCGAACGTACTGCTCAACTAATCGTACAAGTGGCTGGTCGTGCCGGGCGCGGTGAACGCAAAGGTGAAGTCTATTTACAAACCCTGAGACCCGATCATCCCCTACTCAATACCTTAATTGACAAAGATTACCGGGATTTTGCCAAGCAGACCTTAAAAGAACGTCAAGCGGCACTGTTGCCACCTTTTCGGTATGCCGCTTTGATTCGTTGCGAATCAAAAAGTCAGGAGCAGAATCAGGATTTTTTACAACAGCATGCCCAAGCATTAAGACAGATTTCTGAACATCTAATTGATATCTGGGGACCAATTCCAGCGCCGATGGAACGTAAAGCCGGGCGTTATCAGGCGCATATGGTACTGTTATCGCATGATCGTGCCCGATTGCACTTTTATATTCGTGTCTGGTGGCAAAACATGTTGCATCAAAAGCCATCAACCATGAAACTTACACTGGATATAGACCCTCAGGAATTAAGCTAAGCCAAAGTTTGTGCTTTGCTTAAATTTTTTGAAATTAGAATAAATTCTAGGACAGACCGATGTCGCTACTGTTACAAATTACGATTTTCCTTGGTGCTTCCCTACTCTTGGTTCCCTTGGCCAAGCACTTTGGAATTGCCACTGTACTCGGCTATTTGTTTACCGGTATTTTACTTGGTCCCAGCGTCTTTAATATTGCCAGTGACCCGGAAGCGATTCAGAAACTGGCGGAATTTGGCGTTATTCTGCTGATGTTTATTATTGGACTGGAGCTGCGTCCGCAACGACTGTGGGAGATGCGTAAATCGATCTTTTTGATGGGTAGCCTGCAAGTCGGCATTACTGGCGTTATTCTTGCCAGCCTTATCTTTTTTGCCTTAAACCAGAGCCTTTCTGCCAGCTTTGTGATTGGCATGGCACTGGCACTTTCCTCTACGGCCTTTGTGTTACAGCTTTTAGCGGAAAAGCAGCAGCTGAATACCACCTTCGGGCAACAATCCTTTTCTATTCTACTATTTCAGGATATTGCTGCCATTCCCTTGCTGGCGATTATTCCCTTATTGGCCGGCACCGAATCGACCCATCATGGGGTTGCCTATTTTGCAGCAATTATTGCGACCTTTAGCGGTTTGTTTTTGTTTAGCCGCTATATGATGCGTCCGTTTTTTCGTTTCGTGGCCAAAAGTGGTGCGCATGAACTAATTACGGCAGTGGGCCTGTTTATTGTCTTGGGCGTGGTTGCACTGATGGATGTACTGGGTATTAGTACGACATTGGGAGCTTTCTTAACGGGCGTCTTGCTCGCCGACTCTGAATTCCGCCATGAACTTGAAGCCAGCATTGCGCCCTTTAAAGGACTGTTACTCGGTCTGTTCTTTATGACTGTCGGCATGACCACCCAGTTATCCCTGCTGGTGGATATGCCTTGGCTGATTATCGGTGGTGCATTCATTTTAATGCTGATCAAAAGCATTACTCTGACTGTAATTGCCCGTTATTTAAAATATTCATGGCGTAACAGTTTGCTGCTTGCCACCTGCTTATCTCAAGGGGGTGAATTTGCTTTTGTGGTGCTCAAAGTCGCCAGTAGTGAAAAAGTCATCACCCAAGCGATTCTTGAGCCTGTAACCTTGATTGTTACACTTTCCATGGTGCTCACCCCAATGCTGTACTGGCTGATTAGCAGCTGGATTATTCCTTTAATTGATAAAGAAAAAGTGCCTGTTTATGATGAAATTCCAGATACGCATAACCCGATGATCATTGCCGGCTTTGGTCGTTTCGGACAGATCATTGCCCGTATTGCCCATTTACAGCATCAATCCTTTACCGCAATTGATAGCAATTTAGAAAAAGTGGACTTCGTGCGCAAGTATGGCGGTAAGGTGTACTATGGTGATGCCACCCAACCTGATATCTTGCGTTCGGCAGGAATTGAACAGGCCAAAGTTTTTGTACTGGCAATTGATGATATTGAAGACTCGATGAATGTCGCACGTCATATTCGTTTAAACTATCCAAACCTGAAACTTTTAGTACGGGCACGTGATCGTCATCATGTGCATTTACTGCGTGATTTAGGGGTAGCCCATATCTGGCGTGAAACGTATTTATCTTCATTGGGAATGGCCTACCGTGCCTTGCGCGAATTGGATATCAGTGAAGAAGATGCGAATAAAAGTATTGAATTGTTCCGTGATTACGATGAAAAGTTATTGCTTCAGCAACAACGGGTCTATACCGATGAACAAAAAATTTATGAAACACATCGTAATGCTTTAGCAGAGCTTGAACACTTATTTGAAAGTGATGCCCAGATTCGTCAAGAACCTACTGGCGTCAATTTACAACGCGGCTTAGCACATCAGCGTATTGATGTCACAAGAGATGATAGTAACTAGCTTGTGTTTTACAATGTAGACACCATTAACACCGGCTATTGGAGAAATTTATGTCTGAATTACGTCAACGCTTTTATATTGAGAATTGCCCGGTTCGTGGTGAGGTGGTGCATCTCGAAAAAGTTTTGCAAACCATTCTTGCTCAACGGGATTATCCTCAAGCCATAGAAGTGCTTTTAGGGGAAATGCTCAGTGCTACAGCTCTGCTCGCCAGCACTCTTAAAATTAAAGGCCGGATCAGCCTGCAAATTCAGGCAGCTGGAACATTCAAGTGGGCAATGGCAGAATGCGATCATTTGGGTCAGCTACGCGCTTCAGCAGATTACGAAGAAGATCCACGTTTCTTTCAAGCCAAAGACAGCAGTACTATTTTAACGTCTCTGGTCAATCCGGTGCTGTTTATTAATATTGAACCTGAGTTTGGTGAACGCTATCAAGGTATCATTGCCCTTGAACATCCTACATTAGCGGGTTGTTTGATGCAGTATTATGATTTATCTGCACAAATTCCGACAAAAATTCGCTTGGCCAGTACTGCAAAACAATCTGGCGGCTTACTGATTCAGTTGTTACCACGTAATAGTGAAGAAGAGCAGCACTGGGTAGATGAAGATCTCTGGCCGCGTTTGACCCTGTTAACTGAAACCTTAAAGCCAGAAGAGTTAACTGAGCTTGAAGCAACAGAAATTCTTTACCGTTTATATAATGAAGAAGATGTACGCTTGCCAGAAGCCGAGCAATTAAGTTTTGGCTGTACCTGTTCCAAAGAGCGTTGTGCCAATGCATTGATTCAAATTGGGGTCGATGCGGTTCGTGAAACCTTGGAGTTTCAAAATCCAATTACCATGGACTGCCAGTTCTGTAGCACCCGCTATACCTTTACTGCCGAAGAAGCGTTTGGGTTATTTGGAAAACATCTAAGCTAAAGTTAGCTCCAATCGTTAAAACAAGAGTGGCAATATAGCTGCTCTTTTTTATCAGAAAATTTAAGCTTATATTCCTGTTGTGGTTTTATCTGAAGCTTCGTACTTGTATTCTGGCTATTTTTGAGGAAAATCTCCCTACAGATCAAAGCAAAAATGACAATAACCCTTTATGTCTACAATATAAAAATAATCAATTGCATTCGGAATATAGGGATGAATAAAAAATATTTTTTTGTAGATTATTGTTTGTCAACACAGCTTTATTTATGCAGCAATCTTGGGCTTCACCAATAGATGAATAACCCTTGAAGACGAAATAGAATATGCGCAGACAAACGTATTAATGACCAAACAAAGAATGGAGTTTATGTGGGAAGGATTATCAATGTGCCTCCTATTCCCTGTCGAACTGCAATTAATCATTATGAAAAACGTAAGGCTGCCTTAAAAATGCACCGCGGATTGTTCTCCCCCTCCTCTCAGGCATTCAACCGGACTTCAAAAATAAAGACGACCTTCTTAATGATCATGTTCTAGCTTTCAGGTCATACCTACCAAAAAAACGCATACTGAAAGTAGCAAAAAACCCGATGACTCTTATGAAAGAATCATGGTAACCACCCGAAATGTGCGAGGGGAAACAAAAAAAATGACGATCCGTTCTAACTGTCCAGGTAACTTAAAAATAAAGCTTTTCTGGATTTACCTTTTACCGGAGGGCTTTAAACAAATTCTGGATAACTCAGGTGAACTTAATCATGATCGGGTTATAGATCCTATTGATAATACTCTACAAGGCAAGTTACCTCTAAGTTCGAGTGACAAACAGTTAAATGCTCAAAGCTATGTTGGGGTTTCAGTAATTGGACCTAGTGCAGCCTGGATCAGATATTGATCTTATTCAAAATTTCTAATAGCTGCTAACCTGGAGCTTTTTTGTCATAATTTGAAACAATAAGGTACAGATCTACACTATTTCAATTTTATTAAAGGTTCAATAATGATTAAAACCTAACCAATTTTAGCTTCCTATTTTTATGCCTAAAAGTCATTATGAAGTTCTTGGCATTACGCGTAATGCCACACCCGATCAAATCAAGAAAGCCTATCGAAAATTGGCTCGAAAATATCATCCCGATGTAAGTAAAGAAGCGGATGCGGAAGAGAAGATGCAAGGCATTAATGTTGCCTACGACACTTTAAGCAATGAAGAGAAAAAAGCTGAATATGATTTTCAGCTTGACCATCCTGAAGCTTTTCATCAATCGGGGACACAGACAGGAACCGGCGGTTTTGACAATGCCCACTTCTACCGCCAAGGATTTAACCAGCAAGACTATTCAGAATTTAGTGGCTTTGAAGACCTTTTTGGACGTTTCGGTTCAGGCTTTGGTGGAGGGAATTATCAATATCAAAAGCAGCAAAGACAACAGCAGCGTAGTTATCAAGGTGAAGACCAACATGCCAGTATTGAAGTTGATGTAGCGGTTGCATACCACGGCTCAACTCAACAGATCACTTTGCAGATTCCGACTTTAAATGCTTTTGGTGAAGCTGAAGTTCAGCGCAAAACTTTACAGGTCAAAATTCCTAAAGGAATGAAAGAAGGTCAAAGTATCCGTCTTTCCGGACAAGGTCAAACGGGAATCAATGGCGGGAAAAATGGTGATCTTTATATTGAAATTCATTATAAAGATACTGAGAAAATTAGAGTGGAAGGTGCGGATATTTACTACACCATCAATGTTGCACCCTGGGAAGCAGCCCTAGGACAAACTATTGAAACTTCAACACCTGAAGGGACAAAAGTTCAAGTAAATCTGCCTAAAAATGCCAAGACAGGTCAGCAACTTCGGCTAAAAGATAAAGGGATACCCAGTAAAACACCCGGTCATTTATTTCTGGTGTTAAATATCGTGTATCCAGCTGCGCAAACTGAACATGAACAGCAGGCTTATCAAGCTTTTGCAGAAGCTTTTTCAGCATTTAAGCCTCGCAATGCTTAAGGAGACAATCATGACCACTATTCATTATCGTGAAATTGTATGTGATGGGTTTAATCATGCCGAAGTCATTGATGAACATCATAGTTTTGATTTAAAGCATTTTGCTGATGCGTGTGGACAAAGTCCGGAATGGGTTTTACAACTGCTTGAATACGATATTTTAGACACCCGCCCAGAAGAACGCATTCACCAGTTCTTTGGTGATGATGTGTCTCGTGCACGTCGGGCTTATCGTTTACAACGCGATTTTGATGCCAGTCTTTCTGCGGTGGCGATGATGCTGGATTTAATTGATGAAGTCCAACATTTACGCAAGCAAGTTAGACACATGAATGTAAAAGACTTTTGATTGAGTCTTTGAAACTGAATCGTACTGCTATATAGGGGCAAGTACATAGTTGTTATTTTTATCCTGAAACCAACTTTTTTGTGAGAATAATCTAGGCTTATGAAAACCAAAGAATGCAATAAAAAAGTGAAAAAGATGTTTCCAGAGCATCAGGAACTCATCCATAAACTGCGTCATGACGATCCTCATTTTGCAAAAATATTTGAGAGTCATCAGGAACTGGATAAAGAAATTGCTCAACTTGAACTCAATCCGGTTCATCTGATCAATGATGATATTGAGTCAATGAAGCGCAAAAAACTTAAAATAAAAGACGAGATTTATAAAATACTGACGCGAACTGCTCAAGTGGTTGATCCTTCTTAATTTTTAGTTTTAATGAGAAAAGACAGATCATTCCACTTAGCTGATTTTAAGTTTAAAGCAACTTATCGAGTGGCACTTAAAAACAGGATTTCTTTTTATAAAAAGTAATTTATAAAAAAGCAAATCCCTATTTCAACTTGGTCATTTTTTCAACTCCTTTTATGGTTTCTTTAACAGATTGCTTAATTGGCTCATAGTCCAGGAACCAAAATAGATTCACGTGTTGATCTTTATGTTGTTGTGCCAACAGATCAATTACGCTCCGCTCCCCTCGCCCCACCAAGTGTCTGCGATAAAAATAATAAATCAGCAACACCGTGGTGATGAGCATGACGATTAACATACTCCAAAACCCGGTTGGGGATTTTAAACCTGGAATAAACTCAAAGTTCATTCCATAAACCCCGGTTAATAAAGTCAGCGGTGCAAAAATAGCGGTGATAATGGCCAAGATGCGCATATTTTCATTAGTTTGATTGGCAATGGCCGAAAAATGTAAATCTATTGCTGCTTGAATGGAAGCACGGAGACGAATCGTATGTTTTTGAATTCTTTCTACATGGCTGACCAAATCATTCATACGGACCAGCACAATGTCCTGTCGTTCAGACTTCTTCTGGCCTTTTAAATGTGGGTAATTATCGACAATTTCATCTCTTAGTTCTTGTAAAGCATCAATTTGTTCTTCACAAAGATTTTCCACTTGCTGGAAAGACATACTTTCTTGTAATAACTGATTCCACTTCGCAAACCGGCGATGACCTTGCAACAATTCCTGCTGCCAAAACTCAACCCGTCGGGTGAGTGGCACACGCAAATCCAGATAACCATCCACCATACTGTTGAGCAAGCGCAAAGATAAATCGAGTGGTGTAACTGGAAGTTTTCGTGACTTATTCTGTTCTTGAGTAGAACGGATAAAATTGGTTTCAATACGGGAAATATAATTTTCTATTGCTTTATTACCTTGCTCACGCACCGTAATCAGCACTTGAGGTGTCATGATAAAACTAATCGGTGTGGTGGCTAAACCAAAGGTGTTTTCATGCTGTTCAAGCGCCTGCTCACCCGTTTCTATTTCATCATCTGGGGTAATCAGTTTACGAAAAATAAGTAAATCATATTCATCCATAGTATCAAATGCGCAAGGATGTTCTAAATTGAGAATATCCCTGATATGAAATTCGTTTAAGCACACAAGTGTATGCTGATTTATTTCTTTTTGCCATACTTCCGCACGAGTGACCACATCAGCCCGAGTACAATCGATCCAGATAAATTCCGGTTCAGCTTCAGTGTTTAGCTGTTTTTGTACAAAAATATGATGTTCTGTCGGATGTTGATAGAAATAATAAACCTGCATTAAAACAATTCTCTATTCACAATTTTGCTTTTTTATTGTTACTCGATAGAAACCTGAGCAACTCCATCTATCGGTCTTAAAATTATGAGCTGCGCTGAAAACTTAAGCAATCAAATAACGTTTTATTTCTAGATCTCTCAATCTAAGTCAACTCTCAAAAAAAAGCCCCGAGCAAGTCAAAGTTATTCCTTTGACCAAGCTCAAGGCTTTTCATATATTTTCGTTCACATGAATTAACTCATGTGAATATTCAAGACATTAAACTTGTTCGATGTCTTTCATAGTCAATTTAATACGACCACGGTTATCTACGTCAGCAACTTGTACTTTAATTTCCTGACCTTCTGTCAATACGTCTGCAACATTGGCAATACGTTCGTTAGAAATTTGAGAAATATGAAGTAGGCCGTCAGTACCTGGCATGATGTTTACAAACGCACCGAATTCAACAATACGAATCACTTTACCTACGTAAATTGTACCTGGCTCAATTTCAGCAGTAAGTGCCTGGATTTTAGCAACCGCAGCAGCTGCAGCTGCTTTAGTTTCACCAAATACGCGAACTGTACCGTTATCTTCGATATCAATTGCAGCTTTAGTTTCTTCAGTGATTGCACGAATAGTCGCGCCACCTTTACCGATCACATCACGGATTTTATCCGGGTTGATGTTAATCACTTGGAATGTAGGCGCATGCATCGAAATTTCAGGACGAGCGCGTGAAATCACTTGGTTCATCTCGTTCAAGATGTGCATACGACCCGCATATGCTTGGTTCAATGCAGCTTCCATGATCTCTTCAGTGATACCTTCGATCTTGATATCCATTTGAAGCGCAGTAATACCGTTTGCAGAACCGGCAACTTTAAAGTCCATGTCACCTAAGTGATCTTCGTCACCCAAGATGTCAGAAAGAACAGCGAAACGTTCGCCTTCTTTCACTAGACCCATTGCGATACCCGCAACTGGTGCTTTAAGTGGAACACCTGCATCCATAAGTGATAATGAAGCACCACAAACAGAAGCCATTGACGATGAACCGTTAGATTCAGTGATGTCAGATACAATACGGATGACGTACGGGAAGCGGTCAGCAGGTGGAAGCACAGCTTGGACACCACGGCGCGCCAAACGACCATGACCGATTTCACGACGTTTAGGACCAGATTCACGACCCGTTTCACCTACAGAGTATGCAGGGAAGTTGTAGTGCAACATGAAGTTGTCAGTTTTAGTGCCTGACAATGTATCTACCATCAATGCATCACGTGTATTACCCAAAGTCGTTGTTACCAACGCTTGAGTTTCACCGCGTGTGAACAATGCTGAACCGTGTGCACGACCCAATACGCCCACTTGAACATCAATAGCACGAACAGTTTTTGTGTCACGACCATCAATACGTGGCTTACCAGACAAGATGTTGTCACGTACTGTACGGTATTTTAAGTCTTCAAATAATTCATTTACTTCGTCAGCAATACCAGTTTCGTCATTTTCTGGAACGAACTGAGCAACAGCTTCAGCATAAAGTGCATCAAGTGCCGCATAACGGTCTTGTTTAACTGCAATTGTGTAGGCTTCAGAAATTTTTGCTTCGAATGCATCTTTTAATTGACCAAGAAGCGTTTCATTTTTAACTGGAGCAACCCAAGTTGATTCAACCGCACCCGCAGCTGCAGCAAATTCTTTAATCGCTTGAATCGCGATTTGCATTTCGTCATGACCGAAAAGTACAGCACCCAGCATTTGGTCTTCTGAAAGTTCTTTCGCTTCAGATTCAACCATCAATACTGCAGATTCAGTACCCGCAACAACCAAATCAAGATCAGATTCTTTCAATTGTTCGTTGTTTGGGTTAAGAATGTATTCGCCGTTGATTAGACCAACACGCGCGCCCGCGATTGGACCACGGAATGGAACACCTGCAATCGACATTGCAGCTGAAGTACCGAGCATTGCAGCAATGTCGGCATCCATGGTTTTGTCAGAAGAAATAACAGTCGCTGTTACTTGAATTTCGTTATAAAAACCTTCTGGGAACAATGGACGAATTGGACGGTCAATCAAACGTGAAATTAAAGTTTCAGCTTCAGACTGACGACCTTCACGCTTACCATAACCCCCTGGGATACGACCGGCAGCATATTGTTTTTCTTGATAGTTAACAGTAAGTGGGAAGAAATCCTGACCTGCTTTTGCTTTTGGTTGTGCGACAACAGCAACAAGTACCGTTACGCCGCCCATAGTAATGACAACTGTGTTGGCTTGACGTGCAACACGACCAGTTTCAAGTACAACTTGGTGTTGACCGAACTGAAATTCTTTACGAATAATATTAAACATCGACATGTATTTATATTTCCTAGTTCTTGTGAACAACTATTCTAGTGGAGACCCCTAAGGTTTGGCATTCACATTACTCAGCTGTAAGTATAAATGACAAAGCTTAGAAGCCGACCTCACCAGATTTTCAAAACACTAATTTAAGACACAAAGAAGGAGCGAAACATCGCCCCTTCCCCTTACCTGGTTGGAGCCAGGTAGACTTTCTTTTTCAGTCTGACAGCATTCAAAATGCAATAGTCCGAAAAATAAGTTTAATCGAATTAACGACGTAAACCTAAAGCAGCGATCAAAGCGCTGTAACGAGTAGTATCTTTACCTTTAAGGTAGTCAAGAAGCTTACGACGTTGGTTAACCATACGGATAAGACCGCGACGGCTATGATGGTCGTGTTTGTGTTCTTTAAAGTGACCTTGCAAATCATTGATTTGTGCAGTCAACAAAGCTACTTGTACTTCAGGTGAACCAGTGTCGTTTTCAGCGCGAGCATATTTAGCAACGATCTCTGCGCGATCTGCGTTTGTTAAAGCCATTCGATTTCTCCGAGATGCTTAAAAAATTACATATGATAGGAATCAATTGATTACTCAATTGACTGCCGTGCATCACTACAGCAAGTGCGCTATTTTAAGGGAAAAGTCGGGTGATTGCAAAAATAGAAACGTGTTTTCATCTTTTTATTTCAATTCACTGATCCGCTATAGCCTTTCTTTTCCTATCTGTAAATTTAACTTACCAATTTAGCAATAAAATCACGCCTTACCCTTCCATCTTTTATTATTTTTCTATTTTGAGAAGTATCCTCTTAAGTAGTCGTATCCATTGCCTATATCACACGAATAAAAGATAAAAAAAAGCCCAAGCTAGGCTTGGGCTTTTTTGCGCTGTAGTTTCTTATGTTTTAATAATTATTATTTTATTTATAGTAATAATGTTCGCTTTTCGCGGTTATTATTATAAACAATCCTTGTGTAACTGGTACTTCCCTGTGAAATTGATTTTGACATAAAGCTTTGTGTAAAGAAGTCGCCTTTTGCGTATCTATTTGTAAGCTTTTACGTACATTAATTATTTTTTTATTAATGCTATACTGTGATTAATTTATCATTTCCCTTTAAATACAATAACTAATTGATCATATACTATCTATTACATACAGAATCTGACATTTGAGCCCAAGTTAAAATACACCGATCAATATTTTTTAGTGTTCATAACAGATTAAGTAAATCATATTGTGAAAAGCGGTATTTTTTGCATATAAAAAAGCCCTGTAGTCTCTCCCAAAACTACAAGGCTTAGCGGCTGTAAGTTTCCTCTTTTTACTTACTTCACTGTAAGTTCGCTGTCTTTCGACATTATTATTATATTTTATGGCGATTTTACCCAACTTTCCGTGTTGAGCTTTTTATGTGCAGCCATCATCTCAAAAATGATCTTAAAGCTCTATGCGTCAATTTCTCGAATCGATGTAAGCAATTTCGTACAAAAATAAAGATTAGTTATTTATTATTAACAATCGAGGCAAGAATCCAATAAATTGTTAACCTTCTCTAATACTCCACTTTTCCTCATGGTTTTAACGGTTAAAGATTGTACTAAAGCATCTTGATCTGCCAAAAGACTCACTACCTTTTTGGCACGGGTGATAGCGGTGTACAGTAACTCTTTACTTAATAAATCCTTTGCTGTTTCATCTAAAACAACTGCGGTATGAGTAAATTCCGAACCTTGCGATTTATGAATCGTCAGTACAAATGCCGTTTCTATACTTTTTGGTAAACGGGTAACCGGCACCCATTTTTCCAAACTGGGGAAATAAACTTCAAATTGTGACTGTCCATCTCGACTGCGTTTAAAGCAGATCCCGATATCACCATTTGATAAACCCAGCTGGTAATCGTTATAGGTCATCATCACTGGACGACCGACATACCAATCCCCTTGCTTGCTTATCTGTAATGATAAAGCCTCCAGTAAGCGCTGTTCGACTTGCAAATTCAGTTGGGTCAAACCCAAAGCGCCATGTCGGATGGCGGCCAAAATCCGATAATCATCAAAAACTTTAACTACTTGCTGCACCCAAAGTTCAGGTTCATCGGCAGTTAAATAGCTTTTCAGTGCATTAACATAATGCTGATAACCCAACATCAGTTTGTCGTAATAGGATGTTCGATCAAATTGCTTGGACATATTCGGTGGCAGATATTCCAGTTGAATCTGGTCATCCATTTCGGACTGAAGAGATACCGATTGAATTTCACTTGGACGAACCACTTGCTGGGCAAACTTTTCTAGTAATGTTGCGCCATTTTGAGTAGCTTGTTGCGCCTGAATAAATTTCGCCATTTGCCCAATGAGAGCACCTTCCTTAAAACGGCGACTGCTGACCAAGTTCACTCGATTCTCGGCTAAAGCGGGAACTTGTTGTAAATCTGCCAGCACCGAACCGACATCTACAGCAGCCAACTGATCTGCATCACCCAATAAAATTAAACGTGCATGATCTGGCACTGCAGACAGCAGCATGTTGGCCAAACTTAGGTCCAGCATCGAGGCTTCATCAATTACAATCACATCATAGGGTAAAGGTTGTTTGGCATGAAATCGTGGCTGATAAGTCTCTCCTAAACCCAATAGACGGTGAAGCGTAATAGGACTAAGTTGTTTTAAATCATCAGTGACCAAATCCTGCAACTTTTCATCATTCAGCGAGTTTTGCAGCGCCTCTTTCATGCGCTGCGCAGCCTTACCGGTCGGGGCTGCCATGGCAATGCGGATACTCGGCATCGCCTGGTTCAGCACGGCAATAATACGTGCCAGGGTGTAAGTTTTTCCGGTTCCCGGCCCACCAGTAATGATATTTAAGCCTTGCTTCGCTACCATACTTAAGGCTTTTAGTTGATGTTCATCGCTCAATAAATTTCGATAAGCTGAAATATTAACAGCTTCAATAGCTTGCTGTTTTAAACGCGCAACTTGCTGCGCCAAAGACTGTTCCAGCGCCCAATAACGATACAAATATAATCTTTGATCTTCATATACAAAGGGAGCGATATGCTGCTGAATATTGGCTACTGCAACCACTAAATCATTCAGGGTGTGGGCTTGCGCTTGAGTTGCAGAAATACAACTGTCGCCTTGTTGAATTGCTTCCAGAACCTGTTCAATAATATCATGGTCATTTTCATCCTGTGCTGCCTGACTAAAAGGCTTCTGGCGAATAAACCGACTCCAAGTGCTGATCCATTCAGCGCTTTGATCATCTTTATATTGTTTATTTTCCACACAGTTATCCTCAAAGTTATCCACAGCTTAATTGTTTGTTTAAAAGCTATTAATTTCGTTAAATTAAGCGATTTTGCTGCTTATATCTTCAGCAAAATAGCCCAAAATAGCATCAAGACGCAGGACAAATTCAGCATCTGGTTTCCAGTGATAAAAACCCTGTTCAGCCTGTCCGTTCATGCCACGTAAATATAGATAACTTGCACCGCCCAAATGTTTTTCAATGGCATAGTCCTGCATTTGTACCGTTAAATAACGGTGTAATGCCACCAGATACAGGCCTGCCTGTAACCAGTAGCTGGCTTGCGACATACTCTGCCGAATTTCGCCATCAACATAATGCGCTTGATCGGTGCCTAAAAAGTTACTTTTATAATCGGCAATATGATATTGCTGACCATCAAAATAAACCAGATCAATTGAACCGGTTAAATACCGCGCGGAATTGGCCTGATTGAAATCTAGCATTTCAATACCATGTTCGGCATAGAGCTGATGAATACGTTGAATCGCTAAGACATGGTCTGATAAAGACAAATAAAAGGGAAATTCAGCCAGATGTTCATGTTCAGTCAGTTGATTCAGTTGAAAATCCTGATGCAAAGGGGTAGCTAAAACCTGTTGCAACCATTCACTCATCCAGGCAATCAGCTGCTCTTCATCCTGCTGCTGAAACTCTTGTTCATATTTATTTGATAATTCTAACCATAAACCTGGATAGTCATTCTTAAAACGGCGGCGAATTTCCAGAGGCCAGTCCTGCTGATCTTTGAAATCAATATGTTCAAAGATTTCGTGCAGGAAGGTTCCAGCCACGGTTCCCATCGGAAAATTACGCTTGATCCATGACAGCGGTCGAGTCGCTACCGTGGCAACCGGTTCAATCACATGAATTTCATCTGCCGCGCTAAGCATTTGGTCGGTATTTACCGCTAAGGCATCGATGGCTTGTTTACGCGTTAAATGTTGCGCCAAGGCACTAAAACTGGTTTTGGAACGTGGATAAAAACGCTTTTTTGGAAATTCCAAAGCCTGTAAAGGCAAAGGTTGTTGCTGCTTGACCTGTAACTTGATCGGCTTGTCATTCAGCAAAGCTTCCTCTGCACTGGCGGGATGAATAAAAGCTTGTCCGCGCCAGAAAGCCAAACCATGATTCGATTTGCCGTCCTGATCTTGCAACATGGCATAGACCCGATGACTGGCTCGGGTCAACGCCACATACCAAAGCCGATGTTGCTCTGCCATGGCACGAGCATTGTGCTGATCAATTGCGCCCTGTTGCAGCAAGTTCTTGTCATTCACCGCCACCACACGTTGCACCTCTACTTTTCCAGTTACCGGATGGACATGTTCTACAGTGGAAAAATTCAGGGTTTTGTTCATTTCCCTGAAGTCTTTATCGGCACCGAGCAAGAATACAATTTTAAACTCCAGACCTTTGGACTGATGAATAGTCATCAGTTGCACCCCTGCCTCATTCGACAGTTTACGCTCCAGTTCCCACTCGCGTTCCGCCGGAGATTGCAATTGTTTCAAATACCAGTGATAAAGCTTTTGTGCGCCTTGATATTGCTCACTGTGCTGACTCAGCAATTCGGTCAGATGGCGCAAGTTCACCACCGTGCGTTCATTATCCCGGCTTTGGGTGGCGACCAGATTTTTCCAGACTTGAAATAAATTCAGACAATACTGCCACGCGGTTAAAAAGCCCTTTTCCAGCCACATTTCACGAATGCAGTCGAAGTCGTAAATGAACTGGCTTAAGCCATCCGCTCTGGCTTCAAGCTGAATCAGTTGCTGTAAATTAAAGCCCAATAATCGGCTGAGTAAGGCTCGCTTAATTTTGCCTTCATCATAGGGATGCAGGATCGCACTTAGTACCGCGCCAACATCTTTGGCGACTTGATGATCAAACACACTGCGTTTCGACGGGCGATTGACCCGAATACCGAGGCGTTCCAATTCATATTGGGCTTTATCCAGACCATCATGATTTTTCGATAAAATCGCGATGTCATTTTCAATCAGATATCTGGGGCCAGTTTTTTCTGCCAGATAGAGTTTTTCTTCAATCCCCTGATTCAGTAAATCCCGAATTTTCCATGCGACCTGAATCGGCTCTGCTTTTTTATCGCTCAATTGCAACCAGCGTAGCGGCTGATGATTTTCACCCTGTGCATCAATGAGCGGTGGATGGGGACGTATACCAGCCTGGACTGGACTGTAAAACACCTCTTCACCAAAATCCATCTGGCGCTGGAATAAAGCATCGACCGCTTCTACTAGTGCTTTAACTGAACGATGGTTGTGTCGCAAACTGTATTCCTGACCTTGCTTGAACAGCACATCGGCTCGGGCCTTGTTATAGGTCAGCATGTCGCCACCACGAAAACCGTAAATTGCCTGTTTCGGGTCACCGACCATGATCATGCAGCCTTGCATATAGCGCTTCTGATCCCGCCAGATTCGCGCCAGCATATCGTCCTGATCCTGATTGGTATCCTGAAATTCATCCACCAAAATCAAGGGATAATGGGCCTGCACAAACTTTGCAAAACGCAGCCCTTGCTCGCCTTGCAAGGCTTCCGCCAAAGTTCGAATTTGCTGGGCAAAGGTGGTTTCACTTTTTTGCTGCAGCACTTGTGGCAAGCGCTTTTTGACTTCGCGGCTAAGATAAAATTTCAGATAGGCATCCAGTAAATCCAGATCCATATTCAGCTTAGACAAAGCCTCGCAAAAACTTTTCAGTGCTTGAATCAGCCCGTGTTGCTCGAACTGATGCAGCACATCTTCGGCACATTTATTTAAGACTTTTTTAGTCGCCAGATCCGTCAAGTTTTTCAGGGTATTTTCAAAATGTGGCGCAAATAAAGCATAACAGCGCTGTTCAGCCAAAGCCTGAATAAAAGCAGGTAAATCATCACACAACGTACGCTGCATCAAGCCATCAGTACGCCATTTCTTACCAATCACCGAATGATATTGTCCATCAGCCGAATAATATTCGCTTAAGGTGGAAATCAGGCTTAAATCCAGCTGAATAAAGTTATCCACCAGCTGTTCAAACTGGTTTAAATCCAGTTCTGGCGCAGTCACTTCCTGAAACTGTGCCGAGGCAAAGTTCAGGGTGTTTTCCACCACAGGAACATAGGCCTCCTGCGACTTCAACTTTTGATTGAGCAAAAGATAATTGACCACATCTTGCGGTTGCAATTGAATCCATTCACGTAATACATCATGAATCAGTTGATGGGTATAACTCTTGGCGTCATCGGTAATATCTGCCCGTTCAATCTTGCCACTTTCAAAAGAAAACTCGCGCAACAGCTTTTGACTGAAACTGTCCAGTGTGCCTACAAACAGTTCATCCAGCTGGTCAATCACCAGTTTCAAACGCTTGCTAGCATGATCTACACGCATTGCATAATCGCTTAACACCTTTTGAAATAAAGGATCTGTTTCAGCGGCAATTTTGGCCTGAATTTCAGCATCGGTGAGTTTTTGGCAACCTTCAAAATAACGTAAGGTTTCAACCAGACGCAGCCGAATCCGGTTTTTCAATTCAGCTGCAGCGGCACGGGTAAACGTGGTGGCTATTACCTGATTCGGCAAATACTGATTCAGGAATATCCGCACCATCAAACTGGACAGAGTAAAGGTTTTTCCTGTGCCAGCCGACGCTTCAATCCAGTGTAAACCTTTGAACTGCATATCCACAATCGGGTTAAACGACGGCTTTTTTAATATTTGAGGATGATTCATTTACTCTTATTCCTCAATCACTTGTTGATGCCAGAACACGGGCTGATAAAGCTGATAGGAAAATTGCGCACAGGCATCTTCTAATAAAGCGGTCGCATCCTGTTCCTGCAAAATAAACTGCCAGTCCCGATGCATTTTAGTCGCTTCGTTATCCGCGACCGAAAAACCGGTAAACTTGCCATCCTCATGCCAGTCTTTATAGAGCACATCCATATCGTCAATGCACATCTGGTTCTGTTCATTGGCTTGCCAGTCATGCTGTTTGTCTTTTTCAGCAATTTTTAGCAGCAAGGCGGCTGGTAAAACCAGCGGTTGGCTTTGCCCATATTTCCAGGCAGCCAGCCAGTGATCCAGCCACTCGCGTGCTTTGTTCGAAGTGACGCCATGACATAAAATGGTTCGGTCACTAAACACCACAATCCGCGTCAGCTTTTCACCGCCTTCACCCATATTCAGATAAGCCAGCCAGAGCAGATATTCCAGCCAGACTTTGGCACGACGTTTGGCACGCGCACTCGATGCTTCCAGACTGACCCATTTTTCTGCACTATTTTTTGGCAGGGTAATATTCATATAGACATGATCATTCACCTTCCACACCTGCTGCGTGGTCGGTGTGACCTCAGGCGCATATTTTAGCAACCGCGCTTTTAAACGTTCTTGCTCCACTACACTCATCTGCCAGCTAGTTTGCTGCAGTTTGCCAATCGGCAATTGATCCATCAATAATTCAGGTTGCGCCGCACCCTCCTGCTTTTGCAAGAACTGGCGCACTGCATAACGTGCCAGACCATCCAGTAACAAAGGTTCTTGCACCGTAGGTAAATCTTCGGGGCGCAAATTTTCTACGCCTAGGGTTTTTAAATAGAGCCGTGCAGGGAAAGTCACATCCTGAATCCATTGATGACTGTCCAGCACCTGAACCTCTTGCTGCAGATTTTGATATGGCGTATTCACCCAAGACGAACGCTGTCCCGTAGCATGGCGAAGCTGCCCAGCCACACAGAACCATTGATCCTGATAACGCACCGGTCGAGTCGACTCAAATCCCACCGGATCAAAAGGCAATAAAGGATGGACATGATAAAGTGACTGCAATTGTTCAGGCACTACCACGCCATTAATCTCCACGGTTGCATCCGCTGCTGTATCGGGCTGTTGAGTCTGCACAATAAAAGCCAGATGCTGAACCAGTTCCTGCAACACAGTCGATGGATCACGTACTTCACCATCATTAATATCGAAGCCGTTATAAAACAGCCATAAGTTATCCTGCGCCAACAGCAGATTATCTAAAAATGCCCCTTGATCATCTTCCAGACGGGAACGGTCCCCCAACTGGGGTTTCAGTAAATCCATCAAATCGAAAGGTAAATGCTGGCTGCGATTTGGAAACTTGCCGCTATCGAGTCCAAGCATCACAATCAATTTATACGGTACAGGACGAATCTGCCCGATTTGGCTAAAGGTGATTTGACCGGTCGGTTCAGCATGTTCCAACTGGGTTTCCAGCGTGTTATTAATTTCCGCCAGCAAATAAGGCAAGGGCAAGCTTAAACTGCGTAAGGCATGATGATCATGTTCATCATAAAAACTGGCCAGTGTCAGCATCCGTTCCTGTTTTTTGATAATTTTATAAACCGCTGTTAAGGATTCAACACCACTTTCTTCAAACTCGGCAATGTCCTGCATCAGGCGTTTTAGCCAGTGCTCTACAGGTACAGTTTTACCCTGCTCATGTGCAATCATCCAGTCACGACGTGCATCAAAATCATGATAAATTTGAATCAACTTGGCAATCAGCTCAAAGTCGTTTGGCAGGACTTTGGCAAAACTCAGCGTGCCTTGAAACAAGCTATGTTCAGGAATGGCAATGCCCAAAGCCAAACGATCAAGTGCAAACTTAAAACTAAAACGATAGTCCTCATCGCCCTCACATAAACTACGCTGTAAATGCTGGGCATCCAGTCCACGTTTAAAGCCGGCATCTATCAGCAATTCAGTGATTCGTTCAATCGAATTGACTTCTAAAGCGTAGCGCTGCTGGGTGGCACTTAAGCTAAGCCAATCGGCAAAATCTTCGATAGTAAAACGCCGTTGAATCAGCTCAATACGGCCCAGCACCGCTTTCCAGGCATTCAGCGCATCCAGTTGGGTCACGCCGGCAATTTTAATCGGCAGATAAACACTGTCTTTGGACAGTTGATGACTGCTCCCCGTTTTTTGCTGAATCAGGTCGCGTTCACTGGGTGGCGGTGCAAATACACTACGAATTAAGGGTTCAAGCTCACTCAAGCTTGGGCTTAAAACCAAGATGTCATTTGGCCTGCGTGGTGCATCTTTTGTGCCTTGTGCCAGCCAATGCGTCAATTGTTCTTTTAAAACCTCGAGCTGTCGCAAACTGGAATGGCAGACATGAATCTGAATCGAATCATCCTGCTCATCCAAAATATATTGATGCTGTTCTGGTTCGACCAGATACAGCACATCGGACTGAATTTTACCGAGCAGATTATCTTGATATTCATCGACAAAGGCATCAGCCCAGACTCCATCTTCACCGGAAGACAAGTTTGATAATAAAGAGAAATGATCTCGCGCCTGTTTACCAAAACGGGTCAGTAATGGATGGCGCGATTCACGCTGTTCTGCATTGAAGTTTAAGGTAAATTCCTGAAAGAATTTCTCAATATCTGTATCACTGGCTTTCGGATTTTTGGCAATAAAGCGTTCTTTAACCCGTACGTCGTAACGCGCTTTCCAGTTCGGATCGACACTGTCTGCCCAATATTCCTGTGATGGGTTGTAATGCAGAATATAGATGTCAATGTACTGCCCTAAACGGCGCAAAAATGCCAGTTGCATCGGCGGCAAATCGAGTAAGGTAAAAATTACCAATTGTTGCGGCATTTTTTTTAAAGCCGCTTTACGTGTTTCAGGATCATCCAGAATTTCCCAGAACATAGCATTAATACTTTGCATTTGCTCAAAGTCCTGATGAAACACTTCCTGCCATAACCAGCGCTGCCACGCTTCCAGTTCACGTGCCTGATTTAAGGTAAATTCGGAAATTTCAGTATTGGTTTTAAAGAACATGTCTTCAATGGAGAGTGCTTTATTTTGCCCCCACGCCTGTAACCAGTTGGTTTGGCAACTGCACATCTTCGGCGGACAATTTTTCTGGCAATGCCCGCGATATTCCATGTAATGGCTAAACAGGCGTGACACCTGTTCCGCCACCCAATACAGCATGCCCTGCTTTTTCAGCTGTTTTTCGATGCCTTGCTCTAAACGGTCGGCACTGTCATAAATCCGCTGCACAATCGAATGTAAAGGGTGATCGTGTGCCAAAGGATTTTGTTCAGCCTGAATAAAGGCTTTGAGCGCCTGAAAAACGCGCCACTTAATAATAATGCGCGGGATATTGGCTTTACGGACTTGTTCTTTTTGCTCAGTCAGCACCCATTGATAGGCTGACCATTGAAAACCACGAATACGATGATGAAACTGAGTATTGGCACTGATGCCTTTTTGTTCGGCTAGTTTTTGTGTCAGCCAGGCTTCAACTGCATGCGACGGTACAATAAAATGCTGGGTTTGCAACACTTGAAAAGGCGTACTCGCAGGCTTATTCACGGTCGTCAGCATAGCATGTACCAGTACATCAATACGTTGACTTTGAATCACATGAATTGCCATAAATGAGCTACCCCTTTTTAATGTTAGAAAATGAAATGCCTACAAAACCATAAAAATTATTTACTATACATCTGCATCTGTCTATGTCACTTTTAGATTTCAGCTCGAATCAAAAACATGTTTGAAATTCGCGCCTTAATAATGATTGAATATAAAAACCAACATCAAGTTCAGGGTATTTACATTATGAAAATAGATACAGTTCCAGACTCAATAGATCCAACATTAAATTTGGAAACCATTCGTGCAGAATGCTTAGAACTTGTCAAAAAACGTGCTTATTTTTCTGCAGGTGCTGCCGTCGTGCCCGTTCCGTTTCTGGATGTTGTCATCGACGTCGGAATTTTGTCACAACTCATTCCAGAAGTGAATGCACGTTTTGGTTTAGCTCCTGAACAAATCAGTGTTTATGATCCAGAAACCAAACAAGTACAGTGGAATGAACTGCGTAAACGTGGAGTCGAATTCTCCGGTTTGGTCGTGGCACGTACTGCCGTCAAAAAATCCCTTAACAACGTGGCAGCCAAGGTCATCACCAAACAGGTAACTAAATTTATTCCTTTAGGCGGGCAAATTATTGCGGCAAGTTTAGGTTATTTTGTGATGAAAAAGGTGGCCGAGGCACATGTAGAAGAATGTTACAAAATTGCCAGTGGCATTCAGCAAAAACAAAAAGCCCATGTCGTGAATTAAACCTTATGTGCGAAATCTTACATGATCCAAGCTGCTTATAATCAAAAATAATCTTAAAGCTGAGAGCTTATTCCGCTCTCAGTTGTTTTAAAATAGCGCGTAATACTTCTAAACGCGCGGTATTTTTATCATTATTGGCAATAATGTACCACGGTGCATAAGCGGTACTGGTTCGTTCAAACATATCTGCCGCGACATTTAAATAGTCATCCCATTTTTCACGATTCCGCCAATCATCTGCGGTAATTTTAAAGCGTTTATGCGGGGTATCTTCACGTGCTTTAAAGCGCGCTTCTTGTTCATTCTTACTAATGGCCAGCCACAATTTAATCACCACCGTTTGACTCTTGACTAAATCTTTTTCAAAACGGTTAATTTCATCATAAGCGCGTTGCCACTCGACCTCACTGGCAAAACCTTCTACTCGCTCGACCAATACCCGCCCATACCAGGAACGGTCAAAAATGGTAATATCTTCATCGGTCTGTAATTTATTCCAGAATCGCCATAAATACGGGTGACGCAATTCATATTTTTCAGGTGCGGCAATGGTGTGAATATCATATTCACGTGGATCCAGATTTTTGACAATCCGTTTAATTGCACCGCCTTTACCTGCCGCGTCCATCCCTTCAAAAACAATAATGGCTTGACGGTCATCAAAACGCAGGGCTTCGGCCACTTTTAGGGAGAGTTTTTTCAACTCTTTTTTATAGTCTTCATTACTTGAAGGCTGGTTTTCTGGATGCAATAAAGCCTCTGGAACAATCGCTTGTTTCCACTCGACTTGGGTTGTAGCTAAATGTTCTGGACAATTCTCTAAGGCAGCTAAAATGATGCGTGCAAATTGCTGATCCCGTGCTTTTTCATCCTCACATTCAATCACCGTCCAGTCATCGGTAAAGCGCTGGCGCAGCTTTTGTACATTGTCATATTGCTTTTTATTGCGCCAGTCCAGACCATGCAATTTATGCCAGTGCACTTCACTCGGATCCATATTGTCGAGTCGTTTCTGCAAAGATTTCCAAGACAGGTCAAACCAGACCTTAATCACATCAACATGATTATTTTTTAAATCCTGCTCAAACGCCCGCATATCTTCAATATAGGCATCAAACACAGTTTCATCTAGCGGTTTAGACACATGCAAGGCGGTGACCAGCAAATCACTGTACCAATTGCCAAACATCACCATGATTTGCCCTTCAGCAGGAATGAAAGGTGCATAAGGTTGCCAAAAAGTTTGCTTCTGATCCAGCATAATCGGTGGATCGGCCTTGACTCGCAAATAACGCGGATCGACCCATTCACGCAGTTGCTTAACCGACTCCCCTTTACCTGCCAATTCAATTCCATTGACTAAAACCAGTACGCTCTTGGCATTTTTTTGGTCGCGGGTATTTTTTAAAAGATATTGCGCTTCAACCAGGCTCAAGGAGAGTTCATCTTCATCCATGAGCTGAATTTCTGTTTTTTCTGAAGGCATCTTATTCTCTAATCTATTGTTCTTCATTGCAGTATAGCGAAGCTCAAAACCACACAACAGAGCAAGATGTTCAGTTTATGTTGCTTAGAATTGATTGTTTCGACATCAAACTGACCGAGTTAAAATCATTTTTCTATCACATTGTCATAGCGACTTCATCAATCTCCCTCTAATATTCGTCTATCTAAAAAATAATAGAGACGCATGATGTCAAAACTGGCTGCATTAGATGATTTATTAGAGTTGTACTACCAATTGAATTATCATCAGAACCCTGACATTTTCCAACGTCTTCGAGATGTGCAAGCCTGGCAAAAACAGCGCATGCAAAACACGCATGTCAAACAATTTGCAGAACGACACAATATTTTAATGTCCGAATACTTTCTGAATCGACTGTATGGCGGTCCAGATTTTGATGCTTTAGCAGAGCAAATTGCCCGTTTAGCCAAATATGCCCATAAAGCAGAAAAGCTGATTCCGGAAAATGCCATTAAAACCGGCACATCTGGAGTGGAACTGGCGATTTTAGCCGTACAGCTAGATGAACAAGTCGCCATGCAATTGCTCGAAGATTATCATCCCCATGAAGCTTTAACTGATGAGATGATGCGTCTGACTTACCTTAAACTGAATCAGGGACAACATCGCCTCAAGCAGTTGGATTTACTGGATCAGCTCGGTTTTAGCCTAGATAAATACATGCGTTCATTCATGGTTTATACCGCATTTAAAATGTGTAAAGGCACTGCTCAAAAATATAACTTTCAGGTGATGTATGAGTTTATGCAGGATGGCTTTTTAGCGATGAAACCGTTAAAGTCGGCTGAGAAGTTCGTCAAAGATTTTACTGCGGTTGAACGTCAAATCATTCATAAAGTTCATGCAGGCGACCCTAATCCGTTTCAATAACTTTATGCTGTGATGGAAATAACAATGAGCTGCGAATAAAAACACAGAGCAGATTTCTGTATATTATTCATAACAATTGCATGCTGATTACTGTACAACGTCTTAGAATCTGTCATCATGCAAGCACTGCAACATTAACCCTATTTTTATGTTAGGAGTGACTCTATGTCTAACGAAAATCAAACGCCTACCTCTACACCCGAGTCGGCACAAAATACAGACAAAGTGAGTCCATTCTTAACTGAACCATTACCGCAAGGGACAGCCCAAGGTCAGCAACACACCTTACAACAACAGTTGACCGATACGCCTGTCACCGGTTCAGTTCCTAAATACAATCTGCCGCGTGGCGCAAACACCGGTAATGTCGGTGAAACCACTCACTTTGGTTTTAAAACGGTAAGTAGCGAAGACAAAGCACAAAAAGTCGCTGAAGTGTTCCACTCGGTCGCAAGTAAATACGACATCATGAATGACCTGATGTCATTTGGTATTCACCGTTTATGGAAGCGCTTTGCGATTAACATGTCTGGCGTACGTCGTGGTCAGCATGTGCTGGATATTGCAGGCGGTACAGGCGACTTGGCTAAAGTATTCAGTCGTGAAGTCGGCCCTACCGGTCATGTGGTTTTATCAGACATTAACGAATCAATGTTGAATGTCGGTCGTGACCGTCTAATTGATGCCGGCTGTACCAATGTGGACTTCGTTTTAGCCAATGCTGAAACTCTAGAGCCGTTTGCAGACAACAGCTTTGACCTGCTCACCATCAGCTTCGGTTTACGTAACGTAACTGACAAAGATGCGGCACTTGCTGCAATGTACCGCGTACTTAAGCCAGGTGGTCGTTTATTGGTGCTTGAGTTCTCTAAACCAGTATTTGAGCCGTTCTCTAAACTGTATGACTTGTATTCGTTTACCGCTTTACCGATTATGGGCAAAATTATTGCCAATGACTCGGAAAGTTATAAATACCTGGCAGAATCCATTCGCATGCACCCTGACCAACGTACCCTTAAAGGTATGATGGAAAATGCGGGCTTCCAGAACTGTGATTACCACAACTTAACCGGTGGTATTGTGGCGGTTCACCGCGGCTTTAAACTTTAAGGTTTCATGCTATGTGGTCGATTCTGGCACTCGGTGCAGTTGAACGATTAATTCATCATGTGATTGATCTGGATGCGATTACCCGTATTCAACTGAATGAATTACAAGGCAAAATGTTGCGTGTGGTAATTGATTCACCACAGCTTTCTGTCGATGTATTCTTTGATCAAGACAAAGTTCGTTTAGAACCAACAGTCACAGGTCAAAGCGAGACACCCTCCATCTTTGAACAGCGTCCATTCGATAAAAATGACCAGCTTTCTGAAGCAACGGCGACTTTACAGGTTAAAAATGTAGTCGAGCTGTTGAAGCTGTTACTGGCGGATGAGGTCGGCAATATTCCGCTACAAGGTGACTATCACCTGTTGCAGGATATTCAACTTATCATGCAACAGGCCGAACCGGATTTAGCCTCGCATTTAAGTCCGTGGATTGGTCCTGCCCTTGCGCATGAACTGGGTAAAATCCAGCTGGCACCGAAACATTTAAAACTTACGCTTTCAAGCTATGCGTTCTTTGCCGAAGATGCATTAAAAGAAGATACAGGTTTGTTTGCCCCACGCTGGCAAATGGATGACTTAAATCAAGACACCCGAATTTTCAATCAAAATTTAGATCGTGCCGAAGCCAAAATTCAGCAGCTTCAGGCACAGATTGATTCAACTCAAAACCAGGTATAAACATTTATGATTCCGCACGTTTCACGTTTACTCGAACTTTGGCGCATCGCCGCGCACTATAGACTCGACACGTTGTTTCCTGCAGAAGAATTACCTGAAAAAGCCCGTCATGTTCTCAGCTTGATTCGCATGCACCCTGCTGCCTGGTCTAGCCGTGAACGTAAAAATCCACTCAAGCTGAAAGAAGCTTTAGAGGATATGGGGCCGCTAGCGATTAAACTCGGGCAATTGCTCTCGACCCGCCGCGATTTGATTCCACCCGAAGTTTTACAACAATTGGTGCTTTTACAAGACAAAGTCAAACCGTTTGACAACAACGTTGCCAAAATGCGTATCCAGGAATCGCTAAAAGCCGATGTAAATACCCTGTTTGCCCGTTTTGATGAGCAACCGCTTGCAGCCGCGTCCATTGCTCAAGTGCATACCGCAGCGCTACATGATGGCCGTGAAGTGGTGGTGAAAGTCACCCGCCCCAATATTCGCACTCAAATTTTGCAAGATTTTGAAATTCTGGATTGGCTCGGTGCTGCCTTAGAAAAACGCTTGGAAGCAGCACGTGCACTGCATTTATCGGAAATTATTCAGGACTATCGTCAAATCATTCTGAATGAACTGGATTTGACTTTAGAAGCCGACAACACTCGTCGTATGCGCCATTATTTTACCGGCTCAAGCATGATGTATGTACCTGAAGTATATATGGACAGCAAAGACGTGATGGTGGCTGAACGCATCACTGGTGTTCCCATTTCCGATATTGCCACTTTTGACCGTATGGGCATGAATCGCGCGGACTTGGCAGAGAAAGGTTTAACCATTTTCTTTACCCAAGTATTCCGTGACAACTTCTTTCATGCCGACATGCACCCGGGTAATGTGTTTGTTGAAACCATTAACCCGAGTAATCCACGCTTTATTGCGCTGGATTGCGCGATTATGGGTGAACTGTCCAAACACGATCAAATGACCGTGGCACGCATGTTACTGGCAGTGATGAACAGCGACTTTATGCAACTAATTCTGGTGGTGCATCAAGCCGGTTGGATTCCACCAGGTACAGACCAAGATGCTTTAGCACGTGAAATGCGTCGTACTGTGGGACCCATGGTATCGAAGCCTATGCATGAGCTGGACTTTGCCGGCATCCTGATTCAAGTGATGGATATTGCCCGTCGTTTCCACCTGGAAATTCCACCGCAGTTAATGCTGTTGCTGAAAACATTAGTGCATGTCGAAGGCTTGGGAACAGACCTTTATCCTGAACTGGATATCTGGAAACTGGCGAAACCAATCCTCACCGACTGGATTAAAGCGCAAATGAATCCGCAGAAAAACCTGAAGGAATTGGGACAAAAAATTCCTGATCTTTTACTTGGTGCACAGGATTTACCTAGCTTGATGATCGACAGTTTGAATGGTCTAAAAAATCAGTCTGCTTGGCATTCAAAACAGTTAAATGAATTGCAAAGCATGCGTTTGCAAATGGAAAATCAACAAAAACGCAGCTGGATTTTCGGTAGTTTGATGGCGATCTTATTATCGATTGCGATTATTGCGCCGTGGTATGTTTCGATTCTGCTGATTGTATTTTCCAGCTTACTTGCTGTTTGGCGTGTAGTGAAATAATCAAACATACTTTCCTCTACCGATATGTTTAAACAGCGGGATGATTTAAATCATCCCGCTGTTTTTCTATATAATGACTGAGCAGTCAACAACTGATGACTCTCGCCATTGTTGCCTATATATAACAGCTTAAAATAACAGCACACTTGTATATTCAATGATAGATCATGACGCAAATCCTGCAGAAACGTCCGCCTGCATTAAACTTACGTGCCGGATACCTTGCTCGTGAACTGATTGTAAAAGAAGGTTTACAAGCACGCTTGGTGGATACTATTCCCGGAGCAGCAGGTGGTCCAAAAGGCATTGGTATTCAGGGTTTAGACCAAGCCATTTTTGGCGATTTCTTGGCGCAAGCACCGCAGCGTAGAACTTTGGTTGGTTCATCGATTGGTAGCTGGCGTTTTGCCAGTATTCTGGCTTGGGGCGCTAAAGAAGGCACTGAACGTCTTTCAGAACTTTATACCAACCTGTATTTCCATAAAAAAATGTCACGTCACGATGTGGGCAATATTTGCAGAGGCATGTTGATTGATCTGATTCAAGGCAAAGAACAACAACTGGTGAATCATCCTGACTATCATCTCGCTGTGATTTCAATTAAAGCCCAGCATATTTTTCAGAGTGATCATTCGCTGCCATTACTGGCATCTGTGGCAGGCATTATTGGCAGTAATGCACTCGGTCGTAAACACAATCGTCTGTTTATGCAGCGCGTGATCAGCCAACCTGAAATTGGTACACAATTTAAAGTAGATGATGATTTTGTCACCCATTATCAGACTTTAAATAGCGATAATGTTACACCTTGGCTCATGGCTTCTGCTTCTATTCCCGGTGTTATGGCAGCGATTCGTGATATTCCCGATGCACCCAAAGGCAGTTACCGCGATGGCGGGTTAATTGACTATCACATCGACCTGCCTTTTGAGAGTCAAGGGATTGTGCTTTATCCGCACTTTAGTGACCGCATTACACCCGGCTGGTTCGATAAAATGTTAAAAAAACGTCAAGCCAACCCTGAAAATCAGGCACGAACTTTACTGATTTCCCCTTCACAAGAATATTTGCAATCCTTACCTTTGGGTCGCTTGCCAGATCGTAAGGATTTCACCTTAAAAGGTTTAGATCAGAAACAGCGCATCCAAATGTGGAACCAATGCGTGGCAGAAAGCCAGCGTCTGGGCGATGAATTTCTCGAAATGGTGGAAAAACAAAATTTCCCGCAATTTATACAAAATTTATAAAGCCGTTTTAGGCGGTTATGCATATAGCATGTGCTGCTCTGGGTTTTAAATCTGCAGTCTTTTCAATTCTTTTGATGCTATAAAAATAGAGCACAATATTTTTAAGCTTTTATATTGTAAAGAGATCAAGCGCAATTATGCGCATACGGCGTATATTTTTTTCTCAAAGCAGTGCTAATCACGTACACTATGCGATGGCGATTTTCATTCGCTCTTTTTAATTTTGAACATATTTTTGGTGAAATTCTCATGAACAACGTGCAATGGCTCGATGAAGTAAAATTTAACGAACAAGGTCTGATTCCTGCCATTGCACAGCACCATCAAACTGGCCGTGTGCTCATGGTTGCATGGATGAACCGTGACGCTTTAACCTTAACTGCAGAAAAAAAACAGGCGGTTTACTTCTCCCGTTCACGTCAAAAATTGTGGCATAAAGGTGAAGAATCCGGTCATTTTCAAACCGTGCATGAAATCCGTCTGGACTGTGATGCCGATGTGATTGTGTTACAAATTGAACAACACGGCGGCATTGCCTGCCATACCGGCCGTGAATCATGTTTCTACCGTAAATTGACACCAAATGGTTGGGAAATTGTCGATGCACAATTGAAAGATCCAAGCCAAATTTACGCTGAAAAATCTGCCCAATCACATAATCCCCATACGCTGGTCATGAATGCCTCAACGGCCCAGTCTGAACAGGTCGAAGTACTGGATTATTTGGGTCAGATGATGACAGAGCGCAAAGCAGCCGATCCAGATTCATCTTATGTAGCCAAGCTGTATCACAAGGGCTTAAACAAGATTTTAGAAAAAGTCGGTGAAGAAAGTATTGAAACTGTCATCGCAGCGAAAGACTTTAAAGCTGAAGCGCATGAAGACAATAAAAACGACCTGATTTATGAAGTGGCGGATTTATGGTTCCACACCATTGTCATGCTTGGCTATTTTGATCTTGAACCACAATTGGTTTTAAATGAACTGGCACGTCGCCAAGGCTTATCCGGCCTGGTTGAAAAAGCCAACCGTCAACATTAAGCCCATGACTGTGTCTAATTCGCAAAAACCAAGCCCGACCTATGAGCAAGCCATTGCTATAGACAATGGGCGTTTAGGCAAATCCTTTAAAGTGATTGCTTATGCAGGCACAGGTAAAACCACCACTTTACAAATGATCAGTGATGCCATGCCCGAGCGGCGTGGCATGTATCTGGCGTTTAATAAAGCGATTGCATCAGAAGCACAAAGTAAATTTCATCGTAATGTCGACTGTCGCACCTTTCACTCACTGGCTTTTCGTAGCGCGCCGCGTGGCGTAACTGACAAATTGCGTTTACCGCGTTTAAGTCCGAGTTTCATTGCCAAGGAATATCGCCTGCAACCGATTACCCTGCGCCGGATGATGGGTGGACGTTATGAAAAGTACGTAATGATGCCAAGTCGTCTGGCCAGTCTGGTTGCCAATGCGGTGAGTTATTTCTGTTCGACCAGTTCGCAATATCCTGCCCCCCGTCATCTGCAGGCACCGAGCTGGTTGCATCCCGACGATATTACAGAACTACAAAAGCATCTTTATCCTGCCATTGAACGGCGCTGGTTAGAGTCGATTGATCCGAATCATCAGGCAGGTATTGGTCATGATATTTATCTGAAACTCTGGGCATTGTCTGAACCGAATATTCCGGCAGATTATGTACTGTTTGATGAAGCGCAGGATGCTGATCCATTGATGCTGGGAATTTTGCTGCGTCAAAGAAATACCCAGGTGATTTATGTGGGGGACGCGCATCAACAGATTTATGCTTGGCGTGGTGCAGTCAATGCCATGAAACAGCTGCCCTTACCTGAATCCCGGTTAACCACCTCATTTCGTTTCGGGGAAGAAATTGCCTTGAATGCCAATGCAATTTTGGGTGCTTTAAATGAAACCGTACCTTTACTTGGTAATCCACATCTCCACTCTAAAATAGTCAATAAACCGCATATCAAACAACGTGATGCGATTTTATGCCGCACCAATGCCCGTGCAATGGAATTACTGCTTGCCGGTTTGTTGCATGGCGACAAGGTCAGTTTGCAAGCCGACCATGTCAAACTGAATCGCTTTGTCGATGCGGCCAGCATGCTCAAACAAGGCCGCCGTGTCGTTGATGTACCTGAACTGGCCTGGTTCAATTCCTGGCATGACGTACATGAATACTGTGAAACCAATGACGGCAGTGACATTAAACCTTTAGTGAAACTGGTCGATGATCACGGTACTGATCCACTTAAAAGAGCGCTGGCGAAAATTACCCCGATTGGACAGGCAGACTACATTATCTCGACAGCACACAAAGCCAAAGGTTTAGAGTGGGACCGGGTACATATTGAAGATGACTATCAATTTAAGGTCAATGAAAAAGACCATAAAATTAGTGACGAAGAGTTAAGATTACTTTACGTTGCCTGTACACGTGCTAAAGTAAGTTTAAATATTCACCACATTTACGATCTGGTACAACAACTTAAAAAGCAAATGCCATTATCGCTGCGTAAAGCTGTGGGAGAATAATTCCAGCTTATTTTGCAATACAGGTGTTTTATGAAAATCGAATCTGTTCAACTTAAACACGCACTGCATTTTGCTGATCTCAAGCTGAAATTTAACGACAAACCTATCACCCTGATTCTTGGCGATCAAAGCTCAGGCAAAACTGCGATTTTAAAACTCACTTATCAGGCGCTGACCTGGTTTGCCGCACGCTACAAAGACTTTCGTACTGCAGGTCTAGTGATGCTTGATCAGGACATTATGCTTACACGCTTGCAATCCAAAATTGATATTCGGGTTAGAATTCCCAATGATATTGGTATCTTAACCCAAGCCAGTGAACCACAAGCCAAAGCGCTTTCTAATTTCGATTGGCAGCTGTACAAAACTCTAAATAGTCATGGCATTGGCACCAGCAAAGCCGAAACCCAGCAATTGGAAAACTTGGTCGAACTTTATCAAAATGCGATCAAACACGATCAGTTGCAAGGATTGCCGCTCATTGCCTATTATCCTGCAGAACGTTTTGTCAATGAAATGAATCTTCAGAGCAAGAATAATCCGGCCGTTTTCCAGACCTCATATGCTTATGAAATTTCAACTATTTCTTATACGACCTTTAGCCGTTTTTTTGAATGGTTACGTGAAATTAGTGATATTGAAAATGCCCAAATTGCACAACTTTTTCAACAATTGCTGTCCAATCCATCTATCCAGAAAAATAAAGATACAGATTTTTTGCAACAATTGGTCAATGCTCAAAAACAAATGAATGCACCCAGTCTGGATGCTTTAAAACAGGCATTAAGCACAATAATTCCTGCTTTAGAAGATATTTATATCCAGTACCAGCCCAAATTAAAGTTGATGGTGAGTTATCAAGGCAAAACCATGCTTTATCAACAACTTTCCAATAGCGTTAAAAACTGGATTGCTCTGGTGGGCGATATCGTACGCCGTTTATGCTTGCTCAATCCGAACAGTCTATATCCATGTCTTGAAGGGGATGGAATTTTACTGATTGATGAGATTGATCATCAGCTTGACCAAAATTCTACGCAAGTCATTTTACAGCGCTTGCATCAGGCTTTTCCGCGGCTACAAATTATTGCTACCGGCAACCGTAGCGAATTACTGGAACATGCTGCAGATTATCAATGTTTAAAACTTGAAAATAAACAGATTTTTGATATGCAGTTACAACCCTTAAAAGATAAGTTTGATCATATTTATGAAAATCTGGTTTTTAATGAAGAAGTGATTGAAACAGAGGCATGGCTTGAACCCGAATTAGAAAGCATCACCCCACAAACTATGTTGCAGCAGATTCAACAACATTTAAGTATAGAACAACAAGCTGAATTGCTTCATTTAATGAGTCAGCAAAATAATACCTCTTCACCCCATTCCCTACCCTGAAACAAAATATTGGATGCATTAAAAGAGTCGATATTTTAAAGCGTTATTTTTAAATTTTAATCTCTCTAAACACACGACACTCAGAAAGGCTTGAGCGGGCGTATAATAAAGTCAGCTGGGCGCAAAAAGAATTGATGTTGTTTTACTCATGTAATAAAATCAAGTATCTTTAAAGTTTTATAGTAAAATCCGATTTTACTGTCACTTTTTACAAGTTGCGCAACACAGCTTGTTTTTCAGTTTTTTGAATTCAATTTGGCTTTCAAGATTGAGAAGTTTTGGATCGCTCCTTGTGGTCCTGTAGTCCTTGAAAGATAAGATTCACCCTTAGGTTTTACAAACCTAATCACGACAATGGATATCAGTGTGCTACCGATTATTATATTGTTACCGTTAGTACTAGGCACAACCCTTGTCTCGTGGCTGAAAAATTTTTCACGCGGGCTAACCGCTTTAGCGGCAATTGGTGTCAGTCTAAGCAGTCTCATCTTGTTATTGACTCAAGCAAAATATGTTTTTAATGGCGGAACCATCACCCAAAGCTGGTCATGGTTACCCCAGTTAGGCATCGATTTAAGCTTTCGTCTGGATGCTTTAGGCCTGTTATTTTCTCTGCTGATTAGCGGTATCGGTACCCTGATTTATATTTATGCCTATTATTATTTAAGTCCAAGAAACTCTCTCAGCAAACTTTACCTGTTACTGATGTTCTTTATGGCAGCCATGCTAGGCATCTCGCTGTCGAATAATTTAATTTTAATGCTGATTTTTTGGGAACTGACCAGTATTTCATCGTTCCTTTTGGTCGGTTACTGGAGCAATTACGAGGCTGCGCAACGTGGTTCGCGTATGGCGTTGACGATCACCGGGCTGGGTGGTCTGTCGATGCTCGGTGGCTTTATTCTACTCGGTCAAATTACTGGAACTTACCAGATAGACCAAATTTTAATGATGACAGAGAAAATTCAAAGCCATTCCTTGTTTGTTCCTACTCTATTGCTGATTTTAATCGGTGCATTTACCAAAAGTGCCCAGTTTCCCTTTCATTTTTGGCTCCCCAATGCCATGGCGGCGCCAACACCTGTATCGGCATATTTACATTCGGCTACCATGGTCAAAGCCGGAATTTTCCTGCTGGCACGTTTTACCCCCATTTTTGTCGGTGCAGCGCTTTATCATAATATTGTAACTTTCGTGGGATTATTTACCCTGTGTATGGCGGCTTTTTTTGCCATTTTTAAAGAAGATTTAAAAGGCTTACTCGCCTATTCTACCATTAGTCATTTAGGTTTGATTGTCTGCCTCTTGGGAATTGGATCGCCGCTCGCGATTGCCGCAGCCATTTTTCACATCATTAATCATGCGACTTTTAAAGCAGCCTTGTTCATGATTGCCGGGATTATTGACCATGAAACCGGAACTCGTGATTTACGCAAGTTAAATGGGATCTGGCAATTATTACCCTTTACTGCAACCCTGACCATGATTACTGCTGCCTCTATGGCTGGCGTGCCGCTGACCAACGGTTTCTTGTCAAAGGAAATGTTCTTTACTGAACTACTGAACAATCTCTCTGGGCCAGTGATGATTTTCTCGGCAATTATGGCCACACTGGCAGGGATCTTCGCGGTCGCTTATTCAGTACGTTTGGTGCATGGGGTCTTTTTTGATGGTCCGCTTGGACCACAAGTCCCCAATCAAAATGCACATGAGCCGCCTTTCGGCATGCGTGCACCAGCGCTTGTCCTGGCTGTTTTATGTATTTTAGTCGGTTTGGCCCCTGCCCTTTTGGTTGAAAAGATTGTCAATTCAACCACGCGTGCCAGCACTCAATTACCTGACTTTGCAGGCACCCATCTGGCAATTTGGCATGGCTTCAATGCCCCTTTAGTGATGAGTATTATTGCGCTATTGGGTGGGGTAATTTTCTATTTCGCTTTTGCCAAAAACGGTAAAATCCGTGAGATTGACCTTGATCCTTTACTGGGTAAATTCCAAGGCAGAATCCTGTTTGATTTATTCTTAAAGCATCTGTTAGTCAATTCACGTAAGTTTAAACGTAAAACTGAAAATGGTTCACTGCAAAGCTATTTAACGTGGATTGTATTATTTAGTGCTGCATTACTGGCCATGCCACTGCTTAATCAGGGACTCACCACAGGTACACGTGAATTAACTCATGCACCTGCAATTGCGATTGTGCTTTGGCTGATCTTGTTCTCTGCCTGCTGGATGATGTTGTGGTTCCATCATGAACGGATTAAAGCAGTCCTGATCAGCGGTGCTGTCGGTTTAGTGGTGACCATGGTTTTTGTGACCTTGTCTGCACCCGATCTGGCCTTAACCCAGATTACAGTTGATGTGGTTACCACCGTACTCTTGCTAATGAGCTTATCCTTATTGCCACAGCTTACCCCGTATGAATCCAGTGTCTCACGTCGCTGGCGTGATGCAATCATTGCCATTGGTGGCGGTCTCGGTATCGGCTGGATTGCATGGCTGATTTTGACCCGTGATCACAACTCGATTTCGTGGTTCTTCATGCAGCAATCGATTCCACTGGGCGGTGGAACCAATGTGGTGAATGTGATTTTGGTCGACTTCCGTGGTTTCGATACCTTTGGTGAGATTACCGTACTCGGTATTGCTGCCATTGGTGCCTTGTGTTTAATGGATGGCATGCGTACCCACGGCACCACTATCACCCAAGGCCTAACTTACCGTTTTAACCCCTCTCCATTAATGTTCCGTATCACTGCATCCTGGGTTTTACCATTGGCCCTAGTGGTCAGTCTTTACATCTTCCTGCGCGGTCATAACTTGCCGGGGGGTGGATTTATTGCCGGTTTAATTACCTCACTTGCCCTTTTGATTCAATATATTGCACTGGGTCAAGATCAGGCCGAACAAATGCTGAAAGCCAAGTCCGGACGCTTATATGAAATCTGGATTGGTTCCGGCTTAACTATTGCCGGACTGACCGGAATGGGTGCCTGGTTCTGGGGACGTCCCTTCCTCACCAGCGCACACATCTATATCTCACCACCAGTTTTAGGTGAAATTCATCTGGCTTCTGCTGCCTTATTTGATGTCGGGGTGTATGTCACGGTTGTTGGTGCAACTATGCTGATGATTTCAGTCTTAGGTGACTCTCGTCATTCCAGCATGGCTGGCCCAGTATTGAAGGGAGAATAAAATGATCAGTCTAGAATTTTTACTCGCCTCTGCTATTGGATTACTGACAGCAACGGGAATTTATCTTATTTTGCGTGCCCGTACCTTTCCTGTGGTTCTGGGCCTTGCCATGATTGGTTATGCGGTCAATTTATTCCTGTTTGCCATGGGGCGGATTCAGGTCAATGCTCCAGCGGTTCTGACTGAAACCACCAAGGCAACCGATCCGTTACCACAAGCTTTAGTTTTAACAGCGATTGTCATTGGCTTTGCAACTACCGCCTTTATTATACAACTGGCTTTACGCAGTCGTTATGAAACCGGAACAGATCACGTTGACTCTAAAGAGGATATTGTGCCAATTGACCCGCGTGAGGATGAGCCTTAATGAATGCTGTCATCCAGTTTTGGACTGAACATACCCCTATTTTTAGCATTTTAATTCCAGCTTTTACCGCATTTATCTTGGTACTTTTAGGGAATCCAGGCGCAGGTGCATTATCAGAGGACTGGCGTCAACCCTGGCGTCGCGGGATTAGTTACATCTCATCCATTTTGGGCCTAACCACGGCTATTCTATATTTAAACTTGGCCAGTAATGGGCAAATCAGTATCTATAGTTTAGGTGAATGGTCTGCCCCATTCGGGATTGTCTTGGTGCTAGATCAGCTGTCTGCCCTGATGCTGGTTCTTACCTATGCCCTAGCGGCTCCTATTTTATGGTATGCCAGTCATGAATGGGATACACGAGGACGCTATTTTCATGTCATGTTCCATTTCTTGCTCATGGGCTTATGTGGTGCATTCCTGACAGGCGACTTATTTAACCTATTTGTATTTTTTGAAATCTTGTTGATGGCATCTTATGTGCTGCTGGTACATGGACAAGGCAAGGCACGTTTTCAACTCGGAATTCATTACGTCACCATTAACTTACTGGCCTCTGCCCTGTTTTTAATTGGTTTAGGCATGATCTATGGCAGTGTCGGCAGTTTAAACATGGCAGATGTCGCGCGTCTGATTCCACTCTTAGAACCTGACCAACACAAACTCGCAGTCGCAGGCGGCTTACTGTTATTTGTCGTATTTGGGATTAAGGCCGCCATGTTGCCGGTAGGTTTCTGGTTACCGAAAACCTATGCCGTGGCAACAACGCCTGTTGCAGCAATTTTTACCATCATGACCAAAGTCGGCATTTATGCGATTCTCAGAATTAATGGTACCGTTTTTGACGATGATTTAAGCCACAGCATTTTAGCGAGCTGGTTACTGCCGATTGGTCTTATCACCTCTATTTATGGGGTAATCGGGGCGATTGGTGCAGAACGCTTACGTCGCTTCGTCGGTTTTATGATTCTGTCTTCGATCGGAACCATCTTAATCGCGATTTCATTGTTTAATACTTTGGCATGGGCTGCGGCACTTTATTATTTAGTGCATAGCACCCTGATCGGGGCTGCATTTTATTTGCTCTCGGGCTGGATTACTTCACAACGTGGCGTATTTAAAGACCATTTCAATATTGCACCGCAAATGAAACAACATAAAGTGGTGTCATTGGTGTTCTTTTTAATTGCATTGATGATGGCCGGTTTACCACCATTCAGCGGTTTTTTAGGCAAAGTTTTTATCTTGCAAGCCACCTCACATTCACCTTATCAACTGGTGATTATTATTGTGGTGCTGATGGTGAGTTTACTCAGTATTATTGCATTTACCCGAATTGGTTTTGTGCTGTTTTGGCGTGCAACCGTGCCTGAAGACAATCCAAATAAGGAAGAGTTTAAAGCCTATCAAGCTTTGCCTGAACAATCACCTGCACGAAATGATAAAACCATCTATTTACTGCTTTCGGGTTTACTCATCTATATGGTCTGTGCCGGCCCTATTCAGCAATATATGTTTAACACGGCTGAACAAATGCAAAATAACGTCCTCTATGAAGGTATTATCCTGCATAAAGACAATCTTAATCAGGTCATTAGCGTTCAACCTTATGATCCTGAAAACCTGCCTGAAACCAAATATGGCGGTGAAACGGTTGATCCTAATGCACATTTGATTCCCTATATCATTTCTGAAAAAACGCTACAAGGTGAGCATATATCCGAGTATAAACAACGCCAAATCAATCAACAGCAAACGCAGGAACCTGTCCATCCGGATGATGCCAAGCTCAAACCGAGGGAGCCTTAACCATGCAAAAAACATCTTTCCGGGAAAATTGGTTACCGCATCCATTTGTATCGGTGATTGTGGCTTTAAGCTGGGTTATGCTGACGCATAACCTAGATGCAGCAACACTGCTTATGGCTTTGTTGCTCGGGATTCTGATTCCGCGAATGGTTAATCCGTTTATTACCCGTACGCCAAATATCAACTGGCGACTGGCTGTAAAATTATTTTTTGTGGTGCTGTGGGACATTATTGTTTGTAATATTCAAGTGGCTAAATTGGTTTTGGGACCAACCCATAAACTGCATCCCAAATGGTTTCGCGTACCTTTAGAAACGCAGCATGAACAAGTCAATGTCTTACTGGCGCTGATTATCACAACTACTCCGGGTACAGTGACCGCAGGAATTGATGATGATCGCGGTGATATTCTAGTGCATGCCTTAAGTACTGATAATACCGAAATAGACATTCTAGAAATTAAAAATCGTTATGAAAAGGCACTCATGGCTATTTTTGCTGTAGAAGTAGGAGAAGATTCATGAGCATTTTGCCTTATGCACTCGGCATATGCATGGTGGCTATCACTATCTCGATGTTTCTTTGCCTGGTTCGTTTAGTTATGGGTCCATCCATTGTGGACCGCCTTCTGGCGCTAGATACCTTATTCCTCAATGCCACCTGTTTAATTGTGATTTTAGGTATTTACTGGACCAGTACTGCCTTATTTGAAGGGGCGTTATTAGTGGCCATGCTTGGATTCGTTTCTACCGCAGCCCTTGCACGCTACTTTACTACTGGCCATGTTGTCGATTAGGAGAAACAGAGATGCAACTTGCGATGGAAATTCTGGTTTCGATTTTTTTATTGATTGGCTCATTCTTCATGCTCGTTGGCGGTATTGGTATGGTTCGCCTACCCGACTTATTTATGCGTCTACATGCTCCGACAAAATCCAGCACCTTAGGTTTAGGCAGTTTTTTAATTGCAGCCATGATTTTTGCAGCATTTCAGGGTCGGTTTGGTTTTGCGGAACTGTTATTGACTCTATTGGCGTTCATTACCGCGCCCGTATCTGCAAATTTGATGGCGCAAGCCGCTTTACATTTGCGCTTACGCTCAACCGGTGGTGAAGTGCCTGAAGCGATTGAGCGCCCTTTACCTTGGCAACGCAGCCGTCGTCGTGCTCCGACTCAAGACAAAAATAGCTCACATGATGATCTGGCCTGAAATCAGGTTCATTTTGCCGAGCTTGAATGAAAAAATTTTTTACTTTAAATTTTGACTCAGTTGAAGTTACAGTAGACTGAGTCAATTTAATTAATTTTCAGCCAAAACTTTAACCTTTTCTTTTTCAAATTCCTGTTTAGTGAGCACACCCTCATCTAATAATTTTTTAAGGCTGTAAGTTCCTCATATTTAGCTACAGCGAGATTATTATTTCCACTCTCAGCTTTCTCAATCCACTCAAATAGTCGTTCTACCCGTGGAAAATCCCCCAATATATATGGAGGCTTTACAACAGTTTCAGTAAGGCCGCATGCATTGCTTTATCTTTAGGTGCGCAAAAAGTAATTGATGCGTGTTGCGCATTTTCTCGCACAGTCTGTAATGATACAAAACCTGTTGCTGCTTTCAGGAAAACACGATATGAATCTTCACTCCTCTTTGTCGACTGATCCCATATCATATTCCCGCCGCCAAAAACCGTATTTTCAAATGAAGACCTACTTTTTAAAGCCAATTGAATAGACGGTACACTTGAGCAACTTGAAATGATAAGTACAGAAAAGATAAAAAACAGCTTATTCATCATATTATAGCTTTCACAATGAAATTCCAGCCTGTCAAATCTTTTAAACAGTCTTTAAATTAATTATAAAATCAATTATTTAACTTAAAAATAAAAGCATTCAATTATTGAACATCATCTAAAGAAAAAAAAGCCACCCGAAGGTGGCTTTTTTATGACATCAATTATTCATCATCTTGCTTTGCTTCAGCAGGCGGTAAATCCTTCACTGCTTCTGCAATCAGACCAAACATATAATTGCCGTAAGCATTGGTTTTGTCATAATGGAAACGCAAACGTGGCGTAATACGTGTCTTGATACGACGACTCAATTCGTGACGCAAGAACCCAGATGCTTTATTCAACACATCTAGAGTTTCTTTGTTCGCGGCTTCACTTTGGTCATCACCAAGTTCACGCCCCATTACAGTCACATAAACTTCGGCATATCCTAAGTCTGCGCTAACTTTCACCGCAGAGATGGTCACAAGACCACCTAAGCGTGGATCTTTCAGCTCCTGACGAATCAGTTCAGACAACTCGCGCTGAACTGAATCACCCATACGCTTAAGACGCTGACTACCCGCCATTAAAGACTCCGTTTAATCAATTGAACATCGTACACTTCGATCTTATCGAGTGCTTTGATGTCTTTATAGCCTTTCACCGCAAGACCACATTCCATACCGGCACGAACTTCTTCAACCACTTCTTTATAGCGACGAAGAGATTCAAGCTCACCTTGGAACACAACCACGTCATCACGTAATACGCGAATCGGTTTATTACGATGCAACATACCTTCAAGAACCATACAGCCCGCAGCCGCACCGAATTTGCTTGAGTGGAATACTTCACGTACTTGAGCCACACCAAGAATCGTTTCACGATGCTCAGGAGCCAACTTACCGCTCATCGCTGCTTTCACGTCATCAATCAATTCATAGATGATGCTGTAGTAACGAATATCAATGCCGTCTGCATCCGCTTTTTGACGTGCTGTAGTATCTGCACGTACGTTAAAGCCAAGCAGAACTGCTTCAGAAGATTCAGCAAGAGTTACGTCTGATTCAGTGATTGCGCCAACACCAGAACCAATTACACGAACGCGTACTTCATCTGTTGCCAATGCTTGCAATGCTACGGTCAATGCTTCCAAGGTACCGCGTACGTCAGTCTTAAGCACCACGTTCACATAAGGCACATCTTTTTTGCCCATAGACGCCATGATGTTTTCAAGACGCATTGCACTTTGACGTTCAAGACGTTTTTCACGTTCACGTGCCATACGTGCATCAGCGACTTCGCGTGCTTTCTTCTCATCGTTAACAACAAGAACTTCATCACCCGCCATTGGTGCTTCAGGAAGACCCAAGATTTCTACTGGAATCGAAGGTCCTGCTGATTTAATACGTTTACCGTTTTCATCCACCATCGCACGAACACGACCGTAAGATGAACCAGCAAGCACCAAATCACCCACATTCAATGTACCGTTTTGTACAAGAATAGAAGCAACCGCACCACGATCTTTATCTACACGTGCTTCAATGACCACACCTTGTGCAGCACCTTCTTCAGATGCTTTCAATTCAAGCATTTCTGATTGAATCGAAATAAGATCAAGTAGTTCATCAATACCTTGACCAGAATGTGCAGAAACCATGGCTACAGGTACGTCACCGCCCCATTGTTCAGGTACGATCTGTTTAGCAGTCAATTCATTCAATACGCGATCTGGATCGGCAGATTCTTTATCCATCTTGTTGATTGCAACAATAATTGGCGTACCTGCAGCACGCGCATGATCAATTGCTTCTGCAGTTTGTGGCATTACACCATCATCAGCAGCAACAACCAGAACCACGATATCAGTCGCTTTCGCACCACGTGAACGCATAGAAGTAAACGCTGCATGTCCCGGTGTGTCTAAGAAAGTGATAATGCCTTTATCCGTTTTAACGTGATATGCACCGATATGCTGTGTGATACCGCCCGCTTCGCCCGCAGCCACTTTGGTACGACGAATACGGTCAAGAAGCGATGTTTTACCATGGTCAACGTGACCCATGATGGTTACAACTGGCGCACGAGTGGTTTGAACGCCACGCGCTTCTTCAGCTGCTTCAAGTAAGTTATCTTCAGCTTGAGTATCAGAAACTAGAACAGGGTTATGCCCCATTTCTTCAACTACGAGTGCCGCAATTTCTTGCTCAATCGCTTGGTTCTGAGTCACAAGCTCACCCATTTTCATGAGCGATTTGATGACTTCACGAACTTTAATCGCCATCTTCGCAGCTAAGTCTGCAACAACAATGGTTTCACCGATTTCAACATCATAAATTTGTTTTTTAACCGGTTTTTCAAAGCCATGCTTGTTGCCTTGGCTGGTTTTCAAACCACGTTTAGGCTGTTTACTGAAGCTTTGCTCTTCTTGACCACGACGTCCACCTTTTTTCGGTGCACGTGCAGTTGGCGTATTGGTACCACGTTTGATTTCGCGGTCTTCTTTCGCAAATGAATCTTCATAAGCCTGACCAACAAGACCAGCCGCCAATGGAGAATCATCGACCACACGAATTGTTGCAGTGGTATCTTCAGAGGTGTACTTAGACGCCATCTGACGCATTTGTTCAAGCGTGCGTTGTTGAGCTTCTTCAGCCGATTTACGACGTGCTGCTTCTTCAACTGCTTTTAATTGCGCTGATTGAGCTTCACGTACTTTTTTCTGTTCAGCTGTTTCAACTTGCTTAACCGTTTGTTTCACAATCGGTTTGTTATTCGACTTACGCGTTACCACAACAGCAGCCTTGGAAACTTCTTGCTTAGCTGTTTGTTGCTGAGCAGCAGCACGCATTGCTTCTAAAGCCTGTTTTGCTTTAGACACGCCAGTTTGGTTTGCAGCATCTGCAGGCACAGCAGCTTTGGGTTCAACTGCTGCAGTAGTTGCAGTTTGTTGACCTTGCGCTTTTGCCAATGCTTCAGCTTTAATTTGTTCAGGGTCTGGCTTGGTAAATGTATGCTTCTTGCGAACTTCTACATTAATGGTTTTCGCCTTACCTGATGTACTTGCCACTTTAGCAGTACTGGTTGTTTTACGTTTCAACGTGATTTTTCCTGCATTCCCATCGTTTTGACCATGAATTTTCTTCAAATGGTTAACGAGAGTATTTTGTTGTTCAGTGGAAATAATATCGTCAGCTTTACGTTGTGGTAAGCCTGCGTCACGAACCTGCTCTAGGAGCTTCTCAACAGGACGTTCTACGCTGAGAGCTAACTCTTTAATCGACTTGTCCGGCATATATTTCCTCCTAGTTAAACCATGATTCGCGCGCTTTCATAATGAATTGGCCCGCTTTTTCAGCACCTAAACCTTCAATATCTGCAATATCGTCCGTTGCCTGGTCTGCCAAATCATCTACTGTTACCACACCGCGAGCTGCAAGTGCATACGCGATTTCCTGTGTCATCCCAGCCATTGCAATGAGTTCTGCACTTGGTTCCTGGATGTCTTCTTGTTGTCTTAAAGCATCAGCCAAGGTAATTTCTTTGGCACGGCTTTGCAATAATTCAACAGTTTCAGCATCTAATTCAATTTCATCGAATGTTTCAGCTGGAACATAAGCAATTTCTTCAAGAGAAGTAAAGCCCATTTCAACCAAAGCCATTGCCAAATCTTCTTCAATATCCAAACGTGTCACAAACATGTCGAGATACTGTTGAGCTTCATTTTGCTGACGCGCGTAGAATTCCTCTTCAAGCATCATATCCAATTTATAGCCAGTCAATTCAGAAGCTAAACGAACATTTTGACCTTGTGATCCAATGGCACGTGCCAACTGATCCGTTGCTGCAAAAATAATATCTGCGCTATGGACATCTTCATCAATCACAATACTCGATACATCAGCAGGCTCTAAAGCGCTAGCAATGTACTGTGCTGGATCATCAGACCATACCACTACATCAATACGTTCACCGTTCAATTCTGATTGTACCGCTTGGATACGTGTACCACGCATACCAATACATGCACCCACAGGATCAATACGATGATCGTTGGTTTTCACAGCAATTTTAGCACGAACACCCGGTTGGCGTGCAGCTGCTTTAATTTCAATGATTTCTTCAGAAATTTCAGGAATTTCTTTCTTCATTAACGCAATCAGCATTTCTGGGCGTGCACGTGACAATAGTAATTGTGCGCCACGACCTTCACGATTCACGCTATATAAAATGGCGTTCATACGTTGCTTAGGACGAAGAATTTCTTTAGGAATCATTTCTTCACGAGCAAGATATGCTTCAGCATTGTCACCCAAGTCAATAATGAAGCCATCTTTGGTTTGTTTTTTCACTTCACCGTAGATAAGTTCACCAACTTTAGATTCATATGCATCAGCGACTAAAGCACGCTCAGCTTCACGAATTTTTTGCACAATCACTTGTTTCGCAATTTGTGCAGCAATTCGACCGAAGTCAATCGACTCAACTTCAAGCTCACGAATATCACCGATTGCCCATTGTTCCGGGTCAAGATCCGAGATTGCATCCTGACAGGCAGGCATTTCATGATCTTCGTCCGCTACCACTTCCCATTGACGGAAAGTACGGTAGTCACCCGTCTTACGATCGATTTCCACACGTAAACGTGCTTCTTCTGCATGAGTGCCTTCGTAAAATTTCTTTTTAGTCGCAGCAACTAAAGCTTGTTCAAGCGCTTCAAAAATTGCATCACGACTTACACCTTTTTCGTTACTAACCGTTTCTACTACGGTAAGAATTTCACGAGCCATAAGTCACCTATTCGTTCAGATTCTTATTGATTGAATGAATTAACCTTGAAAGATCAAATTTGATTTGTCGATATTATGACTGTCGATTTCAAGTACGTGTTGATTTTCAACTTCGACTTGAATAATTTCATTCTCAAGATCAACAGCAATCAGTTTCGCTTGGAATTTACGACGGTTCTCTACAGCACTGATCAGACGTAAAGCAATTTGCTGCCCAATATAGGCAGGCATTTGCGCAAGTTGAAAGAAAGGACGATCCCAACCTGGAGAAGACACTTCAAGTGAGTATTCGCCAGAAATTGGATCATGCACGTCAAGCATTGCGCCTACTTGCTGGGTTACGCGAACACAGTCTTGTACGCCAATACCCTGACCTTGTTCAAGCTCACCATCTTCATTCATAACAGGTTGTGTGTTATTTTCGTTGGTTTTATCAATATAGATACGCAATAAAGAACGCTTACCCTGAGGAATAAATTCAATTCCCCAAAGATCTACATTACAAGCTTGCACTGCAGGAGTTATAAGGTCTTGGAGTGCTTGAGTTTTATTTGATAGCTTCATTTACTCTCGTCATTGTTGTGCGATTCAATGGTCAATATGACCAGTTCAGACTAACTCAACTATATTAGTAGTGAAACATGACAATTTGACCAATGGATGTCGACACTACACGATAGCCAATAAAAAAGGGCGTAATCGCCCCTGTGTACACAGAAAAACCAAAGTCCACTGTGCAAAAAGGCCCACCATTTTTGTGAGCCTTTTAGAAACTTGGTAGCGGGAGCTGGATTTGAACCAACGACCTTCGGGTTATGAGCCCGACGAGCTACCAGACTGCTCCATCCCGCAACAACGTGCAAAAATTATATACAATTCATTGAGCATTTTCAATCAAAAACTGTTCAATGGTTGCTTGATTAAGTTGCACCCTAATCAAAAAGTGGTAGCGGGAGCTGGATTTGAACCAACGACCTTCGGGTTATGAGCCCGACGAGCTACCAGACTGCTCCATCCCGCAACAACATGCAAAAATCAATCACCATTTAAATATTATTTAAATCGCCTATTTAGTTTGCTTCTAAATAGTATTGGTAGCGGGAGCTGGATTTGAACCAACGACCTTCGGGTTATGAGCCCGACGAGCTACCAGACTGCTCCATCCCGCATCAACAGATTTGCTGCACAACACCAACTTATGTTCTGGATTACAAGTTGGTGCGGAAGGGGGGACTTGAACCCCCACGCCCGAAGGCACTACCACCTCAAGGTAGCGTGTCTACCAATTCCACCACCACCGCAGCTGTGTCGCATTCTAGTCGGATCAAACCCAAAAAGAAAGAACTAAATCGCGTTATTGGCCTGTTTTCGGTGCGACTGGCGAAGTTTCATTCGAATTCACCGGAGCAGTCGTGGTAGTTTGCACCGATTTCAAGCTATAAGCATCTGTGGTTTGTTTTTTGGCAAACACTGCTAAAGTTAAACTGGTGACAAAAAATAAAGCTGTCAAAATACCCGTTAAGCGAGTCATGAAATTCGCTGAACCTGAAGCACCAAATACAGTCGCAGCACCGCCGCCACCAAATGATGCACCTGCATCTGCACCTTTACCATGTTGTACCAGAATCAATACAATCATTAAAATGGCTAAGATAATATGTACCACCAGCACAAAAGTTTGCATGCTGAACTCCTAATTATTTTGTATTTGCAAAAGCCTGAGCAATTTTATAGAAAGACTCTGCATTTAAAGATGCACCACCAACCAGCGCACCATTAATATCTGGACAGGCAGCCAACTCTACTGCATTTTCAGCTTTAACACTACCGCCATACAGAAGGGCAATGCCGGGACCGAACGATGTAATTTGAGTTAAGCCTTCACGAATTTTGGCATGCATGGCTTGTGCATCTTCCGGGGAAGCCGTTTTACCGGTACCAATTGCCCAGATTGGTTCATAGGCAATCACAATCTTTTGCCACTGTTCAGCTTGAACCACTGCGGCAATATCACAGATTTGTTGCAATACCACCTGCTCTGCTTGGTCATTTTCACGTTGCTCTAGGCTTTCACCTACGCAGTAAATAATGGTTAATCCTGCATTTAAAGCATTTTTAACTTTTTCATTCAGTATTTGCGCAGTTTCGCCAAAGATCTCGCGACGCTCCGAATGACCAATCAGTACAAACTCAATTTGATGATCTTTCAGAAGTTCGGCGCTCACTTCTCCGGTATAGGCACCTGTACCTGCTATACAAGAAATATTCTGAGCAACGGTATCAATAGGGCGTACTGAACTTGCCAATTCCGCTTGAACACTGGCCAAGGCAAGCATGTTAGGGGCAACACCGATACGACATTTTTCTTCTTTAATTTCATTATCTTGCAATAATTTTTTAAAACTTTTGATCAGCTCTTTGGTGTCTGCCTGCATTGGGTTCATTTTCCAATTGCCAACAACCCAAGGAGTAATAGCCGAACCCGACATACAGTAACCTATTAAAAACAATTCATTTAACCGCGCATATTCTACACGGAATTCAATATTTTTTAGAAAATTTTCACCTGGCTTTTTATGTCATTATTATTTTTTACACGTTATTCTTGAATTCTCTATAAAAACTTTCTCCATGTAATTACGACTGGTTCAAGCTTTTGTCTAATATTAACTAGATGACAACATTTTCAGATATGGTATTTTTATATAACAAAAGTATAATTTAAAAATACCAATTATAAACAAATTGATTGAGCGGGCATATTAAAGCATGACAGCATTACAAGGTTCACCAAGATTCACTGGTTTTATTCGCCGTTTGGTTGAAGATGGCTTAGTTTCTGCTGAAAACATGCAGAATGCCGTATTAAGTGCAAAAAAAGCCAATCAAGATATTGTTCCTTTTTTGATTGATCAATTAAAACTTTCTCCCTTGGATATTGCCGAGAAAATCTCTCAAGAGTTTGGGGAACCACTTTTTGACCTCAGCGTATATGATTCTGCACAAATTATCCGCGAAGGAATTGATGAAAAGCTAATTACCAAACATCGGGTTTTACCTATTTTTAAACGTGGCAACTTACTTTATGTTGCCACCAGTAATCCCACCAATATGGATGCCATGGATGCTATCCGCTTCAGTAGTAAAATGAATATTGAAGCCGTGATTGTTGAATATCCAAAATTAATCAAACTGATTGAACAAAATTTTGCCGAAGCAGATAGCTTCGAATTTTCTGATGATGATATCGATCTAAATCTTGAACAAGAAGATCTTAGTCAAAAAGACGATGAAGAACATGATCAAAAAGAAGATGAAGCACCGATTGTTAAATATATTAATAAATTATTGATTGATGCGATTCGGATGGGTGCTTCAGATTTACATTTTGAACCCTATGAAAAAAGTTATCGTGTTCGCTATCGTGTCGATGGTGTTCTACGTCAAATTGCTAACCCGCCATTACAACTCGCGACACGTTTAGCCTCGCGCTTAAAAGTGATGTCTCAAATGGATATTTCTGAAAAGCGCTTACCGCAAGATGGCCGTATTAAACTTAAACTCTCAAAATCCAAAGCCATTGATTTTCGTGTTAACTCACTTCCTACCCTATTTGGAGAAAAACTGGTACTGCGTATCCTGGATCCATCCAGTGCGATGCTGGGTATTGATGCATTGGGCTATGAACCCGAGCAAAAAGAATTATTTATGCAAGCTCTGGACAAACCTCAAGGTATGCTGTTGATCACAGGCCCAACGGGTTCCGGTAAAACCGTTTCTTTATATACCGGCTTGAATATTCTCAATCGTGAAGACACCAATATTTCAACGGCCGAGGATCCTGTGGAAATCAACCTGGAAGGGATCAATCAGGTCAATGTCAATGCCAAAGTCGGCTTAACCTTCTCTGCTGCCCTCAAGTCATTCCTGCGTCAGGACCCTGATATTGTGATGGTCGGTGAGATCCGAGATTTAGAAACGGCAGAAATTGCTGTTAAAGCAGCTCAGACGGGTCATATGGTCATGTCAACGCTCCACACCAACAGTGCACCTGAAACCTTAACGCGCTTAAGGAATATGGGCGTCCCTTCCTTTAACATTGCCACCTCTGTAAACTTGGTAATTGCGCAACGTTTAGCTCGACGTTTATGTCCACAATGTAAAATTCCTGCTGATGTTCCAGAACCAAGTTTACTGGAAATGGGATTTCGAGAAGAAGATCTTAAACACCCGGATTTTCAAGTATATCAACCTGTCGGCTGTTCAGAATGTCGGGAAGGTTATAAGGGTCGTGTCGGTATTTATGAAGTCATGAAAGTGACACCTGAAATTTCGAAAATTATTATGGAAGATGGCAATGCACTTGAAATTGCAGCAGCATCTACAAGATCGGGGTTTAATAATTTACGGCGCTCAGGGTTAATAAAGGTCATGCAGGGGGTGACTTCTCTTCAAGAAGTCAATCGTGTGACCAGTGAATAGAGAAAGTATTTAAAAATAAGGATAAATTCATGGCTGTCAAAAAAGCACAGATGATGCCCACCTTCAGTTATGAAGGGGTTGATCGTAAAGGGGAAAAGCTTAAAGGAGAATTACCTGCACGTAACATGGCACTTGCAAAAGTGACTTTACGCAAACAGGGAATTACCATCAAGACGATTCGGGAAAAAAGAAAAAATATTCTCGAAGGCTTAATGAAAAAAAAGGTATCTACACTTGATATCACCATTTTTACACGCCAGCTGGCGACCATGATGAAAGCAGGTGTACCTTTGGTACAAAGCTTTGAAATTGTTGCTGAAGGTCTTGAAAATCCCTCTATGCGCGAAGTGGTGTTAGGCATTAAAGGTGAAGTCGAAGGCGGAAATACCTTTGCCGGCGCACTCAAAAAATACCCTCAATATTTTGATAACTTATTTTGCTCACTCGTTGAATCTGGTGAACAGTCCGGTGCCTTGGAAACCATGCTTGACCGGGTTGCTATTTATAAAGAAAAAAGTGAACTTTTAAAGCAAAAAATTAAAAAGGCCATGAAATATCCTATGGCTGTTATTGTCGTTGCACTTGTTGTGACCATTATTTTGATGGTGAAAGTCGTCCCTGTCTTTCAGGATTTATTTAGTTCATTTGGTGCAGATTTACCGGCATTTACTAAAATGGTTGTCGGTATGTCGGAATGGATGCAAAAATACTGGTTTGTTTTAATTATTGTCATTGGTGCCATTATAGCCGGTTTTATGGAAGCAAAAAAACGCAGCAAAAAATTTCGTGATTTCCTCGATAAAGCAGCGCTCAAAGCCCCTATTTTTGGAGACCTGGTGTATAAAGCCATTATCGCGCGTTACAGTCGTACTTTAGCAACCACATTTGCTGCCGGTGTACCTTTAATTGATGCTTTAGAGTCAACCGCTGGTGCAACAAACAATTGTGTCTATGAAGAAGCGGTGATGAAAATTCGCGATGATGTTGCCACAGGTCAACAATTGCAATTTGCCATGCGTGTCACCAACAAATTCCCCTCCATGGCCGTGCAAATGGTCGCAATCGGTGAGGAGTCAGGTGCATTGGACAGTATGCTGGACAAGGTGGCGACTCATTTTGAAAATGAAGTCGATAATGCTGTTGATGGCTTAACTTCAATGATGGAGCCATTAATTATGGCTGTACTTGGCGTCCTCGTTGGTGGTCTAGTTATTGCCATGTACCTGCCAATTTTCCAAATGGGTTCTGTGGTGTAATGCAAGAATTTATCTCTTATTTTATCAATAACCCAACTGCGCTTTATTTTGCAGTTGGGCTTTTCAGTCTCTGTATTGGTAGTTTTCTGAATGTCGTTATTTATAGAACACCCAAGATAATGGAGCAAGAATGGCGACAAGATTGTCAAATGCTACTTTATCCTGAACAACCGATTATTGATGAATCTAAACTTAGCCTGAGCAAACCTGCATCCACCTGTCCTAAGTGCCATACAGGAATTCGTTGGTATCAAAATATTCCTGTAATTAGTTGGCTAGTTTTAGGGGGCAAATGCGGTTCTTGCAAAAATCCAATCAGCATTCGTTACCCTTTAATTGAGCTACTCACTGCCCTATGTTCATTGGTGATAGTTGCGGTCTTTGGGCCAACCCTACAAATGCTCTTTGGGTTGCTTTTGACTTGGATACTCATCGCACTGACCTTTATTGATTTTGATACACAACTTCTACCGGATCGTTATACCTTAACTTTAGCAGCACTCGGTTTAGGCATTAATAGTTATGCTATTTATACCTCTCCTACGTCTGCAATCTGGGGCTATATTATTGGCTTCTTGTGCCTTTGGATTGTGTACTACCTGTTTAAAATCATTACCGGTAAAGAAGGTATGGGCTATGGAGACTTCAAGTTACTGGCTGCTTTAGGTGCCTGGATGGGACCTTTAATGCTGCCTTTAATTGTGCTGCTTTCATCCATGGTCGGAGCAATCATTGGCATTATTCTGCTGAAAATACGTAAAGAAAACCAGCCTTTTGCTTTTGGTCCTTATATTGCTATTGCAGGTTGGATTGCGTTTATTTGGGGTGAGCAGATTATGAAAGTTTATTTAGGACAATAATTTTTGGATGAATACATGACATTTATCTTGGGTTTAACAGGCGGTATTGGCAGCGGGAAATCGGCCGCAAGTACATGGTTTGAAGCCCAAGGAATCACCGTTGTGGATGCCGACATGGTGGCACGTCAGATTGTAGAAAAAGGACAACCGGCGTTACAACAAATTCACGCGGCTTTTGGGGATTGGGTTCTGTTAGACAATGGAGAACTGAATCGCCGGGCTTTACGTGAACATATTTTTAAGGATCCAAATGCACGTAAAGTGTTGGAAAGCATCACCCACCCTGCTATTCGTCAATCAATTATTCAACAACTGCATGCCGCAACCAGTCCCTATGCGATTCTGGTTTCTCCCCTGCTGTTTGAAACCAATCAACATGAATTAACCGATCATACGTTACTTATTGATGCGACTGAAGAATTACAAATTCAACGTGCTAGCCAACGTGATGGGCAATCCACTGAACAGATTCAGAAAATCATTCAGGCACAAATGCCACGTCAGCAGAAACTAAGCCTGGCAGATGATATCGTGCTGAATGACGGACATCTTGATCATTTATATAGCCATTTAAAACCGCTGCATAATACTTATTTGCAACGTAGCAAGCAAAAAAAAGCAGCCGATTAAGACTGCTTTTTTTGTTGATCCAGTTGCTGCTGTAAACTGTCTTTATGCATGATCCAGCGCCACGGCTGCAAAGCACCAATCGCCATGCCAATCAAGCCACACATAATCGCCAGACTTAAGGGTTCACCTAAAAGCGGCACAGCTAGAATTGCTGCCATAAACGGGGCCAAAGTCACGATACTACCGGTCTTAAATGCACCCAGTCGTTTGATGGCTTCGACATAAGTCAGTGTCGCCACAATCACCACAAAAATGCCGTGAAAAATCACCTGCATCAGTAAATGGAGCGGCTCAGGTTCAGTTAAATTTTTTGGTAAAAATATTAAATAAATCGGCACATATACAATTGCCGACCAGATTGCAACCCCAGCCATAGAATGCCATGCAGAAAGTTTCCATTGCCGTAATAGCACGGTAAAAACACCCCACCAGATTGCACTCAACAAGAACAGCAGGTCGCCAAAACCAAAAGCGATACCGGTTTCCTGATACATTAAAAAACTCATGGCAGCAATTGCAGTCAACATAATGCCCAGACTAATCCAGGTATGCTGATCAAAAGGCTGTTTAAACAGCAAAAATGCGGCCACTGCGGTACACAAAGGAATACAGCCATTCAGAAAAATCGCCGCATGTGCTGCAGGGACATAGTGAAATGCGCTGTACGAGGTCAGGCAATATCCTACCCCGCCGATCATTGCCAAAAGAAAGGGTTCTTTTTTCCATAAAAAGGCGAGGTCTTTTTTATAGATCAGAATCGGCATTAAAATACAAAATGCCAGAGCAAAACGTAAAGCCGTGATATCCCAGGCGCTGATTCCCCACTGTGCATTTAAGCGGGACGTAATGGTAAATCCTCCCCAAATACACATTGTAATAGCGACATAGAGATAACCTTGAGACCGGGGAGACATAGCAAACAACTATTAAATTGAGATGATAAAATTACACATTACGCTGGCGGCAAGCTTCATATAAAGCCATACCTGTTGCCACACTCACATTCAAACTTTGCAAGTTTCCTGCCATAGGAATATAAACCGTTTGATCGCACTGTGACTGGGTAATTGGACGCAAGCCGGTATCTTCCGCGCCCATCACCACACAGATACCTGTTCCGGTAAAATCAAACTGCTGCACTGGTAATGCTTTTTCATCTAGCATGGTACCGACAACACGTACATTGAATTCATCTTTGATATTACCCAAGGTACGTGCAAGATTGGTTACTTGAATAAACTTCACTTTCTCTGCACCACCTGCAGCAATTTTACGTGCTGTCGGGGTTAAGCTTGCAGAACGATCACGCGAGACAATCACCGCTTCAACACCCATAGCCGCTGCTGTACGAATACAAGCACCTAGGTTATGTGGATCAGTGACTTGGTCTAAAGCCAACAACAGTGCTTGAGGATTTTGTTTCAGCAAATCATCCAGATCCTGTTCATTCAATATTGGATGTGGACGAACTGCAGCAACCACCCCTTGATGAAAAGGCTGACCCGCCAATTTTTCCAGTTTGTCACGACTGGCCTGTTGTACACTGATTCCAAAAGGATCTGCCAAAGCCAAAACGTTTTTCAAACGCTGATCATCACGACCTTTTAGCGTAAATAAAGTAAGTACACGCTCTGGCTCAAGCTCAAGTAATGACTCCACTGAGTGAACGCCATAAAAATATTCGGTTTTTGCCATGAACGGCCTCTAAAATGTATTTATACAATGTAAAAAAGAAAAATCCTGCAAAGCTGACTTTACAGGATTGATGCTTAAATCTAGTTTAACTGATTCAGGCTAAAATTTCTTTGCCTTAGTCCGACTTATGTTTAGCCTTCTAAATGGCAAACATAATCCAAAACTTCATCGGTCTCAATTTTAAAACGGCTATTACCTGGGACATAAAAAGACTGTCCTGCACGGAACAATTCACTCTCGATTTTATCCGCGATTTGTACACGGCACTCCCCTGAAATAATTTCCATACGTTCAGGTACATGAGTTTCGAAAGTCAGTGCTTGTTCAGTCGGTAAAATTACCCCTAGTGTCTTTTTTGTGCCATCTTCGAATTGCACGGTATGACTAATACATGAACCGCCGAAATAAACATTCGATTTTTTGATAACAGAAACATGATCAAACTGATTTGACATGCGTATTCTCCAGATAATGCGCATTTATAATTTTTGATTGATGTAGTTTAAAGGCCTGCATTCAACTAATCAATCGGTGTTTCATACGGCTAAATCAATATTTTACAAATTGTTGCAGTTATTTTTCTACATCAATAAGACTAAGATTTACCACGATTTTGTGAGAGTCTAAATCAACCTTAGCATAAGCACAAATAAGTTTTTGTACTTCATCGACTAAAGGTCTATCTGCTTTTCCATAGAGTAGATGTTGCAGTAAAACAATCACCATCTGTCAGGCAATTTGTTATAGGTCTGAAGCTTAGCGGGATGAGTCAATTTAGTATTTAAACTTCGACCCAAGATACTTATCAAGGAATACTGATCCATGATTTGTATGGATAGATATTTGCCTAGTGTGCGGAGAATTTTTTAACAGTATGAAGGTGAAACTCCTTAAAAAATCTATAAAATCAAATATCTATTTAGATAAAAATTCCCCCAGATTATTGGAGCATGACTGATAGAGGTTTATTTGCGTTAGATTCTCTTCTCGCAGGCTTGGCTAGCTGCAAACTTATAGCGTAGTAATATTGAATTCAATGGAAGCAGATGTTGTTTTTATAAGGTATCTTCAGTAAAAGGTATTTTCATTATAAATATCAGGTAAAATAGTAATGTTTTACGTCATCTTAAAATAAGAGCTGGCTTGTGACCAAAACAAAATTTCACTATCTTAGATTAAAACTTTTCGCAGCTCGGATGCGTTTATGCTGACACACTTAACTCTGATCAATTTCGCTTTAGCCGATCATTTAGCCATTGATATTGAACCAGGTTTCAATGTCCTGACTGGGGAGACAGGTGCGGGTAAATCTTTACTGCTGGATGCCCTCTCTGCCTGTTTGGGTGAGCGCACCGATACCAATTACGTCCGTTTTGGTTCAGACAAAGCCGATGTTACCGCTGTTTTCAGTTATAAAGAACAAAGTCCCGAAGCTGAATGGCTTAAAGCACATGAGTTGGATGATGAATCTGGCGAGATTCATTTAAGACGGGTGATTTTTGCGACAGGTCGCAGCAAAGCATGGATTAATGGTCGCCCAAGCAGCTTGGCTGAACTGAAAGAAATTGGTCGTTTACTGGTGCAACTTTATAGTCAGCACAGTCAGCAACAATTGTTGGAACATCCTTATCCCAAGCATTGGTTAGATCGTTACAACAACTTTTATCAGCCTGCACAAGATGTCCGAGATGCCTATAGCACCTGGCAAAAAGATATTCGTCAGCATCAAGCGGCATTAGATGCACAAGTGACGCGTAAACAACGGATTGAAACTTTAGAATTACAGCTTGAAGAACTCGAAGAAATCACTCACATTGACTATAAAGAGATTGAGCAAGAGTTCGACCGTTTAAGTCATCATGAACATATCATGCTGGATTGTAGCTATAGCTTAAATGCGCTGGATGAAGCTGAACAAAATATCACCCAAGAGGTTTCTTCGATTATTCGTCGTTTGGAATCGCATGCCGGTCGCAGTGAGCTACTCGCAGAAATTTATAATTCATTAGTAAATGCACAAAGTGAACTTGCTGATGCGACGGCGAATTTACATCAATTTATTGACCGCCAAAGTTTTGATCCTGAACGCATGGAAGAGCTCAACTTGCAACTGGAAATCTTCCATCGTTTAGCGCGTAAATATCGTACTCAACCTGAAACGCTAAAAGAAGAATATGAGGCCTGGCAGGCGGAACTTGAACAGCTCCATCAACTGGAAGATCCTGAGACTTTAGCTGAACAAGTAGAATTGTCACATCAAGACTTTTTAGCCAAAGCTCAGCACCTAGATGATATTCGTCGTGAAGCCGCGAGTCCGTTAGCTAAAAAACTCACAGAACAAGTGAAACAACTGGCATTGCCTGAAGCCCATTTTGAATTCAAGTTTGAACCTTTGGAACAAGCATCATCAGAAGGCCTCAGCTTTATTCAATTGCTGTTTACCGCAAATAAAGGCATTCCTGCACAACCCTTGGCACGTGTAGCTTCTGGTGGTGAACTGTCACGTATTGCTCTGGTCATGCAAGTGATGAATGCTGAAAAAACCGAATCTGAAGTGTTGGTGTTCGATGAAATTGATGTCGGAATCAGTGGCGGTACGGCAGAAATGGTTGGACGCTTATTGGCAGATTTAGCCCAACATGTACAGATTTTATGTATTACCCATCAAGCTCAAGTGGCAGCACAATCCGATCAACATCTGTTGGTGAAGAAACGCCAAACGGATCCTGCAAGCAGCACCATTATCGACCTGAGCGAAGAACAACGTATTGATGAGTTGGCGCGTATGACCGGCGGTGTCGAAATTAATGACACAACCCTGCAACATGCCAAGCAATTACGTCAACTTAAGTTTCATCAGGTATAAGTTTGTAGGCTAAATCACAAAAAATGATTGGCGAAATTCAATTAGTTTAGTAAGTTGCTTATAAAAGCATTATTATTAATTTAATCAGATTTTTTGATTTTAAGGGGGGATAGCTTAGATGACTAAACAATATCTGACACATCGCTGTCTGATTGCACCTCCTGATTCAGCCGATGATTTTTTTGCCAATACGGTTATTTATTTGGCACGACATGATGAAGATGGTGCTCAAGGCATTATCATTAACCGCCCTTCCGGTCTTTCAATCAAAGAGTTATTGAATGACTTGGAAATTGAAGCGGATAATGTCAATCCCCATGATGTATTACAGGGTGGGCCGTTACGTCCGGAAGCAGGCTTTGTGCTGCATACTGGTCAGCCGACCTGGCATTCATCCATTGCGGTGGGTGAAAATGTCTGCATCACCACATCTAAAGATATTTTAGATGCCATTGCACATAACGAAGGTGTTGGACGTTATCAAATTGCCTTGGGTTATGCGAGTTGGGGCAAAAACCAGCTTGAAAAAGAACTGGCACGTGGCGACTGGCTCATCTGTGATTCAGATATGGATTTAATTTTTAACTTGCCTTACGACGATCGTTGGGATGCTGCCTATAAAAAAATGGGCGTAGACCGCAATTGGCTTTCCTCAGAGATTGGACATGCCTGATTTATCACCACCCCAGCTGATTATGGCATTCGATTTTGGTACACAGAAAATGGGCATGGCGGTCGGTCAATCCTTGATTGAAAGTGCCAATCCGCTTGGCCTGTTTCCAATGAAAGATGGGATTCCCAACTGGGATGAATTACTGAAAATTGTGAAACAGTATCAACCGACTTTATTTTTAGTGGGATTGCCGTTGAATATGGATGATAGCGAATCTGAACTTTCGGCACGCTCACGCAAGTTTGCACGCCGTTTACGCCATCAAACCAATATTGAAACCTTGATGGTAGATGAGCGTTTAACCACTCGTGAAGCGCGAGATGAACTGGGTCATTATCAAGCTCAAGGTCGCGCTAAAAAACTGTCTGCGGATAGTGTGGCTGCTGCACTTTTTATTGAAAGCTGGTATCGCAATCCTGAAGGGCTTACGCCATAAGTTGCGAAAAAAGCCATTCAAAACTGAATGATTTTTTATTGAAATGAACAAATAAATACGATTATCTGGCTAATGCTGATCAATTAAGCGGTTGCACCCCCCCCTTATCTTATGATTCATTCACCGCAGTCTTATTTTTAAATCCAATATGTACTGCTCGTTGGGTGCTTGAGATACAGTATCCCTGATGAAAAAAATTGGCAATACTGTATTTTTAACTTTAGTTTTATCTTGAACAGAAACAAAGTAATGCTTTGTTCCCGTTCAAGTTGTGAATAAGATGTTTTCTTATCAAACAACATGAGGAATTTAAAATATTCCTCGGTTAGTTAACTGATTGGCATTCATTATTTGACTGGTTTTTCGATATGAATGGTTGCGGTGCGTCCTGCAATAAAAGCCAATTCATTTTTCGGCATTTCATTCAGAATAATTTTTACCGGCACGCGCTGTGCCAAACGAACCCAGCTAAAGGTTGGATTCACATTGGCTAAAAGTCCGGAGGTCGAAGTACGTTCGCGGTCTTCAATACCCGATGCAATCCCTTGAACGTGACCTGTTAACTTTTCAGAATCACCCATCATTTGAATGGTTGCGGGTGCTCCGACATAAATTTTATTCAGTTTGGTTTCTTCAAAATAACCCACAATATATAAATGCTGGCGGTTTAACAGTGCTGCAACCGCTTGCCCCACTTTGACATAACTGCCTTGCTGCAGTTCAAAATTGGACAAGGTGCCATCGGCAGGTGCAACCACTTCAGAGCGATGCAAATTCAGTTCTCTCAGATGCAGATTACTGGTTGCCACTTCAATGAGCGCTTTTTGCTGCACGATGTTGGCTTTAGCCTGTGCAATGGCTGCAACCATTTGTTCATGTTCTGCATGGGACTGATCACGCATTGCAAACATCTGCTCTTGTTCTTGTTTTGAAATTGCACCATTCATCAAGCTGGAATAGCGATTGGCATTTTTATCTGCCCAGTTAATATTTGCTTGCGACTTTACCACATTGGCTTGAGCTTGGGCCAGCTCGGCCTGAGCCGCAGTTAAACCCGCGCTGGCCTTGGCCAAATCAGATTTGGCTTGTTCGACATCAATCGCTTGACGGGCGACATCAATTTTAAACAACACCTGCCCTTTTTTAACGCTCTGGTTATCTTGTACCAAGACCTCAGTTACCAGCCCCGAAACATCAGAAGACACCTGAATCACATCACCACGTACACGCCCATCACGCGTCCACGGTTCGGAATTATAATAATTCCAGATATGGATGAGGGCAAAAATCGCGATCAGCCCTACCACCAGCAAAATAATCGGACGAATTATTTTGCGTAGATCAAAAGATGTCATTTCAGGTTTACCTCATTCATTTCAATTTGGACAGTACGGATGTCCATTAGACGGCACACAGGATAAAGAGCCAGTGCACCAGAAAAAGCAGCACAATATACAGGCACAAATTGAATATGCCGGGCCCTGCAATCCAGCCCTGATCAATCAGTCGATCTGTTGCCCTCCTGACGATTTTAAGCAGCACATACGCAAGAATGCTCTGAATTAGAAGGATCGGGACGTAGACTCCATAAAGATTAAGTTCACCCATGCCTAGCTTCCCCCTGCCAAAATTTTCTGTTCAGCCCCATTGATCGTATTTTGATGACACAGACTGCTGCAGATATTATTGAGTGAAATTTTCAGACGCTGTGCAATATCGGAACTCTCGACCTCATCGGTTGCAGATTCAACCTCGGCAAGGCTATGCAATAAATTCTGTAAAATGTCGGTATGTGGTCGCTGCATTTCTTTGGCACGAAAATAGTCATCTAGCGACTGTTGCAAATTTTCAATCGAAGAAACAATAGATGCTTGCTCGGGCAGTTTTTCGATCAGCTCCTGCAGTCGCGTCAGGTCAATTACTGCACTGGTTTCAATCAGTGCCAGATGAATTTCTTTGTTTAACCTTTGCGACTGAACAGCAGCTTTACCATTCAGCACTCCAATCCGATCCAGCATGCTACGCAAATGCTGTTTAAACTCGGTCCCATAAGGCAGATACAAGGCCTTTCTGACCGCTTTATAATGCATAGCCAAAATGCGTTGTACGGTTATATCCGGAGACATCGCCCGAACAATGTGAATTACGTAAACCGAAATTATCAGACCAATCAGTGAGCCAATCGAGGCATCAAAAAACGCAATCTGATCTAGCGAATAATTATTATGTAAATTTAACCCCATTATCGTTCCCATCAGTAGGGGTAGCCCCAATCCGGTTAAAGGGGGAGGAGGAAATAACATTAGACAGCATATAATGAAGGGCGCCAGAACCAAGACCAGTTCCCAAAAGGTAGTGACATGCGGGAAAACCCCATAAGCATAAATAAAAACCATTACAGCCGCATAAATATTGGCACGGATAAAGATTTTTAACGCCGGTACCGGATTATCCATGGCAGTTAAAATACAGGCACTGATTGCCGCCATTTCCGCCAACATGAAACCTGCTTTCCAGCCACTTAGAATCCAGAATGCTGTGGAAATCATAATAATAATAAATGCCGAAATGCCCCCACGCACCGCTACCCCATGATCCCGATGCAAACTCGGATAGGTGGTAGTTAAAGGACTCATACTTTCAGGCAAGGAATCATCGCCTTGCTGAATGCGCTGCCAAATCAGTTTTACTGCACGGACATTCTGAATAAAATGCCGGATATCCATTTTCAAGCCGTTTAAAATAATCACTTGTTCAGGTCGTGCCGATGCCACTAAAGCATCAAAATCAGATTCAAACTGGTTAGGTAAAAGATTCAGTTCCTGTGGTTTGATCTCATGGCCATCCTTTAAAAATTCAGCAATATGAGTATGTATAGCTTTCAGACTGGTACGATAGGTCAAATCAATTTGGTCGAGCTGTTTCATGCGTTCAGACATCGCCACCAGATTTGCCACCAATACAGTTAATTGATGCAGCATTTCCTGTAACGGTTTGGTCATGCCCTGAAGGCTGGATTTCTCATACGATAAATGTACCGCCATCGTATGGATATCGGAGGTATCCCGGGTAATATTGCCGAGTAACTGGTTGTAATGATGCAGTTGCTTTTGATCCAGCAAGATCTGGTCAAATAATGCGTTGGTATCCTGAATGGTTTTTGAAACACGGGTTTCCACAGCCGGCCCGATGTGCAGCGGAAAAATGGTGGTGCTGACAATAGCACTGCAGACCACTCCCACTGTAATTTCCAGAAAACGGCCAATTGCCATATCAAAGATAGACACCGTATCGGCATAATAAATAATGTTGTAGCAAATAATGACTGCAGTATAACCCGCCAGCATAGAAACATAACTGCGCGGGGTTCGATCCAGCAGCGAAATATACAGGCAAAATCCCACCCAGGCCGCCAAGAAACAGGTAAATAACCATGGGGTATTCATCAAAAGCGGAGTGACTACAACCGAGGCAATGGCACCCAGCAAGGTTCCCAAAATCCGATAAATACTTTTTGAAGAGGTCATGCCCGAGTACGGATTGGCGATCACGAACACTGTACCAATAGCCCAAATCGGATAAGCCAGATTCAAAGAAAATGCGACATAAAGGGCCAGCATGCCTGCCACAAAAGTTTTAGTCGCAAAAATCCAATCCATTTTATTTGGACGAAATGCGAGTAATGGTTTGATGAGCAGCATGGATGGATCTCTAATTCAGGTTTAACGCTTTACTCCACTGGTTTTTGAACGACGACTTAAGTGCACGAGATATCTTGAAGATACATCGGGTAAAAAATAGACATGAGTAAACATGCCATCAGAAATGGTCGTCATTCAAAATGAATAGAGAAGTTTTCACATTACGTTTTTTATGCGACATAAAACAGAAGAAATATTTAACTAAATATGGTTAAATATTCATCATTAGATATTTATATCAGACATCTTTTCAAAAAAACCAATATAAGTCAATTATAATATCTTATTATGATAATATGTATTAAATTAATAAAATATATTTAAGCAGTAATCATTAAATTTCTCATACAAAATATAAAATTTTTTTAAATACTGACAAATACAATATTGTCAGAACAAAAGCTCTGCTCTTGCTATTTTTTGTTATAAAGTACTACGTGTTATTTTTTCTTTTTATATGCTTTGACCAAGCAGGTATTTATGGCAATTTCTAGTTTTGGTAAGATTCTCACCGTTTTGGATCTGTTTTCGGTGTCTCGCCCTATCATTAATGTCGATATCATTAGTGAAGAATTAGGACTGTCTAAACCCACCAGTTACCGATATTTGAAAGAGCTCGTATCCTCAGAATTATTACAACGCTTAAGTGGTACTTCAGGTGACTACACGCTAGGTACTAAAATTGCAGTACTGGACTATATTTCCCGCACTACAGATCCTTTGGTGCAAATTAGCATTCCGTTTATGCAGCAAATTGTGGAACGTACTGAATTCGGCTGTCTGCTCACGCATTTGAATTACGATTCATGTATCGACATTCATCATGAACTGTATAAAGACCTGACTACACTGACTTATGGCCGTGGTTGCCCTCGCCCTATTTATAAAGGTTCGTCTGCCAAAGCCATTCTGGCGCATTTGTCCAAAAAGCACATTTTGGATTATTACCAGCGCTTTAAAACTGAATTTTCTGAAGTCAGATTTGCCCATAGCGAAGAAGAATTCCTGTTACAGATGAAACAGATTAAAAAGCAGGGCTATTATTTCTCAAATGGAGAAGTTGATCCAAATTTGGCCAGCCTTTCTATTCCAGTGAAATTTTCCAGCAAAGAACCTCCTTTAGCTTTGACCTTATTAGGCTCTAAAAATCGCTTTGAGTTTATTAATTTCCAGAAACTGATCGAAATTTTGCAGGAAAATGCTGCATTGATTGAGAAAAAATTTGCTGAATTATCTGGAGATGATGAGCTTTAAAATTATGTTAAAATTCAAACAAATATCAATTTACGCAAAATAAAGCATATTTTATAATTGAATTATTTAATTTATTCTCATAATATGATTATTGTTCTTCATGCAGCCAATTGTATTCCATGACAATTTGAGCAACATCCTCAGAGAAAAGCTTGTGCCTATGCATGAGCTTTTTTTTGCCTTCTTATTGTTAGCCGGTCAAATGCATTCCTTTACCTTTAGAAAAAATAACGGAAGGTCAGATTAATCCGTGGTTCAACTATTGTTGTCGATTTCATTAAAGCATGTTTCCAGTACTGCTGGGTTTGGCCTCGCATCACGATCAGTTGTCCGCTATGTAAAAGTATATCGACTTTTGCAGCTTTATTTTTATGCTTAAAACTGAATTTTCGTGTGGCACCCAAACTTAAAGAAGCAATTACAGTTTCTTGTTCGTTATCGGAGATTAAAGTCGCTTCATCATCACTATGCCAGCCTAGGCCCTGCGTACCCTCCTCATACAGATTAGCCAAACAGGAATTAAACGGATGTCCAACCAATTTCTCAATATGCTGCTTTAAACGAAATAACGCAGGATTCCACAGATGTGCCTGCTTAAAGGTGCCTGAATAGTGATATTGATAGTTTTCATCGCCATACCAAGCCACTTGGCGTTTGGTGATATGATGTTGGCCAAATAAAAATACCCGGTCATGTTGCCAGGCTAAATTGCTTAAAAAATACTGCAAATATTTTTCACTCTGCTCAGGGGTTAAAATCAGGCCATAATCTTCTACAATCCCGTCACAAGGTAAGAGATTGTCTTGAGCTTCAGGTGCAAACAATTCAAAGTTCATGGTCAAAATACACAGTCATAAATAAATGTAAAATTCACTTTTATTTTAGCGGATTATTCCTGCTCACAATTCAAAACATTGTATGCGCTTGTGACATCAGAAAATCAGGCTTAGACTGAAATCAAGCTGAACAATAAAAAAACTGCATATGAATTTATGGCACTTATTTCAAAAACTTCGACCTTTTGTCCGCCCCTATCGCTTATTGGTCATTGCAACCCTCATTTTAACCCTGATTGGATCCTTCACCGCACAGGTCAATGCACTGACTTTGCAATATGCGGTTGATAGCATTAATCGCCTGATTGAAGCCGGTTTAGGACTGTCTGAAGGCTGGCATATCCTGATCACCATCTCTGCCATTTTACTGGGTAAGGAAGTCATCAATGCCTTTGTACAATTTGGACAAAAATTTTATGGCGAAAAGCTGCGAATTTTTGTCTCGCAGGATTTGGCCCAGGGCATCATTGAAAAATTTCTGACCTATCGACTGGCTTTTTTTAATGAAGACAACAACCAGGCCGGTAAATTACAAACCCGTATCGACCGCGGCATTGGTTCGCTGACGCGTCTGGTTCAAATCTTCTTTATTGATATTTTACCTTTATTTACCAGTGCAATCGTCGCGCTTGGCCTGATGTTCTATGCCAATTTCTATGTCGGACTGGTGGCCTTAAGTATTGTGCCGATTTATTTCTGGCTGACCTTTAAGCAAGCGCAAAAACTGGGTGGATGGCGACGCAACCTGCGCGATGGACGTGAAAAAAAGAGCCAAGGCATCTTAAGCATTATCAACTCGATTACCGTGATTAAATCCTTTAATCGCGAATCGATTGAATCCGACAAACAGCTCAAGCTACAAAAAGAACTGACCGACAATCAGATGCAGACCCGTCAAACCAGTTTTTTATTTGATGGCTTAAAAACCTTTATCGAACAGATTGGGATTGTGCTGATCATCATTTTAACCGCTTATTTTGTGCTGGATGGGCAAATGAGTATTGGTATGATTATGTACCATGTGCTGCTGTTCAATAATGTCTCCGCCCCGATTCGTTCCTTGCACCGTATTTATGATGAAGTGAATGACGCGATGATTTACTCAGAAAGCTTCTTTAAAATTTTAGAAGCCGATCATGAAATTGAGTCAAGTGGTGCACAAAAACCTGTGATTACAGGGAAGTTTGAACTTAAAAATGTCGAATTTTATTATCCGAATGGCCTTCATGCATTAAACAACATCAACCTGGTGATTCAACCGAATAAAATCACCGCTTTGGTCGGTTTATCCGGTGCGGGGAAATCGACCTTGATCAGCTTATTGGATAAATTTTATCAGCCCGCGTCTGGGGAGATTCAACTCGATGGCATAAATTTAGAAGACATCGACACTCACTATTTACGTGATCATATTGGTTTGGTACTGCAAAAAAATCATATTTTTCAAGGGACTATTTTTGAGAATATTCGCTATGGTCAAACCGATGCCAGTATAGAAGATGTGATGACTGCAGCCAAAAAAGCCTCGATTCATGAGCAAATTTTACAGCTTCCGCATGCTTATGACGCCGATGCCTTGATGCTTTCAGGCGGACAACAACAACGGATTGCACTTGCCCGAATGTTCTTAAAGAACCCACCGATTATTTTTCTGGATGAACCGACTGCCAGTTTAGACGCGATTGCCTCGGAGCAAATTAAAAAAAGTCTGGATCAAATTAAACAAGGACGAACCGTGATTATGATTTCGCATAGTTTGTCGCAAATAATTGATGCCGATTACACTTATGTGATGAAAGAAGGTTGCATTGTCGAACACGGCGAACATGATGCGCTCTATCATCAAGAAGGTGTATATAAAGAAATTTTTGATGCTATGGCCAAGAGTTTAAACATTGAAAAAATTGCTAAAACTTTCGAGGAGGATTCTGAGGAAGAAACCCATAGTTAGACACAATATCTGTTTGAATATCTGTTCTTTAATTTTTTTAATCAACATCATACTGATAAAAAAAGCCTCAATCTAAGTTGAGGCTTTTTGAGAATTGATTTAGAAATTAACGTTCTTGAACTTTTTCTTCAATTTCCGCAACACTGGTATGGCGTACGTCTAAACCTTTGACTATATAAATGACTTGTTCAGAAATATTGCGCGCATGATCACCAATTCGTTCTAAAGAGCGCAGTACCCACAACACATTAATCACCCGTGAAATATGACGCGGATCTTCAATCATATAGGTCATTAAGGTACGTGTTGCAGATTGATATTCACGGTCAATATCGGCATCGGCAAGTAATACACGCAAAGCTTGATCGATATCTAAACGCGCAAAAGCATCTAGGGCATCATGGATCATCACCCGCACCTGGTTACCAATATGACGGGTTTCCATGTAGCCGCGAGGTGAATTACCTTCTTCACACAAATTCTGCGCGATACGGGCAATTTTCGCCGCTTCATCACCAATACGCTCTAAATCGGTATTGGCTTTAGACATGGCTATTACCATACGCAAGTCAATTGCCGCAGGATGACGACGTGCCAAAATCAGGGTTAAGGCTTCATCAATTTCTGTTTCTAAACGATTGACGATATTGTCCTGAAATTGCACATCAATCGCCAAACTGGCATCGGTGTCTAATAAAGCACGGATACCGTTGGCAACTTGCTGTTCAACCAAGCCGCCCATGGTCATAAATTTGGTATTTACATCCTGCAACTCTTCATTAAATTGCGAAGAAATATGGTGGTTCAACACCGGATTATTTGGCAAGGGGGCGTACTCCACAACAGCAATTTTAGGATTAAAAATTTTGGTCAATATTAAATCATATCTAATATGAAGCTTTGATGACAAACCTCTAAATGTTTAGCTGGCTGGCTGGACTGCTTTATCGATCAGCCAAGCATTCATTGCTTCAACATCCTGTTCTGTTAATTTGCCAACAGCAGCTTTCAAACGTAGCACATTAATCAAATAATCATATTGTGCATTTAAGTAATCCTGTTTGGCAGAAAACGCATTTCGTTGCGCCAAAAGCACATCCACCATAGTTTTCAAACCTTCCTGATACTGGGCTTTAGAGGCTTCAGAAACAATAGTGGCCGAATCCATGGCAGCTTTACGCGCTTGTAGTTTGGCCTGATCGGTTTCCACCTGCATATAGGATTTTTTTACATCGGTATTGGCTTTACGAATGGCAGCATCAAGCTGGGCTTCACTTTTTCTCACATTCACTGCAGCTTTTTGAATGGATTTTTGCGTGCGTCCGCCGTTATATACATTCCAGTTCATTTCCACACCTAGCTGATCAAACTGACCGTCACTGGATATGACATTTTGTGGGGACTGTTTGGCATATCCATAAGTGCCTACCGCTTCAATTTGCGGATATAAAGCGGCTTTTTCTATCCGTTTCTGATCCTCTGCATAACGCTGTTGAATCCGGGCTTGTTTAATAGAAAGATTTTGACTCAGTGCCAAAGCTGTCCATGCTTCCAAGTCTGCCGGATAAGGTTTTTGAAACTGAAAGTCATCTCTGAGTACTGCCAAATTTTCACGATAAGGTCCAATGATTTGTGCCAGTTGCTCTTGTGCCAAAATCAATTGCACGTGAGTAGAAATACGATTCGCTCTTGCACTTTGATATTGCGCATTGGCTTCACTGATATCACTTTTTGCAACCAGACCTTCGCGCAATTTCGCATTCATGAGATTGAGCTGTTCCAACAAGGCCTTTTCTTCTTGTAAATTTGCAGTGGTTAAACTCTGTTGACGCAGCACATTAAAATAAGATTCAGAGACATTTAAAATATGTTCCTGGCGTTGTAATTGTAAATTGACTTCACTCAGACTAACCGAGGTTTTAACTTGCTTTAAACCTTCCCACGCATCCCAACGAAAGATCGGTTGCCGTGCAGTCATGGCAATTTGTTTAGTCGTTGAAGAAGATGTACTAAATGCGTCCTGAGGAAAACCAGGAATACTGGTCTGATTGGTATCTTGGCTTTTTCGTGTGACATTTCCAGAAACACTAATCGTTGGAAGCAAATTTCCTTTCGCAATTCCCAGATTTAATTGGTCCGCCTCATACTGTAAAAGATTGGCTTGCCAATTTGGATCAGTACTTTTTGCACGTTGATAAGCTTCCACCAGATCCAAAGCATAACTGCACGGACTTACAAGCAAAACACATGCACTGATGACTATATTTATATTCATTTTTTATGCTAAATCCCTGCCCCGTACCAGACCATCTGTAAACACGCATAGTTCAAAGAAAACTATGCAATATTAGAATGATATTTCTACTTTTCCGTATGATTTTTATTAATTTTTACAATCAGCCCATGTTATATCCATTTATCTGTAAAATGTTGGTCATTGATCACAGCAGGTAACTAAACTCCTGCACAATACTACACAGACAAAATTCTTTTCAGCTATAGAATACCTGTAATCCGTTAAAATCCTTGCCGCATTTATCCAGATATATAATGACTGTGTCTTTCAAAAAAAAATTCTCTGTAAAGAAATGCCTGCCTTTTGTCATTTTGATGCTTTTGCTCGGATGTCAAAAGCCTGAGCCACAGCCTATTCCAGAACAGGTACAAAAACAATCTGAGCAAGATGAAACGGTAGATTTATCTTCGCTATGTAAAAATATTGAAAATAATATGTCCACAATTAATGCAGAACGAACTACTTTTGCCTTAGAACAGATCAATCAAGATTTAAAATTATGCTTACCGCTGTCTACATTTGCCGAACAAAAGCATTTGCTAGTATTGTCCAATCAAATGTATAAAAACTTCTTAACAGTAGATAGAACACCGTCACAGCAAGTGGCTTTTGAAACCTATGCTTTTGATTTAGCCCAGCATCCTACAATTCAACAAAGCCATTTTGAACAACTGAATTTACGTGATCAATATTTATTGAAACACAAGGGGCAAGCCTACATTGAGCTGTTCGATGCAGGTAAAGGTTTAGTCAATTATCGTCGTAGTCCTGAATACTTAGCCAAAATATTTGCCCCGTATATGCCTCAAGCAGAACAAGTTTTTATCGAAAATTTGGCAACACAAAATATGATGCCAGTGTTTGTTGAAAATACCTTAATGATTGAGCCGCATGAGATTGCAAATCGTGCCTTATTTTGGGAAGAATATTTAAATCAATATCCTAAAAGTAGCTATCGCAAAGATGCAGAATACTTGTTGCACATGTATACCCAGTTTTTATTTAAAGGTATGAACGACTCGCCTGTCTCTGAGACTTATACCGATCAATATTCAATTCAAAGTAGTTCGCTAGATGAAATTGAAAAATTAGCTCGGGTCAAAAATTCGTATTTAGCGCTTCAGGCTACAAAATTTCTGCAATTTCTACAATTATCTGAACAGCAGCGTTTAAAAGAAATTCCACTTCAATTAAGTTCAAAACAACAACAGTCGATGTCTGAAAATCAGCTTACGCTCAAACAATTAGACCAGTATTTAGGTTTACAAAATTTAAGCCTGTCTAAAACACGGGACTGTTTTAGTGATTCAGTATGTCTTTAATTTTTGCTTTAAATTAAAAATTTATAGAACGACATAAAAGCGATATTTAATGTGAATGTTTTTTAGTGCTTGGGCATGCTAATATTTGTCCATCGCTTGACGGAGCGCGAGTAATTACTCGCTGAGATTGTGTCAGTCTTTTCTATAAAGAACTTAAGCACAAGTACCGTTGAACCTGATCAGGTTAGAACCTGCGTAGGAATCAAGCATCTAAAAACTGAAGCCTTCAATTTATCTGTTTATTAATTTTCTAATGAATTAACCCAGATAAATCTGCCACGTTTTTGGTCGTGCTTGATTCGTTGATGTCATTCATAAGGATCATTGCAATGAACCAGTTAACGAATCTATCTGCAACAGATATTTCTGCTCAACACGAGCAAGATGCTAAAGATCTCACCCGAATTTTACCCGCTTCAAAAAAAGTCTATCTCCAAGGCTCTCGTGCGGATATTCAAGTCCCGATGCGTGCCATTGAACTGACCGATACCCCGACTGGCTTAGGCGGCGAACAGAATCCAGATATTCTGGTTTATGACACTTCAGGGGTGTATACCGATCCTGAAATTGTAATTGACCTGAATAAAGGTTTACCCAATGTGCGTGAAACCTGGATTGAAGAACGTCAAGACACTGAACGTTTAGAGGTGCTAACGTCTGCCTTTGGACAAGAACGTCTAAAAGATATTCGCACGGCACAGATTCGCTTTGCCCATATTCAAAAGCCGCGTCGTGCAAAATCGGGGAAAAATATCACCCAAATGCATTATGCACGTCAGGGCATTATTACCCCTGAAATGGAATATATTGCCATCCGTGAAAATCAACGCCAGCTTGAGGGTGTAGATGCACGTCAACATGTTGGTCAAAACTTCGGGGCGAAAAACCTAACCGAAATTACGCCTGAATTTGTCCGTCAGGAAGTCGCGGAAGGTCGTGCAATTATTCCTGCCAATATTAACCATCCTGAAATTGAACCGATGATTATCGGACGTAATTTTCTGGTGAAAATCAATGCCAACATCGGCAACTCGGCACTGGGTTCAAGCATCGATGAAGAAGTGGCGAAAATGACCTGGGCGACCCGTTGGGGCGCAGACACCATTATGGATTTGTCGACAGGCAAAAATATCCATGAAACCCGTGAATGGATTATCCGTAACTCGCCTGTTCCGATTGGTACAGTTCCGATCTATCAAGCACTGGAAAAAGTCGATGGTGTAGCCGAAGATTTAACCTGGGAAATCTTTAAAGACACGTTGATTGAACAGGCTGAACAAGGTGTAGATTACTTTACCATTCATGCCGGGGTACTGCTTCGTTATGTTCCGCTCACGGCAAACCGCTTAACTGGAATTGTCTCGCGTGGTGGATCCATCATGGCGCAGTGGTGCCTTGCCCATCATCAAGAAAACTTCCTGTATACCCATTTCGATGAAATCTGCGAAATCATGAAAGCCTATGACGTATCGTTCAGTTTAGGCGATGGCTTACGTCCGGGCTGTATTCAGGATGCCAATGACGAAGCCCAGTTTAGTGAACTGCGTACCTTGGGCGAACTGACCCATCGCGCATGGCAACATGATGTGCAAGTCATGATTGAAGGCCCGGGACATGTGCCAATGCATATGATTAAGGAAAATATGGATCTGCAACTTGAAGTCTGCCAAGAAGCGCCTTTCTATACCCTTGGGCCTTTAACTACGGATATTGCTCCGGGTTATGACCATATTACTTCAGCGATTGGTGCCGCGATGATTGGCTGGTATGGCACAGCGATGCTGTGTTATGTCACACCAAAAGAACATTTAGGTTTACCAAATAAGAAAGATGTCAAAGATGGCATCATCACTTATAAAATTGCCGCGCATGCTGCCGACTTAGCCAAAGGTCATCCGGGTTCACAGGTGCGTGACAATGCCTTGTCCAAAGCACGTTTTGAATTCCGCTGGGAAGACCAGTTTAACTTAAGTCTTGACCCCGATACCGCACGCAGCATGCATGATGAAACCATGCCCAAGGAAGCCCATAAATCAGCGCACTTTTGTTCAATGTGCGGACCAAAGTTCTGCTCCATGAAAATCACCCAAAATGTGAGAGATTATGCGAAAAATCAAAGTAATGCAGAACATAGGCAAGAACAAAATGCGGAGATAGCAGCAGGATTTGAAACCATGAAAACCACTTATCAGAAACATGGTCAGAAATTGTACAACAAGCTGTAATTTGGTAAAAAAAGTCTTTTATTTTCATGAAATTCTCAGTTAGGATGAGTGCTTGCTTTTCATCCTGACTGAGCTATATGAATATTATTAGGCAAGCAACATATAACAGCGACGAAGTCAAAATTCAGTCACGTGAATATCTTTTCCGCGGCTTCATTCAGGTTGAAAAAGTCAGTCTCCGACATCGTTTATTTAATCAGACTGAATACACGCCCATCATTCAACGTGAACTCATTCACCGACCTGAAGCTGCTGGTGTGCTGATCTATGATGATACCCAGCAAAAATTTGCCTTAATTGAACAATTTCGTGTCGGCGCAATGGATGATTCTGATTCACCTTGGCAACTGGAAGTGATTGCCGGGGTATTGGATGGTGATGAATCGCCTGAAAGCTGTATCCGCCGTGAGAGTCTAGAAGAATCAGGCTGTGAAATTGATCAATTACAGCATCTATTCAGCTTTTATCCATCTGCCGGTGCCTGCTCAGAACTGTTCCATTTATACAGTGCACAAGCCGCTCTTCCTCAAGAAGGCGGAGTATTTGGGATGCCAGATGAAGGCGAAAATATTCAATTGCATTTGATTGACTACAGTGAAATTGCCAATCTCCTCACCAATGGTCGTTTAAGAAATGCACCGGTGATTATGGCATTGCAATGGTTGCAACAGCATATTCAAGCTACCAGGAATGTCTAAGGAGTCAGACATGACTGTATCCAATAGCCATGAACCCCAGCAAGACTGGACCATTATTCAAATTTCAGATACACATTTGATGAATCAGGAAGATTTAGAATTTGTGCATATGAATCCTGAACATAGTTTTCATGCCGTCATGAAACAAATTCAGCAGCAATATCCAAATGCAGATGCCATTATTCATACCGGTGATTTGGCCCAAGTGCCGGTGAAAGAAACCTATACTCGTTATTTGGAATTTATGCAGAGTTTAGGAATCCCGTTTTATCAAATCCCTGGGAATCATGACAATATTGACCTGTTCCCTTTCTACCATAATCAAAATCGGGTTCATGCGATTCATTTTGGCAGGTGGAGCATCGTGTTATTAAATAGCGCTGTGCGTGACAAAACTGATGGCTGGATTGAGGAAGCGCAACTGCACCAACTTGATCAAATTTTATCTCAATTCCAACAGCAATTTGTGCTTGTTGCATGTCATCATCATCCTTTCGATATGAAATCAAAATGGATTGATCAACATAAATTGAAAAATACTGAAAATTTAATCGATATTTTAGCCAGACATAGTAATGTGAAAGCGGTCGTGAGTGGTCATGTTCATCAAGACTCCTTGAATGAATGGAAAAATATTCAGTTTTTTTCGACACCTTCAACCTGTGTCCAGTTCAGACCTTTAAGTGAGGATTTTGCTCTAGATGAGGAGGCACCGGGGTTTCGTGTATTACATTTGAAAGCAAATGGCGAGTTACACACTGAGATTCATCGTACCGAAAAGGTGCAGCAAAAAATTAATGTTGAAATTTCAGGTTATTAACTTTTCATTTTGCTTTTTTTCTATTATTTTATGGCTTCAAAAGAAAGCGTGATAGATGGAATCCAGGCATCAAAGACTATCAAAAAGCATAAAAAGTCTATATGATGACGGCCCTCGAAGGAGAATCTCCTGAGAGTTGGATAAAAACACTTGCATATCACCATATTTTTTGCGTATAGATAATACGTATATGATGAGGAATGTCCTAAATGGCGAATGACAACCAAAATCAAGTCTTGGACGAACAAACTGATGTTGTAGACGAAAAATCTACAAAACGTGTGCGAAAAACCAAGCCAAAAGCGTCAGAAAGTGGTTCTACTGCTAGCTTATTTGGTATTGCACCTTATCAGCCGAAAAAAAATGAAGAATACATGTCCGAAGGACAGCTTGAACATTTCCGCCAAATTCTTTTGGCATGGAAAGAAGAGCTAATGTCTGAAGTAGATCGTACTTTAAACACGATGCAGGATGAAAATACTGCATTGCCTGACGTCAATGACCGTGCGACACAAGAAGAAGAGTTTGCAATTGAACTCCGTACACGTGACCGTGAGCGTAAATTAATTCGTAAAATTGAGCAATCAATTGAAGCGATTAAAAACGACGACTATGGTTTCTGTGAAACGTGTGGTATTGAAATTGGTCTGCGTCGTCTTGAAGCACGTCCAACTGCAACCCTTTGTATTGACTGCAAAACTCTAGCAGAAATCAAAGAGAAGCAAAATAACGGTTAATTGTGACTGTTGAGAATCCCTCAGCCGAGCACAACTCGGCTCTTGCGCAGCGGCGAAACGATGTTTCGCTGTCTCGCTACTCAGGTCGGTTTGCGCCATCGCCAACCGGCCCTTTGCATTTTGGTTCACTCATCACCGCTGTGGCCAGTTATTGCGATGCACGTGCGCATAAAGGCAAATGGCTGGTTCGGATTGAAGATACCGATATTCCGCGTATTTATCCTGGTAGTGAAGCGCATATCCTGCGTTCAATTGAAGCCTTTCAATTTGAAGCTGATGCAGAAATCATTTTCCAAAAAAACCGCCTGGACATCTACGATGCTGTAATTGATCAACTGCATCAAAAGCATCTGGTCTATGCCTGCCAATGTACCCGCAAAATGTTGGGTTCCAATCATATCTATGCAGGAACTTGCCGTGATTTAAAGCTACCTTTTGAGCAGCAAGCGATTCGTGTCAAAGTATCCGATCAAGAAATTTGCTTCAGTGATCGCCTGCAAGCTAAGCACTGTTCCAATCTGCAACATGAGCTCGGTGATTTTGTGCTCAAGCGTCGTGATGGCATTATTAACTATCAACTGGCTGTGGTGGTGGATGATTATCTGCAAGGCATGACCCATGTCGTGCGTGGTGCAGACCTGCTGGATAACACTGAACGGCAAATCTGGCTTGGTTCAGTATTGGGTTATCCCAAACTTGAATATATGCACCTGCCCTTGGCGATGAACGATCAGGGACAAAAGCTCTCTAAACAGAACATGGCGCAACCACTCGATCTCAACCGTGCACCTGAATTACTCCAACAAGCGATTCGCGCCTTGCATCAAGCTGAAGTTGATTTGGACACCCCAGAACGTATGCTCAAGCAAGCCATTGCCCAGTGGGATATACAACAGATTCCCCACACAATGCAACTGCAAGGTACTTATTTATAACATCAAAAATGCGCTAAGCTAAAAGACAAAACTTAAAAAGAGTTCAGGCTATGTTTTTTATTTTTGGAATGGGTCCGAAAACTAAAGTCGTCGAGAAAAGTCAGTTTGTTTGTCCGGTCTGCAGAAGCAGAAGTGCCTATGAACTAAAACAACAGCGTAATTATTTTTCTTTATTTTTTATCCCACTGATTCCCCTTTCAAAGGCGAAAGGAGAATTCGTTAAATGTCTGAATTGTGGCACCGAGATGCCGAGTACAGTATTAACCCATACCCAGCAGAATTGATCATCAGATTTAAGCTAGAAGCTGGATTCTTCTTTACTCGGGTTGGCTTTTTGGGTAGTGGCATCAATTTTCAGCACTAAACTGATCATCACAGCACACATAATTAATGATGAACCGCCATAACTGATAAACGGCAGGGTCAAACCTTTGGTTGGCAGCATCCCCATATTCATGCCTGCATTGACCAGAATTTGCAGCAAGAAAATAATGCTGATACCGTAGGCCAAATAGCCTGCGCGCAAATACTGATGCTGCAAAGCACGATGACCGATTTTGATACAACAAACCAGCATCGTAAAGGACAAGATCAATACGGTACTGATGCCAAGAAAACCAAACTCTTCACCTAAAATCGCCAGCATAAAGTCGGTATGCGCTTCTGGAAGATAGGACATTTTCTGGATACTGTGTCCCAGTCCAACCCCAGCCCATTCACCCCGGCCAAAGGCCATCAGTGCATTGGAAAGCTGATAACCAGTACCTAAGGGATCAGCCCAAGGATCGGTAAAAGACAAGGCCCGTTGTAAACGGTAGGGCTCAAAGATAATCGCAGCTCCTAAACCCAGGATAATTGCCAGCATAAAACCGATGAACTGAATCGGTGGTGCACCTGCTAAAAAGAACACCCCCAAAATCATCAAGACAATCACTGCAGTTGCGCCCAAGTCCGGTTCCGCCAGGATTAAACCGACGGTAATTACCATGACTCCACCTAAGCGGAACAGACCGGACAGATTATTACGAACTTCTTCTGCCCTGCGTACTACATAGTCTGCAGTAAAGATAGCCATCATGACCTTGGCGACTTCGGATGCCTGCAAGGTAAAGCCAGCAATACGAATCCATCGGGTTGAACCATTGACCTCGGTGCCGACCACTAAAACCACAGCAAGCAATAGAATGGTCATGATCCACAAGGGAAAGGTATTATTGAACCAGATATTGAGCGAGACTTTATAAGTCAGAAATGCTGCAATGCCTGCCACTAAAATTGAAATTCCGTGTCGGATCACAAAATGAAACGGATTTTCATGTAAACGGTCGGCATAGGGCATCGATGCTGATGCCACCATGATTGAGCCGATACAAAGTAAAGCAATCACACAAAAAATCAGTACATTACGTGACGTAACTTCAGCGGGGATTTTGGCTCCCCACTCATGATAGACCTGATTAATTTTACCTATGGTCGTCTGAGCTAACCCAGCCATACAACGTTCCTTATCATTCTTTTAAGCAAGTGTGTTCACACATTCAACAAACTGGTGTCCACGTTCACTATAACCTTTAAACATATCAAAACTTGCACATGCAGGTGACAATAGCACCACATCATTGGCTTGTGTATTTTGTTGGCATAATTCCACCGCTTCTTTTAACGACTCTGCATGAAGCAATGTCGTTGTTCCTGCAATCGCTTTTTCAATCACTACACGATCTTCACCAATCAGTACCGCAACTTTTGCATATTTAGTTAAGGCATCGCGTAAGGCTGTAAAATCCTGCCCTTTACCTTGACCGCCTAAAATAATCGCTACTTTGCCTTGGTTAGGTTCAATGGCAGCGCCCAGACCGTCAATTGCAGCTAAGGTCGCGCCAATATTGGTGCCTTTGGAGTCATTGTAATAACGTACCCCATTCAGCTCTTTGACAAATTCACAGCGGTGCTCTAGGCCTTTAAAGGTTTTTAAAGTGTTCAGCATCGACTCAAGCGGCAAACCCATCGCCTCGCCCAACGCCAAGCATGCCAGAGCATTGGCTACATTGTGAGTACCCTGAATGTACATATCGGAACTTTTTAGTAAACGCTCGCGACCACGTGCTAACCAGATTGTTCCGTCATCTTCTTTTAAGATGCCATATTGATTCATGTCTGGAGCATTTAAACCAAAGCTTTGCATCGGAGTTACATCTGGAACCAATGGACGTGTCAGTGAGTCATCGCGGTTATAGACTACTTTTTTCACTCCTTGAAAGATGCGATGTTTTGCGGTGTGATAGCCCATCATGTCACCATGACGGTCTAAGTGATCTTCACTCAAATTAAGGACGACTGCGACTTCTGCATCTAGATTAGATGTGGTTTCCAACTGAAAACTGGAAAGTTCCAAGATATACAGTTCAGGATTATCTTTGGTTAAATCCAGTGCCGGACGTCCCAAGTTGCCACCGACTGCCACCTTGATTCCCGCATCTTTCGCCATTAAGCCAATCAATGTTGTAACGGTACTTTTTGCGTTTGAACCGGTGATTGCCATAATTGGCTTATCTGTGGCACGGCGTAAAATCTGGATTTCACTCACCACAGGAATACCCTTGGTAACCGCTGCCTGAATTTCAGGCGTTTTTGGATCAAGCCCCGGACTAATTACGATTTCTTCGGCTTGCAATAACAGCTCCTGATCGAGCTGACCAAAACTGGTTTGAACCTCGCCTGGAATTTGATCGTGTCCCGGAGGCGTCTTTCGAGAATCTGTTACTGCAACGCGGTAGCCATTTTCATGTAAGAAATTTACTGCTGCAACACCTGAAATTCCGAGCCCTGCAACGACTTTTAATCCACCACGTTGAATTAACATTTTTACCCCATATCTTGGTATGTTTTAAAACTGACAAAATGTTAGCACTTTGCTCTTTTGAATGCTTTTTCTGTTTTGACTTTATGCGTCTTTTTTTGTGTCCGCGCGTAAAAAAACCGTCATAAAAGACGGTTTTTTTGAATTGGGCGAAAATTAAAAAATTACTTCCATTTTACCGCTTGGACTTCCGGTCTTTTCTGAGTGTCTTCCGTTGCAGAACATCCACAGCCTCCGCTACAACCTAAAACCATGGCAGGTTTTAACCACTTGGCCAGAGTGGACCACCCTTGCTTATCACAAAAACTGGACAACTTCATGAAGACTGAGTTTGCCGTCTGAGGAAACACTTTCTTGAAGACCACAATTGCACTCCAAATCACCAATGCCGCAACAATCACAACTTCAATCATCTCAATCTCCTGTACAGATTATTTTTAAGTCAACTTAGCCCGATTCACTTAACCCAAATAGTACGATGCAATTTGATAGGTCAGGAACGACATCAAATAAGCCAGACCAAATAAATAAGCGGTCATAAAGCTCACGGTTTTCCATGAACCTGTTTCACGTTTCACCGTTGCCAAGGTTGCCAGACAATGCGGTGCATATATAAACCAGACCAAAAGCGATAAACCGGTTGCTAGCGACCAGCCAAGGCTGCCATCACTGCTAATAATAGATGCCAAACCTTGCGATATTGCATCATCATTGGCTGCAGACAAAGCATAAACTGTGCCCAATGCAGCCACCACCACTTCACGTGCCGCCATGGCAGGAATTAAGGCAATACAGATCTGCCAGTTAAAGCCCAGCGGGGCAAAAATCGGTTGCATCACGTGTCCGAGCATACCTGCGAGCGAATAATCAATTGCAGGTAAAGTCGCGCCTTCTGGAGGCTGCGGAAAAGTACACAGGAACCAAAGCAAAATAGACAACGCGAAGATGATGCCACCAACACGTTTCAAGAAAATTTTGGCGCGGTCCAGCAAACCAATCCAAATACTTTTAACGTCAGGAAAACGGTAGCTCGGCAATTCCATCAGCAACATATGTTGTGATTTGTCTTTTTGAAAAAACTTTAATATGAATGAAACAAGCAGTGCGCTGACAATCCCGGCCATGTATAAAGCAAACAACACCAGACCTTGCAGGTTGAACACACCCCAAACCATATATTCCGGAATAAAGGCGGCAATAAGTAGCGCATATACCGGTAAACGGGCGGAACAGGTCATTAGCGGTGCGACAAAGATCGTGGTTAAACGATCGCGTGGGTCGCTAATACTGCGGGTTGCCATAATCCCGGGGACTGCACAGGCAAAACTGGACAGTAACGGAATAAATGCACGTCCTGAAAGACCGGCTTTAAACATCAGCTTATCCAGCAAGAATGCAGCGCGCGGTAAATAACCTGATTCTTCTAGGACTAGAATGAAAAAGAACAGAATCAAAATTTGTGGCAGGAACACCACCACCCCGCCCGCACCGGCAATAATGCCATCCACCACTAAACTGTTCAGTAGTGGATGTGAAATATGCTGTCCCACGAATTCACCGAACCAGCCAAAGAAGGCTTCAATCCCGTCCATAAAAGGCGCAGCCCAAGCAAATACCGCCTGAAACACCACAAACATCATCAGCGCAAGACTGACCAAACCGAAGACTGGATGTAAAAATATTTTATCGAGAAAGTCAGAGCGCTTATCTTCCTGATCGACTGAATGCACCACATCATGCAAAATCGTGTTGATTTTCTGATGATTGTCGCCAGTTAAGCCACTGAGTTCAGTATGTGGGATCGAATATTTACCTTGATCGAGCGCATTCATCAGGTTTTCAATACCTGAATTACGCACCGCAACCGTTTCCACCACCGGAATACCTAAACGTTCCGCCAATTTTTGCGTATTGATTTGCATGCCACGGCGACGTGCTTCATCCATCATGTTCAGTACAAGCAGAATCGGACGACCCAACGCGATCATTTCCAAAACTAAACCTAAATGCAGTTTCAGATTGGTGGCATCAACCACACACAAGAATGCATCTTGCTGCCCTTCTTCGGCAATTTTTCCTTGTACCACATCGCGGGTAATTGCTTCATCCGGACTGGTCGCATCCAAGCTATAAGTTCCAGGTAAATCCAGAACACGAACCGGTTTACCAGATGGTAAGGTAAACTGCCCGACCTTACGTTCAACTGTGACACCGGCATAATTGGCAACCTTTTGCCGGGTACCGGTCAAATGGTTAAATAATGATGTTTTACCGCAGTTCGGGTTACCTACCAAGGCAATACGCAGCGCATCACTCATGCAGGTGCTCCCTCAAGATTAATTTCAATTTTTTCAGCTTCAACTTTACGCAGTGCGAATCGGGTAAATCCAACTTGAATCAAAATCGGATCACCACCAAAAATACCTTTGGTAATCACCTGGACTTTTGTGCCCGGAACAAAACCTAGAGTTTCTAAACGGCTTGCGACCAAATCGTTTTGAGAAATATTGCCATCTAAAGTTCTGTTGACTTTGCTGATGATGGCCGTTTGTTGCACTTTTAAATCAGATAAACGCACCGCATCTAATCCTAAAATATTTTGAACAGTATACAAACAAATGAGAATAATTACCAAGTAAGGTTTGATTCCAATTCTCATCTGTCTGCTCAGATCGACATTTGCAAGGAATTGTTCTAAATTGACCGAAGCCAAGAAAAACTTGGATTTTTCATTCAATGTAGAAGTGTCATGCTTAATAAAAAACCTCGTATTCCTGCTCCGGTGAGCATTCCTGAACATTTAAGTTTTTTACAGGGTTTCCGAGATTATTTAATTGCACAAACCGTCAGTCCGCATACTCGCAATGCCTATCTGTCTGATTTAGTTCAATGTAGTGAATGCAATTCGAATTCAATACCGGATTGGAACAGTGATGACATTTCTGATGTTCTACTGGCGTTAACCAAACAAGGCAAAAGTCCGCGCTCGATTGCCCGATCACTTTCTGCATTGCGTTCTTTTTATAAGTTTTTACGTGAACAAAAACTTCGCTCCGACAATCCTGTGGCAACCCATAAAACGCCTAAAATTGGCCGTTCACTCCCCAAAGATATTTCCGAACAAGAAGTGGAAGCCTTAATTCATGCTCCGGATATTGAAACGGCTTTGGGTTTACGTGACCGTGCCATGCTTGAAGTGCTTTATGCTTGTGGGTTACGGGTAACTGAATTACTTAATTTGCGCCTTGAACTAATTAATTTAAAACAGGGCTATTTACGTATTGTCGGCAAAGGCAATAAAGAACGCTTGGTGCCTTTAGGACAAATGGCCTGTGAATGGATTGAGAAATATCTGAATGAAGCACGTCCCAGTTTATATAAATCTGCCACCGACTATTTTTTTTTAACCCAGCACGGCGGCATTATGAGCCGACAAAATTTTTGGTATGCAATCAAACGCTATGCGCTACAAGCAGGCGTACAAGCCGAACTTTCTCCGCATACTTTACGGCATGCCTTTGCCACCCATTTACTCAATCATGGCGCAGACTTACGTGTCGTTCAGATGTTATTGGGGCATAGTGATTTATCTACCACGCAAATTTACACTCATGTTGCCCAAGTTCGAATGCAGCAACTGCATGCTACCCATCACCCGCGTGCTTAGCCTGATCTTCATTGATCATCTAAGACCAAGAAGTGTTAACGAGCGTGGCTTTTTTTTTGTTATGCTAGGCCACCAATTTTTATTTATAGCTAAAAGAAAGGGTTATTTATGTCATTTACCCGCTCAAAATTTTTTATTGCATCTACCTTGGCAAGCAGTCTGGCAATCACTGCTTGTTCCAACTCAAATAACGATGAAAAGAAGCAAGGTACTTTAACAGCTAGTGCACCTGCAACCGGACAGGCATCGAACATTTCCGAGCGAAATGCACAGCAACGTTTGATTAACACCCTGCAACAGCACTTTAAAAAAGCCAATATCAATGCCAAAGTGCTGGATATTAAAGCCACTGAAGTACCGAATCTATATTGGGTCAACCTTGAAGGTATGTCATCTGTTTATGCAACCGCAGATGGGAAATACATTATTCAGGGCGACGTGCTTCGTTTGGGCGACAGCAAAATTCACAATGTCAGTGAAAACCTGCAATCCGCAGCCAACAAAAAGCTTCTGGCTGGCTTAAAAACTGAAGATCTTCTAGTTTATAAGGCGCAAGGTAAAACTAAACATATTGTGTATGTGTTTACCGATGCCAGCTGCCCGTATTGCCATAAACTGCATGAACACATGAGCGAAATTAATGCCAAAGGCATTGAAGTACGTTATATCGCATGGCCACGTGGCGAACAGTTCATGCCAGCCATGGAAAGCGTGTGGTGCAGTGAAGATCGTCAGGCTGCCTTTAATCAAGCAATTGCCGGTGCGCCTCTTGCTCCTGCAACCTGTAAAAACCCAGTCCGGGCGCAATACCAATTGGGTCTGAATATGGGCGTAAATGGTACGCCGGCAATTTACAATGAAGATGGAGTTTATTTAGGCGGATATCTTTCTCCTAGCGAATTGGTAGAACGTTTAAATAACTAATTTTTATTCGTTAAATTACTGTTTTTTATAGTTGAAGATAAAATTATTTCTTTCCTAGAGTCTCATGCTTTTTTTAGCTATGATCTAGGTTCGCTTAAAATTGATTAGATATTGGAGTGTGACGTGAAACCAGTTCGTCTGGCAATCCTCGGTCTTGGTACTGTAGGTGGTGGTGCCCTTAAACTTTTAAAAGAAAACGCTGCTGAGATTAGACGTCGCACCGGGCGAGAAATTGAAATTACCCATGTCGGTACACGTCGTCCGCGTCCTGATTTGGATCTTCCAGAATCTGTAAAACACAGTGCTGATCTGCTCGATATCGTGCGTCAGCCTGATGTCGATGTCGTGGTTGAAGTCATGGGCGGTATCCACCCTGCCTATGAAGTCATTATGGAAGCCATGAAACATGGCAAGCATATTGTGACTGCTAACAAAGCCTTATTGGCTGAACACGGCAATGAGCTATTTAAAGCGGCCGAAGACAATGCTGTGCAGATTGCCTATGAAGCAGCAGTTGCCGGCGGCATTCCAATTATCAAAGTGATTCGTGAAGGTCTGGCAGCCAATAAAATTGACTGGTTGGCAGGTATTATTAATGGTACAGGCAACTTCATTTTAAGTGAAATGCGTGAGAAAGGCCGTGCTTTTGAAGATGTGCTGAAAGAAGCGCAAGAACTGGGTTATGCCGAAGCAGATCCTACCTTTGACGTTGAAGGGATTGATGCTGCGCATAAACTGACCATTCTGGCGTCATGTGCATTTGGTATTCCCTTGCAGTTTGATAAAGTCTTTACTGAAGGGATTGGCAAAGTCACGGCACAAGATGTGAAATATGCAGAAGACTTAGGCTTCCGTATTAAACACTTAGGTATTGCACGCCGTACCGATGCCGGCATTGAATTACGTGTGCATCCGACTTTAATTCCAGATGACCAGCTGATTGCCAACGTTAACGGCGTGAAAAATGCCGTTCTGGTCCAAGCCAATGCAGTCGGTCCAACGCTGTATTATGGTGCTGGTGCAGGCGCAGGTCCAACCGCTTCTGCGGTCGTTGCTGATGTGGTCGATATTGTCCGTGATATCATTTATACCGAAGATGGTGCCGGAACCATTCCGCAATTGGCCTTTGAAGCTTTAACGGATTTACCAATTTTAACGCGTGAACAAATGACCACGGGTTACTACATTCGTATCAATGCCGAAGACCAAATGGGCGTCCTTGCAGATGTAACGACGATTTTAAGTCGTGCCGGAATCAGTATTGATGCCATCATGCAGCAGCCACGCTTAAAAGACCTGATTCCGATCGTGATTTTAACCGATCCTATCGTTGAATCAAAAATGGATGAAGCGTTGCAACGAATTCAAGCATTGCCTTTCATTCATGGCGAAATTGTACGAATTCGTTTAGAATCGCTTGATAATTAATCGGGTTGAGGGGAGTATTACCCCTTGCCAAGCTCTACACACAATTGGAACATCATCATGTCGAATGCCAATCGTTATACTGGTTTAGTTGACCGTTATCGCGACCGTTTACCAGTATCTGCAACCACTCGTGCAATTTCTTTAGGTGAAGGTAATACTCCACTGATTAAGCTTGAGAATATTCCACGCATTATTGGTAAAGACGTTGAAATCTATGTGAAGTACGAAGGCTTAAACCCGACGGGTTCATTTAAAGACCGTGGTATGACCATGGCGGTGACCAAAGCGGTTGAAGAAGGCTCTAAAGCGATTATTTGTGCCTCTACCGGTAACACCTCAGCTGCCGCTGCCGCTTATGCTGCACGCGCAGGAATCAAAGCCTTCGTTTTAATCCCGGAAGGCAAAATTGCTATGGGTAAAATGGCACAGGCAATGATGTACGGTGCAATCACCATGCAAATTCGCGGAAACTTCGATGACGGTATGCGTCTGGTGAAAGAAGTCGCAGATCAAGCCCCAGTTACCATTGTGAACTCAATCAACCCTTACCGTTTGCAGGGTCAAAAAACCATTGCTTATGAAATTGTTGAAGCTTTAGGTCGTGCACCTGATTACCACTGCTTGCCAGTAGGTAACGCAGGTAACATTACTGCACACTGGATGGGTTATACCGAAGCGGTTGCGAATCAGCCTGCCGATCAGTTTGAGCAAGTCATTTACGACGCTGAAACAGATGCTTTCACCGGCCCTAAACCTGCTGGCCTTCCAATCATGGCCGGCTATCAAGCGGCTGGCGCTGCCCCGTTCTTACGTGGCGGTCCGGTGGTTAACCCTGAAACTGTAGCAACTGCGATTCGTATTGGTAACCCGCAAAGCTGGAATCATGCTAAAGCAGTGGTACGTGATTCAAATGGCTGGTTTGATGAACTGACTGATACCGAGATTCTTGAAGCACAGCGTCTACTTTCAATGTACGAAGGCGTGTTCGTAGAACCTGCTTCTGCAGCATCTATCGGTGGTGCCATCCGTGACATTAAAGCCGGAAAAATTAAAGAAGGTTCAGTGATTGTTTGTACTGTTACAGGGAATGGCTTAAAAGACCCGGATACTGCCATCAAACAATGTTCTGATGCAGTAATGCTATCTATCGATGCAACCATGAATGAAGTAAAAGATTCAATTCTTTCAAATATGTAATTCGTTCTTGTCATTAAAAAAGCCCTGCAATCGCAGGGCTTTTTTAGTTTAGAAGCATTCAAACGTTGAGTAAAATTGAATACTTCCCAGAATCAATATTAAATCCGTTTTGGAAGCTGACTGACCCAGCTCATTAAGCGCGTCGCATCATTGGTTCTTGCGGCAGAAGTATCTGCACCTAAGAGCACCACCACTGCTGGACGATTGTTTAAGGTGGTATGCATGACGACACAACGTCCTGCTTCATTGATATAACCGGTTTTTGAAATATTGATATTCCAGCCGCCGTTACGTACCAAAGCATTGGTATTGTTTGATTTCAACACTCGGTAACCCAGATTGAAGTCATAGCTTGGGGTAGTCGAGAATTGACGAATCAAACCGTATTGGGATGCTGTATTGACCAAAATTCCTAAATCACGCGCAGAAGCCACATTGCCTGGATGCAAACCGGTTGACTCTAAATAATGGGTTGAATTCATACCCAAGGCTTTGGCTTTCGCATTCATTGCAGAGATAAAGGTTGCACGACCACCCGGGAAAGTGCGTGCCAATGCAGAAGCGGCAGGATTCTCAGACTTCATCAACGCAAATAAAAGTGCTTCCGCACGATTCATAGTATCGCCAGCGCGTAAAGTTGAACTTGAACTCTTACAGCCTGAACATGAAAAGTCCGCTTGAGTTAAGGTGATTTTTTCCGACATATTTAAACGTGCATCGGCAATCACCACTGCTGTCATCAGCTTGGTAATCGATGCAATCGGAAAAGCAGTATTACTATTCTTACTATATAAAACCTCACCAGTCTGACCGTCCATGACTAAAGCAGCACGGGCATTGACTGAAGGTTGATTGCTATAACCTGAATTATCTAAAATTTGTACAGTTTTAGGCGCAGAATAACTGACTACACCATTAGAACTACGCACCGAAGTAGTAATTTTAGTTGAACCTTGTGGCGTTGGTTCCTCGCTCAATGCCGAACCATCGCCATTGAGTAATTGTTTGGCATCTTCAGAAGACCAATTTAAAGCAGCTTGACCTGTGCCTCCAGAAGCATTCATGACCAGTTCTGCAAAACTGGTTGAACTCATGCTCAGTAAGATAGACATACCTAGCACATGCATTAAAGACTTGTTCGAATTTTTCACGATGTTTTACTCAACTCATGGAGGCAAGATACATTTGTGTATTACCTCAAATATGCCTTACATTTAGACACAAAGGTGAACATTTTTTTAGCTCACGACATTGTGTATAACATTTCACTTAAAGATTAATAATAGGATTGCTAATTTTGTCATTTCATTGCAAGCTTATTTTGCTTTATGTAACAAAAAACATGCTTTTTTTATATGAGGGGAGAAATAGGTGATCACAGTTTTAGTAGTAGATGATCATGAATTGGTACGCACCGGGATTTGCCGAATGCTCGAAGACCATGCGGATGTGCAAGTAATTGGTCAGGCTGAATCTGGGGAAGAAGCGATTACCTTAGTCCGTCACCATCATCCTAATGTGGTTTTACTCGATGTCAATATGCCGGGCATTGGTGGGGTGGAAACTACTCGTCGTTTGTTGCAAACCGCACCTGAAACCAAAGTCGTTGCTGTTAGCGGCCTGGCTGAAGAGCCTTATCCATCCCTGTTGCTCAAAGCAGGCGCAAAAGGTTATATCACTAAGGGCGCACCTGTGACCGAAATGGTTCGTGCCATAAATAAAGTCATGCAAGGGGGCAAATATTTTAGTGCAGATATTGCCGAGCAACTGGCCAGTTCATACCTTTCAGATACCCAGCAATCGCCATTTGATGCGCTGTCTGAACGTGAAATGCAGGTCGCGATGATGGTGGTAAATTGTATTAGTGCCCAAGAAATTGCCGATAAACTTTTTGTCAGTGTCAAAACTGTGAATACCTATCGTTATCGTATTTTTGAAAAATTGAATTTGGATAGTGATGTAAAACTGACTCATTTGGCCATTCGTTATGGGTTGATTAAACCTTAATACTTTTAATATAGCTTCTAGAAGACATGCATGACGCAGAGCACCTCAAATTTTGAGTTTAACCAGTATCATCTAGGCATCTGGTATGGCGCTTATAGACTGATTATTGCGACTTGTCTTCTCCTGATTTTTTCACTCACCAATCAGTATTTAAATACAGAATACCGCTATCCACAGCTCTATCTATACGCTCTCATCTGCTTTGTGGCGATAGGCTGTATGCAACTGCTGAGCCTAAAAAAAATACGCGCCAGAATTCCCCAACAACTGACGCTGTTATTTGCGGTCGATGTCATTGTTTTAAGCTTACTTACTTTAGCAATGGACGGTCCTAATCTTCATTTAAGTCTGCTATTTGTGATTACCATCTTTGCAGCTTCTTTGTTACTCGATGCAAAAAAGGCCTTAATCACAACTCTTTTCGCCGTAATTAGTGTGATTTATCAAATATTTTTAGGCAGTATTTTTGATTTTTCTTCACTCAACAATATCAGTAATAGCGCTTTGTTGGCCTTTCTGTTTTTTGTGGTTTATGGCAGTGCTCAAATTGCGGTACGACGTTTCCAATTACTGGAAAATTTAAATTTTTCGCAATCCTTGGAGCTCAATCGACTGCAAAATTTGAACCGTTATATTCTGGAACAGATTGAACTCGGCTATCTGGTTTTAGATGAAAACTGTCATATCGTGTTGAGCAATCCTGCGGCTTGTCTGCTTTTGGGTATTCCTCCACTCTATGCTTATGACAAATATCCCTTATACAAAATACAACCTGATTTATTTGAACTCATTAAGTTTGACCAGCTGCAAGATGGTGAAAGATTTCAATTCGAGTCACAGCTGAGCCGCTATCATATGCATATTGAAGTGCAGAAATTAATGGTTCCCCATCAGACCCTTACTCTATTGATGCTGCAAGATGCGGGTAAAATTAATCAAAGGGTACAACAATTAAAACTGGCAGCTTTAGGACAATTGTCTGCCAGTATAGCCCATGAAATTCGCAACCCTTTAGCTGCTATTGTTCAAGCCAACGAACTGTTGCCAGATAGTGATCCAAACCAACAAAACCTATTAAGTCAGATGATTGCAAAACAAGCACAGCGTATTGACCGTATTGTGCAAGACACCTTGAACATGGTGCGAAATAGAGAAACGTATCCTGTACAGATTCAGCTGAATCAATTTATTCCCCAAATGATCCAGGAAGATTTATCTGATATCATCAACCAGATTCGATGCACTATAACAAATAAAATTTCGATTACTTTTGATGAAGCACAATTTCGCCAAGTTCTGATTAACCTGATCCGTAATGCAATTCGGCATAATTCACCTGAGCATTCACATATTGAATTAAATATTTATTCACATGGAACCAATGTCCGAATTGAAGTTCGAGATTTTGGCTCAGGTGTGGCTTCTCAAGATTTGACCTACCTATTTCAACCTTTTTTTAGTACCGAAATCACGGGAACTGGTTTAGGATTATACTTATCACATAGTTTTTGTGAGGCGAACCAAGCAAAACTAGACTATGTAGAACAAAAACAAGGGGCATGCTTTCGAATAGAATGCCTGGATGGTGCTTTAAATTAATAGTGTTGGGGTATGATTTTGGAACGACAACCAATTGTTTTATTAGTAGATGATGAGGAAGATTTGTGTACTTTAATGCAAATGTCTTTATCACGTATGGGCATCAAGACCCATATCGCATATCGTCTTGAACAGGCAAAAAAACTCTTATCTGACAATAGTTATGATGCCTGTCTAACCGATTTGAATTTACCGGATGGTAATGGGCTCCAATTGGTAGAATGGATTAGCCAGCATCTTCCAGCACTTCCTGTGGCTGTGCTCACTGCCTATGGCAATATGGAAATTGCAATTGCCGCATTAAAAGCCGGTGCTTTTGATTTTGTCAGCAAACCGATTAATCAGAAACACCTAGAACAACTTTTACAAAAAGCGTTGAACAAACCGGTCGAAAATTTTCAAGGTAAAGAAGATACGTTAGAACAAAAATTATTAATTGGCCAATCTCTGCCGATTCAGCAATTACGCGTTACCTTAAATAAAATTGCACGTTCTCAAGCGCCTGTATTTATTACCGGTGAATCTGGAACCGGAAAAGAAGTGATTGCCAATCTGGTGCATCGACTTAGTAATCGCAATGAAGGCCCTTTTATTGCAATTAACTGTGGTGCTATTCCAACTGAACTGATGGAAAGTGAGCTGTTTGGGCATAAGAAAGGCAGCTTTACCGGTGCAACTCAAGACAAACAAGGTCTGATTCAATCTGCACATGGGGGTAGTCTATTTTTAGATGAAATTGCTGAATTACCTTTAACCATGCAGGTCAAACTGCTTCGTGCAGTACAGGAAAAACGGATTCGTCCCGTCGGTTCAGATGCTGAAATTGATGTGGATTTCCGTGTCATTAGTGCCAGCCATCAGGATTTGGAAGCATTGGTACAACAAGGCAGATTTCGACAAGATTTATTCTTCCGTATTCATGTGATGGATCTGGTGCTTCCGCCACTACGTGAACGAGGTGATGATATTATTTTATTGGCGCATCATTTTATTCAAAAAATTAGCCAAGAATGGGGTATTCCTGCAAAACAACTGACTGAACGCGCGAAAAACTTTTTGCTGAGCCAGTATTATCCGGGCAATGTTCGAGAGCTGCGTAATATTATGGAACGCGCCATTACCCTCAGTGATGAGGATAAAATTGATTTACCTCATTTACAAAGTGCACCGCTACGTTATCCAACAGCCGCACCTTCAGATCATCAGCAAGAAGCTAGCCCTGTTTTTCGTAGTGAAATCTTAGTCTCTGCTAAAAAGTTACCCGATGAAGGTTTAGAACTTTATCTGGAAAATATTGAGAAAGATATTTTACTCAATGCGCTAAACTTAACCCATTGGAACAGAACACTGGCAGCCAAAAAACTGGGGATGTCTTTCCGCTCTTTACGTTACCGCTTAAAGAAATTTGGCCTGGATACCGATGATGAGTAAAGGGTTATTTACGGTTTAGAATGATTTCTGCAACATGTTCAAGATAATTTTCTTCTTTCATCTCATGTTGCAGCAGGTATTGTTGATTCGGCTGAATCCCGACACCTTCAATCATCTGCCCTTTCGGAGTGTAATAATGCGATACCGTCATCTGTAAGGCGGCACCGTTGGAAAGTGGAAAAAGTTTTTGTACCACGCCTTTGCCATAGCTCTTCTCACCGACGACCCAGGCACGGCCATGGTCTTTCATTGCGGCAGTAAAGACTTCAGCGGCTGAGGCAGAACGGTTATTGATTAAAATGCCCAGCTTTAAATTTTGAAATTCCAAACTCGGTAAAGCTTGAAATTGCTGATCCCCTTCAGAACGGCTTTTGGTAGAAACAATCACCCCTTGATTCAAAAACAAGTCAGCAGATTCAACCGCAGCAGACAATAATCCGCCTGGATTATTTCTTAAATCAAGCAACACTGCTTTAAGACGCGAGGAAGAGTGCTCTTCAATCAAGCGTTTAATTTCATTGGCAGTATCTTGTTGGAAAACTTTGACTTTGATCACTAAAACCTGATTTTGCAGGATATTGGCTTGGATATCGGTTTCTATTTTCTTATTACGCACCAAACTCATTGGAGCGCTATTCGGTGCCAGTTGCAAGGTTAAGGTCGAACCAATCGAACCATTCAGCAGACTATTGACCTGATCATGGTTGAGTTTTTTCAGTTCTTGATCATCAATCTTAAATACCGTTACGCCATTGCGTAAACCTTGCTTGGTAGAATCGGCATTGTCCTTTAAACCTTGAATGACCCATTGATGTAACTGCTGATCATAGATCAGTTCAAAATCGACAGAGGCAATATCGCCTTCGGTATATTGTAGTAGCTGCTTATAATCTTCAGGACTCAAGTAGCGGGAATAACGGTCTAGGCCACTAACCAGGCCTTTAATCGCCTGCTGAAATAATGCATCATCATTTTTAGCATCAACATAATTTTCTTTGACAATGCTATAAATCTGAACAAATTGCTGAATCGATTCCACTGGAATTTCAGCATAATTCTGTTCTACTTCCTCATCAAAATCCAAAACAGGCTGATCTTTCACTGCAGCAAGTGCAGAATGGCTCACACAGATGAATAACGTTGTTAAAGCGACAACCATCTTCCAGCGTTGTAAAACCATCCTTCCACCTGTTTATCGGGTTAATTTTATGATTTTAAAGTAATCAAATTACGACCTTTCATTTCTTCAGGTACAGGAATTTGCATGAGGCTCAACAAGGTTGGTGCAACATCTGCAAGTACACCGCCTTCCGCAATAGTCGCTGAAGTGGGTCCCACATAAATGAAGGGAACCAGTTCAGTGGTATGTTGAGTATGTACCTGACCACTGTGATAGTCCTGCATTTGCTCGACATTACCATGGTCAGCGGTAATCAGCATATGGCCTTTTTGTGCCATTACTGCTTCATATACCCGACCTAAACAGGTATCCACTGCTTCAACCGCTTTCACGGCGGCATCAAAGACACCGGTATGGCCCACCATATCACCATTGGCAAAGTTCACCACCAACAAGTCATATTCACCCGAGTTAATTGCAGCAACCAGTTCATCGGTCACTTCATAAGCACTCATTTCAGGCTTAAGATCATAAGTTGCAATATTTGGTGATGGAATCAGGATACGTTTTTCACCCGGATATTCATCTTCACGGCCACCACTGAAGAAGAAAGTCACGTGCGCATATTTTTCAGTTTCCGCAATACGCAGTTGGGTTTTACCCAAATTCGACAAGTATTCGCCAATCGAGTTTTTCAACGCTTCCGGCATATAGGCCACAGGTGCATCAATGGTCGCTTGATAACGGGTGAGCATCACAAATTTAGACAGGTTTGGAACCACTTTACGTTCAAAACCGGTAAACTCTTTTTCGACAAAGGCTTTGGTAATTTCACGTGCACGATCGGCACGGAAATTCATAAATACAACGCTGTCGCCATCCTGGATTTTAGCCAGCTCGCCAATACGCGTAGCTTTCACAAATTCATCCGACTCATTTGCCGCATAGGCTTGTTCCAGACCTTCAACTGCTGTTGCTGCGGTACGTGCGGCTTCCCCTTCAGTCAATAGACGGTAGGCTTGTTCAACACGATCCCAACGATTGTCACGGTCCATGGCAAAGTAACGACCAATCATGCTCGCAATACGACCTTGACCCGGATACTGGGCAAAAACCGCATCTAATTTTTCTAAAGACGGTTGCGCGCTTTTCGGTGGCGTATCACGCCCATCCAGGAAAGCATGCAGATACACTTTCGCCCCACCTTTCAATGCCAATTCACACATGGCAACAATATGGTCTTCATGCGCATGCACGCCACCTTGTGACAGCAAGCCCAAGATATGTACTGCGCCATTTGCAGCTTTGGCTTTCTCTACCGCATCAATCAAAACGTCATGCTCAAAAAAAGCACCAGTACGAATGTCCTTGGTAATGCGGGTGAAATCCTGATACAGCACACGACCTGCACCCAGGTTCATATGACCCACTTCAGAGTTGCCCATTTGACCATCCGGCAGACCGACATCTTCGCCCGAACCAGAAATCAAACCATGGGGATGCTTTTGTTGCATAGCAGTTAAATTAGGTCGTTTTGCTGCCAGGAAGGCATTGTCTTCGACCGCTTCGCGATGACCCACACCATCCATAATTACCAATACGTGAGGGATTTTGCCAGCAGTTGCATCCGTCATAATGAACACTCTTTTGTTTACAATTTCATCAGTATATCTTACCGAATTTTCGGTCAAGACTCTATGTGCAGATCAGGACTAAAGCTGATCATGCACCTTGTTTTATCATTCTCTATTCAACAGTTAACGTGCACGGCGCAGTAAATAACCGCCCACCAGCATCATCAGCACAATTGGTACAAATACGAACCATGCCGGTGAAGGTGAATACACCAAACTTGCATAGCCCAAGAAGTCTTGCAGATAGAAGAATCCTAAGCCAATAAACAAGGCAATCACCAAACGGAAACCCATCGACTGTTGACGTAAGGGACCAAAAATAAAGGAACAGGCAATCAGTACCAAGGCAATTAAAGCAAATGGCGAACCGACTTTTTGCCAAAATGCCAGCTTATAGGTTTTCGGCACCTGGCTGTATTCATGCATGTAGCTCATAAAACTTATTAATTGGCTAGGTGATAAATCTTCGGGGTCAATAGTGACCATATGCACGTATTTTGGCTGTAGGGCTAAAGCCAGAGGAAGCTGATCAGTTTTGACCAAGGTTGAATTACCTTGCGGCAAAATATCCATTTGTGAAGCAGTCTTTAGATTCCAATCACCATCTTTAACGAACTGACCTTGTTCTGCATTTAGAACCCCTTTCAAGTGATAACTGTCATCAAAGTCTACGACTTGAACATGTTTCAGTTGCCCTTGTGCATTGGCATAATCAATATAAATAAAACGCTGACCTTCGCGGGTCCAATAACCGCTGACTTCACCCAGTGAACTTACACTCCGGTGATCTTTCACGCTTTTGGCTTGCTCATTGGTATAAGGAATTACCCATTCACTCAGGACAAAGGATAAAACCACCAGAATTAGAGCCGAACGAATCACCCAGCCTACAATACGCCATAGACTCACTCCCACCGAACGCATCACCACCAGTTCGCTATTAGACGCTAAAGCCCCTAAACCGAGAACAGCACCAATTAAGGCAGAAATAGGTAAAATTTCATATAAATAGCGGGGTGCACCCCATAACACATAGAGAAATGCCTGCCAGGCACCATAGTTTTCATTCAGTGAACCCAATTCACCCAAATAGGTAAACAGCACTTGTAAAACAGAAAGCACTGCTGTGGCCCCCAGCATGGCCAATGCCGTGGTTTTGGTCACATGTTTGGCAATTATTCGACGTGCTAACATTTTTAAGACCTCGCCTGCTGAATTCGTTTCTTGATTTTAGGGGCGAGCTTTTGTTTTCTGGAGAACAATGCTCCAGCAATGCCATACACGACCAAGACCAAAGGATATGCCCAGATTCCTAACTCATCTTTACTGACACGTGTTTTCAATGCCATGAGTGCCACAATCAAACTGGCGAAAATCAGCAAGGCGGGGAATAGTTTTAAATAACGTCCTTGACGGGGAGTCACTTCTGAAAGTGCGATCGCCAGGATCAAAGCCACAAGTACTGAAAATGGCACGAAGATCCGCCAGCCCAATTCACTCGCCACAACCGGATCGGTACGGTTGTTCCAGAGCTTGCCAATCGGCAATGCTTCCACTTCTGCACTTTCAAATTTGGCTTCAGCATCACTTTCTAAACGTAAACGATAGGACTGAAACTCTGCTTGGGTATATTTTGGTTTTCCCGGAAAAATTTCGTAACGGCGGCCTTCAGATAAATCGACAATACTGGCCGTTTCATTGGCCACTTCTACACGAGTGGCTTCTTTTGCCAGAATCATGACATCCGGTTTACCTGGTTTTTCCGCGCGTTGATAGAAAAACACATCTTTAAGATTACGCCGGTCTTCTGACAAATCTCCAGCATAAATGGTATAGGGACCGGAGGAAATAAACTCTTTGGGACGCACCAAATCGAAACCGGTTCTGACCGCCTGATTGGTGGTCAACTCTTCAAACTGACGCAGCCCCCAAGGAGACATCCAGACCATCAAGACAGTTTGAACAGCCAGAAATACCACGGTCAGCGGAATCAGTAACCTTCCCAACTGATGGCGACTGACGCCACTGCCGTTCATTACCGCCATTTCATGGTCGACATACAAACGGCCAAATACCAGCATCAAACCGATAAAAAAGCCCAGTGGAAGAATCAGGGTTAAAAATTCCGGTAGCCGATAACCAATAATACTGAACAAAATACTGACATCTAAACGACCTTGTGCCGCAATGCCAAAGTACTTGATCAGTCGACCACCCATCATGATCAAGGTAAGCAAGGCAATCACAACCAAGGATGTAGACACCACTTGCTTGACCAGATAACGCCGAATAATCAAATTAATTCTTCCAAAAAAGAGGCTAATAAAAACTAGCGCTAGTTTACCCGAATGTTGAAAATATAAAACCTATACTGTTGTTGCGCATTGAAACTCTATTCATAGAAATGTTTCAATGGTTTAATGGTTTGCAAACTTTTAAAGGCATGAATACAGAACATGAAACTGACAATTAATACGTCATTCCAAGAGAATGCATCTAGTCCATTTTTGTTGATATTAGTCGATTCTGAACAGCTTCAAAAGCCAGCGACTACTTATGAAATCAATGATTTAAATACATTAGTAGAAGCAGCCCAATTTAAAGCCAGCCTAACTGAATCGCTGCCCCTGATTGGGAAAGTGGCGGCATGTACCAACAGTGCCCTGATTGGTATTGATAAGGCAGCTGAAATTCAACCGGCCAAATTAGCAAAAATCGCACAAACTATTATCAAAGCGTCACAAAAAAAATTCAAACAGATCAGCATTGATATTTCTGCCTTGGCGCCAGAACAACATTATTTATTTGCCTTGGCTTTAACTCAAGCCAGCTATGCTTTTGATGAATATAAATCGAAGAAAAATGAATTCATCCTTGAAGACATTTATCTTATCGCAAACAACAGTAATTTAAATGCACAACAACTCAGCCTGATTCACGCGGTGCAATCGGGCCAAAACCTGGCTCGTGATTTGGGTAATCGTCCGGGCAATATCTGTTTCCCTGAATATCTGGCAGAACAGGCGCAAGCCTTGGCGGCAGAATATCCGGATCTGTTAAAAGTAACCGTTCTTGATGAACAGCAAATGGCCGATCTCGGCATGGGCGCGTTCCTGGCAGTCAGCAAAGGTTCAGATCGTCCAGGACGCATCATTACCATGGAATACCAGACCAATGCCGAACAGGCACCAATCGTGCTGGTGGGTAAAGGGGTAACCTTTGATACCGGCGGTATTTCACTCAAACCTGGTGCGGGCATGGATGAAATGAAATTCGATATGTGTGGTGCTGCTTCTGTACTCGGTACAATGCGTGCGCTGTGTGAATCAAAACTTCCGATTCATGTTGTAGGTACAATTGCTGCAGCTGAAAACATGCCGTCGGGTCATGCGACACGTCCAGGTGATATCGTGACCACCATGAGCGGTCAAACCGTCGAAATTTTAAATACCGATGCGGAAGGCCGTTTGGTGTTATGCGATACACTGACCTATATCAAACGTTTTAATCCTGCGCTGGTGATTGATATCGCAACCTTGACCGGGGCATGTGTGGTTGCTTTAGGTTCTGTTCTAACGGGTATGTTTACATCGGATGATAAACTTGCAGCTGAAATTACCGCTGCAGGTCAAACCTCATTTGACCGCGTATGGCGCATGCCGGTGATTGAAGATTATCAGGAACAACTGGATTCTCCATTTGCTGACATTGCCAACATTGGTGGGCCTAAAGCCGGTGCTGTAACTGCCGCATGTTTCTTGCAACGCTTCACCCGTGAATATCGCTGGGCACATTTAGATATTGCCGGAACAGCATGGAACTCAGGTACAGCCAAGGGTGCAACTGGCCGCCCTGTTCCATTACTGATTCAATTCTTGGCAAACCGTGCGCAGTCGAATGGCTAAAGTTAGCTTTTATCTATTTGAAAAAAGTAATGAGCGGCAAGTGGAAAGCACTTGCCGTTTGTGCCGCAAAATTCTGAAACAATCGGAACATATCTGGTTATATTGTTCCGACACAAAATTGCAGCAACAGCTTGATGAACAATTATGGAGTTTTGATCCTAGCAGCTTTATTCCGCATGGGATTGATCAGGAACATGCTCCTATTTGTATTTCATCTCGACTGCCGGAACAATCTGACTGGATTGTGTTTAATTTTAACAATCAAGCGCTTGAACAGATTGATAAATTTAGTCACATTATAGAAATCATCGAAAATAATGAATCGGCAAAACAACTGGGTCGCGAAAAATTTAAACAATATCGACGTTTAGGTATTGAACCGCGAACTTTCAAACTTTAGCCGGTCAATTGCATTAAGGAGATACGGGGTGGCATTAAATGTCGGTCAAGATTTTAAACAGCGCTGGTTAGATGTGCCTGAGGCTGTTCGTCAGGCATTTATTGATGACCTACACCGTGTCTGCAATGTGCTGAAACCGGAAACCAATATTCAAAAGTGGCTGGAAAAGGATAAAGAGGCACAGCAACATTCTTTTGAGAAAATTGAACGGGCCTACGTAGAACGTAAGGCGCAATTGATTGAAGAAGCACGTATTCGCAAACAGCTTGCGCTAGAAAAATCGCTGGAAAATAAACGTGCTGAACAGGCCGCCTATGCTCAAGCCTTACAGCTGGATGAAGCCCGACAATTTGCCGAACAGACCCAAACTTTGGCCTTTATCCGTCAAACTTTAGATCATGAAACCCATGTTTATACAGCGCGTTATCATAAAAATCCTGAAGGCTCAGCACTGAATTTCTCCAGAGGCATGCTGTCGATTCCTGACACTGCAATGCTCTCGGAACTGGAAAGCGTGCGTTTACGTTTAGAGTTAGAAGCTGAGACCCTCATTGAACAGGCGGTGACGGTATTTCGTGCCAAGTTACATCAAGCCAGCCAAGAAGAAATTGACTATATTTTGAAAAACTCTGATTTATCAACAGAGAAACCAAAGCACTAATTTCTTATCGCTATTGATCTAGGCTATTTTTCTACTGTCATATAAATGACATGTTTATGTCACAAGATAGTCATGTTTTTAAATCTATTTAAAAACATGACTTTGAAATGCTTAAACATCATCTTATTCAGGAAGAAAAAATGGATATCTTGAACCAAATTTCCACTCAAATTGCGGCACTGGATTCGGGTGAAAAATGGAGTGTATCTGCTCAAGATTTATGGATTAGCCATGCCGACTTCCACTCAGTTTCAATTTATATTTCCCGAGAAGCTGAAAAAGGACTATTTTCTGTTTCTATTCCTGCCGCATTAAGCTCGTGGGTGGGAAGTACAGCAGTCACGATTACCAAACACTGAAATAGATCAATCAAAACAGTCCACTTCGGTGGGCTATTGTTATTTTAATACATAGATTGAATTTTTTATTCAATTCAAGCAAATTCAAATCCGGCCTAAATCATTAAAAACTAAATTAAATCTACAGCAAGTCCCAGCATATTGCCTACACCATAGCCCATAGCTAATAACAAGCTAATCCAGATCAGCCCGCCTACGACATTATAAAGCATAAAACTGAAAATATTCATGTGCCCCGCCCCTGCAGCAAAAGGTGCAAATGAACGGACAAACGGCACAAAGCGTGCAACCAGAATGGTTTTTCCACCATGCTTGCTAAAATAATGATTGGTTTTAACAATATATGTAGGTTTCAAAAACCGTGAATGTTCATGAAAGAATTTAAATCCCAACACCTGACCAGTATAATAATTGACGATATAGCCCAATACAGAGGCACTAAAAAGTAATAGCCCCATATAGTTTAAATGGATCACATCGGTGGTTGAGCACAGTGCGCCAATAGCAATTAACAGACTGTCCCCAGGCAAGAAGAACATGAATACAGAACCGGTTTCCGCCAAAATAATCAGAAATAAAATGGCGTAAATCCATAAACCATACTGATCCAGCAAATTCGGTAACCATTGTTCAATATGCATTAAAAAATCAAGCATTTGCACCTACCCACTTGCACTTTATTATTTGCATAAATTACTAAAAACCATAAATAGAAATAAAAAAACAGTCTGATTTTTCAACCAGACTGTTTTCTATTCTATGGATTTTTACTTCAAGAAGCCATTTTCTGCAAGAAATGCCATACTTAATTTTGATTGCTCTTTCACTTCAGCCGCCTTATCACCAAGCATTAAACGCTCGATATAACGTGCTAAAACGTCGACTTCCAGATTCACTTTGGCACCGGTTTTCCATGTGCCAATATTGGTTCTTTCAGCCGTATGCGGAATAAGGTTGAGGCTAATCACATTACCGCGTAAATGGTTAATGGTCAGACTAATACCATCCACAGTCACCGAACCTTTTTCAGCAAGATATTTGGCAATCTCAGCAGGTGCAGTTACTTCATAATAAATTGAGCGGGCATCTTCACGCACAACGGTAATTTCACCCACAGCATCGACATGACCGCTGACGATATGACCGCCAAAACGTGTGGTTGGTAACATGGCTTTTTCCACGTTCACACGCTGACCCACTTTCCAGCTGCCCAAGGTGGTGCGGTTTAAACTTTCACGCGACACATCGGCCGCATACCAGTTTTCGCCCCATTCAATCACGGTGAGGCAAATCCCGTTGGTGGCAATTGAATCGCCCAAATGAACATCTGACATGTCGAGACTGGTGCCAATACGCAAACGCACATCACCGCCCACGCTTTGTAAACTTTCCACTTTGCCTAGACTTTCAATAATGCCTGTAAACATAACTTATTCTCTATTTATAGCTTTGTTTTACCACAAGGCCAGTTGTGTACTCACGCCCGTGGTATCAACACCACCCAGTTCAGCAAAATGATACAACTGACCCAATAATTGGCGCAGCGGTGGACCAGATTTGGCATGGGTATCGGTAATCACAATAAATTCTAATACACGTGCACGTTCTGACTGACGTTGCTTGCTAACACGATAGCGTGGCACATCTTGTGTTAACAGAGTCACACGACCACGTTTTAAATTCGCTTGCAGCAAATCACCGGCTTCAATATTACCATCGGTAGAATAACTGGTCAGAATATAACGTGCATTAATTGTCGCAACCAATTTCTCGTAGGCTTCTTTGGCATGCTTGGAAGAGTTGTACTGACTTGGACGCTCTTTACGCCATGCACGGTCAATCCCGCTCTTATAGCCTTTGGTATCTGGACTTGGTAAATCCGCCTGATCCCACAAGGTTAAAGCATTCAGTACATGATAGTTACTGCCATAGGCATGCTGGTTATACGGTGGATCAAGATAAGCCACATCCACTTCAAAACTGCTCATTTGATTGGCAAGATGCTGAGCATCGACACACCACATTTCGGCTGCCGGTTTTTTCGGTTCGCCAATCTCGCAGAAACGACTCGGGGTCAGCCAGAGTAACGATTCAATCCGTTCCAAAGCCGTTTGGGTTTTACCGCCCCAGCCATGATGGAAACTTTTGAAGACGCCACTGGTATTGCTGACAAAACTTGCGGAATAAAGCAACGGTGCGAGCAATGCCGACATCTCGACATCATCAATTGCCCCTTGCGCCTGCCAAGCGGCAATTTGCTGACGAATCGCGTCGATACGCATGCCATTACGGCGTTTGAAAAATAGACGATCACGTGCTGGATCATAAATTTCGTCATTACGCGGACACAGGTTATGCGTCACCCAACCTTTGACTTCCGGCAAACGATTCAGGTAATCAATAGCTTTTTGATAACCACCCAACTCTTTAAATGCCGGTGCTTCTGTGCAGGATAAAATCGCACTATTTAAAGCATGGCTATACGGTTCCCAGTCATTGGCAATCACACGATAACCATTTTGACGAGCTAGACGTGAAACTACACCGGAGCCTGCAAAAAAGTCAGCGAAAATCGGGGCACGACCATTTTTGCTATTTAATGTTCCCGTGCTCTCAAGTGCTTCCAAAATCAGATGAAGTAAACGACGCTTATTGCCTAAATACGGAACAAGCTGATTGAAAAGATATTCGTCTGTGGTACGTGCTGAATGACGACGTTTATGATAAACCGAAGACTCTGAATTCATACTGTCTCTTGAGAAGGGATTAACCTTAAGCGCACATCATCCCCCAATTGGGTGACGTCCATGAGCTTAAATCGAAGTTGCTCTGCCATACGGCTAAATTCCGCACTAAACATTGCACGTGCTGCTTGACCTAAAAATGTCGGTGCAACATAGCTGATCATTTCATCGACTAACTGTTGTTGTAAAAAGGCAGTCGATAATGTTGCCCCCGCTTCCACCAGCACATCATAAATTTGATGTTGCGTAGAAAGGGTCTGTAGCAAGTCTTTTAAAGGTTGTACTGCAAATTGTAGCACGCCCAAATCAGCAAGTTCCTGACGGAATGGTCCCATGACCATGACCGTATCGGGTTGCTGGAGTATTTTCGCATGAAGCGGTAAACGTCCCTGACGATCGAGTACCAGACGTTTCGGCTGAACAATAGTCGTGATATCGTCAATACCATTGAGCTGACGCACATTCAGCAGACAATCATCTGCCAGTACCGTTTCAATCCCGGTAATGACCACACCAGAAATGGCGCGCCAATGCTGCACATCTTGACGAGCTTCAGGTCCGGTAATCCATTTCGATTCCCCGGATGCCATGGCTGTACGGCCATCCAGGCTTGAGGCAATTTTTAAACGCACGTAAGGCATACCGTTTGCCATGGCTTTAAGAAAACCAAAATTGAGTTTTTCTGCTTGTTGTTCACAAATGCCAACTTCAACTTCAATGCCGGCATCTTTTAGAATTTGTACACCCTTGCCTGCCACCAACGGGTTTGGATCGGGACAAGCGACAATGACTTTAGCAATCCCTGCTTCCACCAAACCTTTGGCACAAGGCGGCGTACGACCATAATGCGCACAAGGTTCCAAAGTCACATAAGCGGTTGCGCCTTGAGCAAGATCTGCGGCCTGACGCATGGCAAAGACTTCCGCGTGCGGTTGTCCAGCTTGAGGATGAAAGCCTTCGCCAACTAACTGACCATCTTTAACGATGACACAGCCGACATTGGGATTGGGTTTGGTGGAGTATTGTCCAAGTTGCGCTAATTCAATCGCACGTTGCATCCACAGCTGATCTTGGTGAATGGGATCTTGGCTTAACTTAGACATCTTCAAACTCTTTTAATGTTCACGGTGTTGCATTTGTTCAATTTGACGTCGAAAAGCTTCTACATCCTGAAAATCTTGATATACCGAGGCAAAACGCACATAAGCCACATGATCAAGGGCAAACAAGGATTGCATGACAATTTCACCAATCATGCGTGATTTCACATCACGCTCACCTAGGCGACGAATTTGTAATTGGATATCGCTGAGGACAGTTTCAATCTGCTCTTGTGTGACCGGTCTTTTTTGTAAAGCATGCATCAATGAACGGCGCATTTTCGCTTCATCAAAAGGTTCGCTCTTGCCGTCAGATTTAATCACCCGTGGCATCACCACTTCATAGGTTTCAAAGGTGGTAAATCGTTCTCCGCAGCTGATACATTCACGACGTCGACGAATTTGACAGCCTTCAGCAGCCAAACGCGAATCGATAACTTTACTATCTGCGGCGTTGCAAAATGGACAATGCATAGCGGTTTAATTGAACAAATCAAATCGGATTTAGAGTGTAGCAAAAATTCTGCGTTTTGTAGAGACTTACGCAAGATATGGAAAAAAAACAGCCCTTCCGGGCTATTTTACACAATATATTGATTATCGACTTTTTTATTATTCTACACGTTCGCCATGTTGACTTAAGTCTAGACCCATACGTTCATCATCCGCTTCAACACGAATGCCAATCACCAGGTCAATCAGTTTAAGAATAATGAAAGTCACTACACCAGAGTAAGCGATGGTTGCAAGTACACCTTCAATTTGCACCCATAATTGATGCATCATATTTGCAGGAACTTTATCGCCCATGATGAATTCACTTGCAAATACGGCAGTCAGGATTGCACCGACAATACCACCCACACCATGCAGACCAAAAGCATCCAAAGAGTCATCAGCTTTCAGTGCACGTTTAAGCGCAGTAATACCCCAGAAGCACACGACACCGCCAATCAAGCCCATCGCCATTGCACCGCCTACAGTCACGAAACCAGCTGCAGGGGTAATCACTACCAGACCCGCAACCGCGCCAGATGCGCCGCCCAATACCGAGGCTTTACCACGAACCACTTTTTCAGTAATTAACCAGGCAATTGCTGCGGCCGCCGCTGCAACTTGAGTAACCACCAATGCATAACCTGCAGAACCGTTGGCACCGAGTGCAGAACCACCGTTGAAACCGAACCAGCCCACCCAGATCAGGCTGGCACCAATCACGGTTAAAGCCAGGTTATGTGGCGCCATTGATTCACGGCCCAAGCCCATACGTTTGCCAAGCATGTATGCAGCAACCAGACCTGCGACACCCGAGTTAATGTGAACGACCGTACCACCAGCAAAATCCAGTGCGCCGTCGTTACCTAACCAGCCGCCACCCCATACCCAGTGGGTAATTGGCGCGTAAACCACAATACTCCAAATGGTAATGAATGCAACGAAAGCGCTGAATTTCATACGTTCTGCAATCGAACCGGTAATAATGGCTACGGTAATGATGGCAAAAGTCATTTGAAAAATAACAAACAGAATTTCTGGAATTGTTCCGGTTAAGGCATCTGTGGTAATGCCGGATAACATGATCTTATCCAGACCACCAATGAATGCATTTCCTTCGCCAAAGGCTAAGCTATAACCAATCACGACCCAAGTAATACTCACAATTGCCGCTGCAACAAAGCTATGTGCCATTGTGCCGAGGACATTTTTCTTACGAACCATACCACCGTAGAATAGTGCCAGACCTGGAATCGTCATCAATAAAACCAGTGCGGTAGACACTAAAATCCATGCGGTATCACCTGTATCTAATTTTGCTTCTTTTTCTGCAGGTGCGTCTGTTTGTTCAGCTGGCATAGGTGCCGCAGCCAATTCAGAATTTGTTAATGATGAATCAGCGGTTTCAACCACTGCTACATTTTCAGCAGGAGTGGATGCTGTTACAGCTTCTTCAGCCCATACAACAGAACCACCTAAGAGTGCGCCAGACAAACTCAGCGCAATGAGCATCTTTTTCATTCGTATCCCCCAACCTAGTATTTTTTGAGTTATTAGGTACTCAGCAAACTTCGTGCCAAATTAGACAGCATCTGCACCTGTTTCACCGGTACGAATACGGATGACTTGTTCCAAATTAGTCACGAAAATTTTACCGTCACCAATTTTTCCTGTACTTGCAACACGCGTAATCGATTCAATCACTGAATCAACCATATCATCGCTAATTGCAATTTCAATTTTCACTTTAGGTAAGAAATCAACGACATATTCAGCGCCACGATAAAGTTCAGTATGACCTTTTTGACGACCAAAGCCTTTGACTTCAGTTACGGTGATCCCTTGAACACCAATTTCAGAGAGTGCTTCACGCACGTCATCTAATTTAAAGGGTTTTACAATTGCAGTTACGAGCTTCATGTTTGTTTCCTTCGGCTTCTTTCACCAGTAAGGTTTTATGTTCAAATTTCGTGCCAAAATTTCTAAGGTTGGGGGAAAATAGAGAGTTTCGACACGAGTTTTCTTTATAACCTATTTTATACTTTTAAGCGTAGTCTGATCTTTAAAAAACAGACATTTTTATTATAAAATTTACGATTTTACTCATCGAACAAAACTATATCTGATCGATGGGGGCTATGGTCTAGGTTTGAGCAATGCTACACTGCTGCTACTTCTGCACTCTTAGGGAATCAACAATGATCGAAACATTATTACAAGCCATACTCGAACAAATAGATCAACCAAAAAAAGATATTGAACACAATTTGCGTGCCTTACTCAATGAAGCTGTTTCCAAGATGGATCTGGTTTCAAAAGATGAAATTGAACGTCAACGTACTGCGCTCAATAATGCCAACTTACGCTTAAATGAACTGCTTAAACAAGTTGAAGCATTAGAGATTAAAATCAATAACAAGAAATAAGCACTTTTTTGGTGCACTAAAAGACACAAAACGATTAAAAATAACGCACTATAACGGAACAATAATAATGTCTTTTGCTAAAATTTATACTCGAGGTCTGCTTGGACTTCATGCACCTTTAATTGAGGTCGAAGTTCATGTCAGTCAGGGTTTGCCTTCTTTAACCATTGTCGGGCTGCCTGAAGCGGCAGTTCGTGAAAGTAAAGATCGGGTACGCTCAGCCATTATTAATAGTGGTTTTCAATTTCCAACTAAGCGCTTAACCATCAATTTAGCTCCGGCAGACTTGCCCAAAGATGGCTCACGTCTCGATTTACCCATCGCTTTAGGCATCCTCATCGCATCCGGGCAAATCCCTGAAAATGTTACAGACAATTTGGAGTTTATTGGTGAACTGGCTTTGGATGGGCAACTTCGTCCCATTACCGGGATTTTGAGTATTGCGATTGCCTGCCAGCAGCTAGGACATCAACTGATCTTGCCAGAACAAAATGCCCAGCAAGCCTCTCAACTGCCTCATTTTGAAGTTTTTGCAGCCCAGCACCTAAAAGATGTCTGTGATCATCTTTCTAATCAGCAGCCTCTTCAGCAATATCAAGCCAGTCAGACGGCTGCGCCAGATCAGTACAGATTCGATTTAGCCGATGTCAAAGGTCAACTGCGTCCACGACGCGCTCTGGAAATTGCCGCAGCAGGTGGGCATTCTTTATTGTTCAAAGGTCCGCCGGGTACAGGTAAAACCCTGTTAGCATCACGGCTTGCCAGTATTTTACCGCCTTTAGATAGCCAAGAAAATCTGGAAGTTGCCAGCATCTATTCGGTTTCCAATACCTCGCACCCCTTTGGACAGCGCCCTTTTCGGGCACCGCATCATACTGCTTCAGCGATCGCTCTAGTCGGTGGCGGTTCACATCCCAAACCCGGTGAAATCACTTTGGCCCATTTAGGGGTCTTATTTCTAGATGAGTTGCCTGAATTTGACCGCAAAGTATTGGAAGTTTTAAGACAGCCGCTGGAATCTAAAGAAATTGTGATTTCTCGCGCTTCGAGACAAATCACTTTCCCAGCCAATTTTCAGCTGATTGCCGCAATGAATCCCTGCCCCTGTGGCTATGCTTTTAATCAGGATATTCGTTGCCAATGTTCAGCAGATGCAATTAAGCGTTATCAGAGCCGTATTTCAGGTCCCCTCCTCGATCGTATTGATTTGCATCTGGATGTCCCACCATTACAAGCGCATGAGTTGCAAGATACAGCACCGGTCGAAAATTCACAGACTGTGCGTGAGCGTGTGATTCAAGCTTATAATTTGCAAATACAACGACAGCAATGTCTGAATCACGCTTTAAGCCCTAAACAGTTAGAGCAATTTGCTCCCTTGGATACGCAAGCACAAAAAATCATGGAAATGGCACAGCAACGCTTAAACCTGTCTGCGCGTGCTTATCATCGGGTATTACGTGTCGCCCGAAGTATTGCGGATTTATCCCAACATTCCGAGATTCAAAGCCAGCATTTAACTGAAGCGTTGTCTTATCGGGCACAACAAGGCTAGACCAAAATGCAAATGTTGATCCATAGTGAAAGCCTTGCTGATTAGGCTGCTATTTCAGATGTCATCGAATAGGTTTTTTAAGATCAGCAATATTTAAGTCATACTGAACAATTCATTGTGGATGCCTTAAAACGGGCAAATGTGCTGATTTTTTCTTTAGTTGCCGTTCAAAACCGGAAAATTGTGGGACATATAGCCATCTCCTCTGCCGTGTCAGAATTTCTTCTGGTGTTAAAGGCTGGGCTGGCTTAGGACACGTATTGCTGTTTTACCTGAATGGCAACGACAAGGTATAGCTTCAGCACTGATTCGATCAAGCGTGAATCAATTGAAAGTGATGGGTACAAAAGACTACGTAGTTTTAGACGATCCGAATTTCTATTCTTAATTTGGTTTTAAAGCAGTTCTGGAACCAATCCTGGATCCTATACCGACTCAATATTTTCAAGCTTTCTTTTAGGCGGGCGATATACATCAAAGTCATGTGAGCGATTATTCTGTATTTTCTGCCCTATAAGCAAAAATAAAGCCTTTCTTTATTTCTAGCGCAAAGGAAGGAAGTGTCAGTAGCCAATCAATCACCTGCATAAAAACCTCCAAAGCCAAACTTTGAAGGTTTTTAATTATTTGCAATTAGAATGTTTTGGTTAAGGTAAATACCGCCCCAGTTTCTACTCCACGGCTTGCCACATGTGTCATACCATCAGTATCAATATCTGTACCTATCGCAGCCAATTCAGCAGTTAGACCACTAACAGACGCAAATGAGTAAGTTACACCAGCTTTCCAATCAATATAGCTGTCATCACCCCCAAAATAATTTTCATCTGCCAGTGTATAACCCAGTGCAGCAACACCGCCAAAACCAGTTGCACCAAAAGGTACAGAATAAGTTGCATTTAGGTACCATGCATCAGTGTCTAAACCCAAGAAATCATTACTGTAGTTAACTGCTGTCAATAGACTTGCACCTTGTACAAAAACATCTTTAAATGTCAATTTACCGTATAATTCCAACCAGTTTAAGTCACTTTCACTTGGATAAGCGTAGTACCATAAACCTACATCTAATAACGGTTGATTTGCAAAGTTATCCAAAGTCGTTGCAAAACCGATGTAAGGGTCAAGTTCAATGTGGGCTGTACCACCAAAATCAACATTTGAACCCCATAAACCCGCATATGCACCTGACTCATGTGACAATACAAAACCGGCTTGTACAGCGGGATCATTGAATGTTTGCGTCATACCACGGAAACGGTAATCTGAGGTTAATGCTGCAGTTCCACTTACGGATAAGCCTAATGGTGATGCAGGTGTTTCATCCGCAAAAGTGAACGTAGATGCTGCGCCTAATACAGCCAGAGATAATGCATTTAAAGTTAATTTCATTGTTTGATTCCCCCACATCGTACTACGACGGTTTTTTTGGTTATTTCGATAAACTCAATGAGGTAATAGCAATTGCTATGCCAAAAATGAAATACGATCTTTAGAAGCCATCTAGAATAAAAAATAAATGCACATATAATTTTGTTTATATTGAACTTTAATTAATTAAAATAAATTTAATTAAAATACAGCTTGTTCGATACTATAACCAATGTGTTCAGTATTGAAATTCACTTCATCTTTAAAGCAAGAGTCATATTTACTTACATCCTGCCTCTTTTTGAAGCTATTTTTTAATCCCACAGTTTTATTACGCCTAAAAAAAGTGCACAAATTTAAAGCAATTTATGCACTTTTAAAAAACTTACAGTTTTTAGGCTTAAAAATTAAAATTCAAACCGAATACAACTTGATCATCAAAATCTGTATCGAAGCGATCCTTACCACCGACCACATAATCAAAAGATGCTGTCGCACCCGTATTGGCAATTTCTTTACTCATACCTATACGCGCTTCATTAAAAGCAACTTCATTTTTAGTTTCAATTATGCTGTCATCACGACTACTGTTATAAACAGATGCGCCAATTGATGTATTCAACATAAAGTTTTGCGGCAAAGCATAACTGTACGCTGCACTTAAATACACATCTCCCGCGTTAGCGAAAGAAGCATCTGTAAGCATTAGGGATGTACTCAAAGTTAAGTTTTTATAAGCCAATTCACCTAATATATCGAATGCTGTAGTTTTACGTTCATCGCCATCTTCAGCATAAACTGTACCGCCATCTTGGTAGTAATAAGCAGTTCCTTGAACTTTATAGTGCCAATCCGGGTTAATGTCTTGCGCATACGCCACATAAAAATCATGTTCAAAACCATGATCTTTATCTTTACTATTATCAGACGGGTCATAACCGAGTGTTGAACCCCAATATCCTACGCTAACACCACTTTGATGTGCATACTCAACGCCAGCTTGCAGAGCGACATCATCATTTTCAACTCCACCACGGAAAATATATTTATTGACCACAGCAAAACTGCCTGTTAATGCTCCCGCTGCTGATAAAGTTGACTGTTCTTCAGCAAATGCAGGCATTGTGTTCATGGCAAGCAATAAAGATAACGCAACTTTGTGTGAATTTTGCAGCATTTTTACCCCGTGTAAAATCAGTTAAAGATTCTGTTCAACGATGAATTTGGCTGCGGATTTTAAAACTTTTTTATACTTCTTGGTCAATTATTTAGATCAATCTAACTTACTTTCATTCAACTAATAATCAATAAGTCAGCTTAATATTGAATTAAATTAAATTTTTAGATTAAAAATTTAGATGAAATTTGTAGAGAGATATAATTTTTTAAAAATTTCTGATTATTCACTCGCCTTTTTATGAACATTCCTAAATCCGGGCTTTTAATCCATACTAGACTAAAGTCTAAAACAGCAAAGTTTCATAAAATTTAGCTTAATTAGTAAATTTCAGCTGTATTTAACTGTTCAAAACTCCTTATCAAGTCAGTTATACTTTAAATATATTATTGTTTTGTAAAATAATTTTAACAAATAGCAAAATTTAAATATTTTTATTAACTCAAAGGTGCAACATTATATTCAAAGAATGCATAACTTTAATGAAATAAAATCAATAAAAAAAAGATTTTTTTGCTCTACATTACGTATACAATTCCTTCAATTTCTTCGTCCAATTTTGTATAAGGCCTTCTCCCAATGCAAAAAACACAAAAACTTACTTTAGCGATTTTAATTCAAGCTGCATTAATCTCAACGGCCTATGCGAGCGAGCAAAGCGAAGCTAAAGGCTTTATAGAAGATGCTGAAGGTTCGGTTTTATTCCGTACCGGTTTTATTGACCGCGATAAGAAAAATGTTCCAGCAGGTACAGATACTCGCTCTTCAGCACAATCTGCAATTTTTGATTTAGAGTCTGGATACACTAAAGGTGTTGTTGGGTTCGGTGTAGGTATTGTCGGTGATGCATCCTTCAAGTTGGGTGACAACAAGCATGCCGGTAACCAAATGATTCCACGTGAAACATTAAATGGCAAAAAACAAGCTGGTGATACCTATGATCACTGGGCACGTGGCGGCGCAAATGTAAAAGCACGTATTTCTAACACCGAAGTACGTTACGGTACTCAAGTTTTAGACTTACCTGTTCTTGCCAGCAACACTGGGCGCATGGTTCCTGAATACTTTGAAGGCGTACTTGCCACCAGCCGTGAAATTAACGGTCTAGAACTGACAGCCGGTAAATTCACCAAGAACCAAATGTCTGAACAGATCAATACTGACGGTAACCGTTTAGACCAGGCGGTAGTTTGGGGTGTTAAATACAAATTCAGTGATGCCTTAAATGCATCTTACTTTGGCTTAGACAGCAAAAATAAATTAGACCGTCATTATGTCAACGTCAACTATAAGCAAGCTTTAGCCAACGACAGTTCATTAACTTATGACTTCAGCGGTTATCATACTAAATTTGATAAAAACGCGACTACATATTCTTCGACTGGTGAAGTTGCTCCCGACTATGCAACAACAGGTGTTGCTGGTGTAGAAAAAACCAATAATATTTGGGCTATTTCAGGTACTTATAATACTGGTGCACATAATCTTATGCTTGCTTACCAGCAAAATACTGGCAATGTCGGTTATGACTATGGTCAAAATGCTGATGGCTTTCAAAGCGTTTACTTGCCAAATTCTTACTTGTCTGACTTCGTCGGCAACCATGAAAAATCTGCACAAGTTCAATACAGCTATAACTTCAAAAACCAAGGCTTAGCTGGCTTGAACTGGACCACTGCTTATGTCTATGGTTGGGACATCAATGTTGCAGGTCAAACAAACGAAGGTAAAGAAAATGAGTTCTTTAACCAGGTGAAATATACGGTTCAAAGCGGTTTTGCCAAGGATGCCAGCCTGCGTGTACGTAACTCAATCTACCGCGCTAATAATGTCTACGAAAATGCCTACATTGGTGATACCAATGAATGGCGTGTTTTCCTAGATATTCCTGTGAAATTATTTTAATTTACAGTAAGTTTAAGAGCTAAAAAAACCTGCACATTGTGCAGGTTTTTTATTTGCTCAAGTTTAACTAAAAAGTTCAACTTCATAGCAAACGGAATTATTTATTCGCAGCTTTATATGCTTCAATTGAGCTAAGCACTTCTTGTTTCGCAACATCAGCACCTTCCCAACCACTTAACTTAACCCATTTTCCTGGTTCTAAGTCCTTGTAGTGCTGGAAGAAGTGTTCAATTTGACTGATCAATAACGGAGGAAGATCAGTGTACTCCTGAACATCTTTGTAGATTGGTGTTAGTTTTTCGTGCGGTACAGCAACCAGCTTCGCATCAATACCACCGTCATCTTCCATGTTTAATTTACCGACAGGGCGGCAACGAATCACTGAACCTGGTTCAACTGGATATGGTGTTACAACCAATACGTCTAATGGGTCGCCATCTAGAGACAAGGTATTTGGTACATAACCGTAGTTTGCTGGGTAGAACATTGCTGTACCCATGAAACGGTCTACGAATAAAGCATCTGAATCTTTGTCGATTTCATATTTGATTGGTGCTGCATTTGCAGGAATTTCAATAATGACATAGATGTCGTTTGGTGCATCTTTACCCGCTGGGATATTGCTGTAGCTCATAGCATCACTCTTTAACAAGTTAAATCTTATTTAAACCGGCACGATTATAACGGTTTTTGAGAATTAAATAACTTTGTGATTATACATCCGCCAAGCCAAAATATGTATTTCCACAGACTGATGTCACTGTTAAGTTAATTTAATCACCAGAAGTAATAAGCAAATTGGACATAGCAAAGACAAGATCCAAATAATGCTACGCAACGTTGCCCAATTGGCCAAATAGCAAATGCCATAAATAATACGCAGCACGATATAGGCAATACCAAAAGTCATGATTACGGTTTGAGGAACCACCATATATTCCGCCATTAAAATAGCAGCAATAAATAAAGGTAAACTTTCAAAACTATTTTGCTGTGCTGCATTAGCACGTGCGGCCAAGCCAGTGGTTTTAGATAAAAAATCGCGCGGATTTTGATTATCTCGTCCTTTAAAGCCAGAGGTTTTTTTTGCAATCATTGTAAAAACGTAAGGCAATAAACATGCAATTAAGATGAGATAGATTATTCCGCTGATGTTTTGCATCTGATTTTTCTCATTAAGATTTTCTGCCCAGTATCATAGCATGACGGTTCAGTAATAATTTTTGTTAAATTATAATGTTTTTATTAATGAGGAATAAGGATCTCTTATGGTCAACCCAGATCAGCAAATAATGTTGGATGTCCTTGAAAAACAGCGTTTGCATCAACTTAAAGTAGATCGTGTACTCAAAATTGTGTTGCCGATTGTGGGATTTTTACTTGCAGTCATGTGTGCCAACTTCAATAGACTTTCTCTGATTTTCACCATTGTTATATCAATCGTCGCACTTTGGATGGTGGGAATTAAGCGTCAAGCCCTGTGGATATGGACTACAGTCGTTGCCCTCTATTGTGTGCTTGATAATTTATATAGCTTTGGTTCATTTGATTTAAAGCGATATATTTATCAGTTCGGTAGCATCACGACCTTTATCTGGATTATGGGTATAGGGCGTCCTTATATTGATCGCTGGTTGATGAAAGATTAAAAATAAAAAAGCGCCGAGAACGGCGCTTTTTTATTGCATGGTTTATGCTGTTTTACGTAAATCTTTACGTAAGATTTTGCCTACGTTTGATTTTGGCAATTCATCCATAAACTCAACATAGCGCGGGCGTTTATAACCGGTTAAGTTTTCTTTAGCGAAAGCAAGTACTTCTTCAGTGGTTAAAGACGGATCCTTTTTCACCACAAACAACTTAGGTACTTCACCCGATTTTTCATCAGGTACACCAATTGCTGCAACTTCCAATACTTTTGGATGTTTAGAAACCACGTCTTCAATTTCAGATGGATAAACATTAAAACCAGAAACCAGAATCATGTCTTTTTTACGGTCTACAATCTTCACATAACCGCGAGCATCCATAATACCGATATCACCGGTACGGAAGAAACCATTGGTCATGACTTTTTCAGTTTCATCTGGACGGTTCCAATAGCCTTTCATGACTTGTGGCCCACGAATCGAGATTTCACCCTGCTCGCCCAGTGCCACTTCATTGCCATCATCATCCAGAATCGCAACCTCAGTCAGTGGCAACGGAATACCAATCGTGCCGCTAAATTCCATTGATGAAGGCGGGTTTGCAGTCGCAACCGGCGAAGTTTCTGATAAACCATAACCTTCAATGATGTTGGTACCGGTAATTTTTTTCCATGCTTCAGCTGTAGAAGCCAGAACAGCCATACCCCCACCCATCGCCATTTTAAGGTTGCTATGGTCAAGTTGCTTAAACTCTTCATTGTTCACCAATGCATTAAACAAAGTGTTTACTGCCGGGAAGAATGACGGACGGTATTTGCGCAATTCTTTCATTACCGCGGGCAAGTCACGCGGGTTTGGAATCAGAATATTGGCTTGACCCTTATACATGCCGTACATGGCACACACCATGAATGCAAAAATATGATAAAGCGGTAATGCACAGAAAATACGGTCATCTTTCGCGCCATCTTGTGCACCAAATTTACTTTGGAAAATACCATCACACTGCAACATGTTTGCAACAAGATTACGATGTGTCAGCTCTGCACCTTTAGAAACACCAGTCGTACCACCAGTGTATTGCAGTACAGCAGTATCACTTAAAGTCAAACTTGGACGTTTATAGTTGCTTGCGCTGACTTTAGACATTGCAGCATTAAATTTGATATGTCCTGGAATATCCCAAGCTGGAATTTGCTTGCGTACTGAACGCAATACAAAATTCACTAATGTGCCTTTTAATGCACCTAACATATCGCCAACAGAAGCCACGACCACATGCTTCACAGGTGTTTTACCAATAATTGCTTGATAAACAGTTGCAAAGTTTTCAATGATCACCAATGCTTCTGCACCCGAATCATTCAGTTGGTGTTCAAGTTCACGCGAGGTATAGAGTGGATTCACATTTACAAGTACCAAACCTGCACGGAATACACCCAGTGCCACCACTGGATATTGCAGCACGTTTGGCATCATTACTGCAACGCGAGAACCTTTTGCCAAACCTAAGCTTTGTAAATAGGTTGCAAATTTACGGCTTGCTTCTTCTAGTTCATTAAATGTTAAGACTTTATCCATAAAGATAAAGGCATCACGCGAACCAAATTTTTGAAAATTACGTTCAAAAACATCATTAAGTGAGGTATTTTCTGGTGGTAATTCTACTGTTTCCGGAATTCCTGTTTTCTGGTATTCAGCGAACCAAATTTTTTCCATAACGCCCTTCTCTCCAATCTATAATCCTTAGTTTTCAACTGTTTTTCAATGTTATGCTGATTATTTAACTTGTTTATGCATAACATGACATCCATTTACACGAATACGAATCATATATAACGTATTTTGATCAATGGATGCTAGTTTTATCTTTGAATGAACAGTTTATTTGCTTTTTGATATCCCCGTGGCAACAGTTGACCTTTAGTCGCTCTTTTACCAATATACTTCTGAAGATCATCACCTTTTAGTTTTAATTGTTGCTGCCCTGCAACCACTTGAATTATTTCATTTAAACTAAGCAATGTCATGGACAAAATTTGTTCTTTCGCTTCAAGTTGTATCAACTTGTTTCCTTTACCTTTGTTCAGTATTGGTAATTCTGACAATTCAATCACCAATAACCGACCAGTGGTACTTAGAATAGCTAAATGCGTATGGGCCTCTACCTTTTGTAATGGCAATGCTTTGGCATCCTCAGATACCGTCAGGAATGCTTTACCGGCTTTGGCATTGGTATCAAGCTGTTTTGCATTGGATTTAAAGCCATAGCCTTTAGAGCTTACTGCAATAATTTCCTGTTCATCTTCCGCAATCAGCACTTGAATAAAGCCAATTCCGTTTGCAGGAGCAAGTTTGGAGCTTAACGGCTCACCTAAACCACGTGCCGATGGCAAACTGTTAATCGCTAACGCATAACTACGTCCGGTTTCATCCAGTACGTAAGTGCGCTGATTTGATTTACCGGTTGCATGACTTAAATATTGATCCCCTGCCCGGAAATTCAGGTTTTCTGCATCCACTTCATGACCTTTGGCACAGCGAACCCAACCTGCTTCTGACAATACCACAGTCACTGGGTCAGCGGGCATCAGGTCTTGTTCACTAATTGCGGCGGCTTCTGCGCGCTGTACGATTGGCGAACGTCGGTCATCACCAAATTTTTTGGCGTCATCTTTCAGTTCGGTAATGATCAGATTTTTCAATGATTCCGGGTTGGCTAATTGTTCACGAATAATGGCAGCACGTGCTTCCAATTCTTCCTGTTCACGGCGAATTTCCATTTCTTCAAGTTTTGCCAAATGACGTAACTTGAGCTCCAAAATGGCTTCGGCCTGAATTTCATCAATCCCGAAATGTGCAATCAGTTCAGCTTTCGGATGATCTTCTTCGCGAATAATACGAATGACTGTATCCAGATCCAGATATGCAATCAAAAGACCAGCCAAAATATGCAGGCGTTTTTCAATTTTATTTAAATGGTATTGCAGGCGACGGGTGACCGTACTCTTACGAATTTCAATCCATTCCAGCAAAATATGGCGAATCGATTTCACCTGCGGACGACCATCGGCACCAATCATGTTCATATTGACACGATAGCTCGACTCTAAGTCAGTCGTTGCGAACAAGTGGCTCATCACGGCTTCAGCATCAATACGATTGGAGCGTAGCACAATCACCAAACGGGTCGGGTTTTTATGATCCGATTCATCACGAACATCACTGACCAAAGGCAGTTTCTTCGCCTGCATTTGATCTGCAATTTGGCTAATGAGTTTTGAACCCGACACCTGATACGGCAGCTCGGTAATCACGATTTCATTTTTTTCAATACTATACACCGCACGCATGCGATAACTGCCACGACCAGTGGTCTGAATTTTTAATAAATCCTCAGCCGAGGTAATAATTTCTGCTCTGGTCGGCAAATCCGGTGCAGGAATATATTCTGCAACTTTCTCATCAGTTAAGTTCGGATTACGAATCAGGGCGATGGTGCCTTTAATCACTTCACGCAAGTTGTGTGGCGGAATATCTGTTGCCATACCCACGGCAATACCGGTGGTTCCATTCAACAAGATATTCGGTACGCGTGCGGGCAGATTGACCGGTTCTTTCATCGAGCCATCAAAGTTGTCCTGCCAATCACAGGTGCCTTGACCAAGCTCAGACAACAGCACTTCACTATAAAGTGAAAGTTTGGCTTCGGTATAACGCATTGCTGCGAAAGATTTCGGATCATCGGGTGAACCCCAGTTGCCCTGACCTTCAATAAATGGATAGCGATAACTAAACGGCTGTGCCATCAGCACCATCGCTTCATAACAGGCAGAGTCACCATGCGGATGGTACTTACCCAGTACATCACCGACTGTACGGGCAGATTTTTTCGGCTTGCCACTATGCTTTAAACCCAGCTCACTCATTGCATAAACAATACGGCGCTGCACGGGTTTTAAACCATCACTGATATGTGGCAATGCACGATCCATAATCACGTACATGGCATAGTTAAGGTAAGCTTGTTCAGTAAATTCTGCTACGGAACGATTTTCTGTCGCATGATGCACAAGGCTGGTCATAAAAGCGTGGAATCCTAAATAATTCGTTTTTTATCTATGCGGCTATGCTAAGTCGCGATTGCCGACTACACAAGAGCAGTCAATGATACTGCACGACAAATTGTGTCTTATGAGATAAAAATATTCATTTTATATTTACAAAGCAACTTAAAACCCTTAACCGTATAAAAGTAAAATTCTATTAAACTTAAGTATAAATATGATTTTAATTGGCTATACCAGATAATAGTGCGATATATATCACATTAATATGCATTTTCATTTAACTCTGTAACATTCTTTGGAAGCGTGTGGCTCATTCTATGCAAATGTATATTCCTTATCAGCTTCGAGTAAAATTACAACAGATTGATCCTATTTTAGATCCTCAGTGGCAACAAGATCTTAGTCTCCTGCTGGCCTCCACACCTGAACATCTGCATCCCAAGATAGAAGATGAATATTTAAAGCCCAAGAATATTCATTGGAACTATTTATCACAAATTTTTGAGTTTAAAGGTCATATTGGTCTGCATGAGCTTCATAGTTATATTCAACATTCAGGTCTGTTACAGCTCGCCCAAAAAATTCGTACCACCTTTCAACATTTAAAAAAATATCAAACTGATGTTCAAATTGCTGATTATTTAGAAACCATTACTTATGAAATTAACAGCCTAGAGTTACAAGATCAAAAAGATATTCGGGCTCAACAGCTATTAAAAAACGCATTTTTATATGATGCTGCGCTGAGTATCAAGCAGACAAATTTTTCAGTCACCCCCAACTTCCGTGGCTTAACAGCTGATCAAGTGCGCTGTTTTATCTTTGAAATTTTTATAAAAAGTGAAATTTTGGGAAGCTGGTTTGCCCATATTTTACCCAGTGAATATGCGCAGCAGGAACTGCCTATTTTTCAAGACTATTTTAGTCATGAGCAGCATGTACGTGACTTCGAAATTATTCGAACTTCCGCTTATTACTTTATCATTGGCAGTTCTTGGGACAGCCGGGTATCTTCTTATTCTATTCGACGTTTTTTGACCGAAGAAAATTTCGGCGTGGCAAATAAGTTTTATATAAGTGGCCTGGTTCTTGATCCTAAACAGATCGAGGTTGCCGACTCCTTTGAAAACTTTAAACAACAGATGGGAAAAATGATTGGCTTACAACGCCAAATGAACCCTCATATTGTCGATCTGATGGAGTCATTACACTATTACAATCAACATCATCTTCGACAAAAAATCATGCAAATGCTCGAAATCAGGGGGTTTTCAGTCGATCACCTGATCAATGAGCACTTAAAGGAAATTGAAAAAGACTTATGTGTATACATTCTTGAACCCTTTCAAAACGGTCTCAAAAACAGTATTCAACAACCTGACGAGTTAGAATTTTGCTTTTTAAATATTCGACGCTTAATGAGCGAATTGTTGCACAGCTTTGAAATATTCTCTCAGGAACCTGCTATTCAATTTAATCCCCGTGCACGTCAGTTCAAGTACCGGCTGATTGCTTATCTAAATTTATTAAAGCAGCGTCGTGCTTATATTTTTGTTCAGTTTGAAGATCAAGATCACTATCAGCACCATCTCAATTTAGTGACGACTCCCTTGGAACAGCTGCGAGATCAGGTGAATGGTCTATTGAACAATGTCGCCTCCTGCAACAGCAGTTGCGCCAATTGGAACGCGATGCCAAACAATCGGCAAATACAACCTTTCTCAAACGTCTAATGAGTAAATCACAAAATAATTCTAATAAAATAAATGAATTAAAGACATCACTTATTGAAGTTCATCATCGCTGTTATTTAGAGATCATTCGTATTCAAAAACAGTTCTCTCAGCACAGTCTTTATTTAGAGTCGAAAAACTTAATCTCTGCGGATGATTCCAAAGTACGCCATTATGCCTTTGCAGATGGTGAAAATGGCATAACACGATTGCCCCTTTTATTGCAATTACCCGAGAACCGAGACAACTTTAACTTGCAAAGCATAGCCTTGGTTTTAAATCAAGATGTGGTGCATTCTGCCAAACATTGGGTCATCGACTAGTTGCCAATGTTTGACGTTCAGTACTTTGATTTGAGTTATAGAGTTATAGCCCCATCGACTCTAAAGTCTTGCCTTTGGTTTCTTCACCCAGGACTAAAATCACCAAAGCCACAGCCAGTAATACTACGGTAAACATGATGAAGACATGACTAAAACCATTGTTCATCACCATCATATGGGTAACCACCATTGGCGCCACAATACCGCCCATACGTCCCACCGCAGAGGCCCAACCCGAACCAAAGGCACGAATATTGGTCGGATACTGTTCCGGCGTATAGGTATACAGTACACCCCATGCACCTAAGTTAAAGAATGACATCAGGCAGCCCCAAAACATAATCATGTTCACGGTATCGGCCTGACCAAAAAAATAAGCCGAAACGGCGCACATGCCAATAAAGCCCGCCAGTGTCGCTTTACGCCCCAGTTTTTCCACCAGCCATGCTGCGGCGACATAACCCGGAAGCTGCGCAAGAATCATGATCAGCACATATTCAAACGACTGCACAATGGTATAGCCCTGTTTGACCAACAAACTTGGCAACCAGGTGAAAATGCCATAATACGAATAGACAATACCGAACCAAATCAGCCACAGCATTAAGGTACGACGGGCAAACGGCCCTGTCCAAAGCTGTTTAAAAGAAATATTCTGCTTTTCTGCAACCGGCTTCACTTCAATATGCTGAATCACTTCTACGCCACATTGACGTTCCAGTTTTTGAACCAGAGCATGCGCCTCTTCAATCCGTCCACGGTTAATCAGGTAAGGAACCGATTCCGGCACTTTTTTAAGAATCATAAACACATAAATGGCAGGCAAACCACCAATTAAAAATGCAATATGCCAGCCATAATTCGGAATCACAAAGTAGGAAACCAGAGCTGCGACCAGCCAGCCCAAGCCCCAGAAACTTTCCAGTAAAACAATAAAACGTCCGCGTACATGCGCAGGAATATATTCACTGACCAAAGTCACTGCAACGGGAAGCTGTCCGCCTAGTCCCAAACCGACAATGAAACGAAATACCAATAACCACGTTAAATTGGGCGCAAAGGCACATAAAGCGGTGGCAATACTATAGGTCACTAAAGTAATCGCAAATACGCTACGACGCCCGATTCGGTCGGCCAATCCCCCAGAGAAAACTGCGCCAATCGCCATCCCGACAAAACCAATCGACACCACCCAACCTTTTTCGGTCGGGGTCATGTTCCATTCTTCGGCCATAGTGGTCAAAATAAAAGCAATCAGACCGGTATCCATTGCATCGAACATCCAGCCGAGTCCGATTACCCATAGCAAAGTATAGTGAAACTTACCGATGGGTAAGCGTTGTACACGCGAGACTAAATCCATAACAAGAGCTCTGATTTGGTGACAGGATGCATACTGCTTTCCCAACAGGATTTATAATTGTGCTAATTTTTATACGCTAATTAAGATGATGACCGCTCACTTCGTTAGTCATCTATCGTTTTTGTGCACATTCTTATGAAGCATCTTTGGAAGATGCCGATTGCTCATCATCATCTTTATAAATGAATTTCGGCATTTCCAGACCAAAGTAGATAGCGATACAGCGTAAAGAAAAACCAAAAATCAGGGTCGAAATCACGGTGACTTCTAAAGAGAAACCGATCTCCTGGCAAACCCAATAACAAATGACCGAAACAAAGGAAATACTGGCATACAGTTCACGGCGAAACACCAAGGGTACATCGTTGCACAGGATATCACGCAGAATACCACCTGACACACCGGTCAAAACCCCAGCGACAGCCGAAACCACAAAACCATGCCCCATTTCAAGCGCAATCTGGCAACCAATTACGGTGAAGCCAATAAGCCCCATGGCATCCAGAATCAGGAAGATTGAGCGCAAATGGCGCATCCATTTGGCAATCAGAATCGTGACAAAAGCGGCAGCACAGGTCAGCACGAGATATTCAGGATGTTTGACCCAAGTCAGTGGATAATGTCCGAGCAGTACATCCCGAACTGAACCACCACCAAGTGCAGTCACACAAGCAATCAGCGTTACCCCAAACCAATCCATACTACGCCGACCAGCCGATAAAGCCCCGGTCATGGCTTCGGCCGTAATCGCAATAATATAAATCACTAATAGCAACATTGCCCTTCTTCCACTGAGGGTAATCGATGCGCGTTATTCTAAGGCAAATTCAGATGAAATTTACAGATATTGAGCACAACATTGTTTAAATTTTTTCCCTGATCCACAAATACAGGGTTGCTTCATGCTGGTTTGCATCGCTGTGGTCGGATCGAGAAAATACCATGCACCATCATGTAGCACAAAATGTGAAATTTCATGATGTACCTGCGCCTGTTTACCATCGTGATAATGTGCCTTAAATTCTACCTGTGCATGATTTTTGTCTATTTTTTCTTTGGCTTGCACCACTTCAAGCTTAAGCCATTGATTGGACTGACTCCAGTCAAGAATCGCCGCAACATCCAAGGCCTGTTGCTGTCCAATGGCTGTGGTTTTGACAATATAGTCAATCTCGTGTTTGGCAAATGCACTATAACGTGAGCGCATTAACTGTTCTGCTGTTTGCGCTTTCACCTGCCCCAAATGCAACGGTTGGCAACAGCTGGCATAAATTCCAAGACCACATGGACAATTATTTTCTGACATCAAATTTTCCCAATAAAAAATAGCCCGACGATGCGAGCTATTTTAATCAATTATCTTGGTTCAAAGATCATCTACCGTAATTTAGTTAATCATCGGTATTATTTTCAATTTGCGGAATAATATGGACCTTGTCAATCTTATGGCCGTCCATCGTCACCACTTCAAAAATATAACCATCGGCTTCAAGTTTTGCGCCACTTTCCGGTAAATGACCCAAGTGATGCAAAATATATCCCGACAAGGTGGAATACTGTTCAGAATCGTCAACCAAATCACGACCTAAAAGTAGCGACACATGACGAATATCGGTGGAACCTTCAAGTATCAAAGTGCCATCTTCCAGACTTTCTGCAGCCGTTTCAAATTCGTCTTCATCCGGGAATTCACCTGCAATCGCTTCAAGTACATCAATTGGCGTCACAACCCCTTCAATTGAACCGTATTCATTCAAAACAATCGCCAATTGTAACGGTGCCTGACGCAACTGTTCCATCACCATCAGCACTTGCGCATTTTCATGCACAATTACCGGTTCACGTAAGTGACCTTTAAAATTCAGCACACCGGTTTCGATGTATTCATTCATCACTTTATGGGTCAGGACCACACCGGCAATATTGTCCAACTCACCATGCGCCACAATTAAACGTGAATGGGTCATGCTCAATAGCTGTTCTTTAATCGCAGCTTCGTCTTCGTCTAAATCAATCCATTCCAGTTCAGGGCGCGGTGTCATCACCGATTTCACCGGTCGTTCAGACAGTCCAAGTACGCCTTGCACCATCACACTGTGATAGGCCCCATTTTGTTCATTAAAGACTTCATCGGCAAATGCACGGGTTGCCAGTACGTCCTCGCTATCATTATTTTGCGATTCCGACTTGCCACCGAGCATACGCATCACTGCAGAAGCAGTACGGTAACGCAAGTCCGTCGTCGTCACCATTTTTTCCTGATTACGGCGCATAGTTTGGTTCACAAACTCAACTACCACCGAGAAACCAATTGCAGCGTATAAATAGCCTTTTGGAATATGGTAACCAAAACCTTCAACAATGAGTGAGAAACCAATCATCATCAAGAAGCCCAAACAGAGAATTACCACGGTTGGATGCTTATTGACGAAATCCATCAGCGGTTTCGAGGCCCAAAGCATAATACCGACTGCAATCACCACCGCGATCATCATCACAGAAAGGTCTTTTACCATTCCGACTGCTGTAATCACACTGTCTAGAGAGAAAACTGCATCCAGCACCACAATTTGAACAATTACCATCCAGAAAGCGGCATGCACCGGATTTTCTTCTTTCTGTAGTTGAACTCCTTCAATACGCTCATGCAGTTCCATGGTGCCTTTAAATAAAAGGAATACACCACCAAACAATAGAATCAAATCGCGGCCCGAGAAAGGATGCTCCAGAATATGAAACAGTGGCTGGGTTAAGGTCACCACCCAAGCAATGGATGCGAGTAAAATTAAGCGCATCCCCAAGGCAAGCAGCAACCCGACAATACGACCGGTATTACGCTGTTCCGGCGGAAGTTTTTCTGCCAAAATTGCAATAAAGACCAGATTATCGATACCCAGTACGATTTCTAAAACCACTAAAGTGGCCAACCCAATCCATGCAGATGGATCTGACATCCATTCAAAGATCATTGGATGTTCTCCTGCAAGGGATGAAGGACTGATTTTAGAAGCAGCATATTAAAATCGGTGAATATGCCATGAACCACATTCTGTATAATTTTTGCGGCCGAATTGAGATGTTCAGAGCGAGGACAACCACTACTCATGTTGATTCATTTATTGGAAAACAGATTTTTAGTATAACAAGATGAACTAGAAATTCATCTTTTTTTCAGCGCTCCGTCTACCTTCACCCAACAGGTTTTAACAAATCTTTGCAAAGTCTGTGCATGACCTTAGCGGCTTTGTCATATTTCCGACTTAAGCTAGAGCAAGAAAAAATAAAATGCTATGGTAAAAAATATAATGATGAATAGTGTATTAAAAATGACTCCAAAACATAAAAATCCATCTCCTAAAACCACTCAACCACTTATTGCGCTGTACTGCGGTTCGCGTTCAGGCAACAAGCCGATTTATCAAGAAAAAGCCATTGCGCTGGCTCAAGCGCTAGCAGACCTAGATTTTGGACTGGTCTATGGCGGGGCCAGTATTGGCCTGATGGGACAAGTCGCTGACGCGGTCAGACAACGGGGCGGTCAAACGGTCGGGGTGATTCCTGAATTTATGCTGGATTATGAAATTGCACACAACCAGCTGACTGAGTTGCATATTGTAGAAAGCATGCATGAACGCAAAGCCATGATGGCAGAACGTGCCAGTGCTTTTGTTGCCCTGCCTGGTGGCTTGGGCACCTTTGAAGAAATTCTGGAAATTGCCACCTGGGGACAATTGAATCAGCATCAAAAACCAATGATGCTGTATAACGTGAATGGCTTTTATGATGCTTTAATTGCCCAGCTTGATCATGCCGTCAGTGAAGGCTTTTTACCGCCACAGCATCGGGCGAAACTGATAATTTGTAATCATTCAGACCAGATTTTGAATGCCATTAAAAATCTGGGTGCTCCAAAACATTTTGCCATTTAAAGCCAAAGCCTAAACATAAAAAAGCGAGCCCAGAGCTCGCTTTTTGATTGCCCTGTCTACATTATAAATTTGAAATAAAGTTATAGAACCACGGCAGTGTTGTCGCTAAAACAACACTCATGATTAAACCGACCATCAGCTTCATCGCATCTTTACTGACATTGCGTGAAGTCCGATATTTATTCACTTCAGCCAGATGCATCGACATCGCAAATTCACGACCCGCCAGCAGACCTAGGAACACCCAGGTGGTACTCATTGGAATATTGCTCCACTCTTTGAAGACCAGCAAAATAATGGCGTAAATAAAATCAATGATGGTCGCGGAACGAATATCGGCAACCCCGGTTTTGGTATCGATAATTTTTTGGATGGCGCCGCCACGTTGGTAGAAAATCATGCCCAATAGAATGACAAAAACCAAAATTGCGAAAATCAAAAATTCCAGCGGAACCTGACGTGGTACATAGACGAAAATATTGGCCAGATCCTGAATCAGCCATTGGCTCCACAGGAATGCGGTGGACACCCACTGTAAACCAATCCAGATATGGGAGACTTTATGATCTCGGGTTTTACTGAAATAAACCGAAATGCCTTTAATCACAAAACGATAGACAATGATCGCCACTACAAACGCAACGGCATAACCCATCATCGATTTAGTCAGCATTGATCCCAAACTGCTCGGTGAAAAAATGGTCAGGACTAAAAATGTAGTACTGACCGGAATTCCGTATTTGGTCAAAAAAATCAGCAATATAGGTGGAACAATATACAACCAAGTAATTCCACCCTCAGGAAAAGGAATGGTTTCCAGACGACCATAAGAGGCATCACCTACCCCTGAAGCCCACCAGCCATAAAGCAAGACTACGCTTAAAATACTGCTGGTATAGAGCCACAACATCCACCACGGACGATGAGCATTGGATGAAATAAAGGTACCTAAAGTCTGTGGCACATCATTTCCGACAATTGAATACGCGGCCAGACAGAAGCCAACAATCATCAAAATTTCGATTGTCATAACAACAAAACCTTTATCACCAATAAGAAGTAGACATCCAGCGCAGCTGGAAGTGCGGCTAGATTATGACATTTTTATGTCATTTTAATGACATCACGGTGACAAGATTTTGTTACGTGCCACAAAAAAGAGCACCGTAGTGCTTTTTTTAAATTATATTTTTTATTTTAAACGAACTTGATAAATTGCAGTCGAACCACTCACTTCATTGCCTACAACTAATAGAGGTTGGCCATTCGGCGAGTCTTTTGCGGCAATAAAAATTAGGCCTTCAGGACCCAAATCTCCCTGTTTGGTAATATCCGTTTGACTAACATTTCGGTCATTAAAATACTGTACAAATTTGGCTTGTTGCGGTTGGCTAATGTCATACACCATAATACCGCTGGCACGTTCGAGTCCAATAAATGCAAAAGTCTTTTTACCAATTTGACCAATTGTAATGCCTTCAGGCTCTGGTCCTTTATTGTCGCTACGGTCATCAAATTTAAAGGCTTCGTGGTTGCTATTAAATTGGTTCGGGAACAATTCCGCAATTTTACGTTCAAATTCACTGCCAGAGTCCCAGACAATTTGACGACTTTCAGGATCAACAATACTGAATGAACGACCACCATAGGTATACAGTTTGTCATAAACCAACTTGCCGTCTTCAAGCACGGGTTGTCCCGAAGCATCACGTTTAAAGCCTTGGGTCCAGCTAATGGTCAAGCGCCCAATCTGCGAGTCTTTAATTAAGTTATCCGCACAGACCTCGGTCGCATTGTCAGTGACACACGGCTTAAATACCGTTGGATCTAATTTCGCACCGCTTACCCCTGGTCCCAAATGGCGTAAATGCGCTGCATAATCACCTTTTAAATCAAAACCCGCCTTTTTGAATAAATGCTTCACGCGAATTTCTTCGGCATACCCTTGGGTTAAATCATCGCCAGTGAAGTAAAGAGATTCATCTTTGAGCCATTCACGCGCATCGCCTTCATTGGCGGTCACCAAATAGCTTTTACCCTTCACCTGATAATGCGCAATCGCATCTGGCATATACATGCCATACAACCCAGGCCATGACTTGATGTTGATCATACCGGCATCTTTGGCACAGCTCGCTATTAATTGCCCTTGGCTATCTGTTACACCCACTACGCAGTCCCGGTCGCTGCCATCTAAAGCATTTTGAGGCAAGCCATAATCTTTACTACCCATTGGAAAAATATTAACAAGTTCATCTTTGACCAAATCTAAAACCGCAATGGCATTATTTTCCTGCAAGCTAACCCATGCTGTTTTGCCGTCTTGACTCACCGCAATATATTCTGGCTCTAAGTCCTGTGCTACGCTTGTGGTTTGCAGACCTTTGCTTGCGACTTCTGCATAATGCTCGGTTGCAGGACCAAAAATCCTTACGCCTGCATCAAGCAGACTTTGTTTCCGGGTATTCCACGCTTGGAAATTGGCTGATTTTACTGTTGGCTTGGTGATGTCTTTGATATTAATAATACTCACAGAACCTTCAGGATCTACTGCATAGCCTTCATTCGGTTCACCTTCATTTGCCACCAAAACCTTCTTGCTGTCTGGTGTAAACACCAACATATCCGGCAATGCCCCAACCTCAACCTGGCTAATAAAAGTTAAATCTTTGGCATTAAAGAAAGCGACGATACCATTGTCCGTTTTATACTTGGCTTGAACGGCTAAAGCGACAATGCCCTGATGCACTGCAACGCTATTCACTTCTGATTCTGCCAAATATGCGCGTGCAGATAATTCCCCAAGATGTACAGGGTTTTCAGGCTGTGTCATATCTAGCACATCAACCATACCCTTTTTGGCATTCACTACAAATAGACGTTTGCTCGCAGCATCAAAAGCTGGAATTTCTGCCGCACTTGCCCCAAAGATGCCTGATTCATAACGACCAATTTTGACTAATTCAATACTTTCGGGTGTAGTTTCTTCCACTCCTGGCGGTATAGTCACCTGCGTTTCGTCCTGACTATCGTTACACGCCACCAACCCCACTGAAAGCATGGCCAAGACTAATGCTGAAAACTGTATTTTCATGTTTTACTTCATCATTTATAAGAATGTGACCAATTTATAAACATGCTGTTGCAGTGGCATGAATCTTTGATTGCAGTTTGATTGCAATCCCTCCCCCGTAATGGTGAAAAGCTTTTGCTACAACAATGTTGAATTATTCCTTTAAACTGTATAAAAATCTCAGCCTTACAAAAATTATGAACGCCACGCCATCGCATCAAGCCTTACAACCTGAGTTTAGACTGTTGGTCTTTTTAGTGTCTATTGGTTTTTTTATGCAAGGTTTGGACACCACCATCGTCAATACTGCTCTTCCCGCAATGGCGGTAAGTTTAGGTGAAGATCCGCTTCAGATGCATAGTGTCGTGGTGGCTTATGTACTTTCCGTGGCTGCCTGTATTCCACTCAGTGGCTGGCTCGCAGACCGATTTGGTGTACGCAATACCTACTTTAGCGCGATTATTATCTTTACCTTGGCATCATTAGGGTGTGGACTGGCCAACAGCTTAAATGAACTGCTGGCATATCGGGTTATTCAAGGGATTGGGGGGGCATTATTATTACCTGTCGGTCGTTTGGCCATGCTCAAGGTCATTCCGCGCACCCAATTTTTATCGGCCATGAGCTTAATGAGCCTTGCCGGACTAATGGGTCCACTCATCGGCCCAACACTGGGTGGATGGATGGTAGAAGTGGCGACCTGGCACTGGATCTTTTTAATTAATATCCCAATGGGTCTTTTAGGTTGTTTGATCACAGTTAAAGCCATGCCAAATGTAACAGAACCGACTGTTAAATCATTCGATTTTTCCGGGTTTATATTGTTGGTGATCGCCATGGTCGGTGTTTCAATGGGGATTGAAAACTTTGCCAGTCCACACCTGTCTTTATGGTGGAGTGGTGGATTAATCACTGCGGGTTTAATGGCAGCGGCCATTTACGCTTATCATGCCCATAGTCATCAAAATGCACTATTCCGCAGTAAATTGTTTAGTAATCAAATTTATGCCATTGGGATTGTGGGTAATTTCTTTGCCCGCTTGGGTGGCAATGCCATGCCTTTTTTAATCCCCTTGATGTTGCAAGTCGCATTTGGTTTTGAGCCATTTATAACGGGTCTGTTAATGATTCCGACCGTGCTCGGTTCTCTGGCCTCCAAGCCAATTATCCGTCAAATCATTCAGCGCTTTGGCTATCGTAAAGTGTTGCTGGTCAATACCTTATTGGTGGGTGCCTGTATTGCCAGTTTCGCCCTCACTACGGCGGACACGCCTCTCTGGTTGCGCGCTTTGCACTTTTTTATCTTTGGTATGCTGAATTCTCTGCAATTTGTATCCATGAATACCCTGACTTTGAAGGATTTACCGCAACAGGATGCCAGTAGTGGCAACAGTTTCTTGTCGATGATCATGATGGTATCGATGAGTATTGGCGTGGCTTTGGCAGGAACCTTGGTTAATGTTTTCACAGCCTATTATGGCACCGACCATATTACTACCGCGTTCCATAGCACCTTAATTTTACTGGGCTGTATTAATATCATTACCGCCTGTATTTTCTCACGAATTCCGCGTAACACGCCTGTTTAACTGAGTTGAATAAACAACGTGATCTGAAGCTCCAGATCGCGTTATCATGTGCTCGATCAATCATGCCTAAATTATGTATGCCTAGAAAATCAGTAGCTCCAAACAGCCATAAAAAACTTTACGCTTCTTGCGCAGGTTTAGTGCTGATTTGCCTCGCAATCATACTGTATGTTTTTGTATTGCATCATAATCCTGCTTCGGCACAAGAATATCCGGTCAAAGGATTTGATGTATCGCATCATCAAGGCGATATTCAATGGAAACAGATCCCCCCGAAAAGCTATCAATTCGTCTATCTAAAAGCCACTGAAGGGGGTGATTTTAAAGATCGAAAATTTCAGGACTATTGGCTGCAAGCACGTGAAAATGGTTTGATGGTCGGCGCCTATCATTTTTATCGTTTATGCCGTGATGGGGAAGTTCAGGCGCAAAATTTTATTGAAACCGTGCCCAATAAAATTGATGCCTTACCACCGGTGATTGATCTGGAATATGACAGTAATTGCATCAACACCTACACCAAAGAACAATTACTGAAAGAAATTCAGGTCATGCATGATCGACTGTATCAGCATTATGGCAAACAACCGATTTTCTATATTTCCAAGTCATTTTATAATATTATTTTGGCGGGGGAATTTTCTAAAACGCCGCTGTGGGTACGTGAATATCAGGGCAAACCGGATTTAAAAGGTAAGCCGAAATGGCTGTTCTGGCAGCATACCAATCAGGGACAAATTAAAGGCGTCCCTAAAGAAGTGGACTTGAATGTGTTTAATGGTGATCAATACGACTGGATCAGTTTTTTAGAAAAAAATAATATTTACACTCAAAAATCAATTGAAAATTTACCGAAAAAATAACAAGATAAGACCAAATTTTCAAACCAGATAAAAATAAAAATACATTCAAAACAGGAAATTATGGCAATGAAACATGGCTTATTGGTTTCTTTGGGGATCTCAATTCTAAGCGTAGTGGCTGTTGTGGTTTTTTTATTACAACCTTCAGGTCAGGTGGTCGATTTTAAAAAATGGCAATATCAGTCATCTGCAAAACAAACTCCCTCCTCAAGCCTACAGGTCAAGTTCTTTGGTGTGTCCACCCTGCTTTTCGATGATGGCGAAACGCAAATTTTGATTGACGGGTTCTTTAGCCGTCCTTCGCTTTACCAAGTGCTGTTTCAGAAAATTCAAAGTCAGCCTGAACTCATCCGGCAGATGATTCAGCAACAGCACTTACAGCGGACTCAAGCCATTTTCGTCACTCATTCACATTATGATCATGCGCTGGATATTGGCGAACTTGCAAGACAGCTTCCGCATACTAAAATTATTGGTTCAAACAGCAGTCTTAATATTGCCCGTGGCGGACAGGTTACAGAACAGCAACTCATTCAGGTTCAACCCTTGCATGCCCTAAGCTTTGGTGAATTCAAAGCTACTGCAATTGCTTCACAACATACCCCGCCCACTGCCGTGAACAATGACTTAGGTGAGGAGATTTCTCAACCGCTGCAACTTCCTGCGCGTTTTTCTCAATTTAAGGAAGGACATAGCTTTGATTATTTAATTGAACATCAAGGTCATAAAATTTTAGTCAAAGCCAGTACCGGGGCTGTTCCCGATCAACTGAAAAATTTAAAGGTCGATACTTTATTTCTAGGCATTGCCCAGTTATCACGCCAATCGAAAGAATTTCAGCAAAACTATCTCGATCAAACCCTCTTAAGGAAGGACATAGCTTTGATTATTTAATTGAACATCAAGGTCATAAAATTTTAGTCAAAGCCAGTACCGGGGCTGTTCCCGATCAACTGAAAAATTTAAAGGTCGATACTTTATTTCTCGGCATTGCCCAGTTATCACGCCAATCGAAAGAATTTCAGCAAAACTATCTCGATCAAACCCTCAGAACCTTAAAACCTAAAGTGGTGATACCAATTCATTGGGACAACTTTTTCCAAGCCGGGAATCAGCCTCTGGAGTTTTTACCTTATCTGGCCGATAACACCGAGCAAAGCTTAAAGATTCTAATTCAGGCGGCTGAACAGCAAAAAACACAAATCATTTTACTCAGTCAGCCTGTGTCGTATCCGCTTGATCATACGCTATAATCTCCTCAAAGAAGATGAGATACTGAGAGCATGGGCATTAGAGGCAGAGTTTAAGGCTGCATGAGAAAAATCATTCACATCGACATGGATGCCTTTTATGCATCCGTGGAACTCAAAGAACGACCCGATCTAAAGCACTTACCTGTGGTGGTTTCCTCACACCATCCACGCGCTGTGGTTTATGCTGCCTCCTATCCTGCACGTGAGTTTGGCCTGCGCTCTGCCATGCCGATGTCACAAGCCAAAAAACGCTGTCCTCAAGTGATCGTCATTGAGCCGAATTTTGAAAAATATCGTGCGATTTCAAATCAGATTCATCAGATTTTTCAGCGTTATACATCGCTTATTGAACCGCTGTCTTTAGATGAAGCCTATTTGGATGTTACCGATAATTTACAGAACATTCCCAGTGCCACAGAAGTTGCCATGCGGATAAGAGAAGATATTTTTCAAGTCACTGGTTTAATAGCATCGGCTGGTGTCGCTCCAAATAAGTTTTTAGCTAAAATTGCTTCGGACTGGCATAAACCGAATGGCATCTGTGTGATTAAACCCTCACAGGTGCAAACCTTTATTCAACATTTGCCGCTGAAAAAAATTCCCGGTGTCGGTAAAGTCACCCAAGAAAAACTCAAAAATCTGCAATTGGAAACCTTGGGCGATTTACAGCACATTGAAGAAAGGGTGCTAATTCAGCATTTTGGAAAATACGGTAGACAACTTTTCCTGTATGCCCAAGGGATTGATGAGCGACCGGTGCAAGCTGAACGGGAACGCCAGCAAATCTCTAAAGAAACTACCTTTGATAATGATCTGACTTTAACCCAATGCCAGAATTATTGGTTCGAACTGATGAAGCAAGTTTGGATGAATTTAGAGAAAAAACAACTCTGTGCACGTGGTGTTTCTGCCAAACTCAAACTTAAAAATTTTCAGGTTCTACAACACAGCAAAAGCTTTAAACAACCCTTGGAAAATCAAGAGCAACTTGAAGATGTACTTCAGCAATTGCTCAACGAAATGCAGATTCCTGAACATTTTCAATTCCGCTTAATTGGCGTGGGGGTTTACCAGCTTTCCGACCAACTGGATCAGCCTCAGCTTTCACTCTGGTAAGTATTTGAGTGCTTTTTAATCAAAAGAATAAAATTAGGTCAATTGATTACACACGAATTGTATTTTTGCGGTACTCTATTGGCGCGATGCATTTATCCATGTAGCCGCTGAGATGCTAGAAATCACCTTTACTTTTAGCATGCTGTCCTGTGATTGGCGTGACGATCAAATCCGAATATTACAGGGCAACTCTTGTAAACCATGGAATCCTCTCCTGCATGTCTTATGCGAATATTCCAGTAAATCTTCAAGTATAATAACTCGGTTAAGCCACTCTAAATAATTTCATTGGTACTGTTATTGATGGGGTAAAATTTTTACTGTCTGGCATTTTTACTACTCATTTTTAAAAACCATTTATCCCCGTATTGATTGCAATACAAGTATGTTGTTTATTGTCCTTTTACACCAAAAATCTAGGATTAATCTCATGACTGTTCAACGTTTACATGTTTCTAAACGCTTCTCTGAAATTGCGATTTCAGGCAATCTGGTGCATCTTGCAGGTCAACTAGCTTCGGACTTTAATTTAGATATTAAGGGACAAACTCAACAGACTCTGGATATTATTGATCAATTTCTTCAAGATGCCGGTACGGACAAAAGCCAGATTCTGTCAGTCACCATTTATTTGAAAGATATTGAAAAAGATTATGCTGCTTTTAATGAGATCTGGGATATTTGGGTTGCCGATATTGAAGCTCTCCCCCGCACCTGCGTTGAAGCTAAGTTGTATGATCCACGTGTTCTGGTTGAGCTGACTATCACTGCTGTTCGTGCGGCGAATTAAAGCAAAAAATAAACAAGCATGAAAGTATAGGCATTCATGCTTGTTGTTATTAACCCAAGATGCGAATTTTTTTCCGTTCCAACTCAGGATAAAAACTATACTTTTTTGGGGTAATTTCAGCCTGTATATCTAATAAATTATGAGTAGATTTTTCAAGCAGGAAATCTTGTCTCAACTGATAATATTCAGGTACATCTTCATAACGAATCACACGATATCCCGCCATAGCCAATAACGCATCCTGATATTGGGAATTCTGCTGACGTTTTAATATCATGGGATCATCTAGTGCAATAATGGCAGTCACTTGATGATGTTCATCAAGCACAACAAAATCTGCCACCATATTACGATATTTATGACGGGTACGAGAGTATTTGGTGGTCAATAACGCATCAAATGAAACATGGGCCAACACCGTACTCTTTGGCAATATCCCCTTGAGTCGGGTATAGGTGAGTTGTTCATTAATATTAAAAATAGCCCTTTGCTTTAAAGCACTATCTTGCTGTTTGGTGCCGCTTTCCAGACTTTTCCAAGCCATTATCAGCACACACAATAGGAGTAAACTCCCAATCAAAATATAAACCATCATCCTCTTAGTCCTTTAAATTTTTTATAATCTTTCCGGTGTCACACCGATTGTTATGAAAGTTAGTATACAGCTAGTATTTTTATAAATATTCTAAGCAAACAAACTTCATTTAATGATGACAAAATCATTATAAAAACTGACAAAAAATTGCAGTTCTTTTATTTGTATCATAGATGTCTAACTGAATCCTTCATTAGACACTGAAATAGGGTATATCAAGGTTTAGCACAGATGCAACTATACTTTTAGCTATTGTCCTACAATTCCGATGAGCAACTTAATTACTGTTATTTTTTAATGAATTATAAAAAAGAACGCTTAAGCGTTCTTTTTTATTTTTTAAATCAAGCTTTCGATTTCGGCTTAGACTTACCTTTTACTTTAGGCCCACCAAACGGTTTTTTAGCATCATCTGTTTCTCGTGGAGGCAAACCGGTATGCTGAGTCAAAATCTGACCTTTTTCAGGACGTTTTTTGGTGTTTGACGGACGTGATGGATTCGCTGCTGAATGATTACGAGCAGCATTATCACCGCTACGTTTTTGCGAATCACCGGCAACAGTCGAATTTTTCTTACGTGCCGATTGATACTGACCTTCAGTGCCTACAGGCTGATAGGTCGGAATCAAATGCTGTTTCGAGTTACCAATCAGGTCAGAACGACCCATTTCTTTTAATGCTTCACGCAGCAAGGGCCAGTTATTCGAATCATGGTAACGCAAGAATGCTTTATGCAAACGACGACGCTTATCCCCTTTCACAATGTCCACATTTTCTGTATAACGCGCCACTTTCGCCAACGGATTTTTACCAGTGTGGTACATGGTAGTTGCTGTTGCCATTGGTGAAGGATAGAAATTCTGTACCTGATCGGCGCGGAAACTGTTTTTCTTCAACCAAATCGCTAAGTTCATCATGTCATAATCGGTAGTACCCGGATGTGCCGCGATGAAATAAGGAATTAAGTATTGTTCTTTACCTGCTTCCTTGCTGAAACGGTCAAACATTTGCTTGAAGCGATCATAAGTACCTATACCTGGTTTCATCATCTTCGACAATGGACCTTTTTCAGTATGTTCCGGTGCAATTTTCAGATAACCACCGACATGATGCTGAACCAGTTCTTTCACATATTCAGGGTTCAATACAGCCAGGTCATAACGCAAACCTGAACTAATCAGAATCTTTTTAATGCCTTTTAGTTCACGTGCCTTACGATATAACTGTGTCAACGGTGCATGATCAGTATGCAAGTTTTGACAAACACCCGGAAATACACACGATGGTTTACGACAGTTTTTCTCAATTTCAGGATCTTTACACTGCAAACGATACATATTCGCAGTCGGCCCACCTAAATCAGAGATAATTCCAGTAAAGCCAGGTGCTGTATCACGAATTTTTTCAACTTCACGCAGAATCGATTCTTCAGAACGGTTTTGGATAATACGACCTTCATGTTCAGTAATTGAACAGAAAGTACACCCGCCAAAACAGCCACGCATAATGTTCACAGAGAACTTGATCATGTCAAATGCGGGGAAACGTGCCTCACCATAAACTGGATGAGGCAAACGTGCATACGGCAAGTCAAACACATAATCCATTTCTTCGGTGGTTAACGGAATTGGGGGCGCATTTAACCAAACATCACGCTCACCATGCTTTTGTACCATGGCACGGGCATTACCGGGATTGGTTTCCAAATGCAAAATACGGTTGGCATGTGCATACAGAACCGGATCACTGGCGACTTCTTCAAATGCAGGCAAACGAATCACAGCCAGTTCACGTGGCGGTAATTTATGTTTAATGGCTTTTGATGGTGCCGCTTGAAGCTGAACAATTTGCGTATCGGCATCCAGATTATCCCCTTCGCGGATAATTGGATTGGCAACCAGTTCTTTTTGGAAATTTTGATATTGAGTTAAAGAATTACCTTTATCTTTTTCTATTTCACAGCCGTCTAAATCTTCAGTCATCACATACGGATTGATGATCGGATCGACACGTCCAATGCTATCCACATCATTAGATGCAATTTCGACAAACTTGGCTTTAGAGGCACGATTATGTTTGTTGACAATAAATGCTGTACCACGAACATCGGTAATTTCGTGAATTTTTTCACCTTTGGCCAAACGGTGCATAACTTCAGTAATCGAGCGTTCGCCATTACCGTACATCAATAAATCGGCTTTTGAATCCATCAATACCGAGCGACGGACTTTATCTGACCAGTAATCATAATGGGCAATACGACGTAAGGATGCTTCAATCCCCCCCAAGAGTACGGGTACGTCAGGAAATGCTTCACGGCAACGCTGACAATACACAGTTGCTGCACGGTCTGGGCGTTTGTTTGGCTGATTGTCTGGTGAATAAGCATCATCGGAACGGATTTTACGGTCCGCCGTATAACGGTTGATCATGGAATCCATATTGCCTGCGGTCACGCCCCAAGCAATGGTCGGTTTACCTAATACACGAAATGCCTCAGGATCAGTCCAATCGGGCTGAGCAATAATTCCCACACGAAAGCCTTGTGCTTCAAGAGTACGTCCAATAATGCCTGAACAGAAAGATGGGTGGTCAATATAGGCATCGCCACAAACTAAAATAAAGTCACAGGCATCCCAGCCGAGTAGATCCATTTCCTCGCGTGACATCGGCAAAAATGGTGCGGGTTCAAAACAAGACGCCCAATATTTGTCGTAATCAAACAACGCGGTCGGCGCTGTCTGTGCGGTATAAGCTGTAGACATGGCTAGCAAATTCTCGGCTGGCAGATGAAAGATCTTAAAATGAGATCAAAGATGAAAGCCGATCATTTTACCATGAATTCCGCTCACATTCCTGATTAAAAAATATACAAAAACAGTAGTTTAAATTTTTAATAATTTGCCGTTTATAAAAATGGTCGACGATGAAGCCAGACCGAAAAATAAACCTGACATCAGCACACAACAATAAACCACATTAAACCGTTGCCGCCCTAGTTTCTTCACATCAGCCCCACTAATATGCCCCAAAGCACTAAATCCCATAGAGTAACTAAACAGATAAAGCGAAGAAACCGCTGCACGATATTTGTAAGGATTGCGTGGAGATCCAACTTGAGGTGGAATATGCAGCAAAAAAGGAGAAGGTAAATAAAGTCAGTCCAATCGAAAGGATCAGCATCAGCCATAAACTGAGCAGCTTAGTCATTAACATTACAGAAAATACTTTATTTTGCCCAAACTTCATGCACCAACCTGCTGCAAGAGATGAACCATAAAATTTATTAATGTAAGCAATTGAAATAAAATAAACTTATTTTTTTCTAGTTCAAAGAGCCTCTGCAATACGGGATAACTCATATAGTTAAATACTGTGACAACTAAAAGTAACAGTAATAATTAAATCAAGTAAGCCAATAATCAAAATTACCGTTTGCCAAAAAATAAAATCTACTAAAATCCTAGCAATAACACGACCATCAATACTGCCAAGAGCAACACCTAAAATATAATGGCATGGCAACCTATAACAAGAAGTAAGCAGCTGCGAATCAATAGGCTTGCATCCAAAACAGTGCCCAAACCATCATTGGTTTATAACCAAATCGATCTGAAATTAAGCCTTTAAACAATAATCCTATTGCAAGGGTCACAGTAGAAAAGGATAAAGAGAAACTGTTATGTGTCGGAGAGACAGCAAAGAATTTTGCAAATATCGGCATCATCGGTTGCATAAAATCCAACAATGAAAAAGAGTAAAATGCTGCTGAAAATAATGAGAGAGAAATGGCTTGGAATCATATTCAATACAAGTGAGCTCAAAATTTGAATCAAATATAAGAACTCTGTATGCCGAATGGGCATATTTCTATGTTCAATGTCTATAGCTGAAATAAAACAATGCTTGTAGTATTTATTTTAAGCATAAAAAAAGCCCCGCTATTGAGCGGGGCTTTTAGGGAATAATGAGCTGGCGATGACTTACTCTCACATGGGTAACCCCACACTACCATCAGCGCAAAGAGGTTTCACTTCTGAGTTCGGGAAGG